>VOFG01004501.1_pt1 | contig 220183 bp, 205 predicted proteins | sample 5384171 | NCBI WGS metagenome assembly VOFG01 (sample SAMN12384726, study PRJNA508395) | human gut metagenome | isolation source: healthy gut F | host: Homo sapiens | reverse complement strand
TACTGGCGGGCGCCATGCAGTCTTTCCCAAACGAGTTGAGAGATTTGATTGCCAACGGATGGATTGTGGAACTGGGAGATATCGGATATTTTCAGTGTCTTTAAAGGGACCTCGTGTAATGAAGAAAAAAAGATGTGCACGCACAATCTATTGAGCTGAAGAATGTCAATTTCCGGGTAGGCAGCCAGTTTAAGAAAGAAGTAGGCCAGCAAATGAGACTAGAACGTGGAGAATCGATGACTCGTCACCATGGGAAAGGGCACAGTGAAGAAGAATGTTTGACAATAATCAACCAGCATCTGAACAAATATCCCTGCCTGACCCGCACCGACTATAGCCGATTGACAGGACACGACAAAAAACGTGCTTTGAAAGAACTGAATGCTTTTATCGAACGTGGACTCTTAATCCGTTATGGAACAGGCAAACAGGTGGTTTATGCAAAGAAAACAGAAAGTTAAGTTAAAATCATCTAGCAGAATTACCTAGAATTCCAATTCTGAACTGAACAAAAAAACAATAATTCAGTGTAGGGTTCTTTTTATATTAATCATATTTATACTGACTTTTAGTAAATCAGAACTATCTATGAAATTATAAAACAAGATTACTTGCTTTATCAATATTTATTGCTACTTTTGTAGCGGTTTCCTTTCATACGTAGAGAGGAACATTTTATTTTTTATAGAGAACGATTATTTATTGCATTCAACCATAAATTCGGCAAAAATTTACCGCGAATGGCAATAAGTGATGTCAGGTCTCGCGCACACTTCTGTATATAATTTGTTTATATACCCAATGGGCGTGGGACTATCACTTATGTCGCGGAGGGTCTTTGCCGAGCCTATGGTTGGCGTACAGTTGGTAGTTTCCCACGCTCTCTTTTTTTAAACCGCGCACCACAGGGAAATGATGCGACAAACATAACAAAGATATGTACGACGACCTGAAAGAAAACATTATTCTAGTAATGCAGCACCCTATCGCGCGCCGCCCCATCTCCAACTTATCAGATGAAGAACGAGAAAAAAGCATTTGACTTGTTGAACTATCTTTCAACTTTATCCGTTGACGAAAACTATACCTTGTTAGATTACATCCAAATGGCACGTCTTGAATATGCACTTGGAGAGCTTGAGTATAAAACAACCAATGATACAGAAAAAGTAATACGACATTTTAGAACCGCCCTCCAACATCTGGAGAAAGGAGGGTTCGACTTAAGTATAAGCAAGTGGACAGAGTTAGTCAGCCTGCGAACCAAAGAAGACACGGAATAATTCAGAATCATAACCCTTACCAGTATATATAGAAGATAGACAACAAAGCGAAAAAGATTGCTTGTGCAAGTAGTCCTTTCGTTCTATCTTTGAAGAGGATGCCTTCCCCACACTTGATACCCCAATATCTTAATCGGTATCCTCTTCTTCTATCTTTCTGCTAAATCTTTTTTTACATAAAATCCCCCAATACAACAGCATCCTACTTATTAACTAATTTATTAACGCACAATTCTTTTTTAGCTTGGCCATGAATTTCAGAAACCATACCTTTGCGTCGTGATCACAAAACAACAATAAAACAGATTAACTAACTATTAAAAAAGAAAGATTATGGCACTAAAGTATGTTGTCAAGAAAAGAGTTTTCGGTTTTGACAAAACAAAGACTGAAAAGTATGTAGCACAGAATGTAATTACCAATACGGTAAATTTCAGAGACTTATGCAAGGAAGTATCCATGTTCGGTATGATTCCGGAAGGTGCAGTGAAACACGTGATTGATGCACTGATTGACACATTAAACACGAACCTTAACAAAGGACTATCTGTACAATTAGGTGATTTCGGATGTTTCCGTCCGGGTATGAGTTGCAAAAGTCAGAATGAAGAAAAAAGATGTAGATGCCGATACCGTTCGACGAGTGAAAATTATATTTACTCCGGGATATAAATTTAAGGATATGCTGGATAATGTAAGTATTTACAAAACGGAAGGAAACGGCGGCAGCACCTCTTCCGGAAATGGAGGGGGAAATAAACCGGAAAATCCGGATGAAGGCGGTAGCGGTGAGGCTCCCGATCCTGCAGCATAACGTATGAATCATATCTATATATGTATTAGTTATACGCAAGTCTACGTATAAACAGCGTATAAGAGCTGACTAATGTAACAGCCTATTTTTATTAACGTGAGATACCTTTTCCACCGCGGAGGAAAGCTGTATCTCACGTTTTTACTGATTAGAGTAAGTAAAATACTCTATTTTCTAGCTAATTTATTAAAAACTAGCCTTAATTGAATGATTTTTTGACCCTCACTGAATAAAATATTCCCTATCTTTGACTCCCGAAATTCAAACCTAATACAAAAACCCATGAAGAAACAACTACTCTCTTGCTGCTTGGCTGCATTGGGACTGACAGCAATTCAAGCGCAAAGCTTCAACGAGTGGAAAGATCCGGAAGTGAATTCCGCAAACCGCTCTGCCATGCACACTAATTATTTTGCTTACGCATCGGCTGATGAAGCTAAAGCCGGCATCAAAGAAAATTCCGCGAATTTCATGACCCTGAACGGTCTTTGGAAATTCAACTGGGTGAGACACGCGGAAGCACGCCCGACTGACTTTTACCAGACTAATTTCAACGACAAAGGTTGGGATGATCTTCAAGTTCCCGGTGTTTGGGAGTTGAACGGCTACGGTGACCCTATCTATGTCAATGTCGGTTATGCCTGGAGAAACCAATTTAAGAACAATCCTCCCCTTGTGCCCACAGAAAACAATCACGTAGGCTCTTACCGAAAAGAAATCATCCTTCCTGCCGACTGGAAAGGCAAAGAAATTTTCGCACATTTCGGCTCGGTAACTTCCAATATGTACCTTTGGGTGAACGGACGCTATGTAGGATATAGCGAGGACAGCAAACTGGAAGCCGAATTTGACCTGACCAACTACCTGAAACCGGGCAAGAACGTCATCGCCTTTCAAGTATTCCGCTGGTGCGACGGCAGCTATCTGGAAGATCAGGACTTCTTCCGCTACTCCGGTGTAGGACGCGACTGTTATCTTTACGCACGCGACAAGAAATACATCCAGGACATTCGCATCACTCCAGATTTGGACAGCCAATATAAAGACGGTACGCTGAACATAGCCGTTGATCTGAAAGGAAGCGGCACAGTTGCCTTGGACTTGACAGATGCTCAAGGCAACAGCGTAGCAACTGCCGACCTGAAAGGTTCGGGCAAATTAAACACGACCCTATCCGTCTCCAATCCGGCAAAATGGACTGCTGAAACGCCTAATCTCTACACGCTGACCGCTACACTGAAAAACGGCAACAACGTAGTAGAAGTAATCCCTGTTAAAGTAGGTTTCCGCAAGATTGAATTGAAAGGCGGACAGATACTCGTCAACGGACAACCGGTGCTCTTCAAAGGAGCCGACCGTCACGAAATGGACCCGGACGGCGGTTATGTCGTTTCTCTCGAACGTATGTTGCAGGATATCAAAGTGATGAAAGAATTGAATATCAACGCTGTACGTACTTGTCATTATCCGGACGACAACCGTTGGTATGACCTTTGTGACCAATATGGTCTGTATGTAGTGGCCGAAGCCAACGTAGAATCTCACGGAATGGGTTACGGCGATCAGACACTGGCAAAGAACCCGAGTTACGCTAAAGCTCACATGGAGCGTAACCAACGCAATGTACAACGCGGATACAACCATCCGTCCATCATCTTCTGGTCACTGGGCAACGAAGCCGGCATGGGACCGAACTTTGAGAAATGCTACACATGGATCAAGAACGAAGACAAGACACGTGCCGTACAATATGAACAAGCGGGAACCAGTGAATTCACCGACATTTTCTGCCCGATGTATTATGACTACGACGCTTGTATCAAATATAGCGAAGGCGACATCCAAAAGCCGTTAATCCAATGCGAATACGCGCACGCAATGGGTAATTCACAGGGAGGATTCAAAGAATACTGGGACATCATCCGCAAATATCCGAAATATCAGGGCGGATTTATCTGGGACTTTGTAGATCAATCCTGCCACTGGAAAAACAAAGACGGAGTGGCCATCTACGGTTATGGAGGTGACTTCAACAAATATGACGCTTCGGACAATAACTTTAACAATAACGGTTTAATCAGCCCGGATCGCATACCGAATCCACATGCTTACGAAGTAGGATATTTCTATCAGAATATCTGGACTACTCCGGCCGATCTTTCCAAAGGTGAGATCAATATCTTCAACGAATATTTCTTCCGCGACCTCTCTGCATATTATATGGAATGGCAATTACTGGCAAACGGGGAAGTAGTGCAAACAGGCATCGTGTCCGACCTGAAAGTTGCACCCCAGCAAACTGTGAAAGTGCAAATTCCGTTGGACGTGAAGAATATCTGTCCTTGCAAGGAATTGTTGCTGAATGTGAGCTATAAACTGAAAGCCGCCGAAACGTTGCTGCCGGCAGGAACGACTATCGCTTACGACCAGTTAAGCATCCGCGACTACAAAGCACCGGAACTGAAACTGGAAAATCAACAGGCTTCCAACATTCCGGTGATCGTGCCCAGTATTTTGGATAACGACCGTAATTACCTGATTGTGAAAGGTGAAAACTTCTCTATGGACTTCAATAAGCACAATGGTTACCTTTGTCGCTACGACGTCAACGGCATGCAAATGATGGAAGACGGCAGCGCACTGACTCCTAACTTCTGGCGTGCACCGACCGACAATGATTTCGGAGCCGGACTGCAACATAAATACGCTGCCTGGAAGAATCCTGAACTGAAACTGACTTCTCTGAAACATGCTATTGAAAACGATCAGGCAGTGGTTCGTGCAGAATATGACATGAAGTCGATTGGCGGAACATTATCGCTGACTTACACCATTAACAACAAGGGAGCAGTGAAAGTTACCCAAAAGATGGCGGCAGACAAGAGCAAGAAAGTTTCTGACATGTTCCGCTTCGGTATGCAAATGCGGATGCCTGTCAACTTCAACGAGGTAGAGTACTACGGTCGTGGTCCGGGAGAGAACTATGCTGACCGTAACCACGGAGCCATGTTAGGCAAATACCGCCAGACGGTGGAAGAACAATTCTATCCTTACATCCGCCCGCAGGAAACCGGAACCAAAACGGATATCCGCTGGTGGAGACTTCTGAACATTAGTGGTAACGGATTGCAATTCATATCGGATGCTCCTTTCTCTGCTTCTGCCCTGAATTATACCATCGAGTCATTGGATGACGGTGTCGGTAAAGATCAACGTCACTCACCGGAAGTAGAAAAGGCAGACTTCACCAATTTCTGTATCGATAAGGCACAAGCGGGACTTGCTTGTGTGAACAGTTGGGGAGCCATCCCACTGGAAAAATACCGTCTTCCTTACCAAGATTATGAGTTAAGTTTTATTATGACTCCTGTATATCATAAAATAAAGTAAAAAACATAGTTAAAAAACACGGTATCAGAGAACAAGAATACCGAATTTAAAGTACTTTTGCAGCCGGAAACTAATTTAACCGAATTAGTTTCCGGCTTTTTCTTCCTTAACCCCCTTAATCTATATGGACGAACAGCACACTGGCAACAAACGCATTAAATTAAAAAACAGATATTTATTAAGTATGAAAAGTAGAATTGTTTTATTTGCATTTTGCGTAGCCCTCTTGTCTAGTTGTGGCAATAAGGGCAATGACACAGGAAAGGCTCCTGAATATGCAGTACAAGAGTTACAAAAACAACTGCCAATTTAACAACCGCTTATCCGGCTACAATCAAAGGTAAACAAGATGTAGAAATCCGCCCCCAAGTATCGGGCTTCATCACGAAACTGTGTGTAGACGAAGGAGCAACTGTACGTAAGGGACAAGTGTTGTTCATTGTTGACCCGACTCAATATGAAGCAGCCGTACGCACTGCCAAAGCAGCAGTTGCTACAGCCGAAGCAGCAGTGAGCACTCAACAAATGACGTATGACAATAAGAAAGAGTTGAACAAGAAGCAAATTATCAGTGACTATGACCTGGCAATGGCAGAAAACTCTCTGGCACAAACCAAAGCACAGTTGGCACAGGCAAAAGCACAACTGACCACTGCTCAACAGAACTTGTCATTCACACAAGTTAAAAGCCCGTCAGATGGTGTTATCAACGATATTCCTTATCGTATAGGGGCACTAGTAAGCCCTTCTATCGCTACACCGATGACTACCGTATCCGAAATTGACGAAGTATACGTATACTTCTCAATGACAGAAAAGGAATTGCTGGCAATGACCAAGTCCGGTAGCACAATCAAAGAAGAAATCAGCAAGATACCGACTATCAAACTGCAACTAATCGACGGTTCCACATACGATGTAGATGGAAAAGTAGACGCTATCACAGGCGTTATCGACCAATCTACCGGTTCGGTAAGCATTCGTGCTATCTTCCCGAATAAGGAACATGTATTGCGTAGTGGAGGCACGGCAAACGCTCTGATTCCTTATACCATGGAGAATGTAATCACTATACCGCAGTCTGCAACAGTAGAAATCCAGGATAAGAAGTTCGTTTATGTTCTGCAACCGGACAACACAGTGAAATATACAGAAATCAAAATCTTTAATCTGGATAACGGGAAAGAGTACTTGGTTACTTCCGGTTTGAATTCAGGAGATAAAATTGTAATCGAAGGAGTACAAAACCTGAAAGATGGCCAGAAGGTTCAACCTATCACACCAGCGCAGAAAGAAGCAAACTATCAACAACATTTGAAAGACCAACGCGACGGTAATTTAGCCACAGCCTTCAACTAATAATCAGATAATCATATGAAATTAGATAGATTTATTAACCGTCCGGTACTATCAACCGTTATTTCTATCCTGATAGTCATCCTGGGGGCTATCGGATTGGCGACACTGCCTATCACGCAGTATCCGGACATCGCGCCTCCTACCGTTTCGGTAAGAGCCACCTATACGGGAGCCAGTGCATCGACCGTATTGAATTCCGTGATTGCTCCATTGGAGGAACAGATCAACGGTGTAGAAAACATGATGTATATGACCTCAACTGCGTCAAACACAGGTTCCGGTGAGATATCCATATATTTTAAACAAGGAACAGACCCGGACATGGCCGCTGTCAATGTACAAAACCGTGTCTCTATGGCACAAGGTCTGTTGCCTGCCGAAGTAACCAAAGTCGGTGTAACCACCCAAAAACGCCAGACTTCCATGCTGGTAGTATTCTCTCTATATGACGAGACAGATACATATAGCGAATCATTTATTGAAAACTATGCTAAAATCAACCTAATCCCACAAGTACAACGTGTTCAAGGTGTAGGTGATGCTAACGTTTTGGGTCAGGATTATTCTATGCGTATCTGGTTACGACCGGACGTCATGGCACAATACAAGCTCGTACCTAGTGATGTTTCCACTGCTCTGGCAGAACAAAATGTCGAAGCAGCTCCAGGACAGTTCGGTGAACGAAGTAACCAAACTTTCCAATATACTATCCGCTATAAAGGACGTTTGCAACAGCCTGAAGAGTTTGAAAATATCGTTATCAAATCTCTTCCTGACGGTGAAGTACTCCGCTTGAAAGATATAGCAGAAATTCAATTGGATCGTTTGGGTTATAACTTTACAAACCGTGTAGACGGCCACAAGTCAGTATCCTGTATCGTATACCAGATGGCAGGAACCAATGCGACACAGACCATCAGTGATATTGAAGCATTGTTGGATGAAGCATCAAAAACGTTACCTACCGGATTGAAACTGAACATCTCCATGAATGCCAACGACTTCCTCTTCGCTTCTATCCATGAAGTATTGAAGACGTTGATCGAAGCATTTATCCTGGTGTTTATCGTAGTGTATATCTTCTTGCAGGATTTACGTTCGACATTGATTCCAACTATTGCCATTCCGGTAGCTCTGATCGGTACTTTCTTCATCCTGTCCCTGGTAGGATTCAGTTTGAACTTGTTGACGTTATGTGCGCTCGTGCTTGCTATTGCGATTGTGGTCGACGATGCGATTGTGGTCGTCGAGGGTGTGCATGCCAAGCTTGACCAAGGTTATACATCTGCCCGTCTGGCTTCTATCGATGCCATGAATGAATTGGGTGGTGCTATCGTATCTATTACGTTGGTCATGATGGCTGTATTCGTTCCGGTAAGTTTCATGGGAGGTACAGCAGGAACATTCTATCGTCAGTTCGGTATGACTATGGCTATCGCTATCGGTCTGTCTGCATTGAACGCATTGACTTTGAGTCCGGCTTTGTGCGCGGTTCTTCTGAAACCTCACAAAAAGAAGAAGGAACAACGGAAGACTCCACATTGAAAGAACGTATGAAAGTAGCCTATACGGCAGCCCATACAACTATGATCAACAGATATACCGAAGCTATCGGGAAGATGTTGCATCCGGGAATTACACTTACTTTCACGCTTATTCCCATTCTCGGCATGATCTTTGGTTTGTTCAGTTTCAATCCGATAGTTACTGCTATTTTCGTAGTGCTTAGTATTCTGGCACTGATTGGAATGAGTACGAAGAAGTTTAAAAACAGATTCAACGATACATACGAATCAATCCTGAAACGTTATAAGAAACGAGTACTGTTCTTTATCCAGAAGAAATGGTTATCTATGGGATTAGTTGTCGCTTCCATTGCGATACTTGTATTCTTCATGAACACCACCCCGACAGGTATGGTCCCTAATGAAGATACCGGAACACTGATGGGAGCAGTAACATTACCTCCGGGTACTTCTCAAGACCGTTCCGAAGAGATTTTGGCACGTGTAGACAGTCTGATCGCTTCCGATCCTGCGGTATTGTCACGTACTATGATTTCCGGATTCAGCTTTATCGGTGGTCAGGGACCTTCTTACGGTTCTTTCATTATCAAACTGAAAGACTGGGATGAACGCTCCATGATTCAGAACTCAGACGTTGTAGTCGGCTCCTTATATATGCGTGCACAGAAGATTATCAAAGAAGCACAAGTATTGTTCTTCGCTCCTCCTATGATCCCGGGTTACTCGGCATCTACGGATATCGAGGTGAATATGCAGGATAAGACCGGTGGTGATCTGAACAAATTCTTCGATGTGGTTAATGATTATACGGCAGCATTGGAAGCACGTCCGGAAATTAATTCAGCAAAGACTTCCTTCAACCCGAATTTCCCGCAATACATGATTGACATTGATGCGGCAGCTTGTAAAAAAGCTGGCATCAGCCCGAGCGATATCCTCACTACTATGCAAGGATATTACGGAGGTTTGTACGCATCCAACTTCAATCGTTTCGGTAAGATGTATCGTGTTATGATTCAGTCAGATCCGTTATCACGCAAAAACCTGGAATCTTTAAAAAATATCAAGGTGCGTAATAGTGCAGGCGAGATGGCCCCGATTGCCCAGTTCATTTCTGTGGAGAAAGTATATGGTCCGGATATTATTAGTCGTTTCAACCTTTATACCTCTATGAAAGTAATGGTAGCTCCGGCAAGTGGTTATACATCCGGTCAGGCATTGACGGCTCTTGCAGAGGTTGCTCAAGAAAACCTGCCTACCGGTTATACCTATGAATTAGGAGGTATGGCACGTGAAGAGGCTCAGAGTAGCGGAAGTGCTACCGGGCTGATTTTTGTGCTCTGTTTCGTATTCGTTTACTTATTGTTGAGTGCACAGTACGAAAGTTACATTCTTCCGCTGGCTGTATTGTTATCCGTTCCGTTCGGTCTGTTAGGCAGCTTCCTGTTTGTGAACGGTGTAAGTGCTATCGGTAATATTTCGGCATTGAAGATGATTCTGGGTACGATGTCCAATAATATCTATATGCAGATCGCGTTAATCATGTTGATGGGTCTGTTGGCAAAGAATGCCATCTTGATTGTAGAGTTCGCCCTCGACCGTCGTAAGATGGGTATGAGTATCACATGGGCAGCCGTTCTGGGTGCCGGTGCCCGTCTCCGCCCGATCCTGATGACCTCATTGGCTATGGTAGTCGGTCTGCTTCCGTTGATGTTCGCATTCGGTGTAGGTGCCCACGGTAACCGTACACTGGGTACAGCTTCTATCGGTGGTATGTTAATCGGTATGATTTGCCAAATTTTTATCGTTCCTGCGCTGTTTGTAGTCTTCCAGTACTTACAAGAGAAGGTTAAACCGATGGAATGGGAAGATATCGACAATACAGATGCCGTAACAGAGATTGAACAATACGCTAAATAATGAAATTCGATATGAAGAAACAGATTCTATATATGTTGTGTGCAACTGCTCTCTTGAGCAGCTGCCACATCTATAAGTCGTATGACAGACCCGAAGATATTACCGCTTCCGGCCTGTATCGTGATCCGGTAGCGGATAATGATACACTGGTTTCGGATACAGCCAACTTCGGTAATCTGCCGTGGAGAGAAGTCTTCACCGACCCGCAACTCCAGTCTCTCATCGAAACGGGACTGAACCAAAATACGGACCTCTTGTCTGCTGCGCAGAATGTGAAAGCCGCAGAAGCCTCCCTGATGTCTGCACGCCTGGCTTTATGCCCCGTCATTGGGATTGTCTCCGCAAGGAACGATCAGCAGCTTTGACAAGAATGCAGCTACAAAAACTTATTCATTACCTGTCACAGCCAGTTGGCAAGTCGATTTATTCGGTCAGTTGCTGAACTCGAAACGAAATGCGCAAGTTACACTGAAGCAAATGAAAGCTTACCGCCAGGCAGTACAAACACAAGTTGTCTCTAACATCGCCAATATGTATTATACATTAATGATGTTGGACCGCCAACTGGAAATAACCAAGGCTACAGCAGAAATTCTGAAAAAGAATGCAGAAACGATGGAAGCCATGAAAGATGCGGCCATGTATAGCATCAATTCAGCTGGTGTAGAACAAAGTAAAGCCGCTTACGCACAGGTACTTGCCAGTATTCCTGATATCGAGCAGAGTATCCGCGAAACGGAAAATGCACTGTCTACTCTTTTGGGAGAGGCTCCCCATGCCATCAAGCGTGGTGAATTGGAAGCACAAGTACAACCGAACTTTCCGCCGGTGTGCCTATTCAGCTATTATCCAATCGTCCGGACGTAAAAGCAGCCGAAATGTCATTGGCTAGTTGCTATTATAATACCAACTCGGCTCGTGCCGCTTTCTATCCGCAAATCACACTTAGCGGTTCAGCAGGATGGACAAATAATTCAGGAGCCGGAATCGTTAATCCCGGCAAATTGTTGGCCTCTGTTGTCGGTTCACTGACACAGCCATTGTTCTACCGCGGACAGAACATCGCTCGCCTGAAAGCTGCTAAAGCGCAGGAGGAACAGGCTAAATTATCTTTCCAACAGGCCTTATTGAATGCCGGTAGTGAGGTTAGCAATGCGTTAAGTCTATACCAAAAGACCAGCGAAAAGGTAGAATCTCGCCAAATGCAGGTAGAATCTGCTAAAAAAGCTTCGGAAGATACAAAAGAATTGTTTAACTTAGGGACCTCAACCTACCTGGAAGTATTGTCTGCACAACAGTCTTACCTGAGCGCACAAATCTCTCAGGTTTCTGATTGCTTTGATCGAATGCAGGCAGTAGTAAGCCTTTACCAGGCACTGGGTGGTGGAAGAGAAGAATAACTTTAAACATATACTATTATGATTAGTCCGTTAGCTTACGTAGATCCCGAAGCAAAGCTGGGCAAGAATGTAACTGTTCTGCCTTTTGCCTACATCGAAAAGAATGTAGAGATCGGAGATGACTGCGTCATCATGTCTTACGCTAGTATCTTGCAAGGTACTAAAATGGGAAAAGGAAATAAGGTACATCAGAATGCCGTCCTCGGAGCGGAACCGCAAGATTTCCACTACACAGGAGAAGAAAGTAGCCTGATTATTGGAGATAACAACGATATTCGTGAGAATGTGGTAATCAGCCGCGCTACATTTGCCGGCAATGCTACCAAAATCGGAAATGGAAACTACCTGATGGATAAGGTACACCTTTGCCATGATGTACAAATCAGCAATAACTGTGTAGTAGGCATAGGTACTACCATTGCAGGAGAGTGTATGCTGGATGACTGCGCTATCCTAAGTGGCAATGTCACCTTACACCAATATTGTCATATCGGTAGCTGGACGCTCGTACAGAGTGGTTGCCGCATATCCAAGGATGTGCCTCCATACGTTATCATGTCGGGAAATCCAGTGGCATATCACGGTGTAAATGCTGTGGTTCTCTCGCAACATCGCAATACATCGGAAAGAGTCCTCCGTCACATTGCCAATGCATATCGCTTGATTTATCAAGGTAATTTTAGTGTGCAGGATGCTGTACAGAAGATCATCGATCAGGTTCCTATGAGTGAGGAGATCGAGAATATTGTAAATTTCGTGAAGAACTCGGAAAGAGGGATTGTGAAATAAACAAAGTGAGTCCATATAAAGAAGGTTGATACTTTTTCAAGTATCAATCTTCTTTTTTATATTCAAATTCAAAGATTCAATTCACTATTCAAACTCCAACGTTCCGAAGAAATCAGGGCGGTGGAAATCCGGCTGTTCAATCTGTATCGGATTCCATGAAAGGAAATGAGGGGTCTGCAATTCATCGCCACATTTATAGAAATTAGCTTTTATCTCCTTTCCGTCGAGCGAATCAATCTGGTGCTTAAAGAACACAGAATACGGAATAATAAGGGCCACTTCCCAGTCCGTTTCACCGATGCGTTCAGCAGAAGGCTGATTACCCAGACTAGACCAGCGTTGTACAAGAGCAGTCACCTCTTTCGGTGCATGTTCGCGGTTGTTACGCACAGGTCCGGCACCCACCAGAATAGTTCCGATGCAATTGCATTCTATATTATAATAGATCCCGTCGCCTGCAGGTATGGAAAAGAATTCCACGCAGGAGTCAGTCCATACAGAACCGTTATCTTTTCCATACTTGGCACGTACACTCTCCTCTTTCACTTTAAAATGTAGCAAAATCGAGTTCTGTGTGTGAGCAATTCGAAAATTCACTTTAGGTTTGTAAGGATATTCAGCCCAATTGACACACTGAATCGGCTGAAAATCTATTTTTCTTCATCGAATAGTTTAGGAAGCGAACAAGCCTCCACGTTAGCCGCACTAATTTTCTTTACTTTCATATATCTTTCGTTTGAATGATACAAATATAGTTACTTTCTTTGGTTTACACCTTATTTCTATGTTATTTTTAAATTGCAAATTATTATATCAAAAAATAATATTTAGTTAAATATTACTCAACTATTATATAATGAGATATTTTTTCATATATTTGCCATCACTTAACCGATTAAATAGATACTGTTTATGAAAACATCCCTTAAAGACATAGCAGAAACCTTAAAATTATCCAAGACAACAATCTCTTGGGTACTTTCTGGTAAGGGGGATGAAAAAGGTATTAGTCTTGCTACACAAGAAAAAGTCTTTCAATGCGCCAAACAGTTGAATTACCAGCCTAATTTATTAGCCAGAAGCCTAAATACGGGTATATCAGGCACAATCGGATTAATCATACCGGATATTACAGACTCTTTTTACTCCAAAGTTGCCCGTTCTATAGAAAAGGAAGCGGAAACACAAGGCTATTCATTAATGATTTGTAGCTCTGAATCTGAAATAGAAAGAGAAAACAGAATGATCCGGTTATTCAAAGCGAAACAGGTGGATGGAATTATAGTAGCCCCCACAAAAGTTTCTAAAATTGAAATACAGAATCTAGTCAAAGAAGGCTATCCATTAGTCTTATTTGACCGCTACTTTCCTGAGATGCAGACAAACTACATCATTATTGACAATGAAGGCAGTAGCTACGAGTTAGTAAAGAAAATGATCGATAACGGTTCATCTAAAATAGCTATTATTACCACGAATCCTCATCTCCGCACAATGAATATGAGACGAGAAGGGTATGCAAGAGCTTTAATTGAAGCCAACCTACCCGTTGATCCTGATCTATATGGAGAGGTGACCTTTGTTGATTATGAGAAGAATGTTTTCAAGACTCTTGATCAAATATTCAGCAAAGTACCTGATGTAGATGGGTTCTTCTTCACAACCCATATTTTGGCTCTGGAAGCATTCCGTTACTTTTATGAAAAAAGGAATCAATATAAATAAAGGATATGAATTGGCTTGTATTCATGGAGTATCAGCATTCCGTGTCTTAGCACCTAATATGAACATCGCAAGAATGCCAATAGAAGAGATCGGTAAGAATGCCGTAAGGATTCTACTTGGCGATATCAAATATCGCTTGGAAAATTCGACCGAAAAAAAGAAGTAGAAACACTTGTCCTGCCATGTTCATTACCCTAGTCATGATTTTACATTTTTTCTTCAATCACTTAACCGGTTTAGCGAAAATAAATAATGATATCAAATTAACAAATGTAACAATAAAGAAAATGGCCCTCTAATTATTAACATAAAGATACAGAATTATGAAGTTCCAAATTAAAAATGAAAAATACATGCTGGCTCTATTAGGACTTCTAGTATGGGCATGCAGCAGTAACAACATTGATATTGAAAATATGCGATGTGAATATCAAATTTCTCCAATTGGCATTGATTCACCAGCACCGCGTTTTACTTGGAATTACACAACCAATAATGAAGATGCAACAGAGTTTTCTCAAGACAGCTATCAGCTATATATCGCCACCCGGGAACAAGATTTGAGAAACTCATCCGATAATAGCTGGCAATCTGACACTATTTACTCTGACACTCCTCATGCGACCTATCAAGGATCAGAAAAATTGAAATCCAGAACTCGTTATTACTGGCAAGTAATAGCATGGGATAAAACAAAGGAACATAAGATTATCTCTCCTATATCCAGTTTTGAAACAGCTCAACTCAACCAAAGTGACTGGACAGGAGTATGGATTACTGATAATCATGATAAAGATTATACGCCAGCGCCCATGTTGCGCAAGTCGTTTATCGCTCAAGATGATATACAACAAGCAAGATTATATGTAAGTGCCGCTGCATATTATAAAATGACATTAAATGGTAAATCAATAACATCATCACATCTCAATCCGGGTTTTACTCATTATGATAAAAAGAAATCTGTATAACACATACGACGTCACTTCACAACTGCTCAAAGGAGAGAACGTACTATCTGCAATACTTGGGAACGGATTCTACAACGAATCGGCCCCTGTAGCAACATGGAGCTATGAGCAAGCCCGCTGGCGTAACCGCCCAAGAATGATCTGCGAAATGGAGATATTATATAAAAATGGAGAAAAAGCAAACCATCCATTCAGATTCTACTTGGAAAACGAGTACCGGTCCTTATATACAAAACAATATTTATAGTGGTGATACCTATGATGCATGTCTTGCAATTGCTGGATGGGACAAACCGGGTTTTGATGACTCTAAATGGACAAATGCAATTCAGGTGGCTGCCCCTTCTCCCCTACTAGTATCACAAAACATGCCTGCTATTGAAACGGAACAATTTATCACTCCAATCAATATGCGTTCTTTTGGTGATACAGTCTATGTATACGATTTTGGAGTTAATATGTCAGGGGTCTGTACTCTTTCTATCAATGGCAAGAAAGGCACTAAAGTCAGTATGCAACACGGCGAATTGCTAAAAGATAACGGACGCTTGGAAATGCGCAACTTAGTTATTTACTACAAACCATTACCTGGCCTCGCTTTTCAAACAGACACTTATATATTGGACGGAAAACAAGGTACATTCACTCCAGATTTTACATATCATGGATTTCAATATGTAGAAGTTCGTTCAGATCGTCCTGTAAAACTTACTAAAGAGAGCTTAACCGCTCAATTCATACATACGGCTGTTCCTCCTGTTGGTAAATTCAGTTGTTCAAATGAACTATTAAATAAAATATGGAAAGCTGCTAATCAATCATATTTATCAAATCTGATGAGTATCCCCGACTGACTGTCCCCAACGAGAGAAAAATGGATGGACTGCCGATGCACACATAACAATGGATTTAGGATTATTAAACTTCGATGGTATTACTTTCTATGAAAAATGGCTGGATGATATGATTGATAATCAAAATGAAGAAGGACGTATATCGGGAATCATTCCTAGTTCCGGATGGGGCTATGATGACTGGATAGGTCCTGTATGGGATGCTGCCATGTTTATCGTGCCAATGGCAATTTACCACTACTATGGAGATACAAGAAGCATCGAAAAACTATGGCCTGTATGCACCAAATACCTTGCCTACCTCGCAGGACGCGAGGATGCGGAAGGAACCGTAACTTACGGAATTGGTGACTGGGTATTCCATAAAACACAAACCCCTACAGAATTCACCACTACCTGCTATTATTATTTAGACAATCTGTATATGGCTAAATTTGCAGAACTCATTGGAAAAGATGGTAGTAGTTATGCTAAGAAAGCAGAAGAATTGAAATTGCTTATCAATCACAAATACTTCGACACATCCAAAGCTATTTATGCCAATGGTTCGCAAGCAGCACAAGGAGTTGCCTTACCTTGGAATCGTTCCTAAAGAATACGAACAGCAGGTTGCAGATAATCTTTCTACGATGATAAAAGCCAATAAAAACCTGCTCGATTTTGGAGTTTTAGGCAGTAAAACAGTCCTGCGGATGCTTTCCAAATATGGATATGCTGACTTGGCATATCAGATGGCCGCACAAGAAGAAGCTCCATCTTGGGGCAATTGGATAAAACAAGGTTTCACTACACTAGCAGAAACATGGATACTTTCACCTGAATTTAGAGATGCCTCCGTAAATCACATGTTTCTTGGAGACATTAATGCATGGATGTACAATATATTGGCAGGCATTAATTATGATGAACAGAAACCCGGATTCAAACATATTCTTATCCAACCTCATTTCGTAAAAGGTCTTGACTGGGTAAAAGCAGAATATAAATCTGTAAACGGAATCATTCGTTCTGAATGGGAACGTAAAGGAGAACAAGTGATTCTCAAAGTCACGATCCCAGTCAATACGAATGCAACAGTAGAATATAATGGTAAAAAGATAGATTTAAGGTCAGGAAAACATCAACTCACATTTTAATTGAAACAAAAGAAAGGAGGTTTAATAGAGGTATATAAAGAAGCAAAAATGAGACCGTTATGTAATACTATAAAAATATAACACTAGTTACTTTGTCACACCATCAATCAAATCTATTAACAATGAATAAAATCAGTACACTGCTATTTTTGATATTTCTCACTTGTACAAGTGGTGTTTTTGCCGATTCCGGTAGTTCCATCTCCTTAAATGGAACATGGGAACTCTCTTATTGGATGCAACCTGAAGAACCTATAACTTCGCCCAAGGACATGCAACTAGCTGAAGTGAAACATCTATCAGCCCAAGTCCCCGGTAATGTAGAACTAGACCTAATGGCTGCCAACTTAATTAAAGATCCGATGATTGGCAGTAATGTAAATGAATTACGCAAATGGGAAGGCTATCAATGGTGTTATTCCAAATCATTCGTAGCGCCACAACTAAAACCAGGACAACAATATCAACTCTTCTTTGCCGGAATAGACTGTCTGGCCGATATATGGCTGAATGGAAAACACATTGGCAAAGCAGAAAATATGATGATTGGACATGCTTTTGATGTAACTAAAGAAATAAAAGCAGGAGAAAGCAATCAACTCCAAGTGATACTCCGTTCATCTGTTATTGAAGGACAAAAACATCTGTTAGGGACATTCAGTATTGAAACTTCCCGTCTGAAGAATCCGTATTCATCAGAAAAGCTCCGCACACCTATGGATGGGACATTCTGCCACGATTAGTCAGTGCAGGTTTGTGGAGAGATGTAGAATTACGCGTATTGAATCCGGCACGTCTCACAGATGTTCACTATATGGTCGCCAATGTAGACACTGCTACCAGAAATGTACGTTTGTATACTGATGTACAAGTAAAACTACCTTTCGAAAAGTTCGACAAAGTGAAAGCCGTATATACATTAAGTCGCCATGGGAAAGAAATATATAAAGGAAGCTCTGTTGTCGTTTCCCCAGCATTCCGATATATAATGGAAATCAAGAATGCTGATTTATGGTGGCCAAGAGGATATGGAGAACCGGCTTTATATGATGCAAAAGTAGAGTTAGTAGATTCTGACGGCACTATTTTATCAACAGATAATAAACGGGTAGGCCTCCGCACGATTCAACTAGACATTACAGACATCAACCTCCCACCGGATCATCCGGGTAAATTCTGTTTCATAGTCAATGGAGAACCTATTTTTATTCACGGAACCAATTGGGTACCCATGGATGCACTCCATAGCCGGGATCATTCTTTCGTAGACGAATCTATCCGCATGGCTGTAGAATTAAACTGCAATATGATACGTTGTTGGGGTGGCAACGTGTATGAAGATCATCATTTCTTTAATTTATGCGATGAAAATGGCATTATGGTATGGCAGGATTTTACGATGGGATGCACTTTCTATCCTCAACGCAGCTCATTTACACAAGCATTGGAAGAAGAGGCCATTTCCGTTGTATGCAAGTTACGCAATCATCCATCACTCGTTTTATGGTCAGGAAATAATGAAGACGATTGTGCACTGCGCTGGTCTTTGCAACCATTTAATATTAATCCAAATCAGGATGTAGTTAGCCGCAAGGTCCTCCCGGCAGTTATTTATGAGTTTGACCCTACTCGCCCTTATCTTCCCAGCTCTCCTTACTACAGCCAAGCGGTATATGAAAGAGGAAGTGCTGACCAATATTTACCAGAAAACCATTTATGGGGTCCCAGAGGATATTACAAAGACAAATTCTATACGGATGCTACCTGCTGCTTTGTCAGTGAAATCGGCTATCACGGCTGCCCTAATTTAGAAAGTCTCCAGAAAATGATGACAAAAGATGCCGTATATCCCTGGACAAAAAATCATGAATGGAATGATGAATGGGTTACCAAATCTGTTCGTAGATTCCCAGAATGGGGAAAGACATTCGATCGCAATAATCTTATGATTAATCAGGTACGTTTACTTTTTGGTGAAGTTCCCTCCAAACTGGATGATTTTATATTCGCTTCTCAATCCGTACAGGCAGAAGCTATGAAATATTTCATAGAAATGTGGCGTGGAAAGAAGTTTGACGACAAGACTGGTATTGTCTGGTGGAACCTGCGGGATGGATGGCCAGTGATCTCTGATGCGATTGTTGACTACTACAATTCAAAGAAGATGGCATATTATTTCATCAAGAATGTTCAACAGGATGTTTGTGTACTAATCAATGATGCAGAAGGCGGAAATTACCCACTGATAGGAACGAATGACACACGCAACGTACAAAGTGGTAATGTAACGGTAACAGATACATCCTCGGGACGTAAAATCTATGAGAGCACTTTCCGTATTCCAGCCAATCAAAAGGTCAGAATAGCCTCACTACCGGAAGAAAGCGGTCAAGGAATCTATCTGATCCAATACCAGATCGGTAATCAGAAATTCATGAATCATTACCTATACGGCAAGGCACCTTTCAACTTGAAAGAATACAAGCGGCTGTTACAAAAAACCGGATTATACGCTAAAAAAATAATAGTTATGAAAGAGAACTTGTTAGGAATTGACGTAGGAGGCACCAAATGCGCCATCATCTACGGTATCAAAGAAAACGACGAGCTACATATCATCGACAAAAAGAAATTTGATACGACCACAGTCGACGAAACAATAGACAGAATTCTCTGTGAAACCGAAAAGATGATGAACCTCCACCAGCTAACCCCTACTAACACAAAAGCGATTGGAATCTGTTGCGGAGGTCCTCTCAACAGTGAAACAGGCATCGTGATGTCTCCCCCTCAACCTACCGGGATGGGACAACATCCCCATTGTGGCAATGGTGGAAAAAAAAGACGGGCATTAAAACCAATCTACACAATGATGCCAATGCCTGTGCTTTAGCCGAATGGAAGTTCGGAGCAGGAAAAGGAACTAAGAATATGGTCTTCTCACATTCGGTACGGGACTGGGAGCAGGATTAATATTAAATGGCAAACTGTATACGGGCACCAATGACAATGCCGGAGAACTGGGACATGTCCGCCTGTCGGATTTCGGTCCGATAGGTTACGGTAAAAAGGGCTCTTTTGAGGGATTTGCCAGCGGTGGAGGTATTGCTCAACTCTCCAAAATGTATGTGATGGAGAAATTGCAGACCGGACAGAAAGTTGAATGGTGTACCTTACAGGAACTAGATCAGCTTACTGCCCGAAAAGTGGCTGAAGAAGCTGCCAAAGGTGATAAATTAGCCCAAAGCATATATGAGACGTCTGCTATTTATCTGGGAAAAGGATTATCCATGGTGATCGATATCTTGAATCCGGAAGTCATTGTGATAGGTGGCATCTATACCCGGAATAAAGAATATGATGGAACCCATCATGCAAAAGATAATCGACCAGGAGGCATTATCCTGTGCAAACAGAGTATGTAAAGTGAAACCAGCCGCTTTGGGAGAGCAGATAGGAGATTATGCAGCTCTTTTCTGTAGCCGCTAACTTAACCGATTAACTATTATGAAAGAGCTTATTGAAACAACACTGGAAGAGGCTCGGCAAACGTTGGAGAGCTTTCTTGAGGAAACAACAACAGTCGGGATTATTTCACAGGCAGCCTCTACCTGCGCCGAAGCATTAAAAGCCGGAAATAAGATTATCAGCTGTGGTAATGGAGGTTCTTTATGTGACGCCACCCACTTTGCAGAAGAACTAACCGGACGTTACCGCAACAACCGCATCCCGCTACCGGCAATTGCAATCAATGACCCGGCTTACATGACCTGTGTGGGAAATGATTTTTCGTTCAACGAGATCTTCTCCCGCTATGTAGAAGCTATGGGATGTAGGGGAGATGTATTATTGGCCATCAGCACAAGCGGACATTCCGAGAACATACTGAAAGCTGCCGTACAAGCACACAACAATGGAATGAAAGTGATAGCGCTGACTTCAAAAGGAGAGAATGAACTGTCACGACTGGCAGACATTGCAGTCTGCGCGCCACGAGCAGCACATTCCGACAGAATACAAGAAATTCACATCAAAGTTATCCACATTCTGATTCAGGCAATTGAGGCAGAATTAGGCTTTGAATAATAACCTACTAAATTTAATCAATATGGCAATGAAAATGACACATATCAGTAAAACTCTATTGAGTATTGTTTGCACACTTTGGGGAATGTCCGCCTGCTCGGATGATTATAACAAATATGACGATTGCCCGGCTTGCAACTATTATCCTGTTGCAGTAGGGAATTCAACAGGAACTCCGGTTCATGCTATCGGTGTCGAGATGGATCCACACTTCTTCTCACAAAACATCACCCGCAATGATGGTTCAAAGGCTGAAGATTGGGAAAATATAGTTGTACAACGGGTAAAGAAAATGAAAGTACAACAATTCCGAATCATGATGCAGCCACAATGGTGGGAACCCTCCAATGACAACAACGATCCTAATGTCGCGGATATGAGCAAATTCACTTTTTGATTCGGAAGAAATGCAATCTGTATACAAAGTATTGGATCTGGCCCAGGAGAATAATATCGGAGTGACATTAGTCGTATGGGGAGCCATTACCAATATCGACTTACTATCAGGCATTAACAATGGTCAAAAGCATTTCTTGTGTGATGCACGAAGTTATAACGTTAATCCGGGTTGGATTGCCGGTATAGATAACTATGAAGAATTTGCTGAAAACTTCTCCACAATGGTGAAATACCTGATTGAAGAAAAGCATTATACCTGTATCAATCAAATTACTCCATTCAATGAACCTGACAGTCATATAGCAGGTTACGGCCGCATCATGTGGCAAGGTGATTTTGAAACCATGGGTTGGCAGGACACCTACGCCCCCATGGTGAAAGCACTGGATGCCAAGTTTAAAGCAGATGGAATACGCAGTAAGGTACACTTCAACCTTTCTGACAATACAGACGGTACACCCGGATATATCGCCGCCTGTGTTTCCGCTTTCACAAACGATGAAGCCGACCTGTATAACTCTCATGTATACAAGTTTGACTACAACACCCCTAATTCGACTCTCGTAAATTGGGAACGTCAAAATATAGCTTCTGCAGGAGGTAAAAAGACATTTTGTTGGAGAATTCGGTTTTCCTGGATACGGAAGTGCCCGTCAATATGGTATAGACACGTATACGCGAGGGGTACAGATAATCCGCGTTGCTCTGAACTATCTGAATGCCGGTGCTTGCGGAGTAAGCTACTGGAGTCTGATCGATCAATATTATAACCGCAATGCCTCCTATTCGGAAATGCAGCAACTCGGTTTATGGAAATATCTAAAATCCGCTTATACCGAAGACCCAGATGTATATTCCAAAATCAAGGAAGACTACGAGGTACGTCCTCAATACTATGCATATAGTCTGTTGACACGTTTTGTCCGCCAGGGCGACGAAGTATATCCATTGGATCTCGGCGACGAGTTGATAGCCGGAAGTGCTTTTCTCAACACAGAGGAAAATGGACGTATGTACTTTCCAACGCTACAGACAAAGACAAGATGATACAGTTGGAAAATGATAAAGAAGGTGCCAATGGAGAATACAATGTCTACAAATATATGGAAGGACGCCTACCGGAAGGTGATAATCTTATAGAATCAACAGAAACGGTCAACACGCAAGAGAATAACCTAAAACTTAAATTATCTCGTTCATCAATCAGGGTATTAGTACAAAAATAGAAGTATATACACCCCATTTAGTGGGGATATATATACACCGTATTGGGCATATATATTCACCATGTTAGCCATATATATCCGCCGTGCTGGATATATATGCCAACCAACCAAGTAATTTATCATCAAAAGTACACGAATGAAAAAAAAAAGAAATATCCATAGTAAAAATGCTCTCCGTCATGTTCGGATTCTTCGTTATGGGATTTGTTGACATTGTCGGAATAACCACGAGCTATGTGAAGAATGATTTCAGCCATCTCACCGATACGATGGTTAATCTCATCTCTCTATCCTGTTTCTTGTGGTTCCTAGTGCTTTCTATTCCCACCGGAATGTTAATGAATCGCATCGGACGCAAGAAAACCGTATTACTTAGCTTCGCATTCCATGTATTAGCTATGTGCCTTCCACTCGTTGCATATGACTTTACCGCCATATTAATCGCATTTGCCTTGATAGGTATCGGTAACACTCTATTGCAAGTTTCACTCAACCCATTAGTAACGGATGTCGTTGCAAACGATAAGTTGACAGGTACATTAACCCTAGGACAATTTGTCAAAGCAGTCAGTTCATTCCTAGGTCCTATCCTGGCAGCTTGGGTGACTGGTAGTTTTTTTCGGATGGAAAATGATATTCCCCGTTTATGCCGGACTGTCACTGCTCGCTTTGATATGGCTATGGCTTACCCCTATACAAGAAAAACAACAGGAACGGAAGAACATTTCTTTCAAAGTCACTCTTGAATTATTCAAAGACAAATACATTCTTGCTTTCTTTATCGGTATTCTCGTGCTGGTAGGTGTAGACGTAGGTATCAATATGACTTTCCCTAAATTCCTGATGGAACGTTGTGATCTACCACTGACAGATGCAGGAATGGGAAATAGTGTGTATTTCTTCGCCCGCACTGTAGGAGCCTTTTTGGGTGGTATCCTACTGATGAAATATTCAGAAAGTAAATTCTATATTTATAGCGTCTGGATAGCTCTCGCAGGATTGATACTGATGACCATTAGCACTAATCTCTGGTTTATCCTCGGATGTGTAGCAGTTTTCGGGATAGGATATGCCAATCTGTTTTCCATCATCTTCTCTCTGTCTTTGAAACGTGTTCCCGAGAAAGCGAACGAAGTATCTGCACTTCTTATCGTCCGTGTATCTGGCGGTGCCGTCCTCCCGCCTATTTTAGGAGTAATTACCTATTCATTCCACAGCCAGTTATCTGCAATCATAGTACTTGCCATTGTATGGTGCTATCTGATCGGAATAATGAGAAAAATAAAAACCACATAAACCTATATTCTAATGAAACATTTCAAGAAAATCGAATCGAAATTCCTGTTCTCATTACTGATTATGAGTGTGTGGAGCATCATAGCCGTGGGTCAGACGACGGCTAAAATCTCCAAACACATTCCTGAAATCGAAAAATGGATTCAGAAACAATTCGCTAAAGGAAAAACACCTCCGTTCTCGTTTATATGTGACGGGAAACCTTCCGCAGAATTTATCCGCCAATGGGACTATTCCCAGCAAAAGATAGAATCCGAAGAAGCGGATGTGATAAAGTATCTCTTTACCTACTACAATCCTACCAACGGACTGAAAGTAGAATGTACCGTAAAAGGCTATCCCAGTTATCATGCTGCCGAATGGGTATTGAACTTCACCAACAAAGGTACGAGCAACTCTCCCACTCTGGAACAAGTGAAAGTAGTGGACCTTGCCATGCAATACGCTTCTAAAGGAGAATTCAAGTTACACTATGCAGACGGAAACCATATCTCCAAATATGATTTCCATCCACGTTCGGTTACTCTGGCAACGGGTGAAACCAAACAGATGTCTCCACAAGGAGGACGCTCTTCAGAAGGGGACTATCTTCCTTTCTTCAACATTGAATCACCTGCCGGACAGGGAGTCATATTAGGAGTAGGCTGGTCGGGCACCTGGTATGCAGATGTATGCGCACAAGATAATCGTACAATATCCATGGCTTCGGGAATGAAAACCATGAAATTATACTTACGTCCACAGGAAACAATTCGTACCCCAAGTATCAGTCTGATGTTTTGGGAAAATATCGACCGGATGGCAGGACACAATAAATTCCGCCGTTTTGTCCTGGCACACAAGTCACGGAAAATCAACGGAAAATTTGCCGAATATCCTCTTTCCAGCGGATTCAACTATCGGGACCCCGCACCTTGTACGGAATACTCATGCCTGACAGCCGATTATGCCATTGCCATGGTGAAACGTTACATACAGTTCGGATTGAAGCCCGAAGTATTCTGGCTGGATGCCGGATGGAACACCGATGCTGCAGACTTCGAACATGGCAAGACCTGGGCCAACACAGCCGGTAACTGGACTGTAGATACATTGCGCTTCCCCAAAGGACTTCGTCCTGTAGCCGACGAAATACACAAAGTAGGAGCTAAATTCATGGTCTGGTTCGAACCCGAGCGTGTCATCCGTGGTACCCAATGGGCAGTAGAACACCCCGACTGGATGCTCGACATTCCCGAACACAACAATGACACCTACCTACTGTTCGATCTGGGAAATCCGGAAGCCTGCCACTGGATGAGTAAATATATAGGCGATATGCTCGAAGAAAACAGCATAGACTATTACCGTCAGGATTTCAATATGCAGCCGGATATCTACTGGGCAGCCAACGATGAGCCCGGACGTACAGGAATGAAAGAGATACGACACATCGAAGGACTATACTACTTCTGGGATTATCTGCTGAGCCGATTCCCGAACCTGCTCATAGACAACTGTGCCAGTGGGGGACGACGTATTGACTGGGAAACAATCGGCCGAAGCGCACCACTATGGAGGAGTGATTATTATCATTACGACGATCCGGACGGCTACCAATGTCACACGTATGGCCTGAATTTCTTCCTACCTTTACATGGAACAGGTAGTTTACAGACCGATCCGTATTCTTTCCGCTCAAGCGTCAGCACAGCTTTGATTTATAACTGGAAAATAACCGATAAAAATGCCTCCGTTTACGAAATGCAACGTTGTCTGAAAGAATTCCACGAAATCAGACCTTACTATTACGAAGATTATTACCCACTGACGGGTACAGAAGACATGACGCGGGATAATATCTGGCTAGCCTATCAAATGCATCGTCCGTCGGACGACAGTGGTATTATCGTTGCTTTCCGCAGAACCGCCTCCAAAGACAAAAAAATCACCGTCAGACTTTCAGGAGTGGATCCGGAAAAATACTATACAGTGACAGACATGGATAGCCGACAGAGCAAAATCTATCAGGGAAAAGAACTGACCAGTCAGTTGCCACTGATCCTCGAAAAGCCACATAGTTCCTTATTACTAAAATATAAAGTTACCAACGAAAAACCGAATAAAGAATGAAAAAAAAAGAATACTATATTATCTATTCATTCTGCTTCTGTTCCCTCATAATGGAACAGGACAGACGGTAGCCCGCATGAGCGACCGCCCGGTAAACACCAGCCAATGGATAACCACCCACTTTGCCCGCGGTGTGGTCCCTCCTTTCTCTTTCGAATATGGAGGGAAACCTTCACAGGAATTTATCAAAAGCTGGTCTTATACGGCTACGCGTCAGAAAAGTGACGATCCCAAGGTTCTGAAATACCTTTATACTTATCGTGAACCATCCGGAGGATTAAAAGTCGAATGTGAAGTGAAAGGCTTTACCGACTTCAATACGGTGGAATGGGTACTCCGTTTCACCAACCAGGGAAAGAAAAATACGCCGGAGATTGCCAACATAAAAGTGTCTGATATCACATTCCGCTACCAGCATCCGGGAGCATTCAACCTTCATCATTCCGAAGGCAGCCATGCATCCAAATCAGATTTCAGCCAGCAACTTACAATCTTGTCTCCGGGTGATAATCTTTATATGAGACCGGAAGGTGGACGCTCTTCACAAATGCGTATGCCATTCTTCAATATTGAATCTCCGGCTAATCAAGGAGTTATCGTAGCCATCGGATGGACAGGAACCTGGTTTGCCGATGTGCGCTGTGCAGACCAGCAAAGCGTAGCGCTTACCTCCGGAATTGAACGTTTGAAAACCTATCTGTATCCGGAAGAGAGCATCCGCACTTCCAGTGTATGCCTGTCATTCTGGAACGGTTCCGACCGGATGAAAGGACACAACCAGTTCCGCCGTTTCGTGCAAGCCCACCACACTTGGAAAGTAGGTGGTAAACCGACCGTATATCCAATATCGACCAGTTTCAACTACGGTGATCCTACTCCCTGTAATGAATATACCTGCCTGACTACAGATTATGCCATTGCTATGGTGAAACGGTATGAACAATTCAAATTAGTACCCGAAGTATTCTGGCTGGATGCCGGATGGTACAATCACTCTGCAGATGTAGCCAATCATAAGAATTGGGCGAACACCGTAGGAAACTGGACCGTCGACTCTATTCGTTTCCCCGAAGGATTACGCCCCATCGCCGACGAAGTGCATAGAGTTGGTTCCAAGTTCATGGTATGGTTTGAACCGGAGCGTGTTATGAAAGGCTCAGCTTGGGCACTGCAACACCCTCAATGGATGTTGGATGCCAGAGGAAAAGCCAAACAGGAAGACTGGACAAAAGATGGTGAGCACGACTCTTATCTATTCAATCTCGGAAATCCGGAGGCATGTCGATGGATGAGTAAATATATCGGAGACTTCCTCGAAGAAAATGGCATAGACTACTACCGCCAGGATTTCAATATAGAGCCGGAAGGTTTCTGGGCTGCCAATGATGAACCTGGCAGACAAGGTATCTGCGAAATCCGATACATTGAAGGACTTTATTCTTTCTGGGAATATCTGCTGAACCGCTTTCCGGGCTTGCTGGTTGATAATTGTGCCAGTGGCGGACGCCGTATTGACCTCGAAAGTATCTCACGCAGTGCACCGATGTGGAGAACAGATTACAGTTATGGAGAACCAATCGGCTATCAATGCCATACTTACGGATTGAACTTATACCTTCCCCTGCATGGTACAGGAACTGTGAGTGCCGATAAATTCACTTTCCGTTCCAGCCTCGGAACCTCTATTATCTACAACTGGAAAATAACCGAAGCTGGACAATCCATCTATGATATGCGCGACCGCCAGGCAGAGTTCAAAGAACTCCGCCCCTATTTCTATGAAGATTACTATCCGTTGAGTGGAATAAACAACATTACTTCGGAAAATATCTGGCTAGCATACCAACTTTATCGTCCGTCGGATGACAGCGGATACATCGTAGCTTTCCGCCGCAAAGACAATCCGGACAAGAGCTATACTGTCAATTTATCAGGGCTACACCTGACCACACTTATATACTCACCAATAAAGATACAGGAGAAGCTATAAAGAAAACCGGTAAAGAACTGGCTAACGGCTTCACGCTGACACTGGATAACCCGCAAAGTAGTCTGATAATCAAATACCAAAGTTCAACAACTGCCATACAGAAACTTTCTGTAGGAAAGAAAACCGGTGTAAAGCTCCGTGCTATAGGTGCAGAACTAGATCCCCACTTTCTCTCACAAAATGTGACCCGCAATGATGGAGCTAAAGCTGAAGACTGGGATCGCATCGTTGTGAAACGTGTCAAAGAAATGGGACTGCAAAGCTTACGGGTGATGGTGATGCCACAATGGTATGAGCCAAAGAATGACAATCCGGATGCATCCAAAATCGACTGGCATAATTTCACTTTCAACTCTGTAGAAATGCAATCACTCTACAAAGTATTGGATATGGCACAAGAACAGAAAATGGAAGTCACCCTTGTACTTTGGGGAGCCCCTCCGGGACATTTCCTGGCCGAAGGGAATTATGGTAACTGGGTAGTAGCCCCGACTAACTATGAAGAATGGAGCGAGAACTTTTCCGCACTTGTACAACACCTGCTCAACAACAAAAAATACACGTGCGTCAAAGAGATTACTCCGATCAACGAACCAGATTGGTCATATATCATCAAAGGTAAAGCTGCTCCCACCGCCGACTATATTGAAATGTGTAAAGTACTCGACAGACGTTTCAAAGAGGATGGAATAAGAAATAAAGTACATTTCAGCCTTTCTGACAATTCAGACGGAGGTACAGGAACGCATAAATATCTGGCAGCCTGCACGAAAGGACTGGCGAACGTTGCTGACGTATTCAACTCCCACACCTATATCTTCGGCTACGAAACTCCGAACTCCACAATTCTGGATTGGGAAAAACAAAACTCTCAATTGGCCTCTTCAGTTGGAAAAGCCCATTTCATCGGTGAATTCGGAGGTAATCAATGCGTAGGTGCCACCAGACAAAAAGATATCGACTTGTATGAACGAGGAGTACTCATGACACGCATAGCCATCAATCTACTCAATGCAGGAGCAAGCGGTGTTAGCTATTGGAGCCTGATAGACCAATACTATGGTAAGGATGCAGACTACGGAGCAATGCAGCAACTGGGTTTATGGAAGTATGTAAAGAAAACATACGCTTCGGAACCATACTACAACGATATCAAAAGTGATTACGAGGTACGCCCACAGTACTATGCCTATTCTCTGTTGACACGTTTCATACGCCCGGGAGCTGAAATCTATCCGATAGCAACACCGGAAGAATGGTATGCAGGAACTGCTGTTCGAAACACAAATGGCAAATGGGTATATGTTTTCGCCAATGGAATGGACCAGGAGAAAGCAATAAGCCTCATCAACCAACATACGCAAACCAAAGGGAATTATCAGGTTTACCGTTATATCAAAGACGGTTTACCTACCACAGACCAAATGTTGGCTCCGGACGCCCAGCCTCTCAAAGTGAACGATAAAATTCTATGTTTACTTCCGGCTCATTCTGTGATCGTCTTAAAACAAGAATAACTATGTACTCTATTTATTCATTAAACAAATAGTATTTATGAAAACACATTTCTACATTTTATTAATGCTTGGAATGGTATTCCTTTTGGGATGTGAAGACGAAAAGTTAGGCACAGACCTAGGAGTAACCAATGTAGTGCTTCCGGATATTTCGGAAGAATCCCTGGGCACAGAGATTACCATTCAGGGAAATGGCTTTATCGACTGTGATGTACTGGCTCTTTCTCCCCTTTCAGGAGGAACCGAACAGCCCATCTACATGGAAACCAGAGAAGTACAATCCGATCATATCACGGTACTTTACCCCTCTACGGCCACCAAAGATTCTTATGGACTTGTATTGGTACGCGGTAGCAAAATGCGAACATTAGGCGTCATCAACAGTACTGTTGGAGTTATGCCCGACGAAAACCTGCGTAATGCCTTGTCTGCTCTTTTCCCTGATATATTTAAAGGAGAAAAGATATCTTCCAGTGCTAAATATGTCACTTTCACTGATGGCACACTAAATATCAGCGATAAAAATATCACTTCTCTGGAGGGACTCGAATATTTCAGCAACATTCGGAAACTGATCTGCAACAATAATGATATCAGTGAAATTCCTGCAGAAGTACTATCCAGACTGTCTGAACTGACTGCACAAAACACTGGTCTGACCAAACTGGAACTAGCCACTTCGGAACAGCCGAACACGACATTGGTATCTCTCAACATAGATGGAAGTACCAAACTAGAATCTGTCGACCTGTATTATTGTTATAACATTGAGAAGTTCTCTGCTCTAAACTGTAAACTGGTATATCTGGATGTACGCAATTACCACAGTATCTATGGCGGATGTCTGAACTACAACAGCACAGACTTCAAATTTACTTTCAGCGATGACGCAAGTAAAGAACGACTCCTGAAAATGGAATCCTGGTGGATGGACTCATACTACAGCAATAGCGGTTCTATCGTAGATGCCATCAATAATGGAGTGACAGTGGAAGGGTACGACTGGATGCACGACTATCCCGATGGAAACAACAACTATTATTACAGTTACGGAAAATATCAGAAGACAATGAAAAGTACGGAGAAATTCCTGATATCAATCTGCGAAACGCACTCAAAGCATTGGTTCCGGATGTATTCGATGGAGATAAAGTTCTGACAGTGGCTGCTCTGAATACTGAATACTTCAAGAATAACACGACCCTTGATCTTAGCAATAAGGGAATCACTAATCTGGAAGGACTACAATACTTCTGCGGATACAAAAACCTCATTCTGGATGGAAATAATCTGGGAGAAATCGATCTTAGTAAATACGCAATCAGTACCAGCTACACGGCAGGTCCGGTAGATGAGAAAGGAATTCAGACTTTCAGTGCCAAGAATGCAGGATTAACCAAATTCATTTCTGGCGATCAGTATATGATAACCTCTATAGATGTGAGCAACAATCCGGGATTAGCATATCTGGATATAAACCGGTGCAAATCCATCACATCACTAAATGCATCCGGTTGTCCGCTCACTTATGTTGATCTGCGTAATCTGGCAGGTACTTATTCCGTACTAGGTTACTCCGGTGGAGCTGTAGATGCCTCAAAAGTTCAGTTCTCATTTACCGACAGCTCTTCAACTCAAAGGAAGCTACTAGTAGAAGAATGGTGGATGGATAGCCCATGGAATGGCACAAGCCCATGTATTACCGCAAAGAATCAAGGTGTCCGGATAGAACGCTATGAATACATAGGATACGACAAGGATAAAATGTTGAGTTCATTTAATTAGACAGAAAACAATCTTAAACGTTATAGTTATGAAAAAAAAGTTATTGGCTATACAAAATGTGCCTGTTGCTTGGGTTGTGAATCTGTATTCCCGTTACAGGAAATGCATCGGATATCGGAGATGCTACCCTGACACAGCAACAGTCTAAAATAACAGCCTCTGGAGTCGTCGTAGACGAGTCCGGTGAAAGCCTGATCGGAGCTTCCGTCATAGAAAAAGGAGCAGCAACGAATGGTACTATTACAGACATAGACGGTCGTTTCTCTTTATCGGTTGCCCCCAACGCTATACTGGAAATCAGTTATGTAGGTTATCAAAAGCAGGACATTCCTGCTAAAAAGACATGCGTATCATCATGCATCCGGACGTAGCGAACCTGGAGGAAGTTGTAGTGGTAGCTTACGGTACCCAGAAAAAGGTTTCTGTCATCGGTTCCGTAGCTTCCATTGATCGAAAAGATTTGATGAAATCCTCATCGCCCAACCTAAGTTCCGCTTTATCCGGAAAACTCCCAGGATTGACAACTATCCAGACCTCCGGTGAACCGGGACGTGACGAAGTCACCATGTTCCTGCGTGGTGCTGCCACTACAAACGGAACAAATCCATTAATTATGGTAGATGGAGTAGCTGTAGACGATATGCGATCTATCGACCCGAACGAGATTGCTAATATCTCCGTATTGAAAGATGCTTCCGCAACAGCAGTATTCGGAGTACGTGGTGCCAACGGAGTGATAATGATTACCACTCGTAGAGGTGAAAAAGGAACTGCCCGTATCAGTGCCAATGTAGAATTCAGCATGCAGGAAATCGCTTTCAAGCCCGAACGTCTGGATTCATGGGACTGGGTCAGACTTCGCAATGAAGCACTCGTGAACGACGGAAATTCCGCTGAATTCCTCGGGCCGGACATTGATAAGTTCGACTCATGGAAAACAGGTAATCCTGTAGACCCGGATTTTTATCCGAATAATAACTGGCAAGATATCTTGTTCAGAGATTATGCTCCCATGACCAGAGCCAACATGAACGTTTCGGGAGGTTCGGACAAACTTCAATACTTTGTAAGTGCAGGCTATCTGCATCAGGGAGGTATGTTCAACGTAGAACCTAAATCCAAGTTGGGATACAATGCCCAGTCTTCATTAGACCGCTACAACTTCCGCTCAAATATCGACTACAAAGTCAATAAGTCGGTAAAGATTAACTTAAACGCTTCCTCTTATCTGGAACGGATCAACGGAACTTCCGCAAGTATGTCAAGTGTATTCAACAGCGCTTTGACCTCACGCCCTACTTCCATGTATCTCACCCCGGAAGGTGCATACGCTACTGATGCTATACGTACTTTCCCTATTGGTGCCGGATTATCCGTAGAAGATCCCGCCAACAATTCATTGAGTGCATATCCGCTAATCAACCGTTCGGGCTATCAACTGGAAACCAGATCGGGAATCAATGTTATCGGAGGAGTAGAAATAGATTTGGCATTTATCACTAAAGGGCTCTCTGTCAAAGGCCAGGTATCTTTCGACTCCAAAGGATTTGGGAAAACAATCGGAAAACGTTCCTATACCTGGTATACGTATCAGACATTAGCTTCAGGAGAGCATTTGTTTATCAATCGCCATCCTAGCCTGGAGGACGAAGACGGCCCGATTGAACTCACAAAGTCTTCCGAATCTTATTGGGTTATGAACTTACAGGGACAAATCAACTATAACCAGACCTTCGCCGGAAAGCATAATGTCACTGCTATGTTTCTAGCTCAACGGGACATCAAAGAATCCAAAGAAACATCCGGTGACCTACTGCTTCCTTACAACGTCATCGGTATTGCCGGACGTGCAACTTATGACTATGACAGACGTTATTTTGCAGAGGTCAACGTAGGTTATAACGGCTCTGAACAATTTTCACCGGACAAACGATTTGGTCTCTTCCCGGCTGCCTCTTTCGGTTGGCTGATTACTAATGAGGGCTTCCTTCAGGATAATCCGGTTTTGACCAATCTGAAGTTAAGAGCTTCTTGGGGAAAAGTTGGTAACGACGCCTTCGGTTCAGCCCGTTTCCTTTATCTGGATAATATCAGTCAATATTCCGTAGTCACCGACAGTAAAGGAGATCATTGGTTATCCCCAAGCTTGGGATATGCTTCCAATGGTTCCGGTTGGGGACAAGGTTACAAGATAGCCGAAAACTACATAGGAAACAAAAGCATCACATGGAAAACAGCTGAAAAACAGAATTATGGTATAGACATATCCTTGTATCATGATCTTTCCTTCTCATTTGACTACTTTGTTGAAAAAAAAGAAAAAATATTCTGATTATCCCGCAGACTACTCCTATGATTCAAGGTCTTCCCTCATCCGCTCTTCCACTGATGAACGATGGTGAAGTAAAGAATCAGGGATTCGAAATGGTCCTCGGATATCAGAAACAATTCAAAAACGGGCTATCTGTTTCTGCTAATGCAAACTTCAGTTATGCCAAAAACAAAGTATTGGAATATGACGAGCCACTATTAGGTAAGGATTATGCTTATCGCACCCGCACCACCGGCTTCTCATTAGGACAAAACTGGGGATATATCATCGACCACAGCTATGATCCTGAAAAAGGGCGTGACGGCACAGGATTCTTCTATAGCGACGAGAGTATTGCCAAGAGCGGACTGACTTATGAAGGTGTAGGAACACCGGAACCCGGAGACTTTATTTATAAAGATCTCAACGGAGACGGTGTCATCAATGACCGTGACAAGGCTCCCATTGGCTATTCCTCCCTATTGCCTCGCATCAACTACGGTTTCTCTTTATCTGCCAACTGGAAAGGATTCGATGTTTCTATCATGTTGCAGGGAGTAGGCCAATACAGCAAGGCTTATTCAGGAGCCGGTATTTATGAAAGCAGCGGCAACTTTTACAAGATGCACATGGAACGTTGGAGCGAAGAACGCTATAATAATCACGAAAAGATTACGTATCCTCGTCTGTCCAGCAGTGGCGGCCCGAGCTTGCAGCCCAACGACTTCTTTATCATGGATGCCTCATATATACGTCTGAAAAATGCAGAAGTAGGATATACATTACCGGAAAGCATCAGCAAGAAAAATCGGTGCTTCCAATGTACGTTTCTATTTAAGTGGTAACAACTTGTATACATGGACTCACCTGAAGACTGACAGCTTCGATCCCGAACAAAACAGTCCGGCAGCCTATCCAACAATGCGTACGTACAATGTAGGTTTAAATATTACATTTTAACGGCTAAAACAAAACCGATATGAAAAAAAGATTTATTTATATATGCATGTTTGCTTCCTTGCTCACATTCAGTTCTTGTAATGAAGCGTTGGATGTAGCTCCCGACGGAAGATTATCACTGGACGAAGTATTCCAAGATCCCGATCTGACTAAAGCTTATTTCAGTACTTGCTTTGACTATCTGCCTAAAAAGAGTTTACGATATCATTTCTGGAGCAACTATCCCGTAGCACTTAGTGATGAAGCGTGGGATTGCACGGATGGTTCCGGTGCCGGCTTTGCACATGCCGCATCCGGCAACTGTACCACCACCGACTTCTATCTCGACGTTCGCAGAGATATGGGTGACACCTACTCAGAAGGAGGATACTGGCAGTTATACTGGGGGCAAATCCGTATTATCAACACATTCCTCCAACGGGCAGCCACCGCCGCCATACCAAGCGAAAGCGACCGTGACCGTTGGGTAGCAGAGGCTCATGTACTCCGTGCTTATTTCTATATGGAGTTACTGAAATGGTATGGTCCTGTGCCTATTGAGAAAGAGCCATACGGGTTAGACTATGATTATTCAACTCTATCACGTCCTACTTTCGAAGACTGTGCCCGATTCATTGTAGATGATTGCGAAATAGCTTTGCAATCCAGCAACCTCCCTTGGCGACTGACAACACTCAACGAGAAGATCAGAATGACCAAAGGTATCGCAATGGCTATCCGTTCCGAAGCATCTCTATTCGCAGCCAGCACTTACAACAATGGCGGCAAAGATCTTTGGGAATGGGCTTACACAATCAACAAAGACTGTCTGGAACAGCTGAAAGCCAATGGATATGAATTGTATACTAAATGTGCGGATACTGAAAAGTACTATAACAATGCTTATATGGAGTACTTTACGCTCAATAACTATATCGGAACAGATCCCAGTGATAAAGAAACAATCTGGCAAAGTACCGAAGGCTATTGGCCCGACCCATACACAAATCCTTTGTATGACGTTATCGGAGCTCCGGTATTGGGAAACGCTCAATTAACTATTGTTCCTTCCCAAGAATTAGTAGACGCCTATGATATGCTAGCAACAGGAAAGCCTGTACTGGATTTATCGAAACCTTATAACGATGAGAAGCATCTGTCAACTAATTATAACCCTAATAGCGGTTATGACCCAGCCAACCCTTATAAGGGACGTGATCCTCGTTTCCAGGCTACAATTTTTTATAATAACAGTCCTGTGCTGTTAGGAAAGGAACCGGCAGTAGTAGAAACGTACATGGGAGGAAATAGCGAAATCCGTACAAGTGGAAATACGAATACACGTACCGGTTATTATTGGAGAAAAAGAATGGTAAACGGTAACTGTAAGGCAGCCGGAGTGGCTGGATATGATGGCCGTTTCCGTTTTTACCGATTAGGCAAAATTTATCTGAATGCCGCCGAAGCCGCTATTGAAAGCGGACACCTTACCGAAGGCCTGGAATGGATCAATGAAATCCGTCATCGCGCAGGTTTTGATCCTTCGGTTGATCTGTCGACAAACGACAAGAACGAAGCTCGTTTATTGGTACGCCACGAACGCCAGATAGAGCTGGCTTGTGAAGAAGACAGATATTTCGATATCCGCCGTTGGACACCCGCCAATGAGAATATGGAAAATGAGAAGTTTACCACAGGTATGAGAATCACCAAAAATGGAAACTCATTCTCTTATGAAAGAATCAATCTAGGAACAGACGGCAGCAAACCGAGCAAAATGAGTTATGAAAAGAAATGGCACGTATATCCTATCCCTGCCAATGAAGCAGCCGTATTGGAAGGCACGACAGGACAGACGTGGCAAAATGCAGGATGGTAATCATAAAACAGAATGTATATGAAAAACAGAATAATCACACTTTTTTGTGCATCGTATGCCTGTTCACAGGCAATGAAGTATGCCGGGCACAAGTGCAAGAAGTTATATCCGGTGTGGTGCGGAATGAGAGCAACGAACCTTTAGACGGCGCAATCATTTCTGTCCCGGACAATCCCGAATACACCACAAGCAGTGATAAAGACGGAAAATTCATCATGGAGATTCCGTCGGGAGCCAGTATGGTCATTTGTAAGATTCCGGGATATCGGAACCAGACAATGAAATTCACTCTGAATAAACCGGTAGAGTTTTGTCTGATATCAGACATCGCCGGTCAGGATACATCTCTCGAAGTAGCCATGCTGCAGAAAGAGAGAAAAGGAGGTTATACAGGAGCAATCTCTACCGTTCAGGGAGAAGAGTTAGTTAAAACACCTAATAGCGGATTTTCAGCTACGCTGACCGGACGCTTGGCAGGATTGACTTCTATCCAATCCACCAGCACACCAGCCGATGATGCAACAACGATGTATATACGTGGTCTGAATTCCATAAACGGTAATTCACCTTTGGTTGTACTCGATGGAATTCCGGCTCCATTATTCGATATGAATACACTCGATGCCAACACTGTAGAATCTGTCAGTATTCTGAAAGATGCCGCAGCTAAAGCATTATATGGTCCGCGAGCTTCTTCCGGAGTAATTCTTATTACTACAAAAAGAGGCGAAATAGGACGTACTAAAGTAAATGTGAACATGGACTTCTCCATACAACAGGCTACCCAGCGTCCTAAAATAGTAAGTACCGGTGAATACGCACAAATGCGTAACCAGGCCTTACTCAATGACGGTGGCACTCCACTCTATTCTTTATATGAAATAGCCGGGTTTACAGATGGAACTATGCCGGGACACGACTGGTATGACACTTTCATGAATGATGCAGCCAGTATGCAACGTTACAACGTAAATATCAGCGGAGGTAACAACCGGGTTAAATACCTTGTTAATGCCGGTTATCTTCACCAAAGCAGCCTGATTGATGCAGAGAAGAATGATAATTATAATCCTGCACTCAAATTGCATCGCTTCAACATTTTAGCTAATGTGGACGTCACTCTGCATCGTTATCTAAACTGTTTCCTTAACACAAATGTCACTATCGACCGGATAAATCAAGGATACAACGGGACAGGAGATATCATGAATTCGATCTATCAGATGGCCCCCACCGTACCTGGACCTATCACCGAAGACGGAAAAGTGATTACTGCAGAATACAATGAATATCCTACTTACGGACTTATCAACCGCTCCGGATATAGCCATCAAACAGGTATCAATCTGAACGTCGCTTATGGAATGAATCTGGATCTGGGATTCCTGACTAAAGGATTGAGCGTAAAAGGAATAGTAGGTTATGAAGCAAACTATGACGGAACAATCTATGGTTCTACTGACTACGCACGTTATGCAGCCAATGGCAGCGGACTTTTCGGTACTCACACCACTCTTCCTCTAAGTTTAAGTAAGACCGCTAATATGCGCTACTTTATCAACTTCCAAGGGTTCATCAACTATAATCGTATTTTTGGAGGCAAACATGAAGTAGATGCATTTGTCAGCTATTTCAATGAGAATATGATGAAAACGGTGATCTCCCATACGATCGTTTGTCATTAATGGGACATGTGAAATACGGCTATGATTCACGGTACTATATACAGGGAGACTTTACCTATGATGGCACAGAACAGTTCAAACCGGGTAACCGTTTTAAATTCTTCCCGACAGTATCTGCCGCTTGGGTGGTATCCAACGAAAGTTTCCTGAAAGACACAGATTGGTTGTCCTTCCTCAAAATACGCGCATCTGCCGGCTGGCTGGGCAATGACCAGATATCTGACACCCGTTTCCTGTATGCTACAGATGTACGTTATAAAGATGCAGGTTACTTACTAAGCAACTACTATGGCTTTCATACTGTAGAAGGTATGCAAGGTAATCCGTATATCCATTATGAAGAATCTTTCCAGCAAAATTACGGAATAGATGTTACCTTATTCAACTCACTAGGTATCACATTTGATTATTGGAACGTGAAACAGACCCAAATGGCTATCCAAAATAACAGTGTATCTTCTGCACAAGGTATCGCCAGTGAAAATCTGCCATTTGAAAATCTGGGTAAGATGAACAACAAAGGATTTGATCTTGAACTATCTTATATCAAGAATCTGAAATGTGGATTAAGAATGACTATCAGAGGGAATATGGGATACAATAAAAATGAAGTAACTGACATAAAAGAGTTGAACCGTACCGCCAGCGGATATTACTATCCATATCGTAAAACCGGCTATTCTGCAGGACAACAGTTCGGATATCTGATTGACTATTCCAACGGAAACGGCTACTATAATAGCCAGGAGGAAATAGATAAAAGCGGTCTGCGATTCTCTGGTGCTTCTCCGCGCCCAGGTGATTTCATTTACAAAGACTTAAATAACGACGGAAATATAGATGAGCGTGACCAGGCACCGATGGACAAAGCCCAGACACTACCTACACTTTCTTATGGTGGTTCTATTCAACTGGAATACAAAAACTTTGACTTGTATGTTCAGTTACAAGGTGTATCAGGTACAGCAGCCTATTACAGTGGATGCGGTATCTTCGATAATGCTTACCAAGGAGTGTACACAGACCTGCACCGTAATGCCTGGACAGCAGATCGCTATGCGGCAAATGAAAAAATCAGCTATCCGGCTTTGACCACAGGAAGCTCTTCAAGTCTCCAATCGAATGAATTCTTCTATTCCAAAAATAACTATATGAGATTGAAGAATGTAGTATTAGGTTATACACTTCCTAAACGTTGGAGCAGTAAGCTGAAACTGGAGAAAATGAGATTCTATATCAGCGGAGCCAATTTGTTGACCACCTCATCTCTCAAGTTCGATAATCTGGACCCGGAACAATATTCCTACTCTGTATACCCCATTTACAGAACATTTAACATAGGACTTAACCTGAATTTCTAAAGACTGAAGTTATGAAAATAAATAAAATCATATCAGGAGTATTCTCCTTACTCATATTATCCTCATTCATAGGATGTACTGAAATTGAAGATCATCCGGACGGCCGTACGGATTACAGCGATTTGTTTACCACGAACCGTAAAACGTATACTTATATGAATCAATGTTATGGATGGATTCTGAATTACGGAATGAACTATAACTATACCATGCTAGCTGGTTGTACGGATGAAGCCAAAGATTCCTGGGAACTACAGAACGGAGTTACCCGCAAATGGAATGAAGGACAATTATCTCCCTTCAGCAATCCGCTGGAGGGCATCGAAGGAAATCCGGAAAACTACAATTATTATTATCAAGGGATTCGTGCCTGCAACATCTTTCTTGCCAATATCCCTACTGCCAGTGTCTACTCGGAAGATATACGTAACAGTTTCAAGGCACAGGTACTTACATTACGCGCTTTCTATTATCTTCAATTGGTGAAACGTTATGGAGGTGTTCCCATCATAACAACTCCCGACTACGATTATACCAAGGTTAAAAAAGAGGTACATTTGGCGAGTGTGCCCGCCAAATATTAGCTGATTGTCAGGCTGCTATTGATATTCCCACTGTTGAAGAATGGGGATGGCGTTCCTTAGATAAGGAGAACTACCGTCACGTTATGACAAAAGCCATCTGTGCAGCCATCCGTTCACAGATATCACTCTATGCAGCCAGTCCTCTGTACAATGACGGAACAATCACTTGGACAGAAGCCGCAGAAATTACTAAAAAGTCTCTGGATGACTGTCTGGCGAACAATTATGAACTTTATAAGAAACAGCCGAATGCTACAGCTGGTTATTCTCCTTATGATGTGTATTTCTATTCGCGCACTGACTTGCCGGTAGTTAATGACAAAGAAACCATTATGGAAGTTGGACAAATGTATATGTGGAATTATGCTGGCCTGCCAACTACCGACGGCCAGACAGATGCCGGTGCGTGTCCGTCGCAAGAGCTACTTGATGCCTATGAAGTTGTGAACGGTGACATGACAGAATCTTATCCTCTGCTCAATTTAGAGAGCCCTTATCTAGATGCCAATCATCTGCAGCCTAACTTGAATTCGGCTGTTCAAGGTCTCTACAATCAAGCCAAACCGTATGAGAACCGTGATCCGCGTCTTAAAGCTTCTATTTATTATGATGGTTCCAAACTAAACCTGGAAACCGGTGCACTACTCTCAACTAAGACAGGAGGAAACTGTGCACTTGATCCCAGTAATGCACGTTACACCTGTACCGGCTATTATACACGTAAGTTCTCGCATTATAAATCCGGACGTTCCGGCAATCTGGATGGCTACTTCAAAGAGTTCCGCCTGGCTGAATTATATTTGAATTATGCAGAGGCAGCTAATGAAGCATCCACTACCGGAACTGTACCCAATGATGCGGTAGACGCAGTCAATGCAGTACGTTCCAGAGTAGGTATGCCAGGCATTCCTTACGGATTATCCTTCGATCAGTTTCGTCTGCGAATCAGGAACGAAAGACGCGTAGAACTTGCTTTTGAAGAACACCGCTTCTTTGATGTACGCCGTTGGAAGATACTGGATCAAACAGATAAAGTAATCACCGGAATGAAAGCAAACTCAGATGGAAGTTACTCCCGTTTTGTAGTAGATAATAACCGAAAAGCATATAGTGAAAAATTCCTATTATATCCAATACCGGGTGACGAAGCAATCCGGTTACAGAATGCTTCGGGAACTAACTGTCAGAATCCGGGCTGGTAATCAAATCTAAAAAATACAGATTATGCAAAAGTGGTTATTAACTATTATTATTGCCATACTTCCTGTTATCACTGCATGTTCTAAAACCGATACGGAAGTATCTGTACCGGAAGAAGAAACAGGAAAGAAAACAGAGATTAAGTTCCTTCAACTCAACTTATGGGTGGAGTGTACCAAGGTGGAGCATGCTCCGGAATATCTGATAGAACAGATTGCTACCCTACAGCCAGACATTGCTACATTTTGCGAATTATATAAAGGTCCACAAGACGATCCCGTGATGCCTAAACTAATGCAAGGGCTTAAAGATAAGGGACTCATCTATTACGATCCACGAATAGACGGAAGAGCGGTCATATCAAAATATCCGTTCAAAGAGACAGAACGCATCAACAAATGGATGTTCAAAGCGATTCTGGATGTCAATGGGAAACGAGTGGCCGTTTACCCGGCACATTCAGAGTATCGTTACTACACCTGTTACTATCCCCGGGGATACAATGACGGTAGCGTTAATTGGGATAAACTTCCGGCTCCTATCACTGATGTAAACAAGATACTTGCTGTCTGCGAAGAATCAGACCGTATAGAATCCGCCCAAGCTTTTATCAACAACGCTGCCAAAGAGCTAGAGCAAGGAGCACTCGTATTTTTTGCCGGAGATCTGAATGAGCCTTCTTATCTGGATTGGCAGGCCGATACAAAAGATCTATTCGATCATCGCGGATGTATCGTCAATTGGGGAACTTCCAAATTGTTGGTTCAACGGGGATATAAAGATGCCTACCGGGTAATTCATCCCGATCCGGTGAAATGTCCGGGATTCACTTTTCCAGCAGACAATAAATCAGTCATTCCAGAGAATCTCTCATGGGCACCGGAGGCAGATGAACGCGAACGAATTGATTTCGTTTACTATTATCCAAATAAAAATCTACAAATAAAAAGTGCCCAGATAGTAGGTCCAACAGGCTCTATTGTACGCGGACAAAGAATAGAAGAACAAACCAAAGATCCAATCATTCCGCCCGTAAACAATCAGTGGCCAAGCGATCATAAAGGAGTGCTGATTACGTTTTATATCAAAGAGTAATTACAATGATTAACAGGATGCAAAAGTGGATATACGTCATTATACTCCTGACCGGATACTCAATAAGAAGTTATACACAGAAGACCATAAATCTCAATATTCCTGTTGAGCAAAACTGGATGTTCGATAACGAACATCCAGTACGCTTCATGCTGGAATTGACATCTGCACAGTCAGGTTTTTCGGATAGGATACGCATGGACATTGCAACAGATTTCGGCAATGCTGTATCGTCTACCTTTATAACCTACTCTTTCGGAACAGATTCGATAGCTCCCGGTGGAGGCTTTCGCAGTCGTGCATCAGTCACTCTCACGAATCTCACTCCCGGATTTTACCAGGTTTGTTTCATTGCCGGCACCGACACTCTGAAACATTTCTTCTTTGGATACGAAGCCGAACAGATTTTATCCAAACCGGATGGTCCCCCTAACTTAAAAAAAGATTTTGGAATAAAACCATCACCGAACTTAAACGTGTACACCCTGCCTATAAAATGACACGTCTACCTGAATCTTCGAAGCCAGAGCGTGATGTTTACGAAGTAGAAATGCGCTCGCTTGAAGGAGAAATCTTACGGGGGTATTGGGCAGTCCCTACAGATGGTCAGAGTCATCCGGCCGTAGTGGTTTATCAAGGTTATGATGCCGTCACCTGGATTCCCAGTCCCGACGACTATCCCGGTTGGTGTATCTTGGTCATTCCACCCCGTGGACAAGGCCTCAACAAACCTTATAACCGCTTTGGTGAGTGGATTGCTTTCGGACTGGATTCACCCAAACATTACTATTACAGAGGTGCTTTTGCTGATACAGTCCGCAGTATTGATTTTATTTTTGCTCAGCCATGCTTTGACGGACAAAACCTTTTTGCTACAGGTATTTCGCAAGGTGGAGCGCTCACATTAGCAGCAGCGTCACTCGACCATCGTATTTCCGCAGCTGCGCCTATCGTACCCTTTTCTGTCAGACTATCCCGATTATTTCCGTTTGGTTCACTGGCCTGCCAACTTGGTATTCGAAGGAGCTGCCCGGCAGAATATTGACAAAGATAAAATATTCTCATTACTAACTTACTTTGACTTGAAGAATCTGACCGGATGGATCAAATGCCCAGTATTAATGGGATTCGGACTTCAGGACAACATTACACCACCACATACAAATTTTGCAGCATACAATCACATCCGTACACCTAAACGCTGGATATGTTACCCTACATCAGGACACTTTGCAGCTTATGAGAACATGGACTCATGGATTGCTGAAAGTACTCGTTTTTTTTCAATCAGTATGTAGTGTGGTAATAATCTGAACTGATAAAAACGAAACAGGCACAAACACTATAACAAGAGGTTAGTTAGGTTAGAAACCGGAAGAGTAATTCTGTTAAATAGAATTCTCTTCCGGTGTTTTATAGTTACTTTCTTCTAATAAGATTCACTGAAATCGAATAAAAACAATATATTTGCATAGATGTAAACACGTTAAAAAAATAAATTAGTGAGAAAAGTAATTCTTTTATTTCTGCTATTTTTAAGCGTAGCTGGAGTCCGCACACAAGGTCAAAACATCACTTTTAGCCACTTGACCACGGACGACGGACTCTCCCAATTTTCTGTCAATAGCCTTTATATTGATGAACGGGGGATTAGATGGATTGGCACGCGTGAAGGACTGAACCGGTATAACGGTAACGATATCAAAAGTTTCAAACTTAATAAAAACGATCCGAACAGTTTGTTCAGCAATACAGTGCTGCGTATCACCGGAAACAAAAACGGGAAGGTATACCTGCTCTGTACGGACGGGGTAGCAGAGTTCGATCTGACCACACAAAGATTCAAAACGTTGCTGCAAGGCAATGTGGATGCTATTTATTTCAACGAGAAATTATATATCGGGAAAAGAGAAGAAGTGTTTGTATATAATGAAAGTACCGGAAACTTCGATCTCTACTATCATCTTGCCGGAAAAGATATCACCCTCTCCTGCCTCCACCTGGACGAAAAGAAAAATCTGTGGATGGGAACTACCAGTAACGGACTTTACTGTTTATCGGGAGACAAAAAGATTTCCCAACCTGTCACAAGAGGTAATATCGCGAGTATTTACGAAGATTCGTCTAAAGAATTATGGATCTGTACCTGGGAAGAAGGACTCTACCGGATAAAAACAGATAGTACCATTGAGAACTTCCGTCATGATCCTAAAAATCCAAACAGTATTTGTGCCGACTTCGTAAGGAGTTGCTGTGAAGATAATGCAGGAAATCTGTGGATAGGAACCTTTCACGGGTTAAATCGCTATGAAAAGAGCACAGGTAAATTCCAACTTTACACTGCCAACGCGAACAAACCCGACGGACTTACCCACTCCTCCATCTGGTGCATCGTCAAAGATGAACAAGGAACAATTTGGCTGGGTACTTATTTCGGAGGTGTCAACTATTTCAATCCAGAATATGAAATCTATACCCGTTACAAAACCGGAGATACAGAGAAAGAAGGTCTAAGTAGTCCGATCGTCGGTAGAATGACTGAAGATAAGGACGGAAAACTGTGGATTTGTACCGAAGGCGGCGGCGTGAATGTGTATAACCGGAAGGATAACACCTATCGGTGGTATCGCCACGAAGAGGGCAAAAATAGCATTTCCCATAACAATGTCAAAGCAATCTACTACGACCGGACTAATGAAATCATGTGGATAGGTACACACTTGGGAGGATTGAACAAACTCGACCTGCGTACTAACCGTTTCACAGTCTACCGAATGAAAGCCGGAGACCCAACCTCACTACCTTCGGATATCGTCCGAGACATTGTACCTTATAAGGACAAGCTGGTTGTCGCCACACAAAACGGTGTTTGTCTTTTCAATCCGGCAACAGGCGCTTGCCAACAGCTCTTCAAAGAGACTAAAGAAGGAAGAGGTATTGGCATGGTAGCCAGTCTTTGCATTGATAAAGACCATTGTGGATTGCGGCTACCGGGGAGGGTGTTTATTCTTACCGGTTCGACAGCGGTAAACTTACTAATTATCCACACAATCCCGCTAATCCGAACAGTCTTAGCAACAATAATATCAACAGTATCATGCAGGACAGTAACGGTAATCTGTGGTTCTGCACCTCCGGAAGCGGTCTCGACCGTTACCGTAAGGCAAGTGATGACTTTGAAAACTTCGATGTACAGACAGATGGTTTATCCAGCGACTGTATCTACGAAGTATGCGAATCGTCCATACAGAAAGGAGACTTATTGCTGATTACCAATCAGGGATTCTCACAGTTCAACTATCCAAGCAAGAAATTCTATAATTACGGTACGGAGAATGGATTCCCGTTGACTGCCGTCAATTAAAACGCACTATTTGTGACACATGACGGAGAAGTATTCCTTGGCGGTATTCAGGGAATGATTTCTTTCTGGGAGAAAAAATTACATTTCACTCCCAAATCATATAATATCATTCTTTCCCGCCTGTTTGTCAACGGAAAAGAAGTAGTTCCGGGAGATGAAAGCGGCATCCTGGAACAGTCGATCTGTCATACTCCGGAAATCAGTCTGAAAGCGAATCAATCGATGTTTAGCATCGAATATGCCACTTCAACTTCATCCCTGCCAACAGAGATGAAATTCTCTATCGCCTGGAGGGTTTCTCAGACGAATGGAACCATACTTACCGGAAGCAAACGCTGATTACTTATACAAACCTGAATCCGGGTAAATATACCCTTGTCATCAAATCACAGAGGGAAGGAATAAAAGAGGCCAGACTGCTGATTATCGTACTCCCTTCATGGTATGAGACATGGTGGGCTTACCTGATTTATACCATTGTCACTATCAGCCTGTTATGGTATCTTATTCAGAACTATAATTCGCGCATCAAACTCCGTGAGTCTTTGAAGTACGAAAAGAAGCATATTGAAGACCTCGAAGCATTGAACCAGTCGAAACTCCGTTTCTTCACTAACATCTCGCACGAATTCCGCACACCGTTAACGCTGATCGTGGGACAAGTGGAAACTTTGTTGCAGGTGCAGACATTTACGCCTAACATATATAATAAGGTATTGGGAATCTACAAGAACAGTCTCCAATTACGGGAACTGATTACGGAACTACTTGATTTCCGTAAACAGGAACAGGGTCACATGAAGATCAAAGTAAGCCAGCACAATCTGGTTAACTTCCTGTATGAGAATTATCTGCTCTTCCTCGAATATGCGAGCAGTAAACAAATCAACTTCAAGTTCAACAAACAGAAGGATGACATTGAAGTATGGTATGACCAAAAGCAGATGCAGAAAGTAATAAACAACCTGCTGTCTAATGCAGTGAAGCATACCAAGGCCGAAGATACGATTTCGATTAATGTATCGCAGGAGAAAGACCATGTCATCATTGAAATAAAAGATACCGGGACAGGTATCGCCGCTGCCGAAATTGATAAGATATTCGACCGTTTCTATCAGACCGAACATCTCAACTCGCTGAATACCGGAGCCGGTACAGGCATCGGACTGGCACTGACAAAAGGTATTGTGGAACTTCATCACGGCACAATCCGGGTAGAAAGCGAACCGGGCAAAGGAAGCAGTTTCATTATCACCCTCAAACTAGGCAAGGAACACTTCACAGAAGAGCAAATAGCGAAAGATGATACGGAAACCATCCAGCAAACAGAGACTATTGTTCCTTCAGTAGAAATAATCCCTGATTCGGAATGGAAAGAAGAAGATAACAAGCGCATCGAAGACGCCAAAATGCTGATAGTGGAAGACAATGAATCTATCAAACAGATGTTAGTCGGTATTTTCGAAACATTCTATCAAGTCAGTACGGCTTCCGACGGAGTAGAAGCATTAGAGATGATACAGAAGGATATGCCGAGCATCATTTTAAGTGATGTCGTAATGCCACGCATGTCGGGTACGGAACTTTGCAAACAGATCAAGACGGACTTTAACACTTGCCATATTCCGGTGGTATTATTAACCGCACGTACTGCTATAGAGCACAATATCGAAGGTTTGAAGATTGGTGCGGATGATTATATCACGAAACCGTTTAATACCAATCTTCTGATTTCCCGCTGCAATAACCTGGTTAATTCCCGCCGGCTATTGCAAGAGAAGTTCAGCAAACAACCACAGGCTTTTGCCCAAATGTTGGCTACCAACCCGATGGATAAGGAGATGCTCGACCGCGCGATGGCCATTATCGAACGTCATCTGGACAATACGGATTTCAACGTTAATATCTTCGCCCGCGAAATGGGTATGGCACGTACGAACCTATTCACTAAACTGAAAGCAGTTACAGGCCAGACCCCGAATGATTTCATCCTAAGCATACGTCTCAAAAAAGGCGCTGTCATGTTAAGGAATAACCCGGAGCTGAATATCACGGAGATCTCTGACCGGATTGGGTTCTCCTCCTCCCGCTATTTCAGTAAATGTTTCAAGGAGATTTATCACGTCAGTCCGCTGGCTTATCGTAAAGGAGAAGAGAGCGAAGAAGAAGGGGACGGAGAAGAAACAGATTAGCAGGCAACTATACAAGCACTCTTGCAAAATAATCTTATATTATTAGGCACGGATTACACGGATTTCACGGATTAAAAAACGATGAGTATGAAAACAACAGCGTTAATCCGTGTGATCCGTGCCTAAATTTATGATATAAACGGTTTCTTAGTCCGGACATCTTCGCCCGAATAAAGAAGGTAACTTCTTAAGTGTACTATTTTGTACTTCACTTGTACATTCCTACTCATTCTTTTTCTTCCATTCGCTTATCTTTGTGTTCATTACATTATTTCCTAAAACATTCAGCATTATGAAAAACGTTTCGCGTCTACTTCCCCTATTGTCCGGCATCGTCACGCTGTCAGGATGCAATCATGCACCCCAAAAGAGCAATGGGCAGAATAGCCAAAAGCCTAACATTATTTATATATTTGCAGATGATCTCGGCATTGGTGATTTAAGTTGTTATGGAGCAACAAAAGTGAGCACTCCCAACATCGACCGGTTGGCAGGACAAGGAGTACAATTCACCAATGCTTATGCAACTTCTGCCACCAGCACCCCTTCCCGTTTCGGACTCCTGACAGGTATGTATCCTTGGAGACAGGAAAACACAGGAATCGCTCCCGGCAACTCTGAACTCATTATCGACACTACCTGCATCACCATGGCAGATATGCTGAAAGATGCAGGATACGCAACCGGTGCAGTAGGCAAATGGCATCTGGGACTCGGTCCGAAAGGTGGAACCGACTTTAACAACCGGATTACCCCTAACGCACAAAGCATTGGTTTTGACTACGAATTTATTATTCCGGCTACCGTAGACCGTGTACCTTGTGTATTTGTAGAAAACGGACATGTCGTAGGACTTGACCCCAATGATCCTATCACCGTAAGCTACGACCACAAAGTAGGCGACTGGCCTACGGGAGAAGAGAATCCGGAGCTCGTCACTTTAAAACCCAGCCAGGGACACAACAATACAATTATCAACGGCATTCCCCGTATCGGCTGGATGACCGGAGGAAAATCCGCCCTTTGGAAAGATGAAGACATAGCCGATATCATCACCCATAAGGCTAAGAATTTCATTGCATCCCATCAGGAAGAACCCTTCTTTTTATATATGGGTACGCAAGACGTACATGTACCGCGCATCCCCCACCCACGTTTCGCAGGCAAAAGCGGACTCGGCACTCGTGGCGACGTCATCCTGCAACTGGACTGGACCATCGGTGAAATCATGCACACACTGGACAGCCTCCACATCGCAGACAACACCATCCTGATCTTTACCAGCGATAACGGTCCTGTTATCGACGACGGCTATCAAGACCAAGCTTACGAACTTCTCAACGGGCATACTCCGATGGGGATCTACCGTGGTGGGAAATACAGTGCTTACGAAGCGGGGACACGCGTTCCATTTATCGTCCGCTGGCCTGCCCGAGTAAAGCCGAACAAGCAACAAGCTCTTTTCTCTCAAATAGATGTGTATGCATCGCTCGCCTCCCTTTTGGACCAACCTTTACGTAAAGGAGCTGCTCCCGATAGTCAAGAACATCTGAACGTACTCCTCGGCAAAAATAATACAAACCGTGAGTATGTCGTTCAACAGAATCTCAATAACACACTTGCCATCATAAAAGGTCAATGGAAATACATCGAACCGAGCGACGGCCCCGCCATCGAGTATTGGACGAAAATGGAGTTAGGCAACGACAAACAGCCTCAACTTTACGATTTATCCTCCGATCCATCGGAGAAAACGAATGTATCAAAACAACATCCCGACATCGTGAAAGAATTATCTGAATTACTAGAATCCGTAAAAGAGAAATAGTTTATGAGAACAGGAAAATTGTATGATTTTGCACCAATCTTGAATAATTCTATCCATATTAGAATATTCAATCCATCTATCTTTGCAAGCGTAGATTCAATAAAATCACTTAATTTTTAATATATGAAAAAACATTTATCCACTCAAACTAGAAAAAGGATGCTCTCCTCCATCGGACTGATCCTGTTTTCTGTTTCTTTTGTACTTGCACAGGTACTTGTTAAAGGTACAGTGAAGGATAACTTAGGAGAAGGAGTGCCGGGAGCCAGTGTCCAGGTAAAAGGTACTTCGCAAGGAACAATCACTGACCTTGACGGTAAATTTGCTTTTAACGTACCCAATAAGAATTCGATATTGGTTATTTCTTTCATTGGTTATGTCACAGTAGAAATGAAGGTGGACACTCAAAAGCCAATGGTTATCACATTAAAGGAAGACACAAAGACATTGGACGAAGTCGTGGTAGTGTCGGCTATCAGGAGATACGCAAGAAGGACCTGACGGGTTCTGTTGCCAAAGCCAGCATGGCAGAACTGCTTAGCACTCCGACTGCTTCTTTCGGCGAGACATTAGGCGGACGTATTGCCGGTGTCAACGTAAGTTCGGGCGAAGGTATGCCGGGCGGACAGATGAACATCGTCATCCGTGGTAACAACTCTTTGACACAGGACAACTCTCCTCTTTATGTCATTGACGGTTTCCCGGTGGAAGACCCCTCCATAGCCGCAGCCATTAATCAGAACGATATCGAGTCACTCGACTTCCTGAAGGATGCCTCTGCTACTGCTATCTACGGTGCCCGTGGTGCCAACGGTGTCGTGATGATTACAACCAAGAAAGGAACAATCGGCCAACCTAAAATTAAATACGACGGAAGTTTCGGTATTCAGCATATCACCAAAACGATCCCGATGATGGATGCCTATGAATTCGTCAAACTACAGGCAGAACGTAGTCCCAAAGATATGGAAACTACTTACTTCATGAATTATGACGGTAAGAAATGGGGACTGGAAGATTATAGAAATATCCCGCAATATAACTGGCAGGATGAAATCTTCCGCAGCGCATGGATGCAAAGCCACAATGTCAGCCTGACCGGTGGTTCGGAAGGAGTTCGCTACAATGCTTCTTTATCTTATTATGACCAGGACGGTATCTTGTTGGAATCAAACTACAAACGTGTACAAGGCCGTATGGGTACTACCATCCAAAAGAAGAAACTGAAAATCTATCTGACGACCAACTATTCCAGTACTACAACCACTGGTGGTTCTCCTTCCCAGAACTCATACAGTGGTATGAATAACCTGTTCTATAGTGTATGGGGATATCGCCCTGTGACCGAACCGGACAGACCATTAAACTCGTTGATGGATAACATCATGGACGACGCGATAAACAATACCAACGACTATCGTTTCAACCCTATCATGTCTTTGAAAAATGAATATCGCAAGACGTACGCGAACTATATCCAGTTCAACGGATTTGCAGAATATGAATTTATCAAAGGCTTGAAGTTGAAAGTTTCCGGCGGTTACACATTCGATACCCGCAAAGGGGAAACATTCAACAACTCGAAAACTCGTTATTGTAATCCGAAATCATCCGATAAGGTGAATGCAGAAATCTACCATTCTCAACGTGCAACGTGGTTGAACGAAAATATTCTAACCTATCAGACCAATATCAAACGGAAGCATTTCTTTAATAGTATGGTAGGTGTAACTCTGCAAAATTCCGACTATGAATACTATTCATACAAAACGGTACAGATTCCGAACGAAGCACTCGGCATGGCGGGAATGAGTGAAGGAACTCCCAGTACGACTAAATCATTAAAGAGTTCCTGGTCTATGCTCTCTTTCCTGGGCCGTTTGAACTATAACTATAAATCATTGTATTATGCAACGGTTTCTTTCCGTTCCGACGGTTCTTCCAAATTCCGTGGTGATAACCGTTTCGGCTATTTCCCTTCCGGTTCATTGGCATGGGGATTCATGGAGGAAGATTTTATGAAACCATTGAAGTCTGTTGTTTCTTCCGGTAAATTAAGAGCAAGCTGGGGATTGACCGGTAACAACCGTGTAGGCGAGTATGATACGTATGCTTTATATCAGATATTAAAAGATAAAGTTGGAGATTTTATTTCGATCGGTAGCCTACCGAGTGGTGTATATCCGTTCGAAAACAGCCTGACAAGTGTAGGTACAGTGCCCACTTCCTTAAGAAACAGAAAACTGAAATGGGAGACTACCGAACAGTGGAACCTAGGCCTGGACTTAGGCTTCCTGGACGAACGCATCGGATTAACCGTAGACTGGTATCGTAAAACGACTCGTGATTTGTTGCTGAATACTGCACTTCCCACCTCTTCCGGTTATTTCAGTGCCATGAAGAATGTAGGAAAGGTACGCAACCAAGGTATCGAGCTCACATTGAACACAACCAATATCAAGAACCGTCATTTCTCATGGACTACTAACTTTAATATCGCATTCAACAAGAACAAAGTATTAGAATTGGCCGAAAACCAATCTTCTCTGTTGAGTGCAGCCAAATTTGACCAGAACTATAACTCTCAATACAGCTACATTGCCAAAGTGGGTTATCCGATGGGAATGATGTACGGATTCATCTACGAAGGTACATACAAATACGAAGATTTCGACAAAGTAGGTGATACATATACACTGAAACGCAATGTTCCGTATTTCTCTTCCGAAAGTAATACACAACCGGGTATGCCGAAATACGCAGACCTGAATGGTGACGGTATCATCGACGATAACGACCGCACTATGATCGGTAACGGTATGCCGAAACATACGGGCGGATTTACCAACAATTTCGAATACAAAGGATTTGACTTGAGCATCTTCTTCCAATGGTCGTATGGAAACGATGTATTGAATGCCAACCGCCTGTTCTTCGAGAACAGCAATAAAACACGTGACTTGAACCAATACGCAAGTTACGCAGACCGCTGGACACCGGAAAATCCGGAAAGTAATATTCCGAGAGCTACCGACTCCGGTTCTAACAAAGTGTTCTCTACACGTATTATCGAAGATGGTTCGTTCCTTCGTCTGAAGACCGTGTCTTTAGGATATACACTGCCGAAACAACTGACCAAGAAATGGAAGATAGACAATGCACGCGTATTCGTTGCCGGTCAGAATCTATGGACATGTACAGGGTATTCCGGTTACGACCCGGAAGTATCTATCCGTGAAGGCGCACTGACTCCGGGACTGGACTTCTCCGCTTATCCGAGAGCCTACTCTATCAGTTTTGGTATAAACTTAGGTTTCTAATCAATCATCCTTCAAACAATTACGTATATGAAAACAATAAAAATAATCATCATATCACTTCTTGTCGGACTTAACCTGACTTCCTGCGATTTCTTGGAAAAAGACCCGACATACACCACTCCTGAAAACTTCTTCAAAAATGAAGCGGACGCTACCTCTTGGCTGACAGGAACCTATGCCATTCTGGGACAAAGTTCCTTCTACGGAAATGAGTTCTTATACCTTGTAGGAGGTGACGATCTGGGACACTATGGTGGTGCCAACCGCGGACCTAACAAAAGTGGGTTGATCTGTAACAATGCCAACACAAGTGATCCGGCCGTTGCAGCATTGTGGTACACATTATACTCCGGCATCAACAGAGCCAATATTTTCCTGGGAAATATTGATGCAGTGCCCGATATGAACGATGATACCCGCAAGCAGTACAAAGCCGAAGCCCGTTTCTTACGCGCATTCTATTATTTTACTTTGGTAGAATGTTGGGGAGATGTACCTTTCAAGACTACTTCTACAGAAGATGCCTATAACCTCTCCATTCCACGTACGGACAAACAGACGATTTATGATTTTATCATCAAAGAGATGTATGGTTCTGCCGAGGATCTCAAATCTGCTCAAGATTTGAACTATTTACCGGGACGTGTTTCCAAATCGGCTGCTTGGGGAATGTTGGCGCGTGTATATATGTTCCGGGCCGGTGAACCTAAACGTGACAAGGAAGTGGGTTTGGCTAACAACACGACTAGTGCCGAGATTACAGAATATTTCAAAAAAGCAAGTTACTATGCACAGTTAGTCAAGAATGAGGGTCATTCACTAACTGCCAAATATTGGGACTTCTTTATCGACATTTGTTCTGATAAGTATAACACTGCTCTCAATAAGGATGGTGCCAAGGCTAATGAAAGTATTTGGGAAGTAGAATTTGCAGGTAACCGTTCGACGGATGTACGTGCAGAAGGTAGAATCGGTAATATTATCGGCATTCAGGGTAAGGACCTTTCTTCCAAAGCATCCATCACTGGTAAAGGTGATCCGGGCTATGCATACGCTTTTATCTGGAATACTCCTAAACTGCTGGAATTGTATGAAGCAAACGATGACATTGACCGTTGCAACTGGAACATCGCTCCATTCACTTACACCCAGTCAGCAGGAGAAGGTACTCCGGTAGACGGTCGTGAATTTGTAAAAGGAAAAAGAGATGAAGTGGAACAACAATACTGGGATAAATCCTTCAGCTATGGTAAAACAGAGCCGGGGTCTACTTACGGTGATCGTGAATCGAAGAACGATGCCAATAAGAACCGCAACAGGGCTGCCGCCAAATATCGTAGAGAATATGAAGCAGACAAGAAGAGTAAAAACGATACTTCCATCAACTTCCCTCTTCTCCGTTACTCTGACATTCTGCTAATGATTGCAGAGGCAGAAAATGAAGTCAACCATGGCCCTAATGATTTGGCGTATGAATGTATCAATGCAGTAAGAGAACGTGCAGGAATCAAAAAACTTGCAGCAAATCTGGATGAAGAGAGCTTCCGCAAAGCTATCAAAGACGAACGTGCAATGGAACTCTGTTTCGAGTACACACGCCGTTTCGACCTGATCCGTTGGGGAGACTATTACAAACTGATGCAGGAACAAGTGGACAAGGCACAGGCTGACGAATCCTGGAAGTTCGGAATCAATGTATATACTTACTTCAATATTCCGAAGTCTTACAACTATTTCCCGATTCCTGCCAATGAAATTGGCTCGAACGGTGCTATCAAAACGAATAATCCGGGTTGGTAAATCGCTTATTAACTTTAAAAAGAAAAGGATATGAAAACAATATATAAAAGTTTGATGACTATCGCTTTTGCCGGACTGTGTCTCGCTTCATGCGACAAGGAATTAAAAGAAGAAACAGCAATGGAAGTGGGTGTGGTGACAGACAACAATGTCAGCTTTAACGGTAACACTGTAACTGTCAAAAAAGGCAGTCCGGTAACGTTCAGCTTTAATGGAGACCCTGACTTTTATCACTTTCTTCAGTGGAGAAATAGGTCATGAATACAAACATCGGAACCGTACAGAAATGAAAGTAGAGGATATTGAAAAGTGTGAACTTAGTTTCCGCATTTGGTATAGATATGGAAACGCAAGCACAATTAAAGGCTCTACTCATGTACTCGTTTCCGACCAATTTAATGGCATAAACGGCAGTAATGTAGATCAAGATAAACAAACTGTAGAAAACTGTGAATGGACAGAGGTATTTGCACAGGAAGAACTTCCAACCAAACCGAACAGCACTAGCGAGACAGCAGAATCCAGCAAAACTTTTACATTCGAATTATCTTCTTATCTTGCTAAAGAAATAACAATAGCGGTTCACTATAACCCCATTGATAACTCAAATACAATGCCACAGCTCAACATCATGGATATGAATATTGACTTGATGTTCACAAACGGCAAAGGGAATACGGTTAATGCAAAAGATTTCGGTTTCTCACCGCTAAATCTCGTATATGATTTAACGAAGCTAAATGACAGTCACAAAAAAGTTCTTAAGAAGGCATTGGGAAATGAGAAAATGCCGGATGAGGACCTAAACAGTGAAGAGAACATAAAAAATATCCATATTTGCTTGTTGACGGACAAATCCCTGACTTCTGGAGTACCACCACACCTACCAGAATACAAATCGCAGGAGGAAGTAAAGGAACAACAAAAGCAGACACTTGGCTTATCTCGGCTCCCGTCTTGCTGGGTACTTGCTATCCGGATGCAGGACAAAGCATCAAGAATATCTCGCAAACATTAGAGATATACTCACATACCTACGAAGAAGCCGGGACATACACCGCTACCTTCGTAGCCAACAATGCAAACTACGTCCATCAAGGTGGTCAAGTAGTACGTGAACTGACTATAAACGTTGTAGAATAATAGTATATCCCCCAATTTTCTAACCTTCAATCATAGAAAACGTTTATAAAAATCAGACTTTAATCAATTTAACATTAAAAAGAGAGGGTCCGCGAGGTTCCTCTCTTTTACTTTTACCATATCTTTTTCACCTTCTTCCCTTTCTTCTCCTCCGAAAAAATATTTTTCTTTACTCAACTAGCGTATAAATCAACATTTATATATAAGTTTGCACAAAAATAAAAACAATGCAAAAGACTCTTCCTATTCATTTTGCCCCATTACAAGGTTACACCGAAGTGATTTACCGTAATGCTCATGCGGCCTGCTTTGGAGGTATAAACGCTTATTACACTCCATTTGTACGACTTGAAAAGGCACCTTCCGCCATAGAGACGTCCGAGGAATCGAACCCGGGAATAATCAGGTTCCCATCTGATTCCCCCAATTGATAGCCCCTACTGCTGAAAAAGGCAGAAAAGATTTTATCCCTATTCATTGAAAAGGGGATATAAGGAAGCCGATATTAATATGGGATGTCCTTTTCCCATATTAGCCAAACGCCACAATGGCTCCGGTATTCTTCCCTATCCCGAAGAAGTGCAAGCGTTACTTAGCCTGATTACAAATATCCGCAAATAAGCTTCTCCATCAAGATGAGACTTGGTTGGGAAGATCCGGAAGAATGTCTCAAAACTGGCTCCGATTATCAACGAGTTACCTTTACGACAAGTCGTTATGCATCCACGCCTAGGGAAAACAACAATATAAAGGAGAAGTTGATCTTAAAGCATTCGAGGCTTTTCAGCATGTATGTAAACACCCGCTCATTTATAATGGGGACATTAACCATATAGAAGATATTCACCGTATTCAGGAACAATTTCCCGGATTAGCCGGAATGATGATAGGACGAGGATTACTCGCTAACCCGGCGCTAGCATGGGAGTATCAGACAAAACCGCACACTTGAATTCGATGAAATGAAAGAAAAATACAATCTATGCACACATACGTATACGAAATATATAGAACAGCTGGAAAAGGAGGAGACTTGCAGATTTTGAACAAGATGAAAGCTTTTTGGGAATACCTACTACCAAATGCAGACAGGAAATTATTGAAAGCTATTCATAAAAAGCACCAACCTCCACAAATATACTCAAGCAGTTCATGCCTTTTTTAACCAACGATAGATTAATTGCCAGTAATTTTGTGTAATTTTGCGCCCGTTTATAAACAAGCACATTATGAAAAAATACATTTTATTATTTCTTTGTCTGATACAGTTATCAGGCAGTTTCGCACAAATGCAGGATTTCAAGTTCAAATTCTACGGACAGATTCGTACTGATTTCTATTACAACAGCCGCGCCAACGAAGAAACCGTAGACGGATTGTTTTACATGTATCCGAAAGATAAGGTACGTGATCCGGACGGGAATGATTTGAACTCAACACCCAACAGCAATTTCTATACTCTGTATTCACGTCTCGGAGTAGATGTTGCGGGTCCCAAACTGGGAACAGCCAAGACATCCGCCAAAGTAGAGGTCGACTTCCGTGGTACAGGTACTTCTTATTCGGTCATTAGACTCCGCCATGCTTATTTGAATTTGGATTGGGGAAAATCGGCTGTATGGCTCGGACAGACTTGGCATCCGTTATTTGGAGATGTATCGCCGCAGATTCTTAATCTTTCCGTAGGAGCACCGTTCCAGCCATTTAGTCGTGCACCTCAAATTCGTTATCGCTATACAAACAAAAATTTCCAACTTACCGGAGCAGCAGTATGGCAATCACAATACACTTCACAAGGTACCAATCCTGACAAACCGAAAGAGAGTAAAAAAAGTCATGAATACTTAAAGAATGGCTGCATCCCGGAGATATATGTAGGAGCTGACTACAAGAAAGACGGCTTACTGGCAGGCGTCGGCATTGAATTGTTATCATTAAAGCCACGCACAAGTGCCTTTAGGGAGCGAACGGAGATAAATATAAAATAGACGAACGCATAACTACCCTGTCTTACGAGGCCCATGCGAAATATACCATAAAGCCTGGTTCATTGCCGCGAAAAGAGTGTATTGGGTTCCAATCTTACACAAGCTTCCGGATTAGGCGGATTCGGCATTAAGTCAGTCAACGAACACACCGGAGAACAAAAAATATACTCCCATACGTTTCTCCAGTTCTTGGTTGAATGTTGTTTACGGACAGAAATGGAAACCTGGAATCTTTGTAGGTTATGCTAAGAATTTGGGAACAAGCGATGCACTATATGCTCCCAAAGGAAATGATGCAAAAGTTTATGGAACAGGAACCAGACCTTAACCAATTAGTTACGCAGGGGCAGAACTGACTTACAATGTCCCCACTGGAAATTCGGATTGGAATATACCTTAAGCTCTGCATGGTATGGTTCACTCAATGTCTCCAACGGAAAAATCAGAGATACTCATGCCGTATGCAACAACCGTATTGTTGCTGTTGCCATGTTTATGTTCTAATCTCTCTCTACAATTATTTTGATTATATATCTGTCACCTGTCACCGATTGCTGCTTAACGGTTTGATCATTAACATTAACACCGTGACAGCAATCGGTGACAGCATTGTGATGACAATATTGCTGTCACCAGAAACAGATAAGCTACATTTCACAACGCGGAGGTATTCACTCTGGAAGCTCCAGGCAATCCTATTTATTTCATGAATGCATTACCTTTGTTTCTCGTGTGGAAACTTTTAGTTTCAAGGCTTGAAACCAAAGGTTTCGTACCGGGAAACTAAAGTTTCAGCATTGGGAAACTGTAGTTTCAGCACCGAGAAACAATAGTTTCAACGGCATGGAAACTATGGTTTCTCCAAGAGAAACTAGTGTTCCCTTATCAGGAAATGTACTCCTATTGTCTGATTTTTATCTCTTTAACTCCACTTCAAAGCTAGCGCCATCTTTGCAACTGAACTGCAAAACTGTTTGCTTCTTATCAGAAGAAATCACCTTGCAAAACGGAGTTTCTTCTACATTCCATTGCCCTTTTATCGTTACAGTCACAGGTATTTCACTACTGGCATTTTCAATCCATGGTCGAGAGTAGATACTACGTTCAATCCGTTTTCCGTCTTTGTCAAACGCTTCATCACTTGGACCACGATACAAAGCCAAATCAGGTTGTGCCACCGTCAGTTTAATCTTATCAGCAGATCCTTTATGAATCATAACCAGACAGGAAGTATCCACACGTTGTAACAGGCCACCCGGCAACGTTATTTCAGGAGTTTCAAACAATACATAAGAAACAATCTGTTCGGAAACGGACTCTACAATATGTGCATTCCGGTCTTGCTGCAGTACTTTATAAGTGGGCTTCTTTGCAAATTTCTTCATCAGAGTTTCATTCGTCTGAGGCAAAACAGCGTATTCATACCTTCCGTTTTTCGGTGCCTTTCCATGATCTACAACCAAAGAAACCCAATCACCCTTTGTTTCCTTTCCTGTATTTTGCATTCGCGAGTATTGAGGAAAGTTCTTCTCAAACCGGATGGGAGTTGGAACATAATAACCCGTTCCCAAATGGTCCACCCATACTTTCTTATCTCCTTGATAATTTTTCCAATAATCATGCCCTGCTTTATCAGTAACTGCCAATTGGAAGATAGTCGTTTCTGTCGGGAACTCCGTATTTGTATTTTCAATATCCGAACCAAGACAGACAATCATTCCATCGATGAAATGGTAAGATTTACGTGCCCGATGTGATCCGTTGTACTTATCATGCTCATGTAACTTCATTCCGAAATTACCATTCATCTTCTGTTGAGACAAACCACCGGCAAAAAAGCCTCGTCGGAGTAAAGCATCTCTTCCATTCCAGAGTAACTATCCACATTGAGCACCTTAGCCTGCAATTGCTCCAATGGCAAATGAATAGATGTCACTCCCGGAATACGGTTCCAGTCAAAACCTTCCTGCTGCCAGCCGCTAGTGGCGGGAGTTACTGTCTGCCCCGGTGCAGCAGTCAATATCTGCAAACTGCCGTGTGCCAGATAGCGACCATATAAATTCGCTCCCAGATAGTGTTCTGCCGCCCATAAATAACGGGAATGTCCACGGGCCACAGCCGACCAGTTACTGCGACGTTGAACAGAGACGCAACCATATCCCATCGCTATATTTCCCTGCGGGTCCGGTTCCAGACGGAAACCTTTCTCTATAAGAAGTTTTGCCACCTTACGTTCTTCAGCATTTGAAACCTTAGGCATATATTCGGGAGAGTCATTTGCAATACTTGGGTCTGAAATCAGACGGAGGTAAGAAGAAGCCATTTCACTATCATATTCCTCCTTTCCATCGGGAGAACCGGCTAAAGCCATCATAGCAAAATGCATAGGAACCAGTTTACCTTTTCCATCCGGATGACGACCGGACATGGAAAGAGGGAAGTTCAGCTTATTGCAATAGAAACGCATGGTCAACAGTACATTTTTCACTGTTTCATGAGCCAACTTAGAAACTGCAAATTCCGTCCGACTAAGAGATAAATCATGTTTGTTGCTCCATCCAGTCCACCTACAGCATAAGCCGGATAGTTATTGCGATGATGGAAAGCACCTCCGTCTACTTTAAACGAACCGGATAATCCCAATGCAGGACGGCAACCAAAATCAATCCAACGAGAAAAAGACCGTAAGTATTGCAGTTTCTCCGGTGTATCTTCCATCATTAGAATACTGGCAATACGTCCTGTGGTCTGTGTATTGAAAGAGTCCATATCAATTCCGTTGACTTCCGGTTTGGGGTACACTTCGTTAGTAATCGCATACCAGCGTAATGTCCGTTCGGCTTCCTGAAGTTTCCCGGTTTCCCTAAGCACATCTTTCATCAGAAAATATGCCAGATACAGACCTCGAACACTATACCCGTAATGATGAATATTTCCCCAACAACTACCATAAGCTACCCCCTGATCGGTTATGTGATCGTACATTGCTAAGAACTTCTTCTTCATTTCTTCCCGAATCACCGGATTTGCCGCATTATTATATGCAACGGCAATTCTTTTCATCAGGTCGAAATAAGCACGCATTTCCACACCCATTTTAGTCAACATATCCTTGTCCCAATTCGGTATGATCCGTTCATAAGCTTCTGAAGCACGTACCATGTAGATAGGTACTCCCGAAACCTGGCCGTTCTTGTAAGTTATCTGATAGAAATCATATTTCTTGCGGATGGTTTCTACTTCTTTATCTGCCGTTTTCCCTTTCGTGTAGATCATATCACGAAAACGCTTTTCCAACAGTTGCATTTCTGCTCTTTGCTTATCGTCTACAGGAGTCAATTCAATATCAGGTTTCAAAAGCGAGTGTTGATAGACAACCAGCCAATGGTTGGTGGTCCCGGCATTGACAAAAGGAACTTGCAGATCGGCCGTCTGTTGACGTGCATCAACCTTAGTAGCCGTAATCAAATGATCGATGAAAAGGCTTCCTTTTGAATTTGGAGCAATAATCCGGAGTTCATTCATGCCTTCTTCCGGTGTGCCTTGCATATCACGTTCATAGCAAACCCATGCGGCACGCCAACCACTGAAATTAATACCAAAAGGGAAAGATGTGCATCGTTTGCCGTCTTTCAGAAACTGAAACTCAATGGTCGCATCTTGGGGAACTTCATTATAAACCCACACAATAAAAAGCCGAAAGATATAAATCCTTGCCGGTCGGATCTTTCTTCTCAAACTTCAGGTCTTTCTTGAGTTCCAATATTCCACCCGGTTCAAATGTCCATTCCAACGAATGTTTTCCATCTTTATAATGCAGATCAGATACCGACAGGCGGGAATGAGTAGCGGTGATACAATCCGGAATCTGTGGTTCTTCAAAAGAAAACATCCGCTCATCTGTTACGACTTGCGCATGAAGGAATGTTGAACACAAAAGAGAAAATAGAGTTGTCACTCCTAATTTAATAAAAGGTTGTTTCATCATGGAAATATAGTCTTATTAGGTTTTCAGTATATAAGTCAAAGTATAGTCGCTTTAAAATCTGTAAAGAGTACGTGATTCTGCAAAAGACGTAAACCGAAGTGTCCGTCACCTTCACTACCCGCAAGGGTATAGCGGAACAACTCTTCATCATTCACAGAATAAGTTGTGATTCCCTTTTCCACTCGAATCCGAATCTCATACCACTGATTGGGGACGAAGTAAATGAGAGGCATCGGTATATTCTTTCAACAAAGGTTTCACCTTATCATCTGCTACTCCATAATATTCTCCTCTGTAGCGACGGAAACGAGTTGTCGAGTTATCATTTCCCCCATATCCAACGTAGAAAAGGTTTAATGTATTGTAGTTTTTAAAGATGCCGTCACGCCACTGACTACGGGCAAAAAGATCATTAGGGTATTTAGGATCATTGGCAGCCCAAAAGCAATTCAAGTCACTCAAACGATCGTACTTTCCTCCTTGCATCAACATACAAATACGATAACTAATCTCATAATCGCCCGTCAATCGTTGCCGATACCACATAGTCAGTCCGTCCGGAACTATCAATTCTAATGTATCTGTACGTTCTATTATTTGCAAAGCATGGGATGCATCTTCTATTTTCCATTGCTGCACAAAGGAAGCTTTGTGTTGTGCCAAAAGCACCACACTATTTAAGAGAAATAAAGTAATCAAACTGTAGCTAATAAAAAATCGCTTCGTCATTATGGTATTAGTTTAAAGATAATTCTTCCGGATACAAAGAAACCCCTCTTTCCGAAAAAAAGAGGGGTTCAAATTGTACAAAATATCTCAAATAACGTATTGACTGATAATTTGCATTACCAATATCTTATAGTTTTTTTTCATCAACAAAATTCTCATACCATTTCTGGTTTGAAGCAGCTCCCTTACTATCTACCCATTTAGTAAAAATCAGGATATGCTTCTCTAAATGGTACACGTTCATAAGCATGACGTGTGCCAACCGGAAGTTTAACTCCCCAAACAAAACCTTTGGTATTTGAATAATAAACATTTGCATCCAGTGTAGTGTCACCCGCAACCAATGCTTCATATTCTGCTTTGAAGCAGAAGTCGGTGCATAACCCCTCATGTGTATTTCTTTACCACCGTTCACCTTAATAAAGAAATTCTGTCTATTAGTATCTAAAATCAACTCTCTAAATGCTGCAAGCTGAGCATCTCTTTCAGCTCCAGTTAATCCTTCTTTACCAATCAGTCTAACTTCAGCACGCAACATAGGTAGTCCTTCTTTACTTTTCCTTGTGTTACCTGAAACATATCCTGATTATTATCCATCAAAGAAGTTAAACCATCCAGTGTAATAACAGTTCCTTGTGCTTTATCCACTGTCAATATTGCCGCGGTTCTTTGCGAGTATCATTACTCAATTCCAATTTTTATTTTCAACTTTCACTATATTTTTTGTAGAAAGTTCCTCTTTAGCTAAGTCTGTCATTGTTCCCTGACCACCTTTTAGTACAAGGCTTGCAGTAATCCGATCAACATACTCGCTTTTCAAACCATCCAGTACAACACCTAACACAGTCGGGTATATACCACCTACAGCACGAACATCCAAAGTCAACAACAATTCTTCTTTACCTCCCTACAGTCTCCATCATCTGTTGACTATGACATTCAGTCACCTTCAAGTCATACTCGAATACAACATCGTTGAAATCTTCATCATACCATGAATCCAGTTGAATAGGCCAACCATCTTCGAACATCACCACACCTGTGTTATGATAGAAAAGATAGCCTTGGTCCGTTTCATTTGTCGGCTGCACTGCATCTTCAGGAAGCGCAAGAGTTACCGATGCCAGACGGTTTGTTTCAAAATTGAAACCAGTACTCTGATCTACACCACGACTAACAGGAGACAAAGCAAATTCTTTTGTAGCTTCTGTTCCCGAAACTGTATTGTATTTCATATACACTTTCTCGCAAGCAGCAGGAACATTCAACGTAAGAGTACGGGAATCTTTCACTAATACATCTCCCACAAGCAGACTCGCTTCAGAACCACTTTTATCGGAATATACATTCACAAGTGCAGAAGCATTTACCGGGTCAACAGTTCCCGAACCATCGTTACCTTTTTCCAACTCATTATCAGAGCAGGAAGTAGTAACCAACATCGTCCCCATAAGGACATACACCAAACTTTTAATTTTCATCTTAATTTAATTTTTAAATTTATTGTTTGTTTTTGTTTCGCATGAGAACCTGGCTTATCACACTTATTTCCAGGCTCCATTTGTTAACTTATCAAAAATATATTTAACGCCTAATAGCTTTTTGCTTGCTTTTATTTGTAATTTCAATCCTTTCCATCGAGAATAATCACAAGAGCTAAAATAGGGCTCAAAAAGCCTGTTCATGAACAATGGATAATATATACAAGTTATTTCGTATATTTGCATTAGACAGAACATTCAATACAACAAATATAGAGCTTTTATTCCGAATATACAAGTTTTATATATAAATATATCAAGGGAAATGGATCAAGTACTGTATGGTATAGATTACATAGAATATTATTTCTATTGGATATATTACAAGTTTATTGGCTATCCTTTAATCATAAGAATATGCTCAATTGCTGTAATGTTTTGTATTATTGCGTACTTATTTCTCCTATTCCATATTATATATGGTATATTTAAAAGGCGAAAAGAGAAACGGAAAATACAATAAAGCATTTGATAAGTATTATGAAGAAATGAAATCTATCTCACTAGATTCCAGTACATTGAGTGAAGAAGAGATAGCTGACAGATTAGAATATGATACGAAAAAGCGCCCGAAACCTAACGAGTTACGCATTATCACTCAACTGTTAACAGAAATCAAGAGTGTGCATGAAGATGAGATCAATGAACTAAACTATCAAACGATTCAAACCGTATTCCAAATCACACGTTTCCTTGAACGCGAACTTCAATTCGGTTCCAAAAGATCAAAGATACAAGCTCTGAAACTTATTCAGTCCATCAATGGCTATGCCTCTGAAGCGGTATTGGTGCGTTTCCTCTATCATCGTGAACTAGAACTAAGAAACTCGGCACGCTATACTTATATGTGGTTAAGCCAGGGTGACCCGTTCCGCTTCTTCGACGAAGACATCGGCATGAAGTTAAGGCAATGGGACATGATGGAGTTACACGCTATCCTGGAGCACCGTAAGAAAGTGGGATATAACACACCTAGCTTTATTAAATGGGTGAATACTTCAGCTGAAGAAAACGTTAAGATATTCTTTATCAACGAAATCCGGCTATATAATGAAACCGAAAGTGCCCCAATTCTCGCGAAGCAACTCAATGCACGTTCTGTGGAAATACGGGGTGAAGCAATCAAAGCTTTAGGCAAACTAAAATACAAAGAGGTTGAACCTAAGCTGATTGAAATGTATAATGTACAACCGGAAGAAGTCAAACGACAAATCATTTCGGCTATTGCGGATCTAAAGACCGATAAGGCTTTAGGATTTCTTTACAATGCTTATGATGAAGCAGATAACTGGGGAACCAAAAGAGTCATACTCAAAGCTCTCTATGAGTATAGTGCAATGGGAAGGAAAACATTCGATCAATTGGAAAGAAAAGCAGATTCCCACACAGCTATATTGTTTGCCCACACCAAGCATCCGTTAATCAACCAGTTAAACTAGAGAACATGAGAGATATAATATTTACATTCTTCAATTATTTCGTATTCTTTTATACGAGCATGCTGGCGATATTCTTCGTCACATTCGCCTTCCTCTCTTTCATTTCTCTAAAACGGAGAAAGGATTACTATGTGGAAAGCTTATGCGGAAAACAATCAAGGAATCCCCCTATACACCGGGCATTTCGGTAATTGCTCCTGCCTTCAATGAAGAAAAGACAATCATTGATAATGTGAACTCCATGCTTGCATTGGAATATCCGCTTTTCGAGGTGGTTATTGTAAATGATGGAAGTACGGACAGCACATTGGAAAAGATGACCGAATATTATGAACTGGTAGAAGTGCCCTATGCTTATATTGAGCGAATCAAAACCAGACCGTTCCGAAGACTCCTCAAATCCTCCAACCCGAAATACAGCCGACTTATCGTTGTAGACAAAGAAAATGGAGGAACCAAAGCGGATGCATCCAATGCGGGTATCAACGTGGCTTCTCATCCTTATTTTATCTGCACGGATGTGGATTGCATTTTGGAAAAGTATGCTCTTTATCGCTGTATCTCGCCCATTATATCTTCAGAAAAGCAAGTAATTGCAGTCAGCGGAACGATGTTGATGGCTAACGGATGCGTCGTGAAAGACGGGCAAATCATAGACGTTAGAACTCCCCGTACACCGATTCCACTTTTCCAGAATCTGGAGTATATGCGTTCCTATCTGATTGGCAAGATGGGGTGGTCCGCAATCAATGGAATGCCGAATGTTTCCGGTGGATTCGGTCTTTTCGACCGTTCGGTAGCGATTGCAGCCGGAGGCTACGATGCTCCCTCTTTTGCCGAAGACATGGACCTCATTACCCGCATGGTAGGATATATGTGCGACTTCTCCCGTCCTTATAAGATCGTACAGATTCCTGATACTTGTTGTTGGACGGAAGGACCTCCCAACCTGGCAATGCTTTACCGCCAACGTACCCGTTGGGCACGGGGATTATTCCAGACACTTAATATCCATCGTAAGATGATTTTCAAAAAGACGTATAAACAGATGGGACTGTTAACTCTGCCTTATATGTTCGTTTTTGAGTTTCTGGCGCCGATCATCGAGCTCGTCGGTTTGATAGTATTTATCTATCTGGCCTTTACAGGAGCAGTCAACTGGAACACGGCATGGATGATTTACCTGACGATCTATACGTTCTGCCAGTTCCTTTCCATCGTTGTTATTACCTACGACTACTATGTCGGGATGCTATATAAAAGAGGATATGAATATCTGTGGATTATCATTGCGTCCATATTAGAGCCTATCTTCTATCATCCCATCATCACTTTCTGTTCATTGAGAGGATACCTCAGTTATCTGACCAATAGAGACTTCAAGTGGAAAACATGGAACGTAAAGGGATTCAAGCAGAAAGAAGAAAGTGCAGACGGTACTGATATAACGGCAATGAAGCCCGAACCTGCTACGATTTAAACAAGAAAGAAAGATTAAAGACAAGATAGAATGAACAGAGAATTTCTCCATAAGATCACCATATTAGGTTGTCTGTTTTTACTGATAACCTCTTCCTCCGGGACCGACAACGGATTCCAGACACCGGAGCAATATGCCCAGATTGTACAGGAGCATTTTGCGAACGAGGAATGGGAAGCAGGGAAAGAGCTGTTGGAGGAGGGCCTTCAGAAATACCCGAATGTTTCTGACCTTGAATGGCTCATGGGAAAATACTGGTTCCACGAAAAGAACTATGACCAGTCGCGTTATCATCTTGTCAAAGCGATAGATGACAATTACAACAACGTCAATGCCAAACATCTGCTGGTAGACGTAGAAGATATCACCGAGAATTATTCCAGTGCTATTTGTTACGTTAATGAGTTGCTGGAAGTGAATCCGTATTGGAGAGGTTTATGGCGAAGAAAGATTGAACTGTACCGCAAGCAGAACAACGATGTGGAAGCAGATCGTCTGTTGAAACGAATCAATCAGATTTACCCGAACGATACGATTCTAAGGAAGGATTATATCTACAGCATGGAGGTAGGCTACCAGCAAATGAAAAAAGGCGGTAACCGAAAAGAGGCTATCGAAAAGCTGACGGAGCTTATCAAAGTATCTCCTCAAAACGAAGAATATTATCTGGACATCATTAACCTGCATTTACAGGAAGGAAACCGGGAAGCTGCTCTAGGCTGGTCATCCAACGGTTTGGCTGCCATACCGGGAAGCGGTGCGCTTATCGTCAAAAGGGCGAGTATCCTTAGTGAATTGGCACGTTATCCGGAAGCTCTGGTGTTTATACGCGAGCAAATGCGAAGAAACAACAGCCCTGCCATACGGCGTATGTATAACGACCTGTTAATGGAGGCTGCCCGAGCAGAGAAGCAGCGGGATCCTTATGTATTATATGGCATGGCCTACGAAGGAGGTAATAAGAACAAGGAAGCATTAGACTACCTGCTGAACACTTCCGTCACCCGGGGATATACCGATGACGCACTCTTCTATATCAGAGAAGCTAAAAAACAATATGGCAACAATGATAAAGGAATTCTTTATAAAGAATATATGCTTTATCGCCAGATGAATGAGGATGATCTTGCCTATTCAACGCTGAAAAAGATGTATGAGATGTATCCTGATGATTATGATATTACGCTTGCCATGAGCGCACAACACATGAAGAAAGCTGAAAAACTGATGGAACTTGGTCTGTACGCAGAAGCATTGCCGCACGTATTGTTCGTTTCTCAAAAACATGTAGACGACAATGAAGTGAACGGTGCCGCATGGGAAAAAGCCTTGAGTTGCTATATCAATATGAAACGTTACAATGAAGCACTTGCAACATTGGACACCATCACTCTTCACTTCCCTGATTACGAAAACGGCACGTTGAAAAGGGCATTTATTCTCGATAAAATGGATAAAACCGAAGAGGCTTTGCAACTGTATCTATCTGCCATCGAGCAGAGTGATGAGGATATGCGCATTTTCTATGTTATCGGATACGAGGAACTAGCAGTGCCGTACATCAAGAAATGTATGGAAGCCGGAGCTACGAAGAAAGCATACGAGGAATCTGTTAAGCTAATTAGCCTGAATCCATCGAGTGATTTAGGATTACGGTATGCCATCAATTCGTCCGGTTTACTCGGAAAATACGATGAATTCGAGAAATATACGGCACAAGGGATCAATTATTATCCTGAAGAACCATTCTATCAGGCTAAAAGAGCTACCGTGCTTGAACGTGACAAGAGATACGAAGCTTCTTTGGAATTCCTGAAGCCGATACTCAACAAATACCCGAGCAACAAAGAGATTATAGGCGCATTCTCACAGAGCAGTGAATACCGTGCCCTGCAACTGACAAAGGCCAAAGAACCGGAAAAGGCTCTCGCTGTTCTTGATACAGCTTTGCTTTACGACAGTCAGAACAAATCATTGAAGTACACCAAGGGAGTGGTATATGAAGCCAACCGTCAAGCGGATTCAGCCTATTATTACCAAAAAGTACTACGAGCCATCCATCATGGAATATCGCTCTTTCCAACGACACTTATCGGGCCTTAGAAGCATGATGCTCAAGAATGAGATTGCTTTGACCTACCTGCGTGCACGCTACGGAGAAGAAGACATCATTACCTCCGTTGCCACCGCTGAATACACTCGAAAAGGCCAGAAGAACAGCTACACGGGACGTCTCAACTATGCAGGGCGAAGTGGCTCGGCAAGCGACAGCATGGAGGCTGAAGAACAGACACCGGGAGGGGTCGGCATTCAGGTACAAGGTGAGTGGACGCATCACTTCTCACCGAAGTGGAGCCTCACGGCCAATGCAGCCTTTGCGACCAAATACTTCCCGGACATAACGGCTGATGTCGCTTTACGGCATTATCTCAAGAATGATTGGGAAATAGGCGCACACGTGGGTTATAGACGGGTAGCCGCTTACACAAAGCGTTATGAATGGAACGATGAATTCTTTGCAGGTGGCACCGGAGACAATGGCTATCTGTTTACCGGTTGGAATGAGTCAAAGACCAACCTGCTCACTGTAGGCGGAGAATTAGCCAAGACCATCGAAGTCGTTCGCCTCAACACGAAGATGGACATGCATTTCTTCAACTCTAACTTCTATTACAATGCGCAGATTGGCGCCAAATACTTCCCGGCGAGCGATACAAAGACAAATATCAACGCCATGGCAAGCATCGGATCGGCACCGGAAACGGCCGTACTGGACTATGCGCTGCCCGGCTCTTTCTCTCACACCAATACCATGGTGGGATTGGGAGGTCAGTATATGGTCAGTCCCAACATTACCATAGGCTTGATGGGCACTTGGAACACCTATTATAACCAAACCAATACGGTGCGAGGGATAAGTCCGTCCAACCAGATAGAATCCATATCGACACGCTATAAAAACTTATATAACATCTATGCACAAGTTTATATTTCATTCTGATACGCTTGGCCCTGTATTGGCAGGAATGATATGTATTTGCTGCCTTTTATCCGGCTGCCGTATGCAGGCACGCACGGAGATGTTCCCATCTAAAGAAGGGTATCTCGTCACCATTGGTGAGGATCCGACCGACAGAGACACCCGGTGGGCGAAATACCTGTACGAGCATCTCAAGAAGCGTGCAAACGACGATGAAATAGTAGCTTTTGGCGTTTCCGAAATGGACATGTGGCGCATCATCATACAGATAGACCCAACATTAGAAAGAGGATTCAAAGTAGCCTGCAAAGGTTCTGACATAAGGTTGACAGCAAGTGACGACAAACAAATGCTTTGGCTACAATACCAACTAATCAAGAAAATCAGCAAAGAAGACCCGCGTATAGACGGTTCGGATCTTCCTCCCGCCCTTATCAATCTCAATGATACTTGCGGAAGCTCTGCATTTGACTACCAAAGCATTTATTCCCCATACGGTCTGAATCCCGATCAGACAGGGGTGATCGGACTAAACAACTTCGACGACAGCTGGGGAATATGGGGACACAACCTGCGGAAAGTATTGGGAAAGAAGCGAAAAGTATACGCCACCATTCATGGAAAAACAGATGACTCACAACTATGTTTCTCTTCCGAGAACATGTACCGCCAGATAGAAAGTTATATTGTAGATAACTTCGGTGAAAAGGGGAATTCCCGTTTTGTAATAGCCCCGGATGATGCTCCGTATGCCTGCACGTGCGCCACCTGCACCGCACTGGGAAACACAGAGAAGAACGCAACTCCCACCGTTACGGAACTGATCCTCCGCCTGTCGCAGCGTTTTCCCAAACACACGTTCTTTACGACTTCCTACCTGACTACGCAACAAGTCACAAACAAGCAGCTCCCGCCTAACGTCGGGGTAATTGTCAGCGCCATCGACTACCCACTTCGCCGGACAGACGGCAAGGATGAGCAAGACAAGAAATTTGCCGCCCAACTCGACAACTGGAAGAAAGTGACGAATAACATCTATATATGGGACTATATCAACAACTTTGACGACTACCTCACTCCTTTTCCCATATTAAAGATAGCCCAGCAAAGACTCCAACTTTTTCAAACAACACGGAGCCAGCGGCATATTTTTCAACGGAAGCGGATACAGCTATTCTTCTTTCGATGCAATGAGGACTTTTGTATTATCAGCCCTTCTCATCAACCCGGAACTTCCGGTTGATGAGTTAATTAAAAGCTATTTCAATCAGGAATACCCGGTATCCAAAAAATGGCTGTACGATTACTACACAGAGCTAGAAAACAACGCCCAATCTGGAAAACGACTCGGACTTTATGCCGGTATCAGAGAATCAGAAAAAAAGCATTCCTCTATCCGGATCAATTCATCAAATTCTATGATGAAATGGGAGATTTTGTTTCCGAAGCAAAAGGGAAAGAGCGTAAAAAGCTGCACGAGCTCCAGACCGCCTTGTCTTTCACGCGCATGGAATTAGCACGTGACCACAGTTTCGACGCTTACGGATATGCCAAGCGGAATGGAAAGGATATTCAACCGCTTCCCCAAGCTCGTAAATGGGTCACCCAGCTCAAAGAGCACAAAGCATTTACCGGAATGGAATATTATAATGAGTCAGCCTATGAAATCGACTATTATATAAAGGAATGGGAACAATACCTACTTTCTTCCGACATCAAGAAAAGTTTGTTTCTGGGAATGCATCCTTCCGCAACCCCTAAACTAAATAAAAATGATTCAAAGAAACTGACCGATGGCACTCACGGTTTACCCGGAGACTATCATTGCGGTTGGGTTATCATTCCGGGAGAAGAATGTACCATCAACCTGCCGGTTAAAGGACTCAATGCATCAGGAACATTCTATATCAGCTTTCTGAATCTTCCCCGGCATCACATCTATGCTCCACAGCAAGTTCAACTGTTGAAAGACGGAATAGCCTATAAAACAATAGACCTGAAACCGGAAGACGCCCCGGAAAAAGGGGAAATGATGAAAGCCACCGTTCCGGCAGACCTGAACGGAGCAGAACAACTAAGCATCAAAATCAGTTGTTTAAAGAAGCTGGGAACGCAAATAGGAATCGATGAAATTGCATTCATCCCTTAAATGCTGAAAAAGTGATATAATAAAAATAAATGGCAACAATGAATAAATCCATATTCTATATTTTCCTACTGACGGCACTTCCGCTCTGCTTTACAGGGTGTAGGAAGGAAGTACGTCCCACAAGCATGACGATAAAGGATTCGGTCAGGCACTATTACCCCATCAAGCAAGGTCAGCAGCTCGATATCATGTTTACCATCACCAACACGGGAGATGCTCCGTTAATCATTTCAGAAATGCAACCTTCCTGTGGCTGTATCATTCTGGATAAAAGTTCGCATATCATCATTCCCGAAGACGGAATCAGACAATTCAAGGCAACCTACAATAGTATTAAGAATGTAGGCGAGGTGGTTCACCGCATCCGGATTTTCGGTAATATGCTCCCCGACGGAAGAGCCGAACTTAAATTTGATGTTAACGTAGTCCCCGACGCAGATTATACACGTGATTATGAGGAACTCTATCAGGATTTCAACACCAAGAACGGTATTGTCAGAGAGATGGTGGATGGAAAAGAATCCGAACTGGGATATTATGTAGGAGAACCCTAATAATAAGTATTAAGTATCAAGTATTAAGTATTAAATGACTGGCTAATACTCAATACTTGATACTTGATATTGATACTTATTTCTAAGGATGTATTTCTTTGAATGCGGCATTTTCTTCTTTCACATTCTGAATAGTCTGTTTTAACTCTCCAATCGGCAAGTCATATCCATACCAACCTGTATAGCAGTCTACCACATACCATTTCCCGTCCGACTGCAATTCGAACTCGACACGCAAATCAACCTCGGATTCTTCATAGCCTGCTTCAAAGATTTTATGCTTCGGTTCATTCAACGTAAACTTGGAAACATAAATACCTCCCTCTTCCTGGGTGATACGCTCTTCCTTCATAGTTTCACTATCCAGCAACGGCCACTTTTCCCGAGTGAAAAGGGAATGTTTTCTCGGTTTCTCCGTCATCTGCCAACAAAGTAATCGGAGTCTTTAATGGGAACTTGATACGAGTATACTGGAAGGCTGCACTGGAAGTAAATTTATCCAAAAAGGATTTGAAATCTTCACCGTCTTGTGTAGTCAGTTCACTATCGGCTTTTGCCTTGGAACTATTACCGCAGGAGATAAACGAAACACCTGCGAGCAGCATCATAGCCAGCAAGCAGCATACAAACTTTTTAGCTCTCATAATACTATATAAATTAAGAGTTTAATTAACGGCGCAAAGATAATGACAAGTTTGGCATCTTGGTTATTTTAAGAACTAAATCTTTGTATGTTTCAAATATTCATAACCGAAGCGACAGTACAGACACTTCCGCTTATCACAATACTCTTTTTGTAACTGTATCAGTGCCTGACTATCCGCCGCACTGACTACCGGAAGCCCGGCATCGCTCCACGAACGAATGATGTGATTACTCTCCGCCTTCAATTCTTCCAGAAAACGTCCGGCACGTTCACACATTCGTTCATCTGCCTTATGCAATCCGTAAGTATAAAGAAAAGGAACCACTGTATTAATGACAATCAAATCCTTGGAACGCTCTCCCATCGTCTTTTCCTTTTGAGAAGATAGTCGCCCGAATAGATAATGATTCTCCCAATAGGAAGACGTACGTGTATCCAGTAAAGCTCTCACATCCGTCAGAGTATCCGCTTCCAGTAAACGTGAAAACAGCTTGTCTCCTTTCTGATAGAGATAGGCCAACTGCGCCAAGCGAATATGCGGAAAGTTTTCCGGACGAAGCCGTAGAAAACGCCATAAAGTAGCATCCATCCCCTGCCCGATTTCAAACTTCCGCTGCAAATAACGAAACTCCTTGCAAAGACGGAGACTATACTCGTCTTCCTGTTCCTTTTTCAGAAACGTTTCTTCCAACAATCCAGCCAAGCCATAGAAAAAAAGCCTCTATCTGAAACAAATCATTCCGGTGCTTATCCATCGCACGAAACGGCAGTAATCCCGCCCACGTTTCAAAAGCATCTCCATTCAAGCCAAAACCGAAATTACGGGCAAGGGTGATAAAGAAAGCATCTTCCCAATTACTGTTACAATGTTTGAGACGCTGTGTGATTAACTGCGCTTTCTGCTCCAAACGTTCCGTTTGCAAAGCGGTCAACCAGGAATGAATCGTAAGTTTGGGAAGAGAGGCAAGGATGGAATAACAAGCCGGATAATGATCCGCGACACAAAGTTCGTGGTAATGCAATTGCACATTTTCCGGACAAGTCAGTAACAGTTGCGGGATCTGTTCACCGTTGAAACGGGTTATTTCCGTATCTGCTTCACTCACTACATGGAGAATCACAGAATCGTATGTTTTGTCAGAATGATGTCCGTGGCGGAACCAGTCGGAAGAATGTGTATGTATCTCTACGTTTCCTACCCATAAGGCGCCGTCAATCTTTAGTTTCGCGTTGAAAAAAGTCGGGACCGGCGTTGGGGTTTTGCAGACCGGAGTCAATCACTTCTACCGGTAAGCCGTTGGTGGTTTGCAGTACTTTCAGGGGAAATAATTTATGGTTCCACACGTAGTGGAGAAGATGTTCCATGTTAACAAGACGTTAATGTGCACTGCAAATGTAATAAAAATCCTATCTTTGCGACTATTATTTTGAATATAAGTCAGAAAACAATGAAAATAGCACTGATCGGTTACGGAAAGATGGGCAAAGAGATAGAAAAGGTTGCCCGTAGTCGCGGACATGAAATCGTCTGCATCATTGACATCAATAATCAGGATGACTTCGAATCGGAAGCATTCAAATCGGCCGATGTGGCCATTGAGTTTACCAATCCGATGGTAGCTTACAGTAATTATATGAAAGCCTTCAAAGCCGGTGTAAAGCTGGTATCGGGCAGCACCGGATGGATGGCCGAGCATGGCGAAGAAATCAAGAAGCTCTGCACGGAAGGGGGTAAAACACTCTTCTGGTCGTCCAACTTCAGCCTGGGAGTCAGTATCTTCTCCGCTCTCAACAAGTATCTGGCTAAAATTATGAACCAGTTCCCTGCTTATGATGTCACCATGAGCGAGACACATCATATCCACAAACTGGATGCTCCCAGCGGAACAGCCATTACATTGGCGGAAGGTATTCTGGAAAAGCTGGACCGTAAGGACAAATGGGTGAAAGGCACTTTCCTTGCACCGGACGGAACCATTAGCGGAACCAACGATTGCGCCCCTAATGAACTTCCTATCGCCTCTATCCGCGAAGGAGAAGTGTTCGGACTTCATACCATCCGTTATGAATCTGATGTAGACAGCATAACTATCACGCACGATGCCAAGAGTCGTGGTGGATTTGTATTGGGAGCCGTATTAGCAGCCGAATATACTGCCACACACAAAGGTTTTTTGGGCATGAGTGATTTATTCCCATTCTTGAATGACTAAGATATCAGAAGCTAGTTCTAAACAAATATAACATTATGAGACAAGCCACACGCGCACAATGGATCAAATGTGCCATTGCTATTCTACTTTACCTCATCTTCCTATCTGGGTACGGAGTTGGTGGGGATTGATTGTTGTTCCTTTCATTTTCGATATTTATATCACAAAGAAAATTCCCTGGTCTTTTTGGAAGAAGTCGAAGAATCCGGCTGTCCGCAGTGTCATGAGTTGGGTAGACGCCATCGTATTTGCGTTGGTTGCTGTCTACTTCGTCAATATCTACATCTTCCAGAATTATCAGATTCCTTCCTCTTCACTGGAAAAATCATTGCTGGTAGGCGACTTCCTGTATGTAAGCAAGATGAGTTACGGTCCCCGCGTACCGAACACTCCCCTTTCCATGCCGTTGGCACAACATACACTACCTGTCTTCAATACTAAATCATATATCGAGTGGCCACAATGGAAGTACAAACGGGTACCGGGCTTCGGCAAAGTGAAGCTGAATGACATTGTGGTCTTCAACTTCCCCGCAGGAGACACGGTGGCAGTGAACTACCAACAGACAACGGACTTCTATACGCTGGCTTATGGTGAAGGACAACGCATCTACTCCAAACAGATTGAAATGGATAGCCTGACACGTTCACAGCAACGTGCAATCTATGACCTCTACTATGACGCCGGACGTAAACAGATTCTGAAACAATCCGCGTACTTACGGTGAAGTACTGTGGCGTCCGGTAGACCGTCGCGAGAATTATGTGAAACGTTGTGTCGGCTTGCCCGGTGATACATTGCAAATTGTAGACGGACAGGTGATGATTGACGGTAAGGCGATTGAGAACCCCGAAAACCTGCAATTCAACTACTTCGTACAGACTACCGGCCCGTACATTCCGGAAGATATGCTCCGCGAATTAGGCATCAGCAAGGATGACACCATGCTGATAGAAGACTCTGGCTGGGAAGGCGGATTATTGGATATGGGACTGGACAACCGGAATGCGCAAGGCAAACTGAATCCGGTATATCATCTTCCATTGACTAAAAAGATGTATGACACTCTCCTTGGCAATAAAAAGCTAATCAGCAAAATAGTAATGGAACCGGAAGAATACGCCGGACAGATGTATCCGCTGAACCTTTATACCAAATGGAACCGCAACAATTACGGTCCGATCTGGATTCCTGCCAAAGGAGCTACCATTACCCTCACAGAAGACAACCTGCCTATCTATGAGCGTTGCATCGTAGCCTACGAAGGCAACAAGCTGGAAGTGAAACCGGACGGTATCTACATCAACGGTGAAAAAACCAATGAATATACCTTCAAAATGGATTATTACTGGATGATGGGTGACAACCGTCACAACTCTGCCGACTCCCGTTATTGGGGTTTTGTACCCGAAGATCACGTAGTGGGCAAGCCGATTGTCGTATGGCTGTCGCTTGACAAAGACCGTGGATGGTTTGACGGTAAAATTCGCTGGAACCGCCTCTTCAAGTGGGTAGACTGATAAGTGTACGGATAGAATAGAGTGATAAGGTGATAAATATTGATGAACATTCGTAAATTCAAATGGATACTAGCATTTGCCGGAGCAGTAGTCGTAGTGCTTCTGCTCCGGGGATTTGCTTTTACGTCCTACCTTATACCTTCCACCGGTATGGAAAACTCCATTTTCCAGGGTGAACGTATCCTGGTCAACAAATGGAGTTACGGGTTGCGGGTTCCTTTCATGTCGCTTTTCTCTTATCATCGTTGGTGCGAAAGTCCTGTACGGCAACAAGATATTGTAGTGTTCAATAACCCTGCTGGAATCCGGCAACCTGTCATCGACCGTCGGGAAATCTATATCAGCCGCTGTCTCGGAGTTCCGGGAGATACGTTATTGGTCGATTCTCTTTTCTCCGTTATTTCTCCGGAGGCACAGTTTAACCCGGATAAGAAAAGACTGTATTCGTACCCCGCTTCAAAAGAAAATCTGATTACGTCACTCATGCATACCCTTTCCATCACCAACGACGGATTGATGGGAAGTAAAGACAGTACCCATGTGCGCAGTTTCAGCCGCTACGAATATTATTTGTTGGAACAGGCAATGAATGGGAAAGAGAGTTTTGTCCAACCTTTGTCAAACAGGGAAGATGCCGAACCAAATCCGCTGATTGTTCCCGGAAAAGGGAAATTTATTCGGGTCTATCCCTGGAACATGACCTTGCTGCGGAATACCCTCGTGATGCACGAAGGCAAACAGGCAGAAATAAAGAACGACACTCTCTACGTAGACGGCAAACCTACACAACACTGTTATTTCACTAAAGATTACTATTGGATGGGGTCTAACAATACCGTCAACTTTTCCGATTCACGTCTCTTCGGATTTGTCCCGCAAGACCATATCATCGGGAAAAGCCTCCATCATTTGGTTCTCTAAAGAAAAAGAGACAGGGTTGTTTGACGGATATCGATGGAACCGTTTCTTCAGAACGGTGAAATAATCTTCCGGATCATAAAAGAAACAACTCCTTCATTATATCCTTAATTAATATCCTTAATAAAGAGCCTCCTAAACGAATTAAAATGAAAGAAATGAACATCGCTTATTTATCTTCAGCCTATCTCGCTCCCGTTGAATATTATACCAAACTACTGGCTTATGACAAGGTATTTGTAGAACAATACGACCACTATATAAAACAAACCTACCGCAACCGGTGCACCATTGCCGGCCCATCGGGTGAGTTAGCTCTTTCTATCCCAACCGTAAAGCCCGATACATTGAAGTGCCCAATGAAGGATATCCGCATCTCCGACCACGGCAACTGGAGACATCTGCACTGGAACGCCATCGAATCAGCCTACAACAGTACTCCTTTCTTTGAATATTACAAGGACGACTTCCGTCCTTTCTACGAAAAGAAATACGAATTTTTAATCGATTTCAACGAAGAACTCTGCCGGATGGTCTGTGAATTGATAGATATTCACCCCACCATTGAGCGCACTTCCGAATATAAGATGGAGTTTGCTCCCGGAGAATTCGATTTTCGGGAAGTAATTCATCCCAAAAAGATTTCAGAGAAGTGGATACAGAGTTTGTTCCGCAACCTTACTATCAGGTTTTCGAGTCCAAACTGGGTTTTCTACCTAATTTGAGTATCATAGACCTGTTGTTCAATATGGGACCGGAAAGTCTGTTGGTACTAGGCAAGTAATGACTCCACTCTTCTATATGTATGTAGCCAACAAAGGTGCACCATGTCGTCACATTATTTATACTCGTACAGTTTGACGTGTAAAATACTGAATTCTCCGACAGGAATACGTACATGCCTTCCCTGATGGTCCTGATCGCCATTCAGGCGCCGGATATATTTCAGTGAACCATCTTCGTTCACATTAACTTCATCTACAGAACCGATACCGGCTCTCATACCACCTTGCCAGCTATTTTCCGTTTTTGATGCCTTTCCGCCCACACTGGCAAAACCATCCTCGCCCAATGCCGGTGAACTTTTCATTTTATTTTCCCCCTGTTTCTTAAATTCAAGTACCAAGCCACTGCCGGCAACGATATACTCATCTGGAGCCAGACGCAGCAAAACACCTCCCCCTTCAGGCCATACAGTGCCATCCCGGGCACGTGGGTCCCATGGCAGAGTGAAGTAATGACGACAGGTAATCTCCAAATCATCGTATGAAAGTATTCGTTCTTTATTCTCTTCATCAAACAAAAGACCGTTCATCACTCCTTTGCCCTGATATTTTGTCAATAAAGGCATCAGTTCTTTCAATTTAATATAGCTCTGTACCAAAGGTGCATCTGCTCTATCCGAACCGCTTTCAACAGAGAAAGGACAAAAGCCAATCGCATCATGCTCACCAAACACATAGAAAGCACGTACTCCATCATTCTCTTCCAACCGAATTTCAGGTATAAAGAGAGGATTATTGTGCAGTTTATACTTTGCCACCCAATCAACGAAACCTTTATCATATAAATCCGGAGCCAGAAAATCAATGTTGGGTGCTGCATAATGCCATACATCTATCAAATGAGCCAATGGTCCTGCCGACGGATATTCTCCCGGTTTCCGCCCCCTACTGTTCATTGCTGCATTGACATACAACGGAATATTATAGATAGAACGTGCTAACTTTGCCATTCGTTCTACATACTGCGCATACGACCAGGCCATAAAAATTTCATCCGTATACACGTCTGCACCAAACACTTCCTGCCACGTACCTTTCTTCTTGAATCCCTGGCTCTCCCATTTTGCCAACATTTCGGGATGCAGAGATCTCTTGTTCTTTTGCAAATAGTCGATGAAAAGGGACGGAACTGATGCATAAAACAGTTTATCCGCTTCTTTGGAATAATCGCGGGCATCTTCCAACATTCCGATTTCGTTTTCTATCTGAATCATGATAACCGTTCCCTCTTCCTTATCCACAGAAGCAATGTGTTTCATCCATTGGGAAAAAGCACGGCTATCCGCCTGAAACACATTCTCCGAAAAGGAACTGGCTATTTCGAGGGGCTTCCCTGCTTTCGTATAGGCACGCGGGTATTTCTTATAATCTTCCTTAAACCAGATCGGAGCATAGCAACTCATTGAGTTTTTCCACGCACCGAACCAAAGGAAAACCACCTTCAAATCATTCGAGCGAGCCTGTTGAATCACTTTATCCGTCAGGGTAAAATCAAATTTACCTTCCTGTGGTTCTGTTAAATCCCAATATGCAGGAACCAGTACCGTATTCAGCCCCATACGTTGCAATTTCGGGAATATACGTTCAATATCTTCAATAGAGGAAGCTGAAGAATTTCCCAATTCACCGCCAATCACTAAGAATGGCTTTCCATCTACCATAAGTTGTGTGGTACTTCCCTGTTTCTGCAAATACGGAAGTTTCTGATGTGCCTGAAGAGGCAAAATAAAAAGGAATAGAATCCCAAAAAGTGTGTTTCTCATAACAATCAGCTTTATCATATTATCTGAAAGCAAAGTTACAACAATATAAAAAAGGAGCACAACGTCTTGTGTTCCTTTTCTATCGGGCAGGTTACAGATACTTTATGTTACGTTACATTTGCCTTTATCTATACATTATCTCCGATTCTTATACCCTCTATTTGCGTTTCCTAAGTAATTTTTAGAGAAAACTGTTTATACCGCTACTTCTTCACGATTCTTCTCTTCATTAGATTCTGCCGCATCCAACCGATTCAATAAGTATCGTACATTCTGAAGATGTATATTGTTATTCCGATCCATTTTTTTAAATTGCCAACTGTTTTTAGTGGTATTCAGTATGCAATTCATTAACGTTCCCACGGCATCGGCACTCTGGAAACGATTGGTATTGGAGATTAGCGTATTCATCATGTGCGCCCCGAATCCTCTAATCACCTCTTTCACACTTATCGACTTATAATTACGGATGGCTTCAAAGGCTGCCACATTACTATAAAGCGTATTAGCTAAATCCTCCAGTCTCTTTCGATCTGTTCGTTCCACTAGATAGCTTTCAGGATTCATAAAACAATTGAGGGTCAGATAAAAAAGACATCATTTCATCATCGGATGAAAAGATAGCGTGCATGAGTTGCGTCGCGTCCCCGGACGGGCCTCCTGGTTACTTAAAACTTCTTCCATAAGAATTTTAATTAAATGGTGAATAAATTAAGTTTAATGGGGCGATACAGAAAGGTAGTTTTAAGGAATAAAAGAAGCGGTTCCGCCTGTCCCATTGCTCTTCACCATCCACAACAGCAGTAGGTGCACTAACATCCTACATGGGGGTGCGAAACCGCCATATAGGATTAATGGGACGGACATAAAAAAGCCCGCCACATTGATACGGCAGGTTCTCCGCCGTGGTTTAAAATGGAATGCATTGCAAAGATAGAATATAAAATCAGAAAAGAGAAAAGAAAATCAGTATTAATTGAAGTTTACAGCAATAAGCTTAAGACAAAATCTTCTAAAGCTACTTGCAACTATAAGATTCATTTAGGAGGTTCACCGGTTTCACCTTTAGCTGAATGATTATAAATCAGATGTTTATGGTGAAAGAGGTACATAAAATAATAAAGAATCATCCTTCACCTCCTTCACAAAATAAAAGTAAGCGTCTTTTAGTTTTGCACTCGAAAGAGAGACTTCTTATAAGCTTTAAGATTGTTAACGAAGAACTAGTAAGCCCCCAAGTTTAGATAGCTTTTTATCGATATAGCTCCTTAGCAGATATTAACAAGATTGTTTCTCTTTCTTTCAAATAACCAGACTAAAAGACGCTTATATCGTATAGATTAAGGGTCTATACACCCTATTTGTTGGGCATATAGATCCAATGTATTGGTCATATAGATCTAACACGTTGGATATATATATCGTGCGTCTTGGGTATATATAGCCAACAACTCAAGTATTAATAGCCTAAATACAAAGTATTAATAGTCGATAGCTCAAATGTTAATACTTGATGGAGCGTTTGCTATGAGCTTATTAATTTTAGCTGATAGCATATTCGTTTTTGCTTATAGCATATTTACTTTAGCTTATGGCATATAAAAAGAACAGTGAAGAGTGTGAAGGATGATTCTTTATTATTTTATGTACCTCTTCCACCATAAACATCTGGTCTATAACTATTCAGCTAACGGTGAAACTGATGAACCTTTATTTAAAACTATTAGAGAATTACATAAGTTCGATATTAATAAATGCAACCGCCGTTACTGTAATGGTGATTTCGTTAATGAAAAACAACACAATATACAATGGGTGGAAGTCTTATCAAAAGAAGCCCTACAAGATTAAAACATAAAACTAAATCCTTTATTGTGAGAAGCTTTATATTTTTGAATTTCCAAAGACAGTGATTTTTTCAATTGCACCGCCATGAAATCCAAAAAAGGCTGGTTGGTTTCATCATCTTGCGCCTGTTGTAAAGAAAGGATATAATCTGCCCTATCCTCCTTAAAAATCTTAGCGGGGAAAAGATGATAGCAGAATTGAATATAGTTCATCAATAAACGAGCTGCTCTCCCGTTGCCATCCACCCAAGGATGAATAGTCACTAAATTGAGGTGAGCATTAAAACTTAATTCGTATTGTTCACGGAACGTTTCCACATTCTTTTGCCGTTCCTGCAACAAGAAACAAAGTTCTTCTACTTTAACAGGTACTTTTTGATAACCCATATAAGAACGCCCACCTACACCAGCCGTAACACCACACAAACGAAACTCTCCTCTGGAAGAATCAAAAGAGCCGCCTATTGTATTATGTATCCCCCCTGTTGTCCGCATCAAAGTAGCATTTAACTTCTGCAAGAAAGCAGGAGTTATAGCAGTATTACATTGCGCTTCCTCTTTGGCAAGCTCGTATGCTTTCTTCAGGTCCTCATTCATCAGATGATATACCAACGGCTTTCCTTTAGCTGTTACACCTTCATCAAAAAGAAGCTGTGCATCCATTTCGGTTAGTGTAGAACCTTCAATGGCTGTAGAATGGGTAATAAGAGAATAGAGGTAGTACTTCTCATAGTCTACCGATTGACTGATACCGAGTTGCTGAAACTCCATATACAGTTCCTCTATTTCCAGCCAAATACCCTTTTCCATCATAGGTTACCTTGATTGTTATTTTTCCCAAAATTACTTATGATACAACACTTTACCAAGCGAAACGACTATTTTCTTACTATTTTTTGCAAACACAGAGAAAATGTAGGTAATAAAAAAACGCTAAGTCGATTTGTTACAACCACTTAGCGTTTTCCGAGTACCCAGACTCTCTGTCATCTCCTTAAAAAATCTCTAACCAAACATCTACCTATTTCAACTCAAATGGTACAATACCTTTAATATCTCTGGATGAACTACCGATGATTGCCTCAAACTTGCCCGGTTCGGCCACCCATTCGTGTTTGGCATCATCAAAGAAGCTCAATGCTTTCTTATCAATCGTCAGCGTTACCGCTTTCTCTTCGCCCGGAGCCAGTTTCACTTTCTGGAAACCTTTCAATTCCTTTACCGGACGAGGGAAAGAAGATTTCTTATCGCTGATATAAAGCTGAACAACCTCCTGACCTTCACGAGTGCCTGTATTCTTCACATTGACTGTGAAAGAAATGGTATCATCTGCAGTCATTGTTTTCTTGTCGGCCGAGGGTTTTCCATAGGCGAAAGTAGTGTAGCTCAATCCATGTCCGAACGGGAACAGCGGTTTGATTTTCTCTTTATCCGCCCAGCGATAACCTACGAAAATATCCTCCCGATAGATTTCATTAATGGTGTCCCCTCTATGTTTAGACTGTGCCAGTTCTTCTTTATTACCCGGATATTCTCCCAGTTTATGAGCCCCTACATCTTCCAGTTTTGCAGGGAAGGTGAAAGGAAGTTTTCCTGAAGGGTTAGTGTCTCCCACCAATATGGAAGCAAGAGCTGTTCCGGCTTCCGAACCCAAGAACCAACCCTGAACAATAGCAGGCACTTCATTCACCCAAGGCATGGCCACAGCATTGCCGGAGATATTAACCACAATCAGGTTTTTATTTACCTTTGCAAGTTCACTAATCACTCTATCCTGTGCGTATGGCAAACCTAAAGAAGCACGGTCCGAATCTTCACAGTCCTGATGGCTACTCTTATTCAGACCACCGAAAAAGATTACATAATCAGCATCTTTAGCCACTTGCAAAGCTTCTGCAAGCAATTCATCTTCCGAACGGTTATCTTTCAAGTCCTGACCGGTTTTCACACCGTTATACTCTCCTGTCGGGTCGCCTACATACCCACGGGCATATACTATTTCTGCTTTTGAGCCCACACGACTTTTCAGTCCATCCAACGGAGAAATTTCATATTTCACTTTCAAAGAAGAGCTACCACCGCCCACAGTCATCATCTTAATGGCATTTTCACCGATAACGGCTATTTTTTTAGCTTTATTCAAATCGATAGGCAATAAGTTACCGTTGTTCTGCAACAGTACAATCCCTTCTTCTCCAATCTGACGTCCGGCTTGCCCGTGTTCGGGAGAACCTAAAGAGCCAAATGGTTTGTGCGGGTCCATTGAAGTACGGAAAATCAGACGAAGAACATTACTAACCTTTTCATCCAATTCTTTTGTTCCTACTTTACCTTCCTTGATTAATTTCAGGTAAGGGAAAGCAAGGAAATAATTATCATAGGCATTCCTCGTTCCGGCAGACAGTCCGTTCGTCCATGAACCAAACTCGAGGTCCATGCCATTGTGAATCGCTTGCTCGGTATTGTGTACACCTCCCCAGTCGGACACTACGACACCGTCAAAGCCCCATTCATCGCGAAGTATATCTTTAAGCAGGCGTTTGTTGTGACAAGCATGCTGTCCCTGATAAAGATTATAAGAGCCCATAATCGACCATGTTCCACCTTCCTGAACAGCCGCTTTAAAAGCAGGCAGGTATATCTCATAAAGAGCACGATCACTTAATTGTACATTGGTGGTATGACGGTTGAATTCCTGATTGTTCAAGGCATAATGCTTCACGCAAGCAGCCACTCCATTCTCTTGCACACCTTTGATGTAAGGAACCACCATTGTGGCAGAGAGGTACGGATCTTCTCCCATATATTCGAAGTTACGTCCGTTCAAGGGTGTACGGTAGATATTCACACCGGGGCCCAACAGAATATCTTTTTTGCGATAACGCGCCTCTTCACCGATACTTTTTCCGTAAAGCAGGGACATATCGGGATTCCATGTAGCAGCCAGACAAGTCAATGCCGGATAAGCTACACAAGAGTCATTGGTCCACCCTGCCTGATCCCACTCATCCCAAAGTACTTCCGGACGGATACCGTGAGGACCATCAGTAGCCCATACTTCCGGGATACCAAGACGGGGAACGCCTGCCGAACTAAATTTAGACTGTGCATGAATCATCTTTACCTTTTCTTCAAGGGTCATCCGGTTCAACGCATCTTTCACTCGCTCTTCGATAGGCTTACCTGTGTCCAGATACACCGGTTTCTGCGCAAAAAAGCAGACAGTGCAGTCATCACAGACAGGCCAAGTAACATTGCTTTGAATTTCATGTTCATTTATGATATAAGAAATAAGTTCATTCTTTATTTATATAGACTCTCAAATGGGGTATATTTCCTAGTTGCGGATGAGTTTATTAATATTTATTATACTTATATTCCTTCCGCAACCGGTAATCCTCTGTTTCTATTCTGTTTTTAATACTACACTGTTCATGCTTTGTGCCAGATTCTCAATCGTTGATTTCGAGCCATCCAACGGAGCATAGATTTCCAGACTGGACTTCAACATTCTTCCGTCACAGAGTTTATCAATTTCTTCCTGGTTCATAGCCGAACGGTAGAAGAATCATTCACTGTATTCTCTGCTGTTCGCAGAAGTATTGTCACCAATCGTAAACTTACCAACAGTCAGTTTTTCACCTAGTTCTCCTGCCAGTGCTTTATCTGTATATAGCAGTGTACGTCCCTGCGCATAATAATGGGTCAAAGAAACAACATGCCACTGGTTATCGGTGACACTCACCGCACCTTTTATTTCACCTGTCAATGGAGAATGATATACTACAACTCCGTCCTGAATCTTCAATGTTCCGGTTGCATTGCTGCCATTGGCGAAAGAAGCGATGACTCCATCTGTCGTACCCTTTATTTTGAAGGACAATGTAAACGGATGTACCATATCTTCGGGTGTGAATACCAGCACTTTCTTATCTGCCAGCACATAAGAAGTTCCTGAAACACGTGAAGGTTGCCCCTTGCCTGCATCTATCGCGTCAAACAATGATGGAACCATAGCATAAGTGAACTCACGATGTCCGTCAGTATTTGGATGATAGATATCCGTACCGTTCTGATAACCGGTTACCCAGACACCCTTACCGTCATCTATTGCTCCCAACAGATTGACAGAAGGAAGATCCCACTCATGAATCAATAGATTCATTTGTTTCACGTATTCATAGTCGTTTGCATCAAAATCGCCACGGGTATAATTGTTCATCATCACAGGATATTTTCCATCTTCACGGGCTTTCTTAATCAAAGTCTGCATATTGTCTTTAAACTGATTATAGATAGCCTGTTGATCTGTAGCTCCATGAATTCCTTCATTTCCCAGAGAAAGGCCGAAAATCACGTATGCACCACAATCATGAATCAAATCGTTGTAGCGTGCCAATAAGTTAAGCGTATTATTACTGTTAAGGGATATTCCCGAGGTGTACCACGGCAGTTTACTTTCCTGATTACGGAAACGTTCGTCGAGTAATTCACCGTACATATAAGCATAACCATGATTGTTGGTTGCTCCCTGTCCGTTGGCTACGGAAGACCCCATTACAGAAATCTTAAAAGGATCGATACCTTCTTCGCCGCAATCAATATAATAGACATATCTACGTAAGTCTAAAGTGATATGATAAGTTCCATGATTCAGGTTGATATCCTCTGTATCATAACCCTGAGTACTCATACCAACCTCATTGGCCGTACCTTTCACACGCTTCATCACATAATCCCAACTCTTGTTCATGGCAAAATTAAAGCGTTCACGGTCACTCACACCAGATATTCCGGTGAGTTTTACTCTTCCCGCCCAGACACCTTTTCCCTGATAAGTCAAAGGCACGCCTTTATCTACCGACCATCCATTTGGAGTGACGCTTCCTACGAGTGCCCACTCTTCTACCGGAAGAATATCATAAGTCTTTCTGGACAAATCGACTGTAATACGGACTGTTCCGGTTGTAGAAGCGGTGATTCCATAATTATTGTCGGCTACTACTCCCGCTTTATACCCCTTTCCTATATTCACAGTCTTGCCATCTTTGGTGGTTCCTCTGAATGAAAATTCACCGGATTTGAGAGAGGTGTATGCTTCGAAAACATTCGTCAGACTGCCATCAGCAGATACAATATGCATCGGAACTTCCCCCTCTTCCATAGCACTACCGGTCATGGTGAGTGATGTAAACTGATTGGGACGTTCTATATCTGTATATTCTTCTATTTTCAAGGCATTTAACGCAATATAATCGCCGTTCTTTCTTGAAACGGTGAACTTTATATTGCCATCATCATCCGGATAGATAAGTTCCGATTCGCAGATGTTTTTTTATGTTTTGGTTGATACCCTCACCTCCACAGTTAGTTCCTGAAGTCTGCAACTCACCCTGATAAAGATTCAGTCCTGACATTATATAATAAGCCGTACGCGTCTGTGTATTACTCCGGCTACCAAATGCATAAAATTTATATGCTTTTTTCGGATCAAGTTTGCTGAACGTAAAACTGCTATTATTCTCACCAGATTCGATGTAGAAGTAGTCCTCTGTGGCAGATGGCACAGCAAAGTCTTTCAGGAGCTCTTCCTGGGGTTCCAGCAGACCACCTCCGGTGCTTTGTCCATTAGTAGAGAAACGATTATTCAAAGTCAACTCATAGTCAACCGAAGTATTCTCCGAGTTTACAAAAAGAGGAATAGACTGAATTAACTTTAGCGTAAATCCCATCATTATTAATGATATTATTCCAATAATGCCCATTAACGTCGGGGCTTTGAGTCTGATCTCCCCTACTGGGATTAGTAGCAGTGCCGTTGGAACCAAAGTCAAAGTATAACGTCTGCACCAACACCGGTGTTACTGATTCGGGTATTTCTATTTCTTCTCCCGGAGACGGGGGTACTATCGGTTCGTCATCATTACAAGAACCGATTGACAGCATTCCGAACAATGCAAATGCCAAGAATATATATTTCTTCATATTTTATTGATCTTATGATTTATGATTCTCAATGATTTATTCCTCAACGTTGGTATATTCCTCTATTTTCAAGACATTCAGTGGAATATAATCACCCTCTTTTCTTGAAACAGTAAATTTGATTTCACCGTTTTCATCCGGGAAAATAACTTCCGAAGCATAAACATTCTGAATATTCTGATTAATTCCTGTTCCTCCACAATTTGTTCCGGCAGCCTGTAATTCGCCTTGGTCCGTATTTTCTCCTGATATGATATAAATAGCTGTACGGACTTGGGTGGCCAATCGACTACCAAATGCATAGAACTTATATCCCTTGTTCTTATCTAAATTAGAGAATGTAAAGCTACTATTGTCTTCACTTTTCTCCATAAAGAAATAATCTCCGGTAGCAGTAGCTACGGCCAAATCATCCAGCAAATCTTTATCAGGTTGTAGCAAACCGCCTCCACCACTTGCTCCATTAATGGTAAAACGAGAATTTAAGGTCAATGCATAAGCTGTTGGAGTGTTCTCCGAATTAAATAAAGAACCATAAACAGTTCCTGCATTTGCATAGTTCCCATTGTTATTGGTAATATTGTTCCAGTAATTTCCATTATCATCAGGATTTACAGTTGGGTCACCCTTACCAGGACTAGTGGCACTGCTAGAACCAAAATCAAAATAAAGTGTTTGCACTACTGTCGGCTCCGGTTTAACTTCTCCATCCGAAATCTTCTTGAAAGAAATTACTGCCTTATCATTTCCGGCTGTCAAATCAACAGTAAGTGCATACGTTGCACCTTCTTCCAAAGGAATCGGCTTGTCATTTCCATCAAGGAGAAGCTCGATATTCTTACTATCCGTAAGGCGAATCAGCGATTTTGTTCCGTCGTCTGCCAGTGTCAATTGGCTGAACTCACCTCCATAACCATTCTGGAAGAAGAACTTGGCGCTTATGTAATCGTAGCGGAAACGTTGTCCAAAGACTGAGTTATGTTCAGGCCCCGTCGTTCCTATAAATTGGTATTTCTTCGAAGAGATTTCCGGCACACAGTAATTACTTCCGGCATCCCAACCAAATTGAAAGTCCATCGAAGGAGAACCGATTCCCCAGCCCATTAACCAAAGAGCACCATGTCCTGTATCAGAAAGAACAGCTTCCTTGTCTCCATCCATACGAGTGATACCAAAATATTTTTGTTTCATATTAGCAATGACACGATACTTGCCATCTACCGGTAAGAAAGTCAACGTTCCATTCGATTCCTTCTTGAAATAATCAGGATTGATCCACCAGCCATTCATATCTATACCTGTCACCACAATCGATTGTCCCTGTGTAAATGATTTCTGTATGAGATATGTATTTGCATCCTGTGCCGTCATCTTCTCTCCATCAAACAACACATTTACCAACGGAGTAACTTCGTAAGTCAGCGCGTTGAATGTTACTTCATAAGGTTCGGATGCCGTACCGGAAAAAGTAATAGGATTTACATTCTTTCCTTCTGAAAGGAGGTTATCGTTATCCCAGCCAAAAGTCAGTTCGTTTCCATTCTCACCAACTTTCGGTGTTTTAATATAGGCTTTCAAATCCTGTGGGAATTTACCGGTCACACCATAATTATACAAGGATTTCTTTTTCATCAGATACTCCTCTCCCATCTCGTCCACCAAAGTCACGTAAGGAAAGTCCGGCCGGGACAACACGACTTCCTGCTCCATCTCCGTGATAGTGAAATGGATATTTTGAAGTACAAACTTCAAAGTCGCTCTACCGTCGATAATATTGGGATAATACGGAATGAAGACCTTTCCGGTATAATCACTGCCGCTTGTCTTTGTACGGATAACCGTTTCGGACACTTGTTCTTCGCCATAAAAAAGCTTCGCTTTCAACGTGGAAAGAGGCACTTCCACATCAGAAGCCTTAATGGTAAACGGAAGACTGTCACCATAAAGAGCACTTACTTTACCTGCGATAAATTCCATATTCGGATTGCCCGCAAGATATTCGTCATCACTACAGGAATTCATTCCTAGAATTCCTATTAATACCAGTATGATATAGATACTTTTTTTCATTGTCTTTATCGTTTTATGGTTCTTATTCCGACTTCGCCCAACGGTAGGAAGTCACTGATTTACCCGAACATCATAAGCAAAATGACGTTTTCCATCGCTAAAGGTGATTCTCTTTGTCTTTTCGTTATTATTCATCAAGACAAATGCATACGTTCCATCCGGATTCTCGAAAGCAGAGTACATGATATTGCTGTCAGCGTAGCCGGATGCACCAATACGTACAGCTCCCGGTTTCACTACGCTTGAAAGATGAGCGATGATATAATAATGTGAGTTACGGATAATTGTCTTATAATCGCTATTGCTGATATCCACCGCTCCGTAGCATGTCTGGCAACCACCTTCACGATTAGGAGCACGGTCGTTATCAAGCATCAGATTCCAAACAATCACACCTTTTACACCAGTTATTTACTGTGCCTAACGCAACTTCTTTCATATCTTCGAGAAGTCGTTTCGACAAATCACGCCCACTGTTCCAGGTTCCGATAGAGGTTTCTGTGAAAAGAAGTTCTTTTTCCGGATAGGCTTTGTGCATATTCAAAAGTTCTTCGCGGTCACCTCCGTAGTTGTGATAAGCAGCTCCGGCCAAATATTGAGAAGCATCTCCATCTTCATAGATTTTACCGGGATAGTTCTTTTCTGATTCAATGCTGCTATAATCATAGTTATGGTCATAAGCATAGATCTTTGTAGTCAATCCGGCATCCTTGAATTGGGGTCCGAGTGCTGTTTTCACGAAATCTCTCTGTTCCTCCCAGCTCATATAAAGCGAAGCGGAATTACCGCGGTTCAACGGTTCGTTCTGGGGAGTAACAGCATAGATGTCAAAACCTTCGGATTTGAATGCTTGTACCCATTTTACGAAATAAGTGGCATAATCCTGATAATAGGCAGGATTCAACTGGCCGTTTGTCCACGATTCCAGTGGAGTAAGATCTGTGAGGCTTTTTCACTTTCATCCATAGCGGACATGTCCAAGGAGCGGCAATGATTTTAATGGAAGGATTGATGCCTAGAATCTCTTTCAGAATGGGCAAGATATAGTTTTTCTCTTCACTCTGCAAAGCGAAATTTTCAATGCCTTTGGTATCACAGCAGGTATATTCGCTCAATGAGAAGTCCGAGCAGCCAATGGAGATACGGATATAACTAAATCCGAATCCTTTATCGTCAGAGAATGTTTCTGTGAGGAATGCATGACGGTCTGCCGGTTTCATTTGTAGAAGATTAAAACAGGTAGCGCCTGTGATGGCTACTCCAAAGCCGTCCATGGTCTGAAACTGTTCAGTCGGGTCCAAGGTAATAGACGTAGGTGCCAGGTTATCTTTTGAGCTGAAATTAACAGCATCACGGGTCAGATCACGAGTCAAACTGTTGGTCGTTGCATAAATAGTCACATCTCCGGTTGGAACGGGTGTTACCGATTTTTCCGCATCGTCACTGTTGCTTCATGCAGCCAGTATGGTGAAACATCCTAAAAAGGTCAATGCTATATTTCTCATATTTATCATAATCGTAAGTTTCTATGTTTTTTTGAATTGAATTAATAACCCGGATTCTGGTGAATCTTATCGTTCGCATCGATTACCGATTGTGGAATAGGCAATCGATAGGAAGTTTTATCGAATGCGTAAACCTGTGCCTTGCGTCCCGAATCTTTCGAATACACAGCATTCATCACTTCTTCCACTTATCCAAACGAACCAGATCGAACCAGCGCTGTCCCTCGAAAGCCAGTTCCAAACGGCGTTCTTTCAGCAATGCATTGAGCATGGCATTCTTATTTGAACGGGTAGAAGCAGAAAGTGCTCCTAATTTAGCACGTTCACGAACTTCATCTATAATATCGGCAGCTCCGTCCAAATCCGGTGTATCCTGCATGATCAATGCTTCTGCCTTCAATAACAGCACATCAGCATAGCGGTATTTAATAATGCTGCTATTAGCCGAACGGCATTTGTACATGAACGGATAGTTATCAGATGGATAATAATTGCTCCAATTACAATCATAGTAAACCACCGATTCTTTGAAACGAACCTCATCTCCTTCCTTTTTGAAAGCGTTAATCAGGTCACGGGATGGTGTCACCCATTTCGCCCATGTAAAGTTGGTATTCCAATTCACCAAGTCACGACCGAACATCCATGAACACCAGTTACCTGCACCGGGAGTAAACTGTGCTTCGAGAATAGACTCTTTTGTATTGCGCATCTTCGCGTCTGTTCCGGCTGCATTCATTCCAAATAAATCATTGAAATCTTCTACAAGATCGAAACCATCTGCTTTCACTTCATCACAATAGTGGATTACTTTCGCATAGTCACGCAACGGTTTCTCTGCATAAATCTTAGCCAGTAACGTACGTGCTACAGATTTGGTAAACAATGTCTTGTTACCCGGTGTGTTGTCCGGAGCATACAGAACTGCATCCAGCAAGTCTCTTTCAATCTGCTGATAAGCCTCTAGTTCCGTATTTTGCTCCGGAAAGTACTGTGGATAAACATCTTCAATATTTTCTGAAGTAATATCATCAGCTACTGTTGTAATAACCGGGAAATCCCCCCACAGACGTACCATATCGAACATAATCATAGCCCGGAATATTTTTGCTTCCGCTTTATATTGTGCCCGTTCGGCAGTGGTCAATGAGTTATCGGTCACTAAATCAATATTACAGATCAACTTATTGGCACGGGCAATGTCTTCCAAATAACGGTTCCAATCCGTTCCATCACAGAGTTTGAGCCTTCAATGGAATTGTTTTCAAACGGAACAACTTCTGCTCCCGTTGTACCTGCATAAGCGTTATCCGCATGAGAGTCTGAAATCAGCAGCAAGTCTACATACCAGTGTTCCTGGCGGTCACGCATCTGATTATAAAGCGTTGTCAAATGGCTTTCGACAGCTGCCTTATCCTTGAATACAATCTTTGTACCATTATTTGTCACTCCTTCCGTCACATCCGAATAGGTGTCTAATGGCTCATAGTTCAGTGAGCAGGAAGAAAGTCCCAATAGTAAACCGGAGGTTAATCCGTAAAATATAGTTCTTAGTTTCATAATCTTTCCTTTCATTAGAATTCAACATTAATACCAAACACGTATGATCTGCAATGCGGGTAAGTACCCCAGTCAATTCCTTGTACTGTACCGCTGTTTCCCCATTGGTTTACTTCCGGGTCCATTCCCGAATAACTGGTCCATGTCAGCAGGTTAGTAGCCGTGAAGTAAGGCTGTAAGCGGGTAATTCCCCATTTTTTAAGAGTTTGCCCTTAACGTTGTATGACAAGGAGACATCCTTTAATCTTAGATAGCTACCGTCTTCCACAAAGTAAGTAGAGTTCAACAGTTTGAAATTAGCTTTAGGCACATCTGTTATCTGTCCCGGAATTTTCCAACGGTTCAATACGCGTGTCGACTGATTTTTACCGTCATACATACCTTCCGTTTCAATCCGTGAGGCATTATAAATATCGTTTCCATAAGAACCCTGGATAAAGATACTCAAGTTGAAACCTTTCCAAGAGAATGTATTTGTCATACCATAAGTGAAATCCGGATTAGGGTCACCGATATAGGTACGGTCGGAAGAGGAAATCTTTCCATCATTATTCAAGTCACGATACATCAGTTCACCGGTTTCAGGATCTACACCATCACTGATAAAGCCATAAAAGCCTCCCAAAGCACGTCCCGGCTCATTACGCACCACATAGTCATTGACTACACTCGCCGTCTTCGCATCATAATAGACCTTCTGCAAGTCGAGCTTTGTCAATTTGTTCCGGTTGAAGGAAATATTGAAGTCCGTATCCCAGGTAAATGCTCCCCCCCGGAAGTTCTTCGAACTGATAGAAAACTCAAAACCTTTATTAGTCATTTCACCTTCATTACGGGCGATAGAAGTAGCTGCAGCAGCACCGGCAGGCAGTGATACGTTCATCAGCATGTTCTTCGTTTTCTTGTAGTAATAATCGGCATTGAATGTCAACCGACCATTCAATATTGTCAGGTCCAAACCGATATTGGTCTGTGTGGTAGTTTCCCAAGTTAAATCAGAGGTACGTAAATTTGCTTGGCTGATAGTAGGAACAGCGTTTGCATAATCAGTCTTATCCCCTTCCTCACCTTTCTTAAACCATTCGATACGACCGATGTTATAACGTTGCAGATAAGCATAGTCTCCGATACCCGGTTGGTTACCCGTTTGTCCCCAACCTCCACGCAGCTTCAAGTCATCAATCCATGTCAGGTCTTTCATAAACTTTTCCGAAGAAATACGCCAAGCAGCAGAGAAGGACGGGAATACTCCCCAACGATGATCGGGATGTAGCTTAGAAGAACCGTCAGCGCGGAGATTAGCCGTCAGCAGATACTTACTGTCGAAATTATAGGCTATACGTCCGAAGAATGACATAATCCCCCATTGAGAGGCACCTGTACCTGTATTATCCCAGGATATTTTATTGGCAGCATTCAAAGTATGAATCTGGTCGCTACGATAATGAGAACCGTTAATCCAACTATTTGAATATTCTGAATCCGTCCATGAAGAGCCTGCCATTACTTCCAAACCATGTTTTTTGAAATTCTTATTATAAGTCAACACGTTATCAAATGTCAACACAGTATTTGTATTCCGATTATCCGAAGCCTCCCATATTGGTTGCGTCCCCAAGTAGTAGAGATAGGATCCAGGAACGTTGTGTTAACAGCATTACGACGGTCAAGAGTAAGAGTAGACTTAAATTTCAAATCAGGGAAAGGGGTCAGTAAGACATTACCGGATGCCAACAAACGGTTTTCTTTATCTTTATTGTTCTTTGCACGTGCCATATTCTCCAGTGGATTGGTAATATTGCCCACACCATAGAAATTATTGTAATACTGGTCAGGATTTAAAGCATCCCAAATAGGTGCATAGGTCGGTGTATTAATCACTGCCAGAATAACTCCTCCACGGTCTGCACCTGTTCCCATTGCACCTCCTCCATTACTTGCGTAATCCGAATAAGAGATATTGGCACTTACTGTCAGCCACTTGCGAACCTGATTCTCAAGATTTACACGAAAGTTATAACGTTTGTAATAAGAGATATCCAACACTCCCTGTTCTTTCAGATAACCTGCAGAAAGATAGTATTTCATCTTTTCATTGCCATTGGACACGGCTACCTGATAATTTTGGGTCTTTCCTGTTGTATACGTTTCATCAAACCAATCGGTACGGTCGGGCAATCCATCCGGCAAAGATACCAGTCCGATTTCATCCTGCAACTCTTTATACTGTGTCGCATTCAAGGATTCTACTTTATCAGACACTTTGTTCAATCCGAACTGAGCTGTCAGAGAAACCTTTGCATTTCCGGCAGCACCAGCTTTCGTAGTAATAAGAATCACTCCATTGGCAGCACGAGAGCCGTAAATAGATGCCGAAGAAGCATCTTTCAAAATCTGCATGCTTTCAATATCATTCGGAGAAAGGAATTTGATATTGTCTACAGGCACTCCATCTACTACATACAGCGGATCATTACTACCATTCATTGAAGTTGTACCACGTACACGGATAGACATTTCACCTCCCGGCGTACCATTAGGCTGAACCACCGACACACCTGCCGCCTTACCCTGAATAGCCTGTCCTGCAGAAACAATAGGGCGCATATCCAAGTCTTTGGTGGATACGGAAGAAATAGCAGTCGTCACATCTTTCCGTTTTACCGAACCATAACCGATGACCACCACCTCATCAAGCACTTCATTGTCTTCCTGAAGTGTGATTTTCATCTGTCGGGCTGCCTTTACCTCCTGCGATTTGTAGCCCACGTAAGAGAATATCAAAATGGCGTTTTGCTGAACGTTTAGTGTAAAGTTACCATCCAGATCGGTAATTGCTCCGTTAGACGTACCTTTTTCCTGTACACTAACCCCGATTAACGGTTCTTTTTGAGCATCCAGAACCTGACCGGATGCTGTTAATTGCTGTGCGGATGCACTCAAAGATAAAAAACATTGCCAAGATAGCAAAGAAAATCTTGCGACTCCCCGAAAGGATTTTTCGCCTGTTCTTTTTCATGCGTACTAATTTAAAAGTTAATAATAAAGTTCGTCTGCAATGGAGCTATTCTCATTGCTTTCGAAGCACAGGTCAAAAGTATAAAGAAATTGAGGCGAGCTAACAAGAGGGGGGCAATAAGTGGATTACCCAAAATGATAATCCATTTATTACCAGCAATTTGCGCACAATAAGTATCTCTAAAAAAAGTGGTTAGTTTACAGTCTTAGTTAGCGAATCTTCCGTACTAAATCTTCAAAATCCTCTCTCGACCCACGGGCTTTGTTCTTCACTTTCGCCCGGTAATTATAAATTGTATTCACTGAATAACGAAGAAACTCCGCAATTTGTGAACTATCCTCAATGCCTAAGCGTATCAAAGCAAAAATTCGTAGTTCGGTATTCAGCAACTCATCTTTTTTCAATACAATCTGCTCATTCTCCTGTAAGAGGTCATTGAACTTTTTCACAAAATCGGGGAAGAGATGCAAGAAAGCAGTATCAAAGTTCGCATATAACTCTTCCAGTTCTTCATCAAGAGCATCCTGCGAACGCGTTATCTTTAATAACTCTGCAATCTGTCCGGCAGATACTTTCTTATTCACCATACGCCGATAAGCATCCAGCCGATTGATATAGGTAGAACACAGCTTGATAAAACGAGCAATATACTCTTCCTTAATCTGATTAGACTCCGAAAGTTCGATATTGGTAGAAGACAGACAGCTATTCATTTGTCTCAATTCCTCATTCAATCCATTCAGCTGTCCGTTAGCCACCTGGAGATGATTTCTTGCATCCGCCAGCTTTTTCATCTGACGGTAGATATAGCCTAAAGCTACAATCAATAGTACCAATAATGCGGTGATAAGCAGTAGATTCTGTTGCAGACGGTCATTCTGTTTTTCAATCATAGCTTGGTAGGTCTTGTCAATCAACGAAAGCACATCCGCACTCTGCCAGCTACGCAGACGGGCATTATAGAATTTCGTCGCATTCCAGGAAAAACGCATATATTGGTACGCCCGTTCCATATCACCATCTTCGTAAAGTAGCTGGGCAAGCATCCATAACGAGGCATGGTCCTTAATGGCAGAACGAATATCGGATATGGCAGAAAGACAAAGATTCTGTTTCTCTCCCAGATTATCATTACTATATTTATAAATCAAAGAGCGATGGTAAGTGGCCAATGCATACTGTGGAGTATTCACTTCTGTTTCTGCCAGCCGGAGGTCATTCACTTTCAGGGCTTCCTCATACTGATGCTGGTCACGAAGCAATGCTTCGCGCATCATCAGATATTCTTCCGATTCAGGGGCAATATGGCATATAAAGAATCTTTATATGCCTGCGAAATGGTCCAGTAATGTCCTGAAAGAGTTTTATCCTGGGTATAAACGCTCAATTCGCCATACACATGATCAAAGCAAGTGTAATAATCAGCTATTAAACGGGATACGACCTTCTGCCGGTCTACCGATTCCAGCACATCAAGAGACTCTTTATACATTCCCGTTGAAGATAATAATAGCGAAAGCTGCAACTGACTTTCTATCTTCCGGTCCGTATCACGCAAGCGCTCTGCAATCCGGATATTTTCATTCAAATAGTGGATGGCAGAGTCGCAGATAAAGGCTTTATATTCTTTGTATATCTGACTATTCAGATTATAATGTTCCACAGAATTAACTTCTATTCCGTGTGTCAGTTCTTTAAGGTGCTTGATACGTGATTCACGTTGAACCACATAAATTTCATGCTCCTGAATCGTCAAATCAAGCACATTCAACAGTGAGTCCAGGGTCGTCTTATCAGCCCAGGTATATAGTGGGAAAGAGAGAAGTAGAAGAAACAACAGGTACTTTTTTTTTCATCGGAGTATTAAACTTTAATAGAAGATTACAAGACTAATAAAGACAAATGTAGAGAAAATCTTCGTATTTTAAAGAATAAAACGGCTAGAAATTAAAAGTACATCTATTCTACTATTCCACTAATTACTGCCAATAACAGCTGGTCACACTTTGCTTATCCCTATAAAACAGTTTTGCTTTTACAACAGCAGCCTGACAGGCTACGGGAGTCTCCCATAGCTCCGACTCAACCGTCGGTTCAGTCCCATCCGTCGTATAGCGTATCTGTGCTCCTTCGATAGAAGTATTTGCATACAGAAGTCCGTCCCGGATGGTGAGTCCGGGATGAGGTAAACGGAAGTTTACCCCTCATCCGGCTCCAGCAAGGCATTTCCTTTACACTGATTTTTTCATAGAACAGTGCCAGATCCCGGTCAAAGGCTTGCTGCTCGGCCACACCGGAAAGGGTTTCCCAATCCGGATGCGCATTCCAGCCACGTTCTACCAGTCCCATCACTTTAGGGAACATATAATATTCTACCCATTGAAATCCTCGAATTGTTTCGGCAAACAGTTGTGCCTGTACCCCTTTTATTTGTTTCCTGCCGGATGCGGTCAATGTCGTTTTTCCTTTTCCTGCGGAACCAATTTCCACCGGATTGCCCGCCATATCCGTACGGGAAGAACGATAGACATCGAATGGAAGCATGGAAAATGCTTTGGATTCATCCACGTATCCACCCCAGAAATGTCCCGGTTCATCGGGATGAGCATCATAAGCCAAATCCAGATAGAAGTTATTCACATTACAGAGGATGACCGGATAACCGTTATTGGCTATCTGATAAGGTATTTCATCCTCTTTCCATTCCGGAACAGTTTTCCACGAATTGATACCGGCTGCCCGCTGGGATAAATAAGTATGCGTATTTCTCTTATGCCCCAAAGCTACTTCCTGCCAGCCATTAAAGGATAAATTATACTGTTGTAAACAATCAACCACCCGGGTAATGAAATATTCGGCCAAATCATGTGCCTTTTCCATTCCCTGTTCTTCCATGAGCGTTCTGCATAAGGGTGATCCCATCCATGCCCCTTTAGCCACTTCATCACCGCCTAAATGAATGGTAGTCAGCGGTGCACCGGCTTCCTTATACATAGCCACTATTTCCTGAATCACCTTTTCCATAAAACGATAAGTGGAGGGCAAGGCTACATTCATAACATTATCCGTATAGGCTTGTGCCGAAACATACCGGGAAGTATCCTGCAAATCACTCAAAAGATATTCTTTCGCTTTCTCCGGATCGGTATCGATGTATTTCTTATAACGTACATTCATTGCTACAATCGCCGCACGCGCATGGCCGGGAGATTCTATTTCCGGGATTACCTGCACATGTCTTTCGGTTGCATATCGCAATAAATCAATGAATTCCTCCCGGGTATAATAACCATTTCCCGATGTTGCGGCATACGGATCATATCCACCATCATAAGCCGGATACAACCTATCTTTTTCATCGGTAGTATGTCCCCGCCGCGACCCGATTGCAGTCAGTTCCTCCAACCCCGGAATTTCCAGCCGCCAACCTTCATCATCCGAGAAATGGAACTGGAGCACATTCAGTTTGTAAGAAGAGAGAATATCAATCAGTTTCTTCAAGTGATCCACCGTTGTATAATTCCGGGCAATATCCAACATCTGTCCCCGATATAATAAATCCGGATAATCCACTATAGACATTGCTTCCAACCGGAACGGGCTTTCCTGCCCTTTCAGCAATCCTAACAGGGTCTGTGTACCATTAAAAATTCCATGTGGAGTAGTAGCGCTAATCCTGATTTGCTGACCGTCAATGCTCAACTCATAATATTCCTCATTAACTGCTTTTTCTTGTCAGAAAGGTAATCCAGAGTAATGGTTACCGAAGCTTCCGGCACTACTTCCAAGCCATACCATCCGGAAAGTTTTTCTTTTAGCAGTTTTCCCTCATTGGCAAAATCCTCATGAAAAGTCAAAGCTAGTTGTTTTTCTAACAAGATATTACCTCCGGTAGTAATCACCTTTTTTATGGAAGGTATTATATCCGTCGAACGAAACTCCGGAGTATTCGCATTGTTTAAACGAAGGTTTGTTTCGTACGTTTTCCGAGCAATCGTTCTTTGCCATTCCGTCATAGGTAATGGTATGTTATTCAATGTTACAGGAAGTGGCTTACCTTTCGATGCTCCCGACTGGCTCACCCAGTAGCTTCCTTCGGGCGCATGCGAATTCTTTGGCACTTCCCCATCACACTGGAAAATCACTTTCAATGAATCTCCCGGAGCCAATGAGATAAATCCTTCTCCCGGATATATTTTAAATAGGGTCGCATTTACTTCCTCTACCCTAACCGGCGACGAAGCATCCTGCCGGATCGAACGGGGAAACTGCGAATAATAAATCTCCCAATCCTTTCCTATAGGAGCATCCGAAACATTCTTCAGTACAAAAGAATTTTCATAATATTTACCATTCCCATCGTAGCTTCCCATTTCCCAGGTTAAAGCAACCGGAGCTCTCGATTCATTCGCCGATTTACAACCGCCTGCAAAGAATAGGATGCACAGCCACCCTACTGTCCATAAAGAAAATTTTATATCATTCATAAATTTAGCCTTAGTGATTAGTCATGCCATCCTTTACTTCTCAAATAATCGAGCATAAAAGCCGGACTGTCTGTTTGGAGGATTCGTGCTCCCAACTTGTTTATCAGATACCCATAACTTGCGTCCGGATCTTTCCTGGCAGCCTTATCATCATGCCCGCCTGCCAGAGAAGCCCACAAAGTGTTATACCAAATCAGACTTTTCCCTGCCAGCCTGCGTTCCATCTGGGCAGGCACCGGACTTGCAACATTTCGGTAACACAACTCAAAAGCAACCGGATGCAACTGTTCCATATAGTCCTCGACCACCTTCATCGATTTCTCCTCATCAATCGTTACGACGGGCATATAGATTACCTTATCCAGATAAGAACCGAACTCCCGCTTCACCGTCTCCACGGGTTGGGCACCTTTCATTATCACTAAATCGGCAGTATCGGTTTTCTTCAATATCACATATACATCATCAAAAATGCTGTAAGCCTTATCCAGATTAACCATTATCTGGCCTTTGGCAGCCAGCAAAGCTTCTTCCAAAGTAGGAACCGTATGTTCCGTTAACTGACCATCCTTATCTTTCAACCGAAGTTGCTTTATTTCAGCCAATGTCTTATCTTTCACTTTTCCTGTACCATTGGTGGTGCGATCTACCGTATCATCATGCATCAGCACCAGCTGACCATCTTTCGTCTTACGGATATCAATCTCTACAATGTCCACTTTCATCCGAATCGCGCTATCGATAGCCGCCAGGGAGTTTTCGGGGGCAATACTCCAATTTCCACGATGCGCCACCACTAAAACCTTATCTAAGTGCGGATTTAACACATCCTTGCGGATGAGCCTCCGCCCGTTGTGCAGCCAGGAAACCTGGCTGCAAACAGAACAGTAACAAAAGCACTATAAACTTGCTTTTCTTCATATCTTTCATTTGTTATTTAATCTTCTTACTTAATTCAAAACCTATTATATCTTGGTCACAGTTACAGTCCTGCATCATAAGCACCAGCCTGCATCTTGTTGACATTACGGGCAACTCCTCGTTGGTCTACTCCAAAGCCGGCTTCACCAACCCAGTCCACAAATTGCTGTCCCACAGTCGCATCAAAGGATTTCACTGCATTTATCACAGCCTGTCTGGTTGCAAATTCGTCAATAACCCCGGTCACAGTCCATTGATAAACGCCATCCGTTAAAGTAGCAGCTGGAAGAGTTTGAGATGAATAATCCGTATCCGTAGCAACTGCTCCCCAACCGGCATCTGCCGCCTGATATACATTGTATCCACCGGAAGTGATATTACCTGCATAAATAGTTCTGTTTCCAGCTCCTTTGGCAAATAAAGAGTTGACCACAAGAGAAGCATTTTTCCCTGCACGGAACACACCGTTCGGATTACCCGAATTTCCAACAATGGTAGTATTGGCAAGCATAAAGTAGGCATCTCCATTGACTGTGATACTATTTCCTCCTGTAGCTGCCGGTGCCAAGTACGGTTACATTATTCATGCAGACATATCCATTTCCGGCATGAATACTAGTTCCCCAAGCGGTCGGTGCATAATTCTCATGCAACAAGCAGTTGTTCATAAACAGGAAGCTCTTTGCTGCGGTGGTAGTGATGGCTCCTCCCCGCCCTGTCGCCTTGTTATTCACCATCTCTACATCATTTAGCAAGACTCTTCCCTTTGATACTTTAACGGCTGCTCCACCATCTGTTCCACCATCACTTCCGCGATTGAAGTTCTTGATGACACAATTATTCAGTTGCAGGGTTGCATCACCTCCACCTGCCGCAACAAATACGGCACGAACACTTCCTGCATCGCTCAATTCATATTGTCCATTGAAAGTACAGCCATCGAAAATAATATTTATCTGATTACCCAATACTAATAAAGAGTTAGACGTCGCAGATGCTCCACTACTGGTATTTCTGACAAAAGCAGTCGTATATTTAGCAACGTCACGTTTCGTTAAATCTGTTCCCGTGCTTGAAGGATCATATCCGCCTTCAATCGTTATTTCCACTTGCTTACTATAACCGCTATATTCTATCTTCACGCCAGAGTTTTCTTTCACAATCTCATAAGAGCCTGCAGCTACATAAATCTTCTTACCATCCAGTTTGGCTGCATTAGCGTTGGAGATGTCACTATTGCTATTCGTTTGCAATAAGTTGCGTAACGCATCTACTCCCATTGCATTATCCCAATCCATACCGGTCGCATTTCCAGCAGGTTGCTCTTTCACATAGTAAGCGGCAAGCTGAAGTTCTTCCGCATCTCCTCCCGGCAAAGTACCGCTATCCCACGGAGACACAATGGGTTCACTAATACTTATAATCGAACCTTCCACTTTCAGCGTGAATTCATAACACTTTCCAGATTTCAGTTCCGGTATACCGGGTAATACCAAATCTTCTCCCAAATAATTCAAAGAGACAAAGGTAGCGGTGGTTCCGGCTTTTCCGGGAGCTACGATGGCAGTATAAGTACAACCGTTCTGTCCTGCCTTACCACCTTCGGGAACTGTAATGAACGGTGATATCAAAGAAGTGCCCGATACCACTTCGCCATTCGTGTATCCCTGATAAGAACCGATCTTTACTCCCTGCACCTTGCCTTGTCCGCCTACATCTGCAAGCGTCATAATCACTTTTGCCATTTTCCGGTTCATACCCAAACGAAGAATACGGGAACCATCATCTGTTGCATTCTCCACAGTACATGTCATATAGTCGGCCTTAGCCAGGTTTTCCAAACGTTGCTGGTTTGTGGGAAGTGTAAAATTGGCCGTACTGGCTCCGCTCACCACCGGATAGAAAGCCGAGTAAGTCACCGGCTCCGCACCCCACCTTAAATAATAGTTATCCGTCGGTATCCATTTTCCTTCCGAGAGTACATAGCTCAAATACCCATCCTCACAACTTAATTGAATCTCATCACCCTCATTAAATTGTTTCTGCTGATCTCCTGCCGCACCGGGATTACTGCGGGTAAAGGCAGTATTAATAGCGGCTTCAATCCGGATAGCACCGGAATCTTCACCGTACATAGCTATATTCTTATCTGTATCACAAGCCGCCATACTCGTCAGTAAATACGCAGCCAATATCAGTTTTGTAATCTTCATTGTTTATCTCCTCCTTCTTTAATTCCGGTCGATAAGTTGTCCGGTTGCCCAATTTCTTGCCATCTTAGCAGCCAATCGGACAGTTGTGTTTACATTGAGCGTCAAGGTATGTTCCACTCCTTTTTCCAGTTCAATGGCTTCCTTTTGCAGTCCAGATATACAGTTTCCCTCATAGCTGAAATTAACAGAGAAGCCTTCTGCTATTTTTTGCGGAGGCAGGATACATTCGCAAGATTCCGTCCCTTTATAGGGAGCCACAGTAGCCACTACTGCATCCGGCGCAGGAACAACTATCGGAACCGTTGCCGACAAATCACAAATGCCATTAACAACAGCCCCATTGATAGACATATCCCCTAACTTATTCATCGCAGCATCTGTCGTTCCATTGACTGTGATTTTTATAAGCAGCTTACTCATGGCATGACTCAAAGAGATTTTCAGCTTTCCATCCGCAGTTAAATCCTGCTCCGGGTCGACTGTTGCTTTCATCAACAAAAAAATCGGAGGACTTTCACATTCTCTTCAGTAGTCTGATTGGTAAGAGCATTGACTGCCAAAGAGGCATCCGGAGCAGCTTCACTCATATAAGGCGCATACGCTATCATCGTCACCGGCGTTCTTTCCGCATCCCAAAGCATCTGCTGACCGTCGGACGTACTCCAGGCATTTCCGGAACTAACCATTTGCTTATGATAGTTATAAGCAGCATTCTCGCTGTTCCGGATCATTAATCCGAAACGTTCCAGATTCGTTACGTCATACCCTGCACGCGACAGAGGTTCATTCACTTCTGTAATGACGCGGATGACATGATCTTCGGGGAAACTGCCCGTTGATAGTAACTCATCCTCGTTATTTGAGCATCCGGCTAGTGCGATACCCAAGCTATTATATAAAATATCTTCTTCATGTTACAGTCGTTTTAGAGTTTAATTGTCAGAACCGCATCATAAGCACCGGCTTGCATCTTATTCGCATTACGAGTCACTCCGCGTTGGTCTATACCGAAAGCATCTTCACCGATCCACTCCACAAACACTTCTCCCAAATCAGCAATAGGTGAAGCCACCGGATTAAAACTTTTCGCAACTTCTATCACCGCCTGTTTGGTAGCATATCCTTTTACCGAACCAATCTGATTGAGATCCCACACATACACTCCCTCCTCATTCAGCGCACCGTTCACCTGATTAGGATAAGCCGTATCGGATGCACTCATCGTTATCCCCGTCACACGCTGATACACATTATATCCTTTCGAGAAAGCTTCAAAGTTACTACCATTCAGATTAAAACTCGGAGCCGAAGGATTTTCTGAGATCAACAGGTTATTAATAAACTTCGTATCACCGCCAACTCCCGTCTCACAGCGCACAGCCCCATGAGTATCGCTCGCATTTCCAATGATTGTATTATTGGTCATCAGGATGCTTCCTCCTCCGTTCAAAGCGGCACCTGTCCCCATATTATCTATCAGCGTGGTATTGTTAATACAGATATGTCCTTCCGACATCTGAATACCATTTCCCCACGAACCGTTATGAGAATTGCCTTTCAACAGACAACCATTCATAAACACCACCGCTGTCTTGCTACTACAACGAACAGCGCCTCCACGACCGACAGCCTTATTATCCAGCAAGCTTACCTTATTCAGCCGCACCTGTCCCGACAAGACAAAGACTGCCGGACCACCCTGCTTGGCAGAAGTCGTTACTGCTGACGTACAATCTCTAATCACGCAATCGGTCAACTCGATGGAAGTATCACCAACACTGCCGCTCACGTAAATTCCACTACCACATTCGGTTGTACTGGCATCCGCTTCAGACACATATCCATATTGGAAAGTAACTCCCTCAATGGCAATATGCCCTTTCTTCACCAATAGCAAACCACAGTCACCGGCATCCGCCTGTTTATTTCCGTTCACATCGCCGCTGATAACAGTCACATACGCATCTATATCACGTGCCGAAACATCGGTCCCTTCGCTAAACTGACTATATCCGCCCTTAATCGCCTTTACATTCTTACGAACGATTACACCAAGTCCCACTCTCTTCGGACATGACATATTTCCCCTGACTCATGTAAATCGTACTCTTGGAGAGATCGACAGAACCGCTCAACAACTTACGGAAGCCAGCCACATCCAACGCCTGTTCCCAGGAACTACCATCCATTTCCCCTTCACCGAATTGAGTCACGAAGTAACTCTCCAGTCCTTTCTGCATAATCACTTCTTCGTCCAGATCATCGTCGTAGTCGGTCATCATCGGCGGATCTATCATCTCATAGTCTTCCTGGCATCCCTGTGCCAACAGAATCATGAAAGCCAGCATACATATCTTCGATATTATGAATAATCTATTTTTCATTTTCTTTCTTTTTTAACTTGTACATTAGATAAGAATAATCACAAATTCACCGATTTCACCGGGAAATATCCGGATAACCGGGATTCTGTTTCAGGTATTCATTCTGTTCCAGTTGTGTCTGCGACAAGGGGAACAGTTCATAATGATTGTCCGCATCCCTTGGTTTGTCCCACCATGCCTCCTGATACCTGCCGAAACGAATCAAGTCTGTACGACGACGGCTTTCCGCCAGAAATTCCCGTCCCCACTCATCCAGCATTTCTTTCTGATCGAGTACTACGTTGCCTTCCGGCTGGTAAGCGATATTCGCTGTAAAATTTTCGTAGTTACGCTTACGCACGCTGTTCAGCAATTTGCCAGCCTCACCTGCTTGTCCGAGACGGAGAAGGGCTTCAGCTTGAGAATAAATAATCTCTGCCAAACGAATCTCTGTATAGTCGGACTCGATATAATAACCTCCGGTAAACGGATAGAAAGGATACTTCACACAGTAAAGTCCGGAATTGAAGTCACCATTACCCAATTTAGATTCCTTATAAGCCGGATTAGAGATATAACCTGACTCTGCATTCCCTTCGAATCGTCCGACCTGATCACGTAAATAAATCACATATTGATTATCCGGGTTCTTGGCATATCCTCCACTGACAGCGGAGTTGGCAATCTTACCTTCGAGAAAAAACATACCTTCGCGGGTATTGTTACCGGTGTTTACATATTGCTTATAACGTATGTCTCCCTGATATTTGGCAAACTTCCGGGTAACCATTCCTAATCCATAGTCGAACAGTTCGCGTGGCTGCTGATTGTCATAGCTCGGTGAAAGCGCGTATTTCGGATTCCGTTCGCCGTTTCCCTCTATTTTCAGGTAATACGCACTACCATAAGGCAAACCACGTCCGTAAACCGTTCTTCTGTCATTTTGCAGATGCCAGCTGGTCAGCCCGTAAGAACCGGGAAAACCGAAGATCACCTCATTACACATTTCATTGTTCCAGTCGAAAGGTTCATACCAGTTATCCGCAATCGCATAATATCCGAACTCTCCTCCTATGATACGTTTACACATATCAATGCACTCCTGCCATTTAGCCTGGCCGATCCATACCTCCGCATTTAGATAGAGACGCACCAATAAGGATGCCGCAGCAGCTTTCGTGAACTGTCCCTGTTGGCTACCATTCCCGGATTGTCCACTCTTGGAAGGTAAAGCTGTCAGACAGTAGTCTTTCAATTCACTCTCGATGAAATCGAACATTATCTGCGGAGAGACTTGTTTCCGGTTTTCCGGCAGTTCGTTCACAGCCTGATCCGACGTGGTCGTTAGAATGCAGTTGCGATGTGTATTCAACAGACGAAGATAGCCCCAGGCACGCATACAACGTAGCTGCGCTTTAAAACTTTCAAACTCACTGTCACTCAAACCAAAATTGGACGGATTCAATTGGTTCAAGTCGTCCAATACCATATTGCATTGGCCGATACCTACATAAAAGTTTTCCCATTCGCTCAACCAGTCGCCCTGATTGATATCATCATATTGATGACGGTGATACATTTCCCACAAACCTCCATCGTACCACCAAGTGCCACGAGTGGGAGTAATCAACTGATCTGCCGGAAGTTCCTCGTTCTCATGGCGTATCCAGATACAGCAATACATGTGCTCAAAGGGACGGAAAACGGCGTTGATAACATCCTGTTTCGTGTTATAATAGTTCTTGGACATCACCTGGTCATACACCGTTTCCGACAGATCAGTACAAGACGGTAGGCCTAACACTGTACCTGCCATCATACCCAATCCTATAATATATTTTGTTATTCTCATAATTGTTTTTCTTTTAAAAACTTACTTGTAAACCTAAAATAAACTGGAAAGCAGATGGATAATAGTTGTATCCTCCTCCGAAAGTACCCGGTGTCAGTCCATTCACTTCGTATGTAGAAGGATCTACACCTGTAAATTTCGTAAACGTATAAAGATTGTTAGCTGTACCGAACAAGCGTATCTTTTCGATGTACTTCTTATTCAGGTTCATTGTATATCCTAAAGTGATGTTGTCTATCTTCAGGTAATCACCCGGCTCGATGAAATAGTCGGTAATCACATTCTTACCTGTTGTGATATGTGCATTCTTCGAATAGGCGGTAGTCAATTGGTTGGTACTCATACTCTGCAAGCCGAAATAGAAATCGTGCACGTTGAATATATCAAATCCGGCAGCACCGCGAAGGGCAACAGTCAAGTCGAAGTTCTTGTAAGTGAAGTTGTGCGTCATAGAACCGGTGAATTTCGGCAAACCGTTTCCGGTCACTGCCTTTGTCTTCTTCCGTACCCTGCGCTACAGGGATCACATTTCCCTTCTTGTCATAAATCAGCCAGTCACCCTTTTTATCCACTCCCGCATAACGGTAGGTGAAGTAGTTACCGATACGCTCTCCCTCTTCAATCCGCTGCAAATATCCAGGATTATTGGGATTCGCCATGTTACAGGTGGAGTAATATTTCTGTCCCTTGTACACATCATTGGAGAAACTGACAAACTTATTATTATTGGTAGCACCCACTAATGTGAAACTATAAGTGAAATCCTTTGTCCGGACAGCATTGACGGTTATATCAAGCTCGAAACCGGTATTGCGCAATGTACCTACATTGGCATAGATGGTAGAGAACAAATTGGGCGGAACCGATACGGAATAGCTACCGAGCAAATCGCTTTGTTTACGGTGGAAATAGTTAAATGAACCAGTCACTTTGTGTTTAAAAAGCGAGAAGTCCAAACCGATGTTCTGGTTGTGTCCCTTCTCCCAACGAAGTTCCGAATTGACATTCTTACTCGGTCCCCAAACATGGAAGTTGTTACCGCCATACTGATACCAGCCATAAGCCTTATAGGTTGCCAAAGACTGGTAGTTACCTATTTCCTGATTACCGGTTACACCATAGTCATAACGCACTTTCAAATCGTCAATCCATGAAAGTCCTTTCATAAATTTTTCATCCGAGATACGCCAGCCGACAGACACAGCCGGGAAATTACCCCATTTATGATTCTCACCGAAACGGGAAGAGCCCTTCGTGACGTAAAGAGAAAGTAAACAGGTAGCGCTCTTTCCAGTCATAATTGACACGTCCGAAGAAACTGATTAGTTTATGGTCATTCTTATAAGAACTCATCATGGTTTTTCCTTCTTTGGCTGCTTCCAGACCGGAGCCCAGATTATTGTACGTCAATCCGTCGGAAGAGAAGTCCCAGTTTTCGGCTCCCATACCCGAACTTACCCCATAATTGTAGCTATAACCTACCATTGCACGGATTTGATGATCCTTGATGCGTGTAGAGAAGTTGGTCACCCATTCGAGATTGTTGTTAGTGTTTTTATCAAAGTCACGGCTCGCTTTTCCGGCAACGCCCGAATTGACATTGGGACCATAAGTAGACGGAATGAACCATCCGTTGAACTTATCCACCTGATACTGTGAAACAGTAACCTGTGATTTCAAGACCATGTTCGGATTATTAGGATTGAACAACGGCAGCAAATTAACGGCAGCAGTAGCATTCCATTCCAGCAATTTAATCTCTGTGCCATTCTCTTCCTCATTCAATTGTTCGACAATATTCGAGCTGTCGCCTCCAGACGGAAAACGATAATATCCGTTAGCTGATTCGGGATCATAAACCGGCATTGTCGGATTATTCTTGATGACACTGCCATAGACACTGGCTGACTTGTTCCGGTCGATGACACGGGGAGTCATGTTAGCTGCAAAGGTAAACAGGCCGTCTTTCGTTGTGTGGCTGATAGTAGCACGCGCACCATATTCCCTACGGTCGGAACGCAAGTCAATTCCCTGCGCTTTGCGATAATCGGCTGTTACACGATAATTGGTTCTCGCATTACCTCCGGAGAAGGTCAACGTGTGCATGTGTGTCACTCCCAAACGGGTAACGGCATCAAACCAGTCCGTACTGGCTCCCATATCGGAAAGTGGATTAGACACCGTACGATAAGCACGATATTCCTCCGCATTCATGATGTCCAGCTCTTTCTTTGCTTTATTGAAAGGTGACAGCAGCACTGTAAGTAGTATGCACTTCCCCGTCACGGGTTCCTTTTTTCAGATTCACAAGGATTACACCATTGCTACCGCGTGTACCATAGATAGCGGAAGCGGCACCGTCTTTCAACACATCGATCGATTCAATATCGGCGGGATTGATATTCGTCATATCGCCTCCTGGCACTCCGTCTACAACAATCAACGGGCCCAGCCCGGCATTACGCGAAGATATACCACGAATCTGGATACTTCCCGTACTGTTCGGATCGGCCAAAGCCGTATTGGAAACAGACACACTGGATACTTTTCCCTGCAACAGCATGGAAGCATCAAGACTGGAGATTTGATTCAGGTCTTTCGCACCGACATGCGAAATAGCCGAGGTCATTTCTTTCCGTTTCATCGTACCATAACCCACCACTACCACTTCATTCAACGCTGTGGATTCTTCTTTCAACACGATTTTCAGTAATTGCCGGTCTTTGACAGCCACTTCTTGTGTTTCATAACCGATATAAGAGACTTTTAAATGTCCGTTCTGCGGGGTATTCACCTGGAATTTACCGTCGATATTGGTAATGGTGCCTTGTTTTGTCTCTATAACTACCACCGAAGCTCCGATGACAGGTTCCCCCTTTTCGTCGATCACCGTACCGGATATTTTACGTTCCTGCTGCACTTCTAGGAAGCTCCTCTTGCCTGGATGCCGGAAAACAGCATCAGCAATATACCTAACAGACAGGTACACGTTTTGAAATGAATATTTCTCATAAATAGATGATTTTTATATTAGATGATAAAGTTAACGAAGCCCTCTTGCCTGTAATGCCGGAATCAACAAGTCCGGTAAATCCGTTTGTATCATACATACCATCGGATAGATTTGCAAGAGTTCGTCCAGATAAGTCTCGTTCAACGTCCATTCGGACACGCTACTGCCACTTGTCGGAAGCATATTCACCGTAGCAAGCATTCCATCATTGATTGAACTTCCCAAAGGAGTGCTTTTCCCGTTTGTCAGGTAACTGTATTGCACGAAGTAGTTACCCGGTAATCCTATCATCGGTTTATGACTTCCTGTCCATGTATACACATGTGCCTTGGGGAGTAATACCCAATACTTCTTCCGCTGTCTGCGCACTGTTACAATAGAAGAATACAGATTCCATCATATCCAGCTTCATCACGATATCCACCACCTGCTGGGAAGTAGCCGTACGCGGAGAGTAGTCGAGGTTGTAATAGATTCTACCGCGTCCTGCTTTCAGAAACTCTTCCAGAGTAGGCATTTTTTCATCGGTCACCCGGCCATTCCGGTCTTTCAGGTTGTACTTCTGTATTTCCGCATAGGTCATTTTCGTAATGTCACCCGTACCATTTGTTGTAGCATTGATCGTCTGGTCATGGCAAACCACTACCACTCCGTCACTTGTCACATGAGTATCGCACTCGATCACTTCCGCGCCTGAATCAATGGCATCTTCTACGGAAGAGACTGAATTCTCGGGAACAGTCCTGTCCGACGTGTGCGCCCGGTGTGTCATGACCCATACTTTTTTTGTTGTCCGGCTCTCTGAATTGCTTCATCGCCTCCGTCAGTGCCAACAGATTATAGATACGGATTCTCTTCTGCACCTCATACTGACCTGCCGTAACATGTAACGTGTAGTCGCCACTTTGGGTATAGGCATAAGTGATAGGGGTAGCAGCTTTTCCTTCCTTGACCGTCCCGTCACCAAAATCGACAGTAATATCGGTATTTCCATCAATGTTGTTGAATTTGACCTCCACCACTTCTTTCAGCATGGCACGAGTACTTACTTGCAGGTAAGGATTCTTTTTTCACAGGATCATCGTCAGAGCAAGCGTTGCAGACTATTCCCAATAGAATAGCCCAACAGCATAACCAGCTTATAGGCTGGCGTTTTGTTCTTCTTCCTTTTTCCGGAACAAAAAAATGCAATAATTCATTTTTCATTTGTATTTCTATAAAGGTTAGTTAATAAAAAAAGGAACTCCCGAAGGCGGAACCTGTTCGTTCCGTTCGGTTATGACAAAAATAGAGGGAAATGCCCCGATAAAAAATAGCAAAGGGAATATAAGTGGAAATCTACAATTCTCTCAAAGAAATAACTACCTGATAATAAACACATTAAGACTTAACAAGCTCACATTAAAAGGTAGATTCGGCACAGATTTTATTAACGGATTTTTGCCACCAAATCTTCAAAATCGTCTCGTGAAACACGTGCTTTTGTTTTTACTCTCGAACGGTAATTATAGATCGTATTCACCGAGTAATGCAGAAGTTCTGCAATCTGCGAACTGTCTTTTATTCCTAAACGTATCAAAGCAAAAATACGCAGTTCGGTATTCAGTAATTCATCCGGTTTCAAAACGATTTGTTCTTCCGGTAATAATAAGGCATTGAGAGATTCCACGAAATTAGGAAAGAGATGCAGGAAAGCGGAATCAAAGTTCGCATATAATTCTTGTACTTCAACGGTTACAATGTCATTGCTAAGATGTGTCATCTTGAGCAATTCTGCCACTTGCCCGCGTTGCAGTTTCTTGTTTACCAGCTTTCTGTACGCTTGCAAACGGTCTACATATACAGAGCACAGTTTGAAGAAACGGGCAATATAGGCTTCTTTAATGAGATTGGACTCGGAAAGCTCGAGATTGGTGGAACGAAGATGACGGTTCACTTCTTCGAGTTCTTCATTTAACGAGAAAAGCCGTTCGTTTACTTCCTGCAGTCCTTTTTTGGCGATGGAAAGGGCTTTCATCTGCCGGTAGATATAGATTAATGCGATCACCAACAGTAATGCCAACAAGGCTACGCACGTAATATAGATCAGTAATTCCCGGTTCTGCTGCTTGATAATATCCTGATAATTCCGTTAATCATGGAAAGCGGGTGATATTCATCCAGCTCCGCAACCGCGTTTTATAGAATTGTGATATTTCCCATGAGAAATTGATATAGTCATAGGCACGTTTCAAATCTCCTTTGCTATTCAGTTCCTGTGCCAGTACCATTAAAGAAGATTGCTCCTTAATGGCGGAACGCACATCTGAAATGGCTGAAAGCACCAGATAATACAAATGCTCGTCTTTCTTGCCCATGCTCTCAAAAAGGCGGAAACGCTGATAGGCTACCAGTGCATATTGAGGTGTGCCAAAAGAAGCCTCCGCAAGCCGACGGTCACTGAACTCAAGAGCCTCATCATATTTTCCGGCTTCTCTTAGTTGCGTCTCACGCAACCACAGATATGTAGCCGAGGACGGATCTAAAGTGACCTGCATCGAATCACGGTATGCATGGCTCAATTTTGCATAACGGGAAGCAAACATCTTATATCGGGGTTGTGCCGCTCCTGCTTCGAAATATACATGCTCGTAGCAAGTATAGTAATATCCCAAAAGGGACGATGGCAGTGTCTGACGATCAATCAAGTTAAGTATATCTGCTGCTTCCATATACATTCCAATGGAGGATAACAGATAGGATAGCTCCAATTGAATTTTAAGTTCCCTCTCTTTGTCATTCAACTGGCGGGCCAGCAGCATATTTTCATTCAGATAGTGGAGTGCGGAATCGGAACTGTATACTTTATATTCAAGATAAATATCATTATTCAAATTATAGCGTTCTACAGAAAAGGGAGATGTCTTTCGTGCTTCTTTTTTCAGCTCATGGAGTTTGTTCTCTTTAATTTGTACATAAGTATCGGCTTCCTTAATCGTTTTATCAAGCACATTCAACAATGAATCCAAGCTTTCACCAGCAAAAGCTGAATGGCAGGAAAAGAAGAGCAAAAAGCAGAGTAGACAGTTCTTTTTCATTAGGCGGATAGACTTTAGTGAGTATGAGATGATAGAGATTAACCGGACAAATGTAGAGAAAATCTTCTGTAACCTAACTATAAATGGCTCATAAATTAAAGGAACAAACAGTCTATTATAAGGAAAAAACAGGAGCCAGACAGGGTATGTGTTACATTATCATTAATAAAATGAGTCTTACTCTATCAGACAAATCCATTCCCGGATACATACCTGATGAAAATAAATACCATATTACCAACCGAAGCTCTTACCAATAAAAGTATTATCTTTGTTGCATGAAAAAGTTAGTCATTGTAGGATGTGGACGACTTGCAGAAATCGTTGCGGATGCAGTTGTCAAAGGCTTATTACCAGATTATGACTTGGTAGGTGTCTATTCGCGTACGGCTTCAAAAGCAGCGCACATCGTTCATAAAATGCAGCAACATGGCAAGCCTTGCATTGCTTGCGCCACATTGGAAGAGTTATTAGCATTAAAACCAAATTATTTGGTGGAATCGGCCTCTCCTGCCGCTATGCGGGAATTGGCTTTGCCGGCATTGAGAAACGGAACCTCTGTCATTACCTTGTCTATCGGTGCCTTGGCAGACGAGACATTCTATCAGGAAGTGGCAGAAACAGCCAAGGCAAATGGTACACGAATCTATATCGCATCCGGAGCTACCGGTGGATTCGATGTTTTAAGAACTGCCTCTCTGATGGGAAATACGACGGCCCGCTTCTTCAATGAAAAAGGTCCTAACGGACTCAAAGGGACTCCCGCTTATGATGATTCTTTGCAAACGGAGCAACGTACCGTCTTCTCCGGAAGTGCTGCGGAAGCTATTCGCCTCTTTCCAACCAAAGTGAATGTTACAGTTGCCGCCTCACGAGCTTCTGTCGGTCCGGAGAACATGCAGGTATCCATACAGTCTACTCCCGGATTTGTGGGAGATACGCAAAGGGTAGAAATCAAAAATGACCAGGTGCATGCCGTAGTAGACATTTATAGTGCTACATCGGATATTGCAGGGTGGTCAGTAGTGAGCACCCTGATTAATATCGCTTCACCCATTGTATTCTGACAGATTGGCCAACACTTTTGTGCTCAGGCGGTCAAACGCCTGACGCGTGCGGCCAGTAGACACCTGCATACAACGTACATGCGGATGATCGAGAAGTTGCTCACCCCCCAATGCACCTATCGTGTCACAAAAGCAAAGGTTATCACCTTCCAGCCATTCAGTAAAAGCAGCCTCATCCCATGCCGGCGACAAACCGGTATTGAATAAGATCTTCCGGTTACCCATCTGCTTAAATTCCTCTTCGTGCAACAGAACCGTGTTTTTATTAAGGCAACAACAAATGACTTCACTCTCTGCAAGAAGTTTCTCCAATGGCAAAAAGCAATATCCTTTGGCAGTTGCCGCTTCTTTCTCACTGCGGGCATAATATGAAATATCAGCACCAAAGAACTTCAAAGCGTCCGCTATCATGCCGCCCGACTTACCCAGTCCGACTATTCCGACTTTCAATCCGGTGATCTCACGAGGCAACTCCTCCCACGATTCCTGCCCAAAGCCGTGCAAACAGCGCACCAACTCACTGACTACATATTCCACTACTCCCTCGTCACCATAATCCCGAATACCTGTCACCGTGATACCCCGTTCATTAGCATAGCGAATATCGACATTGGCACTTTCGGGAGAATAGAGTGAACAACACATTCCAATGTATTTCACATTCGGACAACATTCAAGTACATACCGGTTGATACGGGAGGTATAACTCAAAAGCACCGCATCAGCATCTCCGATACGGGCAATGATTTCATCATCATTCGCAGGTATATCAGGATACATCACCACCTGACCGGCAAATGAATACAACGTTTTTTCGGCCGACGGAACCAGACTGACCGGTTCTATAGCTACAAGTTTCTGAAACATCGTTTTTTTATTTTAGAAGTATTATAAAAACAAACATACACGGTTACCGGATTAGCAACCCAACATGGGCGCTAAGATACAAATTTCTAGCCATAATATCATTTAATGATAGACGATAACAGTATGTTTTAGACATACGAGCGCAAGTTAAACATATCCAATCAGAGTTCACTACTCGCCATCCGGTTCCTTTCGTGGCGGTGCTATAAAATGCATCTGATTACCCCGTCCCTCCCGCTTGATAATGCCTTCGACTGCAAAAGATTTAAGATCGTCCAATGCAGTATTCTTCAAACGCCCGGTAAGTTGCGTATAAGTGGTTCTTGTGATGAAGCCATGCTCTCTGATATATTGCAGGACGAGTTTCTTCAGGTTCTCCCTGTCCCACTTACGCGAAGTGTTGAAATCGACACACTTTCTGCGCTCCAAATCTCCGCGAATACCTACACGCATACTCTTAGAGGCACGGAAATTCACCCCGTTGAAAGCTACGGATTCAGAACGAATATCATTTTTATTTGCTACCAATCGGGAAGCTTTCACTTTGGCTGAAAAGAAACCGAACTCTCCCAATTCGACGCGGTATCCTTCACCCAGATATTGCAATACATCCTCTTTCAGTTCCATAAGGATACCTTCTATCACTCCTTCCTTAAATCCGGTTCTCTTTAGCAACGCCACGGATCAATCGTTCTGCCGGAATCGTTCCACTGTAGACAATGTCGGCATACATTGTTTCCGTTTCTCCTTCCTTAGTAGTCAAGGCAGGCTTTTTCTTTAAATTGTAAAAGGCCATAATCTTATTGTTATATTTAAGACTTTTCAGTGCAGAGAATAAAGATTTTCAGTGCAGAGATTTATCATAGTTTATGCACTCGGGTAGTTGTCCAGTTGTAACGGGACAATAGTCACCTTATAAACAACAAATATCACCTTATAAAGTGATATTTATCACTGCATAAGATGACCACTTGTCTTTACAAGGGTAAAAAACAGTAAAGATACAAAATTAATTAGCGGAAAGCAAGAGACGGTACAATAAAGCTCAATATATGATTGTAATATGATTGCAAAATAAAATTCATCTACCAACTACCGGACATCGGTTTCTCTTTATTTATTCACATAGATTTGTTTATTTCTAAATTATTTCAGTACATTTGCCTGACCTACTTCTATTACAGAAAGGATGAAAATAGACGAAATACAGTGCATAAAAGAACTACGCAACGGCTCTTACCAGGCTTTTACACAGATTTATGAAGCCTATGCCGACCGACTTTACAGCTTTGTTCTTAAACAACTAAAAAATCGTTCCCTGACACAGGATATTGTTCAGGATACCTTTTTACGCCTATGGGACAACCGTAGCCAACTGAATAGCTTTGGCAATCTACAGGCTTTCATCTTCACCATCGCCAAACATCAGGTAATCGATTATTTCCGCAAACAGGTCAACGAACTGCAATTCGAGGATTTTATGGAGTACTGCGAGAACCAGGCAACTGACGTATCGCCGGAAGACATCTTATTGTACGACGAATTCCTGCAACAACTTCAACAATCGAAGAAAGTTCTGTCACAACGGGAACACGAGATTTATGAATTAAGCAGGGAGAAACATATCCCCATCAAGCAAATAGCCGAACAACTGGATCTCTCCGAACAAACGGTGAAAAACTATCTGACTTCCGCCCTGAAGATTCTTCGCAGCGAAATGATGAAATATAATATTCTCTTTATTTTCTTCCTATAATAGTATTCTTTATAACGGCTGTCAGAAGTAGTTTCTTTATCCCATCAAGTCAAGATACCACCTAACAGGTTATTTCACATTTCCTAATTTTATGTTATAGAACATAAAGAAATCATAGTACTCCCCCTATTTCATTCACGTATAACCAATAGAAACACCCATAAATATGAAAGCACTATTTAAAGATTTATACCGTCAGTATCTTGAAAAAGGAGTTTCTCCTACAGACTTCGGACAGTTCAAGGAAGAACTCAATCACATTCCGGATGAGGAACTCTGGAATGTCATGATAGATATGGAAAAGGATGCTACGACGGAAATCGGGATGCCTCCCATGATGAAAAAACAGATACGAAAAGAAATGCATCAGATTATCTGGAGACGGCGTTGGATACAGATTACCAAATATGCTGCTGTAATCGCCCTGCTTGTGACTTCTTCTCTCGGCGTTTATTCTTTATTGAATACCCCGAAACACAACAAATGATAACTGCCAATGTAAAATCGGGCAGTAAATCGGAAATCATATTACCAGATGGAACAAAAGTGCAACTGAATGGTGCCACCACTATCACGTACGATGTAAACAGCTCCAAACAACGATTGGTACAACTGTCGGGAGAAGCCTTTTTTGATGTGGCAAAGAATCCCGACTGTCCTTTCAGAGTGATAGCCAACGGCCTGCAAATCGAGGTAGTAGGAACTAGTTTCAATGTAAATACTTATAAAAAAGGCGTTGTTGAAACATCCCTGCTCACCGGACAGATTAAAATATCAGGCGGCTCCCTTCCACAAGAGTATATTCTTACTCCCGGCGAGAAAGCGACCTACTCCAGTATCAACAATGCACTCAAAATAACCCAAGCTGACGTTCATGTGGAAACCGGCTGGTGCGACGACTATTTGATATTCGACTCCGAACCTTTGATAGATGTCATTGAGGAGATAGAGAGATGGTATGGAGTAGAGATCGAGCTAAGATGCCCCAAATCGGACAGGATTTATTATCCGGCTCTTTCCGCCACGAAAACATACAGAATGTGATTCATTCATTGAGCCTGCAATATAAGTTCAAATACGAGATACATAAAGATAAAATCACTATTTATCAACCATCTGAAAGAAAGGAGCCTATGAAGAACAGTTAGTAATTATATAAAGAAACAACCAAAGAATCGCCCAATCCTTTGGTTGTATGTAAGTCGATAAAATTAATCCATTAAACATGAAAAATAGTATCAACTATGAATTACACAAAGTTAATTTTTTCCTTTAGAAAGAGGAGGCAGAATCTCCTTATTTTTAGAAACTTTACCATTTTACTTGTTGCGTTAGTTTTATTACCCGCAGGAGTATCGGCACAAAAAGGAAATGTGTCGGTAAACATCAATAATGGTACGGTGAAAACATTTATAAAGGAGATCGAGAAGCAAACCCGGTATACATTCGTTTATCGGAACAATGTCCTCAACGACCAGGCGAAAGTGACCGTCAATTGTAAAAACAAGCCTCTCGACCAGGTCCTGTCGCAAGTGTTCACTCCTTTGAATGTTTCTTATTCGCTTAATAACAACACTATTGTATTAGTGAAAAAAGAAGTACAGCAACAGAAAAAAAGCGAAAAGAAAACGATCAAAGGTACCGTAACAGACGGAAGAGGTGAGCCGATTATCGGAGCCAATGTCATACAGGAAGGTGGAATCGGAACAATTACAGATGTTGACGGAAACTTCACCGTTACGGCAGACCCATCCAAACCGCTGGATATATCCTACATCGGATACAAAAAGAAATCTGTCCGTATCGGTGCCTCACCAACAGTCAGGATAGCATTGGAAGAGGATGCACACATCATGGATGAAGTAATCGTCATCGGATATGGTTCCAAAACCAAACGAGATGTCACGTCTTCCATTGGAACTTACAAACCGGGAGAAGTCAATGTCCGCCAAGTGCTAGGTGTCGACGAATTGTTACAGGGACGCGTATCCGGAGTGAATATTACGTCAGCATCCGGTGTGCCGGGAAGTAAAAACCGGGTGAGCATTCGTGGAATCGGTTCAATTACCGCAGGTAACGAACCGTTGTATGTAATCGACGGAGTACCAATCAACAATACGTCAGGAGATACCGGTGCTTGGGGTGCACAATCGATGAATGGTCTGAATGATTTCAATCCTTCCGATGTGGAATCCATACAGATTTTAAAAGATGCGGCTTCTGCTGCTATTTACGGCTCGCGTGCGACGAATGGCGTTATCTTGATAACAACCAAAAAAGGAAGCAAAGGACAGGCGAAAGTGAGTATTGACACGAATGTCAGTTTCTCCAATTTGACCAGAACAGACAAACTGGACATGGCCGACACTGATCTGTTTCTGGAAGTGCTTAATGAAGCTATCGACAACTATAACCTGCAAACCAACAGTACCCAGGCACGTATCGATAACCCCGCACCGGGAAAGGCGCAGACAAACTGGCTTGATCTGGTGCTCCGTACGGCTGTTACCTACACGACTACCGCGTCTGTGTCAGGCGGAACGGACAAAACGAACTATTATCTGTCCGCCAATTACAAACACAACGAAGGTGTGATTATCAATAATCTGCTTAAACGTTACAATCTGAAGGTTAATCTGGACACAGAAATCAAAAAGTGGCTCAAAGTAGGAACTTCCCTGAATTTAAGTTATTCGCGCAATAACCGTGTCCCTACCGGTTATAACATAGGAACCAGTGTTATCACCCGTGCCATCGAACAACGCCCTTGGGATTCTCCTTATCGTCCCGATGGGGAATATGCTGTCGGAGGACAGGAACTGGCCAACCATAACCCGATACAGGCACTTAACGAAGAAGATGTATATATCGACAACTATCGTGCCTTGGGGTCACTCTATATGCTGTTCAACATTACGAAAGACTTAAACTTCAAAACTACACTCGGAGAAGATTTCAATTATACGGAAGAGCATATTTATTGTGCTGACCACCCTTATGGCAATAAAGTGGGAAAACTGATTGACGGACGGAAATCCTATGCGAGTACGTTATGGGAAAATGTCCTCACTTATAAGCACTCTTTTTGCAGAAGATTTCTCTCTGGACGTGATGCTGGGACACTCCATACAAAAAGGACGTAACTTCTTCGGCTGCCCAAACGGGTATTGATTCCCCTCTCCTTCTTTTGATGTCAACTCTGTTGCCGCCGAGTTTTCAGATGTAAGTACAGGACTTTCTTCATTCTTGTTACAGTCATTCTTCGGCCGTTTAAGTCTGAACTACAAGAACCGCTATTTACTAACAGGAACAATGCGCGCTGATGGTTCTTCCAAATTTATATCCAACAATCGCTACGGATATTTTCCATCTGTCAGTGCGGGTTGGAATCTCGGAGAAGAATCCTGGTGGAAATTTCCACAAACCGATGTAAAGCTCCGCGCAAGCTGGGGTTGCACCGGAAATCAGGGAGGAATCGGTTCCTATGCCTATCAAGCATTAGCCGGTGGAGGGTACAACTATAATGGTGAGAATGGCTTAGGACTGACTACTGCAGGTAACCGCGACCTTAAATGGGAAAAAGCCCAACAAGGTGACATCGGAGTGGATCTTTCTTTTTTCAGAGGTGCAATCACATTCACAGCAGATGCATTCATCAAAGATACCAAGGATTTACTTTACCAGAAACCGACTCCCCGCTACGTCAGGTTATACTAGTCAGGTATGCAATATCGGATCAATGCGTAATAAAGGACTTGAATTTACACTGGGAGCCAACCTTGGCAAAGGCTCGTTCTCATGGCATTCGGATTTCAACATCTCCTTTATCAGAAACAAACTGACCGCTCTTCTCGATAATAACGAGATATTGACAACTAGTTCTATGCATGCCCTCAAAGTCGGCGAACCGATAGGTTCTTTTTATATGATTAAATGGAAAGGTATCTATCAATCGGATGATGAGATTCCCGCCAAGATTTACGACCAAGGAGTAAGAGCGGGCGACTGTATTTACGAAGATGTAGATGGTAATGATGTCATAGACGAAAACGACAAGCTGTTTGTCGGCTCCGCTAATCCGAAATTCACCGGTGGTTTCAATAATACATTCAAGTACAAAGGTTTTGATTTGAGCATGTTCTTTACATTCTCATCTGGCAACAAGCTTTATGAACTGTGGACCGGAGGTTTACGAATGGGCAACGGCACATGGCCGATCCTGAAATCGTCAGCAGAATCCCGTTGGACCGGACCGGGTAGTACAAACAAGAATCCGCGCGCCATTTACGGTTATACATGGAACTCGACCAAATTTGTCAATACCCGAATGTTACATGATGCATCTTATATCCGCTGCCGTACAGCTTCAATCGGATATACTCTCCCAAAGAGTTGGATTAACCGGCTACATATTGATAATCTCCGCATATATTTCCAGGCAGACAAGCTCTTCGTCCTGACGAAGTGGCCGTATCTGGACCCGGAAGTAAATGTAAGCCTCTCTGCAACCAACATGGGATATGATTATCTCTATCCGTCCCAACCACGTACGTTTACAATAGGTGTCAATCTTAAATTCTAACAGATATGAAGAATTTTATTATATCGTTATTAACAGTATTATTGGTATTTGCCACTAGTTGCAACGAAATGGACCAATATCCGCATAATGCAGTATCCAGCGATAACCTCACAGAAGAGGATGCTCAATTACTGCTTACCGGGCTTTACTTTTATATACAGAACAAGCCGACAGTCAACGGCTATCTCACACAAGACATTGTCGGCGGAGATCTCGTCCGTGGCGGGGCCACAGGATTGAAAGACCCGGTATTGCTAGTGAAAGACCTTGTCACCCCCGGAAAGCGGCTTCGTCAGTGGACCGTGGGATGGATTTTATACGGCTCTCTACCAAGTGAATTCACTGATTGTCGCACTTGACAAATTAGCAGCCAGCCAGTCACGAAACGAGATATTGGGAGTAGCCAGCTTCTTTCGTGGTCTGATTTACTATCACCTGGTTAGCCGCTATGGAGAGGTACCCATTCTCGAAGCTCCTTTTTCGGGCGATATCGCAGCATCTACAGAAGAAGAAGGATGGAGCTTTGTAGAAAAGAATTTTCAGGTGGCTATAGATTACGCTCCAACTTTCTCCGACAAGTATTACGTCTCCAAACAGGCTGCAAAGGCTTTAATGGCAAGAACCAAACTTGCACAAGGCAAACTGACTGAAGCTGCCAAACTTGCCGAGGAAGTGATAGGTGATGCCAATTTTTCACTTGCCGACTTCGACCAGATCTTCCGTGGAAAAGCAAATCGCGAAGAGATATCCTCATTTGTAAATCTGCTCAATGAATCGAGCGTAAATTTAAGTGCTTCCCTCTATTCACGGGCTTCCGCCAATGGAGGTAGTTATACGTATGCACCGACTACGAAAGTGATGAATATGTTTGAACCGGACGATAAACGTACTGCCATATCCATCGATATGCAGGAAACAAATGAAGTCATAAATAAATATCCCGGCGGAGAGGTTACCACTGATCCGATCATTATTACCCGCCTTGGAGAGATGTATCTAATTAGTGCCGAAGCACAAGGACTTTCCAAGGGACTGTCCCGTCTGAATGAACTTCGAACTTCCGCGGCCTTCCTTCTGTACATCCCGCTACAGAAGAAGACTTCATAGATGCAATTCTAAATGAAAGACATACGGAATTACTGGCAGAAGGGTTCCGCTGGTTCGACCTTGTCCGCCTCAACCGGTTGGAAAGTGATCTCGGCTTTGAGCGTAAGTACAACAGATTACCTATTCCTGCGAAAGAGAGGTCTCTCAATAAACTTTTAAATCAAAATTCATATTGGGCTAACTAAAACGATGAAAATGATGAACTTATTAAAATACATGCAGATTCTGTCATTTGTATTACCACTGGCTTTCTTAAGCTGTTCGAACGATACAATTGAAGACGTACACTTTATCCCGCAGACAAAAATCGGTCAGAAACTATTAGCAGGCAGTGAAACGGTGGCACGCATATATACTGATACCAGCTTTGTTGTCGCATTGGGAGTTACGGAAACAGATGTCCATTTCCAGAAAGCAGACAGTCGCTCCACGCATATATTTATAATCGATATTGATTTGAATGAACCGGGAGTTTCATTAGAAGTAGGTATGCCGTATGATGCCGATGTACGCAATAACTTTCAGCGACAGACGTTGACGGAGATGGCAGATTATGCCGACCGTCCGTGGCACCGGGTAGCCGCCATGATTAATGCTGATTTTTGGGATGTCAGCACAATGGATATCAGAGGCCCCATTCACCGTAACGGAGTGATCTTAAAAAACTCATTCATTTTTAAGGAGTCACTTCCTCAACAAGCTTTAAGTTTTATCGCGTTGACAAAAGATAATAAGATGGTTATTGCCGATTCTGTGGAATATCGGGGTATGCAATACAACCTCAAAGAAGTGACCGGAAGCGGAGTTATCGTGCTGCGCGACGGGGAAATATCCGGTGCAACTTATCCGGGTATCGACCCGCGTACCTGTCTTGGATATTCGGATGACGGTCATGTCTACTTCATGGTGGTTGACGGACGTGTGGAATTCTACTCTTACGGACTTACTTATCCGGAAATGGGTTCGATAATGAAAGCATTGGGATGCTCGTGGGCTGTGAACCTGGATGGTGGCGGTTCTACCCAAATGCTTATACGACACCCGATAGCAGACATATTCCAAATACGGAACCGGCCTTCTGACGGACAGGAGCGACCTGTTGTGTATGCATGGATGGTAACAGTCAATGAACCTTAAAACTCTGAAAGTATGAAGAACTCAATATTTATTTTATCAATCCTATTTTGTTGTAACTTGTTCTGTGGATGCTCGGAATCGGACTCTTCTGATTCCCGGCAGCTTCCTCCAAAGCTCATTTCCATTATTCCGAAAGCAGGATCAACAGGAGGTACCGCTATTATTTCAGGAGTTTATTTCTCTGAAACAATCACTGATAACGAGGTGTTTATCAACGGAGTGAGGGCGGAGATTACTGATGCAACCCAAAATCGTTTAGTAATTGCGCTTCCCGATAATCCGGAAGGTACTTACTCAATTAAAGTAAGTGTAAAAGGGGAAACTGTAGAAGGACTCAAATTTACTTATGCAACCCCTCAAGCCCCACCAGAGCTGACGGTATTGCAGGTGATGCCTTCTTCCGCCTATGCAGGAGATTTGGTAACACTGATCGGCCAGTGTTTCAGTACAGTTGTATCAGAAAACCAGGTGACAATCAATGGAGCAGTTGCCGAAGTTAAAGAAGCAACTTCAAGTCAACTCAAAATTATTATTCCCGACACCGAGGAAGGCAGCTATCCTATCCGGGTGAAAGTAGGTACCAAAGAAGCCGAAAGTCCCCTGTTTACTTATCTCCATACAGTAACATTGACAACCTCTTCTTTAGCTCCTACACGTGGAAAAGCCGGAGAGGAAATAGTGATTTCAGGAGAGGGATTCGGTATGACAATCGAAGAGAATATCGTATCTATAAATGGAAAGCCGGCAACTGTAAAAGCGGTAACTGCAACAACACTTTCTATTATTATCCCGGAGAATCCTTCCGGTACGTATCCCGTCAAAGTCACCGTAGCAGATAAAACAGTAGAGAATCTAAGTTTCACTTACGAAGATTTGTCTTACACTGTTGAAACCGTAGCGGGCAACTCGGCAACTACCTCCACTGACGGTAAAGGAACAGCTGCTTCTTTCAAATTCCCGCAAGGACTGGCTCTTGCGCCCAATGGTGATATTTGGATTGCAGAAAGAGGAAATAACACCATCAGAAAAATGGATCAGGAATATAATGTGTCAACTGTCGTCAAAAGCGGTACCGTTACATTTAATGCTCCCTGGCAAGGTGAGTTTGATCCCTCGGGCATCTATTATGTAGCCAATAAAGCATTGAATAACATCATTAAGGTTACGCAAGACGGAACTTGTTCTGTATTCTCTGCTGAAACAACCTTTAAAAGTCCAATGAGCATCACATTTGACGCAAACGGGAATATGTATATAGCCGACCGGGATAACAAGGCCGTGAAGAAGATAACGTCCGGTGGAGCTGTGACCAACTACGATATGTCTTCACTCAAAGCCGGGCCTAATTGCATGGCAGTAGATAAGAAGGAAGAATTTTTGTAGGTACCGGCGGTACTTATCAGTTACATATGTTTGATACGGACGGTACACTAAAAACGATATTTGGAACCGGGGTAGTACCCACTGTCGCCACTTATTCCGACGGTGAACAGAATGATTTATCCAAGGCAACCATGGGGGCAACATTCGGTATCGCATTTGGACCGGATGAGATACTTTACATCACCGATTATACAATGCATACCATACGTACACTAACTCCGGATGCAGAAGGCGACTATACGAAAGGAACATTGAAAACAATAGCTGGTATTCCGGGGACAAAAGGCAAAATAGATGGTTCCGCCCTGACTGCTACTTTCAATTGCCCTGCCAGCGTGCTGGTTTCGGACAAAGTATATATCGCTGATGAACAAAAACCATTTGATTCGTTCCATAACTGTAAATAAATAAAGAACTATGAGAAAGATATACATACTACTGCTCGCGTATTCACTCTTATCATTATTTGCAGCCTGCAATGATAATGATTACAAAGCGTCAGTGACAGAACTTAGGCTGGTACTTGTGAAACCCACCAATGTTTATTCCGGTGAAATAGCTACAATATTGGGACGTAATTTCAGTACGGTACCGGAAGAAAATGCTGTTTTCATCAATGACCAACAGGCAACCGTTATAGAAGCCTTCAAAGACGAATTAAAAATAATACTGCCTGAAATGGCTCCGGGAAAGTATTCCATCCGTGTCAAATCTCCCTCTGGTGAATTGACAGGTCTTGAACTCAATTATCTGAAAACACCGGATCAGGAATATATGGTTCAAACAATTGTCGGTCAGAAGGGGGGTTTGAAATGACTGATGGAGTAGGCACTGAAGCTACAACCAAACTCCCCACAGGCATTACTTTTGCCCCGGATGGCAGTTTATGGTTTACAGAACGTGGATACAACTATATACGACGTATCTCTCGACTTCCTGGTCACTTCGCTCCTCGATGTAGCAGTAGACGGCAGCAGCGCTATCTGGCAAGGTGGATTTGATTCGAAAGGGAACTATTATTTCATTGACAAGGGAAAAGGTATGTTACGGAAAATAGAAACTAACAGTATGACCGTTTCAACCATAGCATCCGGTATGAAAAGTCCGATGAATGTAGCATTTGATGATGAAGACAACATATATGTATCGGCACGTGATAATAAGGCGGTTTATAAATTCACACCTTCAGGTGCGAAAACTACTTTTGCCACTCTTAACGTATCACCCAACTACATTGTATTCGACAAAAACAAGAACATGATTGTCGGTACCTCCAATGGATATGTGTTGATTCAAATCAGCCCGGATGGCACACAAAAGACGATCGCAGGAGATGGGGTAAAAGGACAAGAGTATTATGATGGAGACCCCGGCAATCCGCTTAGTGCAAAAGTGGGGGCTACTTTCGGAGTGGCTGCCGGTTCAGACGGATGCCTGTATCTCTCGGATAATACATACAACTGTATCCGCAAACTGACTCCTGATGCAAGTGGCGACTACTCAAAAGGTACGTTAGAAACCATTGCAGGTTCTGGAAAATCTGGTTTCTCTGACGGGAAAGGACTAAAGGCTACCTTCAACCAACCGTATGAGATTATAATTACAAAAGACTGCAAAACAATGTATGTAGCAGGCGCCGTTAATTATCTGATCCAACGTATTACCGTCAAATAAATAAATGCCCGGGGCATTACCCCGGGCTACTTTCATCATCATTAATGAATCTTACTAAGTCATGACTAAAAAACTTTTTTCCTTATTACTCATCCTATTAACCGCATTCTCCATCAGTGCACAAACAAGGACCGATAAATTGTTGAAGAATCTACATGATAATAAATCGAAATATATCTTTGTTATCGCTCATAGAGGAGACTGGCGTAATGCACCAGAAAACTCTCTGCAAAGTATCGAAAAAGCAATTGCCATGAAAGTCGACATGGTAGAACTTGATATACAGCCTACTAAAGACGGCAACTTTATTTGTATGCACGATGAAACTCTTGACCGTACTTCTACAGGAAAGGGAACAATAAAAAATTATACGACTGAAGAACTGAAAAAAATTCGTCCTACGCAGTGGCAACGGAATCAAGACCCGCCAACCAATTCCCACCCTAAAGGAGGTATTAAATGTCTGCAAAAGACCGTATCCTTGTCAATATAGACAAAGGAGGGACTTACATTAAAGAAATTATGCCTATTATCAAGGAATGTGGAATGGAAAAACAAGTCATTATCAAGGGATACTATCCTGTGGAGAAAGTGAAAAAGAATATGGTTCCAATGAAAGTATACTTTATATGCCTATTGTTAATTTATGGGATAAAGAAGCTTGCTACCATACAAACTTTTATCAAAGATTTCACTCCAGTCGCTTACGAACTATGCCTCAAAGATGATACTACCCCGAGCCTAAGAATAATAGATGAGATCATTAAATCAGGCAGCCGGATATGGATGAATACTTTATGGGATAGCCTATGTGGTGGACATGATGATGAGAATGCACTATTGGAAGGTAAAGATAGACATTGGGGTTGGATGTTAAAACATAAAGCTACAATGATACAAACAGACCGTCCACAGGAACTTATTCATTATCTGGAAGAAAAGGGATTGAGAAATCTGCAATAACTCTCTTTACAAGTTATTAAAAACATCTTATTAAGAAAGTAACAAACTACTTATTTTCAGGAACAACTTAACACATTTGCAAAAGAAAAAGGCCAATTCACCCCCATGAATTGACCTTTATTTTTTCTATCTGTCTCTGTTATAATCTTTCATTCCTGTTATTCAGCCTTGAATTTGATCTTCAGAATCTTACTGATAGCCGGTTTATATTTCTTCAACATTCGGTCGAATCCCAAGTCATTCGGATGGGTCCCATCTACAGTCCCCTCATGGTCTGTTCCCAAGAATTGATCTTCTTTTATAAAATACAGGTTCTTGACATTCCTCTTTCGCAATACTTCTACCTGTTCAGCGATGGCCTCGTTCTGCCGTTTTACATTCTCACGAGCTTTCTGGTTGAAATTACCTGTTTCACGTATCAATGTCTGTATCACAATAATAGGCGTATCCGGATGCTTCTGGCGCAACGTCATTACAAAATCAACAGTCCGGTCGGTTATCTCTTTGGGAGAAGGATTAGGAATACAATCGAGAATGAAAGCATCCGCATCAATATCCGCCAACATCTCGGCAACTTCTTTCTCCATCTTGCCGTTTCCGCTCAATCCTAAATTGATAAAATTATATCCGCTGCTACGGGACAAACGAGCCGGATAAGCCATCCCGGGACGACTGGCAGATGCTCCCTGCAAAATACTGGACCCGTATACCACTATCTTTTCTTTGAACGGATTTTCTCCTTTACGTATGTGTGCATCAGAAGAAACACCTATTTCCAGACTTTTCAGTTCATCATATAAAGGCAGATATAACAAACATTCTTTCTCTTCCGTACCCATATTATCAACAAGCACTTTTTCCGTAGTCACACCACCCGGTATCCCTACTCCGGCAAATTGCCATTTTCCATCCCGTTTGATATATAAATCCAGACCTTTCTGAGCAACTCTGGTCAGATTGGGTAACTGGTAATTATCAGGAACCATCCATTTGGCTTTTTATGACGGGGCTATTCGTTGTAAAAGAGATAGCCAGACCGGCAGAGTTTGTGAATAGTTTCTTCACTGTGGGAGGCATTGTACGATACTTGGCTGTATCTACCCGATGGAAGTATTCGCCTTCGGTAGTTGCTTTGCCTACCAGTAAAAGCTCTTGAGCCGGCACATAGGTAATGTTATCCTTTTGTTGTCCGGAGGCTGTGAAGGGAAGCACCATCAGCCCCAAGCAAACCCAGACATTTCGTATTAAGTTTTTCATAATCAATTTTATATTAAATTTCTTTCGCTACCATCCAGCGCTCTACATTTCGTTTCTCTGCGCTAAACTCTACACCAACTTTTATCACTTGTTGATCCTCTGCCGTATAAGGAAAAAGCATAACCTTTTTCTTCAATCTGCTCCATGGCCTGCTCAACAGTCCCATTCAGCTTGAATTCGAAAATATAGATGAACTTCGGGGTTCGTACAACCGCATCTGCACGTCCCCGTGAGCTATGTACTTCTGCCTGCGTGAATTGTCCCATCAGTTTGAATATTAAATATATGATGACTTGATAATGACGTTCAGTCTGGTCATTCAACTCGTAAGGAAAATCTGTAAAGAAAGCTTCAAAGCGGTGCATGAAAGCGTCAACATTGCCTGTACGTAGTTCTTGAACAAACTTACCTATATAAAAGCTTCGTTCTTCATCCGTGACTGCCGTATAAAATGGGAGTAAAAAGTTAAGAAAGCCATAACGTACTTCGTCGTTAGGAAAGCCTAAACGATAAAGTTGAAATTCTTTGTCATAATCTTTAATAGTCAGATAACCACTCTGATAAATCAATGGAATAGGATTTTTCCTATCAGCACGATATTCAGTGAAAGCGGAAGCAGCTGTCTCTATACCATCCATCAGCAAGCGAAGATCATAATCGCTCTCTTTCAATAACTCCACAAGGAAAGTAGGAGTTCCGGTCTGAAACCAGTAATTGCCGAACTCTTTACTAAAAAACGCATTCAGCACACTGAACGGATTGAACACTCCTTCTCCATTAGGATGAAAATGATAGCCGTCATACTGTCGGGTCATTGTTTCTACAACTTCTTCCGTCCTCATATCATTCGCTTGTGATAAAGCCGCAATCTCCGGTTCAAAATTAGCAAGAAGTTCTTCGCGGGTGATTCCACAAAGAGTAGAGAAGTCATAATTCAGACTGATGTCATTCAATTGGTTCAGATCACTAAATACACTTACTTGCGAGAATTTGGTGACACCTGTCAGAAAAGCAAAACGGAGGTAACGGTCCGCACTCTTCAATACCCCGTAAAAAGCCTTTAAGGTAGAACGATAAGAATCGAGAAGCGGTTCATTCTGAATAGCCTGTAGTAAGGGCTTATCATACTCATCCACCAGGACTACAACACCCCTGCCTGCTTGTTCGGAGGCACGACGAATGACACCCAAGAAGCGGGAAGACAAAGTGGTTTCATCTTCTCCCCTGCCATATATAGCTTCCCATTGAGTTAACTGGTTACTTAAAATAGCATCCAATCTGTCTGGTGAATCATATTTCTCGGCATTCAAATCCAGATGCAGTACGGGATATTCTTCCCACTTCTTTTCTAATTGTTCCACGGCAAGTCCCGTGAAAAGGTCACGCCGTCCCTTGAAATAGGCTTCAAACGTAGAAATTAACAGACTCTTTTCCGAATCGGCGCGGACGGCTTAAAAAAAAGGCTTACCGATGTTTGCTATAGTCCACATCAATGCGGTCTTATCCACATACAAGTATCCGTCATTGCGGATATCTTCGAAAGTCTGAATCCCGATAGGGAGTTTTCTGCCCGTCACCAACATACAATTTCTACTATTAGATTGTTATCACACACGTATCTGCTACAAAAATACGAATTCTGGCAATGAAAGCAAATCTGTCAATCAATTATTTGTAAATCAACGTAGATAAGTATTCCTCTGCAAACATCTCATTGGCAACTTCCAACAACATCTCTGCTGTTAGCTCTTCTATACGCTTAAAAACAAGCTCGGATGATTCATACTTATGATAATGAAGGAATGTTTTCGCCATCCCTAACGCATTATTCTCAAAGTTATCGGACGCTACTCCGATTTGCCCGATCAACTGCTTTTTCGCTGCCGCCAACTGGGAAGAAGTCATCTTTGTATCGCGCATCCGCTTCAATTCCTTATAGGTCAATTTCAGGCAAGTATCCATGTCATCCACATCCGTCCCGAAATAAATACAGAAAGCTCCCGTATCCGTATAGGAAGTCAGATTGGATTCGACATTATAGACCAGTCCTCTGCGTTCGCGAAGGGACACATTCAGTTTACTATTCATTCCGGGACCTCCAAGGACATTATTCAGCAGATAGAGTGCAGTACGCTTGTCATCATACGCATTATAGCCACGGCTACCGATCATAACATGCGCCTGATGTGTATCTCTGGCCACTGTCAAATGTTCCGGCACATACAGAGGCGGAGGTGTACGGCGATTCTCTACCTTCACATCAGGAATATCCAACAGGTATTTTTCTACCAGACGGATGATTCTCTTGAACTCGTATTGCCCCTGAACAAAAAACACCATATTTCCCGGTTGGTAAAAACGGCGGGTAAACGATAGAACATCTTCCGTGCGAAAACTCCGCAGAAGTTCCGGTTTACCAAGAATGTTTCTTCCCAATGGATGATTGCGGAAGATCATGTCTTCAAAATCGTCAAATATCAGTTCCGACGGAGTATCTTCATACGACTGGATTTCATCGATAATGACCTCTGTTTCTTTTTCTATCTCATGCTGCGGAAAGGTTGAATGAAATACAATATCCCCCAACAATTCAAGCGCACGTTCCAGATGTTCTTTCAGGAAAGCGGCATAGACGACAGTTTCTTCCTTATTTGTATAAGCATTCAGGTCACCACCTACATTCTCCATCCGGTTGAGGATATGCCAGGCTTTCCGCTTCTCCGTTCCCTTAAAAATCAGATGTTCTACAAAATGGGCCATTCCCTGCTCATTCTCTGCCTCATCACGGGTTCCGGCATCAATCGCAAAACCACAATAAGCTACTTTTGAGAGGGTTGGTTCATGGATAATACGCAGGCCATTTGGCAATGTATATTCGTTACCTTGCATCGTTTTATACTTCCTTATTGAATTAATGCCACAAAAATACAATAAAACTTATTGCTGTTTATAGAAAATTGCAGATATTTGTGGACTATAACAGCAACAACGTATATGGAAAAGATAGGAATATTCTGTTCCGCCTCCGATAACATTGACAAAATGTACTTCGAAAGCGCCAGCCAAATAGGCAAATGGATGGGGCAGACAGGCAAAACCTTGATATATGGAGGAGCCAGCCTCGGATTAATGGAATGCATAGCTCGTGCCGTGAAAGAAAATGGCGGTAAGGTCATTGGAGTAGTTCCTGCCAAACTGGAAGAGAATGGCAAGGTAAGCAGTCTGTTAGATGAAGAAATTCATACCCGTAACTTGAGTGACCGCAAAGATATCATAACGGAGAAGTCGGAGGTATTGGTTGCACTCCCCGGAGGCGTCGGTACTCTTGATGAGATTTTCCACGTAATAGCCGCTGCCTCTATCGGATATCACCGGAAGAAGGTCATTTTCTACAATGAATATGGTTTTTACGACGAGCTATTAAAAGCACTCCACACCCTGGAGAACAAAGGTTTTGCACGACAGCCTTTCTCAACCTATTACGAAGTAGCAAACACATTAAATGAATTAAAAGAAAAATAAACTAATCCTACATGATATACTCCATCAAAGAACTTTTTGCAACAGGAAGCACAAGCTGTGCTCAACATCCCCGTAACAGACGCTTATGAAAAAGCGGTGAAACTGATTGTAGAACAAATACATCAGAAAAAGGGAAAACTGGTAACTTCCGGTATGGGAAAAGCCGGGCAGATTGCTATGAACATTGCTACGACTTTCTGTTCCACCGGTATTCCATCCGTCTTTCTGCATCCCAGCGAGGCGCAACACGGGGATTGGGGTATCTGACAAAAAAACGATCTACTCCTGCTGATCTCTAACTCTGGCAAGACACGTGAGATTGTGGAATTAACCCGCTTAGCCCATAATCTGGACCCGGATCTGAAGTTTATCGTTATCACCGGAAATCCGGATAGTCCGCTGGCAAAAGAATCGGATGTCTGTCTAAGTACCGGCAAGCCTGCAGAAGTCTGTGTGTTAGGGATGACTCCTACTACATCCACTACTGCCATGACAGTGATCGGAGATATATTGGTAGTACAAACCATGAAGGAAACAGGATTTACTATCGCTGAATATTCAAAACGTCACCACGGCGGTTACCTGGGAGAAAAATCAAGGTCACTATGCGAAAAGTAATCGGTATCGGAGAGACCCTCCTCGATATCATCTTTCGAGGTGACCAGCCTTCTGCCGCCGTACCGGGAGGTTCTGTATTCAACGGTATTGTCTCATTGGGACGAATGGGAATAAACGTCGGCTTCATCAGTGAAACCGGGAATGACCGTGTAGGCAATATTATCCTGCAGTTTATGCGTGAGAATCATATCCCAACCGATCATGTAAATGTATTCCCGGATGGAAAATCGCCCGTATCCTTAGCTTTCCTCAATGAGCAAAGTGACGCTGAATATATCTTTTACAAGGACTATCCGAAGCAACGTCTGGATGTACTGTTTCCGAAACTAGAGGAAGACGACATTGTCATGGTGGGTTCTTATTACGCACTGAATCCGGTTCTGAGGGAGAAGATTCTCGAATTACTAGATCAGGCACGTGAAAAGAAAGCCATCATCTATTATGACCCGAATTTCCGTTCTTCACACAAGAATGAAGCCATGAAACTGGCTCCGACCATTATTGAAAATCTGGAATATGCGGATATTGTACGCGGTTCTTTAGAGGATTTTCTATATATGTATAACATGCAGGATATAGACAAGATTTACAAGGATAAAATCAAATTCTACTGTCCCCGGTTCATCTGTACTGCAGGTGCGGAAAAGGTAGCGTTACGCACTAATCTGGTCAATAAAGATTATCCGATAGAACCATTACAAGCAGTCAGTACTATTGGAGCTGGTGATAACTTCAATGCAGGGCTGATCTACGGATTACTCAAATACGATGTCCGATACCGCGATCTAAATAACTTGAATGAAGAGATCTGGGATAAAATAATCCAATGCGGGAAAGACTTCGCAGCTGAAGTTTGCCGAAGTTTCAGCAATTCGGTTTCGGTGGAGTTTGCACAAAAATACAAGTGATATTACAAATAAGGATTTGGATATAAGTAATTCATCCAGCGAAATCCCTATTTTCATAAAATCCATATTAAGTTAATCTGTCAACCTTAACTTAATATGGATTTCCTTATCTTTGCAAACAACCATATTCAATAAGCAATCTTACTTAATATATGAAAAGATTTATTTTACCTCTATTGATAATCTTTATCTTCATCAGTTTACCAGCAAAAGCAAACGATGAAGTAAAAACATTGTTAAAAGTATTAGATAAATCTCTACAAAACAAAGCTAGTTATACCCAACAAAAGCAAAGACAGATAGACAGCCTGAAAATAATATTAAGACAATCCAGGGATATTCGAAAGAAAGTTGGGACAGCACAGTCTCTTTGTTTTGAGTATTCATCTTTCCAAAAAGATTCCGCTTTTAGCCTATGCCATCCACATGAACAGGTTCGCTCAAGAAAGTAATGACAAAGAACTTTTAATTGAAGCTAAACTGGATTATTCAAGAATATTATCTTCGATGGGCTTTTTCAAAGAAGCTTTGGCAATTACCAATTCGATGCAACAAAAGCAACTATCTCCTAAACTCAAAGCTGAATATTTTCTCGGACAAGTCACGATCTACAATCACCAGAAAGCTTTTGCTTCCAACGAGGACGATTCACAAGAAAATGATCTGATAGCACAAATATATCGCGATTCGCTGCTCCAATGCAAAGAAGTCCCATCAAACGTACGAGCTTTTATAACCGCACCAACTCTTCTTTTCCATAAAAAGTATGATGATGCTATTCATATACTGGACAGCACTTATCAAAGTTATACACCCTATTCAAGAAATGCCGGAATCATAGCATATTCTCTGGCATCTGCCTATCAAGGTAAAAATGATCATGAGAATACGATTAAATATTTCGCAATATCCGCCATTTCTGATGTATTAAATGGAGCTAGAGAAAATCTCTCTTTAAAAATATTAGCCAAGCTGATCTTTGAGAGTGGGGATATAGACCGGGCAGCTAAATATATGAAAAATGCAATGGAGGACGCTATCCTATGCAATGCGAGAATTAACACCATCGAAGCCTCAGATATGTATCTTTTCATAGATAAGGCATTTCAAGAAAAGGAGAAACATAAATTTATCATCATAACGGCATTGCTCATTGCATTATGCATTGTCTGCATTCTGCTATTCATCCTGTCCGTACAACTGAAAAAACAAAAAGGTAAAGTGGAACAAGCTAATGAGAGTTTGTCTTATCATCTTTACGAAATACAACAAATGAACTCAATATTGGCAGATAACAATAAAATCAAAGAAGAATATGTAGGGCTGTATATGGAACAATATACCAGTTATATCAGTAAAATTGCCAATTTTAAGAAAAAGAGCACTCAAAATAGCCAAAAGTGAAGATATAAAGAAAGTAACCTCTTTCCTCCACTCCTCTCTCAATACAGAAGAAGATCTGGCTGAATTTTATAATAACTTCGACAAAGCAATCCTGAATCTCTTTCCGAATTTCGTCGAAGATTTTAACGCATTGCTTTTACCGGAAAATGCAATCATTCCAGGACCCGACAAACTCTTAACACCCGAGTTACGGATCTTCGCACTTATCCGACTTGGAATTACAGACAGTGTGAAAATAGCTCATTTCTTACAGTATTCATTATCGACCATCTATAATTACCGCTCAAAAAAAATGCGGATCAAAGCAAATGGAGACCGGAATGAATTTGAAGAAAAAGTAGCTCGAATCGGACAACAAATCCGGGAATAACAGTGTATTAATCATACAGCATCATTTACATTTATCAGAGACTCTCCGATCAAAGATTCTCTGATTATCAACAACATACCCCAAACAATCATTTACAATCTGCTCACTCCCCATTTAAAAAGAAACCGAAATAAGGTATTTTTGTAGAGTCACAATAAAACCTGCGAACTCATTCAAATTACTATTTATATAAATACCACTTAAATAAAAAATTATGAACGGCCTATTACTTAATGTTATTTGTGCTTTCACCATTGCAAACGCAAATCCTAACATAGAAAAAAGCACAGCAAACTTTGGATGCTCTTTACCAAAACTATGCAGCACCCAACACTTGTCTGTTACGTGAGAACTATCCTTTTAACCAAGACAATAAGGCAACTTATCTGGCATCAGAAGAACAAGCAAAAAGACGCAATGAATATTCCTACCTTTGGCCGTATTCGGGCACATTCTCTGCAGTAAATGCATTACTGGAGAGCACTGGAAATAAGAAGTATAAAAAGCTTCTGGAAAACAAAGTACTACCAGGATTGGAAGAATACTTCGACACACGAAGAGAACCATTCGCTTACTCATCTTATATCAGCAGTCAACCTCTCTCCGATCGTTTTTATGATGACAACGTCTGGTTAGGTATCGATTTTACCGATTCTTATCGTATGACAGGAAAACAAGCTTATCTGGAGAAAGCTAAACTAATATGGAAGTTTATCCTTAGTGGTAAAGATGACGTACTCGGCGGAGGAGTCTACTGGTGCGAACAAAAGAAGGAATCTAAAAATACTTGTTCTAATGCACCGGGAGCCGTATTCGCTCTCAAGCTATTTCAGGCTACTCAAGATGACGCCTATTTAAAACAAGGAAAAGACTTATACGAGTGGACTAAAAAGAACCTGGAAGATCCAAAGGATCATCTATACTTTGACAACATCGCACTCAATAAGAAAAAATCGGTCGTGCCAAATTTGCCTACAACAGCGGGCAAATGATGCAAGCAGCTGCCCTACTCTACCAAATTACAAAACAGAGAAATTATCTGGAAGATGCTCAAAATATAGCAGAAGCATGTCATAAACACTTTTTCACTCATTTTACCTCTCCAAACGGGCAAACATTTCAATTACTGAAAAAAGGAAATATCTGGTTCACAGCAGTTATGCTTAGAGGCTTTATTGAACTTTATCAAATAGACCATAACAAGACCTATCTAACCGATTTCCAGAAAAGTCTTGATTACGCATGGCATCATGCCAGAGATGAACGGGGACTGTTCCATACAGATTGGAGTGGCACGGATAAAAACGAGAAAAAATGGCTCTTGACACAAGCTGCTTTCATAGAAATGTATGGAAGACTAGGCGGAATCGATTTATAATAATCACTTTTAATAACCCTCTTAAAACAATAGAGATATGAAGAAAAGAAACATCGGAATATGCATTATCACAACTACCCTATTAATGGGAGGCCATGCTAAAGCTACAGAACTTATCCTAGCTAAGGATCATACCAATGTGGTTAATCAAGCAGCTGAAATTGCCGCTTATAAAAAGTAATCGTCCACCCGTAAACAAGCGGCTTTTTACATCAAAAGCCGTGGAAGCAGAAATCATCAGGGTGAAAAAGTTACTTACTAATCAAAAATTGGCATGGATGTTCGAGAATTGTTTTCCAAATACCCTCGAAACGACAGTTCATTATCGCACAACAAATGGCAAACCTGATACTTTTGTTTATACAGGTGATATTCATGCCATGTGGCTACGTGACTCCGGAGCACAGGTTTGGCCTTATATACAATTAGCGAATAAAGACCCCGAATTGAAGAAAATGCTCGAAGGAGTGATCCGCAGACAATTTAAATGTATAAATATCGATCCATACGCCAATGCTTTCAATGACGGGGCTGTGGGAGGAGATTGGATGTCCGACCTGACCGACATGAAACCGGAACTGCACGAACGTAAATGGGAAATAGATTCTCTATGTTACCCACTACGTCTGGCCTACCAATATTGGAAAGAGACCGGTGATGCCAGTATCTTTGATAGTGAATGGATACAAGCCATCACCAACATCCTGTCTACTTTTAAGGAGCAACAACGTAAGGAGGGAGTAGGACCTTATAAATTTCAACGCAAAACGGAACGTGCACTCGATACATTAAACAACAACGGTTTAGGTGCTCCTGTGAATCCTGTCGGACTAATTGTTTCAGCCTTCCGTCCATCTGACGATGCTACAACCTTGCAATTTCTCGTGCCGTCTAATTTCTTTGCTGTTTCTTCGTTAAAGAAAGCTGCTGAAATTCTGAATACTGTAAATCAAAATGCAGAAATGGCAAAACAATGTACAGATCTGGCAAAAGAAGTAGAGACTGCACTAAAAAAATATGCAACTTACAATCACCCTAAATATGGTACAATTTATGCTTTTGAGGTAGATGGTTTCGGAAATCATTTTTTAATGGATGATGCTAATGTACCAAGTTTATTGGCAATGCCTTATCTTGGCGATGTAGATATTAACGATCCTATCTATCAGAATACACGCCGTTTTGTATGGAGCAAGGATAATCCTTATTTCTTCAAAGGAAAAGCAGGAGAAGGAATTGGTGGTCCTCACATCGGCTATGACATGGTATGGCCTATGAGTATCATGATGAAAGCATTTACCAGTCAGGACGACCAGGAGATCAAGGAGTGTGTAAAAATGCTAATCAACACAGACGCAGGGACAGGCTTTATGCATGAATCTTTTCACAAAGATGATCCCAATAACTTCACCCGTGCTTGGTTTGCATGGCAAAATACCTTGTTCGGCGAACTAATTTTAAAGTTAATAAATGAAGGAAAAACTGATTTATTGAACAGCATCTAATAAAGCTGATTTATACAATTTTTCATTCAGGGCACTCTTCCATCAGAAGATGTGCCCTTTTTAACACGTAAATTACTATTAACTTTGGCTAATTATCGCAAAGGAATTACCACATCTTCGGGTAATTCTTATCTTTGCAGTATACGATTCAAGGCAAAGAAACTATGTATAAAAACCTGTTAAGCTGGCTTACTGTTTTATTAGTGCTCCCATCATGTTCCGGCACATCACCTGCTATATCTGTGGTATGTGAAGAAAACAACGTAGGAAACTGTATTATCAAATGGGAAACAGCACCAATATTAAAAGGGCAGGTAAAAGTATACACTTCCACTTCTCCTGAAACTATTCCGGAAAATTCTCCCATTGCAATAACCAACATTTCCAGTGGTAAAATGACCATCGTAACCAATGATCCGTCCCAACGCTATTACTACTTGATGGTATTTAATAACAAATACCGAATCAAAGTGGCTACCCGCAACATTAATATCCCCGGCATACAGAATTTCCGTGATTTAGAGGATATGAATCTGCCGGTACTGGCAAATCTCTTCGCTGGGGAATGATATACCGTTCCGCACAAATAGACAGCATTCCTCCCTGCTCACGCCAGGAACTTAAGAATATGGGGATACGGACAATCATAGACTTACGTTCTGAAAATGAACGCCACAACTACCCGCAATTGCATGATGATGAATTTAATATCATACATATCCCTATTCTCACAGGGAACATGGAAGAAATTCTGCAAGGAATTCAGGAAGAGAAGATAAAAAGTGACACTATTTATCGTTTGGTAGAACAAATGAATCGGGAATTAGTTATAAACTACCAAAAGGAATTCAAAAAGCTGTTCACCGTCCTTCTCGACCGTACTCATTATCCGGTTGTGATTCATTGTACATCCGGGAAAGGGCGTACAGGGTCGTTTCCGCCTTATTGCTTGCCGCTCTTGGAGTCAACGAAGACGTCATTATGGAAGACTATCGTTTGAGTAATGACTATTTTAATATTCCCAAAGCTTCTCAATATGCATATAAGTTATCGGTCAATTCGCAAGAAGCCATTACAACCATCTACTCTGCAAAAAGAAGATTTCCTGAACGCTGCCAAAGAACAGATTGAGGCTGAATACGGGAGCGTACAGACCTATCTGAAAAAGGGAATCGGACTTCTGCAGAAGAAATTGAACAGTTACGCAGCATCTTATTAACTGATAATTAATAGTTGATAAGTGATAAAATAGGGTGGCGTCTATAATAATTATCTACTATCAATCATTCATTATCAACTAAATTGACTATCTTTGCACCCGAAATAAAAGATATACAGAGATTTAATGAAGACATTTGAAGAGCTTGGCGTTTCTCCGGAGATACGTAGAGCAATTGAAGAAATGGGATACGAGAATCCCATGCCGGTACAAGAAGAAGTGATTCCGTACCTTTTAGGAGAAAATAATGATGTAGTAGCTCTTGCACAGACAGGAACAGGTAAAACAGCCGCATTCGGTTTGCCCTTGCTCCAACAGATTGACGTAAAAAACAGAATTCCACAATCGCTTATCCTCTGCCCTACCCGCGAGCTTTGTCTCCAGATAGCAGGAGATTTGAATGACTATTCCAAATACATTGACGGGCTGAAAGTACTCCCTGTATATGGTGGTTCTTCCATTGACAGCCAGATACGCAGCCTCAAACGAGGGGTACACATCATTGTAGCTACCCCCGGACGCCTGCTGGACCTGATGGAGCGCAAAACCGTATCTCTATCTACCATCCACAATGTGGTAATGGATGAAGCCGACGAAATGCTTAATATGGGATTCACAGAAAGCATCAACGCCATTCTGGCTGATGTACCGCAGGAGCGCAACACCCTATTGTTTTCCGCAACAATGAGTCCGGAAATCGCACGCATTTCCAAAAATTACCTACGCAATGCGAAAGAAATCACTATTGGCCGCAAGAATGAAAGCACCAACAACGTTAAACACGTTGTTTATACCGTACAAGCTAAAGATAAATATGAAGCTTTAAAACGTATCGTCGATTACTACCCACAAATATACGGTATCATTTTCTGCCGTACCCGTAAAGAGACTCAAGAAATTGCAGACAAATTGATGCAGGAAGGTTACAATGCCGATTCTTTGCATGGCGAACTTTCCCAAGCACAACGGGATACCGTTATGCAGAAATTCCGCATCCGTAATCTGCAACTGCTCGTTGCAACTGACGTGGCTGCCCGTGGACTTGACGTAGACGATCTGACACATGTCATCAATTACGGATTGCCTGACGATACAGAAAGTTATACACATCGTAGCGGACGTACAGGGCGTGCCGGAAAAACCGGAACTTCCATTGCCATCATCAACCTCCGCGAAAAGGAAAGATGAGAGAAATCGAACGGATTATCAGCAAAAAATTTCATTGTCGGAGAAATGCCGACAGCGGCAGGAATCTGTCAGAAACAGCTGATTAAGGTAATTGATGATCTCGAAAAAGTAAAAGTGAACGAGGAAGAGATTGCCGACTTTATGCCGGAAATCTATCGCAAACTGGAATGGCTAAGCAAAGAGGACTTGATTAAACGAATGGTTTCTCACGAATTCAACCGTTTCGCCGAGTATTATCGCAACCGTGCAGAAATAGAAGTACCGACTGACATCAGAGGAGAACGTACCGGACGGGGTGACCGCAAAGAAGGTGGTTTCGAAAAAAGAAGCCGCCAAGCTGCACCGGGCTTTAACCGCCTGTTTATCAATTTGGGTAAAACAGACAGTTTCTTCCCCAGCGACCTTATCGGCTTATTGAACAGCAACACACGGGGACGTATCGAGTTGGGACGCATTGACCTAATGCAGAACTATTCTTTCTTTGAGGTACCGGAAAAGGAAGCGACAAATGTAATCAAGGCGCTGAATAGGGCTAAATGGAACGGACGCAAGGTAGTTGTTGAAATAGCCGGCGCCGGTGAAGAAAGCGGAAAAGGACGCGAAAGCAGTTCTAATGAGCGCAAGGGAGGTAAACGATTCGGCGGCAAAAGTGACGAACGTGCACCACGCTATGAGAATAAGGATAGAAAACCGAAAGATGCTTCTGCAAAAGACTCAAAGTCAACAAAAAAAGATAAACCTAGTCGTGCAGAACGAGGTTATTCTGATGCTCGCGGTCCGAAAAAAGAAGATGACTGGCAAGAGTTTTTTAAAGATAAAGAGTCGGATTTCAGTGAAGAAGGATGGGCTCGCAGAAAACCTAAGAAGAAATAAATATGAAGCAAGCATAATCCGTAGATTTGTACATTATTAGTCAGAGATCTTTATGTTACAACTAATTACCATCTTGACATTCTAATGAGAAGGAACAACATTATCCCTATTCTATCTTATTGAAAAAAAGACAACTGTTCATACAGAATCTACTTTTGTGTTTCTAATAAACTTTCTTATCGTTTTTAATAAACGGTATTCCTATTTATTAAAAACGATAAGAAGTATATCTACTGCAAACAATTCAATTTTATACAACAAAAAAGGTTGCAAACTCATCAAAAGTCTGCAACCTTTAGTATATAATAAATTTCCTCTTCTTCTAAAGAGAGGTAAATCGTCGGCAACTCTGTTCTAATATTATACTATTCATACACATAATTTCCAATCAATAAGTTTCTTTTCTGATCACAAAGATACAAAATAAAAAGTCGTTTGTCAAGTTCTTATTTCAAAACACTCCATCTATTAGTTATAAAGCAGCTATACAAAAGCACGAAATTGGGACAAACCTCTCTATTGTAACGTGATCTATCCATTCTGAGATTATAGCAAAGGAGTGCAGTGGCCCAATGTCATCCAGCCTCGTCCGGCAGATTACACTTTCGCTTCCATGCCCAATCCGGTAGGTAGCTATCGGAGGGATTTCACTCTGCCCGATTCATGGAAGGGGAGAGATATATTCATCCGTTTCAATGGTGTAGAAGCTGTTTTTACATCTGGGTAAACAGCAACCGGGATTACCAATCGAAAGACATTCAATAAACAGCTCTCTTTATAGGTAATTCCAAGATATGTTTTCCTGCTTCCAAATTTACTGCACGCTCTCCTTTCACATTGTCGGGTGCATAAAAGGTAGCAGTGCTATTTGCCGGAACAGTTACATGATAGACAATACGGTTCTTTTTACGTTCCCATTTAGAGCAGATTTCCCCATAAGGTGATTGATATCTGGCTTCGAGCTCATTTAATCCACTGGGGAAATTAGGCCGAAGGAGAATATGTTTGAATCCGGGATTTTCGGGGTCAGGGAAGATTCCACCCAATCCTTTATAAAACCACCCTCCGATTTCTCCGAACATCATGTGGTTGTCTGATATGTCACGTGTAGCATTCAAATCCCAGTTCTCCAGTAATGTGGTAGCACCATTGGCAATCCAGCAGCCCCATGACGGGTAGGTGTCTTGTGCAGCTAATTTATAAGCCGTTTCGGCTTCACCGTTCTCACTTAACGCATTCAATATAGCTTTTGCTCCCAACACACCTACATCCAAATGAAAGCCGGCTGCTTCCACCTGTTTTGCCAGATTCCGGGCTACTTTTCTCTTCAACTCTTCGGGAACAATGCCCCATTGCAAAGGAACGCTCTGTTCCGTCTGAACGCCGCTACCATAAATGCCCGTTTCTCTATTCAGAAACTTGTCATTAATCGCGTTCTTTATCTTATTGGCAAGAGCAGAATAATATTTATAGTCTTCCGTTTTATTAAACATCTTTGCGGCATTGGCCAGTATTTTGGTGTCCACATAGAAATAGACAGAAGAGGTCAGTTCCTTGGAAGAATGTGATTTAACAGGCATCCAGTCTCCTCTTCCCCATGAAGTCAATCCGGTCGGACTGGTACGATCCACATAGTCTACATACCGCTTTATATTTTCATAACAGTCTGCCAACAGTTTATGATCGCCATAAAACATATAAATGTTCCATGGAATAATAGCGATAGTGCTTGTCCAATCCAGTCCATTATCCGTGCCATATCCCCAGCCTCCTGTAGGAATTATATCGGGAAGTACACCATTGGGCTGTTGCTCGTCTCTATGGTCGGCAAGCCATTTCTCATAAACAGTGATACCGTCATAATTGTATAATGCCGTTTCAATAGCAAAATGACCGTCGCCTGTCCATCCGTTCTTTTCACGCTGGGGACAGTCGGTAGGATACCCCATCAAGTTGGACAAATAGGCATTATTTGTTGCCCACCAAAGACGGTTGATAAGTGCGTTCGAAGTATGAATCGTCCCTTTCTGCGGAACATCACTATGCACAAAGTAGGCAGTCAGACTATTCTCATTCAATACAAGGGGGTTAGTGCTTGTTACTTCCACGTATCTGAAACCTTTATAATTGAATCGTGCCATAAATTCATCCTCTCCCTTTCCACTCAAAACGAGGATGTCCGTTTGAAAAGGATCGAAGTTGTCTACCGGGCGGTGATACACATCAATATTTGACGTATTCACTCGTCCGTTGTCATACAACCGCTCACCATGTTTCAGTCTCACTACAGTTCCCTCTTCCCCGGACACTTTAATGCGGGTGACTCCTGCCATATTGCGGGCAAAATCGAATACATACGTTGTATCATTAAGTTTCTTCCAGGTTTTTACGGGGATTGTTTCTACTGCACGAATCGGCTGCACTTGTTGTGACACCACATTCTGTGAAGGAACAGCCCTATATCCTACTCCATTCCATTTAGAATCGTCAAAGTTCACGGTATTCCAGCCTTTCTGTTCCAAGCGGGCGTCGTAATGCTCAGCTGTATAAATGCTATTAAAGATCAATGCGCCGGATGAAGTTTTCCAGTCCCGCTCCGTAGAAACGACTTCAACGGAACCATCCTCATAAGTAATCCGCACATCCATACAGAAAGCAGGACGATTACGCCAAGGTGCACGATGAAAGTCCCACACGGCCATTGACTGATGATTATACCATCCATTGCCCAGCAACACGCCAATCGCATTTTTCCCTTTCTGTATTTGGGAAGTAATATCATAAGTGACGTAGAAATTACGCCTGTCAAACCGGGTATATAACGGGTCCAGCCGGTGGTTTCCAATCTTCTCACCATTGATATACAGTTCATACAAACCTGCTACGGCAATATATGCCCTTGCCGACCGTATCTTTTTCGTGCATCAAACACTTTCCGGAAATAGGGAGCAGGACGGTAATTAATATCTTTGTTATCGCTAATCCAAGCCCCTTGCCAGTGTTCCATCCCCATCATGCCCGTTTCGAAACTATTAATATCCGAAGAAGATTTCACTCCATCCTTATCCCATACATTCACTCTCCAATAATACTTGGTAAAAGGACGAAGTTCCTGTCCGGAATAGGTAATCAGAATCTGTTCGGAGTCCTTTTTGCCCGAATCCCAGATAGTCCCTTTCCCTGCAATCAACTCAAGAGAGTCTTTGTCTACGATGACTTGACAGGCTGTTTGCCGTGCTCCTTTTCGAGCATCATTCAGCATCCATGATAACCGGGGAGCAGGATTATCTATTCCCAAGGGATTCACCAAATAATCACAAACCAGATTCACTGGTTTACAGCTGCCTGACTCTTGTGAAAATGCTGCTTGCAGCATTAAAAACAGTAATCCCGGTAATAGTGTCAATCGTTTCATTCTATCCAAAAATTAGTTTGTATTTTCTTTCAATCGGATGCTATATTTACATCGCATGCTAATTTACGAAAAATATTGTATGGACGCTTTATCTACTTGCCTCAAAAAAGCTATATCTTTGCGGCCCGAATATATACTTAACTATGAATAAAGTCAACGGTTTCCTGTACGGTCTGCTTTCGTCGGCCTCTTTTGGGCTTATCCTCTATTTACCATTCCTGCCATGCAAGCAGGGATGCAATTTGAATCTATACTTTTCTATCGTTTCCTGTTTGCCTGTCTGGCGTTAGGCGGAATCTTATTGGTGAATGGTCAATCATTTCGCATCAAGAGGCAGGACATTCCTTCCCTGCTCCTGCTTGCGATACTTTATCTGATGTCTGCCGTCTTCCTGTTCTGGGGATATAAGTTTATGGCAAGCGGTGTAGCCACCACTATTCACTTCATGTATCCGGTGCTTACCACGTTAATCATGATGCTCTTCTTTAAAGAAAAGAAGTCCGGCTGGCGGATCGCTGCCATTGCATCCGCAGTGGCAGGGGTTTATTTCTTATCCGGCGGAGATACAAAAACGGGAAGCTTTTCTTTCCTGGGACTTTTCATTGTTCTTCTGTCGGCACTCGGATATGCGCTTTATCTCGTCACAATGAGCCAACTAAAAATTGGACAGATGAAGGGGCTACTGCTTACTTTCTACGTATTCCTTTTCGGAGGTATTCTCCTTTTTATCGGAACGGAAACCATCAGCCAGCTTCAACCCATCAGCGAATGGCATACTGCCGGCAACTTGATTCTATTAGCTTTAATCCCTACCGTAGTTTCTAATCTTGCTCTAGTAAGAGCCGTAAAAAGCATCGGCTCCACACTCACCTCTGTGTTGGGAGCTATGGAGCCGGTAACTGCTGTATGCGTAGGTATCTTTCTTTTCGGGGAAGCCTTCACCACAAGCATTGGCGTAGGCATTGCACTGATTATCGCTGCTGTAATCGTTATTATATTAAAACGATAAAAAATGCGGTTTCATCGGAATATTTACTTCATCGACCCATTTTTAATTCCTGAATAAGATGGGCTGCCTTACCATATTTCTCCATAATAAAGAGCATATACCGCACATCTACTCCGATGCAACGCTGCAAGTCAGGTTCAAATACGATGTCACTGCTCATTGCTTCCCAGTTGCCATCGAAAGCCAGCCCAAGCAATTCTCCTTTGGCATTGAACATGGCACTGCCGGAATTACCGCCTGTAATATCATTATTAGAAATAAAGCAAACATTCATGTCTCCCTGTGCATTGGCATATCTTCCGAAATCACCGGAAGAAAGCAAACTCAACAACTCGGGCTGGACGGCAAAGTCAATATCACCCGCATGTTCCTTCACCTTCTCAAAGATGCCTTTCACGGTGGTATAATAATCGTAAGTGGCTCCATCAAAAGGAGTATATCCTCCAACCGTTCCGAAACTAAGCCGCATGGTAGAGTTGGCATCCGGATAAAAATTACGATCAGCATACATACGGCGCATGGCAGCGTTGAACAAGCGTTCCCCTTGCTCTATCTGCTCGGAAGCTTCGGAAATACTCTGATTCATCTCATAATACTTCACGATCAGGTCCAGACTCAAGGAAACAGCCGGATCCTCTATCAGATTATAAGTAGTATCCCGCTCCAGAAAGCGTTTTAAGCCTTTAGGAGACGTTATATTGGAAGTTGCATACAAAGAGTCTACATAAGCCTGAATATTCCCGTTGTTGAGCGTATCTATCTTCTCATACATAGCAGGCAGATACTTCTTATCCACTTTCAACTGATACTCTTTGAGCATGGCAGCAAAAACCTCCTTATCAATGGAAAGATCGAGATTATCATACTTCTCCAATAACTTCTTCATGCGGGTAATCACCAACTTCTCCTCGGCCTCAAAGTCGAAATTGAGAATTTCAAGAGCAAACTGCACCAATTCGGGACCATTGATAAACGATTCACCGAAATAAGCCAACGCACGATTTGTTTCCCGACGATTACTATAACTCAACTCCAGAGAAGAGAATAAACGAATCAGTTTCTCTCTTTCTTCCGGATGAGACTGAATCCAGTCGCGAAGTGCTGCTTCAGCCGCCCGTTTCTTTTCCAATACCTTCAAATGCTTGATGGCTTTGTTCGTCCCGATGCTATTCTTCCAATAATTGGAGCTTTCATCGTATTTTGAAGCATACTTGATACGAATATCCGGACGACGATCCATCTCCCGTTTCCAGATGGTTTGTTTCACTCCCCGTACATCAATCATTGCCTGATTGATTCCATTCATCATCTCTTCGATACCATACGAGGAAAGGTAACGTTCCGTACTGCCCGGATAGCCAAGCGTCATGCAAAAAGAACCTTCTTTGTATCCATCCAAAGAGATGGGCGCTACATATTCAGGGTGATAAGGGACGTTGTCAGGAGAATAATCAGCCGGACCATTCTTGGTGTTTGCATAGATACGAAATACGCTGAAATCGCCCGTATGTCGCGGCCACATCCAATTGTCCGTATCCCATCCGAACTTCCCGACAGAAGAAGGAGGTGCAAAGACTAAACGAACATCGTTATAATCACGATAAACGGAAAGCCAGAATTCATTACCTGCATAATAAGCATCTACAATACCGGTCAATGTAGAATCCTTTTCGGAAACTTCCATACCGATTACATTCATGATCGAATCGACAGCTACACGGCGTTCTGTTTCCGTTTTAGCATGCCGGGCGGCAGACAATACGCGTTTAGTAACATCTTCCGTACGAAGCAGAAACGGACATACAACTCCGGATTCGGCAGCTCTTCGTCAAGGCTACGTGCAAAAAAGCCATCTTTCAGATAATCATGTTCTACAGAAGAGTGTTGCTGGATACTGCTGAAGCCACAATGATGATTGGTAAACACCAGACCGTCTTCGGAAACCACCACTCCCGAACAGAAACCTCCAAAGCTGACAACAGCATCTGAAAGAGAGGGTTTCTTCGGATTATATATTTTATTCACAGGCATCTGCAAACCAAGTTCTTTCATTACCCGGTCAGTCTGTTTATTCTTTCGGAGATTTCCCAGCAGCCACATTCCCTCATCGGCAAATACATTCGACAGACAGAGGGAAAAGACTATCAAGACGGTTAGTCTGAACTTCATATTATTATTTTTAGATTCATTATTCTGTAATCAGCCTCAACTTCTTCGTTCCTACGCGGGCTTTCAGCCATTCGCTGATTTTCTCTTTTTCAGCAACAGACGGATGTCTGGCGAATTTAAGACAGCCAATGTCACCGTATCCGTCTTCATCGAATCGACCCGCACTTCGAGCGAGTGAGCGATGGAAAAAGTTGTGATGGAAGGATAAAGCACTTTCAGTTCGGGTACTAATGTACGACTCATAGCATCATACGTTCTGTATTGTTCCAATGTTGTCTCCAGTTGGGAAATCTTCACTGCCTGTTGCTGAAGTCGCTGCTCGCTGTTTTTGTTATAGAAGTCTTCCATGACCATGGCACGGATAGAAGTCACATCTACCGCTTCATTGTTCATCCCCTGCAATACAACCAGCTTCGTATCTTCCAACTTATACTCTTTCATCTTGCTACGGGCAATAGATATCGAAGCATCAGGCACTTCAGGACCAATCAAAACAACCCGTACTTCTTTATGTTCATAACTGATCTTCTTATCAAGTACCTGCGTATTCTCAAAGCTCAACTGATCGCTAATAAAACGATTGGCTGCCGCCTCATAGAAAGTGCTTTTTATAATTCCAAATGTCAGATAAACCGCAGGGCACATGGTAAGCACCACAATCAGAACGATGTATTTACGTACGGTCTTCTCACGGGTTTTATCTACAAATTCTTTCCGCTGGAAATGCATCACACGAACTCCGAGGAAAGTGGCCAGACTGATAAAAACAGAGTTGATGAAGTAAAGATAAAAAGCACCCAGGAAATAAATAAGATTACCGGAGGCCAGTCCGTAACCTGCCGTACAAAGCGGTGGCATCAATGCAGTAGCAATGGCAACGCCCGGAATCACATTTCCCTTTTCCTTGGTAGAGAGAGCTACCACACCTGCCAAACCACCAAAAAGCGCGATGAATACATCATAAATAGTGGGCGATGTACGTGCCAGCAACTCCGACTGTGAGCCGGCAATAGGGGCAAGAAGGAAGAAGATAGTGGCCGTCGTCACACTGAAAGCGGTCGTTATGAGAAAGCTCTTCAAAGAGCGTTTCATTAATTCAAAGTCATTCAGTCCGACAGACAGTCCTACTCCCATAATAGGTCCCATCAATGGAGAAATCAACATGGCACCGATAATTACAGCAGTAGAATTTACATTCAATCCGAGTGATGCCATAAAGATGGCAAAGATCAGGATCCACAAATTGGCACCTTTGAACTCTACACCCTTACGGATAGAATCCACGGTGGCCAGTTCGTTATCCTTGTCTTTCCTCAAGTCCAGATATTCTCCTAGAAAGGACTTGATAGCAAACTTATTACGTTCATCTGTCTTCATAGTTATTTCTTCTTTATAAAGCGATTAATAACAGGAATCTGACTCAATGGTAAATCCTTCTTGATAATATAAGCTATAAATAGCAATAAGAGTACGGTACGGAAAGCGAGACGGAGCACCAGATTAGGGATAGGCACCTGTTCTCCAATAACGTAAAGCACCGCTGCCAGCAGAACATAAAGTCCGAGGCTCTTCAAGTCATAATGAATCGGGTATTCTTTCTGCCCTATCCAGTAGGATAACAGCAAGATTACCGCATAGCCTGCAACAGAAGCCCATGCCGAAGCAAGATAGCCGTAAACCGGCACAAATAATATGTTCAATACAACAATAATGACACAGCCGATCACCGAGAAGTAAGCTCCCAATAGGTCTTATCCGTCAGTTTATACCAAAAAGGAAAGATTGAAATAAATCCCTTTACAGATCTGCAAGCATTACAATAGCTACTACCCCCAGGCCTTCCCAGTAACCCCTTGCCACCAGATAACGCAGCAAGTCGAGGTAGAACATGACAGCAAGGAAAGCCAGCAAGGAAAATATAAGAAAATACTTCATCGCAGCGGCATACATCTTCCGGTTGTCTCCTTCTCGGTCTTTGCCAAAGACAAACGGTTCGTAAGCATAACGGAAAGCTTGCGTAAACATTGCCATCACCATCGCTATCTTACTGGTTGCCGCATAGATACCCAATTGCACCAACCCTTCCTGTCGATCTTCAAAGAGAAACGGATAGATCATCTTGTCAACAGTCTGATTTAGAATCCCTACCAAACCTAAGATTAATACCGGAAAAGAGTATACTACCATTCGCTTCAGCAACACCCGGTCCAACTTATAAGCAAAACCTGTCAGCTCTGGAATAAAGAAGAACATCTGGACAACCGAGATAATCAGGTTGCTAATGAAGATATATCCCACCAGATAATCCGGATCATAAAACCAGGAGATCGTTGACGGACAATGTACATTCAGCCACGGACACACCAACAGGAAAAACAGATTCAAACCGATGCCGCCAATGATAGAGAGCAGTTTGATAGCTGCAAACTTAATAGGCCGCTTTTTATACCGTAAATAGGCAAAAGGAATGCATTGAAAAGAATCTAAAGCTACCACAACAGCCATCATAGCTATAAATTCCGGATGATCGCCATAATCCAGCAAATTGGAAATCGGTTGCAGGAACAACAGGCAAAGGAGAACGAAAATCAAAGATACGCCTCCTACTGACAATAGGGAGTTGGCATATACTTTCATCGGGTCTTCTCCCGATTTATTGGCGAAACGGAAGAATCCCGTTTCCATACCGAACGTAAGCAGTACAAGCATCAGGGCTGTAAACGCATATACGTTTGAAACAACTCCATAACCTCCGGTGGAAGCTGGCAATACCGCTGTGTACAAAGGCACCAGCATGTAGTTAAGGAATCGTCCGACAATACTACTCAACCCATAAATTGCCGTATCTTTAGCTAATGATTTTAGTCCAGCCATGTTTTATTAGTAATTATCATTTAGATTGGTTCAACGTTTCTTCTTTTGTTTGAACAACCAATCCATAAATCCGGGATAATTGAAAGCCGGATTCCAGCTTCCATGATTACAACCGGGAAATTCAATATATTCCACATCTGCACCGGCAGCTTTCAGTGCTTTATATGCTTCGCGAGAACCTTTCACCGGAACTACATCATCCGCATCTCCATGAAAGATACGGAACTTCACATCTTTGGCAGCCGACAACCGGTTTGGATTGACTATACCGCAGATAGGAACTGCAGCTGCAAAATCTCCGGATAACGCACGACTAAATCATACGTTCCCATCGCTCCCATTGAAAGACCGATAATATAAACCCGTTGCGTGTCCACTTCGGGCATTACCAGATAAGAGTCGAGCAACTGTTTAAGCGTTTGCAATATAGGACTGATCTCTTGTCCCACTGGCATTTCTGTAGGGATAAGCGACTTCGGACGTCCTGTATAAGCCCAGTAACCGTCTGTCGGACACTGTGGAATTAGAACGAAAGCGGGATACTTCTCTTGATTGACCGGATTAAGAAACATCTGTCCACCATGAGTCAACTGTTTCTCATTATCATTTCCCCGTTCGCCGGCTCCATGCAGAAACAGTACGAGCGGATACTTTTCACCTGGCTTCACCGATTCGGGGTGAATCATCCGGTAAGGTAAGGAATCTCCTTTAGAAGAAACAAAAATATCTCTTCCATATCCCTGTTGAGCCGATAGAGAAAGGCTCAAAAAGAGAAAAACAAATAAAGTAGTCCATTGCTTCATCATCCAACTATGCTTTATAAAGTTCTTTTATACCGTTAATACCACTTGTCACATGACGCTTTATGTTAGTCATTAAACAGCGTTTTCTGACTGTTATAAAGACTTCTTCCCAAATGTTTATAGGCAAGTTCGGTCACCTCACGTCCGCGGGGAGTACGTTTCATAAATCCTTCTTTTATCAGGAAAGGTTCGTAAACTTCCTCAATGGTTCCCGCATCTTCTCCCAAAGCCGTGGCAATGGTCGTTATACCTACCGGACCGCCTTTAAACTTGTCTATAATGGTACAAAGTATCTTGTTGTCTATCTCATCCAGTCCGTACTTGTCGATATTCAATGCTTCCAATGCAAACTGGGCAATCTCCGTATCGATAGAGCCGGTACCTTTCACCTGTGCGAAGTCGCGTACGCGGCGAAGCAAAGCATTGGCAATACGGGGCGTCCCACGACTGCGGGATGCAATCTCCGAGGCCGCCCGCACCGAGCAAGGCACATCCAGTATGGAGGCAGAACGACGGATGATATTGCTCAAAATATCATCGTCATAATACTCCAAATGAAGGTTAATACCAAAACGTGCACGAAGCGGAGCCGTCAGCAGACCGCTACGGGTGGTTGCACCGACCAGCGTGAAAGGATTCAAATCGATCTGAATACTACGTGCCGAAGGTCCCTTATCAATCATGATATCTATGCGGTAATCTTCCATGGCCGAATATAGATATTCTTCCACCACGGGCGACAAACGATGAATTTCATCAATAAAGAGCACATCATTCGGTTCGAGACTGGTCAGCACACCTGCCAAATCTCCCGGTTTATCGAGCACCGGACCGGAAGTTACTTTAAAGCCGACTCCTAATTCGTTGGCGATGATATTTGAAAGCGTTGTTTTTCCCAATCCGGGAGGTCCGTGCAGCAGAACGTGGTCGAGTGCTTCGCCACGCAAACGTGCCGCCTTCACAAAGATGCGAAGGTTTTCCACCACCTTATCCTGTCCGCTAAAGTCCTCAAAACTCAACGGCCGGAGTGCATTCTCAAAATCCCGTTCCCTTGAAGTAAGCTGATGTTCGCGTATGTTAAAATCTTCCTGTTCCATTTATTTCTTGAAAAGTAGGAGACAAAGATAGAGATTTACATTCATTTTCAGTATAAGAAAGACGAAGATTTAGTTTATTTGAAACGTAATAACTACTTTTGCATCATCTATATACACGCTATCAACTATGGTTTTAAATTACATCTGGATAGGATTCTTCGTCGTCGCCTTTATTATCGCTCTTATAAAAGTAATTGTTCCTGGGAGATACGGAGATATTTACGGCTATCATGAACGCTACATTCGACTCTTCAAAGACAGCTTTCGAAATCTCCTTGGGACTTACAGGCGTATTGGCTCTCTGGCTGGGTATCATGAAAATCGGAGAAAACAGTGGACTGATTAATGCTCTGGCCCACTTTCTTAGTCCGGTGCTTTGCCGCCTGTTTCCGGATATTCCTAAAGGACATCCGGTGTTAGGCTCCATCTTCATGAATATGTCTGCCAATATGCTCGGACTGGACAATGCCGCCACCCCGTTGGGACTGAAAGCGATGAAAGAATTGCAGGAGTTGAATCCGAAAAAAGACACCGCTTCCAATCCGATGATTATGTTTCTGGTGATTAATACTTCCGGCCTCATCATCATCCCGATCAGTATCATGGTTTACCGGGCACAAATGGGAGCTGCCCAGCCTACGGATGTATTTATTCCTATTCTGCTAAGTACTTTCATTTCAACTTTAGTAGGAGTCATAGCAGTCAGCATCGCTCAAAAGATAAACTTAATCAATAAGCCTATTCTCATTTTAATGGGCGTTATCTGCCTTTTCTTTTCCGGCTTGATTTATCTGTTCCTAAGCGTTTCACGAGAGGATATGGGTACTTATTCTACATTGATAGCGAATATTCTGCTGTTTAGTGTCATCATCCTGTTTATTTTGACGGGAGTCAGGAAAAAAATCAATGTATACGATTCATTTGTAGAGGGAGCTAAAGAAGGGTTTACGACGGCTGTGCGCATCATCCCTTATCTGGTTGCTTTTCTTGTAGGAATTGCAGTGTTCCGCACTTCAGGAGCAATGGATTTTCTGGTGGGAGGCATCGGCTACATAGTAGGCTTATGCGGAGTCGACACAAGCTTTGTAGGAGCACTGCCTACTGCATTGATGAAATCGCTTAGCGGTAGCGGTGCAAACGGATTGATGATCGATACGATGAAAGAACTAGGGCCTGATTCGTTTGTAGGACGCATGAGTTGTGTGGTTCGCGGGGCGTCAGACACCACATTCTACATTCTGGCCGTTTATTTCGGCAGTGTGGAATTACCAAGACTCGTAATGCGGTGACTTGCGGTCTGATAGCAGACTTCTCGGGTATCATAGCCGCTATCTTAATCAGTTATTTATTTTTCTTTTAAATCATAACATTCAATTATGGCTGTAACTTATCAAACAGAAGGCATCAAAATGCCTGAAATCAAGAAACGCGAGACTACGGAATGGATCAAAGCCGTAGCTGCTTCTTACGGGAAAAGACTCGGTGAAATCGCTTATATCTTCTGCTCGGACGAAAAGATTCTGGAAGTAAACCGTCAGTATCTGCAACATGACTACTACACGGACATTATTACTTTCGATTATTGTGAAGGCGATCGTCTATCAGGTGACTTATTCATCAGTCTGGATACGATACATACGAATGCGGAGCAGTTTGGCACCTCATACGAAGACGAACTACATCGTGTGATTATCCACGGAATTCTTCACTTGTGCGGCATCAACGATAAAGGTCCCGGGGAGCGGGAAGTTATGGAAGCAGCAGAGAATAAGGCATTGGGGATGTTGCGATAAGCGCTCATTGCTTTCAATTCGTACACTGCTTTTCAATTCGCCTTTCATAAAAAAGAAACCCCGGCGTAATCACTACGCCGAGGCACTCCATTAGCTTATGCTAATTAACACTAAATTATTAAGAGAGATTTAGTCAATTTATTAATAGTTTGGAGTTACTTCACTTCAGGAGTAACCAGTTCCTTAATTGATTTTGTATTTAGGTACAGGAAAGCCAAACGAGGAGTTCCTTCGTTCACTATCAACTGCAATGAATCCGATGTCAGGTAGCCGATACGCTCACGAGTTTTGTACACCTCAACCTTTCCATCATCTTCCTTGCTGAATCCTTCCACAATCAGATAACCATTATCCACTTTCCACGTTTTCAAATCTAAAGACGGAATATTGATAGCAGAACACTTACCACCTTTCTTGAACTCAAATCCTTTCAACTCACCCGTAGACTTGTATGTATAAGGATTGCACCATTTTCCGATAATCTGTTTTTCTACTTTCTTCTGTCCGTAGCTTAAAGCGAAACAAGACAGAGCCATAGCCGTAATCAATAATTTTTTCATCTTAAATCAATATTTATTTTTTTAGTAAATCGTATTTCTGATCAATTCCACGCTCTCGCAGATGAATACCTTCCTTCATCCAACGTGGTTCTTTTGTTCCTTTCAGGTAATAATCAAAGAACTGTTTCATCCGGATAGTCCAGTCTTTCTGTGCACCTCTTCCCAGTACGAAATGTCCTTCACCTTTGTAATTCAACAACCATGCAGGACGTTGTAAGCGACGCATAGCCAAATAAAGAGCACGTCCTTGTTCATATGCAACAGCCTCATCCTCATCATTATGTAATATCAACAAAGGTGTGTGTATCTTATCAGCCTCCAAAATTGCTGAACTTGCCAGATACTTATCTTTTGCCTCCCATAAAGTCTTTCCCATACGACTTTGTGTTTCCTCGTACATAAAATATCGTGGCAGACCGCTTCCATTACGAATTCCCAAATATCCGGTCACCATATCCGTAATTGGAGCCGCTATATTGGCACAAGTGAAAAGATCTGTCTTTGTCACCAAATATGATGTTTGATAGCCAGACCAGCTATGTCCCTGTAAGCCTATTTTCCCGGGATGTGCTATCCCCTGCTCTATCAGATACTTCGTTCCACTCACAACAGCATCATAACAACTCTGACCGGGAGTCCCAACCGTGAAATGCACATCCGGCATAAACACAATATAACCATTGCTGGCAAAATACATAGGATCCCCTAACGCACTACTCAACAAAGGTGCATGATAAATATTCAACTCACCGGAATGAGTTTCATAAAACTGCACCAACGCCGGATATTCTTTTTTTGAGGATCATAATCTTCCGGAAGATAAAGCAACCCCTTATTTTCCTTATTCTCATAATTAGTCCACTTTATCAGTTTAACTGTACCCCATTTATAATCTGCTTGTTGAGGATTCGCATTCGTCACTTTAACGGGATTGGAGAAATCGGACTTACTCCACCACAAATCCCTAAATTCCGATACATTCTGACGATTCCAAACGCAATACTCATGATTGTCAGAAAAACGATGTATAGTATATACATAATTCCCCTCCATCAATTTTCTCAGACGGCCTTTCATATCAAGCTGATAGACACCCTCATCCATCGTGTCTTTATCCCAAAGGCTAACTATGACTTTTTCGTCTTTCTGAAAAACGTCTTTATCTATATTACTCGTCATTTTACGAATAGACTTGCCATGTTTGCGACCATAACCTTTAGTCAGGCACTCCGGCTGACGCTCTCCTGTCAAATCAATCTTCCACCAGTCATATGCATCGTACAGAAACACATTATTCCCGTCAGCCGTCCACCCTGCTATTCCATAAGCGGGAGCAGGAGCCGGTTTATCATAACTTTCCATGAACATTGGATAACCGATAGCATCAGATATATTAACAACCTTACCGGTAGCACCATCAAACTTATTCCAGACTTGAGCAATCGGATCATACATTACTGCCCACTTGCCATTTACCGACCATTTGGGAGCTGTACGATAACTACGTCCGATCAACCGTTTTGCACCTGTATGCACATTCACTGAATATATATCGAACGGCAACCGATCCAACCACTCACGCTGCATCTTATAAGGAGATTCATCTGTGTAAAGCACATAGTTCAAATTCTCTGCTCCCGATGGTAAGAGTAAATCTACGGTAAATGGAGCAACTTCTGTGAGCTTCTTAGAAAAAATATCATAAATATACGTCACCGACTTATCCTGCCTATAACGTCCGCCCCTTTGTAAAGTCGGAACTTCCATTTCATTCCATGTCCACAACTCCAATTCAAAGCTCTTGTCCGGTTTCTTCTCCGGTTCTTCCCTTCTACGTGAAATTTGCTGTGAGTCCCGAAGTTCAAGCTTCAAAAAATTATGGCTTTTAGACAAGCCAATATGTCCGACAGACATACCATCAGGCAAAACAATTTCTTTCCGGTCAAAAAGCAAGTTACAACCCGGCTTCTTTAATGAAAAAGCATACCACAAAGAATCATTTATACTAAACTCTCCAGTCATCTCTTTTTCATTAAAACTATAAGAAGAAGGCTCCTTCTTTATAGAGCTTTGATAAAGAGTCTTATATGGACCAGCTAAAGGGCCATAGCATAGCTCGTTCCTGTCTGACTTTTTACGAATGAAAAGAATAGAACGTCCTCCGTCATATAATGTATGATAGCCGATACTGTCAATATGAAAAGCAACTTCTGTCTTCAGATGACGTACCACCAGCCTGTTAAAAGCCGGAACATGATTTACCGTATCTTTCGACACATTAGTTACAGAGATTGAGTAAGGGGTCCCTTCCACAGGACGAAAAGCCTCTTTATGTTTCCATTCGGTCTTTACTCCCGAAGGCAATGACAACAAAAATGTTTTCATTACTCCTGCCGAGTCTGCCAACCGATAAAAAAGCTCCCTGGTCGTTATTATAAAACTCCAGACGCTCTATATCGCCATTCAGCAATATTTCCTTCCGCGTACGGGAATCGAATAAATGCAGTTTTTTTCTTCCTTGCTAGCCGGATTATATTCCATCAACGATATACGGTAAGTCACCCATCTGCCTGTCGGTGAAATATCCGGTGCATCAATACGTTTCCAAGATGTACATGCTTCTATATCCAACGGTTTCTTTTGAGCCTCAACAGACAAGCTTCCCCCCAGCAACAATCCTGCTATAATCCCTATATATACAAATATCCGGTTCATCTTATCTTCTCCTGTCATCTTTAATCATATCCTTATTCAAATCGACATCAGAATCAGCCGAGTTGTCATGCAATAACAAGCGGGCAAAGTGACGCCACATCTTATGCTCGAAGAAATCCTCAGACTCACCGAAGAATCCATGTGTACATTTCGGCAATACAAACATTTCGAGATCCTTGTCTGCCTTAATTAATGCATCCGCCAGACGCAATGTGTTAGCAGGATTCACAGTTTTATCCATCGCACCGGTAAACAGCAACAAGCCGTGCTTGTAATTCTTTACCAACTCTTGATTCGGACGTACACGGACACTATAATCATACATCGTACTTTCTACTCCCAAACTATCTTTAGTCGTTTTCACCTTCTCATCTACACCGAAATGAATCTCAACAAAGCCTTTATTATAAATACGATTGTCATGATTACCTGTCGATGAAACAGCAGCCGAATAAAAATCGGGATAAGTGCAAATGGCAGCCGCCGACATAAACCCTCCACCGGAATGGCCGTAAATACCGACTTTGGTGGCATCAATAAACGGATAACGGGCAGCCAGTTGCTCAATAGCATATTTATCATCTGACAGCGGATAATCACGCATATTGTTGTAACCATAGGTATGATAAGCCTTTCCACGCATCGGAGTACCGCCCCTGTGCCCTACAGTGATTACAATGAACCCCAGTTGAGCCAAACGGGTATTATAAACATCATTAATCGTGAAACGTGTCGGCACATATTCGAAGAACGGTCCCGGATAAACATTCGAAATGATAGGATAAACTTTCGTCGAATCAAAATCAGCAGGCTTCCACATTACACCATACAAATCGGTCACCCCATCGGCAGCCTTTACCTTAAAACGTTCCGGTGCTTTCCATCCCATCTCATAGACAGGCTGAAGATCCGGTTTCTCCAAGGTCATGATTATCTTTCCATTCCGGTTACGAACCACATTTACCGGTTCCTGCGAAACAGTAGAGTAAGAATCTACCAAATATCGGCAAGACGGAGAAATACTGACCTCATGTGACGCATTCTCCGGAGTTAACAGACGAACAGCATTCGGACGATCCAGTTGAGCTTCATAAAGAATATAATAATAAGGGTCAATGCCTTTCTCACGACCATAACCATAGAAATACATCTTACGCCCGATAGTATCAATCTTGGTAACCGGACCAGCTACCCATATTCCATCGGTCAGTTGGTTCTTTAAGTTTCCCGTTGCTGTGTCATACAGGTAATAGTGTCCCCAACCATTACGTTCGAACGGAAAAGGATTTCTTTCCCGTCATTCAGGAAAGAAACATTACGCATCTGATAATCGAGATATGGTTTGTTTTCTTCATGAATCACTACGCGCACTTTTCCGGTTTCTACGTCTACCTCGCAAATATCCGACTGGTTCCATGGACGGTTATAACGTTGGAAATACAAACGCTTCCCGTCCTTTGAAATATACAATATGTCAATATACTGATCAGGCCAGCGATTAATATCGATTTTCTTCACTTCACGGGTATCGACATCTCCAATCAACAATTCATATTGGGTGACATGTTTATCGCCTGCCAGTTCGGCTTTATAAGTTTTCAGTGTCGGATATGGAGTAGACAACGAATTGATTAACCATAAATCACGCACTTTCCTATTGTCCTCACGAACAGCATAAAAACGATGGCTACCTGGAATCCAATGAGTAGATTCGGCTCCGAAGCGTCCTTCCAGCTTACCCTCATCTTCACGGTTAAATGTATAATTCGGCTCACCGTCCGTTGTCAGTTGTACAGGAATGGTATCTTGCCCTTTCTTTTGATTCCCAACAAAATACAAATTATCCTTGCTGGCATAAAGAAAATAAAGACTATCTGGAGAATACTTCATCCAATACGGATCACTATTTCCATAAGATGGTTTCTCATTAAGCTGCTTCAGTGCTTTCGTATGAATATTGTACGTATAAAGTCCACGGTCAAAATCAATACGAATCGTTTCGTTATCCTTCATGAAAGTGAAAGACAAATATGGATCTGCCGAAGAATAGGCTTTTTTGGTATATACTGCAATCTTACTCAAGAGTTCGGGGGTATCAAACAACAGACGTTTTTCCTTTTTCTTCGGATTTACATAATAATACTTCTTTCCTTCACGTGTAGTAAACGAATAATAAAAACAGTCCGTACCATTAATAAACGTTGGCTTGACTTCTGTTGAATACTTTATTATAGGATTCTGTTCTAACAGACGGAACTTTTCCGCTAACTTATAATTCGCTTTCTGCTGTGCATCGGCAAAGCTACATATCAACAATGCAACCACCAGGCACACATATCTAAAGAGAGAGTTTTTCATAAAATCTTATCTATTGTCTTATTTGTTACGGTTAATATCTCCCCAATAGTCTGCACGAGTATCACCCAGCAAATGCTTGGCAAAGAAACGGTACATCTTCTTCTCAAAATACTTATCAGCAGAACCATATCCATGGCCGGCACCCGGAATCACCAGCATATCAAAATCCTTGCCGGCTTCAATCAATGCCTGCGCCATGCGATAAGTATGAGCAGGGTTCACGTTCTTGTCCATATCACCGGTGACGAGCATTAAATGTCCTTTCAAATTCTTGGCAATCTCCGTATTCGGCTTCACATTGAACTTGTATCCATACTCTTTTGTCTCATTACCCAAACTATCTTTTACTACTTTTTCCACTTCCTTCACACCGTTATAGCATTCTCCCCACCCACGATTATAGATATTGTTATCATGATTACCGGAACAAGAGACAGCAGCTTTATAAAAGTCCGGATAAGTACAGATGGCTGCAGCAGCCATAAATCCTCCACCGGAATGACCGTAGATACCGACTTTTTTACCATTAATAAATGAATACCTCCGAGCTAACTGCTCAATAGCATATTTGTCATCAGCTAATGGATAATCACGCATATTACCATAACCAAACCGATGGTATGCCTTTCCACGCATAGGAGTATCTCCTCTGTGAGACACAGCAATTACGATAAAACCTAACTGCGCCAAACGGGTACAACATCTGTCTTCTAAAGTAAATGAAGTAGGAACTTGACCAAAGTAAGGCCCCGGATATACCACAGAAATAATCGGATATACCTTAGTAGAATCAAAGTCTGCCGGTTTCCACATTACTCCATGTAAATCGGTTATATTATCAGCAGCCTTCACAACAAAACGTTCCGGTTTTTTCCATCCGGCTTTGTAGGCTAATTCAATATCCGGCTTTGCCAATTCAAGAATCCCTTGTCCCTTGTTATCTTTCAACATGATTTTAGGTTCCATATCCACTCTTGAATAAGTGTCAATATAGTATCTATTAGACTTCAGGAATTTAACCTGATGCTGACCGTCTTCCGTACTTAATGGAGTTACTCCTTCCCTATCAATATGCACTTTATAGAGCATGTAATAAGATGGGTCAATATCTTTTTCCCTGCCATATCCATATAGATATACTGTTCGCCCCAAAGTATCAATAGAAGCTATCTGACCTGCCACCCACTCACCGGAAGTCATCACATTCTTCAACTTTCCATTACCATCATAATGATAGTAATGCCCCCATCCCGTACGCTCCGAACGAAAAAGAATATCTTTACCATCATTCAAAATAGCGACACTACGAGCATGCGGATCACGATACGGTTTGTCAACTTCATGAATTATTTCTTTCACCTCCATTGTAGAGAGGTTGACAGAACACAAATCCACTTCGTCCCATGTACGTTTCGTACGTTCAAAAAAGAGGTATTTACTATCCTTTGTCACACACAAAGGATTTATGTATTGATCCGGCCACTTACTTATGTCTGTTTTTTTTACGGTACGCCCAATCACGTCAACTATAACCAGTTCATTTTGGGTTACATTCTTATCACCAGGGAATTCATAACGATAAGTAGTCAGGAAGGCCTGTCATCCAACGAATTTATCACCCAAAAATCTCTAAGCAGACGTTCATCTTCGCGTACTAAATAAAGATGCCTTGAATCGGGGCACCAACAGATATCAGACATGACTTCTCCTTCTTCGTCCGTTCCTCCATCATGCGCATAAGAATAATACCGAACTCCATCAGTGGTCAACTGCACTTCCGTCGTATCCATTCCCATCTCCCCATTACCTTTCACATACAGATTGTGTTTCTTCACATACACAAGATATTTTCTGTCTGGCGAATATTTCATCCATGAGTAACGATCAAATAATGACCGACTCTTTTCTTTCTTTTTCTCTACAATCTGGTGTGTCAGGCGATTATATTCATAGTTCCTACCTTTATAAGAAAAAAGAAAAAGAAGCCAGGTTTTCAGAAAATTTGATATCACTCAACTCCAGTTTATTCCTGTCCACTACACCCCTAGTAATCTGTGCAATTCCCGATGCCAGTTTCCCTTTATCAAACAATGGTTCTTTTAACCGACGTTCAGGATCTACAAAATAGTAATCCTTCCCGACAGTCGTATGAAATTCAAACCAAAACTTATCTGTTCCATTAATTTCATTCGGCCAGAGATTTAGACTATTAGCAGTAAAATTACCCCCTAAACCGAAAGCCTGAAATTCATTTGCCAATTCATAGTTGGCCTGCTGTTGGGAAAAAGCATGCAGAATGCCTGACCAAGCAAATAAAACTATAAATAATATTCTTTTTCTCATATTCAAATAAACAAAGGAGAATCACATAAAGTATTCAAGACTCAATGCGATTCCCCGCATAATCTATATAGATCAAGTTATTTTAAAGGTCATACTGAACAATCTGGTTAGCATTTCCTATTTTATATAGTACATCCACTATTTTTCCAAAATTATTATCTCCTCCTTCTCACTTTCCTCATTCGGGTATAATTGTTTTATTTTTACATCATTAACCAATCCTGATTCTTGCTTGTCCTTCTCTTCCACCCCATATATAAAGAAACTTCCGTCTTCCAAGGCAACCCCTAACTGACCGTTGTAAACTCCATATTTTGGATACAAATATATATCATTAGATGAAAGAGCAATCACCTTCTTGTCAAATGTATGAATCAATTTTGGAGCAGATGCCATACCTTTCACATATTGGCAATACCACAATTCATTCCCCATTGCAATAACAACATACTGCTTTTGTTCAAATACAGCCATATCTGTATACTTTTATTTTTCAATGACGTCAAGTCATTTTCATAATAATCATATATATCCCATTTTTTATTCTTCATTCTGAAATAGCGCAATTGATAAGACATATCGTTACCCTTCATCAAGGCAACCCATGCTTGCATCATGTCGCCATTCACATTAACTGACGCAGTTTTCATTGTTACAATACTTTCATCACGCATATTCTGAAAGTTCTTAGCATCCTCTCCTTCAAATTCAACTATTTCTCCGGTATCCTTCACCGTATTATCATAAAATGTCGGGTCATTGGAACTATTCTTCACCCCACCTCCATTTCGAATAATTACCAATGAGTTATCCTCTTCACGGAGAGCCAGAACCGCATCCATATTTCTGTCCTTAAACTTCTGTACAGGATATAAAGCACTGAATTTAGTATAATTCCACAGTGGAATAGACATATAGGCTCCAGCATGAAAATCATTTGCAACCGGCTTCGTGTGCATATAAATATATCCATTTTCATCACGAATAAATTTTGCAGAGTAAGACATGGCAGCTTCTACAGGTTTGAAGCCTCCCACCGGCAAATCCCCATAGAACTCATCCTCTGTATATACTTCACGCTCCAAAGTATTACCGTTCAGCTCCACCCAACGATCTTGCATCACTACCAGTTCATCATATACAGTCTCTACCTGTCCGAAGGTACTAGGATAACCCAAATGCTCAAAAACACCTTTTGGGGTTGGTTCCTAAATCTTTGACTAAATACTTTTCGACAGAATGATATGCGATAGAATCACGTACCACTTTCTCACCCCAGATATTCACAGTTTCTGACACACCATACAAGGTCTTAATCTTGATAAATGAAAGTGTTGACTTTCCATCTACGTCAGACAAAACCACCCATCCTCTCTGATAAGGAGAACGAACCAAAATGTCTGTTGACGCAGAGTACTTAACCCCTGTTTTATTGTCGATGACGGAAAATGTGAGTTCAAACAATCCGATCTTATGAGAATTGAAAGTATACGAAGGTGCTTTTACATTCAACAATTCTCCGTCTAGTCTCCATTCGTAACTCACATCCGGATCTGTTTTATCAATTGTAAACTCAAACGTAGGTGTTATAACTAAGTCTTCATCTATCCCAACACTATAGTTTTTTTCAATATTACTAATAGTGCCTTTCAGTTCATTAATCGGTGTATAATCATAATTGTTTTTATCATCCAGGCAACTGCAAATGCTACTCAATAAAAGTAGTAATAAAATATAAACTGTTATCTTTTTCATACTTCTTCCGTTTTTTAATTATCCGGCAACAGGAATTTCCATTTTACCATACTCATCACTCATGGGTTCATCCGGATGTTGAGTATTATAATCTTTAATTCTATTTTTCAGACGCAGTGCATATTTACGCAATATAAACATATCTTTTCCGTCAAATACCACCCCGTCTTTTTTCAATTCTTCCAAAAACATTAAATATTTCTTTTCCGAATACCTCCCCAAATACCATTCTTCAACAATGTTGTAGGGATTATTCACATCACCGTCGTTTCTAGTCCACCACTCAGGTGCAAACAACAAATTAGATACGGAAATAATAGCACGTGAATAGACACTCGGACCTTGACGAACCTCACCACCGTCATTCACTTGCAACGTCAGCAGTTCAGCTTTCGTATCCAATTTTTCGTAATACTTCAGAACCACCAATATTTCTCCGGTTAGTTCTCCTGCTTTAATTACGCACTTCTCTGGCAATTCATATTGGGTAGCAGGCAAAGTCGTTCGTTCCGGATCTACACTGACCGTAAACTCCAAATCCTTATCCTGTACTTTTCCAGAAATGGTAACTCCTAATAATATCTTAGCATTTTCACCTTCATTGTAAAACTTAAAAGATACACCTGTTGTATCTGTTGTCATATTTTTCTCAAATGCAATATATGACACATCATTTGTATGGGTCAGTAATCCTTGCTCCTCACAAGAAGTAAAGAAGGAGACTCCCAACAATACAATGACTATATAAAAACTTATTCTTTTCATATATCTTCAATCTTTCAAAATTTAAATATTGCTTTCCGAATCAGGCAATGGCATCACCAAATTATCTTCAATCGCCGGATATTCTACGGACTGCTTTTCATCCGACCCTTCCAAGTTCCGTTTCAAACGCTTGTATAAAAAGAAAGTCTGTCCTTCGCCAATAAACTCGCGACGGGCGTCATCAACAATCAGATTAATAAAGTCTTGCTTCGTACCCGATTTGCTAAGGTCAGGAGAACTAATACCTCTCCCTTGTTTCACAGTTTTAAGATATGTCTTGGCCAATTCCTTATCTGTATCATAAATAGCCTCTGCAGCTATATAATATACTTCAGACATACGAATCATAGGCACCATTGTACTATTCACTTTACCAAAACCAGAACCTTCATCTTGTTTTTTATACTTCAATGAACGATAAAAAGAAGAAGTATTCGGTCCTAACTGATACTTAAGACGCCAGTCTTTATCGCTTTCGGTACCGAAGAATTTCGTTATCACAGCATCACTCAAAGCCAGATACTTTTCATCATCCGGTTTGGTAGCATTATCACTTGCATGATTAATCTCCAAATCCCAATCAGTCTGATCTGTAGAATATAATGCAAATATAATGTCTTCATACATCTTTATATTCCCATTCTCTATATTCATAGGTCCACTATAACTACTTGTTACTGCCTTATAATAACCTTTATCAGCATTAATATCTATTAGTAACTTCGCTGTTTCATAGGCCTTTTCCGATTGTCCTGCATATAAGTAAACACGAGCCAACTCCGCAGTTACGGCATGATAATTAAGATGGAATCCTCTGTACCACACAAAACGTTCTTCTCCGGAAGGAGACTTAGTAAAACGATTACCCGAAGTAAACTCTGATGACTTATCCACATCCTTCAAAATCTTTTGCGCTTCTACTAAATCAGCGATGATGCGTTCCAAACAGTAACCGACTGTTTGTCGATCGGATAAATAAGATGGATATTTGTCCACATAAGGAATAAAAAGCCTATCTCCCGGATTCATAGCCAAAGACGGCGCATATATACGTAACAAATCAAAATGCATATACGCCCGTAAGGCAATAGCTTCTCCTAAAATCATATTTTTCTCCTGCGTACGTTTGTAGAACAGCATTGTATCTTCCTCTGCCACCTGCTGTGCAAGGTTATTACAATTGGCTATGATATTCCACGCTGCGCTCCACATAGCATCTGTTGTAGGAGTAAGTTCAGAGTTCTTATACAAAAACTTCGATAATTTCTTCATAGCTTTACCACCACCGCTGTCGGGGGCTTTGTCCAAGTCATATACCTGTCCCCAGCCATCTATCAACCCCCAGCTCAGATTGCTACCGTACAAATCGAAAGTCGCCAACTTCCGGTATATACCGTTCAGAGCTGTACGATAACCATTTCCTGTCTCAAACAAATATTCTTCCTTTATCTCATCCGCAGGTCTCACGTCCAGCCAGTCACTACAAGAACTGAGCGAGATAGCTGCTAGACATGACGCAAATATTAGAGTATATATCTTTTTCATTTTTTCTTCTTTTTTAGAACTGTGCTTTTAATGAGAATTCCACTTTCCAAGATCTCGGATAGCTCAATCCGCGTTCCTGTTTAATAGAGGACCAGTTTATCAAGTCGCTCGTAGAAGCTTCCAGACGAAGCAGATTCATGCGGAGATGTTTTTTATCCAGTCACGGTTAAAATCATAGCTGACATTCAATGAATTCAATCGAACCAATGCTTTATCCTGCACGAAACGTGATGTTGGCAAAGTAGTCATCCCCCGGTCTTTAATATCTTTAAACTGAGCTATGTCACCCGGTTTTTTCCATCTGTCCGTCAATACGCGTAAATCGACATTCTTGTTCACTAAGTCCGCATTTTCCACATTGTTGACCAATGTTTGATTGTATTCCTGTCCACCCCACTCATAAAGAAATGAAGCAAACAGAGTCCAATTCTTATACGACAGGTTCAACCCGAAAGCACCACTACATTTAGGTTCTGTATTTCCAACTACAACCTCCTGCGCAGCATTCCACTTATCAGCTATAGAGCCATCACGGTTCAAAAAGATCTCTTTACCCGTAGTAGGATCAATGCCCAATGAACGTACAGCCCAAATTGAAGTCAGAGAAGCTCCTTCCTCATACTGTGGCAGTGGTACCGAATATTCCGCACCATGAGACAGCCCTAATGTTTCTTGATAAAGTGCTTCATTTTTATAATAAGCGGCCACTCTCTCATTATATGCTTTCTGAGAGTCGGAAATCTTCAGAATCTCATTCTTATTGTGCGCCATATTTCCCCATAACGCCACATTCCAGTTTCTGTCACGATAAATATCCGCACGAAGTTTTAATTCTACGCCTTTGTTGGCAACTTGTCCCATATTATCTTTGTAAGTAGAGAAACCGGAAGTTTGGGAAAGAGTGACATCATTCACCAAGTCGATTGTCTTATTATAGTAATACTCGAAATCAACAGTCAGGCGATCATGGAACGTTTTTGTTTCGATACCAACGCTCAGCTTATCCGTCTTTTCCCAAGTCAAATCTTTATTACCTAAAGCCTTCAATACAGCCCCATAACCTGTTATATACCATTCATCAAATAAAGTTTCATACATCGTCGTTGCAGCATAAGCCGGGAAATTAACTTTACCGGTACGCCCATAAGAAGCACGTAATTTTAACTTATTGATATATCCGTTACTTTTGAAGAAATCATAGTTATGAATATTCACACCCAAACCTCCAGAAAAGAAAGGAGCCCACTTCTGATTCGCCCCAAACTCTGACGAACCGTCAAAACGTACAGAAGCGTCTACCAAATAAATATCATTCCACGTATAATTGGCAGAAGCTAATACGCTAACCCTTCGTGTGGTATTCTCAGTACGAGTAGGTTTCTTATATACTTCCGCCGCATAATTCAGAGAGTGAAACTCACCCGACGGCAATCCACGATAATGAGCATTGGTACTCTCAGTGGTACCTGAAGCTGCTTCCCAACCTGCTGAAACATTCAAATTGTGCTGCTTGTTAAAGCTACGTGTATAGTATAAAAAAGCATTGGAATTCCAATCCAAACTTTCTCCATTCGTCGTATACAAATCACCGGCAAGATTATTATCTTTTGAACCTGTAACACTAGTCTTACTTGAAAGCGGATCAATAAACTTCTCTGATTTGGAATATTTCTTCGTTACACTGAACTGCCCTTTAACCGTCCAGTAATCATTCAGGTACCAGTTAAAGCTCAAATTATCAATAACCTCATCATAAGAGTTCCAATTATAATTACCCAAAGTTGCTTCATATAGCGGATTATTATTGTCACGTCCGCTAATTTTCGAATATGTGAGTTTCTCCCGGAGTGTTCCATCATCTTTATAAGGAGAGTCATAAGGCTGTAGTCCGCTAAAATCACTAAACGAACCATACGGAGATTCTTTCGATTTCGTATGCCCGAAAGATACATAGTTTCTTACTTGCAAATTCTTGATGCGATAATCCAAAGAGAAGCCTGCACTATAGCGATTACGTTCTGTACCCTTCATCACACCATCTGCTATATTAAATGAACCGTCCACACCATAACGCAAATTAGGTGTTCCTCCCTCTAAGTAAATACTGTGCTTATGATTGAAAGAATTTTGAAGTGGAATAGACATCCAATCCGTATCTACTCCTTTTTGAATTAAAGCGTATTTCTTATAATAGTTGTTCATCCCTACCGCAGTCGATGGAATGTTAGCTTGTCCTTTATCAAATAATCCTGCGAGACGCTCTATTTCCAGCTTCTCCGATGCATTTGCCAAATTATAATCCCGTAAATCGGGCATTTCCAACGTTCCTGTAAAGTTATAAGAGACACGAACCTCTCCTGCTTTCGGAGCAACAGTAGTAATTACCACCACTCCATTAGCAGCACGTGAACCATAAATAGCAGTAGCAGCAGCATCTTTCAAAACCGTCAAACTCTCAATACGGGTAGGATCCAAGTCATATACCTTCTCAATGCTTACTTCAAAACCGTCCATGATAAAAGTTGGTAAATTAGGATTATTCTCCAAATTTGATTTTGAAAGCTGATCTTTATCCAGTTCTTTAACGCCAAAACCGGAACGTCCACGAATATACATTTCTGGTAAAGCATTCGGGTCAGAACCAAATTGTACGTTATCTACCAAACGGAAAGAGGGATCGAATGACTGGATCGCCCCAATTATATTTGTCTGTGACACCTTACGCAAGTCATCACCCGAAATCTGAGTCGAACTACCCGTAAAACTGGATTTACGTACATTGCTATATCCGGTCACAACCACATCTTCCAATGTCTTGACATCATCCACCAATGTAATTTCAACCGTTTTCCGACGAGTAGCATCCACTTGGACAGTTTGCTTCTTCATACCTATAAAAGAAACTTCCAACACCACCTTATCACTTTTTACGTCCAAAGTAAATTCACCTTCAATATTGGTAGAAGTACCTGTACGAGTACCTTTAACAATAATACTAGCTCCGGGAATCGGCTCTCCATGTGAGTCTGTCACCATACCACGGACACGGTTTTCACGCTTTTGTTTTCGAATGACAACAATACCGTCTTTCATCACATAGTCAAACCCTTGAGGATTCAACACTAATTTAAGAGTTGTATCCCATCTCTCGTTCTTCACATCAAGTGATACCGAAGGAACACCCTTGAACATTTGTGAATTATATAACATATTCACACCTGTCTGTTTTTTCACTGCATCCAGGACAGTCTCTATAGAGACATTGTGCAGTTTCAAAGTCACCGTCTTGTCTTGTGACGGTAATGCCCATGCACTAAACGTACAGCACATTGCCACTAGAAAACATAGCAGCCATCGTTTTTCTCTCATAAATTAATAATTAAACTTTTGTGTACCTAATATTCTAACTATTCTAATATTCTATCTTTTCCATTCCTGTTCTTCCACTTTGTCATATATCAATATATTCCTGCCACTGATTTTATAAGTAAGGTCTCCTGTCAGTTCCAGTGCATCCAGGAATGAATTTATTGTTCCGTAGCGTTTCAAGTTACCACTATAGGTAATGTCGCGCAGGTTAGGGGTTTCATAATAAACCTGTATGTCGTACCAGCGTTCGAATGTCTTCATTATATCGCCCAAGGGACGGTCATTAAAGATGTACATACCATCTACCCAACCAACATATTCTTCCAAATCCACCTTGCGTTTCGTTGAACTATTGGCAAATACAACAGCTTGTTCACCCGGTGAGAGAGTAACCGTTTCCGCATTTAATGTAGAGAATTTCACTTTTCCATGTACTAGGGTTGTATAACAAACAGGGGTATCGGCATAAGCATTCACGTTGAATTCAGTACCAAGTACAGTTATTTCCCCGAGATGAGTTTGTACCACAAATGGATGATTCTCATCTCCTGCTACATCAAAATAAGCTTCACCCTCCAAACGCACAATTCGACGTTTACCGGCAAAACGTACCGGATAGGTCAATTTAGAACCGGCATTCAAATGTACTGTCGTTCCATCTGCAAGGATTACAGTATTTTCACCTCCACGCGGTATTACCAGTTCATTTGATTTGCCAGATTGTTCTTCAATGTTTTTCTCCTCATGTTGTGTCGTGACGGTAGGCTGATAAGACAGCACTCCTTTCTTATATTTTACTTGAACGCCATCTACTACTACGCTTACTTCTTTTCTATGCACATCAATCACGCTGCCATCGGACAAAGTCAATTGTGCCTGCTGCGTTCCCGGCTGAATCAAAGTTTTCCCTTCTTTTTCCGATGAGATATAATTCGACATATAGAAAGAAAGAGCAACGGCTAAAGTAACGACAGCCGCAGCAGCGTACCACCCCACCCGACGAGAACGACTCTTCCGGCCTTTCGATTCCATCTGCCCGATACTCTGAAGAAAAGACTGATAAGCTTTCTTTGACGAATATTTTTGATATTCTCCAAAGGCGACTTTCAAAGTCTCCCCGCTCTGTAATTGCTCGTATACATTTCGTAAGTCCGGACATTCTGCCAACCGTTTCTCAAGATCTTTTTGTTCCACTTCATCAGCCTCCCCCAAAAGAACCTTTCTCATTAAAGCAGCGTCTTGATATACATTTTCGAACTTCTTCATCTTATTGCGTTTTTTTAATTAAACAATTGTTTAATTCATCTTTATTATAGATATACACAACTCATAAAAACGGGTGACAAAAAGATGACATTTTTTTGAGATAAAAGAATAATGAATCAGAATTTAGAGGTAGAAATATATCATAATATCATTATATAGAAGAAAAAGATTTGATTTTAACAAATAGAATAAATCTTAATCAATCAATAAAAAGACAAAGAAGTATCAGAATGTTTTTTATTTTTAGAAAAATAAAAAAAGAATTATGGAATGAATGGAATCCCCCAACCTTTCACGGAGGAATTTATAGCTGCGAGTCTTTTGGGTTTTGACAGTATTGATACTTATTTCCAAACGTTCCGCTATCTCTTCCCATGTATGTCCCTCAATTCTCATTAAAATAATCCGACGTTGTTCGGCAGGAAGTTCTTCGATATAGCAATAGAGTTGCCGGATAATTTCTTCTTTTACTGTCAGTGCATAAATCGTATCTTCGTCCACCATACTTTCTTCTTCCGCCAAAGAACTTAAAATAGTATCATGAATTTGATTATTACGTATATATAATAAGGCATTATTATAGCAGGCACGATAAAGATAATTGGTAAGTTCTTTAATATCAGAAAAGGTACGCTTCCCTCCCATACAGAAATAAAAACTTCCTGTACCAAATCTTCCACCGCATCGGGGACTGGCAATATCTTGGAAACATAAACACATAAAGCAGTATAAAAACGATCGTAGAAATCGCCCCACATCTTTTCATCCTTCCGGTTTACTCCCGCTACTATAGTGTCAATTTTATCGTTCATACTGTCACATTACCTGCGAAAAAAGAGAACAGAATTCATAAAAATCACCGTAACTACTTACTTTTGCGACATTTACGAATGCAAATATATTGTTTTTTTCAGAAACGCAGACCTTGCCGACTTACAAAATAAAAAATAAAATGCAACAGGGCACAAAAGGCGCAAGCTTTAAAGAGGAATATAAAAATAAGAAATACTTCGATTAGTAATAACATTATTTGCAATAAAATCATTACCAATCAAAATATGTTCGGGACTTGATTGTTTACTACTTTCTGATTGCTATGATATATGCTGTCATTCACAGTCGTCACAGAGGCGTAACCATCTTATTCACAGATATCTTATGTGAACAGGTAGTATCATTCTCACTCTTCACAGCCCTTCACTTTCTTCACCAAATACACATTGCCCAATCTCGTATGCTGTCGACTGATACCCGTTGCAGTCAGAATCTGCGCCAATTGGATAGGAGTACAATTACGAAGTACAGCCGGAAACCTCTTTTTCAATTCTTGATGAATGATAGCGGCGGAGAGTGACAGACAATCCGGTTCATCCAACATGGCAGGCGCGTATATGTTGCACACAATGTCTTCTATGGGGTTGACATGATAGTATGCGCTATTATGACGTTGCAAAGCATGTTCTTCCTCCTTGTTGAACCAGTGACGGGCACCTGCAAGCAATTCCTCTTTCAGTTGGGCGTAGATTTGTGAATGTTCAATTCCGGTACAGTCAATATCATGCTCCGCTTCAATGCAGATGAATCTGCGGCTGCCTGTCGGATCGCACAGTAAGTCAGTCCGGTTACTTGTTCCGATGAAAGAGGCGATACGAGGCAGCGACCGGAAATTTTTCTGATAGGCTTTGCAGATGTTGAGGCTGGACATTTGCATCAGATTTTTAAGTAACGGCATCTTTTGTGCTCCGAATTTATCAAATTCGTCCATGTTTAGTAACCCCATCTCGGCTAGGAGACGTTCGGGATTGCCTTGTGCGGTTAGTTTCAGATTATCCGAATAATAACGGGCTAGTTGTGGCGGCATCAGCATACGGCAGAAAGTGGATTTATGGCGTCCCTGTTCTTCGCTGATAAGTATCGGGGCTACGCTGTTTGCTTGTGTTTGATTCACTCCCAGCCATTGGGCGGCAAGTCCGAGCATCCAGGTGTGAAAGCTTTTTATCCATATAGGAGTGTCGGATACTCGCTTCGCCAAGGGCTTCAACCGATCCGTTCCGTCCCAGGCAGGTAGTTCGTTCATATAAAGCCGGAAAGGGTGGTAGCTTTCCACTAGGGTAGAGTAAATGTATCTTTGAAGGTCCTTGTCCCAGCAGTTGATTCCTTCTTTGTGGGCTTCCAGGCAGAAAGTATTCAGTTCTCGCTTGTCTATGCGGCAGAAAGGAATTTCTCGTTGCCCGGAGGGGCGAAATTCGGTTTCTTCGGTGAGTAAGTTGTAGCGGAAGTCATATCGTACTTTCAAAAAGTCAATCACTTGTCGTGTTAGAAGGACGGGGTGTTTATGTACTTCTTGTTCATCTATTTCTTGCATTTTCGGTACGTTCTTTGAAGTGTTCGGTGAAACGATGACGTTTGACGATTCTTTCATCAATGCTTGTATTCTTTTTGCCAAACGTTTCGAGTTATATTCTAATGTCTTCATATTTTTCTTGTTTTTTAAATGAATAAATGTTGTTTTTTCGACCGGTTGATGCTGCTAAGGTATAACATGAAATATGGGGTTTGCAAGTATTTAACTAAGAAAATATTTATTTTCTTCTGAAACGAAAAACAAGCTTTCCTATGCTGATATATCGTTACTTTGTCGTATCTTTAGTGCTTGTTTAGGAAAAGCCGACTGGAGTTGTCCGGTTGGCTGACAATAGTTGACTGAACAGCCGATTCCAATCGTTCGAATAGCCGATTAAAGTTGTCCTATGATGAAGTTACACATTTAAATTGATAAGAAGTAATGGCTATTGTGTTTGATTGGTATGAAAATCCTAATGCTTCTTCGGAAGAAGAAGCGGCGTTGCATCCGCGTATCTTTATGAATGGAAAAGTGGATACGGATACTCTTTGTTACAAGATTCATGACTACAGTTCGTTGACTGTGGGCGATGTAAAGAATGTGCTTGATAACTTATCGAAGATTCTCGGCGAGTCGTTGCGAGAGGGAAAAGAAGTACATATCGAGGGGATCGGCTATTTTTATCCCACTTTGGCTGCTACGGGGAAAGTGACTCGTAGCACTCCGCATAAGACTAATAAGGTGGCTTTCAAAACTGTCCGATTTCGCCCTGACAGTAATCTGAAAGGACATTTTGTGGGTGTCCGCGCCAATCAGTCCAAGTATGTCCGTCATTCGGAGAAGGTGTCAGAGGTGGAGATTGATATGCTGTTGAAAGAATATTTTGCCGAACATCAGATGATGACCCGCCGTGATTTTCAGGAAGTGTGTGGTTTGGCACGTACTACGGCCAAAACGCATTTGGTACGTTTGCGTGGAGAAGGAAAGCTGGTGAATATCGGTTTGCGCAATCAGCCGATGTATGTGCCTGCTCCCGGTTATTATGGCGTATCCAGAGATGCGGCACATCCTTCACGGTAGTGACTGTGAAGGATGTGAAAGAGGTATTTTCACTCAACGAATCACGTAAAAGACTGATAAACTGAGACTTATCTCAATGTGAAGAGAATGAACAAAGGGCACAAAAAAAGAGCGAATTATTCCGCTCCACCATTAAAGAATCCCCATAAATGGGATTCTTCTTTTTTCATCATTCATTTACTCGTTTCCTGAAAACTACTTTTTACTAATACCTAGTCAAAACAACCTTTTTCCTAAAAACTAATCTTAAAATCCAATACCTTAATTTTATAAACTAATACCTTTTAATATTACCTTTTTCTAATACCTAAAATATAAGTAGTTTCACAACTACACTGCAAAGGTATAGCTGTTTGCGAAAACAGCAAAAGCCATCATGCAAAAAAATACATTCAGACTTGTTTTTTTGACTTATGTCAAGACGTAGGGTAGATTTTGAGTGTAAACCTCAAGTTTATTCCCACAGCAATCCGTATTTTCAACAAATCTTTCCTTTTACTCTCTAGTTGCACTCATAATTGAGCAAGCACATAACTAACAAAAAGAAAGCAAAACAGGGGATTGAAAAAGACAAACTATTGCCATTCCATCCAAAAATATACAATCACAAAAGCCAATAAGCGGTCTATTTTCGAACAATCTGCATATTTCTAACCCGAAATTACGGCGTTTTTTCAGTTAAGCCGGATTCCTCCTCGGATTTTCAGAAGCAAAAACAGCTTGAAGATACAAGTCTCACAACTTTTCCGTAACTTTGCAGCGTTTGATAATAAATAAGATAGGAATGGATTTTAAGTACGACGTAATTGTAATTGGTGCCGGACATGCTGGTTGTGAAGCAGCGGCAGCCGCTGCTAATTTAGGTTCCAAGACTTGTCTCATCACTATGGACATGAACAAGATTGGACAGATGAGTTGCAACCCGGCAGTAGGAGGAATCGCCAAAGGACAAATTGTACGTGAAATAGATGCACTGGGTGGACAGATGGGATTGGTTACGGACGAGACGGCCATCCAATTCCGAATTCTAAACCGTTCGAAAGGCCCTGCCATGTGGAGTCCCCGCGCCCAATGCGACCGGGCTAAGTTCATTTGGTCCTGGCGGGAGAAACTGGAAAATACACCCAACCTTCATATCTGGCAAGATACCGTATGTGAACTGCTCGTTGAAAACGGTGAGGTTACTGGATTGGTCACCGCATGGGGTGTCACCTTCAAAGCGAAATGCATTGTGCTCACCGCAGGAACTTTCCTCAACGGACTGATGCACGTAGGTCGCCATCAATTACCGGGAGGAAGAATGGCCGAACCGGCTTCTTATCAATTGACCGAATCCATCGCCCGTCACGGCATCACCTATGGAAGAATGAAAACCGGTACTCCGGTACGAATTGACGCACGTAGCGTTCATTTTGACCAGATGGAAACACAAGACGGCGAATCGGACTTCCACAAGTTCTCATTCATGAATACTAGCACGCACCACTTAAAGCAACTTCAATGCTGGACATGCTACACTAATGAAGAAGTACACCGGATTCTGCGTGAAGGTTTGCCGGATTCTCCCCTGTTCAACGGACAGATACAAAGTATCGGACCACGCTATTGCCCGAGCATCGAAACCAAGATTGTTACTTTCCCCGATAAAGACCAGCACCAATTATTCTTGGAACCGGAAGGCGAAACAACACAAGAGCTATATCTTAACGGATTCTCTTCTTCACTTCCGATGGAAATACAAATTGCGGCACTGAAACAAATCCCGGCTTTCAAAGATCTGGTCATCTATCGTCCGGGATATGCTATCGAATATGACTATTTCGATCCGACCCAATTAAAACATACGTTGGAATCGAAGATTATCAAAAACCTGTTCTTTGCCGGACAAGTGAACGGCACTACCGGATACGAGGAAGCAGGAGGACAAGGATTGATAGCCGGCATCAATGCGCACATCAACTGCCACGGCGGAGAAGCATTTACTCTGGCTCGCGACGAAGCATATATTGGCGTATTAATCGACGATTTGGTTACCAAAGGTGTGGATGAGCCCTACCGTATGTTTACCTCCCGTGCAGAATATCGCATTTTGCTTCGCATGGACGATGCGGATATGCGCTTAACAGAAAAAGCATTTAAGCTTGGGTTGGCAAAAGAAGATCGCTATCAGTTGGTAAGAAGCAAGAAGGAAGCTGTGGAACAAATCGTTTCTTTCGCACGCAACTATTCGATGAAACCGGCATTAATTAATGATGCTCTCGAAAAGATAGGAACAACTCCCCTGCGTCAGGGATGCAAGTTGATAGAAATTCTAAACCGTCCGCAAGTGACAATTGAGAATATAATAGAACATGTTCCGGCGTTTCAGCGGGAACTGGAGAAAGCGACAAGTTCGGATCAGGATCGAAAAGAAGAGATTCTCGAAGCGGCTGAAATTTTAATCAAGTATCAAGGATACATTGACAGAGAACGAATGATTGCTGAAAAGCTGGCACGATTGGAGAGCATAAAGATCAAAGGAAAATTTGATTATTCTACCATTCAATCCCTATCCACCGAAGCTCGGCAAAAGTTGGTAAAGATAGATCCGGAAACGATTGCGCAAGCGAGCAGAATTCCAGGAGTCTCCCCAAGCGACATCAACGTACTGCTCGTGCTTTCGGGACGATAGGCGGCAACGTTTCACGTGAAACAAATCATTTAAAGAAACGATATAATTCAATGATTATGAGCAAAGAAACACTAATCAAAAGCATTCGGGAAGTACCCGATTTTCCGATCCCCGGAATCCTGTTCTACGATGTCACCACCCTATTCAAAGATCCATGGTGCTTGCAGGAATTATCCAATATCATGTTCGATATGTATAAGGATAAAGGAATCACCAAAGTAGTGGGTATAGAATCAAGAGGCTTCATTATGGGACCGATTCTGGCAACCCGTCTAAACGCCGGTTTTATTCCAATCCGCAAGCCGGGCAAACTCCCAGCAGAAACGATTGAAGAAAGCTACGATAAGGAGTATGGCAAAGACACGGTGCAAATCCACAAAGATGCACTGGACGAGAATGATGTAGTTCTACTACATGATGATTTGCTGGCAACAGGAGGCACGATGAAAGCGGCTTGTGAATTGGTGAAAAGATTAAAACCTAAAAAGGTATATGTAAACTTCATCATTGAGTTGAAAGAACTGAATGGAAAATCAGTATTCGGAGACGACGTAGAAGTAGAATCGGTATTGACTTTATAAAGGATTTGCATCTATTTGCAGAGAATGTGTCAAAAGTAAGCAGCTAGCGATCTCTCATACCTAACGATTATGAATGTAGAACCGGAAAGCAAAACCAATGAATATCTGAAAGGGATTGTAGCCAACCTTCCCGAGAAACCGGGTATTTACCAATACCTGAATACGGAGGGCACGATTATATACGTTGGAAAGGCAAAAAATCTAAAGAAAAGAGTCTATCTTACTTCAGCAAAGAGCATGAGCCGGGAAAGACGCGAATACTGGTCAGCAAAATCGCTGATATTCGCTATATCGTAGTCAACACAGAAGAAGATGCGTTATTGCTGGAAAATAATCTGATAAAGAAATACAAACCGCGCTACAACGTTCTGTTAAAGGACGACAAGACCTACCCTTCTATTTGCGTGCAGAATGAATACTTTCCGAGAGTCTTCAAAACAAGAAAGGTTATCAGGAACGGCTCCTCTTATTATGGCCCGTACAGTCACATACCATCCATGTATGCGGTATTGGACCTGATAAAGCATCTATATCCCTTGCGCACATGCAATTTAAATTTAAGTCCGGAAAACATACGGGCTGGTAAGTTTAACGTATGCCTGGAATATCATATAAAAAACTGCGCCGGGCCATGCATCGGATTGCAATCACAGGAAGAATATCTCAAAAACATAGATGAAATCAAGGAAATCCTGAAAGGGAATACACAAGAAATCAGCCGTATGCTACTGGAAAGGATGCAGACGCTGGCCGGCGAAATGAAGTTTGAAGAGGCACAGAAGGTTAAAGAGAAGTATCTTCTGATTGAGAGCTATCGTTCGAAATCGGAAGTAGTAAGCTCCGTATTGCACAACATAGATGTATTTTCTATTGAAGAGGACGAGTCCAATTCTGCTTTCATCAACTATCTGCATATTACAAACGGCGCCATTAACCAGGCGTTTACATTCGAATACAAAAAGAAGCTGAACGAATCAAAAGAGGAGCTTTTAAGGCTTGGTATTATCGAAATGCGGGAACGCTACAAAAGCCAATCCAGAGAGATTATAGTGCCTTTTGAACTCGATTTGGAGTTAAACAATGTCGTATTTACCGTTCCACAGCGGGGAGATAAGAAGAAATTGCTGGATCTTTCGGTTCTAAACGTGAAACAGTACAAGGCCGATCGCCTAAAACAGGCGGAAAAATTGAATCCGGAGCAAAGAAGCATGCGTTTAATGAAAGAAATTCAGCAAGAATTGCATCTGGACAGACCGCCTTTGCAAATTGAATGCTTTGACAACTCAAACATACAGGGTTCTGATGCCGTGGCAGCTTGTGTTGTATTTAAGAAGGCCAAGCCATCAAAGAAGATTACCGGAAATACAATATAAAGACGGTTGTAGGACCTGATGACTATGCTTCCATGAAAGAGGTCGTCAGAAGACGTTATCAACGCGCTATTGAAGAGAACACCCCTCTGCCCGACCTGATTATCACCGATGGTGGAAAAGGCCAAATGGAGGTCGTTAGAGAGGTGATTGAAGATGAGCTGAACTTAACAATCCCGATTGCCGGACTGGCAAAGGACAACCGCCACCGCACATCGGAACTTCTTTTTGGATTTCCTCCGCAGACGATTGGTATCAAACAGCAAAGCCCATTATTCCGTCTGCTGACACAGATTCAGGATGAAGTACACCGTTTTGCTATTAGTTTCCATCGTGATAAACGCAGCAAACGACAAGTTGCATCCGCACTGGATAATATCAAAGGTATCGGAGAAAAGACAAAAACAGCACTTCTGAAAGAGTTTAAGAGCGTAAAACGAATCAAAGAAGCCTCTTTTGAGGAGATTGCCGTTATCATCGGAGAAGCGAAAGCCAAGACCGTAAAAGAAGGTTTAGGTAACGAACAACAAAAGGAAATACGTCAAGCCAAGGCGGCACTGTTCGAAAGTTCGAGCAGTGCCGCTCTAAATTTCAAACCATAACAATCAATAAGTTGATTATCACTATCAAGATAGCGAATTGACAACAAATAATAACGAATGGTCCTATTGACTACGGCAAATTCACAATATTTTCCCACCAACACACCGTTTTCTCTTCTGAATTTTGTAAATTTGCCTTTCCTAATCATGAAATAGAATAAATAATAATGAGAATAGTCATACAACGGGTAAGCCATGCGTCAGTAACCATTGAAGGACACTGCAAATCGTCCATCGGAAAGGGATGCTGATATTAGTTGGCATCGAAGAATCAGACGGGCAGGAAGACATCGACTGGCTCTGCAAGAAGATAGTAAATCTACGTATCTTCGACGATGAAAATGGGGTAATGAACAAATCTATTTTAGAAGATGGAGGCGAAATTTTAGTTATCAGCCAGTTCACGCTACACGCTTCTACCAAGAAAGGGAAATCGCCCCTCCTACATCAAAGCTGCCAAACCGGATATCTCTATCCCACTCTACGAACAATTCTGCAAAGATTTAAGCGGTGCACTGGGAAAAGAAATAGGCACAGGAATCTTTGGAGCAGACATGAAAGTTGAACTTTTAAACGACGGTCCCGTTACTATATGCATGGATACCAAAAAACAAAGAATAATAACTAACCATCAACAATTAATCATTAAAAAATGACTCTGGAAGAAGCACAGAAACAAGTGGACCAATGGGTGAAAACATACGGTGTCCGCTACTTCAGCGAGTTGACCAATATGGCAGTCCTGACGGAAGAAGTAGGAGAACTGGCCCGTGTCATGGCCCGCAAATATGGCGACCAATCCTTCAAGGAAGGAGAGAAAGACAACATAGATGAAGAGATAGCAGACGTCTTATGGGTGCTTCTCTGCATCGCCAACCAGACGGGAGTAGACATCACTGACGCTTTCCGGAAAAGCATGGAGAAGAAAACGAAACGAGATAATAAAAGACATATCAACAACCCAAAACTGAAAGATCATGGAAGAGAATAACTCACAGCCCAACAAGTACAAGGCCGCATTGGCAAAGTATAATACCAATCTGAGCGATGCAGATATTCAAGCTCGCGTAGCTGAATTGATTGAGAAAAAAGTGCCGGAAAACAACACGGAAGACGTTAAGAAGTTCCTGTTCAACTGTATTGATCTGACTACTTTGAATAGTACTGACAGCGACGAAAGCGTGATGCACTTTACTGAAAAAGTCAATCAGTTTGACGACGAATATCCTGATCTGAAAAACGTAGCAGCCATCTGTGTGTACCCCAACTTTGCAGCCATCGTTAAGAATACGTTGGAGGTAGACGGAGTCAATATAGCCTGTGTATCAGGAGGTTTTCCCTCTTCACAGACATTCATTGAAGTAAAAGTGGCAGAAACAGCATTAGCAATCGCAGAAGGCGGTGCAGATGAAATAGATATTGTCATTTCCATCGGCAAATTCCTAAGCGGAGACTACGAAGGAATGTGCGAAGAAATACAGGAATTAAAGGAAGTTTGCAAGGAACGCCACCTCAAAGTAATCCTCGAAACAGGTGCACTAAAGAGCGCTTCCAACATCAAGAAGGCCTCCATCCTGTCCATGTATTCGGGCGCAGATTTCATCAAGACTTCCACTGGTAAAGCAACAGCCTGCCGCAACTCCGGAAGCCGCTTACGTGATGTGTGAAGCTATCAAAGAATACTATCAGAAGACAGGAAACAAGATTGGATTCAAACCGGCAGGTGGTATCAACACTGTTAACGATGCGATTATTTACTACACTATTGTAAAAGAGCTATTAGGTGAAGAATGGCTGGATAATCAACTGTTCCGCTTGGGAACCAGCCGCTTAGCCAACCTCCTCCTTTCCCTGACATCAAAGGCGAAGAAATCAAGTTCTTCTAAAAATTAAAGGCTACATTAGCAATCAAATACGCCTTACCGCGCGACTCCCGTATCACGGGAATCGACGCGGTATTTTTTATTTAAGAAAAACTAAACATAGTTACTGGACAATTCGGAAAAATAATTATCTTTGTAAACGGTTTAGCGATGAAAATATAGCTAATTAGTTATATTAGAGAACGTTTCATTTATTACCAGTTCCTGGAATTCGGCAAAATTCAAAGTTATGAATGGTAATAAGCAAACGGGTCTCACGCACCTTCATGTATATAATTTTGTTATATATCGAATGGAGCGTGGGACTGTTGCTTGTATACTCATAACGGCTTGCCGAAGCCTCAGGAAAATACATGGCAACAGTTCTCACGCTTTTCATGAACTTTATGGAGGTATTAAGGATGGACGCTTACACGAGAACCTTACGATTCAATCACAACCCTCTGAATCTCATCCTCGGAACAGAGAAAAAGAAGGGGCTACGCATCGGTTATATGGAAGCTGGACTGCAAGGCTTCTATCTCAACTCCATGGAGACCGGAGTCCATCCCCAAAAGCTATCCAGACTGCTAACAGAGGAGTTTCACTGCACCGATAATGAGTCCGCCACCGGACTATTCCAGTTCCTTATCAACGAAGGCGACAGAGTCTCCTACCAGATTATGCTCCCCTATTTACTCTCTACAGAGAACATCAACGAGTTCGAAAACATCATTCAAAAGCGTTTTTTCGGAGTGGAACGCTTTATCCGTCAAGGAAAGAATCTATACAAATTTGTGAAATATACAGAGGAAAGAAGGGACCCTATTATATGGATAAATGACTTGGAAAAAGGGATTATCGGATGGGACATGGGATTGCTTGTCAGCTTGGCGCGCGCCTCCCAAACATGCGGGCACATCAGCAAGGAACAAGCCTGGAAGTACATAGAACAAGCAGCCCAATTATGCTCTTTAGATCTTCATACAGCTGAAGAAATAGACAAGAGTTTCCTTTTAGGAAAAGCGATGAAATCGGGAAAGATAGAAGATTGGGATCGATTATTATCGTGCTATTCACTCCTGGGCAGGCACAGGAAGTAACTATTTTTCGCGGTCTACCACGTAATCCAGGTAAGCCCGGAGAGCTGCACAGATATCGGAATCCGGCAAAGAAGCCAATAGATTGAAGGCTTTTTGCTTATAGACATTCATCGTCTGAACGGCATATTCAATACCCCCGTTTTCTTTGATAAACGAGATCAAACGGGCAATTTCATCGGGAGTAGCTGTACCCTCCTTTACCTTGATTGCAATTTCTTGCGCTTCCTCGTTTTTCGTCGTATTCAGCACATACAAAGCGGGTAATGTCAGTTTACCTTCAAGCATATCATTACCCGTAGGTTTACCAATCTCCTTATTATCAAAGTAATCGAAAATATCATCTTTTATCTGGAAACAGATACCAATATATTCGCCCAGCAAACGGGCAAGTTCAGCTTCCCCCTCACCCACACCTACCGAGAAAGCGGCAGCCTTTGTGCAGGCAGCAAAAAGAGCAGCAGTTTTCTTGCGGATTACATCAAAATAGACTTCCTCGGAAAAACTGTGATTACTTACATTTGAAAGCTGAAGCAACTCACCGTCAGCAAGATCCTGTCCAAGAGTGGACACCAGTTGAATAATACGATGACTGTTTGTCAGTTCGGCGTGTACGAGGCTGGTTGCCAATAAATAGTCACCCGTCAGCACCGCTACTTTATTATTAAAGATAGCATTTACCGAGAGCTGTCCACGACGTTCGGAACTTTCATCCACTACGTCGTCATGTACCAAACTGGCTGTATGAAGAAGTTCCAATGAAACAGCTGCATGAAGAGTGGAAGGACATACAGCACCATAAAGACGTGCCACCAGCAAAACAAGAATAGGACGCATCATCTTACCATTCCTCTGCCGTATGTGAGATACGACGCTATCGAGCAATGCATTTGAACTGGAGAGAGAACTATCAAAAAGTTCTTTGAAGTCGCCCAGTTCCGCTTCAATCGGAGTTCTGATAAGTGAGATACTGTCCATTTATTACACAATTTGAGCACAAAAGTAATAATAAAACGCTTAATACCGTATTTTTTTGTACTTTTACCATGAAAAATTAATTAAATCTATGGATTCAAGTAATAAATTATTTCTTTTAGACGCTTATGCATTGATATATCGGGCGTATTACGCCTTTATTAAGAACCCAAGAATCAATTCCAAAGGATTCAACACTTCAGCCATACTGGGTTTTGTGAACACCCTCGAAGAAGTACTGAAAAAAGAGAATCCCACTCATATAGGAGTAGCCTTCGACCCTGCAGGACCCACCTTCCGCCACGAAGCTTTCGAACAATATAAAGCGCAGCGTGAAGAAACTCCGGAAGCAATCCGTCTTTCCGTACCTATTATAAAGGATATTATACGCGCCTACCGCATCCCCATTCTGGAAGTTGCAGGCTACGAAGCCGATGATGTGATAGGTACACTCGCTACCGAAGCCGGCCGCCAAGGTATCACCACCTATATGATGACTCCCGACAAAGATTACGGGCAGCTGGTAAGTGACAAAGTATTTATGTATCGCCCCAAACACACAGGAGGTTTCGAAGTGATGGGCGTGGAGGAAGTGAAAGCCAAGTTTGACATTCAGTCTCCGGCACAAGTGATTGACATGCTCGGACTGATGGGAGACTCTTCGGATAATATCCCCGGATGTCCCGGAGTAGGAGAAAGGACTGCTCAAAAACTGATTTCCGAATTCGGAAGCATCGAAAATTTATTAGAGCATACCGACCAACTGAAAGGTGCACTAAAGACAAAAGTGGAAACGAACCGGGAAATGATTACTTTCTCGAAATTCCTCGCCACGATTAAAATCGATGTGCCCATCCAACTTGAAATGGATTCTCTTGTCCGCGAAGAAGCAGACGAAGATTCACTCCGCAGCATTTTCGAGGAACTGGAATTTAGAACGCTCATCGATCGGGTACTAAAAAAAGAGGTTTCCGGAAATGGAATAACCTCCACTCCCGGAAGCAAAGTAGCCACCGGAAAAAGCGCCCCCTCTCCTCTTCCACTTTTTCCCGAAGAAGGAGGCGGAATACAAGGCGATTTGTTTGCGAATTTCACGCCCGATGAACCGGGTGAAGCAAAAAAATCGAACCTAGAGACGTTAGAATCGCTCTGTTGTGACTATCAACTCATTGATACAGAAGAGAAAAGGCAGGAAATTATTCAAAAGTTACTTACATCGAAAATTCTCTCGTTAGATACGGAAACCACCGGAACCGAACCAATGGATGCCGAATTAGTCGGAATGAGTTTTTCCATTGCCGAAAATGAAGCATTTTATGTTCCTGTTCCATCAGATCGGGACGAAGCGTTAAAAATCGTAAATGAGTTCCGTCCGGTCTTCGAAAATGAGAATTCGTTAAAAGTCGGACAGAATATCAAGTACGATATGATCGTTCTTCAAAATTATGGTGCAGTAGTAAAAGGTCCGCTTTTCGATACGATGATCGCTCACTATGTTCTTCAACCGGAACTTCGTCATGGTATGGATTACCTGGCAGAAATTTATCTGCATTATCAGACCATCCATATTGACGAACTGATAGGCCCCAAAGGAAAGAATCAGAAGAACATGCGCGACCTCGACCCGAAAGATGTATATCTGTACGCTTGCGAAGATGCGGACATCACTCTGAAACTGAAAAACGTATTGGAGAAAGAGCTGAAAGAAAATGATGCAGAACGTTTGTTCTATGATATAGAAATGCCGCTTGTTCCGGTATTGGTCAATATCGAACGGAACGGAGTATTGCTGGACACGGAAGCACTGCAACAGTCATCCGCTCATTTCACCGCCCAGATGGAGCAAATCGAAAAAGAGATTTACGAATTAGCCGGTGAAACTTTCAACATCGCTTCGCCCAAGCAAGTCGGTGAGGTACTATTTGACAAACTGAAAATCGTAGAGAAGGCAAAAAAGACTAAGACCGGCCAGTACGTCACCTCAGAAGAAGTGCTCGAAAGCCTCCGGCACAAACATCCGGTAGTAGAAAAGATTCTGGAACATCGCGGACTGAAAAAGCTATTGGGCACGTATATCGACGCGCTTCCCCAACTTATCAACCCACGCACAGGAAGGGTGCATACCTCTTTCAACCAGACCGTAACCGCTACGGGACGCCTTAGTTCAAGTAACCCGAACTTACAAAATATCCCTATCCGCGACGAGAATGGAAAAGAAATCCGTAAAGCATTCATCCCCGATGAAGGCTGCCTCTTCTTCTCTGCCGACTATTCGCAAATTGAGTTGCGCATCATGGCACACCTTAGCGAGGATAAGAATATGATTGATGCTTTCCTTAGCAACCACGATATTCATGCTGCCACCGCTGCCAAAATCTATAAGATTGATCTGAAAGATGTAGGTTCCGACATGCGCCGTAAAGCCAAGACTGCCAATTTCGGTATCATCTATGGCATATCCGTATTTGGCCTTGCCGAACGAATGAATGTAGACCGCAAAGAAGCCAAAGAATTAATCGACGGTTACTTTGAAACTTATCCGGGAGTGAAAGCCTATATGGATAAAAGTATTCAGGTGGCCCAGGAAAAAGGTTATGTGGAAACAATTTTCCATCGGAAACGCTTCTTGCCGGACATCAACTCCCGCAATGCCGTTGTACGCGGATATGCCGAACGAAATGCCATCAACGCCCCTATCCAGGGAAGTGCGGCAGATATTATAAAAGTAGCAATGGCACGTATCTATCAACGGTTTCAGGCCGAAGGAATACAAGCCAAAATGATCCTGCAAGTACATGACGAATTAAATTTCAGCGTTCCTGTCAATGAAAAAGAGCGTGTAGAAGAAATCGTCATCGAAGAAATGGAGAAAGCATACCGCATGCACGTCCCCTTGAAAGCAGATTGCGGATGGGGCAGAAACTGGCTTGAGGCACATTAAACCATCAAGTGAATAAAGACTACCTCAATAAGGAATTGCTATCTTTTAGACACTAATTACACAAGGAGACTCCACCTTATCAGGGACCTCCGCTTACAAAATGGAGGCAAGTCTGGGTAATAACATTATTTAACTCTGTATCCAGAAAGCTAGAAAAAGATTCCTTTTTCGACGAAGTGATTCATTCTATATCCGGCAGATTGACTGCCGGATATTTTTTTGTCACCAATATTGGCAAAAAGCTAGTTATCACCCACCTTCACTCTTGACATTTTGACAATCTTTTATCTTCAAAAATGCATAAATACCAAATTAATATGTAGATTTGCAGCGTAAAACCAACACATTTGATAGACAAATGAAAGTATAACCCAAAAACTTAAATAGCCATGAAAGCAAAAGTATCTTTAAAAATGTTCGTTTTATCTGCAGCTCTTCTTGTTGTGTCGCTTGCTACTTCTGCACGTAGCTACGACAATCAATTGATTTATAATCCAATCGAAGAGAATGGTATGACAGTAGGACAGACCGTTTACAAAATGGACGGAAACACACTTGCCAACTACATGAAGTACAACTACAAGTACGATGACAACAAACGTATGATTGAAAGCGAGGCCTTGAAATGGAACAATAGCAAAGACGCATGGGAAAAAGACCTACGCATCAATTACACTTATGAAGGCAAGACCGTTACTACGAATTATTATAAATGGAACGCTAAAAAACAAGCCTACGTACTGGTACCCGAAATGACCGTTACGATGGATAATACAAATATGTAACATAAACTCTCTCTCATTCTAATATTCTAACAAAAAGATACGCCGCTTCTGCTGAAGAAGTGGCGTATTTCATAATATAAGGTCTACATTACAAAACAAAGAAACGCTCTTGCAGTTCTTTTAGATAACTTCGGGAAATAATCAAATCGTTCTTATCGTGAAAAGGCGGATAAAGTTGACAGCATTTACCATCAATCATTGCCAAATAATTAACATTTACAATAGCCGATTGGCTAATCTGCACAAAAGCTTGTGAATAACTGATAATATCTTCTGCTTTTGTATTCCGCTTCAAATTCAGGCGAGTCTGATTGAACAAGACTACCTGCCATTGACGCTTGTCTTTCAGATACTCAAAAAAGCCGATTTCTTCCAGGCGTAAGAGCTTGAAGCCTGTCACTGTACTAATCATAAACATGCCTTGCTGGGGCATCAATGCACTAATAGAAGAAGCAAAAGAAGGCAAAAGAGGAAGCGAAGTAGAGGTCATAGCCTTCCGGTAACGGTCCATAATTACTTTCACGTCTTCTGCTTCAAAAGGCTTTAACAGGAAGTCGAAAGCCGACTCACGCAATGCCTGAAGCAAGTATTTATCATAAGAGGTGTAAAACACCACCTTCATATCCCACAAAATATCCTCTCTAATTTCACTTAATAGATTGAGTCCCAACGTATCCGGAAGTTCCACATCAAGAAACAATAAGTCCGGATGCAACTCCATAATCATCTTTTTACCCTTTGCACCATTCCCTGCGATTCCTTTTACTTCAAATTCACGATAGGGCTCCAACTCGCGGCGCAAAGCATCAATCGCTGTACGTTCATCGTCAACGATGACTACCTTATACTTTTCTTCTGTCTCCATCATAAATCATAAGAAAAACGAAACGGGATATATACCGACACTTCCGTACCGGTTTGTCCATCGCTTCTGTTGGTTATATTAAAACGTATTTTATCACTCTTGTTCTTTGTATTCAGTAATTGAATGGTCTGATACAACACTTTCAATCCTGTACCTGTACCCCGTGTGGCGGAAACTACCTGCGGGAGATACCCGCGTCCGTTGTCGGTAACCGTTATACGAATCCCATTTGTTTCACGGGAAACATATACACTTAGTTCCTTTTTTCCGTCCTTTCCCGCCAGTCCATGCTTAATCGCATTTTCTACCGAAATTTGTACAATCATAGAAGGAATCATGATGCGGGTTGCATCTAATCCGTCCTCCACTGTGACCGTCGCTACAAAATCCTCCCCCACACGTCCGCGCTCCAATTCGATGTATGTACGCACGAAATCCAGTTCGTCTTGCAAAGATACACTCAACTTCTCGGTCAGTTCGAGGCTCCGACGAAGATACTTCACCAGCTCCATCAGATTATGTTTCACCTCTTCCGAGCCGTTAAACTGATTGATCTCACGTCCCAGTACATTAAAAGTAAAATGAGGAGAAATACGGCTCCGCAAGTTCTCCATGCGAACCCGGTTGATTTGCTGGAAGAAACGCTGACGAAGAAACTCCCTCTTTTTACGCATATACCAGACAACCACCACTACTCCCGCCACAAGCAGCACGCAGACAAGCACCCAGATAAATACGCTCAACTTGAGCACTCTCATCTCTCCCGCCTGTCGCTGAATCTTCATTTCCTTACGAAGCACTATCGTATCCTGCCGGTAACGCATATCCAGTTCGGCAACACGCATCTGTACTCGTTCGCTACGAATGGAATCATCCAGATGACAATCGCGTTTCAGATACTCATAGGCATGACGGTAATCACCAATCTGTTCAAAATAATGTTGTAGATACTGATTGCGTATAGTCAGCATATTGGCGTCAAGATGACCGACAGGAGCAGTCCGGGCAATCATTGTTTTCGCTTGAGCTATATTTCCTTTCTTCAATGCCAGTTCAATCATCTGGGTTTCGATGTAATGTACGGCCGAGTTATGCTGTATATCGGAGAAGAATCGATAACTCTCGTCCAGGCAGATCTGTGCGGAGTCCAGTTTGTCAGTCAGCAAGTACAATTCTCCCAGGTTTACTTTGATAAAGTTCTGTTCAAACACCATCTGCGGATAAGAAGATACGAGCACATTGGCCCTGCGCATATACTTCAAAGCTTCCTGATAGTCTTTCCGGTAATAATAATGGTTGCCGCGATTGTTGAGATAGGTCCATTGCTCGCTCACGTTCATTTCATCGAAGAACTGCCCGGCCAATTCATAGTAATGATTGGATAAATCGAAATCCCGCAGTTCCATATAGGTTTGCCCTAATCCGTAGTAGACAGGGAATTTCGCGTGCTCGGACAAGTTTAGCGAATCACAGAGAAACAGGGCACGACGATAATACGAAGCAGTGTGTGCCAAGTCACTGCGATGCAGGTAGGCATCAGCAGTATTGATACAAATATCCGGGAGCAGGTGCAGTTTCTTTCCTCTCAGACGATATTCGTAGGCTTTCTTATAGTCGGTAATTGCAGAATCAGGGCGGTTCAGTTGCATCCACACGTTGCCTTCGATATTATAAACATCGGATAATACATCATTCCATTGGGGAGATTGGAGAGATTGGGAAGCATTGCGGGAAAATTCCTTTACCCGACGGTTGTAATAGAGTATAGAATCAAAATCGGAAGAGACAAAGAAATGTTTTCCCATAAAGGGCAAGCAGACGATAATAGACCTGGGAATCTTGCGTCTGTGTCAGTGCGTCAAGCACCTGTGAGCGGGAATAATGCACATTGGAAAACAAAGAATCCTGTACACGAACTTCCAGAGAATCAACCAACACCTGTTCGCACGAAGAGCTATTGCGGTGTCTATCAGCATATCCGCAACTCAACAACATCAACAGCCCCAACAGTCCAAATAGTTTCATAGCAGTCTTCTGATTCATCAGTCCCCTTATTCATGTCATGTTTTGAATGTGACAAAAATACATTATTTATCCTGAATCCCAGCGAATTTTATTATTTTTTTAATACCTTTGTGCCCATATAAATATGAGCAACTGACCTAATGAGTCCACTGAACTTCACCCACATTTTGACACAGGCAGTCGATGAGCTATCGGAAAGCGAATCTTATAAAGGACTGTTTCATCAGCACAAAGATGGCGAACCACTGCCCTCTGCTAAAGTATTGTATGAAATTATTGAGCTTTCACGCTCCATTCTTTTCCCCGGATATTACGGAAATTCTACTATTAACAGCCGGACAATTAATTATCACATCGGCGTCAACATTGAAAAATTGTTTGACTTACTTTGTGAGCAAATCCTGGCCGGATTGTGTTTTAGCACTTCCATAGAGGGGAAATGCAACGTCTGCTCCGACTCGAAACGAGAAGAAGCTGCACGTCTTGCTGCTAAATTTATCAGTAAGTTACCCGCCATGAGAAGAATACTGGCAACCGATGTGGAAGCCGCCTATAACGGTGACCCCGCTGCCAAAAGCTACGGGGAAGTAATTTTTTGCTATCCCGCCATTAAGGCAATCAGCAATTATCGTATTGCGCACGAACTGCTGGAACTGGGTGTTCCCCTGATTCCTCGTATCATCACAGAAATGGCGCATAGCGAAACGGGAATTGATATCCATCCGGCCGCAAAGATAGGCAGTCACTTTACTATAGACCACGGTACGGGTGTCGTGATCGGTGCTACAAGCATCATCGGGAACAACGTCAAATTATATCAGGGTGTCACCCTAGGAGCAAAAAGCTTCCCGCTGGATGCCGACGGAAAACCGATCAAGGGTATCCCCCGCCACCCGATCCTGGAAGACAATGTCATTGTTTATTCCAACGCCACTATTCTGGGAAGAATCACCATCGGGCGTGATGCAACCGTAGGCGGTAATATCTGGGTAACGGAAAACGTTCCTGCAGGAGCAAGAATCGTACAAACTAAAGCAAAAAAATAAAATCAAAAGAATCTATATGAGCGAACAATTCGAGATGATAGCCAAGACCTTCCAGGGACTGGAAGAGATACTTGCTGAAGAACTTACAACATTGGGAGCCAACGATATCCAGATAGGACGTCGCATGGTTTCATTTACAGGAGATAAACGTATGATGTACAAGGCTAATTTCTGTCTACGTACCGCCATCCGTATCCTGAAACCAATTAAAAACTTTACAGCCAAAGATGCCGATGAGGTTTATAATCAAATACAGGCTATTCCATGGGAAGAATATCTCAATGTGAACAAGACATTTGCTATCGATGCAGTAGTATTCAGTGAGGAGTTCCGCCATTCGAAATTCGTTTCGTACAAGGTGAAAGATGCGATTGTGGATTATTTCCGTGATAAAACAGGATAAACGTCCGTCGGTACGTATCAACAATCCGGATGTACTTCTGAATATTCATATTGCACAGACTACCTGTACGTTGTCTTTGGACTCGTCCGGAGAATCACTTCACCGTCGCGGTTATCGCCAGGAAGCGGTAGAAGCCCCGTTAAATGAGGTATTGGCTGCCGGCATGATTCTAATGACCGGATGGCGCGGAGAATGCGACTTGATTGACCCGATGTGCGGTTCGGGCACTATTCCTATCGAAGCGGCACTGATTGCAAAAAATATTGCACCGGGAGTATTCCGTAAAGGATTTGCTTTCGAGAAATGGGTAGATTTCGATGCGGATATGTTCGATGAGATTTACAATGATGACAGTCAGGAGCGCGAATTTACTCATAAGATTTACGGATACGACAACAATCCGAAAGCGAATGAGATTGCGACTCACAATATAAAAGCTGCCGGTGTGTCGAAAGACGTCGTGCTGAAACTCCAACCGTTCCAACAGTTTGAACAGCCAAAAGAGAAATCAATCATCATTACCAATCCTCCTTATGGAGAACGTATTTCTACAAATGATTTGCTCGGCCTCTATCAAATGATCGGCGAACGTCTGAAACATGCGTTTGTAGGAAACGAGGCATGGGTGCTTTCTTATCGGGAAGAGTGTTTCGACCAGATTGGTCTGAAGCAAGTCAGAAAGTTCCTTTGTTCAATGGACCGTTGGAGTGTGAATTCCGCAAATATGAGATTTTTGACGGAAAATACAAAGAGTTCAAGAGCCAGGAAGAGGGCGAAGAGAAGAAAGAGGCTGAAGGAGAACAGGCTCCAAGATTCAGAGAAAGAAAAGAGTTTAAGCCACGCCGCGAAGGTGAGTTCAAACCGCGTCGGGATGGTGAATCCAGACCTCGCAGAGAGGGAGAATACAAGCCGCGCAGAGAAGGTGATGACTTCAAAGGCGGCGACAGAGATAGAAAGCCACGGGGAGAATTCCGCGGAGGAAGAGATTCAAGAGGGCCAAGAGAATTTAGGGGAACCGGGAGCCGAGGATTCCGAAGAAGGAAGAGGAATAGGCTAAGATTCAATAGTTAATGACTTATTTCAGCAATCATTAACTCACAGAATAAATAGTTCAAGGTCGCAAATTGCGATCTTGAACCTAAAAATAACCATATTAATCAACAGTCATAGACAGTAAGCTGCCAGTTAAACGAAATATGAATGATTTAATCATAGTAGAAAACAAAATATACGAAATCAGAGGACAAAAGTTATGCTTGACTTTGATTTGGCAGAGATGTATGAGATTGAAACGAAGGTACTCAAACAATCAGTACGAAGAAATATAGAGCGTTTTCCTGAAGATTTTATGTTCAGATTAACAAATGAAGAATGTAACTATCTGATAAACAGCATAAGGTCACAAAATGTGACCTTAGATCTTGATTGGTTTAGATATCCACCTTTTTGCTTTCACCCAAGAAGGTGTCGCGATGCTTTCCGGAGTACTTCGAAGCCCTAAAGCCATCGAAGTCAACATCAACATCATGCGAGCCTTCGTCCACATGCGCCAATACCTGCTCTCCCATGCTCCAAAACAGGAATTGGAAGAATTGAGGAAAAGGATTGAATACTTGGAAGAGGACATATCCTCCGACAGAGAAAGCTACGAGAAGCAATTTGACGACCTATTCACCGCTTTTGCCAAATTGAGTGCTGCCATTCAAATAAAGCAGACTCCTTTGGACAGAGTAAAAATAGAAGGATTTAAAAACAAATAATAAAGAAAAGAGCAATGAGTAAAATTGGAAAAAGAGCCATTCTGTTATTGTTGGCACTACCAATCGGATTCAATGTTATGGCACAAGAAACCAAAAACCGACACTGGAAGAATTGATTCCGGGTGGCGAGAGTTACCGCTATGCAGACAACCTGTACGGGCTGCAATGGTGGGGTGACGAATGTATCAAGCCAGGAGTAGATACCCTTTATTCAATTCAACCCAAAACCGGGAAAGAAACAATGGTTATCACTCGCGAGCAAATCAACAAAGTGCTTGAAGAAAACAAGGCAGGAAAGTTATCACACCTGTATTCCGTCCGTTTCCCATGGACAGACAAGGCACAAATGCTATTCACGATAGCAGGAAAGTTCATTGTATATGATTTCAAGAACAATCAGGTTATCAGCACTTTCAAACCAAAGGACGGGGCAAATAATGAAGACTATTGCGCAGCCAGTGGAAATGTGGCTTACACGATAGGTAACAATCTGTATGTGAACGAAAAAGCGGTAACCAATGAACCCGAAGGCATCGTTTGCGGACAAACAGTGCACCGCAATGAATTCGGTATCAACAAAGGCACTTTCTGGAGCCCGAAAGGCAACCTGCTCGCTTTCTACCGTATGGACGAGAGCATGGTGACACAATACCCGCTTGTAGACATCACTGCACGCGTAGGCGAAGTGAACAATGTACGTTATCCGATGGCAGGCATGACGAGCCATCAGGTAAAAGTGGGTATTTACAACCCTGCCACAGGCAAAAGCATTTATCTGAATGCAGGTGATCCCACAGACCGTTATTTCACCAATATCAGCTGGTCACCGGATGAAAAGAGCCTCTACCTGATCGAAGTAAACCGCAACCAGAATCATGCCAAACTTTGCCAGTACAACGCAGAAACAGGAGAGCCGATGGGCGTTCTCTACGAAGAAATGCATCCTAAATACGTGGAGCCACAAAACGCAATCGTATTTTTGCCGTGGGACCCTACCAAGTTCATCTATCAAAGTCAGCGTGACGGCTACAACCATCTTTATCTCTTTGATGCCAATGCAGCCAACATGAAAGGTGAAACTTATAACAGTGCTAACGGTGGTACTTATTTCCAGGCCGGCAAAGTCAAACAACTGACCAAAGGCAACTGGCTGGTCAGCGACGTCCTGGGATTCAACACAAAGCGTAAAGAAATCATCTTCACAGCCGTAGAAGGCTTGAGAAGCGGCCATTTTGCAGTAAACGTAAGTAATGGAAAGATAAGCGAGCCGTTTGAGAACTGCAAGGAAAGCGAACATAGCGGAACACTTAGCGCCTCTGGTACATACCTTATCGACCGTTATTCAACAAAAGACCAGCCTCGCATCATCAACCTGGTAGACACCAAAAACTTCAAAGAAACAGCCAATCTGCTGACAGCCGAAAGCCCTTACGAAGGCTACCAAATGCCAAGCATCGAAACCGGAACAATCAAAGCGGCAGACGGCACCACCGACCTGCATTACCGCCTGATGAAACCGGCCAACTTTGACCCGGTCAAGAAATATCCCGTAATCGTATATGTCTACGGAGGCCCTCACGCGCAATGCGTCACCGGAGGATGGCAAAACGGCGCACGCGGATGGGACACATACATGGCAAGTAAAGGCTATATCATGTTCACCATCGACAATCGTGGCAGCAGCAACCGTGGACTAGCATTTGAAAACGCCACCTTCCGCCGTCTTGGCATCGAAGAAGGTAAAGACCAGGTAAAAGGCGTTGAATTCCTGAAATCCCTCCCCTACGTAGACAGCGAACGCATCGGCGTACACGGATGGAGCTTCGGAGGACACATGACTACCGCCCTGATGCTTCGTTACCCGGAAATATTCAAAGTAGGCGTTGCCGGAGGCCCGGTAATCGACTGGGGGTATTACGAAGTGATGTACGGCGAACGTTACATGGATACTCCGGAAAGCAACCCGGAAGGCTACAAAGAATGTAATCTGAAAAACCTTGCCGGCCAACTGAAAGGTCACCTATTGATTATTCACGACGACCACGACGATACCTGCGTGCCGCAGCACACCCTGTCGTTCATGAAAGCCTGTGTAGATGCCCGCACCTATCCCGACCTGTTTATCTACCCGTGCCACAAGCACAACGTAGCAGGACGCGACCGTGTACATCTGCATGAGAAAATCACCCGGTACTTTGAGCAGAACTTATAAAACCTGTGAAGTCCACCGCATCTATACGAATCATATATAACAGTATAACTTATAATAGCACAAAGATGAAGATATTATTACTAGGCTCGGGCGGCCGCGAACATGCACTGGCATGGAAAATTGCCCAAAGTCCGAAAGTTGAAAAACTATACATTGCTCCGGGAAATGCCGGAACAAACGCCGTAGGCGAGAATGTCAACATCAAAGCTACCGACTTTGAAGCGATCAGCGCTTTCGCTCTGAAAGAAAACATCGAAATGGTAGTAGTAGGTCCCGAAGACCCGTTGGTAAAAGGCATCTACGATTACTTCCAAAATCGTCCCGAACTGAAACATATCGCCGTAATCGGTCCTTCGGCTCAAGGAGCGCAACTGGAAGGCAGCAAGGAGTTTGCCAAAGGCTTCATGATGCGCCACAACATCCCGACAGCCCGCTACAAAAGCATCACTTCCGAAAACCTCGAAGAGGGCCTCGCTTTCCTCGAAACGCTGGAAGCTCCATACGTACTGAAGGCTGATGGCCTTTGTGCCGGGAAAGGAGTTCTCATCCTTCCTACGCTGGATGAAGCGAAAAAAGAACTGAAAGAAATGCTCGGCGGCATGTTCGGTTCCGCATCGGCAACCGTTGTGATTGAAGAGTTCCTAAGCGGTATCGAGTGCTCTGTATTCGTACTGACAGACGGAGACAACTACAAAGTCCTCCCTGTAGCGAAAGACTACAAACGTATCGGTGAGGGCGACAAAGGATTGAATACAGGCGGTATGGGTAGCGTAACTCCCGGTTCCGTTTGCTGATGAAGTATATATGGAGAAAGTACGCACACGTATCATCGAACCGACCATCAACGGACTGAAAGAAGAAAACATCACTTACAAAGGTTTCATCTTTCTCGGACTTATCAAGGTAAAAGGCGAACCGATGGTTATCGAATACAACGTCCGCATGGGCGACCCGGAAACAGAAAGCGTGATGCTCCGTATCCAAAGCGACCTCGTGGAACTGCTTGAAGGTACAGCCGCAGGCAACCTGAACGAGAAAACACTAGTGATGGACCCACGTTCGGCCGGCTGTGTGATCCTTGTGAGCGGCGGTTATCCTGAAGCATACGAAAAAGGCTTCCCTATCAGCGGCCTGGAACAGGCCGCCGCTACCGAAAGCATCATTTTCCATGCCGGAACAGCCATGAAAGACGGACAAGTAGTGACGAACGGAGGACGTGTGATTGCCGTTTGCTCTTATGGCGCAACGAAGGAAGAAGCGCTGGCACAGAGCTATAAAGTGGCAGATATGATCGACTTCGACAAGAAATATTTCCGTCGCGATATCGGATTCGATTTGTAATTCAAGTTTCGCACGCAAGTAGCCCTATTCCGCATAGCGTTGAACATCATTGACTTGTCAAGCATTAATAGTTGAGTTATCAAGTATTAATAGTTTAGACGACAATTGTTAATACTTAAGGAATCAGGTATTAACAGCTGACAGGATGGTTGTTAACATCAAGCATGCAGGATATTAATATCCGGAATATCAACCGAATGTACCTATAGTATCAAAAGATAACAAGTAATAAACTCATGAGAAATAAAAGACTACAAAGTCAAGTGACGGCAGGACGGTGGACCCTGCCTGCCGTTATCTTTATCTGCGCCCTGTGCTGGGTGTTGACTTACTTTTTATTTCCCGGTTCCATAGCCTCAACCGTACTCGAAGGCAGCCCTTCTGCCTGGCAACCCGCCCGCGATTTTCTGCTTCCGGGGTGGGCAGACCGGATTGTCAGCTTCCTGATTTATGCAACCATCGGTTACTTTCTGATAGAGCTGAACAATCAGTTCAGCATTATCCGTATGAGGGCTTCCATGCAGACAGCTATCTATTTCCTGCTGGTCACCGTCTGCCCGAAAATGCATTACCTATATACAGGAGATATTGTTGCCCTGGGCTTTCTCATTTCCATTTATTTTCTGTTTAAAAGCTATCAGCAAACTCAAGCTGCGGGTTATTTATTCTACTCCTTCTTCTTTATCGGAGCGGGAAGTATTCTGTTCCCACAGTTCACCATCCTCTCGGTGCTTTGGTTGCTCGAAGCCTACCGTTTCCAGTCGCTCACTCCGCGCAGTTTCTGCGGTGCGCTACTCGGATGGATGCTGCCCTACTGGATGCTGTTCGGACACGCCTTCTTCTATAATGAGATGGAGTTGTTCTACCGCCCTTTCAACCAGCTACTAACTATCGGGGAATTCTTCAACCTGCAAATCCTCCAGCCCTGGGAATTGGCAATACTCGGCTATCTGCTCGTGATGTTTATCGTCAGTGCCGTTCATTGCATCGCTGCCGGATTTGAGGATAAGATACGCACACGTGCCTATCTCCAGTTCTTGATAGACCTGACGCTCTTCCTGTTCCTGCTGATTGCCTTGCAACCGATATATTGCAGTGCCCTGCTGCCTTTGCTTATCATAAGCAACAGCATCCTGATCGGACATTTCTTTGTACTGACCAATAGTAAAAGTTCGAATGTGTTTTTATCATTTCATTGGTCGGTCTCATCCTCTTATTCGCTTTTAATATATGGACGCTTTTGTAGATTCAATGATACAACTCCTCATAGAATGGGGACTTCCGGGATTATTCATCTCGGCTTTATTAGCTGGGAGCATCGTGCCTTTCAGTTCCGAACTGGTATTGGTGGCATTGGTGAAGCTCGGCTTGCCCCCGATAGCCTGTCTGATCTCCGCCACTCTGGGCAATACAGTGGGCGGAATGACTTGTTACTACATGGGACGTCTGGGTAAAGTTAGCTGGATTGAGAAATACTTCAAGGTAAAGAAAGAAAAGGTAGACAAAATGGTGAAATTCCTGCAAGGGAAAGGGGCATTGATGGCATTCTTTACCTTTCTTCCTGCCATTGGCGAGGTGATCGCCATTGCACTGGGATTTATGCGAAGCAACACATGGCTGACCATCGTTTCCATGTTTGTCGGCAAACTGATACGTTATATCCTTCTCCTGTATGTGCTCGAAAGTGCCTGGGATGCTATGGCAGGGTAAGGATTTTTAATATCAGGTAAAAAGTATTAGACGTTAGACAGTAAGCATTAGAGATTGTATGATGGAAAGGATAATTGAGAGAACCGATGACGGGAGCGCTACTCTGTTTGTTCCGGAATTGAATGAACATTATCATTCGACGAAAGGGGCACGCACGGAGTCTCAACATATTTTCATCGATATGGGGCTGAAAGCCTCTCCTGCCGCTACTCCACGTGTTCTTGAAATCGGCTTCGGGACAGGACTAAACGCTTGGCTCACCCTTGAAGAAGCAGAAAGAAGCAGACGAAATATACACTATACAGGACTGGAACTCTATCCACTGGAATGGCAGACGATAGAGCAATTAGGATATATCTCCAATGATGAACAATTAACGACGACCGCCCGGCAGCAACCGGCTATCGAATTGTTTAAGCAACTTCATACATCACCTTGGGAGAAAGACGTGCAACTCACTCCACACTTCACCCTACGGAAAGTAGAGACAGACGTAAACAAATGGGTTGAGAACAGAGAACGAACAATGAGCAATATCAATGATAGCGTAACCAACGCCGAATCACCTGCCCTGAATCTTTCATTTAACCTCATTTACTTCGATGCCTTTGCACCGGAAAAGCAACCGGAAATGTGGTCGCAAGAACTATTCAACCGCCTCTATGTTTTATTAGATAAAGACGGAATTCTGACTACCTACTGTGCCAAAGGTGTAGTACGCCGAATGTTGCAAACAGCCGGATTCACAGTAGAACGCCTCCCCGGACCTCCGGGTGGTAAACGGGAAATATTACGGGCCCGGAAACAAGAGTAGAAACAAGATAAAAAAAACCCCCGAAATAGAAGAAATCATGAAACAACAACTAAAAGATATGAGAACACTTTTCCTTCTTGGTACCTGCCTCCTGATAGCAGCCTGCACAGGACGTTCCTCCCAGGCAAGTAACGATGACGAGACAAAGCCGGTGATTACCGTCACCCTGGAACCGCAACGTTATTTCACGGAAGCTATTGCCGGAGATAAATTTAAAGTAGTCAGCATGGTCCCCAAAGGTTCCAGCCCGGAAACCTATGATCCTGTCCCCCAACAACTCGTGTCTCTGGGAGACAGCAAAGCCTATTTCCGCATCGGCTACATCGGCTTCGAACAAACCTGGATGGATCGCTTAATGAACAATACCCCCCATATCCAAGTGTTCGACACCTCGAAAGGAATCGACCTCATACTCAATAATGATGACCATGGCCACGGCCACAACAGTCACGACGGCCATATCCACGCCGTAGAGCCACACGTATGGAATTCCACCGGTAATGCTTTAATCATTGCAGGAAACACCTACAAAGCCCTTAGCCAACTGGAAACCTCAGCGCCGGATACGATAACCGGACTGTGTTGCACGATGTAAACCTATAGACTATCTACGAACGTGATTTTCTGGGTATCATCGGCCCCAACGGTGGAGGAAAGACCACACTTATCAAGTGCATCCTGGGACTGCTGAAGCCCACTGCCGGAGAGATACTTTATCATACCGATTCCCCGTCACCCGAAGTAGCCGGTTCTCAATGCCTACCCCTCAACACTCGATTATCCATGGGTCTGCCCCAGTACAGCAGCATCGACCGGAAGTTTCCCATTACAGTAGAAGAAGTCATCCTTTCAGGCCTCAGCAGCCAAAAGCCACTTGCTTCGCGCTTCAATACCCGACACCGGGAAAAGGCCCGCCATGTGATAGCCCGCATGGGACTGGAAGGCATGGAACAACGCGCCATAGGTGCCTTGAGCGGCGGACAGTTGCAACGCGCCTTGCTGGGACGTGCCATCATCTCCGACCCACAGGTCGTGATTCTTGATGAGCCCAGTACCTACATTGACAAGCGTTTTGAAGCCCGCCTCTACGAACTACTGACAGAAATCAATGAAGAATGTGCCATCATCCTCGTCAGCCATGACATCGGTACGGTATTGCAGCAAGTCAAGTCTATCGCTTGCGTCAACGAAACGCTGGATTACCACCCCGACACCGGTGTCACTAAGAAAGTTATTAATATCAGTCTCATATTTTTCGCGTGCTGGAGTACCTTTTGTACCTATCACTCTATCCAGCATTTCTTCATGAGTATAAAGTTTCATTTCCTCCATATATTTTACATTAAACCTTGCTTTCTCTTCCATGACTTTGTGTTTGCTCTGCAAAGATACAAAAAAACGTTCCTATTTTGGAAACAAGAACCCATGTATTTTAGTTCATTCCCTATCTAATACCAAGCAATCTCTAACTTCAGCTGATGTCTCAAGTGTTAACACCTAACGTCCAAGCTATTAATAGTAAACTTCCGCTTCTCTAACAGGAAAGTTATGATTGACTAAGGATAATCTATAAACGCAAGTTACGTTTATAAAATTGAAAGCTTTGTTTTTATAATTGCAAGTTTCATTTATAAAAACAAAACTTGCAATTATAGTTTATGACTAATGAAAAGGAAGTTTGTTATTAAGGCAAAAGAAGTTCACTAACAGGATAAAGGAAGTTTATCTCTAATACATCAGGGCTTATTTATTAAGGTCCGAAAAGAAATGCCCCGTCAAGTCATAGAAATGCAATTCACATTTCTGCTTGACGGGGCATTTTATCATTTTATTCTCTTATTCCAAAACTATTCTTTGTTCTTCTGCGTCACCTCAATGCCTTGCGGCCATACAGCAGGCGATATATGTACATGAGCATCATTTCCATGTCCGGTGTAATCCTCGGCAATGTCGCCATGCCCTTCGTTAAACTTCCAGTAAGCACAAAGTCCGGTAGTAGCAGGATCTACGTTATACATATTATCGAAAATCTCCTGCTGGGTTCGCATCACGTTCCAAACACGTACTTCACAGATTTCACCATCAAGTTGGCGGGAGAAATCGGTAGGTTCGCCATAGGAATGGCCGATTTTGAACATGAAATCCTTACCACGGTTCTGCATACCCAGATTAATAGGTTCTCCTTTACCATAATCCTCAATACGGCTCTGTTCACCGACCGTCTACGTAGATAACCGCCACTTTCTTTTCTGTATCAAACGTCACCGCTACATGATACCATTCGCCTTCTTGCAAAAGCTTGCTGTTATCAGCGTTCGGAAATTTAATCTCATTGCACGAGAATTGCAACTGTTGCGCCGGAAAACCTGCATCACCCAAGCGGAACAGGCAATATTGCTCGATACCCATAATCGTAGATATTTCTCTTGCAGTTACACCATTCTTAAAGTTATTCACACGTATAATGGCCTCGTAGGTAAGCTGCTTCATGTTGTTTACCACATCAGCCGTGGAACTTCCTTTATCAAAGCCCGGCACTTCAAAGAAATTATTTTTCAAACTGACAGCCGTAGTGATGGCACTGGAACGACGTACCACATAACAAATAGTCTTTGAACCGCCTAGTGTACCCATACCACCCGACACCTGGTCGATAGTGATGGGGAGCAAATAGCCTGCATCAATTTCAAGGTCAGTAAGACCGGAGAAGTCGATAGTGACAGGTTTGGAGCTGACTTCACCTTGCGGGATAACAGTCTGACCTGCCGACAGTTTGTAATGCTTGGCATCAAGCATGGTATAGTTAGCACCAAGGCGGGCGTTATAAGTATTCACCAGCGAGGCGTCTACTTTAATACCGACATTGATATCCTCGCCTGCAGGACGTGCCAACAAAGCGGAAATTTCCTTTGTCCCGTCTCTATGGTACGGTTAAAAGTAAAGTTGGACACGTCCTTTAGCTTGGCTGCATCCAAATAGACGACATTATCGAAAGGGGAGGCATTGCTATAGTCTTTATTATCACAGCCGGTGGCACATAACAACAGGGCCGTAGTTATGATAGCCGGTGAAATGATAGTAAGCATACCTCGAAGTATTTTTTTTTTTCATACCAGTTCGTATATTAAGTTTAATCAAAAACATAAATCACTTATGTGCCCTATTTATATAGCCGTCCGAACACAAAAAAAGACGGCAAATTTACATATCGAAATTACCGTCTGACACACCATTAAAGCTTTTACTATACAATACACTGCTAAGCATGGCTACACCCAACTCTGTGAATACATACGGATTACGTCTTACTCCATTTTTATAGCATTGGAGGTCACAAATTGTGACCTCCAATCTTGGATTTCTTCACTCGAAATCTGAAACATAACGTCAGAAGGAAAACGTTCTATATTTCGTTTGACAGCCTGATTAAGCACTTTTGTCTGAACTCCATACATCTCTGCCAAATCACGGTCAAGCATCACCTTCTGACCTCTAAACTCATATATTCTATTTTGAATTATCTGCAATTGATCCATCTTGTATGTTTGTTATAAATAGCCTCGAACTATTCATAGTATATATCGGGGCCAAAAAGTAATCAATAAGTTTAGATTGCAGTTACATTTTTACGAAAAGAATCCACTGCAAATGACAACTATCAACGGTAACTTCAATATGCCAAAGAACGAGTTTTTCCTTTATTTATGGAAAAAGTATTTATTGATAATATTCAAAAGAAGATTTACCAGTCTTTTCTGTAAGTATTACCAGCAGCATGTTCTACTCCAGGATCTAAAGACACTCCAGAATATACAACGTCTCCCCATATGAGCTCATCTCTACTAAAATCCCAGCCATCACCATCATCCATAAATTGAAGAAGAGAATAATCGCCCAACATTATCCTAGCTGCATTTTCTCTGTCACCATATTCATTGCCAATAAGATCATCACCATATATCAAGATATTACTTTTTTATTCCCTCCAGATTTCCACTTACATATAATATCTGCTGCACGATTCCTAATATTTGGATCATTACTAGAATAACGAGGTACATTAACACATCCATAGCGAGTTTCAGTTAACCCAGCAATAGACCTACGCGTATATTTACTATAAGTTTGAACCCTTCCATCCAGATTTGGATTGATTATTTGCAATTCTTCTGTTGACGAAAAATAACCATGCCATGCATAATCAATATACCCGCCCACTTCAATTCCTCCACACCTAGAAACATCATAAAAATATTCAGTAGCATCCCCCTTATCTACTAAAGTCAATAGTTTATCCGGCAGAGCCTCACGCAACGCTTTGATCAACCGAGGATATGAAGTTGTATTCATTCCTGGCATTTCAGCTTTTCCATATTTACCGTCCTCATCCCACAAGTTCACTCCATCTAGTTGATAACGTTCTATCACATCTTTTACTTGACGAACAAAATCAGCTATCTGTGTATCATTCATATTACAAAAGCCTATACCTTTACCACCATTCTCAATACAAAGACATACTTTACGCTTATATTCTTGAAGATGACGAATATATTTATCTCTATGCTCCAATACGTAAGCCAAATCACTACCCAACTCAAACAATGCGCGTTGACTTACACCATCATAACCAATCGTTGCTCTTTTCAAATTTACAATATTTCCTAAACTATATATCGGATAAGGACGAGTAATCATGTCATCCAACATAATCCCCCATGCACTAGCAATCAAAGGTTGATACGTTTCCGTATTTACATAAAATACTGTAATCACTTCAGGTAATAATGGCGGAATATCTTGTATTTGTCCAGTTGTTCCAGGTATACATGTAATAGTTTTTTCCCTGAAATTCACTCTGTAATAAATTACTTGTTTATTCCCTTGTGCATCTACTCCTACAGGATTTTGTGTCAAAGCAATCGCTAACAAATAAAGTGTTTCAGGCTTCAATCCATCAGGAGAAAGAGTTATGCTGATAGTTCCGGATTCTTTCTTTCCAGCAGCCACAGTAAGCGAACCGCCATTTCCCAAAGTTACGTTAGCAACAGGAAATTCCTTCATATCAGTTTCGTTATCACTGTTATATTGAGCCACAAGCTCCGGAGACGGAATGGCTTTTACCGTAACAGCCGTTATAGCAGGCTTTGTCAGTGCATAACATATCTCTTCGGTTACAGCTCCATCACCTTCGTACATACTGACAGTAATCTTATTAGAAAAAGTTTTCCACTGCATAACTGCCCTCCGACGCTATTCATCGGCGTTTCGTCCGGCAACTGCCCGGCAGGCATGGAAATATCATCTTCAGTACACCCCGTCGTTGCTACCATCAGCAGTGACAGCATCAGAAAGACGAAGTATTTAAATGGGTTATTTTTCATATCATTATAGTGTTTTACAGGTTTCACAATAAATAATCTCTTAGTTATGCCCCTTATTTGGATGGGTTCATTATTTGGATGGCTAACCGGCTAGTCTCATAATTCATCTTCGTATGATAGTAATCATCACCCAAAGCATAGATAGCAAGCCCACCTACAGGACCCAAAGAAACGACACGGTTTGTCATCTCGGTAACAGCGTCCAATTTTTCACCTTCTTCATCCACTAACTTTTCATTGATCTTGGCGGAAAGCAATAGTTTCTCTTTAGGGATTGAGAAGTTTTCTATCACGCCTGCCACATAGAGTTTCAAATCTACGGCAGAGGTAATCGTAGCAGTGTTCAAGACTACATAATCCAGCTTATTCAGATCTGCGGCATCCATAAAGGCAGGATCACCTTCAAATACCAACAGTTTGCCATCTCCTACAGCAGTAGAAAGCTTGGAAACGATTAATTTGGCCGCTTCACGACGGGCAGTCTGTTCAGCCTCCGTTCCTCCATAAAGAGGAGTACCTTTAATGGCAAACCCATTCATACCCATCTGGGAAGCGGCAGCAACGACCTTATCCAACCAAGCACCCAGTTTGCCAGCATCGGTCAAGGTAGGCATTTGAGCGGTATAATCCACAAAATAGAGTACCTTAATACTCTTTTCCTGTAACAGGAGAATATCCTCACAGTCATAAGAGGTCAGGCTTTCGGGATGCGTCGGAGTTACGATGTCCAATGAGTCGGGCAATGAACGGAGGTAATCACCTTCATTCTTCGACTTTTCGGCACTATTGTCGAAACTACCGTAAGTGACAAAGTGTTTGCTTTGCCTATACGTACGCAGTGCCTCCATGTAACGAGCCCAAAGTTCAGGATTCTGTTCTTTGGCATGCTGCGGATCAATATCAACAGTTTTCTGATCCGTCCAGTCGCTGCACGAAGCGGTAGCAAGCAATGCCAGCAGCAGGAACAGATGAGTGAAGATGTTAGCAATGGAAATTCTCATATTCATATCTTCTTGTTTTAGTTTCTATATCTTCTTGTTTTCTAGTTCTCACATTTCCAGTTTCATGTCCCTACGGTCTCGGTTTCTTGTCCCACCAAAGAGAAGTAGCGCCGTTATCAGGGCCACCCAACATACCGACGGCCTCCAGAATATACTGCCGGTTACCGGAATATTCGCTGGGCGGATACCACAAGCGACGTATTTTAGCTTTCGTATCGTCAATAGTACCACCACTGTTGTTCACTACCACAGGCAATAAGTGAGGATAATCCGTACGACGATATTCACTCCATGCCTCTACCGTAGAAGGAAACATAGCAATCCATTTCTGGGTAATGATACGCTCCAGATTCTTCTCGGTATATTCATCACCCTCTTGCCAGGCAACAGTAATGCTGCTAACGGCCCCGGCTGAATAGGTTCCATTCACAGGGTCTGTGTAGGCTTGCGGGGTATTGGAAGCATTGGTCGCATAAGAAAGAGCATCCGTGGCAGGAAGTCCGTACTGTTCAAAAGAAAGAGCAATTGCTTCTTCATATAGGCTCTTGGCATCGCCTCCCATCGCCCAGCCACGCAATGCACCTTCGGCACGCAGGAAAGTGACTTCTGCCGCATTCATCCACGGATAAGGACTGGCAGTAGATATAATCGGTTTGCTATAACGGTCTATCACGCTTTCCTTGTTCACCACATCAATACCGATACGAATACCGGCAAAGCCGGACACTTTCGTCGGCTTACCACCAACTGTTTCCGTGATTTCCACTTGAGTGAACATCTTCTCCCGTCGAGGGTCCTGATACCCGTTCATGTAACAAAGCAAGTCGGCACCCATCCGATGGTCGGACCAGCCGTTGAAAACCATAGCGGCACGGTTTTCCTCCACCTTCATTTCGGCATTATCGGCATTGTCCGTGATAACCCCTGCATCTACGGCATCCTGTGCCACTTGTTGTGCCGTAGTAGGATCAACATACACCATGCGGATAGCCATACGCAACTTCAGGGAATTGGCAAATTTATACCACTTGCTGACGTCACCGTAATAAACATCGTCAAACTTACGGAATGCTTCAGAACCTATCGTAAGATTTTCCTTCAACACGAAACTCACTTCATCAAGTTCCTTCAGCATTTGTTTGTAAACAGCTTCCTGCGAATCATAGGGCACATTAAGCGAAACACTACCCTGCTCGTCTATCACCTTACTATAAGGAATGGGACCATACATATCCGTCATACGGTGCATAATAGCTACCCGCAGCAATTTGGCAAGAGCCAGTGCCACAGGATCATCACTCTGATCCTGCAAATCGCGGTAAAGCGGATAAGATTCGGTAAAAATATCACCATACGTCTTATCCTGCCAGTCAACAGACGGGTTATAAGTTTCAAATTTATCGGTACGCACGAGCGTAGTCCCATAATACCCGGCAAACGGACCTGCCGCCAAAGCCTCGATAAACTGATAAAGATGCTCTTTAGTAGGTACCACCAACCCTTGCAAACCTCGCAGGGTAGAGCCTATATTGTAGTTTTCGCGTCCCTGCTCATCCTTGGTCACTTCGTACTCCTTGCGGTTGATTTCATCGAAGTTGCCCGTACAGGCTGCTCCGCCCACCAGCAGAAGTCCCAGTGAGAATATCTTTAAGAAAGATTTCACTTGTTTCATACGATCTGATTTAACGGGTTAAAAGTTTATTTTCACATTCACGCCGATATTACGGGTACTCGGCAACATGAAGTTATCAATGCCTTGATAATAATTACCGGTATTCGCCACCGCTTCAGGGTCGAAAGGTGCACGACAGTAAATCATCCAAAGGTTACGACCTACCACAGAGACATTGATGTCACACACCCCTCCCAGCCATTTGCGGGGAATGGTATAACCCACACTGGCTTCTTGCAAACGCACGTTCGTAGCACTGTAAGTGTAATACTGCGGCAATCCGCTACTGTTTCCGATGAGGCTGTAATACGTTTGCGCATCCACAAGAGTACGTCCGTTGAGCAACACACCACCGTTGTCACGGGCTTGAGCCGAACGTTCGGACACTCCATACTGATCCATTGCCGCCTGTGTGGCAGAATAAGCAATCCCTCCGATACGTGCTGTAAAGAGTGCGCTTAGACTGATACCACGCCATTCGAAGCGGTTATTCCATGCCAGATTAGCTTTCGGGAATACACTACCCAGCTTAATGTCCGGCAGGTTATCTTCCGTAGTCAGCGCACCGGAAGGATCGATCTCTACCATGCCACTATTGTCCCGTTTCAAGTCACTCTGTGTGTAAAGATCACCCAACGTACCCCCTTTCTTCAGGATGAATCGTGCTTTACCCAGTCCGCCTACATCCAAACGATTCTGTGTGATAGGCAATCCCGTTTCGGGATGAATATAGCTGGTCACCAAGTCTTTTATCGTATTCTTGTTGTGAGAGAGAGTGAAATTACTTTCCCAGTGCAAATGGTTGTTCCAGGTATGTCCATAACCCAATGAGAGTTCCACACCGGAATTACGCACATATCCTGTCTGCAAATAAATCTTGCTATAACCGGAAGATACGGAAACTTTCGGGTCGAAGGTTTGGTTGAAAGTATTTGCCAAGTACCATGAAAAGCCGAGGCTGAAATCCTTGAAAAGACGCATATCCAGTCCCAATTCCCACGAGTTGGTACGTTCGGGCTTCAAGTCCTTGATAGGATAGTGTGTCTTGGGCTTCCATTGCTGGTTAGCCTCATCGTATTCGTAAGTGGGCGATGTCAGATTACGGGGATAAGGCATACCAACGGAACTGAAAGAGCCACGAACCTTCATATAGTCGATAAATTCCGGCAAAGTCAGCATTTCGGAGATAACCCCCGAAAGTCCTACGGACGGGTAGAAGAAACAAGGTGTAGAAGAATTGGCAAGTTGCGAAGCCCAGTCGTTTCGCCCGGTCAGTGTAAGATAGAGCATACTCTTCCATCCCACTTCCACACTGGCGAAGATTGATTGCGTCTGTTCCTGCCATTCGTCCTGACGGGCTTTCTTCTTTGTGTTGTCGAGGTCGAACACATTGAACACGTTCGGTATTCCCTTTTCACGAATCGGGCCACGATAACTCAAATCTTCGTATCTGTTGTTCACAATGCTGGCACCCACGTTTGCCACCAGTGAGAAGTCATTAAAACGCTTGTTGATGTTGGCAAGCACGTCGGCATACGTTTGTGTTTCGTCGGGCTTGGAGATGGTATAGTGTCCCTGCGTACTCTCTTCCGTAATTGTAAGGTTGGAGCTGGCATAGAGCTTCTGTTCATACTTGGTGTGCGTGTTGTCCACACGTACACGTCCTGATATATTCAACCAGTCAGTAATGTCATAACTCAATTGAGCAGACAGCATATAACGCTTCTTCTGATTCAGACGCAGATTACGGTAAGCAATCCAGTAAGGATTCTGCATACGGTAGTCACCTTCTCCCTGCGGCCAGAACATCGTATTGATTTTGCGTGCCGGATCCCAACGTTCGAACACTTTGACAAGTTCAAAGTCATCGCCACGCGGGAACAGATAAACGGGCACAATGGGATTGGAATAAATCCCTGATTCGTCATATTGCGGTCGTTCTGAATGATGTAGCTGGCTCCTATATCAAGTTTCATTCGATCGTTCAGGAAATTCGTCGTATTGCGGAAAGTAAAATTAAAACGGTTATAACGATTGTTGGGAACAATACCCTCGGAGTTGACCGACGCCACCGAAAAGAAGGTCTGGTTCTTCTCCGTACCGGTAGAAAGGGTGACAGAATTGGTGAAGATCAGTCCTGTATCAAAGAAATCTTTCGGTTCATAATTGGTGCGGGAGGCGTCATTCAACTTCGCTCCCCAGCTTAGGATGGTAGAACCTCCGTCTTTCCCACGGCTTCCCGTCCCGTAGCGGTTTTGGAATTCAGGAAGCACGAAAGGACGGGCAAATTCGGTATTACTGTTCACCGTCACTTGCAACTTGCCTACTTGCCCGCGCTTGGTAGTAATAACAATCGCACCATTGGCAGCATTACTACCGTAGAGTGCAGCTGCTGCGGCACCCGTCAATACGGAGATACTCTCGATGTCGTCCGGATTAATGTCGGCAATACTCTCCGTAACGCCCCGTGAATCGAATTCCATTCCACCGCCGCCACCGAAGTTATACATCGGTATACCGTCGATAACGTAAAGCGCATTACTGCTTTGTTCAATAGATTTCGCACCACGCATCACTACCTTGCTGGCTCCACCTACACCGGAAGAACTGCTGTTGATAGTAACACCTGCCACCTTACCATTCAGGCTGTTGATGAAATTAGCATCTTTAATGCCGGAGATTTCGTCCGCTTTCACCTGTTGCACATTATAGCTCAACGCTTTCTGTTCACGCTTGATACCAAGAGCAGTCACGACTACTTCGTTGAGTTGCTCCACGGCAGTGGCAAACGTCACATTATACACGCTCCTGTCTGTGACTTTCACGTTTTGAGGAGTATAGCCTATATAGGTAAAATTGAGCGTGCTACCCACCGGAGCTTCGATAGAATAACGTCCTTCAATGTCCGTAATAACTCCACTGGCAGAACCCTGCACCTGAATATTGACACCGATAAGCGGCTCACCCGTTTCGTCTGTCACTTTTCCTCTGATTTGTTTATCGGAAGATGGTTTTTCTTTTACCGGTTGAGGGATAATCTTAATGTATTTACCTTTCAATTCGTAGGTGCAGCCTGTACCTTTCAGGATGGTAGAGAGAGAATAATCCAATCCGGCTTTATCCAGGTTGAGATTGAGGGCAGGTTTGTCACGCAGCAGCGAGTTATTGTACCCAATGGATAATCCCGACTGCTTTTCCACTTTCTTCAATGCTTCAATGACGGTAATATTGTTCTCACGGATGGTAATCCGCACGTCATTTTGAGCAAAAGCTGTTACTTGTAGCAAAAATAAGCTGAAAAAGAGTAGAAAACTTCTTCTTACGCCTCGCTTATCCGCTATAAATGTGTAATTTTGTAGCATTAACTTTTAAGTATTAGTTTGTTAACTAGGTTGTTATTCACGTAGATCAGATCAACAGAGCATAACACTCTGATGCAGAAAAGTTGATTATTTCATATCCGGGATGGAGTGGCGCTCTGTTCCGGATACTTTTTTTCTCATGGGCAGTAACTGTGTTTTTTTAAGTTATTGATTTATTGAATGATTCACTTTGGCTATTTTCAATTCCGGTTTCACGCCGGTCTTTACTTCTTATTCCCTTTCCGTGTAATATAGCACTTATCCCCTTCTATCTTGAATTTCAGATTGCCCGCCACATCAACAATGATATCCATGACTTCTGCTAAAGGTGCCTTATCCTTGAACCGGAAACTCAAACGATCTTTTTCAGCTGGTTCAAGCTGTAGACAAACGTATAATTGTATTTCCGTTCCAATACACGTATAATATCTTCTACGGTCATTTCGTTGAAAACCAGTTCGCCCCGCTGCCAAGCGGTGACATCTGCCATATCGGGATGCACTACCCGAAACTGACGGTTCTCTTTGTCATACGTCAACTGTTCGTCAGGCTGCAATACGGTCCGCTGGGTCAGATTTCCCCACTCTACCAATACACTGCCCGACAGCAATGCTGTACTGATTTCCTGATTCTCCGGATAGGCACTGACATTGAATTCCGTTCCCAAAGCAGTTACCTGAAAATCATCCGACTTCACAATGAAAGGATGCTTCTTGTCAGGCTTTACTTTAAAATTGGCTTCACCAACCAAGTAAACGCACCGTTCTTTTCCGGTAAACTGTTTCGGATATAACAAAGTACTTTTTGAATTCAACTGAACCTGGCTGCCATCCGGAAGAGAAAGATGCCGCATCCCCGCCACTGGAATGAATTCCTGTATAAGGTCATTCTGCGTTCTCTCCGCCTGCATCACCAGATAACCAAGAGATACGGCTACCACCAGTAACACAGCCGCAACGGATTGCCAAAGACGCAATATACGAATTTTGCGATTAGGGGTTACAGGGACTGAAGAAGCCGTGTGAAGACCGTTGTTCCGTTTCCACCGTTCGAGTTCCTTCTCCACATGGGGCACTTCGCCCATAGCGCGGGCTGTCGTCCAGATTTCTTTTAGAGCTTTGTCTTTTTCTACGGCATGTTCCTTATCCGTCAGCCATCCGTAGAAATTCTGCCGGATCGTTTCCGAATAATGATTCTTAGTGAACGAGGTCAGTATCTGCCGAAAATAATTCTTCATATAGTTGTGCTATTAGTGGTGAATACATATATAGCACGACACAAATGCGAAGACTACTCAAATGAAATGAAGAAAAAATAAAATAAATACGATTTTTTTTAATTCAACCAGGAAAAGATAGATTTGACGCTCTACGGTACGCACTGAAATATCAAGCTTTTCCGCTATTTCCAGATGACTCATTCCCTGGATGCGACTCATTTCAAAAATCAATCGGCGACGCTCGGGGAACTGTTCGACAGCCATTTGCAGAGCTAATTGTATTTCTTTATAATAGATAGCGTCCAGTGTATCACCCGACGGAGACAAATCCTTGAAAAGACTTTCTTCCATCTGTGCCTGTTGGTAAGACCGTTCTATGCGCTTATGCTTGAGAAAATCAAAAATGGCATGTTTGGTCATAGCATAGATATATTTATCTATCCCGGGGTTATCCTGCCAAATCTGCGGTTTGGCCCATAGTCGCGTGAAAACGTCCTGTGCTATATCATCCGCGTCCTGCCCCGATTTAAGGAGCATCAATGCGAAATTCTTCACCAGCGAATAATGTGCCTTGAAGACCAGATCGAATTCTTGTTCCAGTGTTATGTCTTTGTCCATTACTTCACAAGCATTTGTTGTCAGTAAGCAAAAGTAGAAAAATAAATCAAGACTTTAGGTCAGTCTGACAGAAGAAAAAATAATTTCCTTACTTGCCAACACACAAGTTCCCGCCTTCCGGAAGAGTGAAAGAGATAGTAAATCACCCTCCGTTACTTAATATTTCTTACTTTCTTCCTCATTATCCTTACAAATCACTATCTTTGCGACCTCATAATTTGTTTTTAACGAATAAACTACGATAGTGCTAATGAAACAGTACAGAACCGTAAACAACCTTATGGGTTGGCTTACATTCATCATTGCGGCAACCGTCTACTGCCTGACAATAGAACCGACCGCAAGTTTCTGGGATTGCCCGGAGTTCATAACCACCGGCTATAAACTGGAAGTCGGTCACCCGCCCGGCGCACCTTTCTTCATGCTAGTGGCGAATCTGTTTTCTCAATTTGCTTCCGACGTAACAACTGTTGCTAAAATGGTGAATTACATGAGTGCCCTCATGAGTGGCGCCTGTATCCTGTTCCTTTTCTGGAGCATCACCCACCTGGTACGCAAACTGGTTATCACTGACGAAAACAATATCACCAAAGGACAGCTTATCACAGTGATGGGTAGCGGACTGATCGGTGCACTGGTTTATACATTCAGTGACACATTCTGGTTCTCGGCCGTGGAAGGTGAAGTATATGCCTTCTCCTCCCTCTTTACCGCTGTTGTTTTCTGGTTGATACTGAAATGGGAAGACGTAGCCGACCAGCCGCACAGCGACCGTTGGATTATCCTCATTGCCTATCTGACCGGATTGAGTATCGGTGTGCACTTATTGAACTTGCTTTGTCTGCCTGCCATCGTATTGGTATACTACTACAAAAAAACGCCGAATGCTACCGCCAAAGGTTCGTTAATAGCGCTATTAGGTTCAATGGTGCTCGTTGCAGCCGTGCTTTACGGCATCGTACCGGGTATCGTGAAAGTAGGCGGCTGGTTTGAACTGTTGTTCGTCAACGGACTCGGAATGTCATTCAATTCGGGCGTAGTGGTTTATATCATTCTGCTTGCAGCCGCTCTGATTTGGGGTGTATACGAAAGTTACACCGAAAAGAACAAAGCGCGCATGGCTATCTCCTTTATCCTGACGATCGCTTTGCTGGGTATCCCATTCTACGGACACGGAGCCAGCAGTATCATCATCGGTATTTTGGTTATTGCCGCACTGGGACTTTATCTTGCTCCGAGTGTACAGGCTAAAATCAAAGAGAAATGGCGTATTTCCGCACGCACCATGAACACAGCATTGCTATGCACCATGATGATCGTAATCGGGTATTCTTCTTACGCACTGATCGTTATCCGTTCTACTGCCAACACTCCGATGGACCAAAACTCACCGGAGGATATATTCACCCTGGGCGAATACCTCGGCCGTGAACAATACGGAACCCGTCCGCTCTTCTACGGTCCTGCTTTCTCTTCGAAAGTGGCACTCGACGTAAAAGACGGCTATTGTATTCCGCGCCAGTCGGAAGCAGGAAGCAAGTTTGTCCGCAAGGAAAAGACTTCTCCCGACGAAAAAGACTCTTATATCGAACTTCCCGGACGTGTGGAATACGAATATGCACAGAATATGTTTTTCCCGCGTATGTACAGCTCGTCACACGCACCACTCTACAAGCAATGGGTAGACATCAAAGGACACGACGTTCCTTACGACCAATGCGGAGAAATGGTAATGGTGAACATGCCTAACCAATGGGAAAATATCAAGTTCTTCTTCTCCTACCAGTTGAACTTCATGTACTGGCGTTATTTCATGTGGAACTTTGCCGGACGGCAGAACGACATACAGGGTAGCGGAGAAATTGAACACGGCAACTGGATCACCGGTATTCCGTTTATCGACAACTTACTGGTAGGTAATCAGGAACTGCTTCCGCAGGATCTCAAAAACAATAAAGGACACAACGTATTCTACTGTCTGCCGCTGATTCTCGGCTTAATCGGACTCTTCTGGCAGGCTTATCATAGCCAGCGGGGTATCCAGCAATTCTGGGTGGTCTTCTTCCTGTTCTTCATGACAGGTATCGCCATCGTGCTCTACCTCAACCAAACCCCTGCACAGCCCCGTGAACGAGATTACGCGTATGCCGGTTCATTCTACGCCTTTGCCATCTGGGTAGGTATGGGAGTGGCAGGTATCATCCGTATGCTGCGAGAATACTGTAAGATGCAGGAACTTCCGGCAGCCGTATTGGCTTCAGTGCTCTGTTTGTTCGTCCCCATCCAGATGGCGGGACAGACTTGGGATGACCACGACCGTAGCGGACGCTTCGTTGCCCGCGACTTCGGACAGAACTACCTGATGACCTTACAGGAAAAAGGAAATCCGATTATCTATACCAATGGTGATAATGATACTTTCCCATTGTGGTACAACCAGGAAACAGAAGGCTTCCGTACAGATGCTCGCACCTGTAACCTAAGTTACTTGCAAACAGACTGGTATATCGACCAAATGAAACGTCCGGCCTACGATTCCCCGTCGCTTCCTATCACTTGGGACCGTGTGGAATATGTGGAAGGACAAAATGAATATATCCCTATCCATACGGAAATGAAAGCCTTCATCGACAGCTATTTCAAACAAGCAAACGAACTGGCTGCACAGGGAGACACTACCATATTATCACTCGTTCACTCCATTTTCGGTGAGAATCCATACGAATTGAAGGAAATCATCAACCGCTGGATGCTCGGTAAGAACGACCAGTTGAAAGAGCTTCTCAAAAAGACTGGAAAGGATATCCAACTGCCGCTTATCCCTACGGACAGCATCGTAATGAAGGTGGACAAAGAAGCCGTACGCCGCTCCGGCATGAAGATACCGGAAGCTCGGGGCGACTCTATCCCCGAATACATGACAATCACCCTTAGAGACGCCAACGGCAACCCGAAACGCGCCTCTACAAGAGTGAACTGATGATGCTCGAAATGCTCGCTAACGCCAACTGGGAACGTCCTATCTATATGGCAATCACCGTAGGAGGCGAAAACCATTTGGGCATGGGCAATCACTTCACGCAGGAAGGTCTTGCCTATCGTTTCACACCATTCGATACGGACAAACTGGACAGCAAGATAGACAGCGAAAAGATGTACGACAACCTGATGAACAAGTTCAAGTTCGGCGGTATCGACAAACCGGGTATCTATATCGACGAGAACGTGATGCGTATGTGCTACACGCACCGCCGTATCTTCACGCAGCTCGTAGGACAGCTTATCAAAGAAGGTAAGAAGGACAAGGCACTCGCTGCACTCGATTACGCCGAAAAGATGATTCCGGCAATCAACGTACCGTATGACTGGGCAAATGGCGCCTTCAAATGGCAGAGTCTTATTATCAACTGGGACAGAACGAGAAAGCCAACAAGATTATCGACGAGCTTGCCAACAAGTCGCTCGAATACATGATCTGGTATCTTAGCCTGAACGATAACCAGCTTGCCATTGCCAGCGAAAACTTCGTGTACAACGCCAGTTTGCTTGACGCCGAAGTCCGCCTAATGGAAAAATACAAATCAGAAGAACTTGCAAAACATTACTCTACGCAACTCGATCAGCTATACAACGAGTACGTGACGAGAATGAAAGGGAAATAATTTAGGTATTAAGTAATAAGTATTAAGGCTTAACGTAGCTTCCGGCATGTTTTCCGTAAGGTATAATACTTAATACTTATTTCCTAATACTTCAAAACACAGACTCTTATGTTTATAGAACAACCACCTTGGCTTTTCCGGGCGTTGTATCCACAAGCTATCTTCCGGATGGACCCGAATGAGCGGGCAGTCTATCTGACTTTCGATGACGGACCCATCCCGGAGGTTACTCCTTGGTATTGGATTTATTGGAAAAGCATCATATTAAAGCTACCTTTTTCATGGTAGGCGACAATATACGCAAACACCCGGATGAATACCGGATGGTGGTAGAGCACGGACACCGCATCGGTAACCATACTTTCAACCACATCCGTGGATTTGAATATTCCAATCCGGATTACCTGGCAAATGCCAGAAAGGTAGATGATATTATTCATTCCGATCTCTTCCGTCCACCACACGGACACATGGGATTCAGGCAGTATTATACGTTGCGCTATCATTACCGCATCATTATGTGGGATCTCGTGACCCGCGATTACAGTAAGCGGATGCGCCCGGAACAAGTGCTGAACAACGTGAAACGCTATGCGCGAAACGGTTCTATCATCACTTTCCACGATTCGCTGAAGTCATGGAACAACGGTAACCTGCAATACGCACTTCCCCGTGCCATCGAGTTCCTGAAAGAGGAAGGTTATGAATTCAAGGTGTTATAATCTTTGAAAAAACAGAAACTTCGAAAAGAGCAGAGCTTCCTGATAAGAAAGAAAAGGTTTCTGATGAATAAAAAAGCTCCCTGATAAGAAAAAAAATATAAGCCGAGGTATTATGCCCCGGCTTTTGTAGTTTAAAGCCCGTTTCGTGCCCAAAATTGAAAGATCCCTCCTCTTTCTTACAAGATGCCAGTGCAACCGCATTTCGCCTGGTAAAGGGCAAAAAAAGGCAAAAAGAGGGCAAAACAACCTGCATTCAAAAAGTTTCTGATTCACATTACCATTTCCAACCGTATTTTTTATACATTTGCAACGGTCTCTTCCGCAGAAAGCCTCCGGGTGGCGAGGGAGAGACGTTTATATTGAGAAGACGTTTACAAGCGTTTGTCATTTGTGTTCAGAACTTCGCAAACTTTGACCTATCGGAATGACTAACAGCAACAAAGACGTCCTCCTGATGTGTATTTATATACATCCGTGCCTCACTTTGGAAAACAAAGGGAGGCTACGGGTGTTGTACATATCGGCGTGGGCTTTCTGCGTTGTTCGTTCCCGATAGTT
>VOFG01000854.1_pt1 | contig 222001 bp, 262 predicted proteins | sample 5384171 | NCBI WGS metagenome assembly VOFG01 (sample SAMN12384726, study PRJNA508395) | human gut metagenome | isolation source: healthy gut F | host: Homo sapiens | reverse complement strand
TTCAGCGTGGCGGCCATTGTATTGCGGTCGCAGATGCCGACAGCCGTATGCCCGAGCCATTTCGCCTTGCGGCACAAATCTTCCGGCGAGCAGCAGGCGTTCAGCAGCTCGTAGGAGGTATGGATGCCGAGGTTCACGAAAGGTACATCATGTACCGGAGGCTTGGGCCGGCCGATATATTTCAGCAGGTTGAAACGGAATTCTTCCCGCAGGTCATAGTAGTACCAGTTCCTGCCGAACGGGAAGGCCACATGGAAGATTCCTTCTTCCATCAGCACATCCGGACTTTCCATCAGGTTGAACACGAGCTTGTCCCCGTCGCCGCGGAAGATGGATTCCACTCCCGACAGGTCGGCCGTGAAAAGCCGCCCGAAGCCGGGAATATCCACCACTTCCGTATCGACCGGGATATAGGTTATCCGTTGTGCATCGAGCCATGAGAAAAGTTCCTGTATCAAGCGTAAGATCTACGAAAGAATGCTCCGATGGAAGCAAGAAAGCGATGGACATACGGCACTTTTGATAAAAGGTGCGCGTCGAATCGGGAAATCGACTATTGCCAAGGAGTTTGCTCGTAAAGAGTATGCATCCTATATCATCATCGATTTTTCGATAGCGGATGATGCCGTCAAAGAACTATTTTCCCACATTTCGGATCTGAATTACTTCTTTTTACGGATTCAGTCGCTATTCAATGTGTCATTGCATAAACGGAAATCGGTTATCGTTTTCGATGAAGTACAACTATGTCCTCCGGCACGACAGGCAATCAAACACCTTGTAAAAGATCACAGATATGACTATATAGAAACGGGTTCCCTCCTTTCCATCAAAAAAATGTGAAAGGTATCGTGATTCCGAGCGAAGAAACTCGCATTGCGATGTATCCACTGGATTACGAAGAATTCTTATGGGCTATCGATAAGCCTCAGACCTATGAGTTGATCCGATACTCGTATCAAAATTTTAAGTCTCTGGGTGATGCCGTCAATCGTGATCTTATGCGCAATTTCCGTCTGTACATGCTTATCGGTGGTATGCCGCAGGCTGTAAATGCGTATCTTGAATCGAATGATTTTTCAGCCATAGATGCGGTAAAAAGAAACATTCTCGAACTGTATATCGATGATTTCCGTAAAATCGATCCGACAGGACGTGCTTCGCGTTTGTTTACCTCGATTCCGGCAGAACTCTCTCGCAATACTGCACGTTATAAGGTGGGAAGCGTGATTGAGAATGCGACAGCCGCCCGGCTCAGTGAATTATTGATGGATATGGCAGATTCCATGACGGTAAACTTTGCCTATCATGCGAATGATCCCAGTGTAGGATTCTCTCTTCATGCTGATTACGACTATTTCAAGATGTTTCTTGCCGATACGGGATTGTTCGTTACGCTTGCTTTCATGGACCGCGACTATACGGAGAATGTAATATACCGAAAGCTCCTTTCCGACAAACTCAGTACGGATTTGGGATATGTATATGAGAATGCAATCGCCCAAATGTTGAAGAGTGCAGGCAATGAACTTTTTTACTATACATTTAAGGAGGAGATAGTGAAAGATGAGGAAAAGAATAAAACCGTCCGCAGTTATGAAATAGATTTCCTGCTTTCGCGTAAAGACAAGATATGCCCTATCGAAGTTAAATCTTCCGGATATAACTCACACAAATCCCTGGATAAATTTCAGCAAAAATTTTCGGCGAGAATTCTTCACAGGTATCTTCTCTATACCAAAGATTCAAAGAAAGACAAGGATATTTTTTGCTTGCCCATATATATGACGGAATTATTATAAAGCATTATCAAAGCAAAGGCAGTAAAGATACTGGAGAAAGATAGATGATGAGAGATACGATATTTTAAGTCATGCAACACCGGCAGATAACGATTTTTCCATCTGGATTGCTTCCCGATTGGAGATGTTAGGATATAAAGTTTGGATAGATAAAGAAGGGTTACTGGGTGGAGAACGTTTTTGGGCAACCATTCAAAAAGCCTTGATTGCTCAATAAAAGTTTTATTCGTTTACTCAAAAAATATTGTAACGACAGAAGGCATACTTCGGCAAGGAATTGAAAATGAGTTGGAATACGCAAAGAGTATTGCTGCACAAGATGGATTGCAGGATTTTATCATACCATTACATATCGACAATTCCAACTATCATTTAGTAATAAGCGGTTGAACTGCACGAGAGCCTGCGAATTGAGCGTCGCCGAGGCCCATACCGCCCGATCTCGGCCGAAATCGTAGGAAAGCTGAGCCCGCGGCTCCAGCGCGAAAGCCGTATCGTCCGCATTGTCGTAAAGCGCACCCCGCACCCGAGATCCGCGCGCCAGGATCCCCATTGCAGGCGGTTATTCACGAACAGAGCTCCGGAAAGGAGTTGCGAGGCCGGATATTCGGTTTCCCGCTCCTGTCCCTCGACCACGGCTCGCGTGTGCATCGGCAGGAACCGCTGTGCCGAGAAGCTGGCGCCGTATTCGAGTGCATAGTGCTCCGAGAGCCGGTGGTCGAAGGTCATGCGGGCTCCGAACTCGTGAGTCCGGAAGGTGGTCTTGCCTTCGTTCACACTTCCATCTTCCCGGTATTCGGCCTGCTGGCGGTTTTGCAGGAATGAGTAGTAGACGACGGCCGTGGAGCCGAGCCCCTCGCGCCATCGGGAGCGAAGACGCAGCGAGGCGGTCGTATTGCCCCATCCGAAGCTGTTCTCGGCTCCTTCGTCCGCATTGCGCATCCGGTCGTCGCCTGTATAGACCCCCAGCGAAAGCGTATGGCTGCGGTGTACGTCGTACGAAAGCTTGCCCGTGATGTCGTGGAATCCGAAACGGACGGAGTTCCCCACGGCTGCCAGAACAGCCTCGGGGAAGAAGTAGCGGGCGGAGACGAGGTAAGAGCCTTTGCCGCGCACGAGCGGACCGTCCGCCGTGCCGGCCAGCGACAACGTCCCCACCGTAAGCGACTGCCGGTGGTGCTGCCGGTCGCCCTCGCGGGTGCGGATCTGCGTCAGCGCCGAAAGGCGGGAGCCGTAGGCCGGGGAGATGTAACCTTTCGACACTTCGGCCGACTGCACCGTCTCACCGCTGAAGATCGAGAGCAGTCCGTAGGCGTGGGCCTGGTTATAGATCGGCACGTCATCGTAGAGAATCTGCGTCTGGTCGTTGCTGCCGCCGCGCACCAGCAGCCCCGACATGCCGTCCTTGCCGGCCGTGACGCCCGGGAGCAGTTGCAGGAACTTGAAGATATCCTTTTTCTCCGGCGAACAACGGGGCGTATTTGAGTTGTTCGACATCGACGCCGATATTACCCGTCTGCCGGAAGACCATCAGCGGCTTGCGCGCCGTGACGGATATCGAGTCGATGGCCACGGAGCGGGCAACGCTGTCGGGCGGGGATTGGGCCAAAACGAATGTAGGAAGCAACAGCAATAGGCTGGCTGCAAACTGTCGGATCATAGTTCGGAAGTCTGGGTATAATTGTATCCGGCAAAGATGCCGAGGCCGTTCGAAATATTGGAATAAACGGTGATCTGTTCGATAAAGGGATTCTCCTCAGCGCCCCATTCGCTGTTGAGCTGCTGTTTGTAGCGCGAGCGCATGTAGCGGTCGTAGGCCGACGATGGCGTTATGACACGAAACGTATGACGGAACCGGGTCCACTCATCGGTGCTACCCCAAACCGAGAAGCGCAGCGGCAACACCTGCTCGCTGTTCTCGCAGGGGATGCGCAGGAACTTTTCGAAAACAATCGTGCTCCCCTTCTCGTCAGCCTCGTAGGCGTCGTTCGCACCGTTCACCTGATCCACGAACGGAGAGGGCGTATAATACTCGCTGATCTCTGCTCGTTTCGTTCCGTGGCTTGTTCTGTTTTGGATGTAGTCGCCGCGAATCCAGACAGCCTTTACATCCCGGGGAACAGTCAGTGCGTCGAGGAGGAAATGGCGGTATTCGCCCTTCTGCCGCACGAATCCGATATCCGCCTGCGGAGCCGCAGGAACGTCCGTCTCGGCTGACAGCAGTCCGTAATCCGGAACATCCACCTCCAGCCGGTAACGACGGCCCGTCGCAGCCCGGAAGCCGGTATTGGTCGCACCCTGCGGGGACGCCGTGCAGCGAACGACCTCACGCCCGTCTTCGAACAGGCGGATTTCAGCCTCCGAGACCGGTTTGAACGTCATGATCTCATCCGTATAGATTCCGCTCCAATGCAGCGACACCGTGAATTCCTCCTGCGGCGTCAGCAGGGCGTTGATCGTAACCTGAGGCTCGGGAGCATGGCCCCCGAAATCGTAGTCCACTTCGATGCAGGCCGTAAAAAGCAGGGCGCACGATACCGCCGCACAGCCGGACGACAGTGGACGGAACAGGTAGCGGAGAATCTTCATTGCCAAATATAATCTACGTTTTTCGAAGCATGGAAAACCTCCGTCCCATCGGGGGCGTAAAGTGTCATGCCGATACTTTTCTTATCCCACCGATAAAGCGATCCGCTAAGTATTTCGCGATCTTGGTCTCGGGGTATCAGTGTCAAATCCGGGTTTCGATAGATGTAATTGTAATGGTACTCCGTCGGTTCGGCATCGGCTGTCTGTTCCGTGAAAGTACATTCCGAATCCGAGGTGAATCGCAACGTATAATCGGTCTCTTCGGTATACATCGCCCATTCGCTGCCGGTAAGATGGTCGGGAATAGAGATGGAAGCTTCTTTAGAACAACTTGATATTAAAATACAACATACGAAAAGGGCAAGGATTCTCACCTCTCGAAGACGAATGAATAAATGGTTAGGAAACATCATATATAATAATTCGGGTTAGCGTCAGAGTAACGATTGAGTCTAAACATTTGTTTTCGTACGATAATCCACACACTAAAACGGATTCTGGGTAGAAATATTATTTAAGTAAAAATAATTTTCTACCCAGAATTCTCTGTGTTTTATATCTATTTTGATCCTCGAGAGGAAGTGTAATTTAACCGAAGTACGCCAGCTCCAGCCTCTCCGTACCGCGACTATATATATACAAATCCATCGTTGCAGTTTGGTGATAGGCCAACCGACCGACAGGAACAAGTGTATGAGATTTGAGCTCCCTTGTCCACAATCCGTTCGCGCCGCTGTTGATATAATACATGAAATCGGGTGAAAAACTTTCCCATGTTCGGCTATAACGCTGAACCCGAACATAGTATGAGGTTGCTACGAGATTTCACCTCCGCATACCGCACTTATTCCCAAAGATAACGGGGGTATCGCACGGTATATGTCAACGAACCGATTGACCGCGTGCTGTTGAGCATTGCAAATGACTTGTTGTTCGACCTGATGCCGGACCGCATCCATCGTTCCTGCAAATCATACCAGAGCGGTATTGGTTGTGGAAAGGTGGTGCTGGAGGTGAGCCGGGAGATGACAAGAGTGCCAGGAGATGAATGTCTCGGTTGGAAATCCGACCTGAGCAAGTATTTCGACAGCGTGCCCCTGCGGTATATCGACCGAGCCTTCGATGCGGTAGAGTCCCGACACGGACATTCGGCACTGATCACGGTGCTGCGGAAATATTACCACAGTGACCTCTACTTCGATACGGACAACCGACTGCAGCGGAGCTACCAATCCCTTAAACAGGGATGTGCCGTGGCAAGTTGGTTGGCAGACGTTCTGCTCTACGAACTGGATGAGGAGCTTTCCGGCATGAACGGCTATTACGTCCGCTATTCGGACGACATGCTGTTTGTCGGTGAAGACTATCCCAAAGCGATGGCCCTACTGCAAGACCGGCTGGCAGAGATGGAAATGAAGCTCAACCCGAAGAAGGTGGAATACCTGATGTCCGACCGCTGGTTCAAGTTTCTCGGGTTCAGCATCAAAGGACGTATGATTTCGCTCTCCCCCGGGACGTATCAAGGCCTTCCAGAAGAGCATCGAGGCCTTGACCGTCCGTAAGCGTGGTACGAGCCTGCGGAAAGCCGTAAATGCCGTGAATCGGTATCTCTATAAGGGAGAGTATTGCTGGGCTACCCAGATTCTTCCAGTCTGCAATGTAAGGCGGGACCTGAACGAACTCAATAAATTCGTGATGGACTGCCTGCGGGGTGTGAGTACCGGGAAACGGAGAGTCGGTGGTTTGGGATACGTTCCGACACGACGTGACGGCTGCATTGTTCGGGGTACGGGACGTAACGTCACGGCTAATCGCGGCAAGATGCCCCGTATCGAGGGTTATCTTTCCATAGGTTGTATGCAGAATGCCCTGCGCACCAGCCGGGCGGCCTACAACACGTTGGCCGCATCCCTGTAAGAGATACCGAGCACACGGTCTGCGGATGAAGGACAGGAATTCAATGTTACAGGTTCTCCAGCCAGATCAGTCCGTTGATTCACCGGTTTACCCACCGGTGAATCTTCTCCGGATCTGGCTCGCTCCTGTAAATATCGGAATAGTAAAGCAATGTGCCGCCTGCCTGACATCCTTGACACACTGGAACACATCAACCGGCCCCAAGGAATAGCATTCAGATACCCGCGCAAATATCCATCTATCGGAGTCTTGAAGGATGCTAACACCATCCTTCAGACTCCTCCAAGATGGAGGTTCGCGGGATTCATCAAACGGATAAAGTCATGTGTCAGCTATTATGAGGGTCTGAACCCAGCACGGGGTAATGGTTCAAGGGACACAAATTCACTACAATGGGAATACAGTGCACGCCAGTGCGGCGCTGAACTCTCTATCGAGCACTCTGCCCCGCGTGGCGTGCTCATTATTCCCAATGTACATCGCTTTGATTAAAGTCATGTGCCACAGTCATGAGAATCATATATATACATACGGAAGCCTGGCATGGGGCACGCGGATTCGGGATCAGAGGTTCAAGTGCGCAGCTCTGCAACACTTCGGGAGCCGTATGTCATCTCCAGCCAATAGCTGGTTATGACGTCCGGGCCCGAAGTCACGAGCTGCCCATATCGAGTTTATAAAGGGATGTGCCGCTCTGGGCAGGATCCGCAAGACGGTAGCGCAGCCGCCAATGTGCAGGGAACCCGCTTCAATATACAGTTGGCTACCTGTATCCTGAACCCGGTGAACACCCGGTTCAGGATACAAGTATACTGTATTTATCAGATTGATAAAGTGATGCGCCAGGGGTTCGAGTGCAAGTAATTTTTTGAAGAGAGAAACAATGGATAATATTTATCAACAAGTAGTTCAAGCTGTCGAGAACGGCGCAAAATTCAGGGTGGATTTTCGTTCACGGAGCCTGCGACTGAATGGCCGCTATGTCATTCGAGAGGGGAACTATGAAGGAAGTCTGGGGTAGAACCTTGTTCGGAGGAAGAGTTCCTGTCTCAAATCGAGGAACTGTATCTTCGGTATAAGCATTCCGTGCCTTCGAGCGCAGTACAAGCCGGTCCCGCAACTATTTTCCGGCTCTTCCCGAAAAGAAATTGGATGATGAGGACATGCTCTATGGAGAACGCCGAGACAAGGCACAGATTGAGCTGGAACTGTACATTCTCTGCCAGTTGCTCAACGGGTTTCAGTGGAATACTGAAACCTTGGGCAAATGGTTCTGGCAAAGCACCCGAGACAAGGACCTGGTGTTGCTTCGGCAGTGGATAGACATTGAGAATAATTAACCATAAAAAAGAAGGAAATGACAAAGAAGAAGAAAGAAAACATTATGACCTGCCCACGTTGTGGCGCAGACCTCAATGGTGCGGAAAATCCTGCCCGTTTGCCGAAAACGGCACAGGAAAGAATCGAGGCTCTCCGCCTGGCCGGAGTGGATGTCAGCCACCTGTTCGCCATGCAGGGAGCCAACGGCGGGGATTACGTCGCCTCCAACCAGGATGGCAAATTGACCATACTCGATGACAACGATCCGATCTTCTCGTATATCACCAGTCAGGGAGACGCCCAACCGCCGTCTGTTCCGTCGATGGGTGATGGCTCAGATGTTCCACATGATGGCCAGTACGGACCACCGCCTCGGTGAGCCGGTTGGCGTGACGGAAATGATCCACCGCATGGGCTACGAGTACCAGTGGAAGATGCTGCTGGACGAGCTTCGTGCACAGTTGAAGATGGAGAGTCGTGACCCGAACGGTTTTGCGGAACGCAACCGTTGGTTCAAGAACGAGGTGGCTTTTTGCGATGGCCCATCATTATCTTGAACGTCTGAAAAAACATGTAGACAGTCTCCAGGAACGAAAATGCAAGGGAATACCTTACAAACGTATCCACGGTCGTGACATCTTCGTCTCGGACCTGGACCGCAAGGTGTACACGCCGTTAATCATTGCGGCCAACCTTATCAAATACGCTCAAAACGCCGCACAGTTATATGATGCCGTCAGCAAGTTCAACGTCCAGCGTATCAGACTGAGCCATGATACGCCACAGAGCAAGACGTGGATGGATGCCTACAAAGGAGCCGGCGCGTACTTCACGATGCAGAATCTCATTCGCTTCCACGGTTGTCTGATTACTGACGACAAAGGAAGACGTCTGACCAAAAACCAGTCGCTGGACTTCATTATCCTCAAGGCAACCCTTTACAAGGATGAAGGGTGGCGAATGCTGGCTGTCTTGAAGAAGATGCTCCGAGACAACGACATCGACATCAAGAAGAAAATGGCTGAATGGCGTAAAAGGTAAAAGTAACCTGGCAGGTATGATGTGAGGGACCGGTATATTCAGGTGTTCCTCCTTTAAACGATGCTCATCTCTGTTAGCACAAGATGAGCATCCTTGTCGGAGGCTCCCGCATCAAAAGAATACAGTAATGCCCCGGGCTGGCAATCATATCAATATAAATTTAAATACAAACCCATGAATATGAATAAGAAAGAATTAAGACGCAGAGACTATTTGCTGTACAAGTTGCGCAAGCGCGGAGTTCGTTGCCTGACGCGCTGTCGAACGATTTTCTTTCCGTACGGCAGCGACCCGATGACCGTGCCCCAGATTGTCAACCTGGTCCGGGAATACAATTTCGCGGTGCAGTTTGAAATCCGTTGACCGAGAATAAGCCCATGTGAAATAACAAAAGATGAAGCGATATGAACGAAGAAGCAACCCCCGGCGATATTGCCACCCTGCACCGGCCTTACATGGGTTATCGCCGCATCGAACTGGTAGAGAAACTTCAGTACACCTGGCTGGCCCGCATCTGCGGAAGCGGAAAGGAAATCGAGGTCTGGGAAGATGAATTTGAACTGGACTAAATACACAATGACATGCAGAACACGAGTAATGATCCCCTGATACCTGCTTATATCGCCTATGCGGTCATCATACTGACTGCCGAGTATCTGGGATGCGAGGTGGAGATGAGCGCCACGGCCAGGGAGGTCTGGGAAAGTAAAGGATTGCCGGCCGCACCTTTGTTGGCTTTATATGAAAGGGCCGCACAGGATGCGAAGGAGATTGTGGTGAAACAAGGGTTGGCAAAGACCGCCGATAGACTGGCCGAAGAATTTTACAGAACAGGACGGTTTCCAGACCGTCCTCCAACAAACGATTAACAGACAGGAGGCAATATGAAGACAAGAACCTTTCAGGAGATTTATGATTTTTGCCGCACGGATTTGACCTACCAGACCTATTTCCATATTCCCGACGAATTCAGTGTGAAGGATCGGAAGACCGCCCGGTATTATTTCGGCGCGTTCAGCGGAGGAAGGAGCAGAACGGGAACCTTCATCTATACACAGTCGATGCGGCAGCTTGAAAGGTTCCTGCGGGGAACGAAGCAGGACCACTACCTGCATGCTAATTCAGAGACGTTCGAGGTAGTAAACCGTCAGAAATATGACGGCCCTGCAATCTACATCGTGACCCATATCCGGGAACAGGGTGTGAGGATTGAGTTCTCGCCCCGTTTTACCGGACATGCCCGTATGAGAGAATCGCGTTTACGGCACGTTCGCACAGGACTTTCACGGTTCAAGGAATCATTGCCGAAGTCCGTGCATACATAGAAAGACATCTGCTGCTTGCGCCGGGAAGATATCGTGCCTTGCAGTTGGAATACCAGATTCCCAAGGAAAAGTTTCCCGCGTGGTACAGACAATACCGGAAGCAGGTTCATGAGCAGGAGGAATATGCCCATTGGGAGATGGTGGACAAGTATCTCCACCAAAATGACATCACTTTTGAGGAGGGTTACCAGATATTGGCGGCCTCGGGGATGTTCTACGATTTTAATTGCGACGAGTATGAACGGGACGAACTGACCGAAGAGTTCGTAAGGTCCTGTAACAAGAGCCACAGTGCCGTTCGGCAAAAAACAAACATCAACACCTAAAACCATTAACCAATGAACCTTTACGAGCAAATCAGCTACAAAGGACATCATATCAACGTCGACTACGATGAGGATGCCCTCGACCCCCGACAGGAATTCGACCATCTGGGGACACTGTATACAGCACATCGCCACTATCAGCCCGAAAAAGACTTTCATGCGAATTTCAAAATCAACAAGGTATTCGAGGGGCGAATTGGAGACTTCAGGGATTCGTTCTTGAAACAATATGTTGCTCTGCCAGTCTACCTCTATGAGCATGGTGGTGCAACCATCGCCACCTCTCCTTTCAGTTGCCCGTGGGATTCGGGCTTTTTTTGGCATCATCGCCGTTTCTCTGGAAAGAATACGGAAGGAGTTTGGTTGGAAACACGTTACGAAAACTCGCCGGAAGCGGATTGAAGCATACCTGCAAGGGGAAATCGAAGAGCTTGATAATTATTACACCGGGTCGGTTTACGGCTACGAAATCACCCCGGAAGATGATGATACGGAGGTCGTAGACAGTTGCTGGGGTTTCTATGGCGATGAAGCTATGAAAAGAGATGGTAAAAGAGTGCAAATCATATATTGACGGCATCAGCCATATGGTGGCATGACCGGACAGGGAGGAAACAAACAATGCATGAGGCAGAACAATACCTGCGCAACCCGCAGAACCCGCCGTCACTCCATGTGATAATCGGCGGCAAGAAAAGACGGTTGTTCATCAACCGAGACCAGGGACAGATCGGAATCGTTGCCCCAAAGAAAAAAGTAAACGGCTATTTGTTTGGCGCGTGGAATACCATTGAGAAAATATGTTATTCGTACCCGCCAAGACAAAAAAGTCCGGAAGAACAGAACCGACGCTTGGTCGGAAAGTACCAGCAGATGGCAGCCAGGGCAACCTTCTCAAGCCCTTACCAGCGAAAGGTAATGAAGGCCGACCTTTCAAAAAGTCTGTATGAGAATGGAATTACGACAGGTGTGACCATCGAAGGCCAGGTTATCTCACTTGCCGCGGTGGAAAAATGGTGCGGAACTTATGTGGCAGACCAGTTCCGGGATGCAATTCGAGGGTGTAAAAGTTTTCATTCCTCTCGTTTTGATTTCAGGGGATATGACGGTTCTCTTTGGGTGGAACCCTGCAACAAGGCAGAATATGGTTATCGGGAAGGCGATCTGCGTGCGGGATTCTGTAAGGAATACCGCAACTGCGGAATGGGTACTACTATATTCTTATCGATGATGAACATTTCATCGGATATGACATTGACTAACTTAAATACACAGCGATAATGGCTTACGACCATAACGAACAGGGAAAAGCGCCTGTAAGCATCACTTTGGGAAACGGGGTGAGCGTGGAGGGTGAGTTGGCGGACCTGCGCATCACTCCCGAAACAATTCCTGCCGGAAAGAAGCGCTGTCAGTTCCGACATTCTGATGAAGATTGGGAAGGTATTGCCTCCTTTGACGAGCCATGAAAGAGTTGAAGGTAAGGTTACACCACATCGACCGGGGTCGGTGTATGGAGGTATGGGAAGTGCTGGTCGAAAAGGGAAGGCCCCGGCGCTTCCTTGCGAGAAGTGACGGATTCACGCCACATGAATGGGGCGTGCTCGCTGATGCTCCCCCATGGGTATTGTGAAATAGAGTGCTGTTTAAAGGAAGATGTCACGCTCGTCATCTGCGACAGGAACTGGAATGAACTGTTCAGGGACAGTATGGACAAGGAGCGATTCCCGAAAGGATTCCCTTCCTTGGATGAGGCGTGCAACGAGGCATGGAACGCCATCTCCTCCTTCCTCCCAGAATGTGACACGACAGGGCTTCGGGGAGTGGATCACCAAACAGTCCAACACGCCTCTCTCGGAGACAGATCGCTTGAACTGGAGGGATTGCTGGCAAGAAACGGTTAAGGTTGAAATAATCAGCCGGTTTACATGGATTGGTGAAGAGTACGGGATCATCCGGCTTCACCAGCGTCACACCAAGTGCGATGCCACCTGGTACGAGTATTATGCCGGAAAGACTGCCCGGTACAAGCAGGAGGATATGTGAGGTTCTTCGCCTATGAATACCGGGAACGTCATATACGGGAAGTCATACATTCGCTTGGGGCATATTGCGACAAGGTACATGCCGAGGCCGTGCAGACCCGCAGCGACGAGTGTGGCCACGAGATATCCTATTTTATGGGGCAGTTCCTGGGGTATGACCTGTCTTTTGACGCCATTCGGGAGGCCAAGGACTCTTTCATAAGGAGGGTTAATGCCGATTACAACGAGGCTTATGCTTACTATATGAAACTTAAAAACAACGAGACCACAGTCCGGTGCCTGGACGCCGTGCTGTATCTTATCAGACAACAAATCGAAAAAGCAAAGGAGGAAAAGAAATGAGTTGGAACATGCATGTATGCTCGGTTTATGATGTCAGGTACGATTATCCGGGGCTGATTGGATATGAGGCGCAGGATGCCTTATATCGGATTTTCGAGATGTTTGATGTGGAGACTTCCGCAGAAGACATCTACGATGATGATTATGAGGTAGAGCGTGCCGAATTGGTTAAATTGCGCAGCCACATCGTCGAACAGGACGAAGAGTACCGGGAAAGCGAGAAGGAGTTTCTTGAACAGCTCAAGAAAGCCGGGATTGGCCGTGAGAAATTCATCACGGTGCTTGATAAGCTAATCAACGACAGCGACCAGCGAAACTCGGAGGTGCACATTTCCTGGTTCTGAAAACCGCACCAATAACAAATTACAATCGAAGTCAATATGAAACTTGAACATCTGTCCAACGCCGGTATGGGAACCTGTACCACCGTACATTCTGAAGAATCTGTGATCCGGCAAGCAAAGAATTATATGCCTAACTGCTACTTCCCGCAGTCATCCGATGTGGAAGAGTGGAACAGGTTAGTGACCAATGAATATGACCGTATCGCCAAGCTGGTCATCCGCGAACGATGTGCCCCCCTGGACGAATCGTGCCCGCAGACATGCAGCCTTCGTCAGCAGCTTGAACAGGTGCGCCCGGTGCTGGAGCAGGAAATCCGACGACGGATTCGCCGGGATGGATACCTGTTCCAACTGACCCTCATCCGTAAACAACTGACCCTCAATATTCTTGATGCCGTCAAACAGAACAAGGGATACATCGATACGTTTTACCTCAATGAGAACGAAGACAAGGAGTATGATGAATCGCCAATCGTGGTGTCCTACGACAGCTCTGCTTTCGCCAGATATGGCGGTTATGAGGCGGCGACCTTGTATGGGCTGTTCATGAAAGGGGGTACGCTCTACTGCACGCTTAATGGTGAGTCCGGAGAGAATTTCGATCTGCCTATCGACGCAATCCAGATTGAAGGTCTTGTAGTAATTGCCCATTGGTTGACCGAGTACGGCTTTCTGGTTCAGGATGAGGAGGAGATTATTGTCTGCGACGAATGCGGCTCGCTCGACATCCAGCAGCTTGTATGGGTTGAACCCAATACGCACGAATATATCGGTGCCACCGAGTACGATCAGGACGACAACTGGTGCAGTGAATGTGAGGATCATTTGCATTTCACGTCGCTTCGTGAATTCAAGGAACGGATGCAAGCCTGGTGGGACAGTATGGATTTCAAGCAGATGGAACGTATTACCGGCCTCCGGGCGGCAGATTTCCCGGCAGAAGAAGGAATCAGGCATTTGTAGATGCCTGCGAGGCATGGTGGAACGGGAAAAGTTACGATGAGAAAAGAGCTCTCTGGAAAGAGAACCAAGATGAAGTATGATCTATCAGTTATTGCATGACCTGAAAAGGTATTGGGGCGACAAAGACTCCCTTGTCCCGGAAGAAAAAGATCTGTTGCAGCGTCTGACCAAGGCTCTTCCAACTATACTCTGCGAACGGAGCTGCGAACAACTGGCGCCCGGAGAGGTGCTGGTACGCATCTGCCCGGATACACGGCGTCAGGTACTCGTCTGCCACAACGGAGACGGACAGTGTGCCTGTCTGCATAATGGCACAATAGAGGAAGATGCTGCGGACGTGAAACTCTGGCTGCAAACCGAGGGACGGGAAGCGAACGGGAACAGGCAAGCTTTGGAAGCACTTGTGGACCTGGCCTACAATGCGGGGGCGGACGGACTTTGGGCAGAAAGGGACTCACGCGAGGTCGTGAATGAACTTATCGCCTGGGCGTTTGAGTTTGTTCATGAGACATCCGACACGGACTGGTGCGCAACAGACTACATCACCGCCATCGACAATTTCTACGCCGCCAAGAAAGGCGAGATATATAAAGAAGATGGAACGGAATGAAGCTCTGGAAGTAATCCGTGGGGAAAGAACCCCGAGGGATTACGAATTGGAAAGTTTTGAGAATGATTTCCGGGACCGGTTCGAAGAGTTTAGCGACTCTGCCAATTTGCTGGAGGCGTTCGACGATTGGCTTGCAATGCGGATCTATATTACGAAAAGTTGAGAGCGGAGCAATATATGGAGTCTCGCGGCTTCCCTCATTATTATGATTGATCGGATTTGAAAACTGAATATTTGACCAATAGAAATGGTACAGGAATTATTGAACCGACTGCGTGAATATTTCAGCGCAAAGAAAAACCCTACGGAAGAAGAAATCGATTTTCTCAAAAGGCTCTCTGAAGGATATTTCCACATCACTTCCGTACATCGGGACGATTTGATGGCAAAAGGGTTTGCCGCTGACAAGATTACGGATGCCCAAATGGAAAGATTGGCTGACAAAATGGGCGATGACTACTGTGAACAGCTATTTTGGGATAGCATGGAAAACCATTGCAGACAGCATGGGACTGCCGAGGAAGGATATTGTCCGTTGTCCCCAATGTCAGTCGGAGGTCGTGAAATACGACATAAGCGACAGCCTTTATCATTGCGGAGCCTGTAGCATGGTTTGGGACGAAAATCTCTTCGTGAAGGTAGAGTTCCCCGAGGATGCCTCCAGTTTCGAAGAGGAAGAAAGCGGATTTCCTTGTTGGAACAGTGAAGACAATGGGGCGCGTTATGTCCCCGAAAAGGAGTACATCCACAAGTTTGGGAGATCTCCTGAACCGGAAAAATGTTACCGGGCAATATGTTGGCCGGACTCCCAGGAATACATAGGGAAAGAAGATTGTGAGCTCATACAAGACAAGGAAGCATTGGAGAAATTTGGTTCCTCCGCTTATTGGGTTCCCGCCCATTACAAGAACGGTAAAGTATGATTGCACTGGTTCCACTTTTTCAGGAGGAGATGAAACGGAAGGGGTTTTCATCATCCTACCTCCGGTTCTATTGTGATTCCAGCGGGTTTCCCCAGATCATTACGAACGAACCGGAGACACAACGTGAGATACAGCAATATTTTGAGGGACAAGAAATCAACCCGTGCGAACTCACCTATGAGGAAGTCATTGAGGTGTCTTATGATTATGTGAGAATGAACGTACCGCCTCAATTGACCGACGAGGAAGACGGAGAACAGTGGTATGACGAGACTTACGACTTGTGGATTTCCAATATCGCACATTATGTGACATACTTTTGTTTCGAGGTATACATGCATGACCATAAAAATTGGGTAGACAGGTAAAAAATGCATCCATTGCAGTTCGTGGGCTATTGAGAACTACTGGAAAAAAAGATTATAAAATCAGACAATGAAATCTATCGGGCGACAAGTTTAGGCTTGCCGCCTTTTTATTATTAACCATTTAACAATCAATCATTATGGCAAATGTAGCAACAGTAACTGCTCCCATGCAGTTCGATTTCAAGAACAACAACATTGAGACGATGAGTCTGGACACTCTTCGCCGGACGTACAAGGAAAACGACATTTACGGCAAGCCTCTCAAGGGATTGTACCACTATGAAGTCATCGAAAAGATGATGGACATCTGCGGCAAGCACCAGTTGAACTACGAAGTGGAAGAGATCTTTGCCGCACAGAACAAAAACAAGAACGAACCCGGCGTGGTGGTACTGCCGCAGGTGGAAGAAAATTCTTTCCCAATGCGGTAGAGGCCCACATCCTCCGACGTGTCTACACGACTATCCGCATCAAGGACTGGGAAACCGATGAACTGACCACCACGTTGGTTGTGGCTTTCCATCAGGACGGCATCCAGGCCGCCATCGGCCCTTGTGTAAAAATCTGTCACAACCAGTGCATTCTTTCCCCGGAACGTAGCGTGGCAAACTATGGCAAGAACAAGGTGACCACGGAAGAGCTGTTTGCCCGCGTGGATGAGTGGATGGCGAATTTCGAGACGCAGATGACCGAAGACCGCGACCGCATTCGCCGCCTGAAGGAAAAGGTGATGACACCGCTGGAACTCTACGCGGTCATTGGTCTGCTGACGGTTCTTCGTGTCTCCCACGACAGTGCCGACAAACGCCTCTCCTCGAAGGTGGAGACTTATCCGTTGAATCAGGGGCAAATCTCCATGTTTACCGAAGATCTGCTGAAACTCGCCGAAGTGAAACCTCGAATTACCGCTTGGGACGTGTACAACGTGGCCACGGAACTTTACAAACCCGGAAAGACGGACTTCCCGGCCATGATCCCCAAAACGGGGCCTTTGCCGAGTTGCTCCTTTCCGATAAACTTCCGCAGGCCTGATGACACGCATCAAAGGGCAACTGACGACAGCCGACTATCTGCCTTACAAGGAGTTCCTGCGTCTGCTGGATGCGTTGGACAGAGACGGGGAATATCTTGGTGAGACCTATTGCTGGCTGTCGTTCTGTACGGCTTTCCGGGCTTCGGATGTCCGTACACTCAAATGGAAGGATGTGTTGGGGAAGAAAGAACTGGTAAGAATTGAACAGAAAACACAAAAGAGCCGCAAGGTGAAGTTCAATGCCGGTGTTGTGGAAAAGACGGCCGGGCTTTATGAAAAGCTCGGCCGTCCGGCCACCGACAGCTACATTTTGCCAATCCGCACACAGGGGTCCCTTACTCGTTGGAACATATCAACCGTCTGCTCAAGATTTACCGGGTCAAATACCGAATCCCGGTGCGGGCCTTTTCCACACACTCTTTCCGGAAAACATTCGGCCGGTATGTCTATGAACTGATGGGACGTTCGGCCGAATCACTGATACTGCTCAACCAGATATTTCGCCATACCAATCTGGAAACCACAAGGCGCTATATCGGACTGGCACAGGAGGACATTGACAAAGTCTACATGTCCATTAAAATATAAAATCAACAGTCTGTCAATCGTGAACGCCGGGGGCGGACTATTCTTTACCAACAACAGCATAACTGATACAATTATGAGCCTATTTCAAATCGGCAAGGTGCTGCCGGACGGTAAAGTCCGCCATATCAAGGCGTACCTCGAAAACACCATAGATGAGATTTCTCAAAAACTCCGAGTCTTTTATAGCTCGGAGAAACGCGTTGATGCACTACTTTCTCTTGGTGATATCGACGTCTTGGGGCCTTCTCCTTTCGGCAGATGGGGAAACCGGACACGGTACATTGCCGCTCCTTCATACGGGATGGGAACGGCAACAGAAACATATATTCTGCCCGAATCGCAGATAACGTGGAGACGTTCGCACACATGGCCGACTATTGTCTGTTATACGACAATGGCGTCTGGTATCTGCTCACTAAAAGCGAGTGTACCCGCCTCGAATGGTACAACTTCCTTCCTGCGCATGAAGACATGAGAATGTACTCAGTCTATGTGGAAGGAGGGCGCGGACTTGAAAAGATTAACGCGCCGTATTCCTGGTCGCAGCTCCAGAAATATGCCGATAAAGTTAACTGGACCCTCTATGTGTTCCGTAAAGAAAAACTTGTGAAAATAATCCGTCCGTCCAACTTAAAATCCAAAGGCCATGCATAACGACATCATCAGTGCCATCCAGGCACTTCCCGAACATTTGTTCACTCCCGAAATTGCACGGGCCGCCATTGAAAGCAACGACATCGATGTATTGAACTACATTCCCAGCAGATTTCTGACTATGGAAATAGTCGAGAATCTGATAGAAAACAACATGAAAACCTGGAGTTCCTTCGATCTGGCAAGACTTCCGGTTGAGTGGCGGACACGGGAAATATGCGAGTTCGCTTTCAAGAATAACGTAAACAACATAAAGGCTTTTCCCTGAAAGGTTCATATCCAGGAGAGATTGCCAAAACTGTAGTATCTTGTGGCAGCAGATATTTTAATATTCTTTCTTACATACCCGCGACATTATGGGATGCTGAACTTGCATACATAGCGTTGAATAATAAGACTGTTTCAAACAGTTACAAAGAAGATAACGAGGAGGACTATCGCAGGATGCAGGTCGTATTAAGGTACATTCCAGAGAGCGTGAAAACCAAGTCTTTCTATCTGGGTATGTTCCGGGAACTGAAGACCGAATGTGTCGTGTTGTCCATGTTGGTTCCCGACAAGTATAAAAATAAGAAGTATTACATGGAACTTGCCAAGCGCGACCTGTCTCTTGTGCCCGAACAATATATCTCTTATGAGGCTTTATATTGCGCGTTGCACTCGGAATACCAGAATTACCATATATATAGAGACCCTGAGTTCAAACGATATCTCCCATTCTTGGATAATCTCTTGGCTGACCGTCTGGCCATGAAGGCGCCCTACATGTTTTCGGATTTACCGCAGCAATTCCAAACTCCCGAACGTCTGATAATCGCCATCGAAAGCAAAGAGTGCACGAATGTTTATCATTTGGCCGAAGACATCAGACGGCAATTGCTTACGCCGGAAGTATGCAAGGCCTTTATCCGAAAGAATTCAACCTGTCCTAAGTTCCCCGACAATGTGTGGACAAAGGAGTTTGTCGACTACTGTATGGAACATGGAACGTCATTCCATTGGTTCAGGCAGATGCCACAGCGATTTCAGACTTCCGCCAATACACAGGCGGCATTTGACTATTGCACGTCCTATGTTTATTCCTTTGCCAAGCGCTTCATTACTCCGCAGATGGCAAAGCACTGCCATAGGGATACATCCTATAAAGATGCTGTTCCAAAACTATACTTGGAGGAGTTCAAAAAACAGACCGGGCTTCCCGAAGAATTTTATGGCGGTGAATGCAGTCTCCTTTCATTGAAAAATGCCAAAGTGGATTATTCATATTGTAAGATTGGCAATACTTATCTCGCCTTGTATACCAAGGATTGGGGCCGGACTGATAAACCCTATTTGATGATGACACGCGCCGAATCGAGATATTGTACCCCGGAAAAGGTGTTCGATGTTCCGATTGGCACTTTTCATCGTACATGGTTGGAGAAGATAGTCAGTCAAAAGGATCCGCAGTTTGTCAAGCCGAAAGTGGACAGTTCGCTCCGCGCCGTTGAAGCCCTGTGCTACTATGGAGTTGAAAAGATCAAGGACGTAAACCGCACCGAGATTTTCCGTAACACGTTTATGGGGGGAGACAATCGGATATTGTGCCCGACGCAGGGACCTGACCTACCACTGTGATGAGTGTGAGAACCTCCTTGCGGGTTTGAAGTATAAAATGCGAGGTATGGCTGTCCCGACCATACTGGTAGACGAATGCTTCAAGTACAGCGCCGATATGCTGCACCAGAAGTTAGGCTTCTGCTATGCGGGAATGACTTCTTTCGCTACGGACTACGGGCTGGATATGGACAAGTCCTACAGCATCCGGGAAATGCGGCAGATAGTCAATGAGATTGGTTATAAACCTTCTTTAAGTTCCTACAGAAAAGAATTGAAAAAACTGAATATAATATGAAGTATAAAGTAGCTATTGAAGAGACTTTCTGCAAGACCATCGAGGTAGAAGCGGAAAGTGCCGGTCTTGCGGTAAGCATTGCCGAGAACGAATATAATGAAGGCAGGCATAAGCCGGGTGCGGATAACTTTGCAGGTGTGGATATCGCACTATCCGCACAGGATGAAGAGGCTAAATGCGCCATGAATGATCAGGAGTTTGTCGATTTCGTCGAGCGTTACTTCGAGAGCATGGAGTGCGAAATTTCTTTGGACGACAAGATCAGGGTTGCGTTCGGAAGCATGGATAACGCCTTGTACGAGTTCAGAGAAAACAGGAAATGCCCCAAGGTGAAAGAGGAACGTCAGGTTTGTATCTTGTGTAAATGCGATGCATGGCATTCATACAACTCTATGGAGGCAATCGGAATATTCTCCTCACAGGAAATAGCGACTGAATATTTACGTCGCAACCAAATACGGTTCCGTCTGAAAAATGAGAACCTGGAGCAATTCGAGGCTTTCGGTCAAACACAGGGTCGGGATGAGAATTATATTTGCTCGTGGATGTCTCTTGACTTGTTGCCCGAGGTGGAGAAACCGCCCGTTCACGATGATGCTTTCTATGACCAAGAGTTCTCTTGCAGGGACTCCCAACTGTCAAGGCGGGACCTTGAGTCCCTTGTTGTCCCCTTCTGTACGGAGGATGTAACTGACGAACAGATGCAGGAAATCATACTACAGACAGACATGGAAACCCGAACACGTCTGAATTTTGGAGATGAGGAACACATCGACTTCGACAATGAATACCACAATGAAGTCTGGTGGGAGGAGTTGGAAGCGGCCGTGAACGAACAGAATGTTCCGTACTATGAGGATTTGCTGGATGTGTATCATGGTACCTCTGACCCCGAAGTGGAATTTTTCACAAAAAGGAGACCAGACCATTCATTTCACCAACGACCGTGCAGAGGCGGAAAAATACGCTTACAACGAGGAAAACGGCGGCATTGGACCGAACGACCTTCCCGTGTTGATACACGCCAGAATCCACATGAAACATCCGTATGTCATTACAGACCCCCAGGAATGGGCGGAACTGAGCGCCAACAAGGAGGTCGACAAGAAGAAATACGAAGGATATGATGGACTCTGTTTCACAGACGAGGAAACGGAAGTCAACTATTACATACTCTTCGATGCGCGAAACTGTAAAATCACGGAACGCGAGATTTTGGAATAATGTTCATCAAATGCCATAATGATGACCGACCGTCACGGCCCTCGATAGCCGTGGCGGTCTTTTTTATTTAAGTGGCGAGTTTCAAACACCCGATTTAACATATCTCTATTCTTAAAAAAACGAATAATGAAAAAGCACATTACTTGGCAGGAAGTCAGCGACCTAAGTATTGCCCTGCAAAATGAGATCATTTCACTGCTGAAAGAAAACAATCTCGATGAACTCGAACTGAAAATCGACGACGAAAGACCGGAAGATGTCACCTATGTCCTCGACTATAACGAGCGATTTGATTCGTGGACAGAAAAAATGGTGACGCATGTCGGGCTGAGCGATGATGACCTCTATTTGAAGGTTTACGACAATATCGAGGGTGAAGAGTCTACGATTTACGCCAGCGAAATGAGCCTGGCGACAAGAAATCCCAGTTGGCTTGTAAGTATCCGCGACAATATGTTGACGGCATTGGAAGCAGACCGCACAGACAAGGAATACGCGGAATTGAACGAGCGGCTGAATCAGGCAGAACAGGATATCCTTCAGTTCATGCTGGAACTGCTGAAAAAAAGAAAGGCCGTATTTCTCTTGACCTTTCGGAAGAGGAAGAATTGAACGACAACATCTTCCCGATCACGGTCACCTTGCATGAAGGTAACGATACTCCGCGCATCAAACTGACAGATGTTTATCTGTCTGAGGACGGTCACCTGAAAGCTGACGGTATAGACGCGGAAACCGGTGAGAAACGCTCGGGGTTTCTATGTTCACACCGAGCAGTACACCGATGTGTTCCACTTCATTGGCCATTGTATATAGCAACCCCGAAAGGCTATGGCAACAAGAACGATATACTTGACTGTGCGTCTGGACTTGTCTAACCCGGACGTGGACGAAATCACGGACGACGACGTGGAAGAGATTGTCAGTGAGGTGGATTATGAATTCGGAAACTATGGGAACTATGAAATCGAATCGGAAATCTGCGGACAAAATGACGAGGGCGGTTTTTAGAAAATACCCTGATGGACAAATCATCGCCCTCTTCCCGGACATCCCTTGGTCCGAGGATGGTTCTGTAACTTCATACATGCATGTCGGGCAGCACGGCGCCGCGTACTATAAACAGGTGATTGACTCGACAACACCTGCCAGTGAGGAAGATTACAGTGCATTGCTCGAAGAACTGGAAACGATAGGTTATGACAACCTGCGTATTGTTAAAAGAAAGTGATCATATGGAACTGGACAGAGAAACACAAATCCGCATTTTGGAGGAACATTTCACCGGCTGTCTCAATTTCTGGAAGCATCAGGGCATGGATGAAAAAGCTGCAGAAGAAAGCGCCCTTCGGGAACTTCGCCAGGTAAAGAACAACCCGTTTTCCTCTCGCCCGTGTCCTATGGATCCGGCAATCGTGGCGGAAGTTGCGGACAGAATTCAGCAGGAAAAACAATGATGTGACATGATAACTTTTAAGAAAGGACAACGAGTGTGGTGGGACGATCCTGCCCACGAAAAAATCCGGCGAGTACGATGTGCTCGCCGTAGATTACGCTCAAAATATCGTGAAAATAGGGAACGGGAAAGAGACTGTCGAGTTGCCCTCGGAACAGTTGGAGATTACCTGCCCGGTATCGGAAGAAGACCGGTTGCAACTTGACAAACTGGAACAGCATTATCATATACTGGGAAAAGACGCTCTGGAACTGATGCGGAAAATCGTCTCCTGTTTCGATGAAGGAGGTTTTCCGTCGAGGGGTATTCCGTGCGGGGTTGCGACGAGGAACATGACCCCTGCTGCATTTATGGTTTTGTGGTGGACAACGAGGAAGTGTACGTCGAGTTGGAATATGAAAGCGGAGGTGTCCGTATGATCCCGGCCCGGGATTTACATACCGAGGCACTCTTTGAGGCTTTCTGCAAATTGGTCGGAAATCTATCAATATCCCATGAAACAACTTCCAACTGACGAACATGAAAGAGCTCTATATTAAAAATCTATGTATCGAGATTACCCGGCGCTGTAACATGAGCTGTGCACACTGTATGCGGGGAGACGCCGAGCATGTGGATATTCCCTTGAAACATATAAGCACCTTGCTGCGGCATGTCAGGCATATCCACCATCTCAATATCACGGGTGGTGAGCCATCGCTTAACGTCCGAGCCATCCGCCATATACTCAACCGGGTACGCGCCTATGGCATTACGGTCAATAATTTCTATATCGTAACCAACGGCTCGGCAGCGTCCGTTCCACAGAATTCATAGAAGCCTGTGCCGCTTTGTATGAATACCAGGAGGAAAAGGAACAGGGGGCGTACTCGGTCACATGCTCGAAATGAGCGACGACCGTTTCCACGATGCGGCGGAACATGCCGCCACCGTCGCGGCACTCTCGCCGTATCCGTTTTCGGAGTTCGGGGCAGGCCGAGCATATTGCCCTTTTCCGGGAAGGCCGCAGCACGGAGGGGATTCCGAATCCCATTCATGAGATTTACCTTACGGAGACAAACTATGTCTATGGCGACCTCTATCTCAATGCCGAAGGCATGATTCTCTCAATGGAGACCTGAGCTATGGCCGCCAGCGGGAACATGCCTTGTGTCCCTGCGGGAAACTGATGCAGTATCTCCACATGACCTTGAAAAAGCGTCAAAAAGAAAGATTGTACGAATAAACATTCAAAACCCCAAGACACATGATAAAAATAACCCTGATTTTCGGCGAGGGCGCCGTGAGAAAATACGACGAGAGTAAAGAACTGCCTTCCCAAGAGTGGCTGCTGGATAATGGGGGCGTCGTGGACGAGAAAGCGTTCAGAACCGAGGCGGAGTACAATGCCTACGTCGCCGGAGTGAACGACGCCGACGGATGGACGGACTACCGGATCATACGCCACAAGGACGAACCGGAAGATACGGACACTTCGCATGAGGAGGCCGTCTGGCTGCGTCTCGGGTTACCGTCCAAGGCCGCCGTGAGGAGATCGAAAAAATCCTGGAAGGCGATACGGATACTCTTCGGAAACTGCTTGAAGCTGGACGTTATGAAATAAACGGAGAGACCTATATTCCGGAGCGGTCATCGAAGAGTACAACGCAAAAACATCGGACCAACTTCGACGCAAAGGACATCGATTTTCACATCAGCGTCTAAACAAAACCTTCAATTACGATCATGATAAAAGCAGTAGTATTGCTCGGAACAGAAACAGTGAAACTGTTCGAGCGCACGGGGAAAATACCGGAGAACAGCCTGGAAGAATCAGGCGGCTATGTAATTGTCCAGCAGTTTAAAACAAAAGCCGAATACGATGCTTATGTAGCCGGCATGGAGGATCATGATGGACATGGAGATTGGAGGATGATTACCGTTCAGGATGCTCCGGATTCACCCTTTCGTGAAGGGGACCTGGTCCGGCTTACCGATGATGCCGTGGAAACCATCCGCCTTGCCTGTGGGAACGAGGCTGCGGAATATCGCAGGCAAATGATACTTGAGGTTAAGGCGCTGGAATGGAATGAAAATGTATGCACGGCAAAGGTAATGGATATTCGTGAAGATGACGAGCAGGTGATTTCCGTCGCCTGCCTGCGACGGCTGACGGCCGATGACTTGCGAGAAAGACAGTGAAACAGACAAACTAAAAGTAGGAATGATGGAGGATATATTGATTCTGGCGGACAGCGATCAGGAACTGATTGACCGCTATCTGGATAAGGAGAAAAATGCTACTGACTATGCACGGTTGAAGGAACTGGAAGAAAAACAAGGCCGTGACTATGGGCAGACTGAGACCGCGTATGCGCAACTGAAAAGAAATTGTTTCAAAGGGCGTTGAAAAATTTTGTCTCGCGTGTGTGCCAGGAACAGCGGGATTTATGCGAACAAGGGTTCTGGGAGGCGGAATGTGGCGATGAAGCGGAATTTATTTGCCAAGCGCCTATGCCGGATCTTGTGGTAGACATTGAAGAATATGAGAGAATGTGCCGATGGTGGCATGATCTGGACGATGACACACGAATTGATCTTGCCGCCGTCTTTGAGGGAGAATTTGGCTCCATTTACCATAATGAGGATGCGATGGAGATGCAAGATAAAATATGCAACTGCTGGATGGCACTTCCGCTCGAAACCAAACTGCGTATTTACCATTGCGTCACAGAAGACTAACCAGGTAAAAACATGCCATACAAAAAGTGAAAAAATAATCATTCGGGGGTCACAATATGACCGGCGCCAGAAACTGACGCCAGAGCAGAAGTCGGAAATAGCCTTTCGATACGCCACAACCGACATCAGCCAGCGTAAATTGGCCAAAAAAGAATATGGGGTCAGCAGACGGCTGATTACCTTTATCGTAAACCCCGAAGAGGAGCAAAGGAACAGGCTACGGCTTAAAATAAGAAAGGCCAAAGGCCTGTACAAGCCTGATAGAGCCAAGCTGACCAAGTCAGTACGAGAATACAGACGGTATAAGCAGAAGCTTTTCTTGGAAGGGAAAATACAATTAACAGACTCACAATAATGAACATTCAAACACTCACCAAGAATTACAGGGAGCGCTTCGTGGCGTTCAACAAGCGCATCGACGAAATCGGGACGGACCCGAAAAAAAGAAAACCAAGCTCGGCCAATCTCCGAACTTTCTAAAAAGAGGTGCTCAGACCTGTCCTGGACGAACTCCCGAACCTGTTACCCGGATACGGTTTCAAACCGACAACCGATAGCTACGCCATGTATGGCGAATATTATCGTATCAAGGCCGGCATTACCTTGTTGGGGGAATAACCATCAAAGAGGATTTCAATTTGGTGTTCACTCCACTGTTCCACGGCCAACCGTGTGGCGAACAGCATGACATCAACTCGACGGATGATCTGGTTGCCGCCCTGAAAGAACAACTTGAAAGAAGGGAGGTGGCTTGCAAAATATAAATAGATATGAATGGACGCTTCGTAAATTATTGTATATTTGTCAGATGATAAATGTCTGTATATGATTTACGGAACTATACCACCTATTATGAGCAGATTACAGGCATATCCATTGTTTGGTTCTAAAACAGATATTATTCATATATGAAGAAAGAAGAGAACATCCGTCTATGTTATGGTCGTATGAAGGAGAGGCATGGCTCGAAGCTGTTGTCTTATTTCATGTGGGAGACTTCTATGAGGTATATTTTGATGATGCCCAAACGGTCGCCCGGATCGCGGATGTGCCTCTGTTCACAATGACTGCAGCGGGAATTCCGGCAGCGAGAATACCCGAAGCGTCTATGGAAGAATGTAGAAACCGGCTGCTGGATGCGGGACACAAAGTATCTGTGTCTGAGGTCCGGGGCGCATCCGGTCGCCATGTGCTTAAAGTTCAATGAAAGAATTCTGGAAAAAGGCAGACGAATTTGTTTTCATTTCCTCTGCAATCGGACCGTGGACTTGGCTTGTCGCGATCGTAATTATTGTTGCTTTTTTCAAGATATGCTTCACGCATGGGCCTGACCCCATTAACGAAAGTATCAACAAGTCTGCCGAGATTGTTGACCATGTCATGGTTCTCGACAGTACAAAGAACGGATTCCGCGTAACCTATGCGACAGCAGGGCCTGTCACAAACGAAAAGTTTATCGAAATAGCCGCCCGACAAGAAATCAAGGAAGGCTTTGAAAGCCTCAAAAAGAGGCTCCCATCCATTTCGGGGAAAATTTGCTGGAGGCCGATATCTGCGATTTTGCCTTATATGCCTATCGCTTCCACATCGATGATGATATTCTCATTCATAACATCTTTGTGGCGGGTAAAGAGAAGATGGATTTCTATGTGCGCCCGAACCCGAATCTGCCGGGATGTGCTACATGGATGCATCATGGGACAGAGCAAGGCAACCAATACCTGAATAGCAACGATATCAATTACTATATACCTAACGGCGGTCGGATTTACAGATACTGGAAGTGCCGTTTCCTTTTGCAATCGTCTGATACAGACGAGCGTTTCAGCCATTTTACGGAAGAAGAACGACTGTACTGACCTGCGCAAATCTCTGTATACATACCCATAAAGTGCTGAAAATTAAAGCGTAAAAAGCTTTTGCCCGTATGGCAAAATATTCATACTTTTGCCTTATTACAGACTGATTCGGTATAAGATTGTCAATTGAAAGCAATAGTTTGAATATGACAAAGATTTAGCATGACCTCAGAAAAGTCGCAGATTAAGTTTGCGAAATCGGAGCGTACGGGTGAATTGATCGGCTTTGTTTCCCGACACTCCAAAACATGTAAATTGATGGGAGTCCGCGAAGACTCAAGATTCGGCAAACAGATTTGTGTTCTTTCAGCAGAACTGAAAGGCAAAGTCGAGCCCAATGTTCTTTATTCTGTCGAACTGAAACCTATGCACAAGGCAAATGGGTATGTAGTCGTTGCCGCTACACCCGTGTTGTTCCCAGCGCAGGTAGAGACAGTAATTATTCCCAAAACACTGTATCAGGTGACAGTGACGTTCGGCAACAAGAAAGTGTTTTTCGATCCGAAAGACGGGAAAAAGTGCAATGAGCCGCACCATTGAAGGAGTGCTGTCCGTCTTACAAAGCAGAAAGGACATAAAAGACCAGGAAGGCGTAATCTTCGATTATCTCCAACAGTCAAAAGCCTTGGTAAGAAGATTGGAAGCGGACGGCTTCATCTATGTGGACGGCAAGAGGAACGGATGAAAGAACGCCCCCAAATAGGTATCGCAACTGACGGATCCCATTCTACAAAAAGAGAGGTTGACGTGCTGCCGGGCCGTCGACCTCTCTTCCGAAAAAGAGATATTCCGTATAGTGTTAGGAAACTGGACAAACAACATCGGGGAGTTTCTCGCGATTGTAGAAGCGGTGAAATACATTCTGGCAAACCCGGACACTCCTCGCGTCATCTACTCAGACAGCATTACCGCTATAACATGGTACAGGAACAAGAAAACGGCTTCTTCAAGGCGTTGTCCTGCGTTACTTAAAGCGGAAGTTTTCCTGAAGGCGGTGGCCGCCAGAATCGACGACATCGAAGTGGTTCATTGGGACAACAAAAGATGGGGTGAAATTCCGGCGGATTTTGGTAATAAATAAATGTACTTGATTATGGCAAAATTAAAATCTGAATCACAGAAATACGTTGAGCTAAAGGAGGAAGACTATCTTCTGTTGGTTGAAAACACGATTAAAATGGAAGCCTTGAAGATTGCAGGTATCGAGAAGATGCCCATCTATAAAGCGATGGAACATATTCTCCAACATCAGCACATCGACCTCATGGTTAAGCCGGTATCCAGGAAATATTCCTGATATCGGCAGTTGGACAATATCATACTCCCGATAACCCCCATTTTAATATATGTATCAATTAAAACCAAATAGTTCCAATTAGCATAAATCAATAATAGCCAATTAGTTATAAAACAAGCGCATGTACGGCATTATGAACACCGCACATGCGCTTCGTTTCCTTTGTTTGCGATCATTTTTTAATGATTGGAAGAAAAATCTTCTCTATCAGCTCCTTATAAGCAAAATATTTCATATATATTTGCAAAAGGCGTTAGTTCGATTCTGGACCTCCTATGTATGCTTACATAGACAGTTTCAGGAAATTCGGTAAAACTAACACTGATAATCAATCAATTAAAATCAAAAGGCCATATCCTCTGCAGGCGGTATGCCTTTCTTTTGAGCGGGACATCCGCGGATCGTTTTCGTCGGGAGGAATCGCTGTTTCCGGACCGATGGCTGATGCCTCCGGCCGTGCGGCGGAGTTCGTCGGACAGGCAGCCTGCGGAATGAAAAACCGGCACGCCGCACATTGTGCGGCGTGCCGGTTCTGCCGGTCGTGGAGGATCGGCTATTTGGAGAAGATCGACGAGATTTCCTTGTAGTTGTGCACGCGCTCGATGACGTCGGCGAAGAGGTCGGCGACCGACAGGACGGTAAACTTGCGGAGGTCTTCACCCTCGCGCAGCGGAATGGTGTCGGTGACGATCACTTCTTGAAGTGCACTGTCGTTGATCTTGTCGTAGGCGCTGCCCGACAGCACGGGGTGGGTCATGAGCATGTCGGCGGCCATGCAGATCGTACCGGCCGTGTCGATCATGTCGTCGACGATCAGACGTTGCGGCCTTCGACGTCGCCGATGGCCGTCATCTTGCCCACGACATTGGCCTTGGCACGCTCCTTGTGCGAAATGATGATCGGCGTGCCGAGCAGTTTCGAATAGGTGTTTGCCCGCTTGGCGCCGCCCATGTCGGGCGCTGCGATCGAGAGGTCCTCGATGTTGAGGCTCTTGATGTAGGGAACGAAGATGCCGCTGGCATAGAGCGCATCGACGGAACGTCGAAAAATCCCTGGATCTGATCGGCGTGCAGGTCCATCGTCATCACACGGTCGACACCTGCGGCCATCAGCATGTTGGCTACCAGCTTGGCGCCGATCGGCACGCGGGGACGGTCCTTGCGGTCCTGACGCGCCCAGCCGAAGTAGGGCATCACGGCGATCACCTGATGCGCCGAAGCGCGTTTGGCCGCATCGATCATCATGAGCAGTTCCATCAGATTGTCCGTCGGAGGGAACGTCGACTGGATGACGAAGACCGTGCATCCGCGGATCGATTCCAGGAAACAGGGCTGAAACTCGCCGTCGCTGAAATTCAGTACCTCGGACTCTCCGAGTTTCGTGCCGTAGCTGGCTACGATTTTCTCTGCCAGGTAGCGGGAACCGCGGCCGGCAAAGAACTTGATTTTATGAATGGCCATAACAGTTTGAAGGATTTGACGGTGCAAATATAAGCATCCTGCGAAAAGGCGGCAAACGATTCCCGCTTTTTTTTAAGAATCCTTCAAACATTTGTCGATGAAGGCGAGAATCTCCTCACGCCCCGTGCGTTTGGCGCTCGAAGCGAAGAAGAGCGGCGGCAGCTCCGCCCACTCGGTCAGCAGTTGCTTTTTATAGCGGGCGGCACTGCTTTTTCGAGCTGGTTGCGCGAGAGCTTGTCCGTCTTGGTGAAGACGATGCCGAACGGAATGCCGTGTTCGCCCAGCAGCCGGATGAACCGCAGATCAATCGCCTGCGGTTCGAGCCGCGAGTCGACCAGCACGAAGAGGAAGTGCATCTTCTCCGACCGGAACACGTAGTCGGTGATGAGTTTCGAGAATTCGCCCCGTTCGCTCTTCGAGACACGGGCGTAACCGTAGCCCGGCAGGTCGACCAGATACCAGCGGTCGTCGATCAGGAAATGGTTGATGAGCCGTGTCTTACCCGGCGTTCCCGATACTTTGGCCAGCGAACCGTGGCCGGTGAGCAGGTTGATGAGCGACGATTTGCCGACGTTGCTCCGCCCGATGAAGGCGATGTCGGGCAATGTGTCGCGCGGAATCTGCGACAATTGCTGCGAGCTGCATTTGAAAGTGGCGCGTTTGATCTCCATGCGGACAAAGATAGTGCAAGCCGAGTGCAGAACCAAATTTATTTGGGTTTTGCCGAGGCGCCGCCTATCTAAGCGGAAGCTCGTCTTCCGCAAAGTGTGCAAGCCGAGTGCAAAAGCAAACTTGTTTGCATTTTGCCGAGGCACCGCCTGTCTGAGCGGTATCCATTGGATTAAGCAGGAAAATCCGAAACCCCGACACCCCTTTCCTTGCAACAAAACGCCGGGCGATGCCCGGCGTTCGGGATTCGGATGCGTTATTTCTGCGCCTTGCGGGCGATGACCGCATCGATATAGGCCTTGATTTTCGGGGCGGGATCTTCCCACCCGTCGGGCTTGATGACCTTGCCGTCCTTGGGGTTGTAGTGCGGTTTGCCGTCGGGCCACAGTTTGGCCATGTTGGCCTTCTGCACGATGTCGAACAACTCGTCGGCTTCGAGCCCCATCTCCACCAGCGTACCCAACGCGAAATAGATCAGATCGATCATAGCGTCGGCCTGTTCGTAAATATCCTGTGCTACAAGAAATTCGGCCACCTCTTCATTCATCCACTTCCCGCGGCTCAGGGCGCGTCCGCGCTCCATCATACGCGGCTGCGGGGCGACGGGATGACCGAATTTCTCGTGAAATTCCCGGACATCGTTCCACTCTTTTTTCATCGTAATTTTTGTTTTAAGAATCGAATGCGAGGACAAAAATAACGAAAAATTTCCGGTCGTCCGTAAATTTTCGGTACCGTTTTTCTATCTTGGGCTTGCGCCTTAGATACTCCGTCTCGGCACAATCAGGCTGGCGCTTGCTTCTGCACTCGACTTTTCGTATCTTTGGCCCGCCGAAGATACTCCCGCTCGGCAATGTTCAAATAAATTTGACATTGCCCTCGCTTATCCGTATCTTTGCAGCGCTTGTCCGGTTCGCACGGCATTCGGTTCGGCCGGAAACGCAGTCATCGGATTCACTAAAAACAGAACTTAATTTATGTGCGGTATCGTCGGATATATCGGGAGCAAGGAGGCTTATCCCGTACTGATCAAAGGACTTCACAGGCTGGAATATCGGGGTTACGACTCTTCGGGCGTAGCCATGATTTCGGACGAAGGAAAACTCAACATCTATAAGGCCAAAGGAAAGGTCGCGGCGCTGGAACATTTCGCCGAGTCGAAAGACCGCAGCGGCACGGTCGGCATCGCTCACACGCGCTGGGCGACGCACGGCGAACCCAACGACACGAACGCCCATCCCCACGCTTCGCAGTCGGGCGATCTGGCCATCGTACACAACGGGACGATCGAGAACTATACGGTGGTCAAGAAGGCGCTCGAACAGCACGGCTACGCGTTCCGCAGCGAGACCGATACGGAGGTGGTCGTCCAGCTGATCGACTATCCGTACCGACACGGGCTGCATGCTCTTCGAAGCGGTGCGCGAGGCGTGCCACCAGATCGTCGGCGCTTATGCCATCGCGGTGATCGACCGCCGCAATCCCAACCAGATCGTCGTGGCGCGCAAGAGCAGCCCGCTGGTGATCGGCGTAGGCGACGGCGAGTATTTCATCGCGTCGGATGCAACGCCGATCGTCGAATACACGAACCGCGTGGTCTATCTCAACGACGACGAGATCGCCGTCATCAACCGGGGCGAGTCGCTCCACGTCTTCAACATGGACAACAAGGAGTCGAAGGTCAACATCCAGAAACTCCGGATGAGCATCTCGGAACTGGAAAAGGGGGCTATCCCCACTTCATGCTCAAAGAGATCTTCGAGCAGCCCCGCACGTTGCGCGACTGCATCCGCGGCCGCGTGAGCGCCGACGGCAAGCACGTCGTGCTGTCGGGCGTACTCGACAACAAGGAGCGCTTCCTCGACGCCCACCGCATCCTCATCGTGGCGTGCGGCACGTCGTGGCACGCCGCGCTGATCGGCAAGCATCTCTTCGAGGACATGTGCCGCATACCGGTCGAGGTGGAGTACGCCAGCGAATTCCGCTACCGCAATCCGGTCGTGAGCGACAAGGACGTGCTGATTGCCATGTCGCAGTCGGGCGAGACGGCCGACACGCTCGCCGCACTGGAACTAGCCAAGGAGCAGGGTGCCTTCGTCTTCGGTATCTGCAACGTCATCGGTTCGTCGATTCCGCGCGCCACCGATTCGGGGTGTTACATCCACGTCGGACCCGAAATCGGCGTCGCCTCGACCAAGGCCTTCACCGGACAGGTGACCGTGCTGGCGATGATGGCGCTGATGCTCGGCCGCATGAAGGGCACGATCGCCGATGAGGCGTTCGAACGGGTCACGCGCGACCTGCACCGGTTGCCGGAGCTGTTGCAGGAGGTGCTCGAACTCGACACGCGGGTGAAAGACCTCTCCAAAATATTCACCTACGCCAAGAATTTCCTCTATCTGGGGCGCGGCTACAATTACCCGGCCGCGCTCGAAGGGGCGCTCAAACTCAAAGAGATTTCGTATATCCATGCCGAAGGGTGTCCCGCCGCCGAGATGAAGCACGGTACGATCGCCCTGATCGACGACGACATGCCCACGGTGGTGATCGCTCCGCGCGACAAGATCTACGACAAGACGGTGAGCAACATCCAGCAGATCAAGGCACGCAACGGCCGCATCATCGCCCCCCTCGTCACGCGCGGCGACGAGGTGGCGGCGAAGATCGCCGACTACGTGATCGAGATTCCGGAGGTATGCGAATGCCTCTCGCCGATCCTTACGTCGGTGCCGTTGCAGCTGCTGGCCTACTACGTGGCCGTCAACAAGGGCCGCAACGTCGACCAGCCGCGCAATCTGGCCAAGTCGGTGACTGTGGAGTGAGCGGCCCAAACGAACGGTTCGGCTGCCGGCGGGGAAATTCTCCCGCCGGCAGCCGTTTTTTGTAGTGGCAATGTTGCATTTCGGCGGAAAAACCGTTAATTTCGGGCGACAAACCTAAAACCTTAAAATTATGTATCGCATGTTGACGATCTTCATGTTCTGCCTCGCAGCGACATGGAGTGTATCCGCGCAGACCGCTCCCGTACCCGACAAGTATGAAATCGAAACCGCGGCCGACTGCGCCCGCTACAACGACGACGTACTGCGCTGCGCCGAGTGGCTGCGCACGACGCCTTACGACCCGACCAAATCCGGCGAATGGCTGCGCGTCGCCGGCTTTCTCACCCGATGGTCGGCCGGAACGGACGAAGTGATGTACGAGATCAGCGAAGAGACGGCGCCGGTTCTGGGCGCCGACCTGGGCGTGGAGAAGATGAGTCTGCTCTTCTCGGCCTACCTGGCCGGCGGTGCGGAATATGCGCTCGGCGGAGGCAACGGAAGGGATGCTGCGGCCGTAGCGCGAGCCGGCGGCGATGCCGTGATCGCGGTGTATCGTGCCAATCGCGGTACGTTGGGTAAGATCCGCGAGGTTGAAACGATGATTAAAAGGCGGCAGAAGGGGCGGTAACGACTGTTGCCGACCTGTTGCACGCATCCGTCCGGGAGTATTCTTCCGGCGGTGGCGTTCCGTGCGGCCCGCCACGGGTAACGGAAACGGCCGGAGTCCTGCGACCGGTCGTTCCCGTTCGATCCCACCGCAGTTTTCCGAATTGCCCGAACGACCGTTCGAACTACTCGAAACGGTTCAGTTCATATTTGAATCAGACGTTCTTATTTCATTGTAAGTCAACCGGTAGTCGCGTTGGGTCGAAAAATAGGTGAATAGGGCATAATTCGACTGCCGACAGTTGGTATCCGGAAAAAAAACATAACTTTGCCAGCATAAACACCGACAGGAAGGTGTCCGTTCGTTCTTAGATAGTAAGGAAGTTTCCAGACGAGAGTTGCGGTCGTTCACAACATCTGATGAATTTTATCACACGTTATGTCTGCACGCCGGCGGCGTGCGCATGATCGACGCGGGACAGTTTACCGGATCGCGGGAAGGCCGAATCTGTGCCGCCCTCGTATTTCTGGCAATTAATTTTCCGCACGGCACAGCGGGACAAAATGCACGATGATGAAAAACCTGTTCTCGGGATCTGTTGCAGCAGATGACCGAAACCTACAAGACTCGCATTGCCGGAACCGACGATTTTCGCAGCACGTTGGATGCGCTTTTTTCACCGCGTTGCGCGCTGCGCGTGAATCGGATACGCTGCGCCAGTTCGACTGTTTCAAGGAGGCCGAACGCTATTTGCTGCGCATCGCGGCGTCGAGTTATCTGAGCGGGTTGACGGCGGGTATGGCCGTGGGCGGGAAGAACTGCGACGCGGAGAAATCCTCCGACGCGCCGGCTCGTCGCGAAAAGGACGGACAGCGTTCGGCTTGAGCACTGTCCGTGTAGAAGTTTGTTTCACCCGAGAGTCTGCCGCACGAAGGCGAAGTTTGCTTTTTCGATGAACGCTGTTTCGGGTTCGTTTTGACCGAAAGAGCCGACGGATAACCGGCTCTCTTTCGTTTTCAGGTCCACTTGCCGAACGGGGCGCCCGGCAGTCGTCGGAATTTCGAGTCCGTCGTTTTGCGGTGGAGAAAGAAGGTATCACTTGAAATTCGGACCCCATCCCCTCCGCCGATTTTCCGTATACGAAAAGAAAAATGGAGACACCAAAAAGAGCGACGATTCGTCGCTCTTTTTCGAATTTCTGTTCGGAATGAGGCTCAGCCCTTATTCGGGAAGAGTCGGTCGCGCAGTGAAAAACTCTCGTACTCTTTCCGCAGCGAAGCGATCAGTTCGCGCACGCTCTGGATCTTCTCCGTCCGCCAAGCGTTCGCACCGCAGAAGGCGTAGCCGTTCTCCAACCTGCCGCGAAAGGCGTTGTAGAGCGCCAGCATGATGCAATAGGGCGAGCGCGAAACGTCGCAGGTCTTGATACAGTTGAACGGACAGGGATTTCGGCCGTTTCAGCCCCGCCTTCACTTTTTCCAGAAACGACGAGTGGATCGCACGCCCCGGCATACCGACCGGCGACTGGATGATCTCGATATCCTCCTTGCGTGCATGCACGTAGCTCTCCTTGAAAGCCGGATCGGCGTCGCACTCGTCGGTGGCCACGAAGCGGGTGCCCATCTGCACCCCCTCGGCCCCCAGTTGCAGAATGTTGTAGATGTCCTCGCCCGTGTAGACGCCGCCGCCGGCGATGACCGGGATATGGCAGTCGTGCGCCGCCTCGAAGGCGTGCACCTCCTCCACGATCGGGGGCAGGATCTCTTCGAGCGAGTAGTGCTCGTCCTCGATCTGATCGGCCTTGTAGCCGAGGTGGCCGCCGGCCTTCGGCCCTTCGACGACGATCGCGTCGGGAATGTAGCCGTAGTTGGCCAGCCACTTTTCGCACCGGAGTTTCGCGGCACGGGCTGACGAGACGATCGGCGCCAGTTTCGTGCGGCAGCCCTCGGTGAGGAACGACGGCAGGTTCAACGGAAGCCCCGCACCCGAGAAGATGATGTCGGCCTTCTCGGCGATGGCGGTCTTCACCATGTCGGCGAAGTTGGACATGGCGACCATGACGTTGACGCCGATGATGCCGCGCGTCTTTTCGCGGGCCTTGCGCAACTCTTCGCGCAACCCCCAGATGCTCGCTATGTTGTAGTCGGGCGAATAGTCGCGGTAAATGACACCGAGTCCGGCCGAGGAGATAACGCCCACGCCGCCTTCGTTGGCGACGGCCGAGGCCAGTCCCGAAAGCGAGATGCCGACGCCCATTCCGCCCTGAACGATGGGCGTGCGAGCCAGCAGATCGCCGATTTTGAGTGATTTCATCATTGTTGATATATCGGTTAAAGTTTGGTAGACCGAAACGGGGAATCGTCCCGTTGCGGGCTGTTTGTCATGCGGGCTGGCAACGCCTGTGCGCCGCGCGCGAAACCGACATGACGTTCGGTTTCACCGGACACCGTCGCCCCATGCCCAAAATTATTTCCGGCAAAGGTAATAAAAAGTTAGATGAAATTTCCGAAAAAATGTCCTTTTTTTCTCTGTTGCAGCGCCGGCGATTCCTCATTTTCGTCGTCGGACGACGTCTGCTTCCGGGACCGTATGCGGCTTCCGCATGGCCGGCGGAAGCCGTCGGGTAATCCGGACGGCGGGGTCACATCAGCTCCTCGATGCGGGCCACGGGCGACACGTCGAGCGAGGAGAAGTCGCCGTGGAGGTAGTGGTAATAACCCGCCACGGCGATCATCGCGGCGTTGTCGGTCGTGAAGCGGAACTCCGGCACGAAGGTGCGCCAGCCCCGTCGGCGGCCCTCTTCGACTACGCCGTTGCGCAGGCCCGAATTGGCCGAGACGCCGCCGGCGACGGCGATGTCGCGGATGTCGTACTCCTTGGCCGCGCGGACGAGCTGTTTGAGCAGGATCTCGACGATCGTATGTTGCAGCGAGGCGCAGAGGTCGGCCTTGTGCGTCTCGATGAAGTCGGGGTCTGCGGCCACGGCGTCGCGCAGCGTGTAGAGGAACGAGGTTTTCAGGCCCGAGAACGAATATCGAATCCGTCGACGTGGGGGTGCGCGAAGCGGAAGGCTTCGGGGTCGCCCTCCCTGGCCAGCCGGTCGATCACCGGCCCGCCCGGATAACCGAGTCCCATCACTTTGGCACACTTGTCGAACGCTTCTCCTGCGGCGTCGTCGATCGTCGTGCCGACGATCTGCATCTCCAGCGGGGAGTCCACCCGCACGATCTGCGTGTGGCCGCCGCTGACCAGGAGACACAGGAACGGAAGTCGGATGGGGCAGCGTGCGGTCCCGAAGGTCGATGAAGTGTGAGAGAATGTGCCCCTGCAGGTGGTTGACCTCGACCATCGGGATGTTGCGGGCGATCGAAAGCCCCTTGGTGAACGACACGCCCACGAGCAGCGAACCGACCAGCCCGGGGCCGCGCGTGAAGGCGATGGCGTCGATCCGGTCGGCGGCGACGCCCGCCTCCTTGAGCGCCGTGTCCACGACGGGGATGATGTTCTGCTGGTGGGCCCGCGAGGCCAGTTCGGGGATCACGCCGCCGTATTTGACGTGAACCGCCTGCGAGGCGATGACGTTCGACAGCAGGACGTTGTTGCGGAGCACGGCGGCAGAGGTGTCGTCACACGAGGATTCGATGCCGAGAATTGTAATATCCATCCGGAATTATAATTGTTTTTTAACTATTTTCGTTAAATTTGCAGGTTATTATAGGATCCTGATGCGCAAAGGTATAAAAATATTGGGAAAGGTGTTCTCGGCGGCGGTTTTGTTGCTGATAGTACTTCCGCTTGCATTGTCTTTGCTGCTGAGCATCAACGCCGTGCAGAACTTCGTCGGTGGGCAGGGCCGCGCAGTTCGCGTCGCACAAACTCGAAACGGTCGTCCGTATCGATCGGGTGGACATCGGGATTTTCGACCGGATCACGCTCGAAGGACTTTATGTCGAGGATTACGGCGGCGATACGTTGCTCTACGTCGGTAAACTGCACGCCTTCATCACCCAGTTCGGCATTTTCAGCAACGGGTTCACGTTGCGTCACGGCCGGCTGACCGACGGGAAGTTCTATCTTCGGGAGATGCCCGACGGCGTGATGAACGTCAAGCAGATCGTGTCGCGTATGGGGCGGAAGGAGAAAAGAAAGAAGAGCGATTTCCGTCTTTCGATTTCCGCGCTCACGGTCGAGAACCTCGAATTCCGTCTTGAAAAACTTCAACATCGCAATCCGGTTTACGGGATCGATTTTTCGGATATGGACATCCGCGACATCGACGCCGTGATCGACAATTTCACCATCGACGGCGGCGCTGTCGGCGCCGAGATCGGCCGGTTTTCCGCACGCGAGAAGAGCGGGTTCGAGATCGACGATTTCGGCGGGAAATTCTTTCTGGCCAACGGTTGTATCGGCATGGAAAACGCGCGGCTGGTAACGCCGCATTCGAACGTCTCGATCCCTGCGGTCTCGATCGTGGGCGATTCGTGGGCCGAATACAAGGAGTATGTCGATCGGGTGAGCATGACGGTCGAGGTGCGCAATTCGATGCTTTCGAGCGACGACGTAGCCTACTTCTCGCCCCGAAGTTGCGCGACTGGCGGCTGACGTTGCGCAACATCAACCTGCTCTTCGACGGCGTGGTTTCCGATTTCAACGCCGATCTGAAAAGCCTTTCGTTCGGACGCAGCAGCCGCGTGCATGCGCGCGGACGGGTGACGGGATTCCGAAGATCGACGATACGCACTTCTCGCTGACGTTCGATGACGTGACTACCGAGGCGGCCGATCTCGGCCAAATCGCCGCCAATGTCGCTCGTAAGGAGTTGTCGGCCAAGATGTCCGCGATGATGAATCGTGCCGGTGCGTTGCGGCTGACCGGCGAGGTGGAGGGAACGCTCGCTTCGTTCGATTCGAAATTCGCCCTGTCGGCACCCATCGGTTCGGCAGAGGCCGAGTTGGCGATGCAGCCCGCCGACCGCCGTCGTCTGCGTCCGGTGAAGGGGCGTATCGCGGTGACCGGATTCCGCGTCGGGGCGAGCTGTTGACCGCAGCCGAATCTGGGAAGCGTCAGCTGCGAGGCGGGGTTGAACGGCGTCGTGGGAAAGGGGCTGATCGACGCGCGCGTCGTGGGCAACGTCACGCAGCTGGGATTCAACGGCTATGACTACGACTCGCTGTGTTTCGACGGCCGCCTGACCGAAAAGACCTTCAACGGGCACGTCCGGGCCGACGATCCGGCGCTCCGGTTCGATTTTCAGGGCGAGGTGGATTCAACCCGAACGGCCGCACTACGATTTCGACCTGGATCTGATCCACGCCGACCTTGCCCGTATGCATCTCAACCGCCGCGACAGCGTCTCGGTGCTTTCGGCGCTGGTCGAGGCGCGCGCTTCGGGACGGACGCTGGACGACCTGAACGGCAAGGTGACCGTGGGCGACGTGGTCTACCGCTATAATGCCGATACGCTCCGCACGACGCGGCTTACGACTGGACGGACAGAACAGTGCCGGCAGCAAATACCTGTCGTTGCAGTCGGAATTCGCCGACGCGACCTTCCGCAGCCGGACCGATTACAAGACCGTCTTCGAATATCTGCGGTCGAGCCTCGAAAAATACATCCCGCTGCTCTATGACGAGCGGAAGGCACGCAAACGGGCCGCCGGCGCCGTGAGCGTCGTGGACGACTATTCGGTGCTGTCGGTCGACGTGAAGCACTTCACGCCGGTGGCCGACGCGGTGGCCGACGGCCTGCAAATCGCCGACGGCTCGCAGTTGCGGCTGTTGTTCAATCCCGCCAACGACAAGTTGTCGCTCAAGGCACGTCGGAGTACATCGAGCGCCGGCGGATGCTCGCCACGCGCCTCTCGGTCAACGCCTCGAACCGCGGCGACTCGCTGGCGGTCTACGCCTCGGCCGAGGATCTCTATGCAGGGGTGCTGCACCTTCCGCGCCTCTCGCTGACGGGCGGCGCGCGGCAGAACCGCGTGCAGCTCTCGGCAGGCTTCGACGACACCCTGCGCCGCGTCTCGGGGCTCGTCGGGTTCCGCGCCGCGGTGGCCGACGAGCACGGACCCAACGGCCGCGTCGTCGATTTGCGGATTCTTCCCTCGCACATCACCCGCGGCGACAAGACGTGGCAGATTTTCGCCCGCAAAATCCTGCTCGACACCGCGCAGGTCGTGATCGACAAGTTCTACGTGATGAACCGCGAGCAGGAGCTGCTGCTCGACGGCGTCGCCTCGCGCAGCCGCGAGGATTCGGTGACGCTCTCGCTGCACAATTTCGACCTGGCACCCTTCGCGCAGGTCGCCGAGCGCATGGGCTATTACATCGAGGGGCGCACGAACGGTTCGGCGGCGATGAAGTCGGTGCTGCGCGGCGGCGAGATCACGGCCGACATCCTGCTCGACAGCGTGGAGGTCAACGACATTCCCGCGCCGCCGATGCGCCTCGCCTCGCGCTGGGACTTCGCCCGCAGCCGCGCCGGAGTGACGGTCTCCGACCGTATCAGGCGCGACACGCTGATCCGCGGTTTCTACGCCCCCGACCGCAACCGCTATTTCGCCCGGCTGGACGTCGACAGTCTCGACATGGCGCTGCTGGACCCGATCCTCGCGGGTGTCGTCTCCTCGACCGAGGGCATGGCCTCGGCCGGCCTCACGTTGCAGGGCCAGGGCCGCAAGGCCGATCTCGAAGGCGAAATCCGGGTCGCGGGGCTGAAAACCACGGTCGATTTCACGCAGGTGACCTACTCGATGCCCGAGGCCGTGCTGAACGTGAAGAACAACCGGTTCAGGGCTTCGAACGTCCCGATTTTCGACCCACGGGGCAACCGGGGGCGGTTCGATTTCGACATGAGCCTCCAGCACCTTTCGAATATCTCCTACGACGTGCGCGTGGCCCCGCGGCAGATGCTGGTGCTCGACACCGACTCCGACGACAACGACATGTTCTACGGCAGGGTCTTCGCCACGGGCACGGCCCGCATCTCGGGCGACAAGGGGGCGGTGAACATGGATATAACGGCCTCGACCGACGGCAACTCGTCGTTCGTGCTGCCGCTGTCGAGCAAGTCGAACATTTCGAACGCCGATTTCGTGGTCTTCGAGCAGCCCGAGCAGGCCGATACGCTCGACGACGTGGCGCGCAAGAAACTCTCCTTCGAGCGCAAGCACCGCCAGAAATCCGACGCCGGGAGCCAGATGAAGATCACCCTCGCGCTCGACGTGCGGCCCGACGCCGAAGTCGAACTCGAAGTGGCGGGCAACACGGTCAAGGGGCGCGGCGCGGGCGCGCTGAACCTCCAGATCAACCCCAAGGCCAATATTTTCGAGATCTACGGCGACTATACGATCGCGGAGGGCAGTTTCATGCTGTTGCTCCAGCAGATCATCAACAAACGCTTCACCATCGAGAGCGGTTCGTCGATCCAGTGGACCGGGTCGCCGATGAACGCGATGCTCGACATCGACGCCGTGTACAAGGTCAAGGCGTCGCTGCAACCCCTCCTGCAGGGCACGGCCGACCTCGGGGGCGACCGTTCGGTTCCCGTGGAGTGCGTCATTCACCTCGGCGAGCGGCTTTCGAACCCCACGATCACCTTCGACGTGCGGGTTCCCGGCTCCGATCCCGAGACGCAGAGCCTGATCGCCAATGCTCTCTCGACCCCCGAGACGGTCGACACGCAGTTCCTCTACCTGCTGCTGTTCAACAGCTTCATGTCCGAGAGTTCGTCGCAGGCCTCGTCGAACATCGGCAGCTCGGTGTCGGCGGCCACGGGACTGGAGTTCGTGTCGAACATGGTCAGCAACTGGCTTTCGTCGTCCGACTACAACGTGGTGATCCGCTACCGCCCGAAATCGGAACTGACGAGCGACGAGGTGGATTTCGGGCTCTCGAAGAGCCTGATCAACAACCGGCTGTTCGTCGAGGTCGAGGGCAACTACCTGATCGACAACAAGCAGGCCGTGAACAGTTCGATGTCCAACTTCATGGGCGAGGCCTACATCACCTACCTGATCGACCGGGCCGGGACGCTCAAGCTGAAAGCCTTCACGCAGACCATCGACCGCTTCGACGAGAACCAGGGTTTGCAGGAGACCGGCATCGGCGTCTACTTCAAGGAGGATTTCGACAACCTGCGCGACCTGCGGCAGCGGATCAAGGAGCGTTTTACGAACAAGAAGCGCAAGGCGCGGCGCATCGCCCGCCGTACGGCCCGCGCGGCCGAAAAGGCGGCCGAAGATGCGGACCGGAGCCGTCTGCGCGAACCGGCGGATACGCTTTCGCCGTTCGGATACGTTAAAGAGGAAGAGGATGAATAGAAGGTGAACTTTGCGGTTAAGCGAGAGCAGAGACTGCTTGAAAAGTGAAAGGTGTCCCTGCGGTGATTGAATCCGACTTGATGCCGGAGCCGTGAAACAACGACCCGACTAAAAGCGCGGGCGGAGGGGCCGGGGCGCGTGCGCCCCCGCGGGCGCAGACTGCAAAACCGGCGCTCGGAAACGAAATTGGAAGGATAAAATTTGTAAACTTAAATATTTCTAAACCATTATGACAACATTTTTGCAGGCTGCCGAGGCGGTGGCCGTAAGTGAGGAGACCCGTATGGGCTTGTGGACCCTGTTTACCAAAGGCGGCTGGCTGATGTGGCCGCTGCTGGCGCTGGGCGGGCGTGACGATCTTTATCTTCGTGGAGCGTTTCATGGCCATCCGCAAGGCTTCGGTGCTGGACATGAACTTTATGAACCGCATCCGCGACTACATCTCCGACGGCAAGATCTCGACGGCCGTGAACCTCTGCAAGAAGACCGACACGCCCATCGCACGCATGATCGAGAAGGGCATCGAGCGCATCGGACGCCCGATGAGCGACGTGCAGACCGCCATCGAGAACGTCGCCAACCTCGAAGTCTCGAAACTCGAAAACGGCCTTCCGTTCCTGGCCACGATCGCCGGCGGCGCGCCGATGATCGGTTTCCTCGGCACGGTGTTAGGTATGGTGCAGACCTTCATGGACATGTCCGCCGCGGGCGGCACGGTCGACCTGGGGCTGCTGTCGAGCGGCATGTACGTGGCGATGGTGACCACCGTGATGGGTCTGATCGTCGGCATTCCCGCCTACTTCGGCTACAACTACCTCGTGGCACGCATCGAGAAGCTGGTGTTCCAGATGGAGGCCAACTCGATCGCGTTTATGGACATTCTGAATCAACCCGTTCAAAAATAGCGCGTTATGGCAATCAAACACGGATCGAAAGTCGATAAATCGTTCTCGGCCTCGTCGATGACCGACCTGATGTTCCTGCTGCTGGCTGACGCCACGACGCTCATTTCCCAACGCGTTGAAGCTGATGCTTCCGAAGAGTGCGAACCAGTTGAAGGACAAGGCGATGACCACGGTTTCGATCCAGCAGGCCGGCAGCGGGTACAACTATTATGTGGAGTTGGAGAAGGTCAGCGGGATCGACGGCGTGGAGCAGGCGCTGCGCGTGCGGCTCGACGGGAAGGAGGATCCGACCGTTTCGCTGCATTGCGACAAGACCGTTGCGGTGGACCGGCAGGCCGATGCGATTCTGGTCGAGTTCGAGGAGCCGAAGGTCCCCGATCCGCCCGTTCCGTCCCGCCCGGCCGTCGTCGAACCGGAGCATACGCAGATCGACGACGAGGAGTCGTTCGATCAGGCCAAAGGTTCCGACGAGGCGACGCGGACGGTCAATCCCAAGGCACTCTTCAAGATGGCCAAGGACGGCCCCGACGAGCCCGAAGATACGGGCAATCCCAAAGCGCCGGAGGGGAAGGCGAACACGGCTTCCGGAACCGGTTCGGGGCTCGATGCGGTGAGCGGGAACCTCGACAAGGGGCTCGAAGGGCGCGGGCTGGTGGGGGCGCTCCCCAAACCCGACTACAAGGCCAACGTGACGGGCAAGGTGATTATCGACGTGACGGTCGACGCCGCGGGGCGCGTGACGAGCGCCGAGTTTCACGCGCAGGGATCGACGACGAGCAACGCCACGCTGGTGGAGGCTGCCAAACGTGCGGCGATGAAGGCCCGCTTTACCGAGAGCGCCAGCTTCGTGCAGGGCGGTATGATAACCTATGTATTCAAAATGAATTGACGATGCAAAATGTCTCTTCCCGACCGCCGGTCGCCGTATACGGCCGGACACCGTTCCCGTTCGGCGGCAAAGCGCTGTTTCTGCTGACGCTCTGCCTGTTTTTGTCGGCGGGTGCGGCGGCACAGCGCCGCGCCGCACGTATCAAGGCCGATTCGATCGCCGCGACCTACGCCGGCCGCGTGCAGGGCGGCGCTCATCTCCATTTCTACGAGACAACGCACGATTTCGGCGACATCCCCCGCAAGGGCGGTAATCTGGTGCGTGAGTTCGAATTCGTGAACGACGGGACGGAACCGCTGGTGCTGCTGCGCGTGCTGACTTCGTGTACCTGCACGAAAGCCTCCTTCTCGAAACGGCCCGTAGCACCGGGCGAGCGCGGCGTCGTCAAGGTGATCTACGAGCCGCACAAGAAGGAGCCCGGGGCTTTCAGCAAGGTGATTCAAATCTTTTCCACCTCGATCGAGGGGCGCAATGTCCTTACGGTGCGGGGAAATTCGATCGACGTAAAGAAATTATGACACTGTTTTTCCGAAACTGCAAGGTGCTGCCGATGACGGCGGCAGCCGGCGAACCGAACTGTTTCGACGGGTACGTCGGCGTCGAGGGACGCCGCATCGCACTGGTGACGGCCGATGCGGCTGCGGCCGAAGCGTGGCGTGCGGCGCACGCCGGCGCGCGCGAGATCGACGGCCGGGGCGGAATCTTGATGCCCGGACTAGTGAATACCCATTGCCACATGGCCATGACGCTCCAACGAAGCTATGCCGACGATATCGCCCTCATGGAGTGGCTCCACGACTATATCTGGCCTTTCGAAGCGCGCCAGACCGACGACGACATCCGCGTGGGCGCACTGCTCGGCGTGGTCGAGATGCTGCTGGGCGGCGTGACGTCGTTCGTCGACATGTACTGGTCGGAGGCGGCGGTTTTCGATGCGGTCGATCGCGCGGGGATGCGGGCGCTGCTCTGTGCGAGCTACCTCGATACGCGGCTCGAAGCCTTCGAAAGCGACCTGCCCGCGCTCGTCGAGAAATGCGAGGGATCGTCGCGCATCCGTGCGGGACTGGCGCCTCATGCCGCCTACACCTGTTCGGCGGAGAATCTGCGGCGCGGGATGGAGGCCTGCCGTCGTTACGGCATCCCGATGACGACGCACATCGCCGAGACGCTCGACGAGGTGCGCATGATCCGCGAGCGTTACGGCGCGACGCCCGTGGAGTATCTCGATTCGCTGGGAGTGCTCGACGGGGGGCTGATCGCCGCACACTGCGTGCACCTGAACGACGGGGATCGCCGCATCCTGCGCGAGCGGGGCGTGCACGTGGCGCATTGCCCGACGAGCAACATGAAGATCGCGAGCGGCGTCGCGCCGATCGAACGGCTGCGTACCGAAGGGGTGAACTGTACGGTGGGCACCGACGGCCCCAGTTCGAACAACGATCTGGACATGTGGGAGGAGATGCGCAACGCTTCGTTCCTGCAAAAGGTGACGACGATGGATCCCTGTGCCGTGCCGGCCTACGAACTGCTCCGCATGGCGACGGTCTGCGGTGCGGCCGCCATCGGCCATGCCGGCGAGTTGGGCGTGGTGAAGGAGGGTGCGCTGGCCGATCTGGTATTGCTCTCGACGCAGAGGCCTTATTATCATCCGCAGCACGACGTCGTAGCCAACGTGGCCTATTGTGCCAAGGCGGCCGATGTCGATACGGTGGTGGTCGACGGCGAAGTGGTGGTCGACGGCGGCCGGCTGTCGACGGTCGATCTGCCGTCGCTCTATGCCCGGGCCGGGGCTGCCGTGCGGCGGATCGCCGGCGAGTTGTAGGGTATGTAAATCGGGAAGGGGCCGGATTTCGCAGAAATCCGGCCCCTCTTTTTTCGCTCCGTCAGCGGGCGCTGCCCTGTCGGGCGACGGCCTCGGCTCGGCGGCGGATCTCTTCGGGGTCGCCGAGATAGTAGTCGCGTACGAGACGCAGCGCGTCGTCGAATTCGAAGACGTAGGGTACGGCCGTCGGCAGGTTGAGCGCGGCGATCCGGTCGTCGGGGATTCCTTTGAGATGCTTGATGACGCCTCGCAGCGAATTGCCGTGTGCGACGACCAGCAGGCTGTCGTACCGCATCAGCGACGGGAAGACGACGCAGTGCCAGTAGGGCAGGATGCGTGCGATCGTCTGTTCGAGCGATTCGGTGCGCGGCAGTTCGGCGTCGGGAACGCAGGCGTAGCGCACGTCGAAACGCGGGTTGCGCGGGTCGTCCTCGGGCAGCGGGTCGGGGGCCACGTCGTAGCTCCGTCGCCAGACGTGTACCTGCTCCTCGCCGTATTTTTCGGCTGTTTCGCTTTTGTTGAGCCCTTGCAGCATTCCGTAGTGTTTTCGTTGAGCCGCCATGACTTTTCGACCGGAATCCACGCTTCGTCCAGCTTGTCCAGCACGCAGTCGAGTGTCTTGACCGCCCGTTTGAGGTAGGAGGTATAGGCTTTTCCGAAGGTGAAGCCTTCGTCGCGGAGCAGCTCTCCGGCCCGCACGGCTTCGGCGACACCCTCTTGCGTGAGGTCGACGTCCGTCCAGCCGGTAAACCGGTTCTCCTTGTTCCAGGTGCTCTGCCCGTGGCGGAGCAGTACGATTCGTTTCATGGGTGTGGGTTTATGCGATGGTGATTGAAGGATCGAGATAGACGTCTTGGATGGCATGGAGCAGTTCGATGCCCTCGTTCATCGGCCTTTGGAACGCCTTGCGGCCGCTGATGAGGCCCATGCCGCCGGCCCGCTTGTTGATGACGGCCGTTGCGACGGCGTCGGCCAGGTCGGAGGCGCCGTGCGACTCGCCGCCGGAATTTATCAGGCCGACACGTCCCATGTAGCTGTTGGCCACCTGATAGCGGCACAGGTCGATCGGATGGTCGGACGCGAGTTCGGTGTACATCTTGTCGTCGGTCTTGCCGAAGCCGATGGCCCGGAACCCGCCGTTGCAGGTCGGGAGCTTCTGCTTGACGATATCGGCGCCGATCGTCGCGCCCAAGTGGTCGGCTTGTCCCGTCAGGTCGGCGGCGTTGTGGTAGTCGACACCGTCCTTCTTGAAGGCGTTGTTGCGCAGATAGCACCACAGGATGGTCGCCATGCCCAGATCGTGGGCATGTTCGAAGGCGGCCGCGATCTCCGTGAGCTGACGGCGGCTTTCGGCCGATCCGAAATAGATCGTGGCGCCCACGGCGACGGCACCCATTTCCCACGCTTGTTCGACCGAACCGAACAATACCTGATCGTAACTGTTGGGGTAGGTCAACAGTTCGTTGTGGTTGATTTTTACGACGAACGGAATCTTGTGGGCATAGCGGCGGGCGACGGCTCCCAGCACGCCCAGCGTCGAGGCTACGCCGTTGCAGCCGCCTTCGATCGCCAGCCGGACGATATTTTCGGGATCGAAGTAGATCGGATTGGGGGCGAACGACGCGCCGGCGGTGTGTTCGATGCCCTGGTCGACGGGCAGGATCGAAACGTAGCCCGTGCCGCCCAGCCGGCCGTGTCCCAGCAGACGTTGCAGGCTGTTCAACGTCGGGATATTGCGGTCGGAGGCTACCCATACCTCCTCGACGGTATGCGGGGAGGGAAGGTGCAACGTACTCTTGTCGATGGTTTTGCAGGTGTGGGAGAGCAGGTATTCGGCCTTGTCGCCCAACAATTCGACGGTTTTGTTCATGATTTCGTGCGATTAAAATGAATGTCTGTAATCCTGTTGCATAAATCGTTCCCCGATCGTTTCCCGCAAGGAGAAGATTCGTTTCTGCCGTGCCTGTCGGTCGGAGGCGGGATTCGATCCGCAGCAAAGAAACGAAAAAAAGGGGAGGATCGATATACCTATTTATGATGAAAACGAAGCGGTGCCGGAGAGCGGGGGCGACGACGGGGCGGTCGCTGCTCTCCGTATTTTGGCGGTTCGCCGCCGGCGGCAGGTAGTGCACGAGCCGGAGCGAAGTGCAGTCCGCCGCGTGGGGCGGCGGCGAACTGCCGGCATCCTCGGGCGATGCCGACGGGGGGATCGTTAAAAAGCCAGCGGGACGGCCCACAGGCCGTCCCGCTGGTATCCGTCGGGCGGAGCTGCCGTCAGAGTTTGATGTCGTAGATCTGGATGACACCTGCCAGGCGTTCGTCGCGGTCGGTGACCAGCAGCGAAGTGATCTTGTGGCGGGTCATCATCTTCTCCGCCTCGATGAGTTTCTCTTCGGGGTGGATGCGCTTGGGGTCGCGCGTCAGGATGTCGGCGGCACGCAGGTTGATGAAATCGGCTCCCCGAACGCTCCATGGCGCGGCGGATGTCGCCGTCGGTGACGATGCCTTCGATGCGGTCGCCTTCGCAGACGACGATCAGTCCCAGTCCGCAACGGCTGATCGTGTGGATCATATCCTTGGCCGTGCAGTCGGGGCCGACGACGGGCAGGTTGTCGCTGCGCATGACGTCGCCGACCGTAGCCAGCAGACGGCGGCCCAGGCTGCCGCCCGGGTGCAGCCGCGCGAAGTCGATGCTCGTGAAATTGCGCAGCTTCATCAGCGCTACGGCCATAGCGTCGCCCATGGCGATCTGCGCCGTGGTCGAGGTCGTGGGCGCGAGGTGCAGGATGCAGGCCTCGTGGTCGACCGAGACGTCGAGGTGGATGTCCGAGTGGATGGCGAGCGTGGAGGCCGGATTGCCCGTCATCGAGATCAGCCGGGTGCCGTGGTTGTGGATGAAGGGGACGATTTTGAGTACTTCGTCCGTTTCGCCCGAGTAGGAGATCGCCAGCACGATGTCCTCTTTCGAGATCATACCCAGATCGCCGTGGAACGCTTCGCCCGGATGGAGGTAGAAGCTCGGCGTGCCCGTCGATGCGAAGGTGGCGGCCATCTTGCGGCCGATCAGCCCCGACATGCCCATGCCGGTGATGATGAGTTTGCCGCGGCTTTGGAGGATCGTCTCGATGGCCTCGACGAAGTGCTCGTCGAGCGACCGTTCCATTTTTTCGAGCGCGTCGGCTTCGGTACGGATCGCCTCGCGGGCTACCGTCAGGATTTCGTTTTGTTTGGACTGCTCCATTAGAGTAGGGATTTGACGACCCCTTCGAGGTCGTTGAGGTTTAACATGTTGGGTCCGTCGCTCAGCGCGTGGTCGGGATCGGGGTGTACTTCGAAGAAGTAGCCGTTGGCACCGAATGCCTTGGCTGCGAGCGCCATTGCCGGCACGAATTCGCGGTTGCCGCCCGTTTTGCCGCCTGCGGCGCCCGGACGCTGCACCGAGTGCGTGCAGTCCATGACCACCGTCGGCGCGATGCGCAGCATGTCGGGGATGTTGCGGAAGTCGACCACCAGATTGTTGTAGCCGAACGAATTGCCGCGTTCGGTGAGCCACACGTCGGCCGCACCGGCGTCGCAAGCCTTTTCATAGGGGTAGCGCATGTCTTCGCCCGAGAGGAACTGCGCCTTCTTGATGTTGACCGTGCGCCCCGTCTTCGCTGCGGCGACCAGAAGGTCGGTCTGGCGGCAGAGGAAGGCCGGAATCTGAATCACGTCGACCACCTCGCCTACGGGCGCCGCCTGCCATGATTCGTGGATGTCCGTGAGCAGCCGCAGACCCCATTTCGACCGCACGTCGGCGAGCATCTGCAATCCCTTCTCCATGCCGACGCCCCGATAGGAGCGGATCGACGTGCGATTGGCCTTGTCGAACGACGCTTTGAAGATGATCTGCACGCCCAGTCTGCGGTTGATCTCCGTCAGTCGGGCCGCCACCGTATCGAGAAGTTCGGCCGATTCGATCACGCACGGCCCCGCGATGAATGTGGTATTCATAAGTCGAGAATTAGCGGTTGAAAGCCGAGGATTGAAATCCGGGTCGGGTTTTGCATGGCTGCGGGCAACCGTCGTTCGGCCGAAGCCCCCTCCCTGATTTCCGATCCTTAGTTTTTCATTTTTAATTTTAAGAATTCTTCCGCCTTCGCCAAATCCTCCGGCGTGTCGATGCCGATCGTCTCGACGTCGGAGATACCTGCACGGATGCGGAACCCGTTTTCCAGCCACCGCAACTGTTCGAGCGATTCGGCCCGTTCGAGTGCCGACTGGGGCAGGGCGGTCACCTTGTACAACGTCTCGCGGCGGAAGGCGTACATGCCGATATGTTTGTAGAAGGTATGGCGTGCGAGCCACTCCTCGCGCGGCACGCCCCGCAGGTAGGGGGATCACCGAGCGCGAGAAATAGAGTGCCTGGTCCGCGCTGCCGAGCACGACTTTCGGCGAATTGGGATTTTCCAGTGCGTCGAGTCCGTCGGCCTCGGTGAAGGGTTTGACGAGCGTGGCGATGTCGGTCGACGGATCGTCGAAGCAGCGGGCGATCGCCTGCAACTGCGAGGGGCGATGAAGGGTTCGTCGCCCTGTACGTTGACGATGACGTCGGGGTCGCCGCCCAGTTTGTCGACGGCTTCCCGACAGCGGTCGGTGCCGCTGCGGTGATCGGGCGAGGTCATGACGGCACGGCCGCCGAAGGCCTCCACCGCGTCGTAGATGCGCGGATCGTCGGTGGCGACGGCTGCGTCGGCGAACACCTGCGTCACCTGCTTCCAGACGTGCCGGATGACCGGTTCGCCGCCGAGCCGTGCCAGCGGTTTGCCCGGAAACCGTGTCGAAGCGTAACGGGCCGGAATGACGGCCAGAAATTTCAGAGAGTCCATATCCGTTAAAAAAGGAAAGGAGCCGAAAGAGCGGGATTCCAGTCCCCTCTTCCGGCTCCCTTCCGATCCGTTATTGTTGCGCCTGCGGTTCGAGCGCCAGTTGCAGTACGTCGTCGTTGGTGCGGACGTAGTGGAACGTCAGCCCCCTGATGTAGTCGGGCTTGATCTCCTCGATGTCCTTGCGGTTCTCCTCCGACAGCAGCAGCGTCGTGATGCCGGCGCGCTTGGCGGCCAGTATCTTTTCCTTGATGCCGCCCACGGGGTTACGCGGCCGCGCAGCGTCGTTTCGCCCGTCATGGCGATGCGGTCGCGGACCTTGCGGCCCGTGTAGGTCGAGACGATCGACGTGACCATCGTGATGCCGGCCGACGGGCCGTCTTTCGGAATGGCGCCTTCGGGCACGTGGATGTTGAGGTCGTACTTCTCGAATTTCTCGGGATCGATACCCAGTTCCGTACAATGTGCCTTGACCCATTCGAAGGCGATCGTGGCCGACTCCTTCATCACGTCGCCCAGATTGCCCGTGAGGCTCAGGCGGCCCTTGCCGGGCGTGAGCACCGACTCGATGTAGAGGATGTCGCCGCCCACTTCCGTCCAGGCGAGGCCCGTCACCACGCCGACGATGCCGCCCACCTCGTACTCCTCGTTGAGGAATTTGGGTTTGCCGAGGATCTTTTCGACCTCTTTCGCGCCGAGTTCGGGTGCGAAAGCCTCCTCCGAGGCGATCTGCTTGGCCCGCGAACGCGCCAGCTTGGCGATGTGCTTGTCGAGCGACCGCACGCCCGATTCTCGGGTGTAGCCGGCGATGATCTGTTCGACGATCTGCGGCGTGAGGATCAGCTCCTGCTCCTTGATGCCGTGCGCCTCGCGCTGTTTGGGCAGCAGGTGGTGCAGGGCGATCTGGATCTTGTCTTCGAGGATGTAGCCCGGGATGTTGATCATCTCCATGCGGTCGCGCAGCGCCGGATTGATATTGCCGACGTTGTTGGCCGTGGCGATGAAGAGCACCTTCGAGAGGTCGTACTCCGTATCGAGGTAGTTGTCGTGGAATGTCGTATTCTGTTCAGGATCGAGTACTTCGAGCAGTGCGCTCGACGGATCGCCGTGGTTCGACACGCTGATCTTGTCCACCTCGTCGAGGATGATGACCGGGTTCGACGAGCCGCACCGCTTGATCGTCTGTACGATCCGACCCGGCATCGCCCCGATGTAGGTGCGGCGGTGGCCGCGGATCTCCGCTTCGTCGTGCAGGCCGCCCAGTGCGATGCGGCCGAACTTACGCCCCAGCGCCGCTGCGACCGATTTGCCCAGCGAGGTCTTGCCTACGCCCGGAGGGCCGTAGAGACAGAGGATCGGCGATTTGAGGTCGCCCTTCAACTTGATGACCGCCAGGTGTTCCAGCAACCGCTCCTTGACCTCTTCGAGGCCGAAATGGTCGTGGTCGAGCTGCTCGCGCGCCTGTTTGAGGTCGAGATTGTCCTTCGTACAGTCGTTCCACGGCAGCTCGAGCATCAGTTGCAGGTAGGTTACCTGCACCGAATATTCGGCTACGGCGGGGTTGAGCCGTTCGAGCTTCGGCAACTCCTTCTCGAAGAGTTCGGCCACCTCCTTGGGCCGGTTCTTCTGCTTGGCCTTTTCGCGCATCTCGTCCAGTTCAGCGTCGGCGCCGTCGCCCAGTTCGTCCTGGATGGTGCGCATCTGCTGCTGGAGGTAGTAGTCGCGCTGCTGCTTGTCGATCTCCTGCTTGACCTTCTCCTGGATCTCGTTCTTCAACTCGATGAGCTGTTGGTCGCGGATCAGTATTTCGAGCAGTTTGCGCGCGCGCGCCAGCAGCCCCGGCGCTTCGAGCAGCGACTGCCGGTCTTCGTCCGACAGTTCGAGGTTGGTGCAGATGAAGTTGATGATACCTCGCCGCGAGTCGATGTTCTTGATGGCGAAAATCGCCTCCTTGGGCATGTTGGGCGAGATGTTGATGATATTGAGCGCCACGTCGCGGATCGAATCCACAAGTGCGTTGAACTCGACGTTCTTCTCGTCGGGCGTCGAATCCTTCAACGGGGTCACCCTGGCTTGCAGATAGGGGTCGGACGAGACGTATTCGCCGATCTCGACCTTCTCCAAACCGTTGAGAATGACCGTGAGGTTGCCGTTGGGCATCTCCAATATCTTCATGATGCGGGCGGCCGTACCGATGCGGTACATGTCCTCCGCCTTGGGCTCTTCCACGTCGCCGTCGCGTTGCAGGACGGCGGCCAGCATCCCGTTGCGGGCGTTGGTGTCGCGCACGAGCGTCATGCTCCGCGAGCGGCCCACCGTGACGGGGGTGATGGCGCCCGGAAACAGCACCGAGCTGCGCAGCGTCAGCACGGGAAGTATTTCGGGGACGGCGACCTCTTCGACCGTGTCGTCCTCGCCGGTGACGATGGGGATGACGCGGTGGTTGCCGTCGAGCGCTTCGGGCAGCGATTCCAGTTCTTTCAGTTCGATTTTATCTCTTTTACTCATATGGTCTTTCAATCAAGTTGCAAAGATAACGCTTTTTTTGTATAATATTTTATATAAGTCTTTGGCTTGTTAAGAAGTTATCAACACTATTTATGCCGCAGCGCTGCGGTGCAGCGGACGACCGGTGCCTGTCGGTGTCTGCGGTATGCACTATCGGACGATGGCTGAGGGGTTGTATGAAAAAAGGAACCGGAGGTCCGTCGGGACATGTCTGTCATTTTGGCAGCCGGCTGCCAACGAGGGGAGAGCGTGTCAGTCGGTCGCCGCTTCGGCAGGTGCGGGCGGGATGTGCGGCGAAAAAAGATACGGCAGCGGACAATCCGCTGCCGTAGATCGTCGGAAGGTCCGGCTGAGGCTCAGTCGATCGCAAAGGTCGATACGATGACCTGTTTCTCGTCGATGTTGTTCGGGTTGGAGATCGTGATACCGTATTCGCCGGCGGGAGTTTCGTCGAGGGTGATCAGGTAGGAGCTCTCTCCGAATTTGCGGCCTGTGAACGAAAGGCGTTCCAGCTTGTTGGATTTCACGCTGCCGAAACTGCTGACCGAGGCCATTTCGGCCATGCGCTTGTCTTTCTTGGCTTCGAAGCGGAAGACGTTGATGATCGACATGGGATCGGTGGCGTTGTCGACGGCGCGCACGATGAAGCTGGCCGGTTGGCCCACCGTCAGGCGCACGCCGGCTTTCGGCCCTTCGATGATGAGTTTCGTCTTGGCCTTGCCGATACCGAAGATGACGGCGCTCGCATTGGCTCGCGTGCGCATCTGGACGGATTGCTTTTCGAGTTTGGCGACCGTGCCGTCGGGTCGCACGGTCACGATCTCTCCGATGAATTCGGGTTCGGGCGTCGTTTCGGGAATCGTTTGGGCCTGTGCTGCACCGGCGAGCAGAAGCAGTGCGGCGCCGAGGAGGGTTTTGAGTTGCATAGAGTTTGGGTTAAATGGTTTGCGGAGGACAAATTTAGGACAAATCACCCCCCTCCAAATTTTGCGGGCGGAAAATGGACGGCGGGGTTCTCTTTTTTCATCGGCGGACGAAAAATCGGACCGAAGAGCGGGAACGCGGTGAAAAAAGCGTACTTTTACCGGAAAAATTATAACTTTGCACCTTGCCTGACAAACGTTTTCGAATCTGCGGAGGCCGGTAGAGCCGGTGTTTGCGGAAGCGGAAAGCGGGCGAAGAAGTTCAACGTAATAAAATTTATCCGATATGCAGATTGCCGACAAATACGCTCCGCAGGAGATCGAGCAGAAATGGTACGACTACTGGGAGCGGCACGGACTGTTCCACTCCGAACCCGATGCGCGCGAACCCTATACGGTCGTCATTCCGCCGCCCAACGTGACGGGGATGCTCCACATGGGCCACATGCTCAACAATACGTTGCAGGACGTGCTGATCCGCCGCGCCCGCATGCAGGGAAAAAATGCCTGCTGGGTGCCGGGTATGGACCACGCCTCGATCGCTACCGAGGCGAAGGTGGTGGCCAAGCTCAAGGAGCGCGGCATCGAGAAGTCGTCGCTCACGCGCGAGAAGTTCCTCGAATACGCGTGGGAGTGGAAGGAGCAGTACGGCGGCGTGATTCTGCGGCAACTGCGCAAGTTGGGGGCTTCGTGCGACTGGGACCGCACCTGTTTCACGATGGACGACATCCGCACCGAGGGGGTCATCAAGGTCTTCTGCGACCTCTACCGCAAGGGGCGCATCTACCGCGGCGTGCGCATGGTCAACTGGGATCCCGCGGCCAGGACCGCGCTGTCGGACGAAGAGGTGGTCTTCAAGGAGTCGCACGGCAAGCTCTACTACCTGCGCTATGCGGTCGAGGGGACGGACAAATACCTCGTCGTGGCTACGACGCGCCCCGAGACCATTCTGGGCGATACGGCGCTGTGCGTCAATCCCGACGACGAGCGCTACGAGTGGCTGCCGCAGGACGCCCGCGTGGTGGTGCCGCTCGTCGGGCGCTCGATTCCGGTGATCCGCGACACGTATGTAGACATCGCCTTCGGCACGGGTGCCTTGAAGGTGACGCCGGCGCACGACGTGAACGACTACATGCTGGGCGAGAAATACGGGTTGGAGACGATCGACATCTTCAACGACGACGGGACGATCAACGGCAAGGTGGGTATCTACGAGGGGATGGATCGCTTCGAGCTGCGCCGCGTGATCGAGGGCGACCTGCAACGTGCCGGTCTGCTCGAAAAAGACCGAGGAGTATACGAACAACGTGGGCTACTCCGAGCGCACGGGCGTGGCTATCGAGCCGAAGCTTTCGATGCAGTGGTTCCTTTCGATGGAGGAGCTGGCGAAGCCCGCCACGCGCGCCGTCATGGAGGACGAAATCCGTTTCGTCCCCGAAAAATACAAGAATATCTACCGTCACTGGATGGAGAACATCAAGGACTGGTGCATCTCGCGCCAGTTGTGGTGGGGGCAGCGCATTCCCGCCTACTACCTGCCCAAAGGCGGTTACGTGGTGGCCGAAACGGCCGAGGAGGCGCTGGCGCTGGCCCGCGAGAAGACGGGCGACGCCGCGTTGCAGCTCAGCGACCTGCGGCAGGACGAAGACGTGCTCGACACGTGGTTCTCGTCGTGGCTGTGGCCGATTTCGGTCTTCGACGGCATCCGCAACCCCGACAACGAGGAGATTCGCTACTACTACCCGACGGCCGATCTGGTGACGGGCCCCGACATCATCTTCTTCTGGGTGGCGCGCATGATCATGGCCGGTTACGAATATCGCGGCGAGAAGCCCTTCGGCAACGTCTATTTCACCGGCATCGTGCGCGACAAGATCGGACGCAAGATGTCCAAACAGCTCGGCAACTCGCCCGATCCGCTCGACCTGATCGCCCAGTTCGGCGCCGACGGCATGCGCGTAGCGATGCTGTTGTGCTCCTCGGCCGGCAACGACGTGATGTTCGACGAGGCTCTCTGCGAACAGGGACGCAATTTCGGCAACAAGATTTGGAACGCCTACCGGCTCGTCAACGGCTGGACGGTGGACGGGACGCTCGCCCAGAGCGACAACGACCGCCTGGCGGGCGAATGGTTCCGCCAGACGTTGCGCCGCGCCGTGGCGGAGCTGGACGGGAATTTCGGCAGCTACCGCATTTCGGAGGCCTTCATGTTGCTCTACAAACTCTTCTGGGACGATTTCAGCGGGTGGTATCTCGAAATGATAAAGCCTGCTTACGGGGCGCCGATCGACCCGCGGACGGTCGACGAAGCCAAAGGGTTCTTCGATGCGCTGCTGCGCCTGCTGCACCCCTTCATGCCCTTCGTCACCGAGGAGATATGGCAAGATCTGGCGCCGCGTGCGGCGGGCGAATCGATCATGGTCGCACGCCAGCCGCAGGCCGACGAACAGGCCGACGAGGCGCTGCTGGCCCGGTTCGAACTGGTCAAGGAGACCATCACGGCCGTGCGCAATATCCGCAAGCAGAAGAATCTGCCGCAGCGCGAGGCGCTGACGCTCGAAGTGATCGCCGACGCGAACTATCCGGCCGACTATGCACCCGTGCTGACGAAGATGGCCAACTTGTCGGCGATCGAACGGGTGGCGGAGAAGGATGCCGCGGCCGCGGCCTTCATCGTGAAGACCACGCAGTATTTCGTGCCGCTGGGCGATCGGATCGACCGCGAAGCCGAGATCGCCAAGTTAGGCGAAGAGCTGACTTATTACGAGGGTTTCCTGCAAAGCGTCGAGCGCAAGCTTTCGAACGAGCGTTTCGTGCAGTCGGCTCCCGCGGCGGTGGTCGACAAGGAGCGCGCCAAGAAGGCCGACGCCGAAGCGAAGATCGCCGCGATCCGCGAACAGCTGGCGGCGTTGAACTGACCGCCGCGATGATTGCAGTGCAGGGCGTGTCGACGAGGCGCTCGACGGGTTCGTGTGTGCTTCGGGGATCGACTCTTCGGACGGCACGCTGATCTGCAACACCGGTTGCCTCTATCTGAGATGGGGCGACAAGGAGAGCGCCCGCACGTGGTGGAGGCGGTTGCTCGACTCGTCCGACGAGGCCGAGCGGCGGCGGGCCGAGGAGTTGCTCTGCGAAGTGGACGGGAAGGCCGCCGTACAATAAGATTTTTATTTTGGATATTACGATCTATACCGACGGTTCGGCACTGGGAAACCCCGGTCCGGGAGGTTACGGGGCGGTGCTGCTGAGCGGACCGTTCCGCAAGGAGATGTCGGCCGGTTTCCGGCTGACGACCAACAACCGTATGGAGTTGATGGCCGTGTGCGTCGCGCTCGAAGCGCTGAAATTCGCGGGGAGCGACGTGGTGGTCTACCCGATTCGAAATACGTCGTCGACGCCGTCACGAAGGGCTGGGTCTTCGGCTGGGAGAAGAAGGGGTTCGCCGGAAAGAAGAATCCCGATCTGTGGCGGCGATTTCTCGGCGTATACCGCCGTCACCGCGTGCGTTTCGTTTGGGTGAAAGGGCATGCCGAGACAGTGGAGAACAACCGCTGCGACCAGATGGCCGTGGCGGCGGCCAACGGGCGCGATCTGCTGGTCGATACGGGCTACGAGGAGGCGCGGCAGGAGGGGTGAGCGCCGCCGCAGCCGTGAACCGTCGCCCGACGAGAGATCGTCGGGCGACGGTTTTTTGAGCAAAACGTTCGGCGTCGCCGGAAAATCGTTAATTTAGCGGAACCGAATTTCAACCATCTGTCAACGCCTATGTACCGGTCTTTCGGAATTTTCGGACTCTCCGCCGCACTGCTCGTGGCGGCGGCCTCCTGTTCACGCATGCAATCTTTCGAGCTGAGCGGCCGTATCGACGGCCTGAAAGTCGGCGATACGCTCCGTTTCGAACGTGTCCTGCTTCCGGAGTGGAACTACGAACCGGCCTTCGACGTCGTGGTCGGGGAGGCGGGTGCGTTCGCCTATCGGGGCGAGCAGGCGCACGACGGTTACTACTTGATGACCTATCATCCGAAGAGCGGCAGGGCCGCCGATGCGGATCGTCGGGGCAAGTCGATGATCGTGACAGGCGGCGACCGGATCACGCTGACCGGTACGGCGGAGGCGATCTATTACTGTACTCTCGGCGGCGGTATCTACGACGATCCCGCGCTTTCCGAACTGTTGTACGTCGCGGATTCGCTCGGTCGGATTCGGAGCGGTTACAGCGAAAATGCGCGTGCAGCTTTCGCACGCGGCGACCAAGCGGAGGGCCGGAGGTGGAACGAACTCTTCAATCGGTTTTATGCCGACGATCCGGGCGCCGCACGCAAACGCGCATTGAACGAGAATTATCGGAAAGGGCACCCGCAGGGGACGCTTTATCTGCTCGTCGACCGGATTCCCACGGTGGCCTACCGGCCGTTGGCCGAGTCGCGCGCATTCTACGAGTCGCTGTCAGAGGAGTTGAAGTCGAGCTACTTCGGCGGTGTGTACGCCGACTTCCTGCAACGGATGGAGAGCCTCGCCGTCGGGCAGCCGGCGCCCGATTTCTCGCTCGTGACGACCCGGGGCGAAACGATCGCCAAGGCCGATTTCGCGGGCGAGTACCTGTTGTTCTACCATTGGGGATTGTGTCCCGGTTCGATCCGGATCGACGGGCAGGTGCGCGATCTCTATGCGGCCTACAAGGATCGGGGGCTGCGTATGGTGGGGCTGACCGAGTCGGTCGATACGATCCGGCGCGTGTACGAGGGGCTGCCCGACGACGAGAGTGCGGCCGGGATGCGCTCGGCGCTGGCCGGAATGCTGGCGCACGGGTGGCCCGAGATCGAGGTCGAGACCGACCGGCCGGAGAACGGGCGGATGTTGGAGCGGTATGCGATCGAGGGGTGGCCTGCCTTCGTGCTCATCGCACCCGACGGGACGATCGCGGCCCGCGGATATACGGAGGCGTTTTTCAGCGCGAAGGAGATTCTGGCGGGTGCTTTGGGCGGGACGCATCCCGAGTGATCGGCCGTTGCCGTCCTCGACGGTATCGCCCCGCCGCAACGTTCTGCGGCGGGGCGATGCCTTTTTCGGAGAGTGCCGGCTTACTGCTGTATCTTGACCAGCTGCTCGCGGTAGGCGTTCAGGATGCGCGACTTGGAGATGAAGCCCAGGTAGTGGTTCTGTTTGTCGACGACGGGCAGCATCCACGTCTGGTTCTCCTCGAACTTGGGCAGCACGGACTGGATCTGTTCGTGTTCGAGAATGCGGTCGGGCGGCTGGATCATATAGCGGCCGATCGGCGTACCCCATTTCTCGCGCTTGAACATGTCTTCGCGCAGGTCGTCCAGCTGCACGACGCCGATCAAGCGGCCGAAATCATCGATCACGGGGGAAGATGTTGCGCCGCGCATGGGAGATGACGTGGACGATGTCGCCCAGCGTGAAGGTCTCTCGGATGCGGTAGAAGTCGGTCTCCATGAGCTCTTCGAGTTTCAGGAAGACGAAGACCGACTGGTCCTTGTCGTGTGTCAGCAGATCGCCGCTCAGGCGCAGTTGCTTGGTGTAGATCGAGTCGGGGTCGAGGTAATAGTCGACGGCGAACGAGATGCAGGCGACGATCATCAGCGGGATGAAGAGTCCGTAGCCGCTCGACAGCTCGGCGATCAGGAAGATCGATGTCAGCGGCGCCTTCATCACGCCCGACATGACCCCCGCCATGCCCACCAGCGTGAACGAGGCGATCGAGAGGTGCCAGCCGAACAGCGCGTTGAAGAGCAGCGCCACGATGGCGCCCGAAAAGGCGCCGACGAAAAGCGACGGCGCGAAGGTTCCGCCCACGCCGCCCGCGGCGTTGGTCGAGGACATGGCCACCACCTTGAAGAACATGATCGCAGCGACGTAGAGGATCACCACCCAGTCGATGTCGCTGAAACGGTAGAAGAGCGAGGTGTTGAACAGCGATCGGGTATCGCCGTGCATGAGCGAGGTGAAGCCCTCGTAGCCCTCGCCGTAGAGCGGCGGGAAGACGAAGAGCAGGACGCCCAGCGTGATGCCGGCGTAGAGCCATTTGCGGCCTTGCGACGGAAGTCGTTTGTAGAAGGCGCCGATGCGTGAGTTGACCGTGGTAAAATAATAGGACATCCCTCCGCACAATACGCCCAGCAGGATGAACATCGGGATCTGCCGCAGTTCGAAGGCGTCGGCCGCCGTGAGCGTGACGGCGATGATCGGATCGAAGCCGCGGAAGACGAAGGCGATCGTGGTGGCCGTGATCGAGGCGATGAGCAGCGGGATGACCGACGAGGCGGTGATGTCGAGCATCAGGATTTCCAGCACGAAGACCACGCCCGTGATCGGGGCCTTGAAGATCGCGGCGATCGCCGCCCCGGCGCCGCAGCAGAGCATCAGCGTCGTATTGCGGTAGTTGAGGCGTGCGAGTCTTCCCACGTTCGAGCCGATGGCGGCGCCCGTCAGTACGATCGGCGCCTCGGGGCCGACCGAACCGCCGAAGCCGATCGTGGTGGCGCCGCCCACGATCGAAGTCCAGCAGTTGTGGGGCGGGATGCGCGAATCGCGGCGCGACATGGCGTACAACACGCGCGTGACCCCTTCCGAGATGTTGTCGCGCACGATGTATTTGACGAAGAGCGTCGCCAGGACGATGCCTATCGCAGGGTAGATCAGCAGCAGGAAATGTGCGCTCCCGACGGGAAACCAGTTGACCAGGCAGCTCTTGATCGCATAGAGCAGGATTTCGAAGACATAGGTGCCCAGCCCGGCCAGCAGTCCGACGATCATGGCCAGCAGCATCATGATCTGGCGGTTGCTCAACCGGCGCGTCAGGCGGTAGAAGAGGGCGAAGATGCGCTCGTATCGGAAATCCCTGAGTTTCATGGTCGGCTTCCCGAAGGCGTTATCCGAGTTTCTCTGTTGTAGAGCGCCGCCTGCGAGGCGATCAGGTTGCGGTCCTCGAAGTAGTTGATTTTCATGGCTTCGCGCACGTCGTGAAGCGTCCGTGCGGCCTCCTCGCGGGCAGTCTCGGAACCTTTGTGCAGCACGTCGTAGACCCATTCGATGCGCTCCTCGTAGTAGCGGCGGCGTTCGCGGATCGGGTCGAGCGTCTCGTTGAGCACGGCGATCAGAAATTTCTTGACCTTCACGTCGCCCAGACCGCCGCGGCGGTAGTGCGCCTTCAACTCGTCGAGCGACGGGTAGTCGGGGAGGTAGGCGGCGAAATGCTCGGGGCGGCAGAAGGCGTCGAGGTAGGTGAAGACAGTGTTGCCCTCGACCTTGCCCGGGTCCTCCACGCGCAGGTGGTCGGGATCGGTATACATGCCCATCACCTTCTTCGTACCTCCTCGGCCGAATCGCTCAGGTAGATGCAGTTGCCCAGCGACTTGGACATCTTGGCCTTGCCGTCGGTGCCGGGCAGGCGCATGCAGGCGGCGTTCTGGGGCAGCAGGATTTCCGGCTCGACGAGCGTGGGGCCGTAGACCGCGTTGAACTTGTGGACGATCTCGCGCGTCTGTTCGAGCATCGGCTCCTGATCCTCGCCGGCGGGGACGGTCGTGGCGCGGAAAGCGGTGATGTCCGACGCCTGCGAAATGGGGTAGGTGAAGAACCCGACGGGAATGCCCTGCCGTTGCAGGTCGTTCTCCGCGTTGTTCTCCGAGAAGCCGCGCAACTGGATTTCGGCCTTCACGGTCGGGTTGCGTTGCAGACGGGCCACGGTGACGAGGTTCATGTAGTAGAACGCCAGTTCGCACAGTTCGGGGATCTGCGACTGGATGAAGAGCGTCGACCGTTCGGGGTCGAGGCCGCAGGCCAGGTAGTCGAGCGCCACCTCGATGATGTTCTGGCGCACCTTTTCGGGGTTGTCGGCGTTGTCGGTGAGCGCCTGCGCGTCGGCGATCATGATGAAGATCTTCTCGAACTCTCCGGAGTTCTGCAACTCCACGCGGCGGCGCAGCGAACCTACATAGTGGCCGAGGTGCAGTTTGCCGGTCGGCCGGTCTCCGGTCAGGATGATTTTTCCCATAACAGCGTATGTCGTTTTGTATTTCTGGTTTTGCCGGGTCGACCGACCCGATCGCGGGATGAATTTTTTCGGATTTTGAAATTCGGAGCATACGTCCCGACCAAGCCGTTTCCGGCGCCGGACGGCCGATGCCCCGATCGTTTGGGCAAAGGTAGGGATTCTATACGGAAAAGACAAACCTCTTTCCGCTTTTTCTTCGCAGGTTTTCCGGCTGCATCGGCTTGCGGGACGGAGCGTCCCGCCGCCGTACCGCTTCTCGGCCTCAGGCAGGCTTCGGCCGACGGATTTTCGGGGCGGTGAAGGCCGCGATTCCGGGAGATTGGCTATCTTTTGTGCGGAGTGTCCGCCGTCGGGCGGAAGTAATTTATAGAATATGGACGGGAAGATTGTAATCAGGGGAATACGAACCGGCCGACAAGGAGGCCGTGATGGAGCTGCTTCGGTTGAATACGCCCCGATATTTCGCGCCGGAGGAGGCGGCCGATTTGGACGCCTATCTGGAACGCGAGCGGGAACTCTATTATGTCCTGCTTCACGAGGAGAGGATCGTTGGTTGCGGCGGAATCAATTTTGCGGACGGCGGGACGGTCGGGAAAATCAGCTGGGACATGGTGCATCCGCAGTATCGGGGAAAATCGCTGGGAACGCGGTTGCTGCGGCATCGGATCGAAAAACTCGAAGCGATGCGCAGCGTCCGCCGAATCACCGTCAGAACGTCGCAGCTGGCCTTCGGGTTTTACGAAAAGCGGGGGTTCGAGCTCAAAGGGATCGAAAAGGACTATTGGGCCGAAAGGATTCGACCTGTATCGCATGGAATATGTCCGTCGGGAATAAATCGCGGCGGGAGACAAGCGCTGCAGCCCGTAGGATACGGGAGTTCTCCGCCGGAACGGGTGCGGTGCGCAAAGGGTTTCGTCGCTGCCGGTTCGGAGCGGAAGATGCGGGAAAAAGAGCGGGTTCTTCGCCGGGTGTCTTGACGGATATAAGTTTTTTTATATATTTGCGCGACAGAATAAGTCCCTTCGTCTATGACCATCATTCAATTGGAATACCTGCTGGCAGTAGCCAATTGCGGGAGTTTTTCGTTGGCCGCCGAACACTGTTTCGTGACGCAGCCGTCGCTGAGTATGCAGATCAAATCGCTCGAAGAGGAGCTGGGCGTAGTCCTGCTCGACCGTTCGAAGAAACCCGTGATCGCCACCGAGGCGGGCGAGGTGGTGCTGGAACGGGCCCGCGAGACGCTGCGGGCCTACGACAATATCCGCGAATCGGTCGCCGAGTTGAAGGGCGAAATAGCGGGGCGGCTGCGTCTGGGCGTCATCCCGACCGTCGCGCCCTACCTGCTGCACAAGTTCCTGCCGGGATTCGTGCACGACTATCCCCATGTGGAGTTGGAGGTCAAGGAGTTGATGACGCGCGACATCGTCGATGCGATGAAGCACGACCGCATCGACGCCGCGCTGGTGGCCGGCGGCACCTGCGGCGACGGAATTCAGGAGCAGGAGCTTTTCGACGACCGTTTCTTCATCTACGTTTCGCCCGACAACCCCCTCTACGAACGTTCGAACGTTCGCATCGAAGGACATCGACCTGCGCGATCTGATCCTGCTCTCGGACGGCAACTGCATGCGCGACCAGGTCATCGAACTGTGTCAGGCCAAGCGGGGGCGTGCCGTCGCACTACTATTTCGAGTCGGGTTCGCTCGATACGCTCATGCGTATCGTCGACTGCACGCAGTGCGTGACGATCATCCCCGAAATGGCCGTCGAATATGTGCCCAAGGAGCACCGCGACCGCGTCAAGACATTGGCCAAAGGCGCCACGTCGCGCAAGATCGCCATCGCCGTGCGGCGCACGTTCGTCAAATCTTCGATCATCAAGGCGCTCGCCGAATCGATCCGCACCTACCGCAAATAGGCGTTGCGCGGGGAAGGCGCTCGTTATGCAGGAGGGGGCTTTCCTTCTGCGGTACGGTCCGTGCGCCGGGGCAATCCGCTCATTCCGTCGCCGTTTTTCGTCGATTTCCGATTTATTTACTATCTTTGCACGGATATAGCGGGCTATTACGGAATATTGGAATATGGAAAAATTGATTGAGACGATAGTCGGTGCGATTCAGGATAAAAAAGGTAAGGATATTGTATCGTTGGACCTTTCGGGATTCGACGGCGCCATCTGTTCGCATTTCGTCGTTTGCAACGCCGATTCGACCATGCAGGTCGCGGCGATCGCCGACGGCGTGGAGGAGGCCGTCGAGGAGAAGCTCGGCGAAAAGGTATGGCGCGTCGAAGGCAAGCAGACGGGTCTCTGGGTGGCGATGGACTACATGGACGTCGTGGTACATATCTTCACGACCGAGTTGCGTTCCTTCTACAAATTGGAGGAGCTGTGGGCCGATGCGCCGCTCAAACGTTATGATTACGAGGAGTAAAGAGATTTTATGACAGCAAAGAAGAAAAAGGACGGCGGCCAGCGCAACCCGATCATGCCGCGTCCCTCCTATATGTGGATTTACGTGCTGGTGGCGGCCTTCATCATCGGCTATTCGCTTTACGGTGCGGAGAATACGGAGCCTGTCCGCAGCGACTGGAATACAGTCGAAGGGATGGTTCGCAGCGGCGACGTGGAGAGGATCGAGGTGGTGAACCGCGACGTGGCCGAGGTGTTCCTGAAAAAGGATGCGGTCGAGAAGTACCGTACCGATTCGACGCAGCCCCAGTTCAAACGGCTGCCCGACGAGGGGTGCAGCTGGTATTCAACATCGGTTCGGTGGATGCCTTCCGCGAGGATCTGAAAGCCGCCGAGCAGCAGTCGGGACAGAGCGTTCCGGTGCGTTACGAGAACAAGGAGAACGGCTGGATGAACCTGCTCGTCAATTTTCTGCCGTGGGTGCTCATCATCGGCGTGTGGTTCTTCATTATGCGCGGCATGTCGCGCGGCGGAGGCGCTGCGGGCGGCGGGCTGATGAACGTCGGCAAGGCCAAGGCGCAGGTATACGACAAGGATGCGCCCAAGCGTGTGACGTTCAAGGATGTGGCCGGATTGGAGGAGGCCAAGGTCGAGGTGATGGAGATCGTCGATTTCCTGCGCAAGCCGGAAAAATACCGCGATCTGGGTGCCAAGATTCCGAAGGGGGCGCTGCTCGTCGGCCCTCCGGGAACGGGCAAGACGCTGCTGGCGAAGGCCGTGGCCGGCGAGGCCAACGTGCCGTTCCTTTCGATTTCGGGTTCGGACTTCGTGGAGATGTTCGTGGGCGTGGGTGCTTCGCGCGTGCGCGACCTTTTCGAGCAGGCCAAACAGAAAGCGCCCTGTATTCTTTTCATCGACGAAATCGACGCCATCGGCCGGGCCCGTGGCAAGAACGCCGGGTTCTCGGGCAATGACGAGCGGGAGAATACGCTCAACCAGTTGCTGACCGAGATGGACGGTTTCCAGACCAATACGGGCGTGATCGTCCTGGCGGCGACCAACCGGGTCGATATTCTGGACAAGGCGCTGATGCGTGCCGGACGTTTCGACCGCCAGATCGACGTCGGCCTGCCCGACGTGCACGAACGGGCCGAGATTTTCGCCGTTCACATGCGCAACCTGAAACTGGACAAGGAGATCGACCGCGATTTTCTGGCACGTCAGACGCCCGGTTTTTCGGGTGCCGACATCGCCAACGTCTGCAACGAAGCAGCGCTCATCGCCGCCCGGCACGACAAGAAGAGCATCGGGCGCGACGATTTCATGTCGGCGATCGACCGTATCGTCGGCGGACTCGAAAAACGGAACATGCCGATGACGGCCTCCGAACGTCGCGCCACGGCGATCCACGAGGCGGGTCACGCGACGGTGATGTGGTCGCTCGCGGAGTGCGATCCGGTGCTGAAAGTGACCGTCGTGCCGCGCGGCAAGAGTCTCGGTGCCACGTGGTCGGTGCCCGACGAGGAGCGGGTGCACGTTACCAACGAAGCGCTCGAAGAGCAGTTGGCGGGTCTGTTGGGCGGCCGGATCGCCGAGGAGGTCAACTACGGGACGCTCGGCGCGGGTGCATTGAGCGATCTGGAACGGGCGACGAAAACCGCCTACGCGATGGTGGCTTACTACGGTATGAGCAAGAAGATCGGCCCGATCAGCTACTACGATTCGACGGGTACGCGCGATACCTTCACCAAACCTTTCAGCGAGGAGACCGCCCGCGACATCGATTGCGAGGTGCGCCGCATGTTGGAGGATGCCTATGCCTGTGCACGGAAGATCATCGAGCAGAAGAACGACCGGATCAATGCGATGGCCGACCTGCTGCTCGAAAAGGAGACGATCTATGCCGAAGATATCGAACGGATTCTGGGTCCTTCGGCGCAGTCGGCCAAGCGTGCCGCCGCTGCCGGGACGAAACCGGAGGAGGGTGCCGGAGGCAAGGCCGCGGCCGATGAATTAACCGAAGCTTAAAGAACGGATGAAAATGAAGAACCTGATGGTGCGGACGCTCAGCGGTCTTGTGCTGGTCGCCGTCTTCGTCGGCGCTGTTTTGGGATCGCAATGGAGCTTCGGCGCGTTGCTGTTGCTGATTCTCGTGGGCGGTCAGACGGAGTTTTACAAATTGGCCCGCGAGACAGGGCTTTCGCCCCAGCGATGGATGGGACTGGCGGTCGGCGTGCTGCTGTTCGCATTGAATTTCATCGTTTTCCGGCAATTCAGCCGGTCGGTGACGGACGAGGCCGGCGGAGCCGTGCTGTACCTGTTGCTCTACATCGGGCTGTTGCTGCCGACGCTCTTCGTCTGCGAACTGTTCCGTCGCAGCGCCACGCCGCTGGCCAATCTGGGGCGACGCTGCTGGGCGTGCTGTACGTCGCCGTGCCGCTGTCGCTGCTGCTCTACGTTCCGGTGCTCGCCGGCGACGGCGTGTGGCGTCCCGAAACGGTGCTGTGCTATATCTTCATCATCTGGGCCAACGACGTCTTCGCCTATCTGGTGGGGATGACCTTCGGGCGGCACCGCCTGTGCGAACGCCTCTCGCCCAAGAAGTCGTGGGAGGGATTCTTCGGCGGCCTCGCGGGCGCCGTGGCGACGGGACTCGCCGCCGCGTATGCGCTCGATGCGAATTATTGGGTCTGGGGCGGCCTGGCGCTCGTCGCCTCGCTCTCCGGCGTAGCGGGCGATCTGGTGGAGTCGATGTTCAAGCGGGAGGCTGGGGTCAAGGATTCGGGGCAGGTGATCCCCGGTCACGGCGGTGTGCTGGACCGCTTCGACGCGCTGCTGCTTTCGGCGCCCTATGTCTTCCTTTACCTGCTGCTGGTCGGCAGGTTCGTATAACGACTAATCTTTACTGACAATGAAAATCAATAAGGAAGGTTATAAAATCATCGGTATCACCGGCCTGATCTGCCTGCTGCTCGGTACGGGGATCTATCGCCTGCTGAGCAGCCACGACAACGGTACGCTCGTGTGGGTGCTGGTCGTACTGATGCTGCTTTTCTGGTTTTTCATCGTGGCGTTCTTCCGCGAGCCGCGCCGCGTGAAAATACATGACGCCGATCTGGTCTTCTCCCCCTGCGACGGCCGTGTGGTCGTGACCGAACCGGTACACGAGAGCGAGTATCTCGATCGGGAGATGATGCAGATCTCGATCTTCATGTCGATCACCAACGTCCACATGAACTGGCTTCCGGTGGGCGGCGTGGTCGAGTATTTCAAGTATCATCCGGGCCGGTTCCTCGTGGCGTGGCACCCCAAGTCCTCGACCGAGAACGAGCGGACGACGACCGTCGTGCGCCTGGACGACGGCCGTCACGTGCTGTTCCGTCAGATCGCCGGACTCATCGCACGGCGTATCGTCTCCTACATGAAGGTCGGCGAGCGGGTCAAGCAGAACGACGTGTGCGGGTTCATCAAGTTCGGTTCGCGCATCGACGTGCTGCTGCCCAAAGACAGCGAAGTGTTGGTCGAGATCGGCGATCCCGTCGTCGGCTCGCAGACGCCGATCGCGCGGCTGAAACCGCAGACGAAATAGAACGCCGCATCCGTCGCCGCCGGCCTGTTTCGCCCCTCGACCGTGTAACGGCGCGGGAGGGATACGGAGAACTCGAAGCGCCGGACGGTCGGAGCCGGATGATTCCGCAAGACGAGACAAACTTAACGAACGAACATGTTGCTTACGCCTCCCCACACTCGCACGCTACACCGTCGGCCTGTTGATTGCCGTTGCGGTGGCGTTCCTGATGTGGTATTTCCGTTCGATCGTCGTCTATATTCTGGTGTCGGCGCTGCTGGCGATCATCTTCAAACCGCTGGTCGGCCGTCTGGCGCGGCTGCGGATACGGGGCTGGCACCTTCCCCGCTGGGCGGCGGCGCTGGCGACGCTGATCCTGATCTGGGTGCTCTTCGTCGTGGCGTGTACGCTCTTCGTCCCGCTGGTCTTCGACAAACTCTACCAGTTCGCTACGCTCGACTTCGGTTCGGTGCTCCGTTCCGTCGAGGAGCCGATCGCCCGTATGCAGGAGTATCTCCACGATCTGTTCGCCCTGCCCGACGAACGTTTTTCGCTGACCGATTCGCTGATCCAGTGGTTCAAGAGCATCTTCGATTACGATACGATCAATACGGCCTTTTCGTCGATCGTCAGTCTGACGCTCTCGGCCGTGATCGCCTTCTTTTCGGTCTCGTTCATCACCTTTTTCTTCCTCAAAGACGACGAGTTGTTCCTGTCGATGCTCAAAGCACCCTTCCCTGAGCGTGTACACGGCAATATCGAGCGGGCGATGTCCTCCGTCTCGCAGTTGCTGATGCGCTACTTTACGGGAATCCTGAGCGAAAGCTGCATCCTGATGATCGTGATTTCGGTCACGATGATCTTCTTCGGTATGCGGACGCAGGACGCCTTCTTCATCGGGCTCATCATGGGCGTGATGAACGTCGTGCCCTACGCCGGCCCGCTCATCGGCGGCGTGATGTCGGTCTTCATGGGCGTGGTGACGCCGATCGAGGGATGACCACAGGGCACACGATGTTCGTTATCGCCGGATCGCTGCTCATCATCAAGGGGTTCGACGACTTCGTGCTGCAACCCACGCTCTATTCGGAACGGGTGAAGGCGCATCCGCTCGAAATATTCATCGTTATCCTGATCGCCGGATCATTGGCGGGAATCGTGGGAATGCTGCTGGCGATCCCGTCGTACACCGTGCTGCGCGTCTTCGCCAAGGAGTTCTTCTCGCAGTTCCGGCTGGTACAGAAACTCACGGAGAAAAATCTGAATCGTATGATAATCGAAGGGATCGTCGTCCACGGGAACAGTCTCGGAGGCCGCATGGGCTTCCCTACGGCCAATATCGAGGCGGACGCGGCGCTGGATGCGCGCGACGGAGTCTATGCCTCGCGCGTGGAGGTGGACGGACGCATGTACGACGCCATGTCGAATCTGGGCTACAAGCCGACCGTCGACGGCCGGCGCCGTCTGTTGGAGACCAATATCTTCGGCTTCGAGGGCGACCTCTACGGTCGTCGGCTGCGGGTAGAGCTGCTGCGCTTCATCCGTCCGGAACGGCGGTTCGGTTCGGTGGAGTAGCTGTTCCGCCAGATCGGGGACGACCGCCGCGAGGTCTGCGGCGGCGGGGGAGAACCGCTTGATCCGCGATGAGGTATGGACGCCGGTTCCGTTGAATCTCTTTCGCCGGATACCCCGATGTCCGGTTGCGGCTCGTGTCGCGCAGTGCGCATACGAGCCAGGTCGTGACGGGGTTTCTGATGTTGGCACGCCGGCGGCGGATCGCACTGACGATCGAAGACGCCGGCCACCGGCGGGAGGAGTATCCACATCCGCATCTGGTCGAGGCGTTCGTCGGCGGCCGTCGGATCGCGTTCGACATGCTCGACGGCTACAATTTCGACGTCGTGGCCGCGGCGGCTTACATCCGCGGGGTAGACCTCTATTTCAAACGCAGCTGTTCGACGTTCCGCAACGGAGTCTTTCCGGCGGAGGTTCGCGCCAAGATCCGCCCGCTGGGCTTCAACTACCATGTGACCTGTCCGGAGAATCCGATCAATCCGGTTCCCGTCGAAATCAAATCGTTGCGGAAACGGCTGATCGCCCTGTTGCGTCCGCGTCCTGCGGAGGAGGGAGAGTATTTTACGGTGGAAAAGTTCGAATGCGGAGCGGGACGCAGGGTTGCGGCGAAGAGATTGAAGATCCTTTTTCTCACGCGGCTGTGGAGGGCGAGCAGAACCGGGCGATCAATGCGATGCGAATCGCTATCGTGCGGGCGCTCGGTGAACGTTATCCCCGGAACTTTACGGGCGGGGTGACGGATACGCCCCTGGCACGTGCCCTTTGTCCCGAACTGATCGTCGCGGAGAAGTACACCGATCGCGCCCGTTACCTGCGCCTGATGCGCCGCAGCGACATCTGCATCGGCTCTACGGGTTTGTGGGACTCGATCGGCTGGAAGACGGGCGAATACGTGGCTGCGGCCCGTGCCGTCGTCAACGAACGTTTCGTCTACGAGGTGCCGGGCGGTTTCCGCGAGGGGGTGTGAACTACCTGGGTTATGCTTCGGCCGAGGAGTGCGTGGCGCAGGTCGATTTGCTGATGCGCTGTCCCGACGCCGTGCAGCGCATGAAGGAGGCCAATGCGGCCTATTACCGTGAGTGGCTGCGTCCCGACGCGTTGGTGGGGCAGGCTTTGCGGCAGGCCGAGATGCTCTGAACGGGCGGCGGGACGGTGCGGACGGAAGTCTGCGCGACTCGTTGGGGATGCGTGCGAAAATCCGTATCTAAGGCGAAGCCAAAAATACTCCATCTCTGCATAATCAGACATGAATGTTTGCTTCTGCTCTCGACTTTCCGTACTTTGGCTTCGCCGAAGATACTCCCTGCTCGGCAATGTTCAAATAAATTTGACATTGCCCTCGCTTATTCCTATCTTTGACTGCGTCTTAGATACTCCGTCTCGGCATAATCAAACATAAATGTTTGCTTCTGCTCTCGACTTTCCGTATCTTTGCACCGCTGAATCAAACTAAAAACGAGAATACGATGTATTTGGATGAATCGATTCCCTACAAGGTCGCCGACCTGTCGTTGGCCGAATGGGGGCGTAAGGAGATCGAGGTCTCGGAGCACGAAATGCCCGGCCTGATGGCGGTGCGCCGCAAATACGGCCCGCAGAAACCGCTTCGCGGGGTGCGGGTGATGGGGTCGCTGCACATGACGATCCAGACGGCGGTGCTCATCGAGACGCTCGTCGAATTGGGTGCTGACGTGCGCTGGTGCTCGTGCAACATCTTCTCGACGCAGGATCACGCTGCGGCAGCCCCGAAGCCGGCGTGCCGGTCTTCGCGTGGAAGGGCGAGACGCTGGAAGAATATTGGTGGTGCACGGCCATGGCGCTCTCGTTCCCGGGCGGCAAGGGGCCCAACCTGATCGTCGACGACGGCGGCGATGCAACTTTGTTGATCCACAAGGGCTACAAGGCCGAGAACGACGCCTCGACGCTCGATTACGCCCCCTCGTCGCACGAGGAGGCCGTGATCCTCGGAACGCTGCGTTCGATCCTTGCCGAAGATGCTTCGAAGTGGCACCGTACGGTGGCCGAATGGCGCGGCGTAAGCGAGGAGACGACCGCGGGCGTACACCGGCTCTACCAGATGGAGGCGGCGGGCGAACTGCTCGTGCCTGCGATCAACGTCAACGACTCGTGTACCAAATCGAAGTTCGACAACCTCTACGGCTGCCGCGAATCGCTGGCCGACGGCATCAAGCGGGCCACGGACGTGATGATCGCCGGCAAGGTGGCGGTCGTCTGCGGCTACGGCGACGTGGGCAAGGGCTGCGCCCGCTCGATGAAGGGCCTACGGCGCGCGGGTGATCGTCACCGAGATCGATCCGATCTGTGCGTTGCGGGCCGCGATGGAGGGCTTCGAGGTGAAGACCGTCGAGAGCGCGCTGGCCGAGGGCAATATCTTCGTCACCTGCACGGGCAACTGCGACATCATCACCCTCGAACACATGGAACGGATGCGCGACCAGGCGATCGTCTGCAACATCGGCCATTTCGACAACGAGATCCAGATGGCGCGGCTCGACGCTTCGTCTGCGGTGAAGACGACGATCAAGCCGCAGGTCGATAAATACACCTTCCCCGACGGCCATTCGATCTTTATCCTGGCCGAAGGCCGCCTGGTGAACTTGGGTTGCGCTACGGGACATCCTTCGTTCGTGATGAGCAATTCGTTCACCAACCAGTGTCTGGCGCAGATCGAGTTGTGGCAGAAGGAGATGCCGGTAGGTGTTTACCGCCTGCCGAAACACTTGGACGAGGAGGTCGCACGGCTGCATCTCGACAATCTGGGCGTCGAACTGACCCGTCTTTCGCAGCGGCAGGCCGACTATATCGGCGTCGACGTCGACGGCCCCTACAAGGCGGAGCATTACCGGTATTGACGTTCCGCGACGGACGTCACCCCGTCGGGAGGAAAAGCCGGGCTTTTCTTCCCGATTTTCGTATCTTTGGCCTCGCTTCGGATACTCCGTTTCGGTAAAATGCAACCGAAATTTGCTTTCGCTCCCGGCTTTATTCCTATCTTTGTATCCCCGAAATTTAGACGACGATGCGTTTTACCAATCGACAAATCCTGAAAATAACCTTCCCCGTGCTGCTGAGTCTGATGATGGAGCAGCTCATCGGGCTGACCGACACGATCTACCTGGGCCATGTGGGCGAGGTCGAGTTGGGTGCGTCGGCCATTGCGGGCATCTTCTACCTGACGATCTTCATGGTGGGGTTCGGGTTCAGCATCGGTGCGCAAGTGCTTATCGCGCGCCGCAACGGCGAAGGCAATCTCGCAGGAATCGGGCCGATCTTCATGCAGGGAATGTGGTTTCTGCTGGGCATGGCCGTTCTCTTTTTTCGGGGTGTCGCGGGCCTTGGCGCCGTGGCTGCTGGGACATCTGATCGAGTCGCGGGCGATCTGCGCCGCCGCCGAGTCGTATCTCGGCTACCGTACGTTCGGGTTCTTCTTTTCGTTCGCCGCGGCGATGTTCCGCGCCTTCTACGTCGGGACGACCAATACCCGTATCCTGACGGCCAATTCGGTGGTCATGGTCCTGACGAACGTGGTGCTGAACTACCTGCTGATTTTCGGAGGGGGGGGATTCCGCCGCTCGAATCGCAGGCGCGGCCATCGCTTCGGTCATTTCGGAGGCCGTGTCGCTCGTCTTTTCGTCGTCTACACCTATCGTCGTGTCGCGTGGCGGGCCCTACGGCCTGTTCCGGTTCAGGGGAATCGAGTGGAAGATTCTCCGGCAGGTGTTCGGGGTTTCGGTCTGGATCATGTTGCAGGAGGCGATCGCCTTTATCAGTTGGTTCATCTTTTTCGTGGCGATCGAAAACCTGGGCGAGCGGCCGCTCGCCGTTACGAATATGGTGCGCAGCATCTCGTCGGTGGTCTTCCTCTTCATCAACGCCTTCGCTTCGACGGCCAGCTCGCTGGTCGGCAACCTGATCGGCGCCGGCGAGGCAGATCGGGTATGGGGGCTGTGCCGACGTATGGTGCGCCTCTGCTTCGCCTTCGTGCTGCCGGTATCGCTGCTCTTCGCGCTCTTGCCCCGCGTGGTGCTGGGCGCCTATACGGGCAATGCGGAGTTGATTGCCGCCGCCGTGCCGTCGCTTTGGGTCATGCTCACGACGATCGTGCCGTGAGTGCCGGCCTCCACCTATCAGTTCAGCGTTTCGGGCACGGGCAATACGCGCACGGCGCTGGGAATTACGCTGGTCTGCGTCACGGCCTATACGCTCTATACGCTATGGCTCGTCTATGTCCTCCGGGCCGACGTGGCGCTTTGCTGGACGGCCGACCACGTCTATTATCTGATCTCGCTGGCGCTCTCCTATGCCTACATCCGCAGCGGACGGTGGCGGAGGTTGAAGATCTGAATTTTGCGAGGCGGAGTCTGTTGTGCGCTGCGCGCAACGAAGATTATTCATTCCATTGATCGAAGAGCGGCAGTCCGCAGCCGCCTGGTGCGGAGGGCTGCACCTCGTCTCGGCGGCTCGGAAAGCATCTTCCGCCGGCCGCGAGCTGACCGATAGACGGGCAGCAGAACAATCGGTGAGATAGGTATTCCAACGCCCTGCGACATCTCGGCGCCGCACGGGCCGGCGCCTCTGCCCGCAGAGGCCCGCACGACGGTGTCCTCCGCGAACTCCGACCGGCAGGTGCGCAATGGTTGATCCTCACGTCGGAATTCCCGAAGGCTTCCTCTTCTGGATGATAAATCCGAATTTTTAATTCTTGGTTTTCCATTTTTAAATGCAAATCGTATCTTTGTTCCAATGAAACTGACGATTCTTGGTTCGGGAACCTCCCAGGGCGTGCCGGTGATCGGATGCCGCTGCGAAGTCTGCACTTCGACCGATAGCCGCGACAAGCGGTTGCGCACCTCGGCGATGATCGAGACCGACGGCGGAGCGCGCTTCGTGATCGATGCCGGCCCCGATTTCCGCTGCCAGATGTTGCGTGCGGGGGTAAGCCGTCTCGATGCGATCCTGCTGACGCACGAGCACAAGGATCATACGGGCGGTATCGACGACGTGCGCGCTTTCAATTTCGTGGATTACCCGCCGGTGATTCATCCCGTGGACATTTATGCGGCGCCTGCTGCGGCCCGTGTCGTGCGCAAGGACTACGACTATGCCTTCGAGGAGGAGAAGTACCGCGGCGCACCCGACATCCGGCTGCACGAGATCGACGTCGCACGGCCGCTCGAAATCGCGGGCGAGCGAATCGTGCCCGTGTCGGGGCACCACTCCGAGCGTTTCGAGGTGACGGGCTACCGCATCGGCCGCATGGCCTACCTGACCGATTTCAAGACGATCGCCGACGCGGAGGTCGGGAAATTGATCGGGGTGGAGCTGCTGGTGGTCAACGCCCTGCGTTTTCGACCGCATCCCTCGCATTTCAATGTCGAGGAGGCGTTGGCACTCATCGCCCGGGTCGCGCCTCGCAGGGCGCTTATCACGCATGTGTCGCACGAGATCGGGCGGCACGCGGCGACGACGGCTCTTCTGCCGCGGGGGGTCGAACTGGCTTACGACGGATTGGAAATCATAATTTGAAGATATGGATTTTTTAAGGGAAAAACCGTGGTCGTGACCGGTGCTTCGTCGGGAATCGGCCGGGCGCTGGCCGAGTATTTCGCTGCTGCGGGCGCCAATGCGGTGCTCGGGGCGCGGCATGAAGATGCGTTGAGGGAGATTGTCGGCCGGATCGGTGCGGCGGGCGGACACGCCGCCTATGCCGTGTGCGACGTGACGCGCGAGGCCGATTGCAAGCGACTGATCGACACGGCGGTCGATACGTTCGGCGGAGTGGATGTGTTGATCTGCAACGCCGGCATTTCGATGCGCGCCTTGTTCGACGAGGTCGATCTGGCGGTGTTGCACAAGTTGATGGATGTAAATTTCTGGGGTTGCGTCAATTGTACGAAGTATGCGCTTCCCTATATCCAGAAGGCGCGCGGTTCGATCGTGGGCGTGTCGTCGGTTGCCGGGATTCACGGGCTGCCGGGCCGTACCGGTTACTCGGCTTCGAAGTATGCGATGACGGGCTTTTTGGAAACGATCCGTATCGAGAATCGCAAGAAGGGCGTGCACGTGATGATCGCTTGTCCGGGCTTTACGGCTTCGAACGTGCGCTTTTCGGCACTTACGGCCGACGGCTCGCAGCAGGGCGAGACGCCCCGCGAGGAGGGCAAGATGATGACGGCCGAAGAGGTGGCCCGTATCATCGCCCGTGCGGTCGTTCGGCGCAAGCGTTTGTGCCTGATGGAATTTCAGGGACGTGCCACGCATTTCGTCAAGAAATTTTGGCCGTCGCTGCTCGACAGGCTCTTCTATTGGTATATGTCCAAGGAGCCCGATTCGCCTTTCAAGTAGCGCATTGTCCGCTTCGGCCGGCAGTTATCGTCCGGCTGCAACCCGCTGCGGTTGCGGCCGGGCATTGTTTTTGTTCGGGATAGGGCAAAACCCTTCTTTGTATGAAAACAAATGTCTTTGTTCGGGACAGCCGCCATGTCAAATACTGGTGGGTGTCGTTGATTGCCGGCCTGCTTTCGATCCTGGTCGGCGTACTCTGTCTGGTGACGCCCGACGCGACGCTCGTCGCACTGTCGATGCTGTTTATCGCCGTGCTGCTCGTCGACGGAATTATGGATATCGTGCTGGCCGCCTCCAACAGCGATATGCTGCGCGGTTGGGGCTGGATGCTCGTGACGGGAATCATGGAACTTTTGCTGGCGATCATGCTGATGGTCATGCCCATCGGGGTCGGTCGTGGGGACGCTGATCTATGTCGTCGGTTTCTGGAGTCTGTTCCGCGCTTTCTGGGCGTTGGGCGAAGCTTATGAGTTCCGGCGCTATACCGACGGCAGTTGGCTGATTATTCTGGCCGTGCTGGCGATTATCTTTTCGTTTTTCTTTCTCGTCAGCCCTGCGTGGAACGGCCTGTTCATCGTTTCGATGATCTCTCTGGCCTTCTTCGCCTACGGAATTTATCGTATTACGCACGCGTTTGCCCTCCGCTCTCTGGAAAAAAGTAGGCCTTCCGTTGCCGTCCGGATATAAAACCGAAGTCCGTCGCTGCACGTTTGCATGCAGCGACGGTTTTGTTTCGGAATCGGCCGATAAACTCTCACCTTTTATATATGGATATTTCCGCCGGAAATGGAAAATCGTAACTACTTGTCGGATAGCGATGTGATGGCAGGATGAAAATTAATATTGAAAAAAGTTTAGGAAATGTTTGGAAATATCCGACGGAATGCCTTATCTTTGCACCCGCAATCAGAAAACGAAACGTATTCTGAAAAGGCAACGAGCTTCTCTGAAAAGTTCGTTCGAAAAAAAAATCTTCCGAAAGATTTGGAAGGGATGCGAAAATGAGTTATCTTTGCACCACTTTCCGCTCTGAAAGAGCCTTGAAAACTTTTTGAAGTTTTTTGAAAAAGATTTGGAAAGTCCGAAAAAAGGTTTTACCTTTGCAACCACTTTCCGCTTCGAAAAATGAAGCAGAGACGAACGCGAAAAGTTCTAACGATTAAGATAGAACGACGTTCTTTGAAAATATTGAGCAGCTAAGTTTAATCCACTCTATATGAGTGATTTCAAACAATACCTTTGGGATTAGAGCGAAAGATTTAACAAAACATTTTTATACAATGGAGAGTTTGATCCTGGCTCAGGATGAACGCTAGCGGCAGGCTTAACACATGCAAGTCGAGGGGCAGCATAATGGTAGTAATACTATTGATGGCGACCGGCGGACGGGTGCGTAACGCGTATGCAACCTACCCTTTACAGGGGGATAACACTGAGAAATCGGTACTAATACCCCATAATATTCTGGGAGGCATCTTTCGGAGTTGAAAGCTTTGGTGGTAAAGGATGGGCATGCGTTGTATTAGCTAGTTGGTAAGGTAACGGCTTACCAAGGCGACGATACATAGGGGGACTGAGAGGTTAACCCCCACATTGGTACTGAGACACGGACCAAACTCCTACGGGGAGGCAGCAGTGAGGAATATTGGTCAATGGACGCAAGTCTGAACCAGCCATGCCGCGTGCAGGATGAAGGTGCTATGCATTGTAAACTGCTTTTGTACGAGGGTAAATTCAGATACGTGTATCTGTCTGAAAGTATCGTACGAATAAGGATCGGCTAACTCCGTGCCAGCAGCCGCGGTAATACGGAGGATCCAAGCGTTATCCGGATTTATTGGGTTTAAAGGGTGCGTAGGCGGTTTAGTAAGTCAGCGGTGAAATTTTGGTGCTTAACACCAAACGTGCCGTTGATACTGCTGGGCTAGAGAGTAGTTGCGGTAGGCGGAATGTATGGTGTAGCGGTGAAATGCTTAGAGATCATACAGAACACCGATTGCGAAGGCAGCTTACCAAACTATATCTGACGTTGAGGCACGAAAGCGTGGGGAGCAAACAGGATTAGATACCCTGGTAGTCCACGCAGTAAACGATGATAGCTCGTTGTCGGCGATACACAGTCGGTGACTAAGAGAAATCGATAAGCTATCCACCTGGGGGAGTACGTTCGCAAGAATGAAACTCAAAGGAATTGACGGGGGCCCGCACAAGCGGAGGAACATGTGGTTTAATTCGATGATACGCGAGGAACCTTACCTGGGCTTGAAAGTTACGACGATTCTGGAAACAGGATTTCCCTTCGGGGCGCGAAACTGGGTGCTGCATGGTTGTCGTCAGCTCGTGCCGTGAGGTGTCGGGTTAAGTCCCATAACGAGCGCAACCCCTACTGATAGTTGCCATCAGAGCGTTTGAGCGATCAAACAAGCTGGGCACTCTATCGGGACTGCCGGTGTAAGCCGAGAGGAAGGTGGGGATGACGTCAAATCAGCACGGCCCTTACGTCCGGGGCGACACACGTGTTACAATGGTAGGTACAGAGGGCAGCCACCCAGTGATGGGGAGCGAATCTCGAAAGCCTATCTCAGTTCGGATTGAGGCTGAAACTCGCCTCCATGAAGTTGGATTCGCTAGTAATCGCGCATCAGCCATGGCGCGGTGAATACGTTCCCGGCCTTGTACACACCGCCCGTCAAGCCATGGGAGTTGGGGTGCCTGAAGTTCGTGACCGAAAGGAGCGACCTAGGGCAAAACCGATGACTGGGGGGCTAAGTCGTAACAAGGTAGCCGTACCGGAAGGTGCGGCTGGAACACCTCCTTTCTGGAGCTTATCCTTATAAAGGTATTAGCTGCTCGATTTTCAAAAGTTCGTTACAACAGCACCGCTTTCAGGCGTAGGTTCGAACCGAGTGCTGTTCTTGGGCAAGTCGAAAGATTTGCGACGTTCATTGACATAATTAAGGGAAATGAGATAAGCGTACCGACTTACAATAGGGGGTCGGTATGAAAGAAGAAAGTAATAAAGAGCGTATGGGGGATGCCTAGGCTCTTGGAGGCGAAGAAGGACGTGGTAAGCTGCGAAAAGTCGCGGGGATTTGCAAACGAGAATTGATCCGCGAATATCCGAATGGGACAACCCGGCAGGCAGAAGGCCTGTCACCCAGCAATGGGGGCTAACCCTCTGAACTGAAACATCTAAGTAGGAGGAGGAGAAGAAAGAAACATCGATTTCCAAAGTAGCGGCGAGCGAAATGGAAGGAGCCCAAACCGGTATTGTTACGGCAATGCCGGGGTTATAGGACTGCGAGATTCGAAGGACAAAGAACTGGAAAGATTTGGAAAAGTCGACCATAGGGAGTGAAAGTCTCGTACAGGTAATTGAGTTCAAAGATAGCAGTATCCTGAGTATGGCGGGACACGAGGAATCCTGTCAGAATTCGCCGGGACCACCCGGTAAGGCTAAATACTCCCAAGAGACCGATAGTGAACCAGTACTGTGAAGGAAAGGTGAAAAGAACCCCGAACAGGGGAGTGAAAAAGAACCTGAAACCATACGCTTACAACCTGTCGGAGCGGCTTCGTGCCGTGACGGCGTGCCTATTGAATAATGAGCCTACGAGTTACTAATCACTAGCGAGGTTAAGTGCTGATGCACGGAGCCGAAGCGAAAGCGAGTCTGAACAGGGCGTTTAGTTAGTGGTTGTAGACGCGAAACCTTGCGATCTACCCTTGAGCAGGATGAAGGTTGGGTAAAGCCAACTGGAGGTCCGAACGAATAAGCGTTGAAAAGCTTCTCGATGACTTGAGGGTAGGAGTGAAAGGCCAATCAAGCTGGGAAATAGCTCGTACTCCCCGAAATGCCTTTAGGGGCAGCGTTGTAATAAAGAGTCTACTGGAGGTAGAGCTACTGATTGGATGCGGGGGCTTCACCGCCTACCAAATCCCGACAAACTCCGAATGCCAGTAGTATGATTTACAGCAGTGAGCCACCGGGTGCTAATGTCCGGTGACAAAAGAGGAACAACTCAGACCAGCAACTAAGGTCCCCAAGCGTATGCTAAGTTGAACTAACGATGTTTTGTTGCATAGACAGCTAGGATGTTAGCTTGGAAGCAGCTATTCATTCAAAGAGTGCGTAACAGCTCACTAGTCGAGCGACAAAGCGTGGATAATAAACGGGCATCAAGCATACCACCGAAGTTCTGGGCGCGAAAGCGCGGTAGGGGAGCATTCCATTCAGCGTTGAAGCAGCGTCGTGAGATGTTGTGGAGCGTATGGAAAAGCAAATGTAGGCATAAGTAACGATAATGCGGGAGAGTAACCCGCACACCGCAAGACCAAGGTTTCCTGATCAACGCTAATCGGATCAGGGTTAGTCGGGTCCTAAGGGTAAGCCGAACGGCGATCTCGATGGATAATCGGTTAATATTCCGATACTGACATAACTGCGATGGAGACGAAATCGCGTAAGTACCGCCAACAGACGGAATAGGAGGTTAAAGGGCGTATGTATAGGGGCAGATTAAGAGTGATTCTTGCTGAAACCCGACAGTACAGAGAGCCTACGGGCAATTTGATAGTGTACCCAAGCATGTTTCCGAGAAAATCTTCTAAGTTATAGTATATGTCACCCGTACCGTAAACCGACACAGGTGGTCGAGGAGAGTATCCTAAGGTGCTCGAGTGAATCACGGTTAAGGAACTAGGCAAATTAACCCCGTAACTTCGGGAAAAGGGGTCCCTACGCGAGTAGGGCGCAGCGAAGAGGTCCAGGCGACTGTTTATCAAAAACACAGGGCTCTGCAAATTCGAAAGAAGAAGTATAGGGCCTGACACCTGCCCGGTGCTGGAAGGTTAAGAGGGGATGTCAGCGCAAGCGAAGCATTGAATCGAAGCCCCAGTAAACGGCGGCCGTAACTATAACGGTCCTAAGGTAGCGAAATTCCTTGTCGGGTAAGTTCCGACCTGCACGAATGGTGTAATGATCTGGACACTGTCTCAACCGTGAGCTCAGTGAAATTGTAGTCCCGGTGAAGATGCCGGGTACCCGCAACGGGACGAAGAGACCCCGTGAACCTTTACTGCAGCTTAGCGCTGAATTTGGGTGCATAATGTGTAGGATAGGCAGGAGACTGCGAAGCGGTGCCGCTAGGTATCGTGGAGTCAACGTTGAAATACGGCCCTTTGTGTATTTGAGTTCTAACCCTGCGAGGGGACACCGCTTGGTGGGTAGTTTGACTGGGGTGGTCGCCTCCAAAAGCGTAACGGAGGCTTCCCAAGGTACCCTCAGCACGAATGGTAACCGTGCGCAGAGTGCAATGGCACAAGGGTGCTTGACTGTGAGACCAACAAGTCGACCAGGTACGAAAGTAGGGTATAGTGATCCGGTGGTTCTGTGTGGACTGGCCATCGCTCAAAGGATAAAAGGTACTCCGGGGATAACAGGCTGATCGCCGCCAAGAGCTCATATCGACGCGGCGGTTTGGCACCTCGATGTCGGCTCGTCACATCCTGGGGCTGGAGAATGTCCCAAGGGTTCGGCTGTTCGCCGATTAAAGTGGCACGCGAGCTGGGTTCAGAACGTCGTGAGACAGTTCGGTCTCTATCTGTTGCGGGCGTAGGAAGATTGAGGGTCCTGACTTTCGTACGAGAGGACCGAGTTGGACGAACCTCCGGTGTATCGGTTATGCTGCCAAGTGTACCGCCGAGTAGCCGCGTTCGGTTTGGATAAGCGCTGAAAGCATCTAAGCGCGAAGCCATCCCCAAGATGAGTCTTCCCTTGAGGGGCGTAGGAGACTACTACGTTGATAGGTTGCAGATGTAAAGACAGTGATGTCAAAGTCGAGCAATACTAATTACCCGAAAGGCTTTTTTCAAAAGTTATCTCATTTTCCGGATTATGTCAAGCTTTATCGGAGGGGTCCGGTTTATAAATACCCGTCTTCTGGCAGATAAATCTGCTTAGAGAAGAGAAGGTTCTTAGGTGGTTATAGTGGTGAGGTTCCACCTCTTCCCATTCCGAACAGAGAAGTTAAGCTCACTAACGCCGATGGTACTGCACTTATCGTGTGGGAGAGTAGGTAGCCGCCTCTTCAAGGTCAGACCTTACGGTCTGACCTTTTGTTTTCCGCGGTTTCCCGCGGCACTCGTTTTCGCCCCTTTCCTTCTCATTTCTTTTCCCTCGCATCGCAACCACCACCACTCCCTTCACGGAGTCCGTTCCGCTGCGGAGGGAAGATGACTGCGAGGGAAAGGGGCGAGAGGCTGTCGGGTCTGGTTCTCAGCCCTCCTTACCGCCGGGCTTCTTTGATAAAATCTCCCTCCGATACGGAAACGGTCCCTGAGAGCCCGCACGATGCGCCAATTTTGTTAAGGCGACTATCTTCCATTTTACGCCGCCGCTCCTTTAAAGTCCGACTACCGAAGTGGGGCTTGTTCGAAGCTCCCGCCCGGACGAGGCCAATCTGCAAACACGGCTCTGCGGCGAAGGTTCCGACTGTCGGTCGGGTGCAGCGGCTCGGAAATCCGACGGAGTATAAATGTATATAGCTGCCGTTGTTAATTGGTATGCAGGTGTGTTTTGTCTATCGGTGAATGAAAGAAGCGGTAGGCCGGAGAGCCGCTCGGATCGGCAGTCGGTAAGCGGAGGACTGACTGCGGAAAAAGCCTTGAATTTCTTTCGTCCATTTCTCGTCTCGGCATAGTTCGAACTTTGTTCGGCTCTGCGCTCGGCTTAGCGAAACGGTTCGTTTTTCAGCAGTCGTTTTCTCGCCATGGCATAGCTCGCGCAAGCGCGGCTCTGCTCATTTGGCTTAACGAAAACGTTCCTCTTTACGCTTCCCTGAACTCTGCGGCCGACGGCAACCTCCGAGGGAATTCTCGAAACAGCGGCGTACTTTGTTTTTTTGCGTGCGGCCTGGTTCGGAAGTTCTCTTTCGAAATGGAGAGATTGTTTTTTCAGCGGGTTTTATTCTCGTTTCATAGAAAAAGGTGCTCCGTTGCCGATAAAGCATGAAAAATATCGTTTTTTGATACAAAAAGATTCAGAGATGAGAAAGTAATGATCTGTTGAATATTTCTTCGTTTTGTTGTCGAATAGAATCTGTACGCAGGGAAATTCCGATAAACATTTTCAGTTGCCGCTGTTTTATTTCCGGATTGTTATGGCTAATATGCGGTGTTCCGTCTTTTCGATTTGAGAATATGGAAATATTCTCTTATTTTTGTGGCCGACGGGGCTGTATTGCGCCCCTTTTCGTTAATTTATTAGATAGTTTTCGGATTATGATGAAAAAACTGTGGATGCTTCCTGTTTTGTTGCTGGCGGCGGTCGCTTGCAGCGACGACAATGGCGGAGACGACGTACCCCCCCTCTGCTGATCAGCATGTGACGTGCGAAATTTCGGCACCTGCCGACGGTGCAGAGGTCGATATGTCTGCAAAGATGACGATCGAGGGCGATGCGGAGATCGATGCAGGGAAAATCTCGAAAGTGACATTGACCGTAGGCGGCAAGGTCGTGAGCGACGTTACGTCTGTACCTTTTACTTATGATTATGAATTTGCGGAGGATCAGGCCGCGGGTGAGTTCAAGATCGCATTGGCGGTCGAAGGCGACGCGGGTGCGAAAGCTTCGGACGAGGTAACGGTTATGCTCAAAGCGCCCGAACAGCATCTTACCTGTACGATTTCGGAGCCGGCCGAGGGGGCGGTTTTCGACCTCGGGGCGACGATTACGATCAAAGGCGATGCGACGGCCGATATCGGCTCGGTTTCTGCGGCCGTATTGAAAGTCGGCGGCAAGACGATCGCAGAGGTGACGAACGTGCCGTTTACTTATGAATACGCTGTTGCGGCCGACCAAGCCGAAGGGGCGTTGAAAATCGAGCTGGCGGTCGAAGGCGACAAGGGCGGCAGCGCCTCGTCGGAGGTGAATGTAACGGTCAAGAAACCTGCACCTCAGCCCGGTGAAGGTGAAATGGTCGACACGCGCGACAACCATGTTTATCGCACCGTGAAGATCGGCGACCAGACGTGGATGGCCGAAAATCTGGCCTATCTCCCCTCCGTGAATAAAACCGTCGGCCACCGTGGGGGCTACCGTCCCGCTTTACTTCGTGCTGAATTACGACGGCGAGGATTTGGCGGCGGCCAAAGCGACGGAGGAGTATAAAAAATACGGCGTTCTCTACAACTGGTACGGAGCCATGGATCAGGAGAATGCACAGGGCGGCAGCGCCGATGCCGTTCCGAGCGGTGTCCAGGGGATCTGCCCCGCTGGCTGGCACCTTCCCAGCAAAGCCGAATGGCAGGTTTTGGAGGATTATGTAGCTTCGCAGTTGCCGCCGGTGAAAGGAAACGGCTGGTATAATGACTTGGACGGAGAGTGGGTGTTCGACGAAGACTGCAAGAATGTCTGGTCGGCACTGGCGGGTAAGGAAGGTTGAGCGACTCGAATGCTTCGCAGGAGAATCCCGATCTGGCGAACGGGCCTCGCGATACGTTCGGGTTCAACGGCATCCCTGCCGGACAATGCTGGCAGACCGGTTCGTTCAGCCTTCGGAGTCGTCGGCGACTTTCTGGACGACGGATATGCAGACGCAGGGTAGCGGATATGTCGTGCTCAACAACTTGCAGTACGGTCTCGAATATTCTAAATTCGGTACGCAGCCTCAGCGCGGTTATTCCGTGCGCTGTCTGAAAGACTGAGACTTTGTTATCAACGGCGTATCCCGGATCAGTCCGGGATACGCCTTATCGTGTAATTATACAGAGCCTCGGGGCGTTGTCGGGCGGTGTGACGTGCGGCGATGTGCGGTTCTGTGCAAAATAAGAAAATCCGAATGAAAAAATATTTGTTCATGCTGCTTTGGACGGCTTGTGCTGTCGCTTGCAGCGACAGTGATCCTGCGCCGCAGCCTGACGACGAAGGGCCGACGCCTCCGCCCGATAAGGAGCAGCAGGTTGTCTGCGGCATCGAGAAGCCCGAAGAGGGTGCTTCGGTCAATCTTGCGGAGAAACTGACGATCGCGGGAACGGGTGTCGCTACGGTCGGCGAGATCGAAAAGGTCGTTTTGAAAGTGGGAGGCATAGTCGTTCCTGAGGTGACCGACGTGCCTTTCGAGATCGAATACACGTTTCCTGCCGAGCAAGCCGAAGGCGAATTGAAGTTGGAGCTGTCGGTAGAGGGCGACGCCGGAGCGACGGCATCGACCGAAGTGACGGTGACGACCTATCGAAAGGAAGGTCCCGCTGCTCCCGTAGAGGGAACCATGACCGATGCCCGCGACGGCAATGTCTACAAGACCGTGAAACTGGCCGATCAGGTGTGGATGGCGGAGAATCTGCGTTATCTGCCCGAACAGCACGACGATGTTTCCGATACGGAGCCGCGCTACTATATCTGGTCCGATTATGATAAGGATACACAACTCGGCGCCGAGGCCCTGAAAGTTTACGGTGCCTTCTATAACTGGAAGGCGGCTCTGCAAGGGAGGAACCTCAGACGTCGGCCGATCAGGCTCCTGTCCGCGGCGTCTGCCCCGAGGGATGGCACATCCCGTCGCAGGCCGAGTGGCAGCAGTTGGCGCAGTACGTGCTCGATGCGGACATGGCGGCGGTCGGCAGCAACGGCGAGGTGGATGAGACGGCCATAGCCAAAGCGCTGGCCATGGATTATCCGGATGATGAGTTGATGTGGAACCTTCCTTCGATGATCGAAGGCGATCCGCAGCCGACGTGGCCCGGTATCGATAAGTCGAAGAACAATGCGACGAAATTCAGCGGGATTCCGATCGGGTTCCGTTCCTACTCGTTCAATCCGGCTGACGGCGGCGTGCAGTGGGATCATGCGTCGTACAGCGCCGGCTGGTGGTCGTCGACCCAGGGTGTGATGGGCGAAGGTTATTGTGCCGTGGTGCGCATGTGGTCGGACAACCAGCGTTTCGCAACGGACTCGAACTTCATCGGGGGCGTGGGCCTTACGGTTCGCTGCTTGCAGGATTGACCTGACCCTATACTTTTTCAGCGGGTCGGCGTATGCCGGCCCGCTCTTTTTATGCGTGAGCGCAGGGCGGAAAATAGCGCGGCGCATGTCGGAATGCCGCCGATGCGGTGCAATGACAAGATGGCGATAGGGCGTCGTGCACTGTCGGATGCAGCGGCGTGTGAGAACTTTTTTCTGCGTGAGCAGGCGATTATACAGGCTATTTCACTACCTTAGACTTCGCTCCGGCGGGTATCGTACTTCGAAAAATCGAACCGTGCTTGCTTTCACGCGCGGTTTTTTTCGTATCTTTGGCTACGCCTTAGATATATCGTCTCGGCATAATAAAACATAAATATTTGCTTCTGCGCTCGACTTTTCGTATCTTTGTCTTCGCCGAAGATACTCCCGCTCGGCAATGTTCAAATAAATTTGACATTGCGCTCGCTTATTCGTATCTTTGTTAAATATTTCGTCCCTCCGGCCTGTGCGCGGCGGAGGCTCTAAAACGACCGAAAATGAAAGAACGGATTCAGCGCTTCGGTAAATCATTGAGCAGCATGGTAATGCCCAATATCGGCGCATTCATCGCCTGGGGATTCATCACGGCTCTTTTCATTCCGACGGGTTGGTGGCCCAATGCGAGTCTGGGGCAGCTCGTCGAACCGATGCTGCGTTATCTGCTGCCGCTGCTGATCGCCATGACGGCGGGACGGCATGTGGCCGGCGATCGCGGCGGCGTGATTGCCGCCGTAGCGGTGATGGGCGTGATTCTGGGCAGCGACATCCCGATGTTCATCGGCGCCATGGCGATCGGGCCCTTTGCCGGCTGGGTGATCCGCTCCTTCGACCGCTGGGCGGAGGGACGCATTCCCGCTGGATTCGAAATGCTGGTCAACAACTTCTCGGTCGGCATCCTGGGAATCGTCTGCGCGCTGATCGGGTTCTATGCCGTGGGGCCGGTGGTTTCGGCGCTGACCGTCTTCCTGTCGGCCGGCGTGTCGCTGATGATCGAACACGGTCTGCTGCCGCTGGTCGCGGTCTTCATCGAACCGGCCAAGGTGCTCTTCCTGAACAATGCGATCAACCACGGAATCTTCTCGCCGATCGGGATCGAACAGGCGCGCCAGACGGGCCAGTCGATCATGTTCCTGCTGGAAACCAATCCCGGGCCGGGCCTCGGCGTCCTGCTGGCCTATTGGGCCTTCGCGCGGCGCGGCGCGTTCGTCGGCGCCGGGAGCGATCGTCATCCAGTTCTTCGGCGGCATCCATGAGATCTATTTCCCCTATGTACTGATGCGTCCGGCCATTATCGTGGCGCCGATCGTCGGCTCGGCCGCGGCGATCCTCTTCTATTCGCTTACCGGAACGGGACTGACCGCCGTCGCGTCGCCCGGCAGCATCATCGCCGTGGCGGCGATGGCACCGAAGGGGGAGACGCTGCTGGTGCTCGCCGGGGTGGTGGTCGCGGCAGCCGTGTCGTTCTTCGTTGCGGCGCCGATCGTCAAACGTGCGCATTTGGAGGAGGTGAAGCCCGTTCAGAAGCCTAACGGAACGGTTATCGGAGGAACGAGCCGTGCGCCCCGTGCGCTCGAAGGGCCGATCCGCACGGTCGTCTTCGCCTGCGATGCCGGCATGGGATCGAGTGCCATGGGTGCGACCCGTTTCCGCAAACGCATCGAACCGCTCGGCAGCGGCGTGCGCGTTACCAACAGTTCGGTCGACACGATCCCGGAGGGGACGGATGTCGTCGTGTGCCAGTCGCAGTTGTCGCAGCGCGCCGGGAAGGCTGCGCCCGCGTCGGAGGTGATCGTGATCGGCAATTTCCTCTCCGATCCTGCCCTCGACGGGTTGTACGGCCGGATCGAGGGCCAAACCAGAGCATCCGAAGCTCCGCAGTCGGAGGAGGTGCCCGCAGCGGCAACTCCCGCTGCACCGGCGTCGGAGATGCTGACCTTGCAGGGGATCCGTACCGGACTGGCGCCTGTGGGCAAGGAGGAGGCGATCCGTGCCGCCGGAGCGTTGCTGGCTGCCTGCGGTTATGTCGACGGGGAATACGCCGAGGCGATGGTCGCCCGCGAGCGTGTGGCCACGACCTATCTGGGCATGGGTATTGCCATTCCCCACGGGACGGCCGAGGCGAAGTCGCGCATCAGGCGTTCGGGAATCGTCGTGATGCAGTATCCCGAAGGGGTCGATTTCGGCGAAGAACGGGCGCAGCTGGTGATCGGTATCGCCGGTGCCGGCGACGAACATATCGAGATTCTGGCGCGGGTGACGTCGGCGCTCGAAGACGAGGAGGTGCTCCGACGGCTTAAAACGACGGACGATCCCCGTTATATTCTGGAAAAATTGGCTATTTGAAATATGGTATCGAAGACTGTTACAATCGAAGCTCGAACGGGATGCACGCGCGTCCCGTATCGGCATTGGTGGCGCTCGTCAAGGCGTCGGGACAGCAGGTGACGCTGCGTACGCCTGCCAAATCGGTCAGCGGGGCAAGCATGATCGGCATCCTTTCGCTGGGGTTGAAAAAGGGCTCGGAGGTGGAAGTCGCGGTCGAAGGCGACAACGAGCAGGCTGTACTCGACGAGGTGGTCGCCGCGATCGAGGCGATAACCGATTAGGTCGTCATGCTGCGGTTGCGGGTGAAACAAGCCATGGCCGATGCCGTGGCGATCGGGCGCGTGTGGCGTTATCGGGCCGGAGCTTACGCGCCTTCGGGCCGGGTCGTGCCGTCCGGAGAGCGGCCTGCGGAGCAGTCGCGTTTCGATGCGGCGGTGGCGGCCGCCGAAGGGGAGTTGGAGAAACTGGCGGCCGCGAACGAAATCTTCGCCGCGCACCTCGAACTGGCGGCCGATCCGATGCTCATGGAGAACGTGGCGGAGAAGATCGCGGAGGGAATGACTGCCGCCGATGCCGTCCATGCGGCCTCCGGCGAGTTGGCGGCGCTCTTCGCGCAGATCGACGACGAGTACCTGCGGGCGCGCGCCGACGATGTACGCGACGTATGTCGCCGCATCCTGCGGCAGTTGGTGCCTTCCGAGACCGATCCTTTCGCCGCGATTCCCGACGGGAGCATCCTCGCCGCCGACGAACTGGCACCGTCGGATACGGCGCGGATCGATTTTTCGCGCGTGCGCGGCGTGGTGACGCGGCGAGGCAGCGCGACGAGCCATCTGGCCATTCTGGCACGCAACCGGAACCTGCCTGCCGTGGTGGGGTTGGGCGACGATTTCGACCGGTTGGACGACGGCACGATCGTGGTGCTCGACGGCCCGGCCGGCGAACTGCTGATCGCTCCCGACGAGCATACAGCGGCGGAGTATCGCCGGCGTATGGAGGAGGCCGAGGCACGATCCGCGGCTGCGGATGCGTACGCATCGCAGCCGGTCACGACACGCGACGGGCGGGCGTTGGCCGTGCTGGCCAATGCCGGCAGCGTGGATGAAGTGGAACGGGCGATCCGCAGCGGCGCCGACGGCATCGGGCTGTTCCGCAGCGAGTTCCTCTACATGCAGCGGCAGGACGGCTTTCCCGACGAACAGGTGCAGACGGCGGCCTATGCACGGGCCGCCGAGCTTTGCGGCGGCCGGCCGCTGGTGATCCGCACGCTCGATATCGGCGGCGACAAATCGCTGCCTTACTATCGATTCCCCGAAGAGGAGAATCCTTTTCTGGGCTGGCGGGCCATTCGCGTAAGCCTCGAATTGCGCGATATGTTCCGCACGCAGTTGCGGGCGATCCTGCGTGCCAGTGCCCGGGGCGGCGTGCGGGTGATGTTTCCGATGATCGTCTCGCTCGCGGAGTTGCGCGACGCGCTGGCGCTTTTGGAGGAGTGCAAGGAGGAGCTGCGCCGGCAGGAGGTGCCGTTCGACGACCGGATTCCGGTCGGGGTGATGATCGAGACGCCGGCGGCGGTGTTCATGGCCGACGAACTGGCCGCCGAGGTCGATTTTTTCAGCATCGGCACCAACGACCTCACGCAGTACGTGCTGGCCGTCGATCGGGGCAACCGGCGGATCGCTGCGATGTACGATACGCTGCATCCGGCCGTGGTGCGCGCGATGCGGCTGACGGTCGATGCGGCTCATAGGCATGGATGCGAAGTGGGCATCTGCGGCGAATTCGCCGGATGCGCAGCCCATGCCGAACTGCTCGTCGGACTGGGGTTCGACGAGCTGAGCGTGGCGCCGCCCTCCGTTCCGGCCGTCAAGGAACGCATTCGCGGGCTCGAAACGCCGCAGGCGGAACTGACGGCACGCAGGGCCGTCGAAGCGGCTACGGCGTCGGAGGTACACGAATTGATCGGCGTCGGGTGACGCCGGCTTGCAGAAGCCCTTACTCAATCCAAATTTCAATACGATGAAAAAACTGTTTCTAACTTGTTTCTGCTGCGCTTCCGCCGTGCTGGGGGCCCGTGCGCAGGATGAACACATCGTCATCTGGGACAATGCTTCCGCCCCGACGTCGAGCGGCTTGTTCGGGCCGACCGTCATCGAAAAGGAGGTCTTCGTGGCGAACAACAATGTCGCCGAGCTTTTCGTCTACAAGGCCGAGGAGCCGAGCGGCCGTGCCGTCGTGGTCTGTCCGGGCGGCGGTTATCACAACCTGGCTATCGGCTACGAGGGGCACGACATGGCGCGCTGGCTGGCCGACCACGGTACGACGGCCGCCGTGCTGAAATACCGTATGCCCAACGGTCACTGCGAAGTGCCGCGCAACGACGCCGAGCAGGCGTTGCGCATCATGCGCGAACACGCCGCCGAGTGGGGATACGACGCGTCGCGCGTGGGGATCGTCGGTTCGTCGGCGGGAGGTCATCTGGCGGCCAGCACCGGAACGATCTCGGACGAGAAACCCGCTTTCATGATCCTTTTCTATCCGGTCATTACGGCCGAAGAGGGCAAGTTGCACAAGAATTCGTTCAAATACCTGTTGGGCAAGGACTATTCGCCCGAGGAGGCGCGCAACTATTCGCTCGAAAAGCGAGTCTCGGCGCTGACGCCCCCGACGCTGCTGCTGCTGAGCGACGACGACCGGATCGTTCCGCCGGTCAACAGCCTGCTCTTCTACGAGGCACTCAAACGCAACGGCGTGAAGGCCTCGATCCACGTCTTCCCACGGGAGACCACGGCTGGGGCATCAAGCCCGAATTCAAATATATCGAGCAGTGGCAACGCTACGCGCTCGACTGGCTGGAACAATTCTGAATCGGAAAAACATCAATCAATCTTTTTGCAAGACGATATGAAAAGAGCAATTCAATTCGGCGCGGGCAATATCGGCCGCGGATTCATCGGTGCGGTACTCTCCGAGGCGGGGTACCATGTGGTTTTCGCCGATGTGAACATGGAGGTCATCGACCGCATCAACAAGGACGGCGCCTACACCGTGCATATCATGGACGTGGAGAGCCGCGACGTGCGGATCAGTAATATTTCGGGTGTCGATTCGGGCGGCGGGGAGATCGTCGACGAGATCGTGCGCGCCGAGATCATCACCACGGCCGTCGGGCTGCGCATCCTGCCCTTCATCGCCCCGGCCATCGCCAAAGGCATCGCCGCGCGCCGCGCCGCAGGCGTCGGGGAGCCGCTGAACGTCATCGCCTGCGAGAACGGCATCCGTGCCACCTCGCAGCTCAGGGAGGAGGTCTACAAGCATCTCTCGGCCGAGGAGGCCGCATGGTGCGACGCGCACGTCGGGTTCGCCGACTGTTCGGTCGACCGCATCGTGCCTCCTGTGCGCAGCGAGAACCCGATCGACGTGGTCGTGGAGAATTTCTACGAGTGGAACGTCGAGGAGAAGTCGTTCGTGGGCGGTGCACCGCATATCGAGGGATGAATCTGGCCGATAACCTGCTGGCCTATATCGAGCGCAAGCTCTTTACGCTCAATACGGGACATGCCATTACGGCCTATCTGGGACGGATGAAGGGGCTCGCGACGATCGACGAGAGCATCGCCGATCCCGCGATCTTCGCCATCGTCAAGGAGGCGATGCAGCAGAGCGGACAGGCGCTGGTCGAAAAGTTCGGTTTTCGACCGCGACGCGCATTTCAAGTATATCGACAAGATCATCGGCCGGTTCAAGAATCCCTATCTGAAAGACGACGTGGCGCGCGTGGGGCGCGAGCCGCTGCGCAAGCTCTCGTCGACCGACCGGCTGGTCAAGCCGATGATGACCGCCCGCGAGTACGGCCTGCCGTGCGACAAACTGCTGCTGGGTATCGGCGCCGCACTGCATTACAACAATCCCGAAGATCCGCAGAGCGTCAAGATGCAGGAGCTGATCGCCGCCAAGGGGCTGCGTCAGGCCGTGTCGGAGATCACGTCGATCCCCGCGACCGATCCCGTCATCGAGGAGATCGCCGCCGCTACGGCCGAGGTCGAAAAACGAATCCGTTAAGTCGGCTGCAATCCTATGAAGAGACCTTTCATCGCAGTGACCGCGCTGACGCTTGCGACTGCAATCTCGTTTACCTCCGTCGCGGAGGAGCGTCCCGCGTCGGAGAAACGGCTTCACACCGTTCAGATCAATAGTCTTGAAGACCTCAAAGCCTATTTCCGCTACGACCCCGAGCGGGACATTATCGTCAGCGGGCACCGCGGCGGCATGATGCCCGGCTATCCCGAAAACTGCATCGAGTCGTGCGAGAAAACCTTGTCGATGATGCCGACCTTTTTCGAGATCGATTTCAGCTTCACGAAGGACAGCGTGATGGTGCTCATGCACGACCTGACGATCGACCGCACGACCAACGGCAAGGGGCGCGTGGCCGACTACACCTACGAGGAGTTGCAGGGATTCCGGCTGGTCGACCGCGACGGCAAACTGACGCCTTATCGCATTCCCCGTCTGAAAGACATGTTGGAATGGGGCAAGGACAAGGTGGTGGAGCGCTACGTGGAACCCCAGCCGGTAGTCGGGCCTCGGGAATATCGACACGCCGATTTCGGGCGAGAGGTAGAATCCCCAGGTGTCGGTGTACTGCTTGATGATGTAGTAGTACGATGACATTTCGGCGTAGTTGGCGCCCAGCTTCAGACCCGCATATGGCTGGAATACGCTGTCGGTAAGCCAGTTGTATCGTCCCGTGACACCGAACGGCAGCTGGAACAGCGCGTGTTTCTGGTTGGTCGTCAGCGCCGATCCGTTGCCCAGATCGAGCGTCTGGCGCGAAATGCTCTGGAGGTTGGTCTGGTAGGAGATGAACGGACCGACGGTGATGGCCGGCGTGACGAAGTATCCGCCTTCGAAGTTCATGCCCCAGCCCGAGGCCTTGTCGGCGAAACCGGCGCCCAGAGGCACGCCTACCTGCCAGTCGATGTTGATGTAGGTGTTGGGGAAGACCTGCGCTTTGCCCGGCATGGCCGCAGCGAGCATCAAGGCGCAGAAAGCGATGGTTTTGAGGTATTTCGATGTTTTCATAATCGGACGATTTTTTGCTGTTAAACTATTTGGCCAGGTAAGGAGACTGTTCGAATGCCTGCTCGACGGCGGCGATCGTGCGCTGCTGGTTGAGGTCGGCGTCGGAGGTCAGCAGGCCGCCGATGAAGCTGTCCCATACGATAGGCAGTTTCTTGCCGCTCTCCTGGTCGGCCTGGAGGTCCAGCATTTCCATCAGCAGCGAACCGGCCGTGTACCCGTAGTAAACGCTGTAAGGATAGTGCCATCCCACCCAGTCGCCCCAGTAGCCGGGAGCCCAGTAGTAGGGATAGTACCACCACCAGTAGGGATAGTCGTAGCCTACGAAGTAGGTCACACGCTCGACGTAGCTGATTTGCAGACCCGTCTGCGCGGTTTCCTTGTCGTCCGGTGCGGACGAAGTTGCGGGATTCCATCAGGTCGCGACGGTTCCGATGATCTCCTGCGCATCGGCGTCTTTCCAGTATTCGGTCTTGTCGGCGTTGCCGATCACCAGAATACTGTCGGGGAGATAGAAGGTCTCCACATCGGAGAAGTCGGCCTGTTGGTCGTAGTCCGTGTAGACCAGATAGTCCTCGTGAAGCCCGGAGGTGGATGGCTCTTTTCTGGCACGAAACGACAGCGACGGCCAGCAGTACGAGCAATGACGTGAGTAGATTTTTTTGTGGTCATAGTCCTGAAAATTTTAAGAGTTGCTATCGTCCCTTCTCCGTTCAAATACCGTTCCGTTCTGAATGTTACGTTTCCGTGCTGCGGCGTTCGTCGGAAGCCGGCGGGCGGGCCGTCGCCGGAGATTTAGTGGCCGGAGGCGCGCGGGCGGCGGTTCGCAGGGCTGTCGTGCGGCGATGCCGGAGGTTGCGCCGGCGGACGAACCGTTTCGAAATCCGGTCGGAATGCGGTACCGTATTTTCTTTGTTTCGCGTGCAATGCTTCCTTGTCAGCGGTGCCAGCGACGGCCGACGTCGGGGAGTCCGGCCGCGCTGCGGGGAAGCTGCGGAAGTGCCGGAACGCGAAACGGGCGGAGCCTTTCAAAGAAGGTTCCGCCCGTTTGCACCGTCTTGTCCGGCATCAGTTCCGGTCGGGCAGGAACGAGTAGTCGCGGGAGTATCCGAGCATCTGCTCCACGTAGTTGGCGGGGTAGGCGATCTTCACGTCGACGATCCGGCCGTCGCGTTCCACCAGTTCGTATTCGGGATTGACGAATCCCCCGTAAGGCTCGATATGGAGCGCTTCGTAGCGATCGAGCACCTCGCGGTGCAGTTTCGGGTCGACTTTGACGGCATACTGTTCGACCAGTGCTTTGCCCGCCTCGTAGTCGCCTTCGGACTTGATGCGCTGGATCTCGCGCAGCATCCGTCCGAACAGCTCGCGCAGTTTCTCGAAGTCGTTGACCACGACGTAGGTCTTTCCCCTGCTCGGTGCGCCACTCGATCACGTTGTCGGCCTTGCCCTGCTCGTAGCACCATTCGGCGATCAGCTTGCGGTTGCGCATGTGCGACTCCTCGACGTTCTTGCCCGGTTCGATGCGGGCGAGCTGCGTCATCATGCCGTTGAGGATGTAGGAGGCGTATTGCGCCTTGGCCACGTCGAACGAGGGGACGAGCCCCAGCTCGACGAGCTTCGGGTCGCCCAGGTAGTAGAGGCCGAAGAGGTCGGCGCGCGTCTCTTCGAGCGTCGATCCGTAGCTTTTCAGCTCGTCACCCCTTCACGCCCGGTGCCAGCTGGCCCGAACCGTGTCCGAGACATTCGTGCAGGTCGGTGTGGAGGTCGTCGCCGATCTTGCCGTATTTGTCGATGCGCTCGCGGTCTTCGGGGCGCAGCATGAACTCCTCCTCGAAGCCGTTGCCGTGCGCCGCGCGGTCGTAGGCGTAGGTGATGTTGTCGATCGTCACCGATTTCGAGCCGTGCTCCTTTGCGGATCCAGTCGGCGTTCGGAAGGTTGATTCCGATCGGCGTGGCGGGGTAGCAGTCGCCGCCGAGCATCGCCACGGTGATGACCTTGGCCGAGACGCCCTTGACGACCTTTTTCTTGTAGGCGGGGTCGACAGGCGAGTGGTCTTCGAACCATTGGGCGTTCTCGGAGATGATCCGCGTGCGGCGGCAGGCCGCCGAGTCGACGAAGTTGACGTTGGCCTCCCACGACGCCTTGTACCCCAGCGGATCGCCGTAGGTCTCGATGAATCCGTTGACGAAGTCGACGTTCGACACCGTGTCTTGCAGCCAGAGGATGTTGTAGCGGTCGAACTGTTTCAGGTCGCCCGTGCGGTAGTAGTCGATCAGGGCGGCGAGGGTCTGCTTCTGCGGCTCGGCCGCTACGTCGCGTGCCTTTTCGAGCCAGTAGACGATGCGTTCGATCGCGGGCGAGTACATGCCTCCGACCTTCCACGTGCGTTCGTAGAGACGTCCCGTCTTCTCCTCCTTGACCAACTGCGAGTTCAGACCGTAGGAGACGGGGCAGGGGTCGCCCGCATCGGCTGCGGCCATCGCGGTGTAGAACTGTTCGGCCTCGTGCTGGCGCACGTTGCTGTAATAGTTGCTGGCCGACGTCCAGAGCATGTCGGCGCCGGCTGCCTGATTGAGCCGCGTGGGGTAGATCGTAGGGTCGAAGATGACCTTGCAGAGAAAATCGAAATCCGCCGGAAAGCGATCCATGCCTACCGATGCGGCCGCCTCCGGAAGAAGGATTCCGAGAACTCGGGGCGGAACTTGTCGTTGGAATAGTGGTGGTGGATGCCGTTGGCGAACCACACTTTTTTGAGGTATTTTTCGAGCGCTTTCCACTCGTCGGACGTGCGGTCTCCTTTATAATTAAGGTAGAGCGTTTCGAGCGTGCGCCTGATCGGCAGGTTGGCCGCGCAGTTCTGGTCGAAGAGGATGTCGCGTCCGCACTTGGCCGCTTCGGCCAGGTAGTAGATCAACTCTTTCTGTTCGAGCGGGAGCCGTTCGAATCCGGGCACTTCGTAGCGGATGACCTTGATGTCGTCGAACCGGTCGACGATCCACGGCTGCTGCGCGTCGGAGGCCGCAGGGTTCGTGCACGAACCCAAACATGCGACGGATGTTGTCATAAGCGAAATAAACGTGAGCGTTTTCATTTGCGTTCGGATTGAATTTGATGCCAAAGATAGTGCAAGCCGAGCGCAAAAGCAAACGAAGTTTGCATTTTGCCGAGGCGCCGCCTGTCTAAGCGGGATGCAATCCCGCAAAGTTGTGCAAGCCGAGCGCAAAAGCAAGCGAAGCTTGCGATTTTGCCGAGGCGCCGCCTGTCTAAGCGGAGGCTTGCCCTCCGCAAAGTGTGCGAGCCGAGCGCAAAAGCGAATAGGGTGCATTTTGCCGAGGGTTCGGTTTGTCGTCTTGCGGACGATCGTGGCGGTCAGAGGTCCGAAAACCATATTTTTCCGGTTTTCGCTTTTATATCTTAATTGTTATTTCTAACTTTGCCGAGCCTTCGCCTAATTGTTTGGAAATAATAATGAAACCGTAACAAGCGTCAAAGCGCTTCGCGAGGTGCTCTCGGCGGTCGATTCGACCGGTATCGGGCTGGTCCCGACCATGGGTGCCCTGCATGCCGGCCACCGTTCGCTCGTCGAACGGGCGCGCCGCGAGAACGCCACCGTCGTGGTGAGCGTGTTCGTCAATCCCACGCAGTTCAACGATAAGAACGATCTGAGAAACTATCCGCGCACGCCCGAAGCCGATTGCGCGCTGCTCGAAGCGGCGGGGGCCGACGTGGTTTCATGCCCTCGGTCGAGGAGATGTACCCCCGTCCCCGATCTCAGGCAGTACGATTTCGGCCGGATCGACAAGGTGATGGAGGGCGCCACCCGTCCGGGCCATTTCAACGGCGTGGCGCAGGTGGTGAGCAAGCTCTTCGCCATGGTGCAGCCTGCGCGTGCCTATTTCGGTGAGAAGGATTTCCAGCAGATCGCCGTGGTGAAGTCGATGGTCGCCCAGTCGGGCTTTCCGCTCGAAATCGTCGAGTGCGGGATCGTGCGCGGCGACGACGGGCTGGCCCTTTTTCGTCGCGCAACGCCCTGCTCGATGCCGCGCACCGCGCCGCTGCGCCCGATATCTGCCGGGCGTTGAGGCTTGGCGCCGAACGTGCCGCAGGGATGACGCCTGCCGAACTGGCGGACTTCGTCACGCGCGAGACGGAGCGCAGCGGTCTGCTCGAAGTGATCTATTTCCAGTCGGTCGACGCTCTCACGATGCAGCAGGTGGCAGCCTGGGACGAGAGCGAACGCATCCAGGGGTGTATCGCCGTGCAGGCGGGCGCCGTGCGGCTGATCGACAATATCCGGATCAAATAATGCGAAGAGGATGATGCAGATCGAAGTACTGAAATCGAAAATCCATCGGGTGACCATTACCGAGGCGAACCTCAATTACGTGGGAAGCATCACCATCGACGAGGAGTTGATGGAGGCGGCCAACCTGATCGAGGGCGAACGGGTGCAGATATGGAACGTCACCAACGGCGAACGGCTCGACACCTATGTGATCCGCGGCCGGCGCGGCAGCGGTGCGATCTGTCTCAACGGCGCAGCCGCCCGCAAGGCGCAGGTGGGCGACGTGCTCATCATCGCCTCCTACGCCCGCATGGAGTTCGAGGAGGCGAAGACGTTCCGCCCGTGGGTGGTCTTTCCCCGACACGGCGACCAACCGTCTGGTAGAGTAGAATAGATGCGGCGGCCGCACCGGCTGCCGTGGAACGATAAAACCGAACGAGATGGACGTATTCCTCTCCATAACGGCTTTCCTCTGTTGCCTCGTCGGCATCGTGGGGTTGTATTGTCCCCGTCCTGCCCGGTCCTGTGCTGAGCTATGCGGGGCTTTTTGCGCCTATGCGTGCAGCTATTCGACGCTGACGCCCGCCGAGATGTGGCTGTGGGCGGGGTTGACGGCCGCGGTGACTGCGGCGGATTATTTTCTGCCGGGGTACATGGCCAAACTGTTCGGCGGCACACGGGCCGGAATGGTCGGCGCCACGGTGGGCATGATCGCGGGCCTGTTCGTGGGCGGCCTGATCGGTATCGTGGTGGGGCCGTTCGTAGGGGCTGTCGCGGGCGAACTGCTGAACGACCGCGAACGGATCGGGCAGGCGCTGGTGGTGGGCGGGGATCGTTCCTGTCGTTTCTGGTCGGTACGGGAATCAAGCTGGTGGCTGCGGTCGGGATGCTGACCTTCGTCGTGGCCGACACGTGGCCGGCCCTGCGGGCGTGGTTCGCCACCGTATTTTAGGATAACATAACTCGCAATCATATGAAAAGAGTCTTTTTATTGGTAGCGGCAGCGGTATTGAGCCTTGTCGTTACGTCCTGTTCGAAGTACCGCTATGAGGAGGTCGCCGACGATCCGCTGCATAGCCGTATCTACACGCTGGACAACGGATTGAAGGTCTACATGACCGTGAACGGGGAGGCGCCCCGCATCCAGACCTACATCGCCGTGCGCGTGGGTTCGAAGAACGATCCGCTCGAAACGACCGGCCTGGCCCACTATTTTGAGCACCTGATGTTCAAAGGGCACCGAGTCGTTCGGCACCCAGGATTACGAGGCCGAGCGTCCGATGCTTGACGAGATCGAGCGTCTGTTCGAGGTCTACCGCACCACGACCGACGCCGACGAACGCCGTGCGATCTATGCCCGCATCGACTCCGTGTCGCAGGAGGCTTCTGAAGCTGGCGATTCCTAACGAGTACGACAAGTTGATGTCGGCCATCGGCGCCGCGGGCACGAACGCCTTCACCTCCTACGACATGACCGTCTATACCGAGGAGATTCCCTCGAACCAGATCGACAACTGGGCGAAGATCCAGTCCGACCGTTTCGCCAATGCGGTGATCCGCGGATTCCACACCGAGTTGGAGACCGTCTACGAGGAGTACAACATGTCGCTCACGAGCGACAGCCGCAAGATGTTGGACTCGCTCATGGTGGCGCTCTATCCGCACCATCCCTACGGAATGCACACCGTGCTGGGTACGCAGGAGGATTTGAAGAACCCTTCGATCACCAACATCAAGAATTACTACAAGACTTATTACGTGCCCAACAATATGGCGATCTGCCTGTCGGGCGATTTCGATCCCGACCGGATGATCGCGACGATCGACAAGTACTTCGGCGGACTGAAACCCAATCCCGAACTGCCCGAATGGTCCTTCACGCCCGAACCGGCGATGACCGCTCCCGTCGAGAAGACGGTGCTGGGGCAGGAGGCCGAAATGATCTACCTGGGCTGGCGCACCGGCGGCGCTTCGAGCGAGGACGCCGACATGATCCAGCTCGTGAGTTCGCTGCTTTCGAACGGCAAGTGCGGCCTGTTGGACGTCGATATCCAGCAGCAGCAGAAAATGCTGGGCGTGGGTGCGGAGGGCCTCCAATTGGCTGACTACGGCATGATGGTGGCCATCGGCTATCCCAAGCCGGGGCAGACGCTCGAAGAGGCGCGCGACATGCTGCTCGATGAGATCGGGGAAGCTGCGGGCCGGCGATTTCGACGAGGAGCTGCTCGCCTCGACGATCGCCAACTACAAGCGCGGCGAGATGCAGGCGCTCGAAGAGAACGGCAACCGCGCGATGGCCTATGTCGACGCCTTTATCAACGGTGTGGACTGGAAGCGTTCGGTGGAGGAGCTCGACCGCCTGTCGAAGGTGACCAAGGCCGACGTCGTGGCGTGGGCCAACGAGAAGCTCGATCCCGAGGTCTATGCAGCCGTTTACAAGCGCCAGGGCGTCGATCCCAATATCCACAAGATCGACAAGCCGCAGATCACGCCCATTGCCACCAACCGCGACAAGTCGTCGGAGTTCCTCGCCGCCATCCAGGCCGCCGAGGTCGAGGCCGTGCAGCCGGTCTTCGTCGATTATGCCAGCGACCTCTCGGTCGGCAAGATGAAGCAGGACATCGAGGTGCTCTATAAGCAGAATACCACCAACGGGCTGTTCAGCCTCTACTACGTCTACGATTTCGGTACGACGACCGATCCCGCCTTCGGCATCGCGTCGGACTATTTCGACCTGTTGGGCACCGATACGCAGTCGTTGCAGGAGATCCAGCGCGAGTTTTACGATCTGGCCTGCTCGTTCGGCATCCATGCGGGCGGCGAGCGCATCTATGTGACGATCAGCGGACTTGCGGAGAATATGGACAAGGCCGTGAAGCTGGCCGAGGAGTACATGCAGAACGTCGAGGGCGACGACGCCGTGCTCGCGCAGCTCAAAGCCAACGCGATGAAGGCGCGCAACGACGCCAAGTTGAACCAGAACGCCAACTTCCGCGCACTGCAACAGTATACCTTCTACGGCCCCGAAGCGATTCGGGCGCGGACGCTGACCGACGAGCAGCTCATGGCGCTCACGTCGGACGAACTGCTGGCGCGGATCCGGAGCCTGAGCGACTACGAGCACTACGTGATGTACTACGGTCCCGAGACGGAGGCGAAGCTCATCGCCGCGCTCGACGCGATCCACCGCACGTCGCAGGAGTTGAAGCCGGTGCGGAAGGTGCGTTTCCCGCTGCTGACGGTGGACAAGAGCGAGGTCAACGTGGCGCAGTACGACGCCAAACAGATCTATTATCTCCAATATTCGAACCGCGGCGAGAAGTTCTCGACCGACAACGATCCGGGCGAGACGCTCTTCAACAGCTATTTCGGCGGCGGCATGAACGCCGTGGTCTTCCAGGAGATGCGCGAGGCGCGTTCGCTGGCCTATACCGCTTTCGCCACCTTCACCGAGATGCGCGACAAGGACGATCCCTATATCTTCTATGCCTTCATCGCCACGCAGAACGACAAGATGCGCCAGGCCGTCGAGGCGTTCGACGAGATCATCGAGAACATGCCCGAATCGGAGAAGGCCTTCGAACTGGCCAAGCAGGGTATCCTGGCCAACCTCTCCACGCAGCGCACCGTGCGCGACAACGTGCTGTGGAGTTTCGTCTCGGCGCGCGAGATGGGCGTCGGGGTCGATCGCAACAAGGCCGTTTACGACGCCGTGCAGGGCATGACGCTCGCCGACGTGAAGGCTTTCCACGACAAATGGGTCAAGGGGCGCAAATACACGTATAGCATTCTGGGCGACCGCAACGACATCGACATGGATTATCTGCGCACGCTCGGCCCCGTACACGAGGTAAGCCAGCGCGAGCTGTTCGGTTATTAGAACGCCGCGTGCCGAGGAGGTCCGACCCGAGCCGGTCGGAACCGAGGATGCGACAGACCGGTCGTCCGGTCTGTCGCTTTTTTTTATCCGGTCGAAACCCCGCGGCGGCGTGATTGCCGTCGCGGCGAACGATTAGCATACATTTTGCAGGAAGAGCTGAAAAACACGAAAATGAAACTACCGATTCTTTTGACGCTCTGCCTGCTGGCGGGGGTCGTAAATCCCGCACGGCCGCAGGCGCGGCGTACCCGCACACAGGCCGAACAGACACGGTCGGCCGACCGCGAGCGGGCGAAGCGCGAACAGGCCGTTGCGGATTCGCTCGCACACCTGAAAGCCCTGCGGAGTCTCGACCGGCTCGATTTCGCGTTGGAAGCCGATCGGCTGACCCTTCGGCGCGGGAGGGTGGTCTTCGTCTCCTCCGACACGAATTTCGTGACGCTTTCCGGCGACATGACCACCGTGCAGGTCGCGCCGTTCATGGGAGGAGGCCCCAACGGTATCGGCGGCATCACTCTGGAAGGACATGCCTCCAACATTCCGGGTCAGAACGGACAAGCGGGGGAATACCACCTTTTCCATGAACGTATTCGGGCGGGGGATCTCCGCGACGCTGAGCATCCGGTTGCCGGCGGGAAGCAACCGCGCGTCGGTTTCGATCGATCCCAATTTCAGCTCCGACCGGATTCAGTTGACCGGCGTGCTGGTTCCGCTGGACGAATCGCGCGTGTTCAAGGGCAGCGCGCTGTGATCCTCCGCGGCGAATCCTGCCGCTCCCGTCGCCGTGTAGGCGTATGTACGGCCGTATCCGTTGAGGTGCGGATATGAAAAGCGCGTCTCCGCACTATATAGTGCGGAGACGCGCTTTTTTACGGAGCGAACTTATTCGGGAATGATCGCCTCGCTGGGGCAAACGCCTGCGCAGGTTCCGCAGTCGATGCACTTGTCGGGATCGATGACATAGATATCGCCGGCCGAGATGGCCTCTACCGGGCACTCGCCGATGCAAGTACCGCATGCAACGCATGCGTCGGTAATTTTGTAAGCCATTGTTTTGTCGATTTTTTGTTAAGTGTCTGCAAATATAGTGACTTTATTTGATAATATCAAACCCCGTGTAGGGAATCAGTACCTCGGGAATCCGGATTCCTTCGGGGGTCTGGAAGTTCTCGACAACGCTGCGACGATACGCGGAAGTGCGAGCGACGAGCCGTTGAGCGTATGGGCCAAGTGGATTTTCTTGTTCGCGTCGCGGTAGCGTAGTTTCAGCCGGTTGGCCTGGAACGACTCGAAGTTCGAGACCGACGAAACCTCCAGCCAGCGCTTCTGCGCCTCGGAGTAGACCTCGAAGTCGTAGGTCAGGGCCGAGGTGAACGACATGTCTCCGCCGCACAGACGCAGGATGCGGTAGGGCAGGCCGAGCGACTTGACCAACCCTCGACGTGGGCCACCATGTCGTCGAAAGCGCTTCGTTAGGAATCGTCGGGCAGCGACAACTGCACGATCTCCACCTTGTCGAACTGGTGCAGACGGTTCAGGCCGCGCACGTCCCCTTGCCGTAGGAGCCGGCCTCGCGGCGGAAACAGGGGGTGTAGGCGGTCATCTTGACGGGGAAATCCTTCTCGTCGAGGATCACGTCGCGGAAGATGTTCGTCACCGGCACCTCGGCCGTCGGGACGAGGTAGAAATTGTCCACCGTGGCGTGGTACATCTGTCCCTCCTGTCGGGCAGCTGTCCCGTGCCGAATCCCGACGCCTCGTTGACCATCACGGGCGGTTCAACCTCCTGGTAGCCCGCGCGGGTGTTGTAGTCGAGGAAGTAGTTGATCAGCGCACGTTGCAGGCGGGCTCCCTTGCCCTTGTAAACGGGAAATCCCGCCCGGTGAGTTTTACGCCCAGGTCGAAATCGATGATGTCGTATTTCTTGGCCAGCTCCCAGTGCGGCAGCGCCTCGGCCGGCAGCGGCGTGTAGTTCTCCACGAGTTTCACCACCAGATTGTCCTCGGCCGAGGTTCCTTCGGGAACGATCTCGGCGGGGAAGTTGGGCAGCAGTACGATCTCGGCCTGCAAGGCGTCGGCCGTCTGCTTCATCTCGGCCGACAGTTTTACCGATTTTTCTTTGAGCGCCGCCACTTCGGCCTTTTTCGCTTCGGCTTCGTCGCGTTTGCCCTGCCCCATCAGCGCGCCGATCATCTTGGCCGCCTGGTTCTGCTGCGACAGACAGTTATCCAACTCTTGCTGGATCGCCTTGCGGCGGTCGTCGAGCTGCTCGATCCGGTCGATGACGGGACGTGCGTCCACGCCCTTTTTGGCCAGGCGGCGGACGGCCGCCTCCTTGTCGTCCCGGAGTTGTTTGAGTGTAAGCATCGTTAATTATCGTTAAACGTTTCCGAATCGCAAAGTTATAAAATACTTGGTAAAAACGATGCGCAGAGCGGTAAAAATCGAGTTTATCCGGGGCGTCCGTGCGGTTTGCTGTCGGGTGCGACGAAGGATGTACGCTACGGAATACCGAAGGGCGGTGTCGAGGATGCTAACTATTCGGATGAATCTGAGGGTAAAACGGATTTTCAGGGCGAGATTCTCTGATAAAAATTACATTATGTAAAAATTTTCGCGAGCGTTGAATAATATCCTAAAATGTTTGTTCTCACCTTGTTGGATTCAACGATGGCAAAGGTAAATATTTTTTTGAAAAATCCCCCCCTTGCCCGACTTTTTTATGAAATATTTTGCCGGAATTAAAAACTGCATTACAGCGGTTTCGAAAATAAACGCAATATACCATTGTATCGCAATAGGTTATCCGAAAATCCGATCGGAAGATAGTTTTGAACATAATGTAATTTTAATTTATCTAATTAGAACTATGAACTACTATCAATCGGAAAAAGAGGCTTACGTGGTGCCTCGGGCAATAGTTTTTGACGTGAAAGTCGAAGAGGGGTTCGCCTCGTCGGGCGAGGGGGAGATCACTCCCGGAGAAGAAGATTCCGAATGGGGCAATTGATTTTTCCGCACGGGAACAGCAAGAAAAAATCGAATTTAAAAATTACGATAATGAAAAGATCTTTTTTCGCTTTACTGGCGGCGGCCGTTTCGGGTTTAGCCTCCTGTCAGCAAGACGGCACGCAGGACGACGCTGCGCTGCCGATGAATGTCTATTCGTTCGATGCAACGACTGAGGGTACGCGCGTGTCGCTGGATCATACGGCGTTGACGTATACGTGGGACGGTTCGGAGCAGGTGATGGTGTGGTATGCGCCCGCAGCTTCGGCTCCTGATTATGACTATACGCTCATCGGCGATCCTTTCGTGGCGGAATCGGCCGGTGCGAAAACCGCCTTTTCGCTTCGGACGGAGTACGATTTGAGCGAGATGGGATACGACGATCAGAACTATGTGTTGATGTATCCGTGGCCTTATGCCGGTACGTCGGGTGTCAGCGGCGATGAAGTGACCTATACGATCGGTACCCGAGAGGGCGACGGCTATGTGCAGAAGGATGTCTTCGAGGGAATCTACAACCTGATGCGTGCCGAGACTACCGGATCGTCGCTTCTCGTGGGCCGGCCGCCGGTTACCTTCGAGCATCTGCTCACTTCGCTGCGCTTCTATGTGAAAGAGTCGGCCGAGCCGGCCTTCGACGACATCCGGATCACGGACATGGAGATCCTTTTCCCGGAGAATGTCATCGGCGAGACGAAGGTGAATTTCCGCAAGGGTTACGTCGCTTCGGCGTCGAGCCGGAAGGTGATCGTCGATCTGGATGCTCCGTTGACGCCGCAGAAGTCTTACAAGGACGAATCGGGCGAGGCCAACGACGATCAGTATGCGTTGGTGGTCGTGAAGCCCTTCACGTTGAAAGCGAACACCGACGGCAATGCGAACGACCGGATTCTGGTCACGCTGAGAGGTACGGGTACGGATATCCATACCGGAGAGGCCGAACGGATCACGCAGACGCTCGTTCTGACGAGCGACAGCGACATGGAGTTCGAGGCCGGACATTTCCGCGCAGTCAGCCTGCAACTCGAGAACGACTGGACGCCCGTCGACGTGCAGCTTACCGAGGCTTTCGCTCCTGCCGGAGATTATGCGCACGGAGCCGGTATCATGTTTGATAAGCGAGGCGAATGTTTCGGGTTCCATGCATCGATTAAGGATGCAGCGGACAAGGAGCGGATGATCGTTCTGGACAATACGAGCAATAGATGGAGCTTGGGTACTTCCTGGCTGTACGCGCAGTCTGCATTCTATATGCCCAGCTCGACCGTGTTGAAGGGGTATACGCAGGGAGATATCGCCGTGACGTTCGATGCCCATGTCGTGTTCAGCGGCAAGGATAAGAATCCGTGTCCGATTATTATCGGCTTCAACCATTGCAGCACGCGGACGAATGGGGACACCGGAGACGGCGGATTCGTCGCATTGGCAAGTGTCGACGCCGAGCCCGCATTGATGACGGCCAAGGAGGCCAAGGAGAACGGCGGTTATCCGGAGGATGCGGCGTATTGGAGGAGTTACGAGGTCGTAATCCCTGCCGAGACGATTGCCGGAATCGATCAGTTCATGGAACCCAACAAGGACGGATCGGCGGCTCATATGGGATTCAAACTCGATGGCCAGGTGGGCGCCTCTTCGTCCAAGGGCCGTATGGTCTATATCAAAAACATCTGCTTCTCCTACGAAAACAAATAGTGTCGAAATCCGGGGAGGGCGTCGGCCGACGCCCTCCCCGGATTGATTATTTTATGATGAAACCCATACTCAATGACGGTTGCGATTCCCTTCCTGCCGTCCGCTCGATTGTTACGTGCCGCCCTGCCTGACGAATCTGGCCGTGGCGGCGGAACGCGGTTTCGCCGCGTCCTATTTCGACGATGAAGATGAATTCGTCTCCGACGGTTTCGACGACGGCGGAGCCCCTGACCTCAGCGATTGGGATTGATATGAGATACGGAATAGTTGCTTTTTCTTTGTTCGGGTTGGCGATCGCGTCCACGGGATGTTCCCGTGATGCGGTCGATGTCGATTTCAGTGCCGACGCCGGTCGGGCGATTCGTTTCGAAGGGAGGTGCGACGATGCCACGCGCGCTGTACCGGGCGATCCCGCCGACGGAAAGGTGCCGGTCTATTGGTGCGACGGCGACGCCGTGTCGGTCGCTTGTGCGCAGGCTACGCCCTCCGTGAGGCGCTATGTGCTGACGTGTCCCGACGAATTTTCCGTTTCGGCCTCGTTCGGCTCGGGGATTCGCAGCAGTGGGGCGAAGGTCTGCACGATTTCTACGCCTTTTCGCCTGCGGACGCTCCCGATCTTGAAATATCGGGAGTCGGTACCGTGAAGGCGTCGCTCCCTTCGGTGCAGGAGTGCCGCGACGGCCTCCTCGATCCGGCGCTGCTCTATCTGGCTTCTGCCGAAGAGGGAATCTCGCCCGAGTCTTCGGTCGTGACGTTGCATTTCCGGCCGGTCGTGACGTTGCTCGACATCTCATTCGCGGCGTCCGAGGCGACCGAGGTGCGGCAGATCGTGGTGCGTTCGACGCAGGCAGGCGAGAAACTGGCGGGGACGTTCGTCTACGATCTCGGAGCCGACCGTCTCGGCAGGGTCGACGGTGGATCGAATGTCGTGGCCGTGCGGATGTTGCAGTCCGACGGAACACCGGGCGTGAAACTCGCCGCGGGCGAGAGTTGCCGTGCGATTGCCGTCGTGCTGTCGCAGAGCTCTTTCGTCGGACTGCGGGTCGACGTGGTGACGGCCGCCGGCGTTGCAGGGCGGAGTTGCGCCGAGCCGCTCGTGGGCGGCAAACGCTATGCGATCGAGCTGGGTGCGCTGCCGGCTATGAACGACGCCGCACGCAGGAAGCTCTATGCTTCGTGGATGAGCTATCTGCCCGACGATGCGCTGCTTTCGGCGCTGTCGATTCCCGGCACGCACGATGCGGCGACCTCGACGCTCAACCTTTGGTCGAAATGTCAGAGCCTCAGTTTGGGAGCGCAGTTGAGCACCGGCGTGCGGTGCTTCGACCTGCGTCCGACGGGTACCGACGATCTGATGATCTACCACGGGACATCGACCGGCGTGACGTTCGATGAGGCCATCGCGGCGATGGATCGTTACTTGGCGGCCTGTCCTTCGGAGGGCTGCATCGTCCAGATGCAGCGGCAGGGCGATGCGGGCAACGATGCGACGTTCCGTTCGCGCATGGGCGACTACCTCAATTCGTCGAGCGCCTACCGCGACCGTTTCGTCGATTTCCGGCCCGATCTGACGCTGGGCGAACTGCGCGGCAAGATACTCGTGCTCACCCGCAGCGATTACGACGGTGCGCTCGTCGGCGGGAAGATCGCCTCGTGGCAGGACGATGTGACCGATCAAATTTCGTCGATCGTCAACGGTTCGGCTTCCGCGAAACTCTTCATTCAGGATAAGTACGGAGGTACGACCGGTATCAACAACAAGAAGAATGCGATCATCGCCTATCTGGACAAGGCGCGTGAAAAGGCGGAGTCGGAGTGGCTCTTCAACTTCACGAGCTTGGCGACGGCCGTCGTGACGACTCCGAAGTCGAACGCACGGACGCTCAATCCCGCCACCTGCGACTATCTCAAAGTGCATCCCGGTTGTACGGGCGTCGTGATGATGGATTTTGCGGGCGATACGGATGTCTCGGGCGACGAGTTGCTGCGTGCGGTCATCGACCAGAATTTCTACTGTCATCTCCCTTGCGTTCGTTAGCCAGCGGACAGGTGTCATGTGTGTGTTGTTTCCGGGGAGCCGAGCAAGGGGGCTCCTCTTTTTTTTACCCTGCGGCGCGGCTCCGGTTCCGCACGGGCGGCGGTTGCGGGCGAAAAGCGGCGATGCGTATACCGTACCGCCGCTTTTTTCGTTATCTTTTTGGCTGACGCCGAAGATACTCCCGTTCGGCATAATCAAGCCGGCGCTTGCTTCTGCCCTCGCTTATTCGTATCTTTGTCCGCAGAAACGGATATGAAACGACTCGAACTGCTGGCCCCAGCGCGGGACTATGCCTCGGCGGTTGCGGCCGTCGACGCCGGCGCCGATGCGATCTACATCGGCGGCGCGAGGTTCGGTGCGCGCCATGCGGCCGCCAATTCGGTCGACGACATCCGCCGTGCGGCGGAGTATGCGCATCTTTACAGCGTGCGGGTGCACGCCACGCTCAATACGCTGCTTTACGACGACGAACTCGCGGCCGCCGAACGGCAGGCCCGCGAACTCGTCGCGGCGGGCGTCGATGCGCTGATCGTGCAGGACATGGCCCTGCGGCGGATGTCGCTGCCCGTCGAACTGCACGCCTCGACGCAGACGGCGATCCGCACGCCTGCCGAGGCGGCGTTTCTGGGGAGTGCGGGTTTCGCACGCGTGATTCTGGAACGGGCGCTGTCGCTCGACGAGATCCGTGCGATCTGCCGCGCCACGACAGCCGAGGTCGAGTGTTTCGTCCACGGTGCGATCTGCGTGGGGTACAGCGGTCAGTGTTATCTGTCGCGGTCGATGTCGGCGCGCAGCGGCAATCGGGGCGAATGCAGCCAGCCGTGCCGTCTGAGCTACGATCTGGAAGACGCCGCCGGAAGGCGGATTCTGCGCGGCAAGCACCTGCTCTCGGTGCGCGATCTCAATCTGGCCGATCGGCTGGGGGCGTTGATCGACGCGGGCGTCACCTCGTTCAAGATCGAAGGACGGCTCAAAGACGAAGGCTATATCCGCAACGTGGTGGCCTACTACCGCCGCCGGCTCGACGAGGCGATCGCTTCGCGCGGCGACTGCCGCCGTGCGTCGGTGGGGGAGACGCGGCTCGATTTCACCCCCGATCCGGCGAAGAGTTTCACGCGCGGCGAATCGGAGTATTTCCTTATGGGGCGGTCGGCGGGTGTCGCGTCGTTCGACACGCCCAAGTCGGTGGGCGAGTTCGTAGGGCGGGTGGCCGCGTGCGATGTCCGAGGCTTTACGCTCGACCGCGACGCCGCGCTCGCTGCGGGCGACGGTATCTGCATCGGTGCCGACGGCACGAACGTCAATTCGGTCGAAGGGCGCCGCATCGCGCCCAACCGGATGCCTGCGTCGATCCGCCCCGGTGCGGCGGTCTATCGCAATCTGGACAGCCGGTTCCGCCTGCAATTGGAGCACAGCCGCATGCGGCGCGTCATTCCTGCGGAGGCCTGCGTGACGGTTGCGTCCGACCGCGTGACGTTTCGGTATACGGATTGCGAGGGGCTGTCGGCGGAGGCTTCGCGCGAGGGCGTGTTCGAGCCTGCGGGCGATCCCGCGAAGATGGCCGACGGGTTGCGGACGCAGGCCGCCCGCAGCGGCGATACGCCGTTCGACGTACAGCGGGTGGAGGTGACGGGTGCCGAGTGGTTCGTTCCTCTTTCGCTGGCCGGGGCGTTGCGGCGCGAAGCGCTGGCGGAGTTGCGCCGGCTGCGCGTCGCACGGGTTCCCGAACACCGGATTCTTGCCGAAGACCCGTGTGCGCCCTATCCTGCTGCGGCGCTTTCGGCCGAAGGGAATGTTACCAACCGGCTTGCGGAACGTTTCTACCGCGACCACGGGGTGACGCGCATCGAGCGGGGACTCGACCTCGAAGCCTCGACGGCGGGCCGGCGGGTGATGCGTTCGGCCTATTGCATCCGTCGCGAGATCGGCGAGTGCCTGCTGGAAGGTTCGCGCCTCGACGGCGATCTCTTTCTGGTGCGCGGCGCGAAGCGCTACCGGCTGGCGTTCGACTGCGCACGCTGCGAAATGAGTTTGATCGATGAAAAATAGCATGAATATTTCGCTTTCCCCCGTCCTTTCGGACTACGAACTGCTCGATTCGGGCGATTTCGAGAAGCTCGAACGCTTCGGCCGTTACGTCACGCGCCGTCCCGAACCGCAGGCGATCTGGCGCCGCTCGCTCACGGAGGAGGAGTGGCGCCGGCGCGCCGACGCAGCCTTCCTGCGCGACGCCCGCAGCGACGAACGGGGCGTGTGGCGGCTCAAACCGCAGACGCCCGACCGCTGGACGGTGGGCTACGACCATGCGGGGATGCACCTGCGTATGCGCATGGGGCTGACCTCGTTCAAACACGTGGGTATCTTCCCCGAGCAGGCGGCCAACTGGAATTTCATCTACGACCGCTGCCGTGCGTTGGTCGGGAAAGGAGGGCGGCCGCGCCTGTTGAACCTCTTCGCCTACACGGGCGGGGCGACGCTGGCCGCACGCGCCGCCGGTGCCGAGACGACGCACGTCGATTCGGTGCGGCAGGTGGTGACGTGGGCGCGTGAGAACATGGAGCTGAGCGGGTTGGACGGCGTGCGCTGGATCGTGGAGGACGCCATGAAGTTCGTGCGGCGCGAGGTGCGGCGCGGCAGCCGTTACGACGCGATCGTGCTCGATCCTCCGGCCTACGGGCGCGGCACGGACGGCGAGAAGTGGATCCTCGAAGAACATATCGGCCAGATGCTCGCCTGCTGCGCGCAGCTGCTCTCGCCCGATGCGGGGGCCTTCGTGGTGCTCAACCTCTATTCGATGGGACTTTCGGCGATGCTGGCCCGTACGGCCGTGCGGCAGGCGTTCGGCACGCCGGCCGACGAGCAGTACGGCGAGCTTTATTTCGAAGACCCCTTCTCGAAACAGCTGCCGCTGGGAATTTACTATCGTTTCACCCGTTAATCGAATCGGATATGTCTCTGTTCGCGCTCTTTTTCGGCCTGATGTCGGGTTGTTTCCTTTCGGTGCTGGTCGGCATCGTCGGCAGCAAGCGCCGCATCGGTTTCGGCTGGGCCTTTCTGGCCAGCCTGCTCCTCACGCCGCTTGTCGGATTGCTCCTCGCACTGATCTCGGACCCGCTGCCCGTCGGAACGGATCGGGGACTGGGGTGCATCGGGACGCTGTTCGGCGTGCTCGGGCTGCTGTTTCTGGTGGCCTTCCTCTTCCTGCTGCTGGCCGGCGGAATGCTGGTGGCCATGTAGTGCGTCAGACGACGGTCGGGACGTAGTAGATCGCAATGCCCGCCACGGCCGAGAAGAGAATCAGCAGGATCGGGTTCAGTTTGCGCACCGATCCCGCGAAACAGATGCCGAAGAGCAGCCAGCTCCATCCGTCGATGAAACTCGTCCCCTCGTCCGTCTTGGGGAAGATCAGCAGCAGCGCCGCCGCGGCGATCATGCCGATGACGACGGGTTTCATGCCTGCCATCGCCCCTTCGATATATCGGTTCCCTTTGAGTTTCAGAAAGAAGCGTGTCAGCAGCAGCATGACTGTCAGCGAAGGCAGACAGACCGCGAAGGTGGCGATCACCGAGCCCAGAATACCACACCAGCATCCTGTGCCGGCCTGGCAGCCGACGGTGTAGCCGACGTAGGTCGCCGAGTTGATGGCAATGGGGCCGGGCGTCATCTGCGAGACGGCCACGATGTCGGCGAATTCGGCGTTGCTCATCCACGCATGCTGTACGACCACCTCGTTCTGGATGAGCGAGAGCATCGCGTAACCTCCGCCGAAACCGAAGAATCCGATTTTCAGGTAGCTGACGAAAAGTTGCAGGTAGATCATCGCCGCACCTCCTTTCCGAGTTTCACCGTCCACAGAATACCTGCCGCCGCACCGGCTGCGATCAGCCAGATCGGCGAGAGTCCGAACCACCAGACGGCCAGCGCCGTGGCGACCGCCACGACGATCAGCGCCGGATGCATCCCGCGCGCCAGCGCGATCGTCGGCACGACGATCAGCGCCACGACGGCCGGTCGCATCCCCTTGAAGGCAGCGTCGACGACGACGTTGTGGCGCACCTGGGCGAAAAAGATCGCAATGACCAGAATGCAGATGAACGACGGAAGCACGGCGCCGCATACGGCGGCGGCCGCTCCCGCGACGCCGCGTGTCTTGTAGCCGATGAAGACCGACGTGTTGATGGCGATGGGGCCGGGCGACGACTGCGCGAGCGTCAGCAGCTCCATGAATTCGTCGCGGGCCAGCCAGCCCCGGCGGTTGATGATCTCCGCTTCGATGAGCGGGATCATGGCGTAGCCGCCGCCGAAGGTGAAGAGTCCGATCTTGAAAAACGAGCGGAAAAGTGCGGATAGCGAGGTCATGTCAGCGTTGTTTTTTGCGGAGCAGGGTGCGTATGCCGTCGATGAAGGTCATCGGGTGGGTCGGAGCGCCGGGCAGCCACAGATCGACGTGCCGCCGCTCGAAGAACGAGCGGTCGACGGCGCGGCTTGCGGCGTAGAGGCCGCCCGAACAGGCTTCCGAACCGCAGACGATCAGTAACTTGGGCTCGGCCACGGCGTCGTAGCAGATGTCGAGCGCTTCGGCCATGTTCGCCGTTACGGGGCCGGTGAGGACCACGCCGTCGGCATGGCGGGGCGAAGCGGTGAATTCGACGCCGTAGCGGCCGAAGTCGAAGTTGACGTTGCCCGTGGCGTTGAGTTCCATTTCGACCGATGCGTCGCCGCCGGCCGACACCTGCCGCAGTTTGAGCGCACGGCCGAAGGTCGTCACGATCTGCTCGCGTACGGCGGCGGGATCGAAGGGCACCCGATCCATGCCCGGTGCGAGGCGTAGCCCTTCGCGCGTGGGCGATCCGATGCGGTAGTCGTTCGTGAAACGGATCGCGCGGGGTGCGATGCGGGCGCACTCGCCGCAGAACAAACAGCGCCCCAAGTCGAGCGTGAAGGGAACCGCGTCGATCGCCTGCGTGGGGCAGATCGCCGCTGCGCGCGTCAACGCCGCACGCTGTTCGTCGTCGGACGGTTCGGTCAGTTCGGGGCGGCCGCGGAACTTTTCGGTCAGACAGACCGCATCCAGATCGGGAATATATTGCCGTCCGTGGCTGCGCCGGACGATGAATTTGGGAAGGATCATAAGCGTGTTCTTTACAGGTCGTGTCCGCAGTAGGAGAGGTTGAAACTCTTGTTGCAGATCGGGAAATCCGAGATTCCCTCGCCGCGCACGGCCAGCGCCAGCGCCAGCCAGTTATGGAGGCTCGGATCCTTGATCTTGTAGCCGCGCAGGGCGCCCTGCGCGTCGGTCAGCGCCACGTGGCAGATTTCGCCGCGCCAGCCTTCGACTGCCCGAAGGCCAGCGCATCGGGCCTTGAGGCCGGCGCGTAGTCGGGCGAGGGGAGCGGCGTCGCCGGATCGCAGGCGTCGAGCAGCCGCAGGACGTAGTCGGCCGATTGGAGCGTCTCGCGGCAGCGCATCATGAGCCGTGCCATGACGTCGCCCTGCTGTTTGACGAAGGGCTCGTGGGCGATCTCTACGCCGTAGACACCCCACGGATGCGACGTGCGGAGGTCGCGGCCGACGCCCGACGCGCGTGCGGCGGGGCCCACGCCGCCGATGCGTGTCATCTCGCTGCGCGGGACGATGCCGCACTGCTCGAAACGGGAGAGCAGCGACGGCGACGACTTGATGTCGTGCCGCACCTCGTCGTAACGGCGCCGCACGTCGGCGATGTTGCGTCGTACGAGGTCGATCGTCATGTCCGTGAGCGGATGGTTCGTGCCGAAGGGGCGGATCAGCCCCTTGCCGAAACGGTTGCCGCACCACGCCTGCGTGGTGTTGATCGTCACGGTGCGCAGCGCCTCGCAGGCGACCTGTCCCAGCTGGTAACCCACGTCCATGCAGAGTGCCCCCGTGTCGGCGATGTGCATGGCCATGCGTTCGAGTTCGAGCGCGATGGCTCGTTCGCGGTCGAGCGTCGCCGGTGCTTCCTTCCTGTCGGCCAGTTTCTCGCGCAGCTGCGCGTAGGCCGTGGCGTGCGCCACGGCGCTGTCGCCCGCGACGCTCTCGGCCACGAGCGTCTGGCGCAGCACGTTATCGTCGGTCGTCATGGTCCGCTCCACGCCGCGGTGCTGGTAGCCCAGCGCGATTTCGAGATGGAGCACCTGCTCGCCGTTGCAGATGAAGCGGAAGGCGCCCGGCTCGATGATGCCGGCGTGGATCGGCCCGACGTTGACCTCGTGCAGCGAGGCCCCTTCGATCGTGTAGAAGGGGTAGTTGTCGATCGAACTACTGCGGTCGTAGCGGTCGAAGGGAAAGCGCAAAGGTTTGTTCCACGGCATATCGGCGAAGCGCACGCCGTAGCGTTCGGTGATCTCGCGCTCGAAGGGGTGCACCTGCGGGTGCCGCGCCGTGAGCGAGGGTAGCAGCGGTGTGTCGTAGTAGCCGATCGCATAGGATGCGACGAGCACGCGATGCTCCGTGTCGTCGAGCAGGAGACAGTAGGCCCGCAGCACGTCGCCGTCGGGCAGCGCGAAATAGTGGCCGATGTGGTAGCGTTCGTCGGCGAGGCGCTCGGCGAGATCTTCGTAGAACTCGGCATAGCCTGCGGTGGGAATCTCGTTCAGCGGCACGCACGCCGCGCGGTTGTCTGTGACGTAGTAGTGCATTATAGCGAGACGATTTGATCGATGAGTTGTTGCAGCAGCGCGGGCTGCCAGATGCCGACGACCATCGCCGCCGCCAGCAGCGAGAAGGCCGCCCACGACAGGGCGTTGCGCGCCGGAGCGGGGTGCAGAGAGTCCTGATTGGGCTGGTAGCAGAGTTTGACGATGCGGTAGCAGACCGAGTAGATGACGATGCAGAGCAGCAGAAGCACTGTGCCGGCCACCCACCACCGCCCGCCGGCGATCGTCTCGCGGAAGAGCATCACCTCCGAGACGAAGAACGGCGAGGGCGGAAAGGCCAGCAGCACGGCCATGCCGACGAGCAGTCCCACGGCTCCCGTGGGGTTGATGTGGATGTAGTCGCCGATGCGGTTGATGCGGTAGCCGTTGTAGATGCGGCGCACGACGGCCATCTGCAGGAAGAGGCTGCTTTTGACGAAGGTGTGGCAGACGACGTGGAAGACCGCGGCCCAGACGCCGAGACCGCCCACGCCGAGACCGATGGCGGCGATGCCCATGTTTTCGACGGTCGAGTAGGAGAGGAAGCGCTTGTAGTTGTTCGTGCGCCGCAGGAACAGCGCGCCCACGGCCAGCGAGAGGATGCCCGTCAGCAGCAGTACGTTGCGCACCCAGCCGATCGCTTCGGTCTGCTCCATGATGCGATAGACGCGGAAAACGGCCAGAAAGCCGGCGTTGACCAGCCCCGTCGAGATCAGCGCCGAGGCGGGTGCCGGCGCGGCGAAATTGGCGTCGATGCCCACGGTGTGGAGCGGGAAGAGCTCCATCTTGCAGCTGTAGCCGCAGAGGATCAGCAGAAAGGCGATTTTCAGGTAGAGCGGGTTGCCGCCGCCGACGCTGCGCGCCAGCTCCTCGTAGCGCAGCGAACCGTCGCCCAGCGACGAGAGCAGCAGGATGCCCAGATAGGCCGTGGCGATGCCTACCGAGCAGACGAAGATGTATTTCCACGTCGCTTCGAGCGCCTGCGCCGTGCGGCGGTGGTAGACGATGCCGGCGGCGCAGAGGGTCGTGGCTTCGAGGAAGATCCACGTCACGGCGATGTTGCGGGCGAAGTAGACGCCCGTGATGGCCGTGGTGAGCAGCATCAGCAGCGTGAAGTAGAGACGATACTCCTTGATCGGATTGTCGCGCAGGTAGACGCACGAGTGGACGAAGACGAAGGCCGAGACGACCGTCAGCAGCGCGAAGAAGAGCGTGCCTGCCGCGTCGAAGCGGAAGAACTGCGACGATACCTCGCCGTAGCCTTCGGCGACGATGTGAGCGACCAGCGACAGTTGGACGAGGTAGAAGGCGGCGCCCAGCCGTTTGACCGTGCGGCGCTGCCGGGCGAAGGCCGCGGCCAGAGCGATCAGTGCGGAGAGCAGAAAGTAGAATGCGATCATACGAGGGTCAGTCTTTTACGTTGGTCAGCAGGTCGGTGTCGCCGATACGGAAGCGGGCGCCGATCTTGGTGAGGAAGAGGCCGAGCATGAGGATCGAGATGAGGATGTCGAGCATGATCGCGATTTCGATCATCGAGGGCATTTCGACGCCGACGGCCATCGAGAAGAGGAAGACGCCGTTTTCGATGACCAGAAATCCCACCATGTGCGAGAAGATGCGCGTGCGCACGACGATGAGGATCAGCCCGCTCAGCAGGGCGTAGAGCGCTACGCCGAAGAAGACCAGATTGATCGTCTCCTCGGCGATGCAGTAGGTGACCGAGATGCTCGCCACGAGCGCCGCGAGCGACAGCACCAGCGAGTTGAACTGCGAGGTGCCGGAGGCCGCGATGCGATTGATCTTCGTGCGGCGGATCACGGCGAAGAGGATCGCCGGTACGACGATCGCCTTGAATAGGAGCGTCTCGGCCACGACGAAGAGCAGCGACCAGATTTCGATCTGTTGCAGCCGCACCAGTGCGATGGCCAGCAGCAGCCATCCCTGCAAGCCCACGAGCGAAGCATAGCTGCGGAACCGCTCCGTAATGGAGATGTAGACCAGCGAGACGACGTAGAGAAGTACGAGTGCGAGTATCATCGGATGTCGATATTGAGGTGCAGCAGCAGCGCCACGAAGAAGATCAGCGCGGCGAGTGCGGCGATGGTGAGCAGAAAGGTTGCGTTGCGCGAGAGTTTGTTGCGCGCCTGCGTCGATTCGACGACGCCGACGGCCAGGCCCGGCAGCAGCACGGCCAGCGGTGCGGCCCACCACCAGTGCAGCGCGCCGCCCAGCAGCAGCGTGTCGGCGGCCAGCACGGCCAGCGCGGCGCCTTTGAGCCAGCCGGCGATCTGGATGAAGGCCAGGTCGATGCCGCCGTAGTCGAGGCACATCACTTCGTGGATCATCGTCAGTTCGAGGTGCGTGCGCGGATCGTCGACCGGAATGCGCCCCTGCTCGACGATGAAGATTTTGGTCAGCAGGTAACCCAGCAGCAACAGGATGATCGTGAAACGCACTTCGACGGGCGTCGCAGCCGAGAAGATCGCCGCGAAGGAGGTATGTCCCGTCATGAGCGCCAGCGTGGCTGTGGTGAGCAGCAGCGCGGGTTCGACCAGCGCGCCGTAGAGCGCTTCGCGGCTGGCACCCATGCCCTCGAACGAGCTGCCCGTGTCCATGGCCGCCAGGATGAGCGCCGCGCGGCTCAGTGCGAGCAGGTAGATGAAGCAGACCAGATCGCCCGGGAACGAGACGACGGGCGGCAGGTCGCCTACCGGGATGAAGAGCAGCGCCGTGACGGCCGCCGCGAGGTAGAGGGCCGGTGCCGTGCGGAAGAGCGCCGAGGTCGTGGTCGAGTAGACGGCCCCCTTGCGCAGCAGCAGGGCCGTATTGTGGAGGTGCTGCGTGAAGCGCGGGCCGCGGCGGCCCGCCAGCCGTGCGCGCGTGCGGTTGACGACGCCCGTGATCGACAGGGCGACGGCGACGAGCAGCAGGATATTCAACAGCGTCGTCATCAGAGTAGGTTGAGGATGGAACATAGGAATACGAGCACGATGAAGAGCAGCGCGAAGAGGATGTAGTGGTTGATCTTGCCCGTGCGCAGCCGCATGACGCGGGCGTTGAGCAGGCGGAGCGATTCGACCCACCATGCCGAGAAGAGCCGCGCGACGCGGTCTTTGCGGCGGATGTCGAAGTCGTGCGCCGAGGGGAAGATCTCCTGCTTGTCGACCGCTTTGCCCTCGACGACCTCCTCGGTGAAGGGGTGGACGATGCTTTCCAACCCTTCGACGAACGATTCGCCCGTGTACTGCATACGGGTGTTGACGGCTGTGAAGCCGCAGCCCCACGTCGGCCCCGACGCGACGGTGCGGCGGCGCAGGGCGCGCCGTTTGGCGACGAGCAGCAGCGCGGTCGCGGCGATCAGCACGGCTGCGACGAGCGTGATCTGCGTGAGGCCCGCCCACAACGGCAGTTCGGCCGCCGGTTGCCGGCCGGCGCCGAGGCCGGGCAGCAGCGTCGCGGCTACCTTCGTCAGCAGCGGCAGTACCGTCCACGGCAGCAGCCCGATGAAGAGGATGCCTGCGGCGGGCAGCGCCATGGCGGCGATGCGGTAGTTGTCCGCCTCGTGCATTTCGGCCACCTCGTGCGTGCGGGGCGCACCGAGGAAGACGATGCCGTAGAGTTTGGTGAAGGCGAACAGAGCCAGTCCGCCGATCAGGGCGAGCGCCGTGACGCCGGCTGCCGCCAACAGCACTTGCTGCCCTTCGGCGATGCTGCGGAACATGCCGGTGTAGATAATAAATTCCGAGACGAACCCGTTCAGAGGAGGCAGTGCGCAGATCGCCGCCGTGCCGGCCAGGAAGAGGATCGCCGTGACGGGCATCTGGCGCGCCACGCCGCCGAAGCGGTCGAGTGCGGTGGTATGCGCTTCGGCGTAGAGGTTGCCTGCGCCGAAGAAGAGCAGCGATTTGAAGAACGAGTGGTTGAGGGTGTGCAGCAGCGCGCCGGCCATGCCGCACAAAGCCACCGTGTCGTTGCCTGCGCTGCGTCCGAGCAGGGCTACGCCGATGGCGATGAAGATGATCCCGACGTTTTCGATCGAGGAGTAGGCCAGCAGCCGCTTGATGTCGTTCTGCATGGCGGCCAGCAGCACGCCCCACAGTCCCGTGACGATGCCTGCTCCCAGCAGGATGACGCCTGCCGTGGCGAGCGTTTCGCCGGCGGGAAGGTACATCGCCGTGCGCAGTACGCCGTAGACGCCCGTCTTGATCATCACGCCCGACATCAGTGCCGAGACGTGCGACGGGGCGGCTGGGTGCGCTTCGGGGAGCCAGACGTGCATGGGGAAGAGGCCGGCTTTCATGCCGAAGCCCGCGAGGAAGACGAGCAGCAGCGGCAGCGGGCGGTGTGCGGCGAAGTAGCTCGCCAGCGCGCCGAAATCGGCCGATCCCTCGGCGGCTTGCAGGACCACGAAGCCGATGAGCAGGGCGAAGAAGCCGAGGTGCATCATCACCAGATAGGTCAGCGCGGCTTTGAGCACCTCCTTGCGTTCGGCGTCGAAGAGGATGAGCACGAACGACGAAAGGGTCATCAGCTCCCACCAGAAGAGGAACGTATAGCCGCCGCTGGCCGTGACGACGGCCGTCATCGAGAGCGACAGCAGCGTGAAGGCGAAGTAGTGCAGCGAGATGTGCGCCGCAGGTTTGCGGTCGAGGTAGCGGTCGACGTACCCCTTGGCGTAGAGTGCGGAGGCCACCGACCCTGCGGCGACGAGCAGCGTGAAGAGGGCCGAGAGCGCATCCATGCGCAGCGACTCCTCGCCGAAGAGCAGCGTGGGCAGCGACAGCCCCGCCGGCGGCAGGATGCCGGCGAGCGCTCCGACGGCCGCGGCGGTGCCACCGAGGGCGAACAGGACGACGAAGGCCAGCGCGACCCACGCCTTGCAGCGCAGGGGTGCGGCGAAAATTGCAGCGCCCGTCAGGGTCAGCAGGATAAGTGTGGCGATCAGCATGATTTATGCGGTTTGGTCGGGTGTGTGATTGCGTGTGGCAGCCATGACCGTCGCCACGACGGCGGCCGTTTCGGTGCGCAGCCGTTGCCGGCCGAGGGTGATCTCCTCGAAGCCCGCCCTCAGCGCGGCATCGATTTCAGCGGGCGAGAAGTCGCCTTCGGGGCCGATGAGCACCAGCAGGTTTTCGTGCGGGCGGAGCGTGTCGAACAGATGGCATTTTTCCATACGGGGCGCGTCGCAGTGGGCGATCAGCCGCCGCCCGTCGAACGGCTCGGCGAGCAGGTCGGCCAGCGGGGTGAGTGGACGCAGCGCGGGACAGAAGGCTTTGAGCGACTGCTTCATGGCCGAAACGACGACCCGCTCGGCACGTTCGATTTTGAGCGCACGCCGCTCCGAACGTTCGCACAGGAGCGGGACGATCTCGCTCACGCCCACCTCGGTCGCCTTTTCGAGGAACCACTCGAAGCGTTCGATATTCTTGGTCGGCGCCACGGCCATCGTCAGGCGGTAGGGCATCCGTTCGTAGTCGGGGAAGCGCTCCACGACGCGCACCGTGCAGCGCCGGGCGTCCTCCTCGGCGATTTCGCACCGGTAGAGCGTTCCGCGCCCGTCGGTCAGATGGAGCGTGTCGCCCCGTCGGAGCCGCAGTACGCGGATGCAATGCTTCGACTCCTCTTCGCCCAACGTATAGAGGGGCGTCGTAAGGTCGGGTGCGTAAAATAGTTGCATGACTCTGTAATAATTTTTAACTTTGCAAAGTTATAAAAAGATTGCCAATCGAATGGGACGTTTAGGACGATTGTTATTAATTTATTTTATTATTATGTCGCTTGCCGCCTGTCAGAAAAAGAAGGTCGAAACGGCCAACCCCTTTTTCGAGGAGTGGACGACGCCCTACGGCGTACCGCCTTTCGACCGGATACGGCCCGAACATTTCCTGCCGGCCTTCGAGCGGGGGATGTCGCTCCATAACGCCGAGATCGACGCGATCGTCGACACGTCGGACGAACCGACCTTCGAGAATACGATCGCGGCCTACGATGCCTCGGGGCGGATGTTGCAGCGCACGTCGCTGATCTTCGAGATGCTGGCCGCTTCGGACGCGACGCCCGAAATGCAGGCCGTCGAGCAGGAGGCGATGCCGCTGCTGGCGGCCCATGCCGACGAGATCCGCATGAACGAACGGCTGTTCGGGCGGATCAAGGCTGTCTACGACCGGCGCGAGGCGCTGCCGCTCACGGCCGAGCAGCGGCGGTTGACGGAGAAGCTCTACCGCCGGTTCGTCCGGTCGGGCGCCCTGCTGGACGAGGCGGGCAAGCGCCGGCTCAAAGAGATCAACGGCGACTTGTCGCGGCTGTCGGTGAAGTACGGCAACAACCTGCTCCACGAGAACGATGCGTTCGGGTTGGAGCTGACGGCCGACCGCTTGGAGGGGCTGCCCAACGCCGTGCGCGAAGCGGCGCGGGAGAAGGCGCAGGCTGCGGGACTCGGCGACAAATCCTATCTTTTCACGCTCCACAAACCCAGTATGCTGCCCTTCCTGAGCTATGCCAAGGACCGCAAACTGCGCGAGGAGCTCTACACCGCCTACCTCGACCGCTGCAACCATGGCGACGAATACGACAACAAGGCGCTGGTGAACGACTACATCCGTCTGCGCACCGAGAAGGCGCACCTGTTGGGGTACGATTCCTTCGCCGACTACGTGACTGCCGACCAGATGGCCGCGACGCCCGCTGCGGTCTATGCGTTGCTGGACGAGATATGGACGCCGGCGCTCGATCGGGCGAAGGAGGAGCCGGCGGCTATGGAAGAGATGTTGCGCGCCGACCACCCCGATGCGACCTTCGAGCCGTGGGACTGGTGGTACTATGCCGAGAAGGTGCGCCGCCGCGACTACGCGCTCGACGACGAGGCGCTGCGCCCCTATTTCACGCTCGAAAACGTGCAGGGCGGCATCTTCTTTCTGGCCAACAGGCTCTACGGTATCACCTTCCGGCCGATCGTCGCACCGCTCTACAATCCCGACTGCCTGGTCTACGAAGTGCTCGACGAGGACGAGAGCCATTTGGGCGTGCTCTACTTCGACTACTACGTGCGCGAGGGCAAGAGCGGCGGAGCGTGGTGCGGGAACTTTACCGAACAGTATTACGAGAACGGCGAGCGCGTGGCGCCCGTCGTAGGGGTGGTGACCAACTACGCCCGTCCGACCCGTTCGACGCCGACGCTGCTCAATCTCGACGAGACGAAGACCCTCTTCCATGAATTCGGCCATGCGCTGCACAGCCTGTTCCGCAAGGTGGAGTACCGCGGGCTGGCCGACGTCGAGGGCGATTTCGTGGAGCTGCCGTCGCAGGTGATGGAGAACTGGGCCACCGAACCCGAGATGCTGGAACAATATGCGCTGCACTACCGCACCAACGACAAGATTCCGGAATCGCTCGTGCGGAAGATCCGTCGCAGCGCGCAGTTCAACCAGGGATTCGAGATGACCGAGCTGCTGGCCGCCGCCCTGTCGGACATGGACATCCATTCGCAGCGGGAGTATGCGCCGTTCGACGTCGATGCCTTCGAACGCGAAGCGCTCTATACGAAACGGGGGCTGATCCCGCAGATCGAACCGCGTTACCGCTACCCCTATTTCAGCCATATTTTCGACGGCGGCTATTCGGCGGGTTACTATTTCTATATCTGGGCGCAGGTGCTCGACAAGGATGCCTACGAGGCGTTCCGTCAGAGCGGCGACATCTTCAACCGCAAGATCGCCCGCGCTTTTCGCGAGAAGCTGCTCAGCCGCGGCGGCGAGGCCGACGGCATGACGCTCTACCGCGATTTCCGCGGTCAGGATCCCGACAAGGCGCCGTTGTTGAAGGCCTGCGGATTCTGGGTGGAGCCGGAGCCCGAAACCGACTCGCTGGCGGTCGTCCGTCCGGCTGCGGAGCGGCAGCTCATGCCGCCGGCGAACCTGCTCGAACTGCGCGATAAGCAAGAAAACCTCAAATAAGTACGTTATAATGAAAAAAATTCTGTCGTTTATGTCACTGACGCTTCTGGTCGCAGGGTGTGCCGATCGCACGATGCCCGTGGCCGACCTGCCCGAGATCGATACCTCGAATCCGCTGCTCGCGGAGTGGGAGACGCCCTATGCCACGCCCCCGTTCGAGCGGATCGAACTGAAAGATTACGAACCGGCGTTCGATGCGGCCATCGCCGTACAGCGGGCCGAGATCGAGGCCATCGTGAAGAATCCCGCCAAGCCTTCGTTCCACAATACGATCGTCGCGCTGGAACGTTCCGGCGAACTGCTTTCCCGAATCGAGGGGTTGTTCTACAACCTGCTCGAAGCCGATTCCAACGACGAGATGCAGCGCATCGCGCTCGACGTGCAGCCCAAGCTGACGGCGCTGAGCAACGACATCGCGCTCGATCCGGCGCTCTTCGCCCGCGTGAAGGCCGTCTACGAGAATCCCGGCTGGTTCCTTTCGAAGGAGGACAAGCGGCTGTTGGAGAAGACCTACAAGAGCTTCGCCCGCAACGGTGCGGCGCTTCCGGCCGACAAGCAGGAGCTCTACCGGCAATATACGACCGAGTTGGGGGAGATGACGCTCAAATTCGGCCAGAATTCGCTGGCTGCGACCAACGCCTTCACGCTCAACATCACCGATCCCGGGCGGGTCGAAGAGCTACCTGACTTCGTGAAGGAGGGGCTGGCGGCCGACGCCAAGGCGCGCGGCGAGAAGGGTTGGACGGTGACGTTGCAGTATCCGAGCTACGTCCCCTTCATGACCTATTCGTCGGACCGCGAGGCGAAGGAGCAGCTGTGGCGGGCGTCGAATGCGCGTGCGCTGGGCGGCGAGTTCGACAATTGCGAGAATATCCGCCACATCGTCGATCTGCGCCGCCAGATCGCAGGTCTGCTGGGATATGAAACCTACGCCGACTATGTGCTCGAAGAGCGCATGGCCGAGAATACCGCTACGGTGAACGCCTTCTTGCAGGAGTTGCTCGACGAGACGATCGACTATGCGCGGGCCGACTATGCGATGATCAACGACTATGCCCATGCGCAGGGCTTCGAGGGCGATGTGATGCCGTGGGACTGGTCGTACTACGCCGAGAAGTACAAGAACGAGAAGTATGCGCTGAGCGACGAGCAGGTGAAGCCCTACTTCGAATTGGAGAAGGTGAAAAAGGGGTCTTCCTGCTGGCCAACAAGCTCTATGGGCTGGATTTCGCCAGGTGCGACGACATCGCCGTCTATCATCCCGACGTGACGGCTTACGAGGTGACCGACGCGAAGGGCGACTTCGTAGCGGTGCTCTACCTCGATTTCTTCCCGCGTGCGTCGAAGCGCGCCGGTGCGTGGATGACCGAGTTCCGCGGTTCGAAGGTGGTAGAGGGCGTCGAGACGCGCCCGCTGGTGTCGCTGGTGATGAACTTCACCAAGCCGACCGAGACGAAACCTTCGCTGCTGACCTTCGACGAGGTGAACACCTTCCTCCACGAGTTCGGCCATTCGCTGCACGGCATGTTGGGCCAGGGCGAGTACGAGTCGCTGAACGGGACGAGCGTCTACCGCGATTTCGTGGAGCTGCCGTCGCAGATCATGGAGAACTGGGCCACCGAAAGCAGTGGCTCGACCTGTGGGCCGAGCACTACGAGACGGGTGAGAAGATGCCCGCCGAACTGGTCGAGAAGATCGTCGCCGCGAAGAACTATCTGGCTGCTTACGCCAATGTGCGCCAGCTGTCGTTCGGTATGACCGATATGGCATGGCACACGCTCAAAGAGCCGTTCACGGGCGATGTCGAGGCCTTCGAGAAGCAGTCGATGGCACCTGCGCAGGTGTTGCCTGTCGTGGACGGTACGGCGATGAATCCCGCCTTCACCCATATTTTCTCCGGCGGCTATGCGGCCGGATACTACGGTTACAAGTGGGCCGAGGTGTTGGAAGCCGACGCCTTCAAGGCGTTCGAGGAGACGGGCAGCATTCTGGGCGGGCCGGCGGCCGATGCCTTCCGCAAGCACATCCTCACGCAGGGCGGGCACGAGCATCCGATGAAACTCTATGTCGCCTTCCGCGGCCACAAGCCCGAGACGAAGGCGCTCATCGAGAAGATGGGACTGACGAAGTGATCCGGCGGCGTCCGGATGAGGCGGAGCCGAATCCTGCGGGGTTCGGCTCCGTTTCGTTTTTTGGGAGGGGCGGGACGAATGTGACGGTTATCCGCAGTGAAACCCCTTCGCTTCCGGCGCATCTGCGCTTCGTTGCCGTCGGCCGGCAGCGTGCAGGGTCGGGGCGAAGCGCGGTTTGCTGCATGGGGCGGCGGCTTTCCTGCCGGCATCGTCCGTCGTGTCGCCGGTCGGCAGGAATCGGGGTAGGGATAAATTGCGGCCGGGCATATTTTTTCATTTCCGATAGGGTATTTCGCCGCGGAGGTGTTATTCTTATAGTGAGGGCGGTTGCGGAGGCGGCGTATGGAATGCCCGATCCGCTCCGCAGTTCTCCTTTCGAACCGACCGAAATACGAATGCCTATGGAGTAGAACCGATTACAAAGGGCCGTGCCGACGGCTCGTCCGGCAGTACGAACGACTGCGACTTACCTTAAACCGAATATTCATCCGGATACGTGCCCGACGTAGATCGCGTCGGTGACGTGTTCCGAAAAACACAACCGAACGAATGAAGCGATTTATCCTGATCCTTTTCCTCCTGCTGGCCGCGCGCGAGATACGCGCCTTCGGGCTGGCCGGCCATGCGGCGATCGCCTGCATTGCCGAACATCATCTTACGCCGCGCGCCCGAGCCAACATCATGCGCTACACCGACCACCGTTCGATCGTCTACTACGCCTCGTGGATGGACGAGTGGCGCCGTTCGAAAGGCTATGAGTTCACGACGCACTGGCACGCCGGAACGGTCGATGCGGAGTTTCGCAGCACGCCGGCCGTGCGCGAGGCGTCGGGCGCGAAGGGCGACTGCGTCGTGGCCGTCGAACAATCGATTGCGCTGCTCTCCGAATATGACAAGCTCGACGACTCGACGGTATTGGTGCATATCAAATATCTGGTGCATCTGCTCGGCGACATGCACTGTCCGACGCATGTCTATTATTATCCCGACAACATGACGCTCGGAAAATTTCCGATCAAGCTGCATGGCGTCGAGACCAACTACCACAAGATCTGGGACGGACAGCTGCTCGACAGCCGCCATAAGTTCTGGGGATTCCAGGATTACCGTCATGCGCTGGACAACTACACCGACGAGGAGATCGCCCGTATGACGGAGGGGACGCCCGTCGAATGGTTCGAGGAGTCGGCGCGGCGCTGCCGCGAGATTTACGACTGGGTGCAGCCCGGCGACGAGCTGGGGCAGGAGTTCTACAATGCGCACGCCCCGTTCGCGGAGTATCAGCTCGTGCTGTCGGGGTATCGGCTGGCCAAGGTGCTCAACGCACTGTTCGACCGGTAGGCTCCAATGATGCCGATGAAGAGAGGGAGAGCTGTCCGACAGCTCTCCTCTCTTCATCGGTCGCTTGTGTCGTTTCAGATTCTGTTCGGATCGTGCTTGTATTTGAATATGACTGCAAATACGATCGCTACGACGAGCGAGAACCCTGCGAACAGATACCATGAAAGCGGCCATCCGTAGTGGTTGACGACCCATCCGGCGAGATAGGAGCCGATTAGCGCGCCCAGGCCGTTGGTCATGATCATGAATACGCCTTGTGCGCTCGAACGGATTGCCGCCGAGGTCTCCTTTTCGACGAATAGCGAACCGGAGATATTGAAGAAATCGAACGCCACGCCGTAGACGATCATCGAGAGAATGAACATCCAGACGCCCGGGCCGGGGTTGCCGGCGCCAAGCAATGCAAAACGCAATACCCATGCGAACATGGCGATCAGCATGACGCGCTTGATGCCGAACCGTTTGAGAAAGAATGGGATAAGCAGAATGCAGAGCGTTTCCGAGATCTGCGAGAGCGAGATCAGGATCGTGGAGTGTTCGACGCCGAAGGTGCCGAGATATTTGGCGCCGTGGATGCCCGTGTCGCCGAAACTTTTGATGTATCCGTCGGCGAAGGCATTGGTGATCTGCAACGACATGCCCAGCAGCATGGAGAAGATGAAGAAGATGGCCATCTTGCGCTGTTTGAAGAGGGCGAAGGCGCGCAGCCCGAGCAGATCGACGATCGACTTGCCGCCTCCCGACCGGTTGATCGGGCAGTTCGGCAGCGTGAACGAGTAGAGACCCAATATGAGGCCCAAGGTCGCCGAGAAGTAGAGTTGGGTTGCACTCAGGCCCATCTTTCCGAGATCGACGACCCACATGGCACAGATGAATCCGACCGTGCCCCACACGCGGATGGGCGGGAAGTGGGTTACGGTATCCAGTCCTGCTTTTTCGAGGGCGTTGTAGGCGACCGAATTGGACAGTGCGATGGTGGGCATATAGAACATTACGCTCAGCAGGACGAGCGTGTAAAGCGAATTGTAGTCGGTTCGGGTGGCGGCGAGGGTGATGAATCCTGCGGCGAAGAGAGATGGCAGAGGCCCAAGGGACGTTGCGCCGGAATCCATCGGTCAGCGATGATTCCCCATTGACGCCGATGTTGAAACTCCACGAACGGTGGTAGCCGAACGGAATCCACGAGAAGGACATCTGCCAGCAGTGGAGGTCGCGCGTGATCGAGACCGACGAGGTGGTCAGTTTGTTGGCCTTGATGTCGTAGCCGCCCTGGAAGGTGATGCCCGTCTTGGGGGTGACGTTCACCGAGCCGTTGAAACCGATGGTCTGCGTGACGTTCTTCCGGTAGCCCGTCGTGCCGTTGTTGGTGTACGAGATCGAGTAGTTGACCGCGTAGTTGAATCCGAAGTTCCACGGCAGCGAGAAGTCGTAGTAGCTTTGCGCCATGTACTGTCTTCGCAGCACGGGGTCCATCTGCCCGTAAGGGTCGTAGAACGGGTTCTGGTACTCCGGAGGTATCGACGTGATGTCGTTGATGGCCGTTTCGCTCCGGTCGTTGCGCGATTTGAACGTATAGCCGAACGACCAGCCCGTCGAGACGACGCGGCCCGGGAAGAAGAGCTTGTTGTAACGCTTGCCCTCGGGCGAGACGCGGTAGGGGTCGAGCGTCGCCGAGAGGTTGATGCCGAAATTGTTGAACAGCGTCGTACGGAACGAGACCGGGATGTTCGAAAGTCCCATCGAGTCGGCCAGGAAGTTGTACGAACCGCTGATGCGCAGTTCGTCGATCAGCTTGATCTTCTTCACGCCCGAGGTGTCGCGTTTCGAGAGCACCTTCATTTCGAGGTTCTGCGACAGCGAGAAGTTCATCGACATCGAACGGCCCGACGAGGGGACGCCGTAGGCGTTGACGGCATAGGGCGAATAGGTCGTGAAACGGCCCGTAGAGTCGGTCTGGCGGGTCTGGTAGTAGCCGTATTTGGGGTCGCTGAAGTCCGGGGCGTAGGAGAATCCGATCGAGGGGGTCAGCGTGTGGCGGATCGCCTGGATCTTGCGGTCGCGGCTCTTCTTCGTGAAGTCGTACATGCCGTAGACCGTCGTGGAGGCCGAAACGCTGAAGTTGTAGTTGTAGAGGCGGTAGAAACCGTAGTTCGTCGGCAGCGTGTCGGTCTGGTTGGTGACGGGGTTCCACTCGAACTCGACCTTCTTGAAATACCACTTCTCGGTGTAGTTGACCGACGGCGACACGTTGATGTAGTTGAAGAGGTTGAACGACGCCGAGATCGGAATCGAGTGCTCGATGCCGTTCTTCATGTTTTCGAGCGTCTTCTTGGAGAAGACCTTCGATTCGGTGGTGGTCACCGAGTTGGTCATCTTACCCGTGTACTGCATCGAGATCTTCTCGTACCAGCGGTCCTTGCCCTGCTTCTCCTTGCGTTTGAAGGGGTAGAAGCGCGAGACGTTGAAGACCATCGTGGGGAGCGTGATGGAGATGGTCTTGTTCTGCGAGTTCTGCGAGATGGCCATGTTCGCCGACAGCGAGAAGGGCGTTCCGGCCCAGTTCTTCGAGTAGGAGACCGTCGAGTTGGTCTGCGTCGAGAGGATGTCGTTGAGGTTCGTGGCTGAATAGCGGCTGTAACCGCTCGTGGCGAAGTTCACCGAGGCCGAGAAGGTCGAGCCCGGGTTGGCCTTGGGATCCTGCGAGTGCGTCCACTGGATGCGGAAGTTGCTCTGCTTGATGTAGTCGTCCTCGCCCTTTTCGCCCGTCTTGACATTCGAATACTGCATGTTGAAACTGCCGCTGTACTTGTAGCGCTTGATGTAGCGCGAGGCGGCCGAAGCCTCCCACGATCCCAGCGTGTAGAATCCGCCGCGCACCGCCAGGTCGGCGTATTCGCCCAGGGTGAAGTAATAGCCCAGGTCGCGCAGGAAGAAACCTTTGGAGTACTCCTCGCCGTAGGTGGGCATCAGCAGGCCCGACTTGGGGCCCATGTTGATCGGGAAGAAGCCCTCGGGGATGCCGAGGAAGTAGATCGGCACGTCCTCCATCACCAGGTAGGCCGGGCCGGTGACCACCTTCTTGCCCGGTATGACCTTCGCCTTGGTCATCGCCAGGTAGAAGTGGGGGTGATCCGTCTGGTCGCAGGTGGTGTATTTGCCGTGCTGGATGTTGATCGTGTTGTCGGGCATCTTCTTCACGCTGCCGCCCACGAGCCAGCCGTCGCCCTGCTGCGTGGCCACGCCCTTGATTTTCGCCTTCTTCGAGTCGAGGTTGTAGGTGATCGTGTCCATCTGGTAGGTGGCCGACCCTTCGGTGAATTCGGGTTTGGTGACAATATCCTTGCCGTCGAGCGTGTCGGGCTTGCCGTAGGCGTAGACCATCTTCGAATCCATGTCGATGCGCATGAAGTCGGCCTTGAGGTTGCTGTTCTGGTAGGTGACGTCGCCCTCGTTGTAGATGTAGACCAGCTTGTTGCGGATGTCGTAGACCAGCGAGTCGGTGTTCTTGCCCGTGATCGGGTCGTCGAGGAACGCCCCTGCGGGCCGCGGCGTCTTCACCGAATCGCGGCGGAGCGTGTCGGCGGCGAGCGAGTCGGGCCGTGCCGCGCCCGGAGAATCGGCCTTCTGCGCCACGAGCGAGTCGACCTGCGCCGAAAAGAGCGAATCCTTCTCCTCCTGCGGCAGTGCGTTGAACGCTTCGCGCCGCCGGGCCTCTTCGCGCGCCTGCCTGCGGGCCTCGCGCCGCGAGGGGGTGACAAAAGGCGGACGTGCGCTCGTGTCGGGACGTATCGCGTCGGCGCGGGACGGAACCGGGACGGTGTCCCCGGGGGCGGGATTGCGGGCCGTGCGGGGCGCTCCGCCGCCCAGTACGATCTGGGCAAACAGCAGAATCACCGTCGCCGACAAGAGATATTTTACCCTAATTTTATCCAAAATCCCAAAAATTTTCCATACCTTTGCCGACAAGTCGGCAAAAACGCCCGGATCGAGGTCCTGTGCCCTTCCCGCCGCGTTTTCGGCCCGACAAAGATAGGTAAAAATTTATAGAAAGCTCACACTTGGTACCATTAAATATGCGCACACGACTTTTGCTGCTATTCGCCTTCGCGGCCGCAACTGTTCTTATGAACGTTGCGTCTGCGGGGAATATTGCGCACGGCGTCGAAGTCGTGGTCATCGACGCCGGGCACGGGGGAAAATTCCCCGGCGCGCACTACGGCGGGGTCTATGAAAAGGACCTCACGCTGAAGGTGGCGCTCAAGCTCGGAAAGCTCGTCGAGGAGGGGATGCCGGGCGTGAAGGTGGTCTACACCCGCACGGCGGACAGGACTCTGGGAGCGGACCTGGCGGCCGACCTGCAGGCGCGGGCCGACATTGCCAACAAGGCCGGGGGCGACCTCTTCATCTCGATCCACGCCAACGCCGCACCCCGGGCGACGGGCGTGCGGGGCGTCGAGACGCTGATCATGGGCGAGAGTTCGAAGGAGCAGCGCTACAACGAGAACGCCCTGTTCGAAAACAACCGCGAGGATCTGATCGACATGTCCGACGAACGGACGGCGGCCATCGTGCGGGCTTACATTCAGAATCTCCAGTTCACCTACGGCGAATACAGCATGGCTTTCGCCCGCTGCATTCAGAACAGCTACCTCAAGGCGGGCCGCCATTCGCGCGGCATAAAGCCGCAGCTGCTGCGGGTGCTCTATGCGACGGACATGCCGGGCGTGCTGACCGAGATCGGGTTCATGTCCAACCAGCAGGAACTGGCCTACATGAAGTCCGACAAGGGGGCAGAACGAGATCGCCCGGTCGCTCTACCAGGCGATCCGCAACTATTCGGCCTATGTGCTCGGGACCCGGATGGCCGAGGAGGAGCAGGCCGCTGCCGCGAAACCGGCCGCGGAACAGCCTGCGGAAAAGTCAGCCGGAAAGGCCGCGGAAAAGAGCGTTGAAAAGCCTGCGGCAAAGTCCGCTGAAAAGACCGCAGCGGCGCAGCCCGCGGAGGGAAAGACCGCGACGGCCGCTCCGGTCAGAACCCCGGAGAAACCGGCCGTACAGCCCCTGCGCTATACGATTCAGGTGATGGCTTCGGCGTCGCCCGTACCCCTCGCCTCGGCGCAGTTCCGTGCCTACCGCGGCAAGGTGAAGGAGTATGCGGCCGAGGGGCGGTTCCCCTATAAATACGGTGTGGGCGAGTACGGCACCCGTGAAGCCGCACAGCGGAAGCTGGCCGAGGTGCGCAAGGTATTTCCCGGGGCCTTCGTGGTCGCGTGCCGGGGTACGCAAATTGTAAAATAAAAGTACAGATATGAAAAGGGAAGTTAAAATCGGAATTTTCGGCGTGACGATGATCATTGCCGCGTGGGCCGGAATCCGGTTTTTGAAAGGATTCGACATTTTCAGCCGCAATTCGGTCTATTACGCCGCCTACGACCAGATCAACGGCGTGCAGGCGGCGTCGCCGATTATGATGAAAGGCGTCAAGATCGGTACGGTGACGGGCATTTCGTTCGATCCGCAGCGCAGCGACAACGTCGTGTTGCAGTTCACCATCAAACGTCAGTATCACATTCCGACCGACTCCGAGGCCAAGATTTACAGCAACGGGCTGATGGGCGGAAAGGCCATCGAAATCAACTACGGCACGGCGCGCACCTATCTCCAGAAGGGCGACACGCTGCGCTCGGTGCGCGAACGCGACCTGATGGACGTGGCCGGGTCGGAGCTGGATTTCTTCAAGCAGAAGGTGTCGCAGGTGACGGGCGACCTCTCGCGCACGCTGACCAACCTCAATCGCCTGATGGAGGCCAACGCGCAGAATATTTCCGGGACGTTGAGCCACCTGAACGCCATTACGGGCGACATGGCCGGCCTGCTCGACGCCGAGAAGCGCAACCTGAAAGCCGCCGTCGACGACCTTACGGAGTTCTCCGCGATGCTGGGCAGGAATACCCCGCGTGTGGACAGCATCGTCGGCAGCCTGAACCGGATAACCGGGGAGCTGGCCGACGCCGGGTTCGCCCGCAGGCTTACGGACGCTGTGGACGAGGTGAACGGTCTGCTGGCAAAGGTCGAGGCGGGCGAGGGGACCGTCGGCAAACTGATGAACGATCCTGCGCTCTACGATTCGCTGACCGAGGCCAGCGCTAATCTCGCCTCGCTGCTGGCCAACCTCGAGCAGTATCCCGGCCGCTACGTGCATTTCTCGCTTTTCGGGCGCAGTCCCGAGAAGATGCAGGAGAAGGCCGAGCGCAAAGCCGCCAAAGCTGCGGCCAGGGCCGAGCGGGACTCGGTGAAAAGGAATTAAAAATTAAGAATTAAAAATTGGAAAGGAGCCGGCAGGAATGTTTTTCATCATGTCCCGTCCGGCCATATTGCCATATCGAGAGCGCAAAATGAATCTTCGGACGGTCGGCCAATTCTTAATTTTTCATTTTTAATTTTTCATTCCTCATGATTTACCCTGCTACATTCGAGCAAAAGATAGGTTTCGACCGGCTCCGCGAGCAGGTCGCGGCACGTTGCACCATGCGCGCCACCCGCGAGCGGCTCGCCGCGGAGGGCTTTTCGACCTCTGCGCGCGAGATCGAACGGCGGCTGGCGCTCGCCGACGAAATGCGCCTGCTGCTGGATATGGAGCATGATTTCCCCGGGGGCGAGTACCCCGACGTCGATTACATCGTCGCCAAACTGCGCGTCGAAGGTTCGTTCCTCGACGTGGAGGAGGTCGTGACCCTGCGCCGGGCGCTGGCCGCAATCGGCGGCATCGTCTCGTTCATCATCAGCCGCGAGGAGCGTTATCCGGCCCTCCATGCCCGCACGCGGGGCGTTGCGGCCTTTCCGGAGATCGTGCAGCGCATCGACGGCATTCTCGACCGCTTCGGCCAGGTGAAGGACAACGCCTCGCCCGCCCTGCAGGAGATCCGCCGCTCCATCCGCGAACGCGAAGGGCAGGCGGCCAAGCGGTTGCAGGCCGTGCTGTCTGCGGCCAAGGGGGCGGGCATCGTCGATGCCGACGCCCAGATCTCGATCCGCGACGGCAAGGCCGTGATCCCGGTTTCGGCGGGCAACAAACGCAAACTGAACGGCTTTATCCACGACGAATCGGCGACGGGCAAAACCTTCTACGTCGAACCGGTCGAGGTGGTAGAGATCAACAACGAGCTGCGCGAACTGGAGTATGCCGAGCGGCGCGAGATCGTGCGCATCCTCACGGAGTTCACCGAAGCGATCCGTCCCGACGCGGGGCTGATCGCCGATTCGGGCGACTACCTGGCCGAGATCGACATGCTGCGCGCCAAGGGCCGCTGGGCCTCGGAGAACGGGTGCGTGCGGCCGATCCTCTCGACGGACGACAGGCTGGTGCTGAAAAACGCCCGCCACCCGCTGTTGCAGCAGACGCTGCGGGCGCGGGGCCGCGAGGTCGTGCCGCTCGATCTTGCGCTGGACCGCCGCAAGCATATCCTCGTGATCTCGGGCCCCAACGCGGGCGGCAAGTCGGTCTGCCTGAAAACGACGGGACTCATGCAGTACCTGTTCCAGTGCGGCTATCCCGTTCCGGTCTCCGAGGTCTCGGAGCTGCCCGTCTTCGGTCGATCTCATCGACATCGGCGACGAGCAGTCGATCGACGACGACCTGTCGACCTATTCGTCGCACCTGCGCAACATGAAAAACATGCTGGCCGGCGCCTCCGACCGCACGCTGGTGCTCATCGACGAGTTCGGTTCGGGTACCGAGCCTACGATCGGCGGCGCCATCGCCGAGGCGATTCTCGAGCGGCTGCTCGAGGGGGTGTTACGGCGTCATCACGACCCACTACGCCAATATCAAGTATTACGCCGCGTCGGTGGAGGGCATCGCCAACGGCGCGATGATGTTCGACGTGCAGAACATCCGGCCGCTGTTCCGGCTCGAAATCGGCAAGCCCGGCAGTTCGTTCGCCGTGGAGATCGCCCGCAAGATCGGTCTTCCGGAGGAGATCATCCGTGCGGCGAGCGAGAAGGCCGGGTCGGATCACATCAATATCGAGAAACAGCTGCGCGAGATCGCCCGCGACAAGCATTACTGGGAGCAGAAGCGCGATCGCATCCGTCTGACGGACCGCAAGGTCGAGGAGTTGGAGCAGAACTATGCCGAGCAGCTGGCGAAGATCCGCGCCGAGCGGCAGGAGATTCTGAAAAAGGCCAAGCAGGAGGCCCGGCAGTTGATCGCCGACGCCAACAAACAGATAGAAAATACGATTAAAACCATCCGCGAGGCGCAGGCCGAGAAGGAGCTGACGCGGCTGGCGCGGCGCGAGCTGGACGACTTCCGCGAGGCGGTCGAGAAGGCCGACGAGGCCGGGAACGAAGCCGCCGTGGCCCGCGAGATCGAGCGTATCGAACGCCGCCGCCGACGGCGCGCCGAGCGCAGGGCGCAGCAGGGCGCGCAGCCGGCAGCCGGGGAGGCCGCTCCGCAGCCCGAAAAGCCGCGCGAAGTGGTCGCCGGGTCGAAAGTCCGCATGGCCGGGCAGGAGATGGTCGGCGTGGTGCAGTCGGTGAAGGGAAAGCGGGCGCAGGTGGCGTTCGGACAGATACTCACGACGGTGGACAAGGGGCTGCTGACGGTGGTCTCGAACAACGAATACCGCGAGGCGACGCGGCCCGTGACGGCCCGTACGGTGCTGTCGGTGGACATCTCGTCGCGCAAACTCAACTTCAAGGATCACATCGACGTGCGCGGCATGCGGGCCGCCGATGCGCTGGACGAGGTGCGCAACTTCATCGACGACGCGCTGATGGTGGGCGTGGGTTCGGTGACGATTCTCCACGGCAAGGGCACGGGAGGCTCAAAGAGGAGATTCGCCGCTACCTGCGCACGGTGCCGGACATCGCCGGCGTCGCCGACGAACATGCCGACCGCGGCGGCGCGGGCATTACGGTCGTCACGTTCGGGAGCGAATGAGCCGTGCGGACGGGAGCCGACGGCGGAGCAAAAAACACGGCCGTACGGTCGGCTCCGGCGGACAGAGAGAGAAACGGAGGAAAGATGAACTATACGTTAAGCGAAATAGCCCGTAGTCTGCGGGGAACCTTCATCGGTGAGAACCGGCGCGTGACGGAAGTGGTGACCGACAGCCGGGAACTGCGGTATGCCGGCGACTATGCCGCTCTTCGTTTGACGAATGTGCGGCGGCAAACGATTCGCACGATTTTGTCGATAAACCATTGGGATTTTATGAAATATCGTTCGCCGCCGTGTGCGCGGCAGGTTTTCGGACTGTCGAAGTCGTCCGACAGCCGCTCGACGACGCGCGACTTCCGGGACCGGTTCGTCGCCATGCGGCGCGTCGTCGTTCGGGCAGATGCGATCGCGCGGCCCTTTTATGGTCGAACGGCTGGCCCGGAGTGCGGTTACGTGGTTGTTGAAAACGCCATTGCGGCCTTGCAGTGTCTGGCGGCCTATCACCGGGCGCAGTTCCGGGGAACGGTGGTTCACCGGTTCGAACGGCAAGACGGTCATCAAGGAGTGGATTGCCGAGGAGCTGCCCGCGGGGATGAAGTGCTACCGTTCGCCCAAGAGCTACAATTCGCAGCTGGGCGTGCCGCTGTCGGTGCTGATGATCGAGGGCGACGAGCAGCTGGCGCTGATCGAGGCGGGGATTTCGAAACCCGGGGAGATGGCGCGGCTGGAGCGCATCATCCGTCCCGACGTGGTGGTTTTCACCTCGATCGGCGACGCGCACCAGGAGAATTTCCTCAACCTGGAGCAGAAATGCGACGAAAAGATGGTTCTGGCCCACCGTGCCGAGACCATCGTTTACCACAGTTATTACGAGCCGCTGGGCCGCATGATCGCCTCGCGCTTCGCGGGGCGGAAGCTCTGCGACGCGGCCTCATGCCCCGAGGTCCCGGAGACGCTGATCGGCAACGAGGCGTCACGCCGCAACGCCCGGATCGTCGAGGCGTTCTGCGCGGCGATGGGCTATCCCGCGCCGTCGTTTACCGAAGCTCCCGAGGTCGCCATGCGTCTCGAAGTCAAGGACGGCATCAACGACTCGGTGCTGATCAACGACGCCTACAACCTCGATCTCAACTCGCTGGCCCTGGCGCTCGACTACCTGCACAACGTGGCGCTGTCGCGCCGCCGGACGCTCGTGCTGTCGGACATCGCGCAGAGCGGGCTGACCGACGACGAACTTTACGGCCGCGTGGCGGGAATGGTCGCGCGGGCAGGCATAGACACGCTCGTCGGCATCGGTCCCAAACTGAAGCGTTACGCCGCGCTGTTCGGCTGCGACAGGGAGTTTTACGCCTCGACCGACGAGTGCATCTCCCGCATCGGCCGCAGGGCCGTGGCCGGGCGTGCCGTCTTGTTGAAAGGCGCGCGGGAGTACCGTTTCGAGAAACTCGCGCATGCGCTGGCGCGCAAGAGCCACACGACGGTGCTGGAGGTCGATCTCGACGCCATGATCCACAACCTAAACTATTTCCGCTCGAAGCTCGACTTTCGGACGTGCGGCTCGTGGCGATGGTCAAGGCGGGTTCGTACGGCGCGGGGGATTTCGAGGTGGCGCAGATGCTCCAGCATCAGGGCGTCGACTACCTCGCCGTGGCGTTCGCCGACGAGGGCGTGCTGCTGCGCGAGCGGGGGATCACGATGCCCGTCGTGGTGCTGAATGCCGACGCCGACAGTTTCGACCAGATGATCGCCAACCGCCTCGAACCCGAGATATACAGTTTCCGGTCGCTCCATGATTTCGCTGCGGCGGTCGAACGTATACGGCGAAAGCGTTATCCGATTCACATCAAGCTCGATACGGGCATGCACCGGCTGGGATTCATGGAGGGGGAGATCGGGCGGTTGTGCGAGGTGCTGCCGACATTGCCCGCCGTGAAGGTGGCGTCGGTCTTTTCGCACCTGAACTGCGCCGACATGCCCGAAGAGGATGCCTACACCCGGGAGCAGATCGCGTGCTACGACCGCATGAGCGCCGCCGTAGCCGCGTCGCTGCCCTATTCCGTCATCCGCCATACGGCCAATTCGGCGGCCATCGAGCGGTTCCCCGAGGCGCGGTTCGACATGTGCCGCCTCGGGCTGGGGCTTTACGGCTTCGGATGGGAGCACAATGCGGCGCTGCGTCCCGTCTCGGCGCTGCGCAACCCGCATCGTGCAGATCAAGCGTCTCCGAAGCGGGCGACGCCGTGGGCTACGGGCGCGCCGGGAAATTGCTGCGGCCGACCGTGACGGCGACCGTGCCGATCGGTTACGCCGACGGGCTGGACCGCCATCTGGGCTGCGGACCTGGTCGATGCGTGTGGCCGGGCCGGCCTGCGCCGATCGTGGGGCGCGTCTGCATGGACAGCTGCATGATCGACATCACGGACATCGACGGGGTCGGCGAGGGTGACGAAGCGACGGTCTTCTCCGCCGAGCCGGGCAACGACCTCGAAACGATGGCCCGGGTGCTCGACACGATACCGAGATTATGAAATACGTCGGTCGTCGGTCGCAACGCCGCGTGAAAAGGCGGGAGCGCATTTATCTCAAATTCAATAGTTATGCCTGCGAACCTAATTAATTATGCATTATGAATGAATTCTGAATTTGGAATTTTATACCTGATTCCCTGTCCGATTTCGGACGAAACGGCGCCGTGGGACGTGCTGCCTGCGGCCAACCGGGCCGTGATGGACTCGCTGGACTACTTCATCGTCGAGAACACCCGTTCGGCGCGGCGTTTCCTGTCGAAAGCGAAGTTGGGAAGGCCGATCGAGGAGTTGGAGTTCAGGGAGCTGAACGAGCATACGGTCGCAGGCCGCGAGGTCGAGGAGCTGGTGGCGCCGATTGCGGCGGGCCGCTCGGCGGGGGTGATCTCCGAGGCGGGAGTGCCGGGCGTGGCGGATCCCGGGGCGCCGGTCGTCGGGGCGTGCCACCGCCGCGGCATCCGCGTCGTGCCGCTCGTCGGCCCGTCGTCGATCATTTTGGCGGTGATGGCCTCGGGACTCAACGGGCAGTCGTTCGCTTTCAACGGCTACCTGCCTGTGAAGCCCGCCGAACGGACCCGGGCCATCCGTTTCTTCGAACGCCGTGCGCTGTCGGAGGGGCAGTCGCAGCTTTTCATCGAAGCTCCGTACCGCAACGTGAAGCTGATGGAGCAGTTGGTGCAGACGCTCGGAGACCAGACGCGCCTGACCGTCGCCGTGGACCTCACGGCTCCGGACGAGCGGATCGAGACCCATACGGCCGGGGAGTGGCGCCGCCGCCAGCTGCCCGAAATGAACAGGCGCCCGGCCATTTTCATCATCGGATAAGCGCCGCCTTGCCGCGAAGCGGCTTTGGGACGGTGGCGCGCAGGCCGGTTCGATGCCCGGCATGCAGGCATTGCCCTTGAAGACCGCCTCTTGGCCGGGTTGGTATGCAATTTGTTCGAATAAGGGGAGGAAAACTGAAAAATCACAAGATATGAAAAAAGAAAAAGTTTATAATGAGGCTGTTAGCGGCGACGAAGGGTTCACCCCCGGCGATGGTTATCCGTCGTGCGACGGGGAGCCTTGTGCCAATGTGTCAGATGAAACCGACGAGGCGACTGACACATTGGCAGACGGTGAACCCGCTGCCGAAGCCGACGCAGCCAAGGCGCTCGAAGAGGCCGTGGCCCAGTGGCAGGACAAGTACGTCCGCCTGCAAGCCGAGTTCGACAACTACCGCAAGCGCACGCTCAAGGAGAAGATGGACTTGGTGCAGACCGGGGGCCGCGACGTGCTGCTGGAGATGCTGCCTGTGCGCGACGATGTGCAGCGCGCCGTGGACGCCATGCAGAAGAGCGACGATCTGGAGGCGCTGCGGGCGGGCGTGACGCTCATTTCACAGAAATTTACCGAGGCGCTCCGCCGCAAGGGCGTGACCGAGATCGAGGTGCTGGACAAGGAGTTCGACGCCGATTTTTCGGAGGCCGTTGCCCGGTTCGCCGCCGGCGACGAGAAGAAGGGCAAGGTCATCGACGTCGTTCAGACGGGTTACATGCTGGGCGAGAAGGTGCTGCGCTTCGCAAAAGTAGTTGTAGGAGAGTAAGACCATGGCAGAAAAAAGGGATTACTACGAAGTGCTGGGCGTTGCGAAGAACGCTAACGCAGACGAAATAAAGAAGGCCTACCGCAAAGCGGCCATCCAGTTCCACCCCGACAAAAACCCCGGGGACAAGGAGGCCGAGGAGAAATTCAAGGAGGCCGCAGAGGCCTACGACGTGCTGTCGAACCCCGACAAGCGCGCCCGTTACGACCAGTTCGGCCATGCCGGAATGAGCGGCGCGGCAGGCGGCGGGGCCGGCGGCTTCGGCGGCTTCGGCGGCGGAGGGTTCTCGATGGAGGACATCTTCTCGCAGTTCGGCGACATTTTCGGCGGCCATTTCGGGGGCGGATTCCGCTCGTCGAACGGCGGCGGGGGACGGCGCGTGAACCGCGGCTCGGACATCCGCGTGCGGGTCCGTCTGACGCTGGCCGAGATCGCCAACGGAGTTACGAAGAAACTCAAGATCAACAAGACCGTCGCCTGCGACAAGTGCGGCGGCTCGGGAGCCAGGGACGCCAATTCCTATTCGACCTGTTCGACCTGCAACGGCACGGGCTATGTGACGCGGGTGGAGAACACCTTCTTCGGCCGGATGCAGACGCAGAGCGTGTGCCCTACGTGCGGTGGTACGGGCAAGGTCATCACCTCCAAGTGCGACAAGTGCGGCGGCGAAGGCGTCGTGCGCGGCGAGGAGGTCGTCGAGATACGCATTCCGGCCGGCGTGGGCGAGGGCATGGTCCTCACCGTCACGGGCAAGGCAACGCCGCGCGTCAGGGCGGCGTGAACGGCGACCTGCAGGTAGTGATCGACGAGGAGCGCAACCCCGAACTGGTACGTGACGGCAACGATCTGATCCACAACCTGAACATCACCGTGACGACGGCCCTGTTGGGCGGTACGGTCGAGATTCCTACGGTGGACGGGCGCGCCTGAAGATCAAGATCGACCCGGTACGCATGCCGGCAAGGTGCTGCGCCTGGGCGGCAAGGGACTGCCCGACGTGAACGGCTACGGGACGGGCGACGAACTGGTGGTAGTGGACATCACCGTTCCGGCCAAACTCTCGGCCGAGGAGCGAAAACTCGTCGAGCAGTTGGCCGCGCAGCCCTCTTTCCAGAAGGCGGAGTCGGTCAAGAACCAGAATATTTTCGAACGGATGAAAAGCTTCTTCAGTAATAATCCGGGATGAATTATTAATCGTTCGTACATTGATTCCGGCTTGTAATTGGCGGCGGAATGCCGCGTTTGCAAATTCCGCGTTAAACCCCGCCTGAGGCGGGGGCTTGTCGCAATGCAACCACAATAAAGAGAGTCATGCAATAAAATTGCGAAGATATTCGTATCTTTACAAAAAATAGAACGACCATGTTAGGCTTTACCCCTTTCAAACGGCACCCGAACAAATTCAATTACATCCCGCGTTATTACGACCCCGAGAAGGAGGCCCGTGAACAGCGCAGCCGCGTTCGAAGGCGAGCGTTTCGAGGATGCCGACCGCGAATACCAGCCCGGACAGTACATCCGCACCCAGCGCGAAGCCCGGGATGCGCGGCGTTCGAACGAGGAGGAGCGGGGGCGTATCCGTGTGCTGAAGATGGCCGCGGGGGCCGTGCTGGTGGCTGTCCCATCTACCTGCGGTTGAATCGGCCGGTGCCGCCTCGCGGACCGCACCCGCGACCGAAACGCAGACAGGTCGGGGAGGAGGAGTTCAATCCCTATGCGCCTATTAGGGTCGTTCCCAACGATTACGAGGAGTAAATGGCAGACAAGATCAGATTATTACCCGAGGTCGTAGCCAACCAGATCGCCGCGGGCGAGGTGGTCAACCGGCCGCCTCGGTGGTGAAGGAGATGATGGAGAATGCGATCGACGCCGGGGCGACTTCGGTGAAGGTCAACTTCCGCGACGGCGGCAAGGACCTGATCCAAATCGTCGACGACGGCTGTGGCATGTCGCCCATCGACGCGCGCATGGCCTTCGACCGCCACGCCACGAGCAAGATCGGGGCCGTGGAGGATATTTACGCCCTGCACACGTTCGGATTCCGCGGCGAGGCCCTCGCTTCGATCGCGGCCGTGGCGCAGGTCGAACTGCGCACGCGGCAGGCGGGCGACGAGGTGGGTACGCAGACCGAGATCAACGGCGGGCAGTTCGCGGCGCAGAACCCGGTGATGTGTCCCGTGGGTTCGCAGTTCTTCGTGCGCAACCTTTTCTACAACGTCCCGGCGCGCCGCCGTTTTCTGGACAAGAGCACCACCTCGGCGTCGCAGATCAAGGCCGAGTTCCAGCGCATCGCGCTCTGTAACCCGCAGATCGCCTTCGAACTCTACGCCAACGACGCTCCGGTCTATACGTTGCAGGCCGGATCGCTGGCGGGACGCATCGTCGACGTGGTGGGGAACGGATCGACGTCAACGTGCACCCGCAGAAAACCGAGGTCAAGTTCGCCGACGAGGAGGCCGTGTGGGAGATCATCCACGCCGCCGTGCGCAACACGCTGGGCAAGACCGGCGCCGTGCCGATGATGGATTTCACGGCCGAGGGGCGCATCGAGATTCCCGTGGCGCGGCAGGGCGCCGTCTACGACGAACCGGCGGCGATGGTCAACGAACATTACAATCCCTTTGCCGAGGGGTATGTCGCCGAAGGGGCCGATGAGCAGTGCGGGGATGTCGAGGAGTTCCCCGGCGAGGATTTCACGGAGTTTCCGGGGCCGACACCCCGCGGCGGCCGTCCGGCCGCAGGAGGGGATGTCGGGGCGTCGCGCAGAGGTGCGGCGCCGCACCCTGCGTTCGATCCGGTGGGGGAATATCTCCTTTCCGATCGGGAGGGTGGGTACGACGAGGTGCCCTCGTCGGCGGTCGCGCCGGACGATGCGGCCGTCCCGTTCGCGGGAATGGCCGACGTGCCGTCGTCGCTGGGCGGCGGAGCGGTCGTCGCGGAGGACGACGCGCAGCGGAGCGTGCTGGAATACGTCTCTTCGGAGGATGCGGCCGTACAACAGCGGTTGATCGAGACGCCTGCGGCGGAGTTCCGCGGCGTGACGCCGGTGGCGCCCGGATACGTCGTGGCGATGCTGGGCGGTGTGCTCGTGGTCGTCGATTTGAAGCGGGCGCAGGAGCGGCTGCTTTACGAATACTATCTGTTGATGCTCACCAACGGCTCGGCCGTGAGCGAGCAGTTGCTGTTCCCCGAACGGCTGGTGCTATCGCACGACGAATACGAGTTGCTCGGCCAGTATGCCGCCGAGTTCGCCGCCGTCGGATTCGACATCGAACGCGTGGGCGACGGGGCGATAGACGTGAAGGGGACGCCGGCCGACATGCCGTCGGATACGATCGACGAGCTGATTTACCAGCTGTTGCAGACCTTTGCGCACGTATCGGCGGCCGACCTGCGCAGACAGCGGATCGCCGCCGAACTGGCCCGCAGCGGGGCGCGTCCCATGGGGAGCTGTACTTCGCAGGAGGAGGCCGAGCGGCTGCTCGGACGATTGCAGGAGGCGGGCGGCCGCTGTTTCTCGCCTGCGGGGAAGCCGATTCTGGCCGAAATCACGCTTGACGAGTTGCGTGCGAAACTTCGGTAGAATATGCGCCGTTTGCGGGAAAAACGCTACCTTTGTGAATGAATAGGCGACGTCGGAGGATGTGTCCGATGTCCGTAAAACAACGAAAGACAATGAACAGCAGTTATTTCTCGACGCCTCCGGTGGTGAAGAATTTGATAATCATCAACTGCCTCGCGTTTCTGGGAGTCTGGCTCATCCCCTCGCTCAATCAGTTTATGGGACAGTACGGCGTGCTCTACTGGTTCGGGAGCCCCTATTACCACTCCTACCAGTTCGTCACCTACATGTTCCTGCATGCCAGCGTCGAACATATCTTCTTCAACATGTTCGCATTGTGGATGTTCGGGCGTACGCTCGAATACGAACTCGGCTCGCAGCGTTTCCTGACCTTCTACATGGTCTGCGGCGTGGGGGCCGCGCTGGTGCAGATGGGAGTGGCGGGGCTGACGGGCGAGTTCGGCATTCAGTTGCTGGGAGCATCGGGTGCCGTAATGGGATTGCTGTTGGCTTTCGGTGTGCTGTGGCCCAATTCGATCATCATGCTGCTGATTCCGCCTATTCCGATGAAGGCCAAGTGGTTCGTCATCATCTATGCGGCGATCGAACTGTTGTTGGGATGGACCGGACGCGATCCCGGAGTTGCGCATTTCGCCCATATCGGCGGTATGCTGTGGGGACTGGGACTGCTCTATTACTGGCGCCGCAAGGGAATCATCCGTTTCTGATTCGGAGCCATGGAGCGCTGGGTATACGATTCCGACAGCGGCCGTCCCGGCCGGCGGCGCGGCCGCAGCTCTTCGTCTGGCTGCTCGACGCGGCATTCGCAGTGGTGACGGCGCTGGTGGCGCTGCTGTTGCTCTTCATGTATCTGGCGCCCTATGTTTCGCCCGATGCGTCGTGGGTCTTTTCCGTGCTGGGGCTCGTCGCGCCGGTGATCTATGTATCGGGGCTCGTGCTCTTCCTCTATTGGGTGATCCGCTGGCGGTGGGGCTATGCCTCGCCGATGCTCGTGCTGCTGCTCCTGGGGGTGCCAAAATATCGCTTTATTATAAGATCGATACGCTGCGCCACTATGGTGAACCGGTCTACGACCGCTCGGCGTTGAAGGTCATGGCCTACAACGTGCGGATGTTCTACGGCGACGACGGCAGGAGCACGGTCGATTCGCTGGCAGCGTTCGTGAACCGATACGATCCCGATATTCTCTGTATCGAAGAGTTCAGCGACCTGGCACGCGGTGCGACGATGCGTTTCGATTCGCTGATCGCTCCGGGATACCGTCGGGCGGTCTATTCGCGCGACGGCGAGGGGACGGCCGGCGTCGCGCTTGCCGTCTATTCGAAACTGCGTATCCTCGCTTCGGGCGCCGTCGACTGTGTCAACGATGTCGATACGACCCGTGCGACGGCCGTCTGGGCCGATCTGCGCCTCGACCGCGATACGGTGCGTGTCTTCTGCAACCACCTGCGTTCGACCCATATCAAATCTTCCGACAGCGACTACCTGATGAACTACCGTTTTCTGACCGATACGGCCAGCCACGAGAAACTGCACAGCATCCTGAGCCGTCTGCGTTACAACAGCATCTCGCGTTCGCATCAGGTCGACTCGCTGTCGCAGCTGATCGCGGCCACACCCCACGCACGTATCGTGTGCGGCGATTTCAACGATACGCCCCTGTCCTACACCTACCGCCTCATGTCGCGCGGATTGCAGGATGCTTTCCGCGAGAAGGGACGGGATTCTCGCATACCTATCGGGGATTCTACAATACGTTCCGCATCGACTACGTGCTGGTTTCCGACGATTTCGAGGTGCTTTCGTACGAGGTGCCGTCCGTCGAGTTTTCGGATCACCACCCCGTTTTCGTCCGGCTCAAATACAATTCGCAACGACAATGATACTGGATTCGCTCGAAAACCGTGCGCGTTACTACGCACTCAATCCCCGCCTCGAAAAGGCGTTCGACTACCTGCTCTCCACCGATCTCGGCGCGTTGCCGGCGGGCCGGCACGCGATCGACGGCGACGATGTCTTCATCAACGTGATGGACGTCGATCTGAAACGACCGGCCGACGCCAAGCTGGAAATTCATGACCGTTACCTCGACATTCAGGTGCTCGTAAGGGGGCGAACGCGAGGCCTTCGGGTGGAGCCAGCGCGACCGTGTGACCCGTCCGCTCGGCGCGTTCGACGCAGAAGGACATCCGGTTTTACGACGACGTGCCGCAGACCTACTACGAGGTGACGCCCGGCCAGTTCACGCTGCTTTTCCCCGAGGACGGGCACGCCCCGATGGTGGGCGAGGGACGATCCGCAAGGTGATCGTCAAGGTCGAGGTGTTGTAGATGCGGATATGGGGCTGCCGCTGTCCGTCGCCCTCCCCGGCGTCGAACGAGAAGTGTTCGGCCGCCATCGACTGCCGCTCCTGTCCGCCGAAGCGGTTTTCGTCGGTCGAGAGCACCGGGACGTACTTGCCCGGGGCCTGCAGATGCCAGTTGAAGACGAACAGCAGGTCGCCGTGCGAGAAGGCCATCGTCTTGTTGCGCTCGTCCATCAGCAGATTCCACGGGTAACCGTCGGCAAGAACCTTGTATTTTTTCACCAGCCGGATCATCGCACGGTCGAAATCGCCCAGCCACGCATAGCGCAGGAATCCGTTTTTTGCGAGCGACCACTGCCGGCGGGCGTGAGCGTAGCTCCAGCCGTTGCCTTCGCGCGGGAAGTCGATCCACTCGGGATGCCCGAATTCGTTGCCCATGAAGTTGAGGTAGGCCTGACCGCCCGTGGAGATGGTCATCAGGCGGATCATCTTGTGCAGGGCCATGCCGCGGTCGATGACGATGTTCTCCGAAGCGCGGTCCATGTGGAAATACATCTCCTTGTCCATCAGCCGAAAGGCGATGGTCTTGTCGCCGACGAGCGCCTGGTCGTGCGACTCGGCGTAGGCCACGGTCTTGACGCCGGGCAGGCGGTCGGTCATCACCGACCACATCTCGCGGATATCCCACTGTTCGTCGGGTACCTCTTTCATCTGCTTGATCCAGTAGTCGGGGATCGCCATGCCGAGGCGGTAGTCGAATCCGATGCCGCCGTCGGCGATCGGGATGCACATCCCCGGCATGCCGCTCACGTCCTCGGCGATGGTCACGGCCGAAGGCCGGAAATCGTGCGCGAGGCGGTTGGCCAGGGTGAGGTAGGTGAGAGCGTCCCCGTTGACCCCCTCGTCGAAGAAACGGTCGCGCGAATCGAACGTGACGTAGCCGTGGTGGCGGTAGATCATCGACGTCACGCCGTCGAAGCGGTAGCCGTCGAAATGGAACTCGTCGAGCCAGTATTTGACGTTCGACAGCAGGAAGTGCTGCACCTCCTCCTTGCCGTAGTCGAAGAGTTTCGAATCCCAGTACTGCTGGTAGCCCGCGTCGCCCGGCGGCGAGTAGAGATGGTCGGTGCCGTCGAGGGAGTTGATCCCCTCGTTGAGGTTCTTGACGTAGTGGGCGTGCACGAGGTCCATGATCACCGCCAGCCCCAGTTCATGGGCGCGGCGGATCAGCTCCTTCAGCTCCTCGGGCGTGCCGCAGCGCGACGAGGGGGCGAAGAAACTCGACACGTGGTAACCGAACGACCCGTAGTAGGGGTGCTCGGCCACGGCCATCAGCTGCACGGCGTTGTAGCCGTCCTTTTTGATGATCGGGAGTATCTTTTCGGTGAATTCGCGGTAGGTGCCCACGCCCTCGCGCTCCTGGGCCATGCCCACATGGGCTTCGTAGATCAGCAGACTGCCGATCTTCGAGGCGTCGAACGCGTCGCCCCGCCAGTCGAACGTTTCCGCGGGGTTCCAGAACTGCGCCGTGTAGTTTTTGGTCTCGTCGTCCTGCACGACGCGCCGGGCGTAGGCCGGAATGCGGTCCAGCCAGCCGTTGTCGCCGTGGACGTGGATCTTGTAGAGCGAGCCGTGCCGCAGCCGGTCGCGGTACATCGCCGCGGGGAAAAAGACGCTCCAGACCCCCGCGGCATCCTTGTGCATGCGGATTTCGGTGCGCTGCCAGTTGTTGAAGTCGCCGAAGACGTAGACGTCGTGCGCCCCCGGCAGCCACTCGCGCAGCCACCAGCCGTCCAGCACGTCGTCCCACTGCCAGCCGAAATAGCGGTAGCCGTTGGCGTAGTCGACGATACCAGATCCGGTAGTGACAGCGGCGCAGGTTGCCCTTCTCGTAGAAAAGCGATCGAATTGCTGGATCGCCTTGTCGCGAAAGCGATGATGGTGATTGGAATAACACATAATGTGAAAAATTAATGATTTTACGGCATATGCCGCAGGTAAGTTAGGCATCGGTTTGGAACTCGATTCCGGATTGGAGGGCGATAGTGCCGGATAAATGGTCGATTCGGCTGGAAACGGTCGAAAGGTGCGGCGTCCGAAACCTGCGTGTCCGTCCGGATCGAATCCGAACGAGCCGGTCTCCCGCTCCGGATCCGTCGGATTCCGACAGGATTCCGTTCGTACGGGCGACCTTCCGGAAGATCGCCGACGAACGGAATCGGGTAGGCCGCCGTCCTGCCCTGCGGGGTCGCATCCCGTTCGTAACAAGGGCGGCATGGTGAATCCGGTCGTGCTTTTTTCGCCTGCGGAGGTCTCTTTTTCTGAATTTTTTGCTATATTTGTCGGCAATGAAAATTCCGCACGAGATTCAAATAACCAAAAATAATCCGCTCTATGTTTAAAGGACAACCCAAAGGGCTGTACGCGCTGGCGCTCGCCAATACCGGCGAGCGGTTCGGCTACTACACCATGCTGGCCGTCTTCGCGCTCTTCCTGCGTGCCAACTTCGGTTTGGAGGCCGGTGTGGCGGGAGCCATTTACAGTACGTTCCTCGGCCTCGTCTATTTCATGCCGCTCGTCGGCGGTGTTCTGGCCGACAAGTTCGGCTACGGAAAGATGGTGACCATCGGTATTACCGTGATGTTTGCCGGCTATCTGTTGCTCTCGCTTCCGCTTGGCAGCGACACGCTGGCGATGATCGGCATGTTGGCAGCCTTGATTTTCATCAGTGTCGGCACAGGGCTTTTCAAGGGCAACCTGCAAGTGATGGTCGGCAATCTCTACGACGATCCGAAGTATGCCTCGAAGCGCGACGAGGCTTTTTTCGATCTTCTACATGGCCATCAACGTGGGGGCCCTCTTCGCTCCGACGGCCGCCGTCGAGATCAAGGAGTGGGCTGAGACGAGCCTCGGGTTCTCGTCGAACGACGCCTACCACTTCTCGTTCGCCGTGGCGTGCGTGGCGCTTATCATCTCAATGGGGATTTATTACACCTTCCGCTCCTCCTTCCGCCACATCGAGGGCGGCAAGAGCAAGAGCGGCGAGAAGGCCGTGGCGGAGAAAAAACTTTCGGCTGGCGAGATGCGCCAGCGTATCATCGCCCTCTGCCTCGTTTTCGCCGTGGTGATTTTCTTCTGGATGGCTTTCCACCAGAATGGGCTGACACTGACCTACTTCGCCAATGAGTTCAACGAAAAGAGCTCGGAGGGTTTCCAGAGCATGTTTTTCAGCGTGTGGAACCTCGTGCTGATCATCATCGGGGTCTACGCTCTCTTCTCGCTCTTTCAGTCCGAGACGACCCGAGGCCGCGTCGTTGCCGGCAGCATCGTGGCGGGCGTGGTGGCTGTCCTCTATTATAAATATCTGAATCTGAACGGGCCTGTTGCCGTTTCGGCCCCGATCTTCCAGCAGTTCAATCCTTTCTATGTCGTAGCGCTCACGCCGGTTTCGATAGCTATCTTCTCGGCACTGGCCCGCAGGGGCAAGGAACCTTCGGCGCCGCGTAAGATCGCCTACGGGATGCTGGTGGCTTCGGCGGGGTTCGCCATCATGGCCGTCGGTTCGCTCGGATTGCTCACGCCCGATGCGCAGGAAGCGGCTGTGGAGGCTGGCGAGCAAGTGCCGCTCGTCTCGTCGAACTGGCTCATCTCGACCTATCTCGTGTTGACTTTCGCCGAACTGTTGCTTTCACCGATGGGTATTTCGTTCGTCTCGAAAGTGGCGCCTCCCCAATATAAGGGGATGATGATGGGTGGCTGGTTCGGTGCTACGGCCATCGGCAATCTGCTCGTAGCCGTCGGCGGGTTCCTTTGGGGCGGAATTCCTCTGTGGGCCGTCTGGACGGTATTCATCGTCCTCTGTCTCCTCTCTGCGGTCTTTATGTTCTCGATGATGAAGAAACTCGAGAGCGTCACGACAGACGCATAGGACTCCGTGCGGTACACGCGATATATCCGTGAAAACGGCAGACCTTCGGGTCTGCTGTTTTTGTTGCAGGCGGTCGTCGCCCTTTCTTGTGCGCGTGCGGGCGACGGTCTGGCTGTGCAGGGGAGGCGGTACAGGGTGGAACGGGCTGAGGATGTGCGGACTGACGTTCGTAACCGGCCGAAAATCTGAACAATCCCGGAAATCCGGTCTTTTTTGCTTTTTCGAGGAAGGCGGTGACGGTTCTGCGATTTTTCTCTATATTTGTACATGGCGGGAATGAATCCCGACGGTTCCGGGCCGCGGCGGAGGGCGGCGGCCGGACGGCAACGGTTGAAAACAAATCCTCTTGTGCGATGAAATGGTGGCTCAAATGTATGCGTAACTACGTCAATTTCCGCGGGCGCGCCCGCCGGCGGGAGTTCTGGATGTTTACGCTGTTCAACACGCTCGTCTATCTGTTGCTTCTGGCGGTCGGTCTCGTCCTGCTCGGAGCGGTGATCTATAAGAGCGTTGCCGAAGGCGGGGATGCGGCGGAGCATGCGACGGCCTATACGTTGGCTGTCGCCGGGTTGCTCCTGCTCGTGTACGGCTGGATGCTCGCCACCTTCCTGCCCGGGTTGGCCGTGCGGGTGCGTCGGCTGCACGACATCGGGCTGAGCGGCAAATGGCTGCTGGGCTACTATGCGCTTTATTGGGTCTGCTTTTATTGGATGTCGACATCGTATATGCAATTTGCCGAGGACGGTGCTTTGGAAGGTCTGTCTGGACAGCAGTCGGCTGCGGCGATCTGGATCGTAGTGCGGCCGATGCTGCTGGCATTGGCGCTGTTGTCGGCGGCGGGTATCGCGGCGATGTGCATCGGTTCCGAGAAAGGGGAGAATCGGTATGGCGCCGATCCCACGGCGGAGATTCCGGCGGCGGACGCAGGGGATGCGGAGTGTGTTACGGATCGTTTAACTTAAAATCGATAGCTTATGAAATGGTGGTTGACTTGTATTAGGAAGTATGTGACTTTCGAGGGCCGTGCGCGCCGCAAGGAGTACTGGATGTTCACGTTGTTCAATGTGGTTTTCGTGGTCGTGACGATGCTGCTCGATATTCTGCTTTTCGGGGCGACTCCCGACAATCCGACGTCGCCGCGCTATCTGACGACGCTTTTACGGGCTCTTCGTTTTTCTGCCGACATTGACAGTGGTGGTACGCCGTCTGCACGATATCGGTCGCAGCGGCTGGTGGCTGGCCGGCTACTACGGCGTGGCGTTCGTCTGTACGATCCTGATGATGATCGGCAGCGTGCTGATGCTGGGCGGAAAGGGCAGCGGAATGGCGTTGACGGGGGTCGGATTCGCAGTGCTGATGATCACTGCCGTCTGGATGATCGTCTGGATGTGTTTCGATTCGCAGGCGGGCGAGAACAAGTACGGCCCCAACCCCAAGCAGATCGCCGCTCCGGTCGAATCCGCGGCGCCTGCCGCCGCTGCCGAGCCGTCGGAGCCGGAGACTCCGAAAGCGGAGTAACCGGATTCCGTCGGCGGATTTGCGTCGTTCCCGCGCGGAACGACGCTCTTTTTTTCTACTTTTGCGGAGATGAATGTGAATGAAGAGTTGATCCGGTATGTCGAACGCGAGATTCTGCCTCGTTACGATGCGTTCGATCGGGCGCACCGGCGCGACCATGCGCTGACGGTGATCGCTGCGAGCCTGCGTTTGGCTCGATATTACGAGGTGAATCCCGATATGGTCTATGCCGTGGCGGCCTACCACGATACGGGGCTGCGGGAGGGGCGCGGGCGGCACCACGAGGCGTCGGCGCGCATCGTGCGCGGGGATCGGAACCTGCGGCGCTGGTTCACGGAGGCGGAGGTGGCGACGATCGCCGAGGCGGCGGAGGATCACCGCGCGTCGTCGGGACGTCCGCCCCGAACGATCTATGGCCGTATCGTGGCCGAAGCCGATCGGGTGATCGACTGTGAAACGACATTGCGGCGGACGGTGCAGTACGGGTTGGAACACGCTCCCGAACTCGATCGGGAGGGGCAGTTCGCCCGTTTTGCCGAACATCTGCGGACGAAGTACGGCGAAGGCGGGTATTTGCGTCTGTGGCTGCCCGAATCGGAAAACGCCTCCCGTCTGGACGAGTTGCGTGCCGTTATCCGCGACGACCGGCAGTTGCGTGTGCGGTTCGACGAACTCTACGACGACGAACTTCGCCGCGAGGCGTGACCACTGCCGTTTCCCGATTTTTCATACTCCTTTTTTGCGGTATATCGTCGTTCCGGATGACGCTTCACTGCCCGCCGGAGCCTGTGTCTGTATACGGGGCGGAATAACGGAGACAGGGTTGGGCGGGGATGAATTGCCTGATGGAATTCTTTCGTTCGGGGTCGTGTCTTTTCAGAAGCTCCTTTTAGGCGGCTGGACGTGGTATGAAGAGCGAGTTGTCGCAGATATAATATCTGATAGTGCGACGTGAAAATATGGTTTTGATCTTTTTTAAATATCTGAAATATAGCATATTGATCCTGAAATAAGCCGAATCGGAGAGTTCTTCCGGAAAATTCATCGCAAAAAAATAGAAAACTATTTTTGTTTTTTAGTTTTCTTGTCTACCTTTGCTGCCGTACCAGTGAGGAGATGAGTATGCAACGTGAGACCATTATTCAATTGGCGGCCGAAATGTTTGTAGGACAAGGCATCAAGGCGGTGCGGATGGACGATATCGCCCGTCATATAGGCGTCTCGAAACGGACGATTTACGAACAGTTCGGCGACAAGGAGGAGTTGCTCTACCAGTGTCTGAGCTATTATGTGCGCGAGCAGGACCGGCGGCACGCCGAGTTGGAGTGCACAGGCGAAGAACGTGCTCGAAGCGATGCTGCTGGTCTTCGGCGACGTAATGGATAAGGCGGAGATAAGCCACCGGCTGCAAAGCAACCTGCGGCGCTTCTATCCCAAAGTCTACGAGCGGCTCGTCGCCGAACGCCGCAACCGGGACGGGTTGGAGCAGTTCAAGATCGCACTGTCGCGCGGCGTGGAAGAAGGCTATTTCAGGGAATCGTCAACTTCGATCTGGTCATTACGCTGCTGCGTTATTCGGTCGAGGGGTTGATCGTGCGCAAGGACGTGTTGCTGTCGCACAACATGTCGACGAACGAGGCGCTGGTGTTTCTGGTCGTGAATTTCCTGCGGGGTATTTCGACCGAAAAGGGGATGCGCCTGATCGACGATTTCCTCGAAAAACAGAACGGAAAGAAATAACTTACAGATGAGAAGAACGGGTATGAAGCGATTGATTTTAGCACTGACTTTCGGTGCGTTTGCAGCGGGAAGCGCCTCGGCGCAGCTCCGGTTGACGCTGGACGACGCGATCCAGATGGCCCTCAGCGAGAACCCCACGATCAAGGTGGCCGATCTCGACGTGGAGCGCTACGATTACGTGAAGAAGGAGACGCGCGGCAATCTGCTGCCGTCGCTGTCGGCGAGCGGGGAGTACACCCGCGCGATCGAAAAGTCGACGATGCGCGGCGGTATCTCGTTCGGCGCCGACAATACCTTTACCGGTACGGCCAGCCTCTCGGTGCCGCTCTTCGCGCCGGCAGTCTATCGGACGTTGAAGCTGAACCGCACGCAGATCGCATCGGCCGTCGAGGCGGCGCGGTCGTCGCGCATTACGCTGGTGGCCGAGGTGAAAAAGGCCTTCTACAACATCCTGCTGGCCGAACAGTCGCTGGCGACGCTCGAAGAGTCGCGTGCGACGATCCAGCGCACGGTGGACGATACGAAGGTGAAGTTCGAACAGGGCGTGGCCTCGGAGTACGACTACCTGACGGCGCAGGTGGAGCTGAGCAATCTGCTTCCGACCATTACGCAGACGAAGAATTCGATTCGGGTGGCCATGCTGCAACTCAAAATGTACCTGTCGGTTCCCGAGGCGTTGTCGATCGAGCTGGTCGGCAACCTTGACGAGATGAAAGACGTCGTTCTCGCGGGCGGCGAAACGCTCTCGACCGACGTGTCGCGGAACAGCGATCTGCGCGCATTGGATATTCAGGCCGAAATGCTCCGCTACCAGTTGAAAACGACCAATGCCGCCCGTATCCCGACCGTCGCGGCGTTCGGTTCGGCGACCATTACCGGTAACGACATGGAGGATTTCCGCAAAATGGTGAGCGGGGGTGCCGAAGCGGGTACGGGCGAGGCCGTGGCCGATCTGAACAGCAGCAAGTATTTCTGGACGCATCCGATTTCGGTCGGTGTCCAGATCTCGATTCCGATCTTTTCAGGGTTGAAGAACAGCTATAAGTCCCGTCAGGTGAAGAATCAGATCGAGCAGCTCGATTTGCAGCGCGACTATGCGCAGCGCCAGACGACGGTCGCCGTGGAGTCGGCGATCAACAACCTGCTGACGGCGCGCGAGACGATGCTGGCGCAGGCGCGGACGATGGCACAGGCCGACAAAGCCTACCACATCTCCGACACGCGGTTCCGTGCGGGCGCAGGCACGATTCTCGAACTCAATTCGGCGCAGCTCAACCGTACGCAGGCGCATTTGAATTATTCGCAGGCGATCTACGATTACCTCTCGGCCAAGGCCGACTACGATCGGATCGTCGGCAGGGAGGTAGGCGGAAACACGGTTCGAAAGTTGAAAATAAGAATATAACGGATAGAGAAGTATGAAAAGAGGTTTGGTGATGTTGGTTGCGGCGGCTATGGCTGCATCCTGCACGGGCAAGAAACAGGCCGAATCGACGGCCTCCGACGAGAAAGTGTTGACGAAGACGGTGCCCGCCGCGCTTCGGGTGATCGAACAGAACGAGGTCTATACCTCCGAGATCGAGCCTTACAAGGAGAACGACATCACTCCTGCGGCTTCGGGCGTGCACATCGACAGGATTCTGGTCGACGTGGGTTCGCGCGTGAAGGCGGGGCAGCTGCTCGTGACGCTCGATCCGACGCAGTACAACCAGCAGCGGTTGCAGTACCAGACTGCGCTCGACGACTACAACCGGCTGGTTCCGGTCTATGAGGCCGGCGGCATCTCGGCGCAGCAGCTCGAACAGACCAAGGCTGCGCTCGACGTGCAGAAGGAGGTGCTCGCCAACCTGAAGAAGAACATCGAGATGCGTTCGCCCATTGCGGGCGTCGTGACGGCCCGCAACTACGAAGCGGGCGACCTGTTCGCGGGGAGCCGATGCTGCACATCATGCAGATCAATCCGCTGAAGATCATCGCCAACATTCGGAGCAGTACTTCCCCGCCGTGAAGCTGGGCATGCCTGTGAAGCTCCGCACCGACATCTTCCCCGGCGAGGTGTTCGCGGGCAAGGTGTCGCTGATCTATCCGGCGCTCGACCCCACGACCCGCACCTTCAAGGTCGAGGTCAAGGTCCCCAACGCCAAACGCACGCTGCGCCCGGGCATGTACGCCCGAACGACCTTCGACATGGGCAGCAAGGAGGGCGTGATGGTTCCCGACGTGGCCGTGCAGAAGCAGGTCGGCTCGGCCGAGCGTTATCTCTACGTCATCGTCGGCGACTCGGTTGCCGAGCGTCGCTCGGTCAAGGTGGGACGCCAGGTCGGCGACCGCGTGGACATCCTCTCGGGGATCGAAGCGGGCGAGCCGGTGGCCGTCACGGCGTTGTCGAAACTTTTCGACGGGGCCAAAGTGGATATTAAAAAAGACTAAAACAGCCCCTTTCCAATGAAAATTTACGAAAGCGCGGTCCGCAAACCGATCTCAACGATCCTGCTGTTCGTCGGCGTGATGGTCTTCGGACTCTTCTCGCTGATGAACCTGGCCGTAGACCAGTATCCCGAGATCGAGATACCCCAGATCTCGGTGATCACGATGTATCCGGGCGCCAACGCCGCCGACATCGAGACCAACATCACCCGTGTGCTGGAGGACAACCTCAACACGGTGGAGAACCTCAAGAAACTGACCTCCAAGTCGCAGGACAACGTCTCGATGATCACCGTCGAGTTCGAATACGGCTCCGACCTGAACGAAGGGGCCAACGAAATCCGCGACGTGGTGTCGCGCGTGCAGTCGCAGCTGCCCGACGACGTGGATTACCCGACGATATTCAAGTTCTCGTCGTCGATGATCCCCGTCATGATGCTTGCCGTCACGGCCGATGAGAGCTATCCGGCGCTGAACAAGATTCTCGACGACAAGCTGGTCAACGACCTCAACCGCATCAACGGCGTGGGCGCCGTGTCGATCATCGGCGCACCCGAACGCGAGGTGCAGGTCAACGTCGACCCCGCCAAACTGGAGGCCTACAACCTCACGGTCGAGCAGCTGGGGCAGATCATCGCCGCCGAGAACGTCAACATCCCCAGCGGCACGATCGACGTGGGCAACAACACCTTCAACATCAAGGCCGACGGCGAGTTCAAACTCTCGGACGAGATGCGCAAGGTCGTGGTGTCGAACGCCGGGGGCCGCACGGTGAGACTTTCGGACGTGGCCCAGATCCGCGATACGCTCGAAAAAGCCACGATGGACGAACGCGTCAACGGCCAGCGGGGCGTGCGCGTGATGTTCCAGAAACAGTCGGGCGCCAACACCGTGAATATCGTCCACGAAATCCAGTCGCGCCTGCCGGAGATTCAGAAAACCCTCCCGAAGGATGTCAAGATGGAGCTGATTTTCGAAGGCTCGCAGGAGATCACCGACGCCATCGGGTCGCTCTCGGAAACCATTCTCTACGCCTTCATCTTCGTCGTGCTGGTGGTGATGGCCTTCCTCGGACGCTGGCGGGCGACGTGATCATCTGTATGACGATTCCCGTCTCGCTGATCTGTTCGTTCATCTACCTCTATCGCCGTCGGCTCGACGCTCAACATCATCTCGCTCTCGTCGCTCTCCATCGCCATCGGTATGGTGGTCGACGACGCCATCGTGGTGCTGGAAAATTACGACGCATATCGAACGCGGTTCGCAGCCGAAGGAGGCCGCGATCTACGCCACCAACGAGGTGTGGCTGTCGGTCATCGCCACGACATTGGTGGTCGTGGCCGTGTTCCTGCCGCTGACGTTGGTGTCGGGCCTTTCGGGCATCATGTTCCGCGAGTTGGGCTGGATCGTGTCGATCGTGGTGAGCGTTTCGACTACGGCGGCCATTTCGCTGACCCCGATGTTGTCGGCTTACCTCTTGCACAAGGAGGGCGGCGAACACGACTACAAGGGTCTCGGCATCGTCTACAAGCCGATCGATCGGGCGCTCACGTGGCTCGATGACGCCTACGCCCGTTGCTGGACTACGGGTGTAACCACCGTCCGGACGCTGGGGGCGGTGCTGTCGTCGTCTTCTGCGCCTCGTTGCTGCTGTTGTCGCGGGTGCCGTTCGAGTTCTTCCCGCCTGCGGACAACGGGCGTATTGCGGCTACGGTGCGTCTGCAACAGAACGTGAGCGTGGAGTATACGGCGCGGATCGCCCGCGAGATCGACAGCGTCATCCGGACGAAGTATCCCGAAGATGCTCCTGATTTCGGCTTCGCCCGGCGCAAGTTCGGCGACGACGCCTTCGCGGCGATGCAGACCACCGGGTCGCACATCATCAACTACAACGTGCGCCTGCCGGCGTTCGGAGGAGCGCGATCGGTCGATCTACGATCTCCGACCTGCTGCGCGATGATCTCGACCGGATTCCCGAAATCGACCAGCTACAGGTCACGCCGGGCGGCAATCAGGGCTCGATGAGCGGTTCGTCCTACGTTCAGGTCAAAGTCTACGGACATGATATAAACCAGACCAACGACGTGGCCAACGATCTGAAATCCAAACTTTCGCAGAATACCCGGTCTGCGCGATGCGCAGCTCTCGCGCGACGACCTGCGTCCCGAGTACAACGTGGTCTTCGACCGCGACAAGCTGGCCTACTACGGCATGAGCAGCGCGACGGCCTCGCAGGCGGTGCGTAACCGCATCAACGGCCTCGTGGCCTCGAAATACCGCGAGGACGGCGACGAGTACGACATCATCGTGCGTTATGCCGAGCCGTTCCGCAACCGCATCGAGGATGTCGAGAACATCACGCTCTACAACGCGCAGGGCCGCCCCGTGAAGCTCAAGGAGGTGGCGAACCGTGAGTCGAAGAGTACGCCGCGCCGATGATCGAGCGCGAGAACCGTCAGCGCGTCATTTCGGTCCAGTCGACCCTCGGGGCCGGCGTCGCGCTGGGCGACGTGGTGCCGAGGTCGAAAAGCTCCTCGACGACTATCCCGCTGCCCGACGGCGTGGACCTCGAAGTGGGCGGTACGGTCGAGGATCAGGGCGACGCCTTCGGCGACCTGCTGAACGCTGCTCATCCTGATCGTCATTCTGGTGTATATCGTGATGGCCACGCAGTTCGAGTCGCTCAAATTCCCGTTCATCATCATGTTCACCATTCCGTTCGCCTTCACGGGCGTGTTCCTCGCGCTGTGGATGACCTCCACGCCGCTGTCGATCATCGCGCTGATCGGTGCGATCATGCTGTGGGTATCGTGACGAAGAACGGTATCGTGATGGTCGACTATACCAACCTCCTGATCGAGCGCGGCTCGGCGTCTTCGATGCGGTGATCGCCGGCGGCAAGAGCCGTCTGCGTCCGGTGCTGATGACCTCGTTCACGACCATTCTGGGCATGCTGCCGCTGGCGATCGGCACGGGCGAGGGTTCGGAGACGTGGCAGCCGATGGGCATTGCCGTGATCGGCGGTCTCACCTGCTCGACGCTGCTGACGTTGCTCGTCGTGCCGGTTCTCTACTCGGTTTTCGTCAACCGTCGGATTCGCAAGGCGCAGCAGAAACTGGCGCAGGCCGCTGCCAGACAAGTATCGTTGAACGCATAAACCATACGAAAAATTATGAAAGCCGTATTTGTATCTTACAACCAGGCATTGACCGATCCCATGCAGGAGATTCTGGACGATCTCGGCGTACGCGGGTTCACCAAATGGGAACTCACGATGGGCCGCGGGTCGTTCGACGGCGAACCGCATTACGGAACCCATGCGTGGCCTTCGATGAACTCTTCGATGCTGATGATCGTCGAGGACGAGAAGGTAGCCCCGCTGCTCGACGCCTTCCGCAAACTGGATTCGCAGACGAAGATGCAGGGTTCGCGCGCCTTCGTCTGGAATATCGAACAGGTGATGTGACGCTGTGCCGCATCCTTACGATACGGAGGGCCGCCCCGATCGGGGCGGCCCTCCGTATGTTCCCGGCGAGAACGAGGGATGCCGTGCGGACGACGTCCTCCGTCGGTTCGGGCGGATGGCGTGCTACTCGAAATCCTCGGTGTTCATGATCTTCATGATCCGCAACTGGCGCCGCAGTACGGTCAGTATGGCGAACAATACCACCGACGCCACCGCTCCGACGGCGGCGAAGATGAAGCCGCCGGTCATGAATTTCCACAGCGTGAGGAAAATGAATACGACGAGCGCTATCGAGCAGAGCGTCATCAGAAATTTCAGGCCTTTCATAACGGTCGGTTAAAAAGTGAGTTTTCCTGCGAGGGCCGTACGCGCCGCACATCGGGCCTGGGTTCGAGTACAGGCGGGGTGCGGTGATCGCCTCTTCCGTCAGGAGTTTATCCGAAGACAAAGATACGAATAAGTGAGTGCAATGTCAAATTTATTTGAACATTGCCGAACGAGAGTATCTACGGCGCAGCCAAAGTACGAATAAACCGCGTGCAAAGCGAATTTTACGCTTATCGAAGCGGAGTCTCCGCGAGCCGAAGCCGCAGATATGCGAAAGCCGTGGTAATCCTGCGCCGCTACCAGACGATCGGCTCTTTTCCGTGGCTCAGGAGATATTCGTTGGCCTGCGAGAAGTGCCGGCAGCCGAAGAATCCGCGGTAGACCGAAAGCGGAGAGGGGTGGACGGCTTTCAGTATGCAGTTGTTCAGCGGGCTGGCGATCGCGCCTTTGCGCTGGGCGTAACTGCCCCAGAGCATGTAGACGATCCCCGTTTTGCGCTCGGCGATGACACGGACGACGGCATCGGTGAAGGTTTCCCACCCGCGTCCGGCGTGCGAAGCGGCCTGATGGGCCCGCACGGTCAGTACCGAATTGAGCAGCAGGACGCCCTGTTCGGCCCACCGGTCGAGATTGCCGGTCGAAGGAACGGGCGTACCGATGTCGGTCGATATCTCCTGAAAGATGTTCTGCAACGACGGGGGAAGGGAATACCGTCGTTCACCGAAAAACAGAGTCCGTTGGCCTGCCCCTCGCCGTGATAGGGGTCTTGGCCGATGATGACCACTTTGAGTTTCTCGAACGGGCACTTGTCGAAGGCGCGGAAGATGTTGCTGCCGCGCGGATAGATGCGCTGTGTGGCGTATTCGTTGCGAACGAAGTCGACGAGTTGCGCGAAGTAGGGTTTTTCGAATTCGGGAGCCAGCAGTTCTTGCCAGTCGGGGGCTATTTTCACGTTCATAGTCGCTCGAATTTTTCGTAAAAGTAATAAAAAAGATTGTATTATCCGTTGATTGTGGCTATTTTTGTCGTTTGAAAAAGATTCGGAAGATGGACGATTGGAAACGATGCTTGGGCGTGTTCGCGGCTGCCGTGCTGTTGCTGGCGACGCCTGCGGACGCTCGTCGCGTAAAGCGCGGCGGCGCGAAAAATCCTGTGCGGCAGGCCGCCTGCGTCGCGGAGTGCGATACGGTGCGGAATCTGATCTACATGATCGGCGACGGTATGGGGCTGGCCCATGTGACGATGTTGCAGATCGCCGAGGGGTACGACAATCCCGTCTCGTTCATGCGGGCCGAGAACGTGGCGCTCATCAAGAGCTATTCGCGGAACAACAGGGTGACCGATTCCGCCGCGGCCGGCACGGCGCTGGCCACGGGCCACAAGACCAACAACAGTATGCTGGGCGTTCTGCCCGACAGTACGGCCGTCGAGTCGATGATGGCGAAGGCCGTGCGGCGGGGAATGGCGACGGGGCTGGTCGTGACCTGCTACCTGCCCCATGCCACGCCGGGAGCCTTTTATGCGCATCAGGTTTACAGGCGGACGCTCGAACCGATCGCCGAACAGCTGGTCGAGAGCGGCGTCGATGTGGCGTTCGGCGGCGGGAAGCGCTATTTCACCGCACGCCGGGCGGACGGAACGACGCTCGTCGATCGGTTGCGGACGAAGGGATACCGTGTGATCGACACCCTTGCGGCCGCCGATACGATCACGTCGGGCAAGGTCGTCGGGCTGTTCGCATCCAAGCACATGCCTTATGCACACAAGGGGCGCGGCGACTATCTTCCCCGCGCCGTCGGGAAGGTGTTGGAGATTCTGTCGAACGACGCTGCGGAGCGGGACGAAGGCTTCATGCTCGTGGTCGAGGGGTCGATGATCGACTACGTGTCGCACCATAACGACTCGGAGGGAATTCTCGCGGAGATGCGCGATTTCGACCGGGCGGTGCGCGTGGCCATGGAGTACGTCGATGCGCATCCGGGGACGCTGCTCGTCGTTACGGCCGACCACGAAACGGGCGGTCTGACGTTGCCGAGCGGCAATGCCGATTTCACGAAGTCCGAGAGCGGCGTGTTGTATAAATACGGCTCGAAAAGCCATACGGCCGTCATGGTTCCCGTCTATCTTTACGGTACGGGCGCCGAGCGCATCAACGGCGTGATGGATGGAGAACTCCGATCTGGCGAACCGGCTGATGGAAATCTCGAACTGGAATAGGTGCGAAGAGACGGGAAATAGAAGAGAGCGCTCGGCGGACGGGCGCTCTTTTTCATTCGGATTGCAGCAGGGCGACGAGTTCGTCGGCCTGGGTGCACGAAACGTAGTAGCGTTGTTCGTAGATGTCGACGATCTCCACCAGATTCTTCCACTCCGAAGCGTAGACGACCACTTTCTCGAACGTTTTCAGGTCGAAATAATAACCGTAATAACCGAAGAATCCGTATCCGCCGAACAGAGGAACGACCCACCGCATCTGCCGCGGGTCGACCCGTTGTACGGAGGCGATCTCCATCCGCGGGATCTCGGTCATGTCGAGCAGACACAGGATCTCGACCGTGGCTTTCTTGACCACGATCTTGCGCGGGATAGAGAGCGACATCAGCGCGAAAAGGGCGACCACGAGCGAGACGAACCATGCCGAGAGGTAGCCTCCGATGTAGAGCGAATGCAGCCCCAGTCCGATGAGTGCCAGCACGAGGATGTAGAACGCGCTGAGGTAGAAGGCGTACGGCGGCTGAACCGGTATTTGAAGACCCGTTTCATGCTTCCGTACGGCGGGCGAGGATGGCCTCTGCGACGGCCAGATCGTCGCGGGTGGTGATTTTCAGGTTCGTCGTCTCGCCTTCGACGAGCCGCAGAACGCCGCCTGCGGCTTCGACGACCGTCGCGTCGTCGGTGAAGGCGGGATCGTAGGTGCAGGCATAGGCCTTGCGGAGCAGTTCGGCGCGGAAGAACTGGGGAGTCTGGACGATGCGCAGCGTCGCCCGTTCCACGGGATGCGACGCTCCTTCCGCCGTCACGATGCGAAACGAATCGACCGGCTGTACGACGGGAATGGCCGAACCTTCCCGCTCTGCCGTTCGGGCGATCCGCCGGATAGCCTCGTGCGTCGCCAGCGGACGCACGCCATCCTGCACGGCGATCAGGTCGCACGCATCGGAGAGTGCGGCGATGCCGTTCGCAACGGAGTGGAAGCGCTCGGCGCCGCCGGCCGTCGTGCGGTGTTCGGCGACGTCGAAACGGCGGGCGTAGTCCTGCCAAAAGTCGATGTAGTCGGCTGGCAGGACGACGACGATCTCGGCGCCGGGCAGCGCCTCCGCGAAGTTGTTGATCGTGCGGGCCAGTATGGGCTGGCCGTCGAGCAGCATGAATTGTTTGGGCAGGTTGCCGCCCATGCGCGAGCCGCTGCCGCCGGCGACGACGACGACCCCTATGTGCGATGTTATGCTTTCCATATCAGTTTTTTTCCGAATCCGAGCGTGTTGTCCGTGAATTTGAGGTAATCGGGCACAAGCGCCCACAGCGTCAGTTCCGCCAGCGCCGCATAGGGGAACCGGTGCAGATAACGCCGTTTGTCCTCCTCGTCGCCGCGTGCGACCGTGCCGCAGAGCTGCAAACCCTGTACCTTTCCCACGATCCGCGTTTCGAGCACGACCGAGGCGGCGACCCGTCGCTCGGCGAGCATCTCCCGCGCGTGGCGGGTCGAGAGGTCGGAGGTGAAGACCAGCCGGTTGCGTCCCTTGTCGTAGGCGTAGAACGCATTGGCGCAGTAGGGCGTTCCGTCGGCTGCCGTGGCCAGCGTCAGCACATGATGCCGTCCGAGGAACCGTGCGATCCGTTCGTCGACCTCCGTAGGTTGCTGTTGCCGTGCGCTCATTGCCCGATGCGAATGGAGTCGAGTTGCGTGATGCGCAGCGAGTCGCTCACTTCGCCGTCGAGTTCGGCCACGATGCGGTCGCGCACGAACTCGAAGGCCGCACGGTTCTGCGCCGCGATGGGTTCGGCAGGCTCGGAGGGCGCTTTGAGCGGATCGATCGGCTTGCCGTTGCGCCAAAGCCGGAAATCGAGGTGCGGGCCGGTCGAAGCGCCGGTGCTGCCCACGTATCCGATCAGTTGGCCCTGCGACACGCGCGACCCCTGCGCGATACCCTTGGCGAAACGGCTCAGGTGCAGGTAGCCGCTCATCATATTGCCCGGGTGCTTGATTTTCAGTGTATTTCCGCCGCCGCCACCCCAGCCTTTGAAGGTTACCACGCCGTCGGCTACGGCACGGACGGGAGTCCCCTTCGGCGCGGCGTAGTCGACACCGTGGTGGGGACGGTAGACCTTGTAGATCGGGTGCAGGCGTGCGTTGGAGAAACGAGAACTGATGCGCGAATATTTGAGCGGCGCTTTGAGCAGTTGCTTGCGCAGACTGCCGCCGCTGACGTCCCAGTATTGGATACGGTTGTTCTGACGGAACGGAATGGCGTAGTAGTCCTTGCCGGCATGGGTGAATTTGGCGCCCCAGACGCGCCCGATGCCGACGGCCATCGTGTCGATGATCCGCTCGTCGTAGACCACTGTGAAGGCGTCGCCTTTCTGGATACCGAAGAAGTCGATGCTCCATTGGTAGATCTCTTCCAGTTCGGCGGCCAACGCATAGGGCATCTGCTCGCGCATGATGGCGCCCCATAGCGAACTGTCGATCGTGGCCTGTTTCTTCTGACGGCGGACGCTGACGGGTTTTTCGCCGAGCGTGACGCTGACCGAATCGACGCTGTGGAGACCGAAAACGACGTATTGGGATGCGTTGCGTTCGTAGACCAGATAGTCCAGATGCGGGGTGTTGAGCGAGTCTTCGTGGATGAAGACCGTGTAGGGATTGCCGGCACGGATGCCGTCGAGCGGGAAGTCGGTTTTGGCCGCGCGGTCGAGCCGGTCGACGGTCGCTGCGCCTACCCGTAGCGGTTCAGGATACGTCCCATCGTTTCGCCAGGGGCGATTTCGCCGTGTTCGATGCGGTAATCGTCGGCAGGGATGCCGTAGAGCAGATTTTGCTCGACGATCTCTTCTTCGGTCTCTGCGTCGTCCGAAGCGGCGGTGTTGCCCGAACCGCAGCCCCAGGCGATCCATGCGACGCCCAGCGCCGTGAATTTCATCAGTCGTTCCATCATGTTACAAAGTTATAAAAAACGGCGAAATAGCGATAAATATTGTTTGTCGCGGATAAAAGGAGGGCCTCCTTTGTCTTATGCGACCTGTTGTGTCGGTTGTCGGTGAGTTTAGGGATAGAATAACGGATGAACACCAATTAAAGATGAAATATTCTATGTATTTTCTGATTTTATTCTGTAATTTTACAATGGATATCGAGTTCCGCTTAGGGAAGATCGGACGGTGAAAACGATCTCGGAATACCGTGTGGTTAGAGATGTCCGGTTATCCGGAATCGACGTTGTCGGTTTCGTCAAAGCTGGCCGGAGAATCGGACCCTTGGTTTGGAACGGGCGTCGGAATTGGATGAATATCAACTTAAAACTATCTAATTATATGGAAAAAATGAGCCGGATATGTCGTTTGATGTCCATTGCATTTGCATTGATTTTCGTGAATTGCACCAATGCCGAAGAGGCTGCGGCCGCTCCTTCGGGGAGCGGCGATTCCGAACCGGAGGTTCCGGTGCTCCCCGAAACCGTCAAAATCCTTGCGATCGGTAACAGTTTCTCGGCCGATGCGGTCGAGCAGGAGTTGTATGGGCTCTTCGAAGCCGTGGGGCAAAAGGTGGTCATCGGAAATATGTATATCGGCGGATGTCCTCTGGAAACTCATGCTGCGAATGCCGCATCGGATGCGGCGGCTTACAGTTATCGTAAGATTGTGGATGGCGTTATGACCAAAACCTCTTCCGTAAAACTGTCGACGGCGTTGGCAGACGAGGACTGGACGTTTGTCAGCGTTCAGGAAGGTAAGGGATTCCACGGGTTTTACGATACGACGTACGAAGGTACGACTCATTCGATGGAGCCCGATCTTACGAATCTGTTGAATTACGTGCGATCGAAATGTCCCGATGCCCGACTCGTATATCATGCCCCGTGGGCGGCGAAAGAGGGCTACACCGGCGTTAAATTCAGCTATTATGGTTACGATCAGGCGAAAATGTACGAGATGATATGCGGCGCGACGAAGGAGGTCGTAGCCGCTCATCCCGAAATCGGTCTGGTTATGAACAGTATGGATGCGATTCAGAATGTCAGAACGTCTTATTTCGGCGACAACGTTACCCGCGACGGTTGGCATCTCAACTATACGATCGGCCGCTATACGGCAGGGTGCTTGTGGTTCGAAAAGATCATGGGCCGGAGCGTTGTCGGTAATGCGTATCGTCCGTCCGCGATCTCGGAAACCGATGCGCTCGTTTGTCAGACCGCGGCTCACGAGGCGTGCGAACATCCCTATGTCGTTACCGATCTGTCGTATTTCGAAAAGCCTGCCGGCGAAGACGGGGACGAACCGCATACCGTGCTGGCGAAGTGGTATTTCAGTCGTGAACGAACGGTTGCCGACGGCGGTTGTGAAACATGGACGGGACAGGATGAACTCGGAGTCTACCGATATGACAACGAACCCGGTGAAAGAGGTTATTTCGAGGCCAACGAAGAGGGGGCGGGTCGATTGAGTTATGTCCAGGTCGATAAGACCGAATGGCCGGAAGACGCTGCCGGTTTGAGTACGCTCGATGTTTCGAACGGAGGCCAGCCGGTGATGAGCGGGCCCATGGCCGGAGATTACTGGCAGTTCGCAACGACGGGAGGCCACGAATTTGCCGAGGGCACGCGGCTTCGTATCGTTTATACCTACAACCCTGGCAACTATGGTGCGAAATATTGGCGCATTGAATACAAGGACGGAGATGTTTTCAAGCCGGTTCCGAGTTTTGAGTTAAAACCGAAACCCTCCCTTTGAGCGGCGAAACCGTCACATACAATCAGGCGTTCGATGCGTCTCAGAGAGTCATAGAATTTACGGTCGTTCTGGACAATCCCACCTCGGAGTTCGTGGTGCGTCAGATATGTTGTTCGGCATACCAGGTGAATGGCAAGTGGCTAGGCCATCCGAATATCAAGTGTGTCTCGCGTATTGCCGGTGATCCGAATAATGAGAACAAACCGCTTCCGCAGATGGATCTGTTGTTATAGGGAGTGACGGAGTTGCCGAGAGCGAGGGATGAATTTCTCTCGCTCTGTTTTTCGACGTTTCGCCATCGTCATTTCGTCGAAAAAGATACCGTCGATTCTGTGGAAACGGAAGCGGCCAAGGCGAAGCCGAAGTTACCTGGGAAACGATCGAATCCTGTCGAATATTGCGGCATAAATCCTTTTCCGGATGGTTTTGGCGCTTATTGTTTGGGGGATCCGATTCTTTTTGCTACCTTTGAAAATCGAGAGATTGTGCACCGAGAGTAATGTTCAAATTCCTGCTGTATCCTGCTTCATGGCTTTACAAGATGGCGGTTCTGTTCCGTCATCAGTTGTTCGATTGGGGGATTCTGCATAGCGAGAAGTTCGACATTCCGGTCATCTGCATCGGCAACATCACCGTCGGCGGTACGGGCAAGACTCCGCTGGCCGAAATGATCGTCGACTACATGTCGCAGACGCATCGCGTGGCATTGCTGTCGCGCGGTTACGGCCGTCGCACGAAGGGTTACCGCGAGGTTGCGGCGACGGATCATTACCGCGACGTGGGCGACGAACCGTTGCAGATCAAACGCAAATTTCCCGATGTGTGCGTCGTGGTGTGCGAACGGCGGGCGGACGGTATCCGCCGCATCCGCACCGAGCATCCCGAGGTGGATCTGATCGTCATGGACGACGGTTTCCAGCACCGTTATGTAGAGGCGAAGATCAACGTCGTGCTGATCGACGCCACACGCCCCGTGCAGGAGGATCGGATGCTTCCGCTCGGCTCGCTGCGCGACGTGCCCGGGCAGTTGCACCGCGCCCACTATTTCATCGTGACCAAATGTCCCGAGGAGATGAATCCGCTCGACCGGCGCATCATGCGCAAGGTGCTGATCGAAGCCGCCTACCAGAACATCTATTTCACCCGCATGGAGGCGTTCCGCCCGCAGCCCGTCTTCGGGGAGGCTCCGGCCGAGGGCTTCGATCCGGGTACGGAGGTGATCCTGATGTCGGGAATCGGCAATCCGGCACAGTTCGTGCGCGGCGCCTCAGCGTGCTATCGCGTGGTCGGGGAGCTGCGATTCGAAGACCATCACGTCTATCGGGTGAAGGATTTGAAGACGCTGGCGGGGCTTATCGCACAGCATCCGGCTGCAATGGTGCTCACGACCGAGAAGGACGCCGTCAAACTTGCGGGGCGCGGCAAGGTGCCCGCCGAGATTCGCAGCAGATTGTTTTACCAACCGATAAACATTTCATTCATAGACGATTCGGCAACGGATTTTCTTCAAAACCTTGAAAAAGATGTTAAATCAGATTCTTGAGACCGCCGCATTCATCCGTGCGAAGGAATGGGCAGTTTACCCCGAGGTGGGGATCGTTCTCGGTACGGGTCTGGGCGATTTCGCCGACAATATCGAGGTGGAGTACGCGATCGAGTACAAGGATATTCCCAATTTCCCCGTTTCGACGGTCGAGGGGCACAAGGGGCGCCTGATTTTCGGCCGGATCGACGGCCGCCGTGTCGTGGCCATGCAGGGCCGGTTCCATTATTACGAAGGTTACACCATGCAGCAGGTGACGTTCCCCGTGCGGGTGCTCAAGCTGCTCGGGATCCGCTACCTGTTCGTATCGAACGCTTCGGGCGGCATCAATCCGTCGTTCCGTACGGGCGACCTGATGATCATCACCGACCATATCAATCTGATGCCCAATCCGCTCATCGGCCCCAACATCGCCGAGCTGGGGCCCCGCTTTCCGGACATGCACAACTGTTACGACCGCGAACTGCGTGCCAAGGCGACGGCCATCGCCGAACGCGAGGGGATCAAGTTGCAGTACGGCGTCTACGTCGGCGGCACGGGTCCTACGTTCGAGACACAGGCCGAATACCGCTATTTCAAGGCGATCGGCGGCGATGCCGCCGGTATGTCCACCGTACCTGAAGTGATCGTGGCACGCCACATGTCGCTGCCCGTTTTCGGGGTGTCGGTCATTACCAACTGCGGCTTGAGCGATGAGATCGGCGACCACGAGGATGTACAGCGCCAGGGAAAAAAAGGCGGGCGTAAAGATGGCGCGGCTTTTCATGGAACTGCTCAAAGAGGTATAAATTTATATTAAGTAAACAATCGAGATCATGATTAATAAGGTGATATTGGTGGGCAACGTCGGGATCGATCCCGAGGTCCGCACGCTCGAAAGCGGCGTGAAGGTCGCCCGGGTTCGTCTGGCGACGACCGAACGGATTTTCAATCGTCAGACCAACGAATCGACTGAGCATACCGAATGGCATACGGTCATTTTGTGGCGCGGCCTTGCGGATGTGGTGGATCGTTTCGTGCGCAAGGGCAGCCAGCTCTATATCGAGGGGCAGCCTGCGCACGCGCGAATGGATGGACAAGGAGAACCAGAAACGCTATACGACCGAGATCATCGCGTCGGACATGAAACTGCTCGGCAAGCGATCCGACAATCCTGCCGGCGGACAATCTGCCGGACAGGGCGGTTATCAGCCGCAGGGCGGGGTTCAGGGCGGATATGCCGCGCCCGCATCGCAGGCGGGCGGGTATGCGCAACCCGCGGCACAGCCCGTGCAGCCCGCCGCCGCTCCGGTCGTTCCGCCGGCCGAAGATCCCGACGATCTGCCGTTCTGAAACGGTTGCGGCAGGGGATGATGCCGTATTCGTTTCATGTACTGACGGGTGCCGTTCAAAGGAACGGCACCCGTATTTTTATTCAAAGATGAGGGTGGTTGAATGTCGACCACCCGGCATACAGAGGGCCGCTTCTCGTGTCAGCGGCACTCCGAACCGTTGCCGGCTGCGGACGGAAAGCGACGGTACAAACGAATTTCGTATCGCGGTTCAATCCCTGCTGCGGATCGGCAGCCGCTCCCACACTCCTTGCGGGATCAGTCGCCAGAGCCGCACCAGCAGGGCGTAGCGGCGGTCGATCACTACGCGGCGTTTGCTGCGTTCCAAGGCACGGAACAACTTCTCGGCGACCTTCTCGGGGCGCATGAGCATCGGGTAATCCGCGTTTCGGAGCAGAGCGGTGGCGACGAATCCCGGACGGATGTCCGTGAAGCGGATCTTCGATCCCTGCATCCGTGCCAGCTGGGCCAGTGAATCGATGTAGGTATTCTGGAACCGCTTCGAAGCGGAGTATGCCGCGGCCACGCCCAGTCCCCGCGTACCGGCGATTGAACTTACGACGGCGATGCGGCCGCCGCCGTGTGCGGCGAAATAGCCGTAGGCCGCCGTCGTCATGCGGGTGAATCCTTCGACGTTGGTGCGGACGGTGTGGAGTTCGACGGCAGGATCGAGCTGCGGGTTCTGGCTGCCGACGCCAGCCACGTGGAGGTAGACATCCATGCCGTCGAGCCGCTCGATGAGCCGTTCGAGCGCTGCGGGAGCCGCATCGTCCGTGACGTCGATCGCTTCGGTCTCGACTTGCTGCGGGGCGAGTCCGCGCAACCGTTCCAACTCCTCCGAGCGGCGTCCGGCCGCCCCGACGCGCCAGCCGGCGGCGATGCAGCGTTTGGCCGTTTCGAGTCCGATGCCCGAGGTGGCGCCCATGATGACGATCCGTTTCATGCGTCGGTTTGCCGGTGTCAGGCTCCGATGTCGTCGATCTGCACGCACTCGATTCCCACCTTGCGCAGCAGGTCGAGTCCCTCCTCCGAACGGTATTCGTCGCAGTAGACCACGCGGCGGATTCCGGCCTGAATGATGAGTTTCGAACACTCGATGCAGGGTGCGGCGGTGATGTAGAGGGTCGAACCGTCGCAGTTGTTGGCTGATTTTGCGACTTTGGTGATGGCATTGGCCTCGGCGTGAAGGACGTAGGATTTGGTTTTTCCGTTTTCGTCCTCGCAGATGTTCTCGAAGCCGGCCGGCGTGCCGTTGTAGCCGTCCGAGATGATCATCTTGTCTTTGACGATCAGTGCTCCGACCTTGCGGCGGACGCAGTAGGAGTTTTCCGCCCAGATGCGTGCCATGCGCAGGTAGCGGCGGTCGAGCTGGCGCTGTTTCTCTTCCTTGTATCCCATAAATGTCGGTTCGTTTCGAAACGAAGAGGTTAAAGGCGTTTCCCGTCTTTAACCTCTTTGCAATCGGTGCGGTTTAAAGTCCTTTTCCGTGGCAGTTCTTGAATTTCTTGCCCGATCCGCAGGGGCAGGGGTCGTTGCGGCCGACCTTCTTTTCGACGTGGATCGGAGCCGTGGGGCCGCGTTCGCCCTGACCGGCCTGCGCAGCGGCCTGCATCCGCGAGGCCTGCAATTTGTTGACGTCGACCTTGGCGCGTTCCTGACGTTCGCGCTGCACGGCTTCGGCGTTCTGCTCGCGGACGGGAATGTAGGCCTTGTTGAGCGTGGAGAGTACGTTGCGGTTGATCTTTTCGAGCATCTTCGAGAAGAGTCCGAACGATTCGAACTTGTAGATCAGCAGCGGGTCCTTCTGCTCGTAGGTGGCGTTCTGAACGCTCTGGCGCAGGTCGTCCATTTCGCGCAGGTGCTCGCGCCATGCGTCGTCGATGGTGGTGAACATCACCACCTTCGAGAAGACGCGGAAGATTTCGGCGCCGTCCGTCTCCTTGCAGCGCAGCAGGTTGACCGGAACGTTGTAGCCCAGGTGCCCGTCCGTGATCGGGAAGTAGATGTTGCTGTCGAGCTGATCCTTGCGGTCTTCGTAGATGCGTTCCATGACGGGGCGCACCGTATCGGCGATGAGCTTGGCACGGCGTGCGTAGGCGGCTTTCAGATCGGCGACGATCAGCTCCACCTGTTCGTCGTGCTTGGCCTTGGCGAAGGTCTCGGCATCGAACGTGGGTTGGATGGCCGCTTCGTGGATCATTTCGTAGGTGAGATCTTCGAACTCGGCGCCTTCGTGCGCTTGCAGGAACGCTTCGGCGAAGTCGTACATGATGTTGTTCAGGTCGATTTCGATGCGTTCGCCGTAGAGGGCGTGGCGGCGGCGCGTGTAGATCACCTCGCGCTGCGAGTTCATCACGTCGTCGTATTCGAGCAGCCGCTTGCGGATGCCGAAGTTGTTCTCCTCGACCTTCTTCTGCGCGCGTTCGATCGCCTTGGTCATCATGCCGGCCTGAATCACCTCACCCTCTTTGAGGCCCATGCGGTCCATCCATGTGGCGATACGGCCCGAGCCGAATAGACGCATCAGGTCGTCTTCGAGCGAGACGAAGAACTGCGACGAACCCGGATCGCCCTGTCGGCCGGCGCGGCCGCGCAGCTGGCGGTCGACGCGACGGCTTTCGTGGCGCTCGGTGCCGATAATCGCAAGACCGCCGGCCGCCTTCACTTCGGGCGACAGCTTGATGTCGGTACCGCGGCCCGCCATGTTGGTGGCGATGGTCACCTGTCCCGTACGGCCGGCTTCGGCCACGATCTGCGCTTCCAGCTGGTGCTGCTTGGCGTTCAGGACGTTGTGTTTGATCCCGCGCAGTTTGAGCATACGGCTCAGCAACTCCGAAATCTCGACTGACGTCGTACCGACGAGTACCGGACGGCCCGCTTCGACCAGCCGCACGATTTCGTAGATCACGGCGTTGTATTTCTCGCGCTTGGTCTTGTAGATCAGATCTTCGCGGTCGTCGCGCAGGATCGGTTTGTTGGTCGGGATGACCACGACGTCGAGCTTGTAGATGCTCCAGAACTCCGAAGCCTCCGTCTCGGCCGTACCGGTCATACCGGCCAGCTTGTGATACATGCGGAAATAGTTCTGCAAGGTGATCGTGGCGAAGGTCTGCGTCGCCGCTTCGACCTTCACGCGCTCCTTGGCTTCGATGGCCTGGTGCAGGCCGTCCGAATAGCGGCGGCCGTCGAGAATACGGCCCGTCTGCTCGTCGACGATCTTCACCTTGTTGTCCATCACGACGTATTCGATGTCCTTCTCGAACATGGCGTAGGCTTTGAGCAGCTGGTGCACCGTGTGCACACGCTCCGATTTGACGGCGTAGTCGTTGATGAGCGCGTCGCGCTTCTGCGCCTTCTCCTCGACTGTCCCTTCGCCCTTTTCGATCTCGGCCACTTCGGCACCGATGTCGGGCATCACGAAGAATCCGTCTTCATTGAAGTATTTCGACAGCGCCTCGTGTCCCTTGTCGGTCAGCTCCACCGAGTTGAGCTTCTCGTCGATGACGAAGAAGAGGTCGTCGGTGATTTCGGGCATACGGCGGTTGTTGTCCTGCATGTAGATGTTCTCGGTCTTCTGCATCTGCGCCTTGATGCCCTGCTCCGAGAGGAACTTGATGAGCGGCTTGTACTTGGGCAGACCTTTGTGGGCGCGGTACAGCTTGATGCCGCCCTCTTCCGTCTTGCCGTCGGCCATCAGCTGCTTGGCCTCGGCCACGAGTCCCGTCACCAGATTCTTTTGGAGATTGTAGAGATTCTCGATGGCGGGGCGGTACTGCTCGTAGAGCTGGTCGTCGCCCTTGGGGGACGGGACCGGAGATGATCAGCGGCGTGCGGGCGTCGTCGATGAGCACCGAGTCGACCTCGTCGACGATGGCGAAGTGGTGCTTGCGCTGTACGAGGTCTTTGGGCGACGAGGCCATGTTGTCGCGCAGATAGTCGAAGCCGTATTCGTTGTTCGTGCCGAAGGTGATGTCGGCCATGTAGGCTTGCCGCCGGGCGGCGGAATTGGGCTGCGTATCGTCGATGCAGGCCACCGACAGTCCGTGGAATTCGTACATCGGGCCCATCCATTCGGAGTCGCGCTTGGCCAGGTAGTTGTTGACCGTCACCATGTGCACGCCCTTGCGTGCCAGTGCGTTGAGGAATACGGGGAGCGTCGCTACGAGGGTCTTTCCTTCGCCCGTGGCCATCTCGGCGATCTTGCCCTTGTGGAGCACCACGCCGCCGAAGAGCTGCACGTCGTAGTGCACCATGTCCCATTTGACGTCGTTGCCGCCCGCGAGCCAGTGGGTGGCGTAGACGGCCTTGTCGCCGTCGATCGTGACGAAATCCTTCGAGGCGGCCAGCTGCCGGTCGAAATCGTTGGCCGTGACCGTGACCGTTTCGTTCTCGGCGAAACGGCGCGCCGTATCTTTCATGATGGCGAACGCTTCGGGCAGGATTTCGTCGAGCTTTTGTTCGATCTTCTCGTCGATGCGTTTGGTGATCTCGTCGATCTCCTTCGAAATCTTCTCTTTCTCTTCGAGTGCGGTTTCGGCGCGTTCCAGCTGCGCTTTCAGAGTGACGATGCGCTCCTCGTCGGGGGCGATGAAATCGGCGATCTGCTTCATCAGCGCCTGGCTCCGGCCGCGGAGTTCGTCGTTCGAAAGTGCGGCGATGGAGGGGTAGACCTCCTTGATTTTGTTGACATAGGGTTCGATGGCCTTGCGGTCTTTGTCCGCCTTCGAACCGAACAGGAGTTTGATTATACCGGTTACAATATCCATACGGATGAGTCTGTTTTATTGATTTTCGATCTTAGAACAACAAAGATAATATAAAAATGCGAGATTGAGAAAAAAACGGGATCGGATTGGCGAACAGTCGGTTTTGAAATGCCGCTCCGGCGCTTTTCCCCGTTTGCCGCAGCATATCGGGCGGGACAGGCTCGGGGCCTTCCCGGTCGGAACGCCTGCGGCTGCATCCGTGCGGCCGTTCAGGGAGTCGGTTGCGCCGTTGTTTGAAAATGAGAGGATTGCATGGCCTAGCCGTCACCTCTCCGTGTATTTCGAATAGCGGAACGCGGGTATGCCCAGCGCCATGATCGCCTGCGGGCGGCCCGTTATGCCGGCGATCCGTGCGAACGCATTTTTCCTGCCCATGCGGGCGGCCGTGAGGACGAATCCCATGTAAATCTGGCTCACGCCCAGCGACTCGGCCATCAGCGATGCGTTCTGGTAGGCCAGATTCGCATCCTCGCATCCGAATCGGTTGGAAGCGGGCGTATGGATGATGAGCAGGGCAGTCGCCCTGCGTAAGATCGGGTCATTGCCGGCTTCGTGTTCGCGTTCGATCTCGGCGAAGCGCGCGGCATAACGGTAGAGGTCGGGGCGCAAAGGTTTGAGCAACGTTCGTACCACCGGATGCAGCAGTTTGCGTGCCGTCGAGGCGAAGACGCCGACGGTGAAGTCGGCGATGCGGAGCAGTTGTTCGGGCTCGGTGACGAGCGTGAAGGAGACCTGCCGGGAGTTCGAGGCCGTGGGGGCGTAGCGTGCCGCTTCGACGATCCGTTGCAGGGCTTCGTCGGGTATGGGGTGCGGCGTCAGCGCGCGGTTCGAGCGCCGCGCGCGGATCAGCTCCAAAACCTGCTCCGGTGCGGGTAGACGGCCGGTATCGACGGTGTGTACGCGCTGCGGCGGAAAGTCGCTGTGGATCACCGAACCGGTGGGACACACGTCGACGCAGTGCCCGCAGCCGATACAGCGGTCGGTCCGTACGGCTTCGATCCCTTTTCCGTCCGTGCTGCGCACCATGATTCCGGCGGGGCATACCTGCACGCATTTTCCGCAGGCGATGCAACTTTTGTTTTCGATTCGTAGGGTCATAACGTCAATGTCGGCTGAGGGATTCGTCGGCGGGGACGGACTGTCTGAGCGCTGCCAGCCGGCGGCGACCCACCGGACACTCCGCGCAGCGGCGCCGGTCGCAGTATTCGGTGGCCAGTTGCAGCAATGCCTGCGACTGGAAGGCGTTGGCCGGATGCAGATCGTAGAGACGCCAGCGGCGCATGAAGCGGTTCTCCTCGGCGGGAATGGCTTCGAGCAGCGCGAAGGCCCGCTCGCGCAGCCGCTCGTTGCCGTTGTAGGCACCGTAGGCGTACTGGATCAGGGAGACGAGGTTGATGCCCAACAGGTCGGACTTCATCCTCCCGATGCGCTTGGGCAGCTCGCGGGTGGGTGTCGCCGGAATGTAGTGGGTGTACCAGTAGTCGGAAGCTTCGGCCGAAAAAAGGCGGCGCACCTCCTCGGCCGTGCGGCATTCGGCGAGGCGGTCGATCAGGAAATCGTTCGATGCGAGGAACGCCGCCAGCTGGGCGATGCGCAACAGCGGGTGATTGGCCGGCCGGATGTCGCGGAGATTCCATTCGGCGCCCGTCATCGGTGCGATTTCGTATTTGCGGGAGAAGTAGTCGAAATCCTGTTTCAGCGAACGGGTGTAGGCGTCGTCGCGGTAGTTGTCCAGCAATCCCGAAGCGCCGATGAGCATCGCCTCGACGGCATGCAGCGAGGCTCGTTCGCGCAGCACCATGCGGTAGCACACGCCGCGCCAGCGTGAGGAATGCGTCGCGGTTGGTCACGTCGCCGATCGTGCGGAACAGCAGGACGTAGAAGGTCTGGTTCCAGTTGCTGTCGCTCTCGGCGAAGAGTTCGCGCACGACGTCGTACTTGCGTTCGAGCCGGTCGTAGGCCAGCCGCGTGTAGAGGTCGTTGCGGTGCAGCGCGTCGAGGCGCGCGATATACCCGCCGCAGGCGTAAGTCGCGGCTCCGGCCAGCAGCCGGTGTTCGGCACGTCGCAGCTCCTCGTCCGTCATGGCCTTACAGCAGGTTGAGTTCGAGCAGCGCCTCTTCGGACATCATGCTTTTGTCCCATACGGGGTCGAACGTGAGGATGACGTTGACCTCCCTGACCCCGTCGACCTTGGCTACCTGCCGATTGACGTCCTCGACGAGTTGTTCGGCCATCGGGCAGTTGGGCGCCGTGAGCGTCATGCGGATGTTGGCTGCGCCGTCGGGCGTATAGTCGATTTCGTAGATCAGCCCCAGGTCGTAGATGTTGACGGGGATTTCGGGGTCGTAAATGGTTTTGAGCGTAAGGACGATGTCCTTTTCGACTTTGAGTATCTCTTCGGGAGTCATTGCTTTGCAGTGTTATGGGTGAAGAACGGAAAACCGGCCGTCGTCCGAGGCTCAGCGCTTCATTTCCGACTCCTTTTCGAACGCCAGCGCGTAGAGCCGCATCTGGTTGAGCATGGCCAGCAGCCCGTTCGACCGCGTCGGCGAGAGGTTCTCCTTCAACCCGATCGCGTCGATGAAGTAGAGGTCGGTTGCGAGAATCTCCTGCGGCGTGCGGCCGTTGAGTACGCGGATGAGCAGTGCGATGATGCCCTTTGGTGATGATGGCATCGCTGTCGGCCGTATAGTAGACCTTGCCCCTTCGAGCCGTGCGTCGATCCAGACCCGCGACTGACAGCCGTTGATGAGGTAGCGGTCGGTGCGGTGCGCCGCGTCGATCGGAGGCAGCGCGTCGCTCAGTTCGATCAGATAGTCGTATTTGTCGAGCCAGTCGTCGAAGACCGAGAACTCGCCGATGATTTCGTCCTGAATCTTATCCATTGGTTGAATCTTCTATTTTCTGAATTCTTCCAAAACCGTGCCCTCCGAAGCGGCCGGCTCCGGAATGTCGAGCAGGTAGGCCAGCGTCGGGGCGACGGAGGTCATGTCGACGCTGCGTCCCACTCTGCGGGCGGGGATGCCGCCGCCGTAGAGGACGAGCGGCACGGTAGTGTCGTAGCCGTACATCGATCCCGATTTCGACCGCACGTCCGGCCGCTCCTCGATGCAACCGGGCATGAGGTTGACCACCACGTCGCCCGAACGGCGGGGATAGAAGCTGTTCTGCATCTTCTCGCCGTAGCCGCTGCCGAAGTAGCTCGACCGCATGGCCGTCGACGACAGCGCGTGCGACACGCCGCGGAACTGCATGGCGAAGGTCGCCGCCTCGTTCTGGATGGCTGCCAGGTCGAGCCCCTTGTTGTAGATGAGCGTATGGTTGAGGTAGAGATTGTTGTCTTCGTAGTCGACGACCCACTCCCCGGGCCCGTGCTGGGCGCAGAGGAAACTGTTGACGATCACCTGGAACTGAGCGGCGTTGAAGCGGTCGCGTTCGACGATGCCGGCGTCGTACGACGGACTGGTGCCGTGGTCGGAGGTGAGTACCACGACCACCTCTTCGGGCGCGATCTGCGCGTAGAGGTAGTTCAGGAACTGCGCCAGCTCCTCGTCGAGCCGGTAGTACATGTCTTCCACCTCGATCGATTCGGGGCCGTAGCTCTCGGCGATGCGGCGCGGGGCATCCAGGCAGATGTTCAGCAGATCGGGTGCGGTGTCCTTGCCCAGCCGCATCTGCGTGAGCAGTTGCTTGGCGAAAGCCAGCGTGACTGCGTTGCCCGAGGGCGTGTAGAGCATCCGTTCGATGCCGGAGGGGACGTTCGGTGCAGGCTTTTCGGGCTCGACCGACGTCAGACGGTGGCGTTTGCGGCGCAGGTGTTCGGGTTTGTTGAGGTCGATGACCGTGCTCTGCGAGTTGCGGTAGCGCTCGCGGGGGTATTTCAGTTCCCACGCGAAGGGAATGTATCCCAGAATCTCGCGGCTGAGGTTGTATTTTCGGGCCCACACGGGCAGCGTTTCGGCATAGAACGACGAGGTGATCCAGTTGGCGCGCGGGGCGTCCATCCAGAATACGTTACGCGTGTACCCGCCTGCCACGACGGCCGATGCGGGGTCGAGCGCCACGGTGGCGACGAGGCTCTTGGGGCGAGCTCTGTTGGAGGCTTTCGCCCAGCGTCGGGGCCACCAGATTGCGGGGCGAACAGTCGCCGATGCCGGCGTCGCAGTCGATGCCCATCGCGGAGCGGTCCTTGATGAGTTCCACGACGTTGTTGTTCACGTAATCGATCCACCGCTCGGCGACGATGCCGTGTACCGAAGGGTTGGCTCCCGTGGTGAGCGTGGCGAGCGAAACGGGGGTCGAGGTATGCAGGTAGTCGTAATGGCTCTCGGGATAGAAGGTGCCGCCGCGTACGAGCCGCAGGAATCCCTCGTCGGAGAAGTTGTCGGCGTAGCGGTTCAGGTCTTCGGCGCGCATCGAACTGACGACGATCTGTACGACCAGCCGCGGCGGTTCGGCCGCCGTCGTGCGGAGTGTCGCGGACAGGGCGAGAAAGGGGAGGAAATAGCGGAGTTTCATCATAGCATCTATTGAACGGCAAATTTAGGAATTAATTTCGATTCGGCTGCGAAAAAATGCCGTTTCTTCGGTGAAATCCACTCCCGGCAGCCGTTCGATGGCTTCCAGCTGGCGGCGGCAGAAGGCGCGGTAGGCCTCCGACGCAGGGTGCAGCGGCCGGTGCCGTGCAGCGGCCGTTATCTCGGCGATGCGGGGCAGCAGCGCCCGTGCGTCGGGCGTGAGCAGCGCCTCGCAGAAACGTTCCCAGACGTAGGCGACCGCCTGAGGCGAGGGATGCGTCAGGTCGTCGGCGTAGAAGCGGTAGTCGCGCAGGTCGTCGCAGAGAATTTCGTAGGCGGGGAAGTAGGCCACCTGCGCATGGCGTTCGCTCAGCTCCTCGGCCGCGAGCCGTAGCACGGCCTTGCTTACGGCGTTGCCCGCCAGTCCGTCGCCCAGATGACGGACGGGGCTGACGGTGAGCAGGATTCGTTTGCCGCTCGATTCGTCCGGCAGAACCGATTCGATCGCCGAGACCACCTCTTCGACCGAAAGTCTGCGACGGCGGAACCGTTCGGCGGGTTGCCGGTGGCAGTTGGCTACTACGTCGCCCGTATCCGTGCGTTCGTAGACCCATGCCGTACCCAGCGTCAGCAGGACGGCCGACGCTTCGTGCAGTGCGCGGGCGCCTTCTGCGACGGCGGCGTCGATGCGCGTCAGTGCTTCGTCCGCCGTGTCGCCCGCCAGCGAACCGTGGAAATCGTAGTGGAACCACCTTCCGTCGGCGTGCTGCAACTCCTCCTTCGCAACGGGGCGTCCGTCGCGGTAGCGCCGCAGGGTGCGCACGATCGACAGCGGGTTGAACAGCACGCCCGAAGGATTGACCGCGATGCGGAATTTGGATTCGGCCATCCGGCGTCCGATCTCCGTGGCGAAGCACGAGCCGAGCGCCAGCAGGCGGTCGTCGTAGGAGAGTTGCCGGTCGTAGGGGAGGATTTCGATTTCGGTACGGAATTTCATAGGGCAAAGATACGAAGCTCCGCAATTAAAAAAGAAAAATTGAGAGTTAAAAAATCAGATTTCGCCATGTCGAACGGAACACAGCGAAGCGTGGGAATCAATCGCTTTTCTTGCGGCGCGGCCGTGCAGATTTGCGGCCTGCTAAACCTCTTACATCCTGTTGAGGTATTGCGGTGCCCGTGGCGCCGCGCGGGCTTCGGTGCCACCTTTTGGCATCAAGAGGTGGAAAACTGCTGTTCGCAGGAAACGTCCAAAGAGAAGGTTCGGGATTCTTCCATGCTTTTCACGGTGCGACTGGGTGGATCAAAGGCTTGCTAAATCCGATTTTGAAAGATTCGTTCTTCGGGTTAACATGCCGTCCGCGAGTATGGCTGTATAGAGTTCTGTCACGGGTGCGGGAGAGGAGCCTTGAAAACGCGACAGACGGGATGAATTTCGGGGGTGCGGGTTCCGGTGTCGGGAATTTATGGTAATTCTGGAAAACTTTTGTTTGTGCCTTATACAAAGGACTTTGGGAGAATTACCCAATTTTGGGGTAATGATTTGGCAACTGTACTATATGCTACGTTCTGCTCTGATATGCTTTCAAGTCACTCGTTTTCGAAACAAAGGTAATCATTTTATTTGAAAGGGTATATAACAATAAAGGAGTACCCCACTATTTATAGTAGTTTTATAACTTTATTTACAGTATTTATTCATAAGTGGTTTTATATCTGTTCTTCCCAACTGATAAGCCTCTTCTAAATGGGCACAAGCACTTGCCTTTTTATTTGCTTTTATTTCCTGTAGTGCAAGATTGACAAGTGTTGCTTCCAAATCAAAATTTTGCTGAACAGCCTTATTATAGAAATAAATGGACTGTTCATAATTATTCAATTCTCCATAAATATATCCCAAGTTATAATATGCACCGCCAAAATTAGGTTCAATCTCAATACATGTATGGAAGACTTTTATTGCTTCGTTAAACTTCTGCATATCTATTAGTATGGCTCCTTTTAAATTGTAATATTCAACTTCCGCAGGATTTATTTCAATCGCTTTAGACACAGCACTCAAAGCTTCCTTTGTCTTTTGTATATCAGATAATATCTGTGCTACATTATACTGAATACCGTCATCTTCTGGCTTTAACTCTACCGCTTTTTGAGCATACTTATATGCGTTTTGTAAATTTCCACTATTGCCTTCTATAATCGCTAAATTAATATAGGCGGGAACACTCTTTATAGAATACGGCTCTATCTTGATAGCTCTTTCAAAGTACTTTTTGGCAGAGTCTGGCTGGTTCAAATAAAGAGCATAAATCTGCCCTATGTTGAAGTTGTTAGGTGCATTATAAGGGTCAAAAGTAAATGATTTCTTTGCGTTAGAATAAGCCCTTTCCACATCTCCTTGTTCCAAATAAATAGTCGCCATATTAGCAAGAGCTTCTACATTGTCGGGGGCTATCTTTACCGCTTTATTCAATAAATCCAATGCGTCTTGTGGATTTTCTGCCAAATTAGCAAGTCCTACGTATGCATTTGCTTTTATATTATCGTTTTCGTTTGATAAAGCTAAATGATAATTTTCCTTAGCTCTAACTTTGTCATTTAATTCATATAAAATAGAGGCTTTATTGATGTATGCTTCTGCTATTTCTTCATCGGATAACGTTTCTTGATGGGCAATGAAATAATCTACATCTTTCAATGCTTCTTCCAATAATCCCAAACTCAATTTGGCAACAGCTCTTTGATGATAGGCAAATAAAATACTTTTCTCACTTTCGTTTAATTCAATGATTTTGTTCAGATCATTAATCTCTGCATCATATTTTGACATCATATCGTAGATTGCTGCTCGGAAAGTATAAAAGCTGCTACTATCGGGATGCTCCTTTATAGCATCGCTAATTTCAATCAAGGCAAGTTCAAACTGATTGTTATTCCAGTATTCTTTTGCTTTCTCTTTGGAACTCTTATGCTGGCATGACGCCAGCATAAAAATAGCGGATAAGATAAATATATATTTAATAACATGTTGTTTTATAGTTATTCAATCGAATATTGACGCAATACCCATCACAATCAAGGAAACAATAAAATGTCCTATCTTGGTTAAAATTCCCCATACGATTAGGAAACCTACTGCACTCCAAAAACTATTCGGCTCAGTCCATTCCCACGCTAAAAATCCACTACCGACAAATACTGCCGCAGTTGCGGAATATAATAATCCCGCAATGATACATCCGTTACTTGAATCACTCATGTTTTGTTGATTTTAATATTGATAATTTAATGGTAAACAAGATTGCTGCAATGATGTCTATTGGCATCCAAATAGCTTTATCATGCAGATAAACAGGAATAATAGGATTAAAGACGATAGCAATAAGTCCAAAAGCTACTCGCCAAAAGTTCAAATCCTTAACAGGCTCATTCACTATGATACATACTGCACCTATGGTTATAATTATTCGAACAAACGTATAGTACCCAATAGGCAAATCTCCCATGCACAAAAGCAGCAAGACTATACAAAGTGACAATAAGTATTTCATAGGAATCAAGAGGAAAGACCAGCAATAAACAATCCACCCCACAAAAAGACAAATAATTTGTCCTAAACAACCGGCTTTTCCGCTGATATAATCCAAAGGCCAAAAAGGTCCGGTTAATAAAGCCAGTATTACATAAATAACAATAGCTGCGATAAGCATAACTTCAAATCCTCCAATATCTCCCTCCAGCTCCAAGGAAGACCTTACTTTTTAACTACGAAGCGTGGAACTGCAATGCCACATCTAAGTTGGAGGTCGTAGGAAAAACCTTTAGTACGGATATGGTAATAGCAGCCCACGCTATAGCGTGAGAACCACTATGCCTCCTCTCGTACTAAGTCCGAAATTTCCTACGTTTTCCAACTTACAAGATAAGCATAACGCTTCTTCTTTTTTCGTATGTCTTGGAAAGAGTTACCTCAATCCAAGTACAAAAGTATGAAAAATCCGTGATATACCAAATCATCACGGATTTTTTTGATTTACAGTTTCATACTTCTATTCTGTCTTGGCTTCGGTATTCCGATGACTTCTCTGAACTCATTCATCTTCTTTCTGAACCAGTTCACGTGTGAAACCCCATCTATCTTGAAATCGAATTTACCGCTTTCATCCTGTTTGATGGAGCAGACAGAATGTCGGGTATCAAAACTTCGATTAAACTCGGAAGAATAGAGTTTACCTTTTATTCCGACTTCCTTGAACTCACACAGTCTTCTGATTATCCCGTCATTGAAGCCTAAACGTTCACGTAGGAAGTTTATCACAGGTATCAGCTTCTCCACATACGGGAAATAGCGTCTGACAAAATCCGTAAACTCCGACAGCTTGCGGTGCTGTTGCTCGTAAGCGTTTCTTATCTCCTGTATCTGTTTGGCTTGTTGCCGTTCCCGTTGTCGGGCTTCGTCTTCAAGTTCAAGGATGCGGTCTTGCAAGTCCTCGTTCCTACGTTCCAACGATTTCATTTTTCCACTTCCGAAAAGAGAGCCCACACTGCTTGCAAGGGCGGTTGCCGTATCGGTGGCTGCACTTTTGAACTTGTCGGTACGGATTTCTGCTTTCACCTGCTTCAGTTCCTCCTGCGCCTCGGCTTTCTTCTCCTGTAACAGTCTGGTTTCGGTTTCAAGGGTTTCATTCTTCTTTTTCAAGTCCCGATAATACTGCATGGTGGTAGTGTGCCGTGCTTCCGAGCCCCGTACCCCACGTTGCAATCCGTATTTCGTCATCACCCTTGCGTAATTGTCGTGGTAGGCAATCAGGGTCTGGCGGTTGAACAGGTCATCGGCACACAAACGGACGGAATTTGTTTTCTTGCGGTACTTGCGCTTGCCGTCCGTCTGTTCTTTCTTGGCTTTGCGCCTTTCACCCATCACGATAGGAACAACGGCTGCGTGGATGTGCGGAGTCTTCTCGTCCATGTGCAGATGTGCGGCAACCACATTGTCTTTGCCGAATGTGGCTTGCAGCCATTGGATACTGTCGTTGCACCATTCATCGAGCTTTCCTTTTTCCTGTATGTACATCATGTCCTCGTGCGTACCCGATAAAACCACCCGGACAACACGGACTTGGTCGTGTGTGATTTTCCGTCTGATGTCTGCCGTGTTCAGTCTGTGGGCAATCGCTTCATCCCTGCCGTGAACGCCATCGGGGTATTCGACAAGCACCCTGTTCAGATGTGTCCTTGTCGGGTCTGCATTTTTAGGTATTATCTTTCTCTCTATATGGTCGGACTGCGTGGTGTCCGATGTCCCCTTTGCTTTCTTTATGTCCAATGAAAAATATCCCATATTATTTCTATTTTTGCGGTTATCGTTATGTTTCTTCTCTCTGCCTGTGGCATCGGTTCACAGGGTTTATTATGCAAATGAGTCCTTGCTGCACTCGGCATAATCCAAACGAGTTTGGCTTCTGCCCTCGTTTGCACAGGGTTTCCAAAGGGATTTCCCTTTGGCTCGATAGGGTGTTTTTAGCGTTACGGAGTAATGCGTGAAGAAAACGCCCTATTGAGCTATGGTATTTCTGTCTAAATACCTTGGGAGAGCGGACGTGCATATTACAGATGAAATCCCCCTTTCTTTTCGGTGGCTGCATCATCCGCCTTGCGGATTGGACTTGCTTCTTCTCCTTTATCGGCTCTGCCGATTGGGACAAGGGCTTACCGCACAGGTAGTCGTTCAAGTCCTTATAATCACGATAGTACATTGACTTGTCAAGCATCCGTTCCCCGAACTTCTCTTTCAGCTTCTTGCAAGTGTTCCGTCCTGCCGTGTCGTTGTCAAGGAAACAGCCGATTTGGGTGTAGGTTTCCAATAAGTTTCCCGCTTTCGCAAGATTGGAAACGGAGTTCAATATGATATAGTCCTGTGTGTCCAATCGCGGGTGTTGCGGATTGTTTTCTACTCGGATGGTAAGGAATGAGAGGTAATCCATGAACCCCTCAAACAGGTAACACATACATCGTTGTCCGCCCTGCTGTCGGATATGGGTGATGTCTTTCGGGGCGACACATCCCTTGAAGTATCTGTTGCGCACTTCATATCCTCCTGCCATGTTCGGAAAGCCGATGGCAAAATAGGGTTTGTCGGCATTCATAAACCGAAGCTCCCTGCATTCTCTTTTGGCAAGTCCGATGTTTATTCCCCTTTCTTGCAGATAGGCGATAAGAGCAGGAGAAGGACAACTCACCAACCTTTAATCCCTGATAAGGACGATTGTCGGAATGCTGTCTGCCAAAAGAGAACGATGCAGGGCGGATGTATGCTGTCCGCTCCTCTATGCGTCTCAGCAGATAGGCTACATCTCCCGAATGGTAGAGTTCCGCTGCCAATGCAATGATATTACCGCCTTTGCCGATGCCGAAGTCATACCATTTCTCAAGCTCGGTGTTTACCTTGAACGATGCGTCCGTTTCTTCCCGTAACGGTGATTTGTACCACAGGTTCCTGCCTTGTTGCTTTACAGGCGTATAGCCCAGACTTTGCAGATAGTCTGCCAGTTTGATTTGCTTTACATCTTGGATTGTCATATTACATACGGTTTTGAAGTTGATGAAAATTTGTTGATTTGATGAGCTGTTGATGTAATATGTTTATATACAGCCTCGTAACCTCTCAACATCTTCTCAACAAACCGCTCACCAAAAGAGAAATCCACAAACGGGTGTCGGTGGTCTCTCAACTTCTCTTTTGGCTTGTTGAAATTTTGTTGAGAATGTATATCGTTTATTGTCAGTGTATTTATACCCATATTCATCAATTCAACAGAAAAATGATAATATTACAGGGATTCGAGTTGCTCCCTTGTGACTGTGTAATAGCGTCCCACTCTCCTTATCGGCTCATACCGACAACTCCCGTTGCAGTTGAACTGGTAGGTGGTATAAGTCAGTCCGTTTGGCGCAGGGGTCAGTTTCCAACATTCCTGCAACACTTTTCGGACTTGGTGTTTCTCCACCTTTACCTGTGAGTGTACCAGCAAAAGAAGAATGTCGCTAACAGAAAGAGAATGTATCCGTGCCGACACTGTCCATGATGTCAAGGACAAGTTCGTGACATCTCTATCTCCAACCGGTTGCGGTTGCTGCGGATAATCTTCTGCAAGGCTTCTGTATGCAGTAATGTGGGGTTGAACCACATTCGGCTTTCCTTTTCGGTGGACAGTTTTCTGTGTTGCAGGAAATGGAGAAAGGCGGGTATCTCCGCTTTCAGCTTTTGCAGGAAGTCGGTATCATCGGACTGCAAGCGGTTTATCTTGCGCACCCAATAGCGTGTTTCCCCTGCGTCTATGATTACGGGCAGATGCTCGTTGTTGGAACACAGCACGAATTTGGCGAAGAACGCAATCTCGTCACGGTCTTTGCCTTTGGCTTCCATCTTATAGGAAAGTGTGGTGCTGAGGTTCTTCAACCGCTCGCTATCCTCCCTGCGGTTGAGCAGCACCTCATCCACCACGATAAGCAACTTGCCAGCCCAGTCGGAATTGAACTGGCTGCGGAAATCCTCGTTGGTGTTGAAAGTCACATTGTTCTGAAAAAGGACTTTCAGAAAGTTCAGGAAGGTGCTTTTTTGCCCGTGTTGCGTTCTTCCGACACCAACAGCAGGATAGGCAACTTCTGAATCGGTTGCAGGTAAAGCAGTTGCAGATAGTCCATCCCCAACTCGTATTGTTCCCCGAAGATGTGCTGTACCAAAGATTGGATATGCGATAAATCGCCCTCCTGCGGTCGGTGGTCTATCGGTTCGTAAAGGTTAAGGAACTTGCCGACCACGGAACGGTAGCCGATGTGTTCGGGTACGGTGCAGAAGCCGTCATACTTGGGAACATTGCCGATGTAATCCTTGCCGTAATCCTGTCGCAGGGTCTCGTTGTTCCATGCGATGCGTTTCTTCACATACCCTCCGTTCAGTCTCGGTTGCTCCACAATCTTGTAGAGCGTTGTCCCGACACGGATAAATTTTTCCTTTGCCATGCCGCCATCCGATGGCGGTCTGTGGCTGTCCTGTTGTTCGATAGCTGACATAATCAAATGGTTTTAAGTTTGAAAATTACCAGCTGCAAAAATATAATCAATTATCGGATAGGCCGTTATGCAAAACACGGCAGAATGGTGACAAATAGCCCCCGAAACAAAAACTTTCAATAGTTTGGTGCAGGAAACAGGTTGTACAAATGGAAAAACTCCCGAAAAGCGAATGGCGGATTACGCTTTTCGGGAGAAAAAACCAGAGCGTCTGTCGTACTGACTTAATGAATTACTGACTTACCGAGTGAATAATGTCAGGCATTCAGCTACGAGAAGTATTCGGATTTGGATATACCGTTGGTATTCAGCGAAAGAAAATGCTTGTTTTCTCTTTTCGCAGGTACAGTCTTTCAAGAACAGCATTGCGTACCCGTTCCGCTCCGAATGTGCCGATATGGAAAGCGAGGGTAACTATCGCTTCAAGGTTGTAAACCTCCATACAGCAATTATCGGATACCCGTATGCTTCGCCTTATCCCGTATTCCCTTAAAACTCCGCTCTTGCAAAGAGCCCTTACCCCTGCACGGAATGTCGGGGCGGTTACTCCGAACAGGTCGCAAAGTTCCCATTCGCTCATGGCGGTTGCGCTCATGTCTGTCGGCATGGTGATGTTGCCGTTACCGTCTGTTGTTATGATACTTCGTTTCATGGCTATGCTTGGTTATGGGTTTACACTTCCGAACGATGCGTTCAGCTTGTTGCCGAACATCGTCAGGTCATTGTCAAGTTTCTGCGTGGTTATCTTCGCATAGATTTGAGTCGTGACAATGTTCGTGTGTCCCAGAACACGGCTCACGCTTTCAATGGGCATCCCCTTGCTAAGAGCCAGTGTTCCAAACGTATGACGTCTGACATGGTAGGAGATATGCTTCTCTATTCCGCATTCCGCCATTACCTTTTTCAGCTGTTTGCACATCGTCCAATAGTTGATTTTCCCGAAAACCAGCTTGTCTTCCGACAGATACTTGTACCGTTCGATTATCTGCAAGGGAATATCAAGTAGCTTCACTTGGAACGGGACATTTGTCTTGTGCCGTTTCGACAATATCCATTTCTCACCGTTCACCTCCACTATTTCATCCGTTGTGAGTTCTTTCATATCCACGAAAGACAAGGCGGTGAAGCAGGCGAAAATGAACAGGTCTCGCACCAATGCGAGGGTGGGGTTGTCAAACTCGTGCGCCATGATTCTTTTGATTTCGTCCTCTGTCAGATACTCCCGTTCCTTAACATTCGGGCTGATATGGAACTGCGCAAACGGATTTCTCGGTATCAGTCCGTTATAGTGCGCACGCATGACCACGCCTTTCAGCCACATGCAGTTCAGCCAAATGGTGGCGTTTTTCAGTCCCCGTTCAGCTGTAAGATAAGCCGCAAACTCCTTGATGAAGTCGGGTGTAAGTTCCAGCATGGACATGTCTGTCCGTCTGTAGAATGACTTGATAAAGGCTGCGACATAGTTCCTTGCCCTTACCATGACCTTGTACGTGCCGATGCTGCGGTCTTTACCGACACGTTTCAGAAAGTTGGCGCAATCCTTGTCAAAAGCCTTTATCAGTGTCTCATACTCGCTTCCTACCCCTTGGTAGGCATTGCGCACCATTTCAGCCGTTACGTATGCCTCTCGGTCGGATATGCGCTGATAGTGCTTGATGATTTGCGCCTTGATGTTGTCCAATGCCAGATTGATGTTCCGTGCTTCGGCGCTCTTGCCTTTGGCTCGGTTGCCTTTCGCATCCCAAAGGGTTTTCGGGATGGTCTGCTTGCAACTGAACTGCGCCACAGTACCGTTGATTGTCACTCGTCCCATGATGGGGACAATACCGTCTTTCTCCTTGCTGCCGTTCACGTAGAACAGCACTTTGAATGTACTTCTTGCCATACTCGTTTTTTTGTTTACAAAGTTAAATATCAACGAGTTAGACCTTGATACGCAAATCGGTGACAAACGGTGCAATAGCATCTCTCATATGTTAAATCTTACTCTTTCACGGGTAATGATTTGCAAACCATTCTTCTTCTTAAATCCGCTTTTCTTTGCGTTTTCCGATTTTTCGGCTTGTCATCATTTGACACCGTAACAACTCTGATATTAAGTCGTTTAGCGTCATTTCTCCCGTTTTTCGAGGTTATTCCAGAGATTTATCGTAATTTTGCCGACAAAATCGCAACGTATGAAATTACGAGCCAGCTTCGCCGTCGGGCCGACGGATTCCACGACGTGTCGACGGTAATGGTGCCTGTGAGGGAGTTGTACGACCGGTTGGAGATCGAGCCTGCGATCGAAACCGAACTCGTGCAGCTGGGGTTGCCGGTCGATTGTCCGCCGGAGGACAATATCTGCCTGCGGGCCTGGCGGCTGATGCACGAACGCTACGGTGCGGGGCCCGTACGAATCGTGCTCGACAAGCGTGTGCCCTACGGGGCCGGGCTGGGCGGCGGCTCGGCCGATGCGACGGCGGTCGTGCAGGGGGTCGACGCATTGTTCGGCCTGCGGCTCGCGGAGGCGGAGCTGATCGACTGCGCGGCGGCACTGGGCAGCGATACGGCCTTTTCGTGCGCAACGCTCCTCAGCTCTGCACGGGCCGCGGCGAGGTGATGCGGCCCGTGAAGCCGGCTTTCGGAGGATATACGCTGCTGATCGTGAAGCCCGATGAGGCGGTTTCCACGCGCGAGGCGTATGCAGGCGTGCGGCCTGCGGTACCGGCCGAGTCGCTCGAAGAGTCGATGCGGCTGCCCGTGACCGCCTGGCAGGGACGGGTGAAGAACGATTTCGAACCGCACGTCTTCGCCGCACATCCGCGGTTGGCGGTGCTCAAAGAGAGTTTGTTGAAGGCGGGCGCCGTTTATGCCGCGATGTCGGGCAGCGGCTCGGCTCTTTTCGGATTGTTCGACGATCCCGTGCGGGCGCAAAACTATACCCCCGCCTTTCGACGGGGTATTTCTCCACAGGAGCGGTTGTAGGGGCCTTGCGGCCGCATCCGTTTCGCAGCGAGTGCCGTAGCGAAGCAAGCTCGATGCCGGACGGGCCGATCTATTCGCGGCCCTTGACGGGAATCTTGGCGATGCGGCGTTCGTGACGGCCGCCCTCGAACTCGGTAGTGAGGTAGGTCTCGATGAACTCCACCGCTTCGTCGTTGGTGATGAAGCGTGCCGGCAGAACGATGACGTTGGCGTTGTTGTGTTTTTTGACAAGTTCGGCGATCTCCTTGCGCCACACCAGACCGGCGCGGATGCGCTGATGCTTGTTGAGCGTGATGGCCATTCCCTCGCCCGAACCGCAGAGGGCGATGCCGTGCTCGAATTCGCCCTTTTCGATCGCTTCGGCCAGCGGATGCGCGAAATCCGCGTAGTCCACCGCTTCGGGCGAGTCGGTGCCGAAGTCGTAGACATCGTACCCCTTGGCTCCCAGATAACCGATCAGGAACTCCTTCATTTCATAGCCCGCATGGTCGCAGGCGATTCCTATTTTTTTCTCCATACAGCAAGATTAATTTCGTGACGGGTTCGTTTTGGCATGTTTCCGGATACAAAGATAGTGCAAGCCGAGCGCAGAACCAAATTTATTTGGTTTTGCCGAGGCGCCGCCTATCTAAGCGGAGGCTCGTCCTCCGCAAAGTCGTGCAAGCCGAGCGCAAAAGCAAACTTGTTTGCGGATTTGCCGAGGCGCGCTTTCGCGAATCCGGACGGCAGTTCGTCCCCGGCAAAGATACGAACGAATCGATAAAAGCGTTATTTTTACTGCGTGAAATCTCCGACTGTTCCTCCGCGTGTTCCACGTCCTGCCAAACCTGCGGGCGGCTCCCGCCTCTCGCGGGCGGGCTGCATCCTGTTCGGGTGGGCGATGCTCGTGCTGGGAGTCGTCGGAATCTTCGTGCCGCTGCTGCCCACCACGCCGTTTCTGTTGCTGGCGGCGTGGGCCTTCTGCCGCTCTTCGCCGCGGTTGTACGACCGGTTGCTGGCACATCCCTGCCTGGGCGCCTACGTCCGCAATTTCAGGGAGTACCGCGCCATTCCGCTGCGTGCGAAGATCATCTCCGTCACGTTGATCTGGGCGACGCTGCTCTACTGCATCTTCGGAGTCGTGCGTGCGTGGTGGTGGGCGCAGGCGGGGTTGCTGCTGCTCGCCGTCGGGCTTACGTGGCATATTCTCTCCTATGCGACGCTGCGGCGGCCGGAATAGGCGGCTGTCCGGCAAATCGAACGGGCGGAACCTTCCGAAAAAAGTTCCGCCCGTTCGATTTCGGTCGTTTCAGAGATAACGCTCCGCCGCCGAGATCAGGAAACCGAAGAGCAGTGCGTTGAACACCACGACGGGGATCGCCTTGCGCTCCTTGCCCGAGAAGGCGAAGAGCAGGGGAACGGTCAGCATCATGACGACGGCCATTCCCTGCGCCCACCACGGCAGGTAGGGCAGACGGCCGTGGAAGACGAGGACTGCCGCGAAGAGGTAGACGAAGAAGGCCGAGAAGCACGACCGTGCCGACGACCGCTGGAAGATCATCGGAATGGCGACCAATGCGCCTGCGACGGCGCCGACGGCAAGCGACAGTGTGACGTGATCCATCGCCCCTCCGGATTATTTCGACGCGCGTTTGCGGTCGACCTCGTGCAGCAGAATCTTGCGCAGACGCATGGCATGGGGCGTCACTTCGACGTATTCGTCCTCCTTGATGTATTCGAGCGCTTCTTCCAGCGAGAAGATCTTGGGCGGAGCGATCGACGCCTTGTCGTCCGAACCCGAAGCGCGCATGTTGGTCAGCTGTTTGGCTTTGGTGACGTTGACCGTGATGTCTCCCGCGCGCGTGCTCTCGCCGATGACCTCTCCCTCGTAGACCTGATCCATGGGGGAGATGAAGAAGCGGCCGCGATCCTGCAACTTGTCGATCGAGTAGGCATAGGCCGTACCCGTCTCCGATGCGATGAGCGAGCCGTTGGTGCGCATTTCGATCTCGCCCGTCCAGGGTTCGAAATCTTTGAGCCGGTGCGTCATGATCGCTTCGCCGGCCGTGGCGGTGAGCATGTTCGACCGCAGGCCGATGATCCCGCGCGAGGGAATCGAAAATTCGAGCCGCGTGCGGCCGTTGGCCGACTCCATGTTCGTGAGCGTGCCTTTGCGCTTGGTCGCCAGTTCGATCACCGTGCCGGCCGATTCGTCGGGGCAGTCGACGCTCATCTCTTCGATCGGTTCGCATTTCACCCCGTCGATCTCCTTGACGATCACCTTCGGCTGGCCGACCTGCAACTCGTAGCCTTCGCGGCGCATGGTCTCGATCAGCACCGACAGGTGCAGCACGCCGCGGCCGTAGACGACGAACGAATCGGCGTTCTGTCCCGGTTCGACGCGCAGGGCGAGGTTCTTTCCAATTCGCGGTCGAGCCGCTCCTTGATATGGCGCGAGGTGACGTATTTGCCGTCCTTGCCGAAGAAAGGCGAGTTGTTGATCGTGAAGAGCATCGACATCGTGGGTTCGTCGATCTGGATGGGCGGCAGCGGTTCGGGGTTCTCGTAGTCGCAGATCGTGTCGCCGATCTCGAAGCCTTCGATGCCCACCAGTGCGCAGATCTCGCCGCAGGCAACCTCCTCGACCTTCTTTTTGCCCAACCCTTCGAAGACCATCAGATCGCGGATGCGGGTCTTCTGCATCGTCACGCCGTCGCGCTTGGCCAGCGTGACGTTCTGGCCGGTGCGGAGCGAGCCGCGCGTCACCTTGCCCACGGCGATCCGTCCCACGTAGGGCGAATATTCGAGCGAGGTGATGAGCATCTGGGGCGTCCCTTCGACGGTTGCGGGTGCCGGAATCTCGTCGATAATGGCATCGAGCAGCGGGGCGATCGAGTCGGTGCGTTCTGTCCATACGTGCGACATCCAGCCCTGTTTGGCCGAGCCGTAGATCGTCTTGTAGTCGAGCTGCTCCTCGGTGGCGTCGAGCGTGAACATCAGATCGAAAACCTGCTCGTTGACCACTTCGGGGCGGCAGTTGGGTTTGTCGACCTTGTTGATGACCACGATGGGTTTCTTGCCCAGCGCAAGGGCCTTCTGCAACACGAAGCGGGTCTGGGGCATGGTGCCCTCGAAAGCGTCGACGAGCAGCAGCACGCCGTCGCACATGTTGAGCACGCGCTCGACCTCGCCGCCGAAGTCGGCGTGTCCCGGCGTGTCGATGATGTTGATCTTGTAGTCCTTATAGATGACCGAAACGTTTTTCGAGAGGATCGTGATACCGCGCTCGCGTTCCAGGTCGTTGTTGTCCATAATCAGTTCGCCGTTCTGCTGGGCGTTGTCGCGCAGGAGATTTCCTGCAAGGATCATCTTATCGACCAATGTAGTCTTTCCGTGGTCTACATGGGCGATAATCGCAATATTGCGTAGTTTTTGCATATGTTACTCGGGATATTTACGGGGGCAAAGGTAATAAAATCTCAGGAAAATGTGTTACATTTGCTCAGGTATTCATTCAGGTAAATCTGTTCGATGATGAGTTATTCGTTGCAAGTGGCCGGACGCAGCCGCGTCGTGGTGGGGCGCACCGTCGAGGAGCTGCCGCGCTGCTGCCGCAGGGGCGGGTGATCGTGCTGACGGACCGCAATGTCGCCCGTTGCCGTCCCGAACTGTTCGAGGACTGCGACCCGATCTGCATGGAGCCGGGCGAGGAGCACAAGACGTTGCAGACCGTCGAGGAGGTCTGCCGCGAGCTGATCCGCCGCGGCGCCGACCGCACGACCTTCCTGCTGGGGGTCGGAGGGGGCATCGTGACCGACGTCACGGGCTTCGTGGCATCGGTCTACATGCGCGGCGTTCCGTTCGGGTTCGTCTCGACGACGCTGCTGGGGTGTGTCGATGCGAGCGTCGGCGGCAAGAACGGCGTCAATCTGGACGGGTACAAGAACATGGCGGGCGTTTTCGCCCAGCCGCAATTCGTCGTCTGCGACACGTCGCTCTTCGCGACGCTTCCCCTGCGGGAGATTCGCGCAGGACTGGCCGAGGCGGTCAAGGCGGGGATCATCGGCGACGAACCGCTCTTCGGGCTGATCGAGCGGGCGGGACTCGACGGCCTGTGCGCCGATCCGGAGACCATGGATAAGGTCGTGGTGCACCCGTGCGGCTCAAAGCCGCGGTCGTGAGCCGCGACGAACGCGAACACGGCGAGCGGCGCAAACTCAATCTGGGCCATACGTTCGGCCATGCCGTCGAGAAATGCTCGCGCGAGATGATCCACGGCGAGGCGGTGGCCGTCGGCATGGCGATCGCCGCACGGCTGGCCGTGAAGCTGGGGCTGCTGGCCCCGGCCGCGTGCGACCGCATCGTGCGGGTGCTTGCGGCGTTGGGCTTCGCGACCGAACCGCCGGTGCCGGCCGAACGGCTGCTCGCGGCCGTGACTAAGGACAAAAAGAGCGAGGGCGATACGATCCGTCTGGTGCTGCCGACCGCAGTCGGTGCCTGCGAGGTGCGGACGATGACCTTCGACGAATTGTCGCGGCTCGTCCGGTCGGTTTGATTCTATTGTGGTCCGATGAAACGATTTTTTCTTCTTTTGCTTTTAGCAGGTGCGGCAGGGACGCTGTGGTTCGTTACACCGCACGGGTTGGAACGCGATCTGTGCCGGGCCGTGCGCGGTGTCGACGCCGAGGTGGGTATCGCCGTCGTGCGCGAGGGCAGGGTGATCGCCTCGGTCGGCGGCGACCGTCCGATGCCGGCGATGAGCACCTTCAAATTTCCGCTGGCGCTGGCCGCAGCGGCGCGGTTGGACTCGCTGGGGCTGCCGCTTTCGGCGCAGTTGGAAGTGACGGGCGACGATCTGTGGCCCGATACGTGGTCGCCGTTGCGCGAGGCGCATCCGGCGGGCGGACGTTTCGTTCGGGGAACTGCTGCGTTACACGGTGGCCGAAAGCGACAACTGCGCCTGCGACCGTCTGATCCGCGAGATCGGCGGCATCGGGGCATTGCAGCGTTACGTGGAGGGGCTGCCCGCCGAAGGACTCGATTTCCGGATGACGGAGCGGGAGATGAGCGGGGCGCCGGATGCCCAGCGCCGCAACCGGGCGACGCCGGAGGTGATGGCGCTGCTGTTGGATCGGTTTCGGCACGACAGTCTGTTCGCATCCGAATACCGCGATTTTCTCTGGCAGACGTTGTGCACGACGACCACGGGGATGAATAAACTGCGGGCAGGACTTCCCGACGGGACGACGATCGGGCACAAGACCGGTTCGTCGGATCGGGATGCGCGGGGAGTGAAGATCGCCGACAACGATCTGGGGTATGTCGAGTTGCCCGACGGTAGCGGGTATGCGATCTGCGTCTATGTCGCCGAAACGGCGCTTTCGGACGGGGAGACCGCGGCGCTGATCGCCGAGATTTCACGGCTGGTCTGGCAGCGGTTGTCGGCCGAGTAGGAATAGGAAAACAAAGACGGGAAGTTCTCCGGAAGGAAGACTTCCCGTCTTTGCGTTTATTCGATGTCGGGACGGCGCTGCGCCACGCCCGATTCGACTGCCGCGCGGGCTACGGCGGGGGCGACGCGGCCGAGCAGGCGCGGGTCCGTCAGTTTCGGGATCAGGTAGTCGGGACCGAATTCGAGCCGGTCGACGCCGAAGGCGGCAGCCAGCTCCGCAGGAACCTCCTCGCGTGCCAGCTCCGCGAGTGCGTGCGCAGCGGCGAGTTTCATCGCTTCGTTGATCTTGCGGGCGCGGACGTCGAGTGCGCCGCGGAAGATGTAGGGGAATCCCAGCACGTTGTTCACCTGATTGGGGTAGTCTGTACGGCCCGTTGCGACGATCACGTCGGGGCGTGCCGCCTTGGCCTCGTCGTAGGAGATTTCGGGATCGGGATTCGCCAGCGCCATGACCAGCGGGTTGCCGGCCATCGACCGCACCATGTCGGCATCGAGCACGCCGGCCGTCGAAACGCCCAGGAAGACGTCTGCGCCGACGAGCGCTTCGCGCAGCGTCGTGACCGGCCGGCTGGTCGCGAATTCGCGCTTGACGGGGTTGAGGTCGGTGCGGCGGGTCGTGACTACGCCCCGGCTGTCGCACATCGTGATCTGGTCGCGGCGCGCGCCGAGCGCGAGGAACATCCTTGCACAGGCGATGGCGGCCGCACCGGCGCCGTTGACGACGATCTGCGCCTCGTCGATGCGTTTCCCGCTCAGGTACATCGCGTTGATGAGCGCTGCCGAGGCGATGATCGCCGTTCCGTGCTGGTCGTCGTGCATGACCGGAATGTCCAGCTCCTCGACGAGCCGCCGTTCGATCTCGAAACATTCGGGAGCTTTTATGTCTTCGAGATTGATCCCGCCGAAGGTGGGGGCGATTCGCTTGACGGCGGCGATGAACTCCTCCGGATCGGTCGTATCGATCTCGATGTCGAAGGCGTTGATTCCGGAGAAGTGCTTGAAAAAGCATGCATTTGCCCTCCATGACCGGTTTGGCGGCCAGCGGGCCGATGTCGCCCAGTCCCAGTACGGCGGTTCCGTTGGTAATGACCGCCACCAGATTGCCCTTGATCGTATAGTCGTACGCCTTGGCCGGATCGTCGGCGATCGCCAGACACGGCGCCGCCACGCCGGGCGAGTAGGCCAGCGAGAGATCGTACTGGGTGGCGTCGGGTTTCGTCGGCCGGATTTCGATTTTGCCGGGGCCTCCTTCGGCGTGATAGGCGAGCGCTTCCTTCATCAATTCGTTCGTGTCCATAAGCTAAATTTTACCGGTATGTCAAACAATTATCACGCCCGCAAGTTAATAAAAAATATTAGTTTTTAAAATAGATTTATTAAAAATAAAACGATGTTTTTTAAAAATGGAGATGAAGACCCATTGCGATACTGACATATTTTATTCCGGCGTGTCCGTCGAAATCCGCCGTTTCAAGCGCGGAAGAGGTGAAGTAGGGAGCTGTAACCGCCGACTTCGGCGCCGATGTCGAGACGTTTCGAAAGGAGGAGCGTCGCACGCACGATGCCGTGCGTGCCGAATCCGTCGAGCGAGAACCGTGTGCCTTCCATCCGCTCGAAGTAGTTGACGTAGCCGATGCCGGCGAGTGCCGAGAACATGAACTTGTTTCCGACGCGAAACGAATATCCCGCTTCGGGTGCCGCGTAGTGGGTGCCGATGTTGCACCGTAGGACGCTCGATATTGGCGCTATCGGGTGGGGAATGGAGAGTTCGGCTTTCATGCGAAAGCAGGCGTAGCGGAGTCCGAGCGTGAAACCGCGGGCGAAACAATAGTCGTAGCCTGCGTTGTAGGCGATGCCGGCGGTGCTCCCGTCATAGGGCGCTCCGTCGATCGTGTAGAGATCGCTGACGACGAAACCCGCCCGAAACTGCCGTAGAACAGGTGGCAGGGAAGGCGGTTCCGCTGTCGGTCGTTCATCCGTCGGATAACCTTGTCCGGATGTTTCGAACGAAGCCGCAGCGGCGGATCGAACCGCATCGTCGCGGAGGTGTCCCTGCCGTCGATGCGGAGCAGGTCGGCGCTCAGGGTATAGGTCGTGCCGTTGGAGGTCGCGGTTTCGTTCTGTTCCGTGACCGAGAGGGCGTTGCCGCCGATGCCGGCGGTCGCGCGGACGGCCAGATCGACCGCTTCCCGATTGCGTTCGTCGGCATTTTCCGAGGAACTCGATATCGTCAGTTCTCCGATTTTGCGCGACGCAGCGGGCCGCGGGAGATCTTCCGTAAAGAGCCTGACGCTGTCGGCGGGAAACGGGGCGCCTGCCTCGCTAAGGGTGGTGTAGATTCTGGAAGAGCAGCCGCAGAGGATACACGCTGCTGCCAGACCGGCGATCGTGGAACGAATGCCGGTCTGAGACGGAAGAGAGGGGTGTAGCATATCTGTTTCAGTGTTGGTTTGGTCCAGTTTATGCCGCACTCCGGTCGGGAAATCCCGTCAGAAGAGCGTGTCGCCGAGCGTCGGCGGCGTGAGTCCCAGGTGCCGGAACGCCGTTTCGGTGGCTTCGCGGCCGCGGGGGTGCGTTTGAGGAACCCCTCCATGATGAGGAACGGTTCGTAGACCTCCTCGATCGTTCCGGCATCTTCGCCCACGGCGGTGGCGATCGTATTCAGCCCGACGGGGCCGCCGTTGAACTTGCCGATGATCGTTTGGAGGATGCGGTTGTCCATCTGGTCCAACCCGCGCGCATCGATGTTGAGTGCTGTGAGTGCCATGCGCGTGATCGCCAAGTCGATGTGCCCCTCGCCCTTGACCATGGCGAAATCGCGCACGCGGCGCAGCAGGGCGTTGACGATACGGGGGTGCCGCGCGAACGGCGGGCGATTTCGATCGCCGCGTCGTCGTCGATCGAAACGTCGAGAATGCGTGCCGAACGTTTCACGATTCCCGACAGCACCGCGGTGTCGTAGTACTCCAAATGGCACTGGATGCCGAAACGCGCGCGCAGCGGCGAGGTCAGCAGGCCGCTGCGCGTCGTGGCGCCGATGAGCGTGAAGGGCGCCAGTTCGATCTGGATCGAACGGGCGGAAGGACCCTTGTCGAGCACGATGTCGATCTTGTAGTCCTCCATGGCCGAATAGAGATACTCCTCGACAATGGGGCTCAGGCGGTGGATTTCGTCGATGAAGAGCACGTCGCCCGGATTGAGGTTCGTCAGCAGGCCCGCCAGATCGCCCGGCTTGTCCAGAACGGGGCCGGAGGTGACTTTGAGCTGGGAGTGCATCTCGTTGGCGATGATGTTCGCCAGTGTGGTCTTGCCCAGTCCGGGAGGGCCGTGCAGCAATACGTGGTCGAGCGAATCGCCGCGCATGAGGGCCGCCTGGATGAAGATGCGCAGGTTTTCGACGATCTTCTCCTGTCCGGCGAAATTCTGCAACTCCTGCGGACGGATTTTATTTTCGAATTCGAGATCGCTCTCTATGTTTCGGATCGTAGACATGGTTACAAAGGGTAATCGTATGTTCCGGTATGCCGTATGTTCCGGTACGGTTTTTCATTTTCCGGTCGCCGGCATTCGCAGCGGCGGCTGCATTTACGGATCCTTCTTTCCCCGCCTGCGGCCTGACTGTAACAGGCTGCGGCTGCCGGTACCCGAAACATGCAATCGTGTTACAAATATACTTACTTTTTCGGAAAATCTCCGCATTCGCCGCTTCAAAAAACGCCGTCATCGCCTTGCGGCGATGCGGCGGACTTTTCCCGCAAAGGAAAAAGGCCTGTCCGCCGCAGCGGACAGACCTTCCGGTTGAATCATTTATTAATTGAGATGGGATGTGTCTATTCCGTGTAATCGATCAGCGCCGTACGCAGATTCCCGTCGAAATCCTTATAGCGGATTTTGAGACCTTTCTTCTGAGTGACGGCCGGATCGTAGGAGTTGAGTTTGAACGAAGCCATGCTGGATCTCGCTACGGGAGTGTCCGATCCCATGTCGTCGGGTTTGTGGCGCAGTTCGAGCAGCGTGTAGTCGGGGTCTTCGGTATCGTCCGCCGAATCGCTTCGAACCAAGCTGATCTTGTGTTTCTCGCTTCCGGTGACTTTGATCTGGAAGGAGCAGGTGAAGTATCCGGCGCTGATCAGGCAGTCGAATTTGTCCTCGCCGCTGAGTTTCACCAATTCGATCGGCTCGTCGCCGAACTCGTCTTCGTTGGACTCATTCATCTCTTCGACGTCCTTGGTGAGAATTTCGCTGATGCCGTAGAGCTTGATGTTGTAGTCGTACTGTTGGCTCTTCTCTTCGAGCAGCGAGTAATAGATGAAGGCGCGCTGTCCGTCTTCGGGATTGTAGCCGCCGGTAGGTACGGCGAATTGCGAAGGATAGAGCGTCTGTCCGTTGTCCGCCTTGAAATAGAACGTCCCGCTCAATCCGCCCGGATTGAGGATGGTCACGAGCGCCATGCTGTCGGCGCCCTCTACGTCGGAGTCGTTGCAGGACTGGAGCACGGGCAGCACCGCGACCGCCGCGAGGAGAAATAATTTGAACTTTTTCATGGGTTTAGCTATTTTATTTCTAAATTTGTTCCTTTCTATAAACGCACGAAAGTACGAAATACTGCGTAAAGAGATAAAAAAATATTTTTTTACGGGGATGCAGTATTCGGGAGAGGACACCATTTATTATATGACGAACGATGAGCATGGAGGAACGGATACTCGCAGAGCGTTGTAAAGCCGGAGATAACGATGCCCGCCGCGAGCTGTATACTCGTTTCGGAGGACGTTTGTTGAGTATCTGCCTGCGTTATGTCGGGGATCGGGCGACGGCCGAGGATCTGCTCCATGACTGTTTTATCAAGGTGTTCGCGGCAATCGACCGTTTTTCATGGCGCGGCGAGGGTTCCTTGAGGGCGTGGATGGAACGGATCGCGGTGAACGTTTCGCTCGAAGCGCTGCGTCAGAAGCGGCGGTTGCACTATCCGACTACGGTCGACCGGCTGCCCGAACGCTATGAAGAGCCGACGTCGGACGAAATGGAGCGGTTGCCCTACGACGATCTGAAACGGTTGATCGCCGAGCTGCCCGACGGATACAGGACTGTTTTCAACCTCTATTGTATCGAGGAGCTCTCCCATAGGGAGATTGCGGAGCGGTTGGGAATCAGTGAGAAAACCTCGTCGTCGCAGCTGTTTCGTGCAAAGGCCTTGTTGGCGCGGCGCATTAAGGAGTATGTAAAGGACAAATGAAACGGAATAGGATGGAGCGGGAGGAACGGGGGATTGCAACGGTTCGGGAGAAGTTGCGAGGTGCCGACGAGTCGTTGCCGGAAGGAGGCTGGGAGGCGCTGGAGCGCGACTTGGCCGCTGCCGGCCGGCGGCGCAGAGCTTTCACTCCCGCCTGGAAAAAAATAGCTGCCGTCGCCGCCGTCGTAGCGATTGCCGTATTAATAGGTGAGACTGTCGTAAATCAAGGTGTTGTGGACGGTGATCGACAAACAACGTTCTTTGCCGGAGAACTTACGACGGCGGACGGTCAGCTTTTATATGATGACGAACCGTTGCGGAACGAGGCGCCGACGGCACTCTCCGAAGCCCCGGCGCCGCTGGTAGCGAAGGTTCGGCAGGCTTTGGCCGAAAGTCGGCCGGCTGCGATCGTTGCGGCCGACGGGTCGGTACAGACTCTCTCGGGCGATGCGGTAGCGGAGGTGCGGTCGTCCCGAAGCGAGATGGAAGCCGCAGCACCGTCGGATGCGGAACCCTCTGAGGCCGGGGGAGAATCGGTAGCCGAGGAGAAAGAGGCGCAACCTGCCGCAAAGGTTGCCGCCTCGCGTTCGTCGCAGCGGACGGTCGCTCGCACGCTTCCCGGGGAAGCCGCACGGCGTTCCTTCGAACCGGAACGGGTGAAGCGGCGGACGTCGGTGGGGCTTTTCGCCGCCGGATTGCCGACGGCGCAGCAGGTGTCGTCGGGGCGGGCGACGCCGTTGGCTTCGGCTTCGCCCTCTCATGTGCTCAGTTCGAGCGGCATTTTCCGAATGAAACGCGGTTACGACGATTATCTTTACCGGCATAAGCAACCGCTCAGTTTCGGCATCTCCGTTCGCAAGGAATTCGGATACGGATTGTCGCTCGAAAGCGGTCTGGTCTATTCGCTGTTGCGTTCGGATGTCAGGGTATCGCAGAATGACGAGTCGTTTTCGCAGACGCTTCACATGCTGGGTATTCCGCTGCGTGTCAACTGGGATTTTCTGTCGCGCGGCGACTGGAAGCTCTATCTGGGTGCCGGCGGAATGGTCGAAAAGTGCCTCTATGCGAAATTCGGCTCCGAGTCCGTCGCCGAAAAGGAGTTGCAATGGTCGTTGACCGCCAACGCGGGTGTACAGTATGATTTTACGCGGCGGACGGCCCTCTACTTCGAACCGGGCGTCTCCTATTACCTGACGGAAACCGCGTTGCGGACGGCCCGGACGGTTTCGCCGGTCAATTTGTCTTTGCAGTTGGGCGTGCGTCTGACTTATTGAGAAGGTTTCGGTAAAAATAAGTCCGGCGATGTCGAAACATTGCCGGACTTTTCTATTTCGCTCCCGTTTCCGCCTTTCGGAAACATTTGTGCATTTTTTTGTCGGAATTCATTTCCGGTACCGGAAGATCGATAAAACCCTTTTACAATATCAAGTTGCCTAAATTTGCTATTTTTTATTGGAGAATAGAAATTTGTTATTAATTTTGTAGTAAAATATAAGAATGAATCGAAAGGGGTTAGTGGCTGAAAATAAGATAAAAAGTAGTCTCGGCGGGAATCGAACCCACATCGTAAGAACCGGAATCTTATATTCTATCCATTGAACTACGAGACCAAATGATGATGCAAAGATGCAAAAAAATTTGAAATAATGCACGAAAATCAAAATAATTGGCAAAGAATCGAGAGTGTCGTCAAATGGGCCAACATGACGACGAATTATTTTGCCCGTTATATCGGACTCTCCCGCGGTGAAAATCTTTACCAGATCAAACGGGGGCACAACGGCATCTCCCGGAAACTCGGCGAACGGATCGTCCAGCATTTTCCACAGATCGACCTGTTGTGGCTGTTGACCGGCAGGGGCCAGATGTTCGTTTCGGGAAGCGAGGACCGCGGCGCGCAGATCCCCTTTTTCAATGCCGATGTCGAAAAGTCGATCCGCGGCGTGGAGCTGTTGAGTCCCGACGGGTACGTCGTGCTGCCGATGGGCGACGATGCCGACTGCGCGCTCTACTATTACGGTCGTGCGATGGGCGATACGCTGCCTGCCGGAACGCTGGTTTTTCTGAAGGAGTCCGACGTGGAGTCGGTCATTCCCGGCGGCATGTATGTCGTCGTGACGCGCAAGATCGTGACGCTGCGGCAGCTCCATCTGGAAGCCGGCGCACAGTCGGTACGGCTGACGGCTTCGTGCGAGGCCGGGTTCGACGAAATGGTCGTCAAAAACAAGGATATACAGAAAATTTATCGGGTAAAAGCGCATCTTATCGTCGACTGAACGACATGCTTTCCGGTTTCGCAAACGGATCGGACTCGGTTGGCCGTCCGCAGCACCATCTCCAATAGCTTCGGGCGAATAACTGTCCGTCGCGACCTGCCTGAGACGCACGAGGTTCGCCCAAAAGCGGCCGCCGTCCTGCACGGTGAACTGCCGATCGGGTCCTGCGAGCCGAAGATGGATATATGGGCTATTATCGAAATCAGGATTGTTCGGTCATGCTGTCGGAGGTTGAGTTCGGTCCGATGGAGCCGGGAGTCATCTTGAATGACTATGAAACGTTCATCGAAAAAGTTTACCATACGATCCTGGCGCAATAGTTGTCTTCCTCGCCGGACTTATGGCGCAAAACCTTGAATTGTTAGGCAGTTGTCGGTTCGTTCTGCGATTCCGGACGGTGTGAATCCGAAACGATTCGTCCCGCTGGGGGAGTTGTTCCCTCCCTTCGGGTTTGGGTGTTTGAAAAATTATGCTTAACTTTAACAATCCATTTAAATTTAAGTATTGACGATCGTATGTTTTCCGGAATCATAGAGCAGACGGCGACCGTGGTGGCCGTCCGCAGCGAACGACAGAACAAGCATTTCACCCTGCGCGCCGATTTCTGCCGCGAATTGAAGATCGACCAGAGCATCGCCCACAACGGCGTGTGCCTGACCGTCGTAGACCTTACGGAGGATACCTACACGGTGACGGCCATGAAGGAAACGCTGCTGCGCAGCAACCTGGGGGCGTTGCAGGTCGGCGATCTGGTCAACGTCGAGCGGTCGATGAAACCCGATGCGCTGCTCGACGGGCATATCGTGCAGGGGCATGTGGATCAGACGGCCGTCTGCACGGCGGTCGAGGATGCCGAGGGAAGCTGGTATTTCACCTTCCGCTACGAACCCCAGGGCGACAATTGTACGGTCGAGAAGGGTTCGGTGTCCGTTAACGGAGTGAGCCTCACGGTATGCGATTCGCGCGACGACGGTTTCCGTGTGGCGATCATTCCTTATACCTATGAGCATACCAATTTCTGCCGCATCGGGGTCGGTTCGGTGGTGAATCTCGAATTCGACATCGTGGGCAAGTACATCGCCCGCCTGATGCGCAATTACATGAAGCGTTGACGCACGGTCGTCCTTCGACGGGGCGGAGTGCGGATTTGTCTCACCTTTAATTTTTTGTTACGATGAACATCAAGACGAAAGAGGCCTCCTCGCTGTTGGTTGCGGTGCTGGCGGCGGCGGTCGTCGCTCTGGCGACGGCATTGGCCCATGTGGCGTGGTGGGTCGTTTTGTGCGTGGCGGTCGGGACGTTCCTGATCGTGGCGCTGTTCGCCCTCTTTGTGATCCGTAAATATGTGGCTTACAAGCTAAAACCGATCTATTCGATCGTCTTTTCGCGCAACGTGCATACGCACGAGATTCTCGACGAGTTGAAGGACAAGCACGTGGAGAGCATCTCCGAAGAGTTGTCGGCATGGGCCGAGACCAGCGACATGGAGATCGCCCGCCTGAAAGAGACGGAGAAGTTCCGCAAGGAGTATCTCGGCAATGTGGCGCATGAATTGAAAACCCCGATTTTCAATATTCAGGGGTATATTTCGACGCTGCTCGACGGCGGACTGGAAGACGAACTCATCAACCGCAAGTATCTCGAACGTACGGAAAAGAGCATCGACCGGCTGATCAATATCGTCAACGACCTCGACACGATCTCCAAACTCGAAAGCGACATGACGCGGCTCAAAATGGAGCCGTTCGACGTCGTGGCGCTCACGAAGGAGATCGCCGACCAGTTGGAGATGAAGGCCGGCGAGCGGCACATCAAACTGCTGGTGAAGGGGGCCGAAGATCTGCCGTCGCCCTTCTGGGTCTTGGCCGACAAGCACTATGTAGGGCAGGTGATGGTCAACCTGCTGACCAACTCGATCTGCTACGGCCGCGAGGGCGGCCAGACGCGCGTGCGTTTCCGCGACATGCTCGACAAGATACTGATCGAGGTCGAGGACTCGGGCGTCGGCATCGCCAAGGAGGATATCCCGCGTGTCTTCGAACGGTTCTACCGCACCGACAAGGGCCGGTCACGCGAACACGGCGGCACGGGGCTGGGGCTGGCGATCGTCAAACATATCGTCGAAGCGCACGGCGAGCATATCACGCTGCGCAGCGAAGTGGGCGTGGGCAGCACCTTCTCCTTCACGCTCAAGAAGGCGGACCCGAACGAAATCAAGTAAACCAATTTCGATAAAATGGTATTCAATCCGTTGTACATCGTATGGAATTTCAACCCGGTGCTTTTCTCCGTCGGCGGGTTGGATATCCGTTACTATGGGCTGATGTGGGCGCTGGCGATTCTCGTCGGCGCCAAGTTCTTCGATAATTTCTGCAAGCGCGAGGGGCTTCCTTCGTCGGTTTCGGAGTCGATTTTCATTTACGGCACGCTGGCTACGATCATCGGTTCGCGGCTGGGTCACTGCCTTTTTACGAGCCGCAGCACTATCTTGCGCATCCGCTGGCGATCATCACCGAAATCCGAAATGGCGGTATGGCGAGCCACGGTGCGGCCGTGGGGCTTCTGATCGGGTTGTGGCTCTTTTCGCGCCGGAACAAACTGCCTTACATCTGGTCGCTCGACCGCATCATGATCCCTGTGGCGATCGGCGGTGCGGCGGTGCGCTTCGGTAAGCTGTTCAATCCGGAGATCGTCGGCAGTGTGACCGATATGCCGTGGGGCTTCAAGTTCGTGCGTCTCTACCGCGACCTGCCGCTCGACGCGGTTCCCGTGCAGCATCCCACGCAATTGTACGAAGCGTTGTGCTATGTGGTGACGTTCGGGGTGTTGTGGTGGCTCTATTACCGCCGCGACACGGGTGTCCGCCGGCCGGGGTTGCTGTTCGGCGTGGGGCTTATCGGCGTCTTCCTGACACGCTTTTTCATCGAGTTCATCAAGGAGGATCAGGAGGCCTTCGAGCAGGGAATGCTGCTCAATATGGGGCAGTTGTTGAGTATCCCCTTCATCCTTTTCGGAATTTATATGATCTGGCGGGCGTTGTCGCGCCCTGCCGTCGAGGCGAAGCCCGCTTCGCCCGGCCGTAAAACGAAACCTGCGCGGAAATAGCCTTTTCGCCGAAACAGAGAACACCATGGTCGCAGAGGTAAATAAGATCATTGCCGGTGAGCTGCTGAATCACCGTTCCGTCGTAATTCCCGGTGTAGGTACGCTCTATGTGGCGCATCGCGGTGCGCGCCGCCTGTCGCGGCAGAAGATCGCGGCGCCTCGCAACGAAATCGATTTCCGCCCGTCGGAAGAGGGTGTTTCGCTCGTGGAATTGATCCGCCGCGCCGCAGGGTGCGATGAAGCGCAGGCGCAGGCCGTTTTCGGGCGTTGGCTGGCTAAGACGCGCGAGGGCGAGGTATTGACGCTCGAAGGGATCGGAATCCTGCGCCACCCTGCGTTTACCTCCGAACCGGCGTTCGCCGCGCAACTGAATCCGGCCGGCGAGGAGGTCGTGACCTTGCAGCCCCGTATGAATCGGGCTGTGGTGGCGATCGCCGTTGCTGCGATTGTCGTGGCTGTCGCCGTGTTCGGTTATATCGAGTTCGCCCCGAAATCCGTATCGCGTTTCGCGGCGCAGGCGGAGAAGTCGAACGTCGAGAGGCCGAAAGCCTCTTCCGGATCGGCGGAGGACGGCGTTTCGGCCGCTGCCGTTGCGACGGGGGGCGAACGGAGTACGGAAGAATCGGCGGCCGGACCGGACGGAGCTGCCGGCCCTGACCGGCCGGCCGGCGCCACGGCGTCTGCCGAAATTCCGCAGGCGGCGTCTGCACAACCGACCGTCGCCACGGCATCAACCGAAGTCCCGCAGACGACATCCGCACGACCGGCCGCCGCACCGCAGCCTGCCTCCGAACGGATGCAGTCGGGGTGGTGTTACGTGGTTTTCGGTGTATTTTCGACCGAGGAGAACGCTGCGCGGTGCCGCGAGCAGTTGTTGCGCGAGGCGCCGTCGCTGGCTGTCGGGGTCTATCCTTTCGGTGCGAAGTACATGGTCTCGCCCTTCGCCGCGCAGGATCGCGGCGTCTGCGAGCGTTTCGCGCGGGAACACCGTTCGGCGTGGCCCGACTTGTGGATTTACGCGAAAAATGAGTTCTCCCGCTTCGTTGGTAACCCGTGCTGTCGATGCGTTCTACTGGCGTCGGCTGGAAGGGGTAGTCTCGCGGCAGTTGTTCCGCTACGCCTTTTGCGGCGGGATGAATCTGGCGCTGGATGCGGTGTGGTATTTCGTGATCTATCACTTTCTGATCGGTGAAGGGCGGATGATCGATCTGGGCTTCGTCTACATGTCTGCACCGATCGCGTCGCTGTTCCTCGTCTTTCCGATTACCTTTTTCACCGGTTTCTGGCTCAATCGCAACGTGGCGTTCCGTGCGTCGCCGCTCGGCACGCGCACGCAACTGCTGCGCTATGCGTTGTCGGTCGCCGGAGCGATCCTGCTCAACTATCTATGCATGAAACTGTTCGTGGAGGTCGTCGGTATCTGGCCTACGCCCGCGAAACTCGCGACCTCTCTCCTTTCGGCCGCATACAGTTTTCTTGCAGCACGGTATTTCACCTTTCGCGGGGCGATCGAGGATTGAGTTTTGAGAAAATAATCCATTACGGAATGCTCCGAAAGAGCTGTCTGCGATCGTCAATTGTTATTATGAGAATATCGATCCTTCGCCGGAATTGACCGAGGAGGAGAAGCAATGTATCTATATCGGCTTGACCGTTGCGGCATACAGTGCGAAATATTGGGAGTGCTATGAGTGAGAATATAGGTAAATGGGCACGAAAACTCGATCTTGCCTTCAACGATATATGGGTGCTGCGATTCGCAACGGTCGGTGCGTTGTGCGTGGCGGTGCTGTTTCTTCTGCCCGCTTCTTCGCTGCTTGCCGATGTGGTGTCGTGGGGGTGCATGGTTCCCGTTACGGCTTTGATCGTGCGCTTCGTCTATTTGCTGCGGCTGCCCTGCGGACGATGGAAGAGGCTGCCGATCGACAAACGGCAGGTTCGCCGCTGGAACCGCTGGAACAATGCGGCGTTCGCCGTTTTTTTCGCTGTTTTGCTCGTTCGGGTATTGTTCCGTATTTTCGGTAGATAACATTTCGGAATGCGACGGGAGGATGTCTCCGGAAAAGGACATCCTCCCGTTTTCTATTCTCCTTCTTTGTGAGAGGGCGGATTAAGGCCCCGCTTGCGGTTTCAGGCGCAGTTTCAGCGGTTGCGGTTCTCCTCGCGCAGCTTCTGCAACTCGTACATGCGGTCGCGGTACTTCGCCGCGGCGAGGAAATCGAGCGATTTGGCGGCACGTTCCATATCCTCCTTCGCCTTTGCGATCAGCGTGTCGAGGTTTTCGCCTGCCACGTAGGTTCCCTGTACGTCGGCGGCCTGCATGTAGCGATCCTCCGCCGGCAGGTAGAAGGCCGGCGCCGCCTCCTGGATCTTTTCGCCCTGGGAGGCCAGCAGCGTGCTCTGTCCCGTGCCGCTGCGCTGCGCCTGCCGCGGCAGCATCTCGTGTTCGAGGTTGTAGCGTACCTGCTTTTCGCGGCGGCGGTTGCTCTCGACGATGGCGTAGCGCATCGAGTCGGTGCAGTGGTCGGCGTAGAGGATCACATTGCCGTTGGCGTGGCGTGCGGCGCGTCCCGCGATCTGGGTGATCGACCGCACGTTGCGCAGGAACCCCTCCTTGTCGGCGTCGAGAATGGCGACGAGCCCCACCTCCGGCAGGTCCAGCCCTTCGCGCAGCAGGTTGACGCCGATCAGCACGTCGAACATGCCGGCGCGCAGGTCTTCGAGGATCTGGATACGTTCCAGCGTGTCGATGTCCGAATGGATGTAGCGGTTGCGCACGCCGATGCGGTCGAAATATTTCGACAGCTCCTCGGCCATGCGTTTGGTGATGGTGGTGATGAGCACCTTGTCCTCGACGCGCACCCGCTTGTCGATCTCTTCGAGCAGGTCGTCGATCTGGTTCTCCGTGACGCGCACTTCGAGCGGCGGATCGACCAGCCCCGTAGGGCGGATCAACTGCTCGACCACTACGCCTTCGCTCTTCATGAGCTCGTAGTCGGCGGGTGTGGCGCTGATGTAGACCGTCGTGCCCATCATCTGCTCGAACTCCTCGAAGCGTAGCGGGCGGTTGTCCTTCGCCGCCGGCAGACGGAATCCGTACTCCACGAGATTTTCCTTGCGGGCCCGGTCTCCGCCGAACATGCCGTGTACCTGCGGCAGCGTCACGTGGCTCTCGTCGATGAGCAGCAGATAGTCCTTCGGGAAGTAGTCGAGCAGGCAGAAGGGGCGCGTTCCGGCGGCGCGCCCGTCGAGGTAGCGCGAGTAGTTCTCGATGCCGGGACAGTAGCCCAGCTCCTTGATCATCTCCAAATCGTATTCCACCCGCTGCTTGATGCGCTGCGCTTCCATCATCCTCCCTTCGCGTTCGAAGAACTCGATCTGCTTGCCCAGATCGAGGTAGATCTGCTGCACGGCAGCGTTGATACGCTCCTTCGTGGTGACGAAGAGACGTGCGGGTAGATCGTCAGCGTGTCGATCGTCTGGATGCGGGCGCCCGTCGCGGGATCGACGATCCAGATCGCTTCGATTTCGTTGTCGTAGACCATCACGCGGTAGCACTGGCTGCCGAATTCGCCGAAGGCGGCCATGATGTCCACCGTGTCGCCGTTGACGCGGAACGTCGCGGGCAGCAGGTCGCGTTCGGTGCGGGTGTAGAGCGCTTCGACCAGTTTGTAGAGGAACTGCTTGTAGCTGACGATGTCGCCGACCTTGAACGAGACGGCCGTCGCATGGAAGTCTTCGGGGTTGCCGCTGCCGTAGAGGCACGAAACGGACGAGACGACGATCACGTCCCGGCGGCCCGAAAGGAGCGTCGCGCAGGTTTGCAGACGCATCTTTTCGATCTCGTCGTTGATCGACAGGTCTTTTTCGATGAAGGTATCCGTGGCCGGCAGGTAGGCCTCCGGCTGGTAGTAGTCGTAGTAGGAGACGAAATATTCGACCGCGTTTTCGGGAAAGAAATTCTTGAACTCTCCGTAGAGCTGCGCCGCGAGGGTCTTGTTATGGCTCAATACGAGAGTCGGTTTGTTGATCTGGGCGATGACGTTGGCGGCCGTGAAGGTCTTGCCCGAACCCGTCACGCCCAGCAGCGTGTTGTGTTTCGATCCGCGGCGGATCGAATCGACGAGCTGCGCGATCGCTTCGGGCTGGTCGCCCGTGGGCTTGTATTCCGAGACGAGTTTGAAATCCATAGATGCAAAGGTACGATAAATTCGGAATTCGGAGGCCGCAACGGCGGATAATTCCGCTTCCGGAATGCCCTTTTTCAACGCGAAACCCGCCGGCGATATTGTCCGTCCGGCGGCAGCCGGTTTGCGTGCGGCGGCGAAACAGCTGTCGCAGAAGCCGAAACGGAGCGCATCGAATTTAATTCCGCAAACGTTGTTCCGCCTGCTGAATTATTCGTAACTTTGCAAGCATGGGACTCATCGACCGCGCCACCGTAGACCGCATCTATGCGGCAGCCGATATCGTCGAAATCATCGGCGATTACGTCACGCTCAAACGCAAGGGTGTGAACTATCAGGCGTGCTGTCCCTTCCACAACGAAAAGACTCCCTCGTTCGTCGTATCGCCTTCGAAAGGCGTTTTCAAATGCTTCGGCTGCGGCAAGGCGGGCAACGCCGTTACCTTCGTCATGGAGCACGAGGGCATCTCTTACCCGAAGCGCTCAAAGCCGTGGCCAAGCGCTACGGCATTGAGGTGCAGGAGCGGGAGCTCACCGAGGAGGATATCCGCCGCAACGACAACCGCGAATCGATGTTCGCCCTCAACGGCTGGGCCTATGACTATTTCGCCGACTACCTGCGTAAGTCGTCGGAGGGGCAGAGCGTCGGCATGAGTTATTTCCGGCAGAAGCGCGGGTTCACGGAGGCCACGATCCAGAAGTTCGGATTGGGCTATTGTTCGGCCAAGGGCGATGCGATGACGAGCGCCGCCCTGGCCGCCGGATACAAGGAGGAGTTTCTCCTCTCGACCGGACTGTCGATCAGACGTGAACGCGACGGGCAGTTGTTCGACCGCTTCCACGATCGGGTGATCTTCCCCGTGCACAACATTTCGGGGCGGATCGTCGCCTTCGGCGGCCGCATTCTGGGAACGAACAAGAATGTCGGCAAGTACCAGAACTCCCCCGAGAGCGAGATATACAGCAAGAAGCGCGAGCTCTACGGCCTCTATTTCGCCAAGAAGGCGATCCAGCAGCAGGACTATGCGATCATGGTCGAGGGGTATACCGACGTGATCTCGATGCATCAGGCCGGTGTGGAGAATGTCGTGTCGTCGTCGGGTACATCGCTCACGACCGATCAGATCCGGCTGCTGAACCGCTTCACGAAGAACATCACCGTCATCTACGACGGCGATTCGGCGGGTATCCACGCCTCGATCCGCGGAATCGACATGATCCTGGCCGAGGGATGAACGTGCGCGTCGTGCTGTTGCCCGAACCCGAAGACCCGACTCCTTTGCGCGCGCGCACACGGCTGCCGAGGTGCAGGAGTACATCAAGGCCAACGAAGTCGATTTCATCACCTTCAAGGCGCAGCTGCTGATGAAGGACGCTCAGAACGACCCGATCAAGCGGGCGGCGCTCATCGGCGACATGGTGCAGTCGATTACGCAGATTCCCCGATTCGATCCAGCGTTCGGTCTATGTCAAGGAGTGCGCGCGGCTGATGGACATCGACGAGCGGGTGCTCGTCGAGGAGGTGGCGCGCAAGCGCGTCGTCCAGACGGGCGGCGGCCGCGAGGCTTCGGATTTCATCCGCCGTCAGCAGATGCGGCAGCGGAGCGAGGAGCAGGCCGCCGTGCCGGAGCCGCAGGTCGATTTCACGAAGGGCGTCGCGGCCGGCAGCGCCACGCAGGAGTTGGAGAAGGAACTGTTGAAATACCTGCTCAAATACGGCCACCGCAATTTCGACTTCAAGGAGGGGCGCGACGTCATCCAGATGAATGTCGCCGACGTGATCCTGTCGACGCTCGATGCGCAGGAACTCCATTTCCAGACCGAGGTCTACCGGAAGATGCTGGATACCTACCGCGAGCAGCGCGCCGAACTGGGCGAAGGGGTGGAGGTGCCGGCGCATCTGTTCATCAATCACCCCGATCCCGCGGTCTGCAATGCGGCGGTCGACATCCTTACGTCGGACGACAACTACGTGCCGAGTAAGCTCTGGAAGCAGAAGGAGGTTCATGTCGAGAGCGTCGAGGAGATTCTCGCGCAGGGTGTGCCGAAGGCGGTGATCCTCTACAAGTCGAATGCGATCAAGAAACTGATCGACGAGCAGATGCAGCGTTTGGCTTCGGGGCAACTTACCGAGGAGGAGGAGTTGAGGCGACGACTCTCATCAATACGCTCAACTGCGAGAAAACCAATATCTCGCACAAGGTGCAGCGGACGATTCTCTGATTCGTTCGATGTCGATAACGCCGGGCGATGGTATCCGCCCGATCCAAACCGTGTCCCCTTCTGCGGACGCTGATGATGCCTGCCCTGAAATTTCGGTTCGGATGAAAACATTGCTGTTGATCGGCTGCGGCAGCTTCGCCGGTGGCGTATTGCGCTACGGCGTGTCGCGGTTGTTGCAGGGTAGCCAGTGGCTCTCCCTGCCGTTGGGTACTTTTTGCGTGAATATCCTCGGATGCCTGCTGCTCGGGATTTGCTACGGTCTGCTGGAGCACTACCGGGTGCTGTCGGAGGAGATCAGGCTGCTCTTTATCGTGGGGTTCTGCGGCAGTTTCACGACATTTTCGGCTTTTATTCACGAAAACCTGCTGTTGCTGCGCCAGTCGGATCTGGCGGGGGCGGCGCTCTACGTCTCGTTGAGCGTGGCGTCGGGGCTGCTGGCCGTTCATGCGGGGCATTGGCTTTGTGAAAATGGGATAGTCCGTGCGGGGATTTTGATTGATATCCGGAAAAAAGTCACTATTTTTGCAAGATAGAGTTCCCGGCCGGTGCTGCGGTTTTACCCGCAGCCGGCGAAGGATATTCCGGACGCCACGGGCAGGGCGGTCGGCTTACCGTACCGAGCGGTTGCAGGCAGCCGCTCTCCGACCGTACTGAACGGAGGGTGATGGATTTGCGGAGTGCGGTTTTATGCGAATTCGTACGGGGCGAAGACTGCGGAGCACGTCCGTGTGGCGGGCCTCCGCGTGCGGAGACTTCGGCCCGCATGGCGCACAGAGCCGTATTTTCCCGCCGAGCGGGGTATGAGAGGAGGCGTTTTGCCGATGCGGCACGCAGGCACTAAAAGTCCCACCCCTTTGTCGACTGTGTGCAAGCCGAGCGCACCCGCTCGCGGGATGCCGAGGCGCCGCAGCGGAAACCGAGCGCAGCGAAGGAAAAGGGAGGGAGCATGAGGGAAGGAATGTAAAATAACTTTTTACTTTTTACATTCGCAGAATGTCAAAAAAGTAAGGCTGGTCGTACACGTATCGCTACGCATACCGTGTGCAAACAGAAAATAAACAGAAAGATGTGTAAAACATATCAAAGATAAAAGAATTAGTTACCTTCACCCAGCCTTACGCCCGTTTACGTGCAAAACCGAGTGCCGGAATCGCCGCCGACGGGCGGGAAGTCGAGATAAGTTTTACACGTTTCAAAGCCAGAGAGATAGATGGGCGATTATAAAACGATAAATATCCGCAACAAGCGGGCGACGTTCGACTACGAGATTCTCGAAGAGTTCGTCGCCGGCGTCGTGCTGGTCGGTACCGAGATCAAGTCCGTGCGGCTGGGCAAGGCGTCGATGGTGGACAGCTATTGCTATTTCGACAAGGGCGAGTTGTGGATCCGCAATGTCACGATTGCCGAATACCATTGGGGAACCTGCAATAACCATGTCCCGAAACGTGACCGCAAGCTGCTGCTCAACCGCAAGGAACTGAATAAGTTGCAGCGGTCGTTGCAGGATCGCGGCCTGACGATAGCGGGGCTTCGGATGTTTCTCAACGAGCGGGGGATTGGTGAAGATCGTCATCGGGCTTGCGCGCGGCCGCAAGGCGTACGACAAACGCGAATACCTCAAAGAGAACGACGCCCGCCGTGAAATGGACAAGGCGATGAAAACCCATAAACGTTAAATAAATGTACGAAATCTTCTTTTTCGATATTGACGGTACGCTGCGCAGTTTCGAGACGCACGAGGTGCCCGCATCGGCGCGCGAAGCGCTCGCCCGCCTGCGCGGACGCGGGGCGAAGGTGATTATCGCCACGGGCCGCGACCGGCGGAGCCTTCCGCCGCTCGAAGGGCTGACTTTCGACGGATACATTCTGGTCAACGGCGGCCATTGCCTGACGACCGACGGCGAGGTGCTGGCCGAGCGTCCGATCCCGATGGAGATTCTCGACAGGATGCTGCATGTGGGGATGCGCGAGGGATTTCCCGTCTCGATGCTGACCGACGAGGGGATGGTCGCCAGTAGCGTGAACGACGGGATGCGCGAGTTTCTGGGTGCGTTGGGGATGCCGCTCGATCCTGCGGTGGCCGATTTGCGCGAGGTGGCGCGGCGTACGCCCTGCCGTCAGATGTGCGTCTTCATGTCGCCCGAACAGGAGGAGCGGATCATGCGCGAATTTCCCGAGTGCGTGTCGAGCCGTTGGAGTCCGCTCATGGCCGACATCAACATGTGCGGCGTAACGAAGGCGAGCGGCATGGATGTCTTTCTGAGGCATTACGGCATCGACCGGAGCCGTTCGATGGCGTTCGGCGACGGCGGCAACGACGTGGAGATGATCCGCCATGCGGGTGTCGGCGTGGCGTTGGGCAACGCCGTCGACGCGGCCAAACGGGCGGCTGACTATGTCACCGCCACGGTCGACGACGACGGTGTGCTGCGTGCACTGCAACATTACGGAGTATTATAGCGAGGGATATGGCATTGATTTTATGTATCGAAACGGGCACGGACATCTGTTCGGTCGGGATCGCCGAAAACGGCGAACTGGTTTCGTTGCGCGAGAGCGACGAAGGCCGCGACCACGCCCGCAAGGTCGGCGTTTTCGTCGATGAAATTCTCAAAGAGAATCGGCTCGATCCCGACGATCTGGATGCCGTGGCCGTCGGCAAGGGGCCCGGTTCCTATACGGGGCTGCGCATCGGCGTGTCGTTCGCCAAGGGCCTGTGCTACGGTTTGCGCAAACCGCTCGTCGCCGTCGGTTCGCTCGATGCGCTCTGCGAGGTGGCGCGCGAGGATTACGAAGCGGGGATTCTCGCCGTCGAGGATTGGGAGCGCGCCGTGTTGTGTCCCATGGTCGACGCGCGGCGCATGGAGGTTTATACGCAGTTGTTCGACGCGCAGGGGCAGCCGCTCACGGAGGTGTCGGCCGAGGTGGTCGATGCGGGGAGTTTTTCCACATGGCGGGCGAAAGGGCCTTTCGTGATTTTCGGCAGCGGTGCGGCGAAGTGCGCCGATGTGCTGTCGGACGCCGTGCTGGTGCACGTCGCCCCTCGGCGCGCGGGTTGGCGCGGTTGGCGCAGACGGCTTTCGATGGGGGGCGATTTCGCCGATCTGGCCTATTTCGAACCCTTCTATCTGAAAGATTTCGTGGTGACGACCTCGCGCAAGAAGTTGTTTTAGGTCGCCGGAGGATGACAGGCCGTTCGATGCGGCCGCTGAATGGAATAATTCACCCCTGCCGCAAACAGTGCGGCAGGGGTGAATTCGTATCGGGATACCGAGTCGTTATCTCTTCGTCGCGGCATACCACGCGGTCTGTTGCCACTCGTTGCGGTAGGTCTCGGCCGGAGCATAGGTCGTTACGCCCGAATAGTAGCGGATGTCGTTCATGCGATTGTTGTAAACCGAAAAGAACTGCGCCGTGTGGAATCGTCCCTCGGGCGGGAAGCAGCGTTCCATCTGTTGCACGAACGCCTGACCGCGAGCGTCGTCGGCCGTCAGCGCCAGGGCGTACTCTTCCAGATCGTAGAACTGGTGCGTTTCCATTCCGTCGTAGCTTTGCAGCGTCGTCGCGTCGACAGCTTTCGTGGCGCCGGCGTTGATGTCGTGCAGGGCCGTGGCCAGCCCCTCCAATTCGTCGCAGACCGTGAGCGTCGCGCACCCCGATTTGTAGGAGTCGACGGTGTTGTAGTATTCGTAGACGTTCCGGCAGGCCGCGGCCAGATCGTACCGTGCGCCGTCGTCGGCGAAGAGCGAGGGAATCACCGTGTCGTAGGGGAATCCGTGCGCCATGACCTCGCAGGGCGAGGCGACGATGTAGTCGGCCGCGCGGCGCAGATCGTAGAGCGCTTCGACCGACGACATGAAACAGGCGTCGAAGAGCAGGTAGTCGAACCGCACGCCGGAGCCGTCGATCGCGGCGGCAAGCTCCGAAATATCCATGTAGCGCCCTCGGTCATGGCCGAACCAGCGGGTTTCGGCCGCACCGGGTATCTTCCGCCACAGATCGTCGGCGCGACGGGCGCTGCTGCGCAGCCACGACGAATTTTCGATCGATGCCGGTAGCCATCCCTTTGCGTGGGAGGCCAGATGGAGCCCGAAACGTTCGGCGGGCGCGGCGGCCGCCATGTCGCCGAGGATGCGTTCCATGACCGCAGGATCGGTCGTGCGCCCGGGCAGCGGCGTATAGCGGATCAGCGTGTCGCGTTCGCAGGCGCTCGCCGCTTCGTCGTGACGGTACTCCACGACGTATCCTTCGCCGGCGGCGGGCTGCGTGAAGGCCACGATACGGCCCAGCGGCAGGATATTCCGCGAGAGCGCCTTGGCGACGTCCGACAGATTGTTTTTATAATAGGAGTAGAGATCGGTGCCGCAGAAGTACATGAGCAAGGTCTGACGTGCAGCCTGCGGACGCTGTTGCAGATCGACGGTCCGGTTCGCCGAGCCGTCGTCGAGCGCGACGGTCAGTTGTCCCAGTCTGTGCAGGTCGCGCCCCGTGTTGGTCTCGGAGGTTTCGATCCGCAGTTCGTGCACGCCGGCTTCGCCCGACGAGACCGACACGCGGCAGTCGTGCCTGTTCCCGATGAAACCGACGCTCCAACGGCGGTCGGCCTCGATGCGCAGCACGGCCTGTGCCGTTTCGCCTTCGGCCGGATTGTCGAAGACGATCCGCTCCTTGTCGAGCGTGAGCAGTGCGAGGGGTTCTTCCTCGGAGCGCTCGCAGCCGGACAATGCGAATGCGGCGCAGAGCAGTCCCAGCGCGAGGCCCCTTATTTTTTGTCGCTTTTCCACGGTTTGAGATTGTTGAATTGCCACGAGCGTTCGCGTTTATACCCCTGTTCGGGCTTTTTTCCAATAGATGCGGCCGTAGTCGAAATAGTACCCTTTCACTCCCTTTTCGTCCTTCTTGACGCGCGGGATGTACTCCACCGTGCGGCTGATGATCGAGCTCTCGCGCACCGGAATGTTCTTGGCGGCCAACAGGTCGAAGGCGTGCGCGTACATCAGGATATGCCATGGGGTCTTTCCGTCAGGCCGTCGCCCGAACTTTCGATCGTCGCCAGTACGAGGTTCATCTTGTCGCGGTAGGCGGCCGCCTGTGCCGTGTCGCCCCGCTGTGCGTGGGCGAACGAGTAGAGGTAGTGGTAACGCCTCCGTCCGGTCATGACGGCCAGCAGTCGCCGGCGCGTTGTAGCGCATCATCAGCGTCTCCAACGGGGTACTGTAGAACGCGGAGGGGCGTCCCGTGATCGTCCGGCTCGAGCGCAGCCGGAGGTTCGATCATGTTCCGAGGCCGGATCTTCGATGCGGGCCTTGATGTCGCTCTCCACGGGACCTTCGCAGCCGACAGCGCCGGAACGGCAGCAGCAGCCACAGGATGAGAAGTCGTTTCATAATGCGTCGATTTCTTCGGAAAACGCCGTTTCAGCGCAAATCGTATGTACGGATCAACTCCCGCAGGCGCGCTTCGAGCGCCGGAGTACCCGCGACCAGCGGCAGGCGCATCGTGTCGCCGATGCGTCCCATCACCGAGAGGGCGCACTTCACGCCCACGGGTTGCCCTCCTCGAAGAGCGCGTGCACGGCTTCGTCCAGCGCGGCATAAGCCTTTTCGGCCGCATCGAAGTCGCCCCTCTTGGCCAGGTCGATGCACTCCATGAAGCGCCGCGGGAAGGCGTTGACCGCCACCGAGATCACGCCGTCGCCGCCGCGCCGCATCACGTCGACGGCCATGCCGTCGTCGCCCGACAGCACGAGAAATCCCTCGGGACGGTTGTCCAGGATGCGCTGCATCTGGCCGATGTTGCCCGACGCCTCCTTGATACCGATGATGTTGGGGAAATCGGCGGCGATGCGGAGCGTGGTCTCGGCGGTCATGTTGACGCCCGAGCGGCCCGGGATGTTGTAGAGGATGACCGGCAGGGGCGAATGCTCCGAGACGGTGCGGAAGTGCTGGTAGAGCCCCTCCTGCGAAGGTTTGTTGTAGTAGGGTGTCACGCTCAGGATGGCGTCGGCGCCCCGCAGGTCAAATTCGCGCAGCTGGTCGAGCACCTCCGAGGTGGAGTTGCCGCCGCAGCCCATCACTAGCGGCACGCGGCCTGCGATCTGGTTGGTGATGAACATGGCCACACGGCGCGCTCGGAATGTAGAGCGTGGGGGTCTCGGCCGTCGTGCCGAGTGCGACGATGTAGTCGGCCGCCCCTTCGATCACGTAATCGATCATGCGGGCCGAGCGCTTGTAGTCGACGCGGCCGTCGGCGGTGAAGGGGGTGATCATCGCGGCTCCTGCGCCGCGGAAAAGGTTTGGCTTCATATCGTGGAATTTGATTGTCGTTTTAAACAATGTCGTTTTGCGTCAGTCCTCAAAGCAGGCGTCTTGCGCCTGTCAGAATTCCGCCGCCGCGAAGGTCGCCGCTGCGGGTTCGTCGTCGGCGATCAGCGCGAGGAACTCCTTCTCCGTGAGGATCGGGATGCCCAGCTTCTCGGCCTTCTTCAGCTTCGCCGGGCCCATCTTGTCGCCCGCCACGAGGTAGTCGACGCTGCCCGACACCGCCGCGAGGTTCCGGCCGCCGTGCAGTTCGATCAGCTCCTTCAATTCGTCGCGGCTCCGCGTCGAGACTTGCCCGAGATGACGAAACTCCGGCCCGCCAGCGCCTCCGACGCCAGGCGGCGCGCCTCGGCTTCGAATTGCAGCCCCGCGGCGCGCAGGCGGCGGATGATCCGCAGGTTGTCCTCCTCGGCGAAGTAGTCGATGATGGCGTCGGCGACTGCGTCCGCCACCTCGTCGGCTTCGACCAGCTCCTCGCGCGTGGCACGCATCACGGCGTCCATCGACCCGAAATGCTCGGCGAGGTATTTGGCTGTGGTCTCACCCACGAAGCGGATTCCCAGCCCGAACAGCACGCGCTGGAAGGGAACCGCCTTCGAGCGTTCCACCGAGCGGATGATGTTGTCGGCCGACTTCTCGCCCAGGCGGGGCAGAGAGGGTGAGCTGTTCGGCCCGCAGGTCGTAGAGGTCGGCCACGTCGTGCACCAGTCCGTTGCCGTAGAGCAGTTCGACGGTCTCCTCGCCCAGCCCCTCGATGTCGAGGGCCTTGCGGCGGATGAAGTGGATGATGCGCCCGATGATCTGGGGCCGGCATCCGCTCTGGTTGGGGCAGTAGTACTTCGCCTCGCCTTCGTAGCGCACCAGCGGCGTGCCGCACTCGGACAGACGGTGATGTACTCGAAGGGATGGCTGTCGGCCGGCGCTGCGCGAGGTCCACGCCGTGATCTTGGGGATGATCTCGCCGCCCTTCTCGACGTAGACCGTGTCGCCCGACGGATGTCCAGCTGCGCGATCTGCTCGGCGTTGTGCAGCGTCGCGCGCCGCACGGTGGTTCCGGCCAGTTGCACGGTTCGAGGTTCGCCACGGGAGTGACGGCGCCCGTGCGCCCGACCTGGAAGTCGACGCTCAGCAGTTCGGTGAGCGCCTGCTCGGCCTTGAACTTGTAGGCCACGGCCCACTTGGGGGGCCTTGGCTGTGAATCCCAGCTGGCGCCGGTCGGCAGTCGTTGACCTTGATCACTACGCCGTCCGTGGGGAAGGGCAGCCGGCTGCCGTGCTTCGTCCCAGTGTTCGATAAATTCGTCGATCTCGGCGACGCTCCGGCAGATGCGCGCCGCGTTCGAGATTTTGAACCCCACTGGCGTGCCTTTTGCAGGCTCTTCCCAATGCGCTCGTAAAGGGCAGCTCGTCGCCCGCCAGCTGGTAGAGTGTGCAGTCCAGGCCGCGCCGGGCCACGACGGCCGACGACAGCTGTTTGAGCGTCCCTGCGGCGGCGTTGCGGGGATTGGCGAAAAGCGGCTCGCCGGCGGCTTCGCGCTCGGCGTTGAGGCGGTCGAACGAGGCGTAGGGCATCAGGATCTCGCCGCGGATTTCGAAGAGGTCGGGCCAGTCCGTGCCCCGCAGGCGCAGGGGCACGCTGCGGACGGTGCGGACGTTGGCCGTCACGTCGTCGCCCGCGGCGCCGTCGCCGCGTGTCACGGCCTGCACAAGGCGGCCGTGGTCGTAGGTGAGCGAAATGGCCGTACCGTCGAATTTCAGTTCGCAGACGTAATCCGTGGCGCCGGCTTCGCGCTCGATGCGGCCGATGAACTCGTGCAGTTCGTCCAGCGAGTAGGTGTTGCCCAGCGACAGCATCGCGTAGCGGTGCTTCACGGTCCGGAACTCGGCCGTCAGGTCGCTTCCCACGCGCACCGAAGGCGAGTTGGGGTCGGCGTATTCGGGGTGTGCGCGCTCCAGATCCTGAAGTTCGCGCATCATCGCGTCGAACTCGAAATCCGAAATCTCGGGGGCGTTTTCGACGTAATATTTGAAGTTATGCAGTTCGAGCTGCCGGCGCAGCTCTTCGATCCGTTCGCGTACCATAATCCTTAAATAACGTGTGTAAAGTTACATATTTTGTCTTTAACAACGGGTGAATTTGGTGTAAAATCAAAAAAAATGCAAAAAAAAATTGCAGATGTGGTGCGATATTCAAATTTTGCTTATAATTGCAAAAAATTTCGAGACACTACCATGACTAAACCGAATATCGTGAAGAAACATATTGCGACGAGTTTTCATAACCTCAGCCCCGAGTTGCAGGAGGCTGTGAAGGCGAAATACCCGCTGGGATTCACCGATGCGATGATCCGTGTCGACAAGCCCAACGGCGATTTTTTCTATGCCGTTCCCTATGATACGGACGAGATAGCCTACATGGTGAAGATCGACGTGAAGGTCGACGACAATTCGCACGACGACGACGACAAGGACTACTACGACGACGAGATCAAGGGGGCCGACGACATTCAGGGCGACGACGACAGCTCGGACGCTTCGGACGCCTCCGACGACGACGTGAACATCTGACGCCGCCTATGGTCCGCGCCCTTCCCGTCCTGCTCCTACTGCTCTCGGCGGCCTGCGGCCTTGCCGAGGACGAGCGCGACGAGAAGAACAGATACATCTACCTGACATTTTACGACAAGGCCTTCGAGGCCTACTGCCTGGGCGAATTCGACGTCGATGGCGACGGCCGCATCTCGCGCTACGAGGCGCAGCGTGTCCGCACGGTGGAGTGTCCGGAACGGGGCGTCGCGTCGCTCTCCGACCTGAAGGAGTTCACGCGTTTGGAACGGCTCGACTGCCGGGGCAACGCGCTCACGCGGCTGGACGTCACGATGACGCGCCTCGAATGGCTCGACTGCTCGGACAACGGCCTTGTGTCGCTCGACGTGAACGGCCTGCGCGGCCTCGCATACCTCGATTGCGGCGGCAACTCGCTGCCGCGCCTCGATTTGCAGTCGAACGCCTCGCTCGCAACGCTTCTTTGTCCGGACAATGCCCTCGCGGGGTCGCTGGACGTGACCTCCTGCGCCTCGGGGCTGCGTGCCGACGTGCGCGGCAACCCCTCCCTTGCCACGGTCTACTGCCTCGCCTCGCAAAGCGTCGACTTCAACGGACCGACGGAACTCATCGCAGCGGCCACGACCTGACGGACGCGGCTGCTACATCTCGAAAAAGGGCGCACCTGATCCTGCCCACGCACCGCGTGCTGGACGCCATTTCGGCAAAAACCGTCGAAAAGGCAGTTTTTCTTCAAATCGGCAAACGGGCAAGGGCATCGGCCCGACCTATACGGACAAGATCAGCCGCAAAAATGTCGTTTGGGCGACATCTTCCTCGATTCAATGAAAAAGTTGACGTTATCCTCGGCCTGCAAGGCGCGTCACGAGAACAAAGGAATCGTTGGGACGTGCTACGATATCGACGAACTGGAACGACAGTGGTTCGAGGGGATCGAATACCTCAAAAAGTTCCGCATCATCGACAGCGAGCACGAAATCAACCGCTTCCTCGCCGAAGACTTCGGGCATTTTCAGGGCCGAAGGCCAACATCATCGGGTAACGGCTGGTGACGTCGATTTCGGTTCGTACCCGTTCGTGACCTCTTCGAATACGATCTGTGCGGGCGCCTGCACGGGCCTCGGCATCGGCCCCAACCGTATTCTGCCCAGGTCACGGCATGCTTCAACGCCGCGTTGTACGCGCGTGGGCAGCGGGCCTTTCCCGACGGAGTTGTTCGACGAGACGGGCGAGGCACTGTGCCGGCTCGGTCATGAGTTCGGTGCGGTGACGGGGCGCAAGCGTCGTTGCGGCTGGCTCGATATGGTGGCGCTCAAATATGCCATCATGGTCGACGGCGTGACGAAACTCATCATGATGAAGGCCGACGTGATGAACGATTTCGATACGATCAAGGTGGCCGA